>FWPU01000436.1_pt1 | contig 134534 bp, 103 predicted proteins | sample 2228361 | NCBI WGS metagenome assembly FWPU01 (sample SAMEA103939777, study PRJEB20133) | metagenome | reverse complement strand
GGGGCCTCGACGTCGGCGCCGATCGCGCGCGCGAGGGCGAGGCGCGCCTGCACCACCTCGGCGCGCGCCCCGGCGAGCGTCGCCGCCACGCTGGCCGCGCGCGCCCGCGCCCGGTCGCGCTCCATGGCGGGCACCTCGCCGGCTTCGACCTGCTGCGCAGTCAGCGTGGCGATGCGCTCCTGGCGGGCCGCCGACGCCTCGAGCAGCGCCACGGTCTGCTGGGCGGCTTGAAGGTTCACGTAGGCAAGGATCGTCTGGAACACCTGCTCGCTCACGGCGTGCCGAGTCTCCTCTCGCTGCGCCGCGACGGCGAGCGAGGCGGCGCGTTCCGGCGCCGTCGCCACGAGCCGGCCGCGTCCCTTGCCGAGCGGCATCTGCACGGCGAGCGTCGCGGAGGCCGGAAACCGCGGCGGCGTCCCGAAGCCGCCGAAGGTCGGGTCCATCGGCTTGTCGCGGAACGCCTGCTCCTCGCTCTGGAACGTCACCGCCGCGCTCGCGAGCACGCCGTTGCGGAATGGTTTGGCGAGGCTCACGTCCGCCAGGACGCTGCGCGCGAGCTGGTCGAGCGGCACCGGTCCCAGCCGCTCCAGCGCGAGGCGCGCTCGGGTGGCGACGGCGTCGGTGATCTGTGCCTCGAGCGCGCGGGCCTCGTGGGGAATCTGCGAGACGCTCGTGAGAATGCCCTGCAGCCCGTAGCCGCCCGACAGGTCGATGCGCTCCCAGAACTCGCGGAAGACGTCGGGCTCGAGGTCGGGCTCCGGCGTGGAGATGCACAGGGCCGACAGATCCACGCCCCGGAACGCCCGCTCAAGGTCGTCGATTACGACGACGCGCAGGTCGCGATCCACCCCGAGCATCGCGACCTCGCTCGGATCCCGCCGGTCGAGCAGCAGCGGATCGACCCCGAGCGACAAGCCTTCGGGACACCGCGGCCGGTAGATCGCCCGGCGCGCCACGAGGTCCTTGAGGGCCCGCGTGAGGGTCGTGAACTCCTCGTTGATGATGCGGATCGTCTCGCGCTTGGCCACCTCGAGGTCCCGCATGAACGGGACGATCGGCTGCTGGCTGTAGCCGACGGTCGGGCCCAGGCGGAAGAGCGCGTCGAAGACGCCGGCGGCGGCCTGGTGGCGCCCCTCGGCGAGACGCAGCGCCTGGGTCGTCGCGATGATCTCCGGGTCGTGCCGCAGGGTCAGCTCGACGGCCTCCGCCAGGCTGAGGGGCGGCCGCGCAAGCTTGGCCGGCACGAACGGGCGCGCCTGGAAGACGGCGTCGCCGGCGACCCGAACGACCTGCGCCGCACCGGGCCGCCCCGCCGCCACCAGCACGACCGCCAGGATCCACGCCGCCACCCGAGGGGTCATGGCTGCCTCCCGAGACCTGCCGGCACCGTCACCAGGTTCTCGCGCACGACCTGATCGTCGGAAAGGAGCGTCCCGGTTTCGTAGCGCAGTCGAGCCACGAGCTGCGCGAGCTCGTGCTGGGCGGCCACGAGCTGGAGGTGCGCCTCCGTGCGTTGCTGTTCGGTGACCACCGTGTCGATGAGCGTGGCCTCGCCGGTCCGGAAGCGCTCGATCTCCGCCTCGATCGTCCGCTGGTAGAAGTCGAGCGCTGCCTGCGCCTGCTCGACGCGCGTGACGGCCTCTTGCAGCGAGCGCACGGTCTCGATCACGCCCAGGCGAGCCTGGCGCTTCAGGTCCTCGGCCGTGACGCCGCGCTGCGCCGCATCGGCTTCGCGCTGGACCACCTGGCCGCGGAGCACGTTGTTGCCGACGGGTCGCTCGAACTGCAGGCCGAGGTTGGTGCTCGGGCCGACCCACCGGTCGATGGCGCGCGCGATCGTGCGCTCCTCGAGGGCGGTGTACCAAGTGCCGGCGACCAGGTCCAGGCGCGGCCTGAGGTTGAAGACCGCGCTCGCTTCGAGCACGCGACCGGCCTGCTCGCGCCCTGCCGCGGCCGCGACGTCCAGACGCCGTTCGGCGGCGGTCGCCACGAGCGGCGGAATCTGCGGCTCGGCGATCGCCGCCGGCGCGGGCGCCGGCGGGAACGGGTCGCGCGCCCGCGGCAGCGTCGCCTCGTCGTCGGTCGCCGCGACGCCCATGGCGATGGCGAGCGCCACGCGCGCCTGGTGGAGCTGCTGCTGGGTCTCCCGCAGTCGCGCCTGCGCCCGGGCTTCGCTGGCCTGCACGCGAGCCAGCTCGGCCTGCGGGAGCTCCTCGGCCGCGATGAGCTGGCGCGTCAGCTCCACGAGCTTGCTCTGCAGCTCGACCGACCGGGTGGCCACGGCGACGTTCTCTTGGGCGGCCTTGAGGGCCCAGTACGTCTGGATCGTCCGGAGGGCGCTGGCGCTCGCCTGGTGCCGAGCCCGCAGTCGACTGGCGTCGCGCTCGATGATCGCCGCCCGCTCCGCCGCGCCGACGGCCTGCGCGCCGCGGTTGCGGAGGATCGGCAACGTGACGTCGACGCCAAGGTGGAAGGTGAAGAGGTCCTGGAGGCCCTTGCCGCCGAACTCGCTGGGCCTCGCCTTGCCCTTGTAGTTCGTCCCTTCGACGCCCCCGTCGAAGAACGGTCGGAGCGCGATGCCGCTGCGGAAGAGCTTCGAGACGCCCAGGGTGAAACCGCCGTTGTAGAACACCTCGTCGACCGGCGCCGCCCCCAGATTCTGCAGGCGCTGCTCGGCCGTGCGGAACGCGTCGAGCTCGAGCTGGAGGTTCTGCTGGAGCTCGTTGAGCGTGCGGGTCAGGAAATCCTGTCGCGTCGCCAGTAGACTGGCGCGCGCTGAGGGCTCGGCACTCGCGATCAACGCGTCGATGACCTCCAGTTGCGCGCCGAGCGAGGCGCTGATCTCCTTGAGCGCCGCCACCTGCGCGCTCCCGGGAGGCGCCGCCCGAACCTGCTCGAGCTGCTGCAGCAGGCGCTGGGCCCGCTCGGCGCTCGCGCGGTTGTTCTCGACCGAGGCGCGCAGCCGATCGCGTTTGTCCCGCTCCGCCTGCTTGCGGTTCTCGGTGAGCTCCTGCACGCGGTATGTGTAGAAGAGGTGGCCGAGCAGCGACACGTCGAACGCGCCGCCCTGCTCCTGCGCGACGCCTTCCCGGAAGCGCGCGCCCGCCTGCTCCACCTTGATCGCCGGCTCGTGCTGCAGCGTCAGCCGGACCGCTTCCTCGAGCGTCAGGCCCTCGGCGGGAAACTGGATGACCGGGGGCGCCTGAACCTGCGCCGCTCGGGCACCGCCAGGGGCACCGACCGGCTGTCCCCTGGCAGCCGAGATCGGCAGCAGCCAGGCCGCAGCCACACCCAGACACCAGAACAGGTAACACGACCGGTCTCTGCGGAGGATCATGGCCTGCGCCTCCTCATGCTGTGGGGGATCTTCGCCGTCTCCGTGTCGGGACGCCGTGGACGCCGGCCCGTGGCGGCCAGCCGGGCGAACGCCCGGCCCTCCGCGCGCCGGCGGGCACCCGATACGCCGCGGATTCTACCAGAACTGGGGACGCGGAACCTCGGCCGGCCCGAGCCCGGCTGGTCGGAGCCGGTTGCGGCTCCACCGCGACTGTGCTAGCCTGACGTCCGCGCGACGGTTCGGACGCGGCGAGCCGCGCGCGATTCCTGCGGAGTCGGTCCATGCGGGCAAGCCGGGTAGGGCGACTGGTCGTCGCGGCTGCCACCGCGGCGACAGCGGCGATCGCGTGGGCGGCCGCCTGTGCACGCACGCCGGTGGGGCCATCGCTGGCCGGGGTCACCTTGCAAAACGTCACGCTCCAGCCGACGGCCGGCGACCGCACTCTGTGCTGCTGCCATGCCGTCGGGACCGCGCGGAACACGAACGCGGTGCCCGTGCACGTCACCATCACGTTCGCCGCGTACGACGGGCGCCAGAGCGAGCCCCTGTCCCGGATCCTCTACTTCATCAAAGACCTCGAACCAGGCGGTTCGCACGCGGTCGACGCGCCGGGTTTCCTGTACCCTTGCGCCGTCATCAGGGATCTGAAGTGGGAGATTGACGTCAAGGGCGTCACGTACCCTGCGCAGTAAGGGCGTGGCAATTGGCCCGCGGGTCCGGCGTGGGCGCCGTTGGGCGGCTGTTCGGGGGGTGACTGCGCCGTGGCGAACCCCTTCATGAGCGAGCGCGCGCTCCGAATTCACGCGCTCTCGCGAGAGCGCTGGGGTGCGGAGCGCAGCGTGGACATGGTAGGCTTCGCGCCCGCGTTCCTCGACCAGCAAGCCAAGCTCGAAAAGATCGCCCGCTACCAGGAGCCGGTACTCATCACCGGCGAGAGCGGCGTGGGCAAGGAGCAGTTCGCGCAGGCGGTCTACCTCCTGAGCCATCCTGCCAGCGCTCCGTACGTGGCGGTCAACTGCCCTCAGTATCAGGACGGCAACCTGACCGTCAGCGAGCTCTTCGGCCACACCCGGGGGAGCTTCACGGGCGCCGTGGCCGACCGCAAAGGGGCCTTCGAGGAGGCCGACGGCGGGGTGATTTTCCTCGACGAGATCGGCGACCTGCACCCGAGCGCCCAGGCAATGCTGCTGCGGACGCTCGCGACCGGGGAGTACCGCCCGCTCGGGGCCTCGCGTCCGCGTTCAGTTCGCGTCCGCGTCGTCGCGGCGACAAATCGCCCGCTCAACCAGCTCGTCATGACCGAGCAGTTCCGGACAGACCTGCTCTTCCGGCTGCGCCGGTTTCACCTGGAATTGCCGCCGCTGCGCGAGCGCGGCGACGACTGGGCGGTCCTGCTCGAGTATTGCCTGGCGAAGCTGCGCGAGCGGTACGGCGTGGCGAAACGTGCTTCGCCCGCCTCGCTCGCCGTGCTGGAGCGGTACCGGTGGCCCGGCAACGTCCGGCAGCTCATCAGCGCGGTGACGATGGGCTACGCCATGGCGGAAGGCGACACGATCGAGCCGCGCGACTTCGCGCCGCTCGTGGAGGAGAGCTCATCGGCGGGAGAGCCGAGCGAGAGCCTCTACGACCGGATCGTGCGCGACGGCGAGGATTTCTGGCGAGCCGTCTACGAGCCCTTCATGGCCCGCGACCTCAACCGCCGCGAGGTGCGGAGCCTCATCTGTCGCGGCCTGACCGACACGAAGGGCAACTACCGGAAGCTGCTCGACTTGTTCCACCTGCCGGCTGCCGACTACCAGCGGTTCATGGATTTCCTGCGGCACCAGAACCTCAAGCCGACGGCCTGACGCACGCTGGCTGCCAGGCCTGGCGCTGGAGCTCCAGCGCATGGAGCGGGGGCTCCACGCCTGGCCGGGCCGAGGACCGGCCTCGCGCGGAAGTCCGAGGAGATCCGGCGGGTTTCGCGTGCCGATCCCTGGCACGCGCGTTGCCAGGCGACCTCCGGAGCTCGCGAGCCACCGCGTTTCGAAACCGGGCGCGCAGGGCGCGCCGAAGGAGGCACGATGGCACAGAAGATGACGCGTGGGGAGATCCAGGATCTGCTGGCGAAGTTCGCGCTGGAGAACCCGAAGTACCGCGAGGCGCTCATCAGGGACCCCAAGGGGATCATCGAGCGCCAGCTCAACCGCAGCCTCGGCGACGTCAAGGTGAAGGCGGTCGTCGAGACGGCGGACACGGCGTACGTCGTGGTGCCGTACGCAGCGAGCGAGGGCGAGCTGAGCGACGCCGACCTGGAGAAGGTGGCGGGCGGCAAGCAGGACATCGAGGCCGAGTGCACGGCGTACGGCGCGGCGGCGGGCAACACAGTCACCCAGATCAACCTCTAGCGTGGGTGGTGCTCGACACGCGGGCGGGCCGGAGGCGTCCGCTCGCCCGCGTCGCTTCGGTCGAGCGGGCTCCGCGAGCTCCCTCGATGCGTTCCCTCGCACCCGAAGAACGGCGCCGGCTGGCGTGGGCAGCAGCCACGCTGGACGAGCGCCTGCGTGCGTTGCGCGCGTCCGGCGCCGAGCCCGGCGACGCCGAGGGGGCCGACGAAGCGATCGACCGGCTGCTGCGCTGGTGGACGCAAGCCTTTTCGCCGGGCGACCCGCAGGCCCTGCGCGCGCGCCTGGCGTGGGACGGCCTCGACCGGGAGACGCTCGCGCGCGTGCGGCGACCCGCGCCTGGCGTGCTCGTCTTCGACGAGTGGACGGCGTGGATCGACGCCTTTCTGCTCGAGGCGGAGGCTGCCGCGTCGAGGCCGGCGGCGCGCGCGCTCCGGAGACAACCTGCCCAGCCCGATGACGAGGCGCTCCCGTTCGAAGCGCTGCTCGCGCCCGCGCGCGCGGTGGCGCGAAACGCCCTGGCCGCGCGGCGCCCGCGCGGTGTCGATGCGCTCCGGCCAGGGGCATGGCGCGCTCTCGAGCGCCAGTTGATGAAGGAACTGACGACGGTCGCGGCGCCGGTGCTGTACGAGGCGTTTCAACGATACAAGACGGGGATGGGGGCCGACGCGGCCCGCAGCCAGACAGGGCGCGTCGAGCCGGGCCGCACCGGGGCGCACTACGACGCGTTCGTGCAGGACATGCTGTCGTCCGGTTGGTGCGGGGTGCTGCTCGAGTACCCCGTGCTCGCTCGGCTCATCGCCACGATGGTGGCGTCGTGGGTGGAGTCCACCGGGGAGCTCGCGGCGCGCCTGCACGCGGATCGGGCGGCGATCGCCGAGGTGTTCAACGGCGGCAGAGATCCGGGACGGGTGGCGGACATCGAACCGGCGCTGTCGGACCCGCACGACGGGCGCCGCCGGGTCGCCCGGCTGGAGTTCGACGACGGGTTGCGGCTCGCCTACAAGCCGCGGGAGGTCGGGGTCGAATGCGCGTTCGCGGCCCTCGTGGACTGGCTGAACGCGCGCGGACTCGACCCGCCGCTGCGCGCGCCGCGGGTCCTGAGGCGCGCGGGCTACGGGTGGGAGGAATGCATCGCGCACGACGGGTTCTCGGACGAGGCGGAGGTGCGGCAATACTACGCGCGCGCCGGGGCGCTCATCTGCCTCGCCTACGTCCTGCGCGCGAGGGACCTCCACGTGGAGAATCTCGTGGCGACGCGGGAGGGGCCGGTGCTGGTGGACCTGGAGCTGCTCTTCCAACCGGTAGGCGGCGCGGTCACGCCGGGCGCGCGCCGGGCGCGGGGCGAGGAGCCTGCCGTCCCGGCCGCAGGCTCCTGCCTCGCTTCGGGCCTGCTCTCGTGCGTCGAGTTCGGAGCCGACGGTGCACCCTACGACGTGGGCGGGCTGCGCGGCGGGAGCACCGCCCCCGCCAGCCTTCCGACCCGCCGTTGGGCCGACGTGGGGACCGACAGCGTCCATCCGGTCGACGAGCCCACGTTCCGGCTGCGCGCTCAGAACGGCGTCGTGCTCGACGGGCGGCGGCGCGAGCCCGAGGAGTATGCGCGTGACGTGCTCAGAGGATTCACCGCGGCGTATCGGTTCCTGATGGACCACCGCGATGCGCTGCTCGGCACCTCGGGTCCGCTCGCGCGGTTCCGCCATGAGTGGGTGCGCATCCTCCCTCGGCCGAGCAACCAGTATGCGCTGCTCACCTACGTCCTGATCGCGCCGCGCTACCTCCGCGACGGGCTCGAGCGCAGTTGCGCCATCGAGGCGCTCGCGCGACCGTTCGCCGGCGCGCGATCGCGGCCGGCCGCGTGGGAGATCTTCGAGGCCGAACGCCGGGCCCTCGAAGCGCTGGACCTGCCGCGGTTCACGGTACAGGCTGGCAGCACGGCACTCGTGTCGGGGCAGCGCGCGCTCGGGTCCGACTGGTTCGCCACGTCCGGCCTGGCGCTCGTCGAGCGGCGCGTCCGGGCGATGAGCGAAGACGACCTGGCCAGGCAGATCGAACTGCTCGCCGGATCGCTCGCGCAGCCCGAGCGCCTCGAGCTCCTCGTCGAGCCCCGGCCGAGTCCGCAGGCGGTCGCGGGTGAGCTCCCCGATGCGTGGTGCCTTGCGCATGCGCGGCGGTTGGGGGAGCTGCTCCGATCGCGCCTGACCTTCGATGCCTGTGGTGCGTCGTGGCCGCCCACCTTCGGGCTGCCGCGCGCGCGCGATCTCGGGCGGCACCAGCTCTACAGCGGCAGCCTCGGCGCGGGCCTGCTCTTCGCGGCGCTCGCCGGGCTGACCGGAGATCCAGCGTGGCGAGAAGCCGCCGGCGAAGTGGCGCGCGGCGTCGAGGAGTACTTGCGTGGACGTGCCGCCTCGAGCGCCCCTGAAGACTGGCCCCTCGGCATCGCCTCCGGGCTCGGCTCGATCGTGTACGGCCTGGTCGTGATGAGCGGCCTCATGAACGAGCCCGGGTTGGTCGAGGTTGCCGAACAGGCAGCCGGCCTCGTGACCCGCGACGTGTTCGCCGCCCACACCTGCTGCGACCTGGTCGACGGCGTGGCCGGGACGGCGCTGGCCCTGCTGGGGTTGTGGACGGCCACAAGAAAGGACCGCTGGCGCACGCTGGCCAGTGCGGCTGCGGAGCGGCTGGTCGCGGTGGCCGTCGAGCGACCGGAGGGGCTGGCCTGGCCCGCCTCCGACGGCCGCCTCTATACTGGGTTGGCTCACGGAAGTGCCGGCGTCGGGTACGCGCTGGCGCGCGTCGGCGCGGCGACCGGCGTGGACGCGTTCCATGACGCGGCCCGACGCGCGTTCGCTTTCACGCACGCCTGGTGCCCACCGGCCGCTCGCCGGTGGACCCTGGCCGAGGACGAGGGGGAGGGCGGCGGGCGCGAGCCGGGGATGGTGGCGTGGTGCCACGGCGCGCCCGGCGTGGCGCTGGCGGAGACGCTGGCTCGGGGGCTCATGGAGGAAGCCACCGTCGTGATGGGGAGCGAGCTCGTCGACGCCGCCCTGGCGGTGACCGCGACCGCGCGCCTTCATCACGCAGACCATCTGTGCTGCGGCAACCTGGGCCGAGTCGAGGTGTTGTGGGTCCTGGGGCAGCGCCTCGGGCGCCCCGAGGTGTCCGACGCGGCCCGCCGACTGGCCGGGGCGGTTGCCTCGCGCGCCGCCGAGTGGGGACACTACCGGCTCTCGGCTCGCGGGCACGCCCGGGTCGTCTTCGACCCGGGCTTCTTTCGCGGACTGGCCGGCATCGGCTACGAGTTCCTGCGGCTGGCGGCGCCCGAGCGGGTCCCCTCGGTCCTCGCGTTCGAGGTCGCGGAGCGGTCCGGGTAGAACCATTGCTTGGAGGACCTGGAAGGACTTGGAGGAGAAGGGCGGGATGACGGAGGACGGCCAGCCGTGCGAGGTGGGCACGTCGAGTGCGTGCGGCTGAGGAAAGGGGAAGGGACGCCGTCGGCGCTCGCCCAGATGACGTTCCCGGCCTATCGGCATCTGCTCGCGCTCGATCCAGCCCCTCGGCATCCGGGCCAGGGCGACCGGCGCCTCGTGCAGCCGCTCGCCATCGCCGCCTTCGGTGCCGACGCGCCGGTCGGGCTCGTGCTGGCCGAGATGGGCCTCGGCGCCGGGTGCGTGCCGGAGATGTTGTCGCTCTACGTGGCGGCGGAGTGGCGGAATCACGGCATCGGCACCACGCTCGTCTCGGCGCTCGAACAGGCGCTGGTCGACGAAGGATGTAGGCGCGTGACGGCGGTGTACACGACCGGGAAGCCTGGCATCGCCGCGCTGGAGCGGGTGCTGGAGAAGCGGCGCTGGTCGCCGCCGAGCACGCGGACCGTGGTGGTGCGGTTCACGCCGGAAGAGGCGGCGCGCACCGACTGGTTCGGCCGATTTGCGCTGCCGGCGAGCGACTTCGAGATCGTCCCGTGGTCGACGCTCACGGCGGAGGCACGCGCGGCCATCCGGCGCTCTCACGAGGAGCGTCCGTGGATCGCGCGGGGGCTCGAACCGTGGCGTCACGACAGCTACGGGTTCGACCCGGTGTCGAGCCTGGGACTGCGGTATCGCGGGGAGGTCGTCGGCTGGGTGATCAACCACCGTCTGGAGCCCGACGTGGTCCGCTTCACGTGCAGTTTCGTCCGGGGCGACCTGAGCCGCCGCGGCCGGATCCTGCCTTTGTATACCGAGTCGATCCGGCGGCTGGCCAAAACCGGCTGTCGGTGGTGCACGTTCGTGACTCCCGTCGAGTACAAGGAAATGATAGAGTTCATCCACCGCCGGTGCGCGCGGTACGTGAGCTTCGTCGGCGAGACGCGCGGGTCGACGAAGGTGCTCGAGCCCGCCGCACCCGGTCGCGCGGTGAAGGGGGGGCCATGAGAGCTGCGGGGACGCTGCTCGTCGTCGCCGGGACGCTGGTCGTGACGGCCTCGACGAGCGAGGCCCAGCGCGTGACGCTCGCCCGGTTCCTCCCGTCGCAGGTGGCGACCGGCGCGCGGATCGAGCTGACGGCCGACCCGGCCGACGCCGGGGGACATTTCGTCGTCGGTGCCGAGCGGAGCCAGGTCGTGGCTGAGCTCAATCGCGCGCTCGTGTTGCAGGTGACGTTGTTCCCCTCGAACCCGACGTGGACAGGCGTGGAGGGCGGTCCCACGTCGCCCGGCGCACGGGTCGAGGTCTCCAGGTGGGGGTTGGCGAGCCCGTTCGCCGAGCCGGCTCGGACGGCGGGCCGGGGTCGGTTCAGCGTGTCGTTCACGCAGCAGTACGCGACCTACGAGGCGGTCGACGGCATCGGGCTGCGCGGGAGCGACATCGCTCTCTATTTCGAGCACGACGACTGTTGTCCGACTGGCCAGGGTGTGCCCGGGGCGACGACCGACCTCAGGCCGGAGTTCGAGCGCGACCTGCTCGTCGAGACGCTCTCGATCGACATCGATCGGAACGTGTTCACGCTTTTCGCCAACTACGGGGTGACGGACCGCATCGACGTGGGGGTCGCCGTGCCGATCGTCAAGATGAACGCGCAGGCGCGCGTGACCTCGCGGGTGCTCCGGACGGCCACCGCCGCGGCGCCGTCGGTGCACCAGTTCGACATCATCGAGGTGGCGAACCGGACGACCTATGGCCGCGCGTACGCGGCGGGCGTCGGCGACGTGGTCGTGCGCGCGAAGGTCAACGCCGTTCGGCGCGAGACGCAGGCGCTCTCGGGGAGCCTGGCGGTCGCGTGGGCGACGGGGAATCCCGGCGATCTTCTGGGAACCGGCGCGACGCGGACGACCGCGAGCGCGATCTGGTCCGCGGAGCTCGGGCGCGTGGCGGCTCACGCGACCAGCGCCTTCACGTGGTCGGCGGGCGAGGCGAGCCCCGACCTGTTGCGAGGCGCCGGCACCGTGCCGGGCGTGGCCCCTCCGCCGGTGGCGCTGCGCGTACCGAACGAGTTCCTCGTGACCGGCGGACTCCAGGTGGCTGTCCATCCGCGGGTCGTGCTGGGCGGCGACGTGCTGGCGCGACGCCTCAGCCGGATGACGCGCTTCCGTGTGGGCCAGACCACCTTTCCCTCCCGCGCGCCGGGGGCGCTGCCGACGGCGGCCTTCACGGCGCGGGGTCAACTCCTGATGGCCGGTGAGGCGCCCGTGAGCCTCGCCATCGGGGTGGGCGGCCTGCGGGTCAGGGTTGCTGAGGCCTGGCTGCTGAGCGGCGATGTCTTGTTTCCGCTGAACGACAGCGGCCTCACGATCAAGGTCGGAGCCCTGGCGGGGGTCAATTACCTCTTCTGACGGTGTGCGCGCTCGACCTGCGCGGTGTGGCAGAGACCGGATCGAGCCGGACGAGAGGGCTCGGGTGAGAGGTGCGTGACCGATAAGCCTGTTCCGCTCACCGATCTGGACGACATCGCGCGGTTCGTCGTGACCGCGAAGAAAGACGAGTTCGTCTTTCGCGAGGGCGACGCGTCGGAGGAGATGTACATCATCCAGGATGGCCGCGTGGAGGTCCTCAAGATGTGGGCCGGCGAGAACCGGCAGCTCGCCGTGCTCGAACCCGGGGACTTCTTCGGCGAGAACTCGCTGCTCGAAGACCAGCCGCGCGAGACCTCGGCGCGCGCCGTCACGGACTGTCGCCTGCTGCGGATCGATCAGTCCACCTTCGGCCGCATCGTCCAGGAGAACCCGGAGATCGCCATTCGCATGTTGCGGAAATTGTCGCGACGGTTGCGGGAGCGCCAGGAAGCCGACCTGCGGGCCGCCGAGATCGCCATGGGCCCGCTTGCCGAGGCGGCGCGTCCGGCGGCGGCACACCCGTCGTCGATCGAGGCGGCCGCCTGGGCCGCGCTGATGCACGCGGTGTCGGGCCGGCGGTTCAGCGTGCCGGATCGAGCGGAAGTGACCATCGGGCGTCCGGACCGCGTGACCGGGACGACGCCGGACATCGACCTGAGCGACGTCGATCCCGAGCGGACACTCAGCCGGCGCCACGCCAAGATCTGCCGGCGCGAGGGCCAGTTCTATCTGCGCGAGGACATGGGGACGCGCAACGGGACGTTCGTCAACGGCGAGCGCCTCGCGACAGGCGTCGAGGTTCGCCTGCGCCACGGCGATCGCGTGCGCTTCGGGCTGGTCGACATGGTGTTCGAGTGCCGCTGAGCCCACAAGTGGCGGCGAGACGATATCGGTTCGTCACGGTCGACGTCTTCACGGACCGGCGCTTCGCCGGGAATCCCCTGGCGGTTCTGCCCGACGCGAGGGGTCTCAGCGCAGACGAGATGGCGTCGGTAGCGCGCGAGTTCAATCTGTCGGAAACGACCTTCGTCCTGCCGCCAGAGAACCCGCGCCACACGCGTCGGGTGCGGATCTTCACGCCGGGTGCCGAGCTTCCGTTCGCAGGGCATCCGACGGTCGGCACGGCATGGGTCCTCGCTTATCTCGGCGAGGTCCTAGTCGCCGGCGGCGAGACGCCGGTCGTGCTGGAGGAAGGCGCCGGACCGGTGCCGGTCACCGTGTTGGCGCGCGACGGTCGTCCCGTCGCGGCCACGCTCAGGGCGCCACGCCTGCCTGAACCTGGGCCACCGCCGCCCGACGCCCGCGACATCGCCGCCGTGCTGTCGCTCGTTCCGGCCGATCTCGCGGGGCCGCCGCACGCGCCCGAAGCGTACTCGTGCGGCGTGCCCTTTCTCTTCGTCGCGCTGCGCGACCGACAGGCCGTCGCCCGCGCGCGGATCGATCCGGTCGCGCTCGACCGTGTGCTCGGCTCGTACTGGACGAGCCAGGTCTTTCTCTTCGCGTTCGACTCGGAGCTCGAGGGTGCGGACCTGCACGCGCGGATGTTCGCGCCGGCGCTCGGTGTCGCCGAGGATCCGGCGACCGGATCCGCCGTGAGCGCCCTGGCCGGCTATCTCGCGCGCCGCGACCCGCCACGCGATGGGACGCGGCGGTGGGTGGTGGAGCAGGGGATCGAGATGGGCCGCCCGAGCCGGCTCGAGCTGGAAATCGACCGCCGCGCCGGCAAGGTCGTCGAGGTGCGCGTGGGCGGACCGTGCGTGTTCGTCAGCGAGGGGACGATCGACATCTGACCGGGGCAGGTCAGTTCACCGCCACCCCCGTCTGCGCGTTGAATGCCCGGATGAGCGCATCCCAGGCCTCGAGGTACCGCGGCAGGCCGGCCCAGAAGCCCGGGTCGCGGCGCGCGAGGAAGTCCTCGAGCGCCACGCCGCGCTGTTCGACCCACGTGTAGTAGCCCAGGTTGAAGATGCGCTCGCGGTCGCGTCGCGTCAGCTCGACGTAGTGATCCGTCGACACGCCCAGGATGTGCTCGCCGAACGCCTCGGCGGCGCTCGTTCGGTCGAACCGACCGCCGAACCGCCTCTGGGCGATCTTCGGCCATTCGCTCGCGTACAGCTCGGCCCCGTCGGTCGCCACCGTCACGACCAGGTCGTCCGGCCCCAGATCGAAATACCGCGCCGTCTTGATGGCCCCGAGCACGTTGCAGATGCTCGAGAGCCCCAGCGACGAGAGCGCCTCGACGATCGCCCACGGCACCTGGCGCCGCTCGTGCAAATACGCGCGTCCGACAGCGCTGTTGAAGAGCAGGCCGAGCGAATCCGTGGCCCGGTCCGAGATCGCCGCGACCACGTCGGTCGACAGGACGTGGTGGATGAGCGGCACATGCTTGTCGCCAATGCCCTGGATGTTGTGCTCGCCGAAGCCGTTGTAGAGCAGCGTCGGGCACTCGAGTGGCTCGAGCACGACGTTCTTCGACCCGAAGCGGGTCCTCAGGTACTCGCCGGCCGCGAGCGTGCCGGCCGATCCCGTCGCCGTCACGAACGCCCGCACGCGCAGCGACGGACGCGCCTCGCGCAGGCTGTCGACGACGCGCTCGAGCGCGCGCCCCGTGCACGCGTAGTGGGCCAGGTAGTTGCCGAACTCCGAGAACTGGTTGAAGACGACGTTCGCCGGGTCGCGGGCGAGCTCGTCGCACGCGTCGTAGATCTCCTTCACGTTGCTCTCGGAACCCGGCGTCTTGACGATGTCGCGCGCGTCTGCGACCCAGCGCGCGAGCCACTCGAAGCGCTCGGCGCTCATACCCTCCGGCAGCACGGCGACGCCGCGGCAGCCCATGATCCGGGAGATGGCGACCCCACCGCGGCAGTAGTTGCCTGTCGACGGCCAGACGGCGCGGTGTTCGGTCGGGTCGAACTGCCCGGTCACAACGCGGGGCGCGAGGCACCCGTACGCAGCGAGCACCTTGTGCGCGCGAATGAGAGGAAAACGATCGCCGAGGATCACCACGATGCGCGCGCCCACGCCCGTCAGCGACTCAGGCAGGACGAGATGCTCCGGCACCGTCGTCCGGCGCCGGCGCGTACGGTCGTTGAACCAGTGGACCCGAAAGAGATTGAGCGGGTGGAAGGCGTCCGGGTCGACGGCCTCAAGGCCCCGAAGCACCTCGGGCGGCATCGCGACCGCTCCCGACAGCTCGGCGAAGGTCGGCAGCAGAACGCGCACCTCGCGAAACCGACGGACCGCGCGGTCGTAGATCGTGCGGTCGACAATGGTGGTCCGGAGACCGACGTCTGGCATCACGACCTCGCCGGCGGCCCCATCAGCCGGTGCTCACGCGCCCATCCTAGCACTCGTCACCGCTCGGATCGCACACCGCCTCGCCAGTCGGGCGCTTGGCCGCCGACTCAGCGTTTGCCTGCGCGCAAGGCCATGACACCCGCCCGAGACGATACCATCGTCGTCGCGTGGGCAAGCTGCCAGGCCGAGGGGTCGGGAGAAAGGATGGACGGAGATGCTGCTGGGGGCTATCCCCGAGGCGCTCAGGGAGCGACTGGGGGAGTACGCCACAGTGGAGCTCCTGGCTCTGGCTGGGGCAGGTCGCGGCCATCCTCGGAATGATCGCGGTCGTGGCGCGCGTGATCGGGCGCGCGTGAGCCGCGCGCCCGGTCCGTGAGGCGACCGGCAGTGAAGCCGAGGGGACCGACTGACTTCACCCGCGCCAGGATCCACGTCGTCAGGTCGTCCAGGACCCCCGGGACGAATGTCTTCTCGAGGGCAGGGTACTCGGCCGGACTGCCAGTCACCGCCTTGATGAACAGGTGATTGGCGCCCTCGTACACCTTGACCGTGACATCCCGATTCCCGGCCCGCCGGAGGCTGGACTCGAGCGCGGGTCGGTTCAGCGCCGCCGGAACCTAGAGGTCGAGCGAGCCGAACAGGGCGAGAACGGGACAGGTAACCCTGGCGAGCGTCGGGGCGGGATCGTAGTCGATGAAGAAGCGATACCAGCGACTTTTCGCCGCGACGAGCTGCTGCTGGATCGCCGCGTCGACCGCCTTGTCCGGGTCGGCCACCGCTCGGCGCTGAGCCTCCGGGAGCTTGGCCATTTGCTCGCGGCCCAACGCCCGCGCTGACTCGACGACGGCGCCCCAACCTTCGCCCGTGCGTACCGCCTGGAAGAGCAGATCCTGCTGCCGCTTGAGCTTCGCGAGGTTCTCCGCCGACGCCCCCTGGGCCCGCGCGATCGCCTCGGCCTGAGCCCGGATGACCTGCTCGCCCGGCACCGCCGTGCCGGCGAGCATGATGATGAAGGCGACCTCGGACAGGCGAGTGGCGGCGATGGCAGCCACGAGCGCACCGTCGCGGTGCCCGACGAACCCGATCCGCTCGCGGTCGACCTCCGGCCGCGCGGCGAGCCACGAGAACGCGGCAAGTGCATCCCGGGCGAATTCCTCCGTCGTCGACTCGCTCGTGCTTCCCGACGAGCCGCCCACGCCACGGTCGTCGTAGCGCAAGGATGCGCCTTGCTGCGGGATGTCGATCGTCGCGGCGAGGCCCGCCGTGTCTTCCGTGAAGACGACGCGGATCGTGAGGACCGAGACCATGACTTAAATCGCGCCCTCCCAGGCGCCGACGAGTCCAGTGGGGTGCATTTGGCCGCGCGTCTCGACGGGCAGGGCGGTCGGGAAGAGCAGCGCGACGAACAGCCAGGCGACCGTCTCGCGAACATGATGAACTTGTCTCAGGACCACCGCCTCACTCCTTCTCGACGACGACGGCGTCGCCGAAGACGAGGATCTCAGACGCGCTCGCCATGATGTACGACGTGCTGAACCGAACGTTGACGACGGCGTTTGCGCCGCGCGCGGTGGCGGCGGCGACCATGCGGTCGATGGCCTGCTCGCGCGATTCGGCCATCAACTTCGTGTACTCGTCGATCTCGCCGCCGACCAGGTTCTTGAGCGCCGCGAGGATGTCCTTGCCCAGGTGCCGGGCGCGGATCGTGTTGCCGTAGACCAGCCCGAGGGTGCGCGCGACGCGGTGGCCGGCGACCTCGGGTGATGCGGTCAGGATCATCGTGTCACCTCCCTGTCGTACGGGTCGCGCCGCCGGATCCGCAGCTTCTCGCGCACGACCGACACCACGAGCAGTGCGCCGCCCGCCACGACGGCCAGCAGTGCCGCCTTGATCCACGGGGGCAGCGCGACGTCCTGGAGGACTTGCATGAGCCCTCGCCAGGCGCCCCAGGCGAGGAGGACGGCGCTTCCCAGCGAGAGGAGCACCCAGGCGACGCCGCGCTCGGCGCGGCGATAGACCGACGCCCAGTAGCGTTCCCAGAGCTCTTCACCGGGCTGTCGCAGGGTCATGGTGGCCATCACCTCCTTGAGCCGCGCAAACCGCGTCCATTCGGCCTGGAGCTCGGCGTCCCGCGAGACGCGCGTCTCGAGCTCGCGCCGCTCGCCATCGCTCGCCTCGCCGTCGAGCACCGCCATCATGAGGGCGTGTGCACGATCGCGGTCCACGGTGTTCCGGTCGCTCATCGCAGGTCCTCGAGCGACGCCGCCAGGCGGTGGCGGGCCGAGTACAGGCGCGACATGACGGTGCCCACCGGGATTCCGATGAGATCGGCGAGCTCGCGGTAGCTCAGGCCCTCGAACTCGCGGAGCACGAGTACCTCGCGCTCGCGGGCCGGCAGCGCCTCGATGGCCCGGGCGAGGCGTCGCTTGGCCTGGGCCCGCTCGAGCGCCGCTGCGGGGTCTCCGGCCGCGTCGCGGTCGGCCATCTCTGCTGCGATCCACTCCCTCGCGCGTTCGAGCGCGCGAGCGTGCGTTTGCCGGTCGCGCAGGAAGTTGAAGCAGAGGCGGCGCAGGATCTGCGCGACCCACGCGTAGAACGGCCGCTCAACGTCGAGCCGGCGGCGCGCCCGGAAGGCGCGCGCGAACGCCTGCTGGGACAGGTCGAGCGCATCGTCTCGAGACCCGACGATGGCCAGGGCGTGCGCGTAGGCGCGGCGCATGTAGCGTTCGACCAAGAGGCCGAAGGCCTCCGGGTCGCCCTCCCGGGCACGCGCGACGAGCGAGGCGTCGGGGTCGGCCTGCTCCGGCATCGTCCGCGTCGCGTGCCTCTCCGTCACTGTGTATTACACGCCGCTCAGCCGTTTATTCGACCGGCCACCTGCGCGGGAAACGGAACTGGCCGGAGGTGGCAAGGTGCCGTGCGACACCACCCCGGGGGTCGCCCAACCGCCCCAGCATTCCCCGCTCACAGAGCGAAGAGATAGTTCATCTTGACGACGAGCGACCGGTTCCGCGGGGTGAACCCGGCCCACCAGCGGTCGAGTTCGTTGTAGACGACATACAGCTCCGAGCCGGGCTTGAGAATCCAGTTGAACCGTACGTTGGTGGAGAGCTGCTGGGTATCGCGGTTGTACTGGAAGAGCCCCTGCACGGCCAGGTCGTTGCGGAACGCCACCTGGACGCGCGACGCGGCGAGGTGCGTTGTGAAGGCGCCCTGCGGGAGGTCGACCCAGTTGATGTCGTAGTTGAACGATAGGCCAAACCGCGTCGTCATCCGGTAGTTCGTCTTGACGCTGAGCGTGCTCCGCGTGCCGGTCCAGAACCCGCCGGTGGTGTAGCCGAGGTTAAGCGTCGCGTGCCGGCGCCGGAACGTGTCCAGCCGGAACGACGTCGACCGGAACCGGTAGGTGCCGACGGGGATCACGACGTCGGGCCGGAGCCGGAACGGGCGGTCGAGCGCCTCGAGGGTATCGGTGAAGGTGGCGGAAGCGGCGTCGCCCGTTTCGAAGTTCGTCTTGAAGCTCGCCTGGCGCTCGCGCGTCTCGAGCAGGTTCGCGCGGTTCGTGAGGTAGTCGAGCGACGCGGTGACGTCGAACTGGCGGACCAGCGCCGAGCGCGGACGCGGACTCCAGCGCCAGTCCGCCGAGTGCCGCCGCAGGTCGCGCCGGAGCACGAAGCCGACACCGGGGTCGAAGCCGGCACCGATGTCCAGGTAGCTGTAGCTCGCGCCGAGTCGGTCCCGGTCGTACGCGAAGCGGCCGTAAGCGGCGCTCGCCGCGTCTGGCTTGGTCGTCGCGTCGACCGTCGCCATCCAGCCTTGCACGAACCAAACGTCCTTGAAGAAGAAGTTCGCGTCGGCGCCGAGCGCCCGGTTGAAGCGTCCTCCTCCCGCGCGGTTCGTGAACACAGCGCCCAGGCTCGATCGCGCGAACACGTCGCGGCGCACGCGGACCACGGCGAAGGATTCCGAGGGGAGCGCGCCGAACGCATCGGTCTGCATCGCGAGCGCGCCGATCGTCGTCCGGCCCTCGCGTCCGGCCAGCCGCGCGCCGGCGAGGATGGGGACGATCTCCCCCGCGTCGGACAACCCGATGCGGCGCGTGAAGACGAGGTCGGCCTGCTGCGAGAGCCCGAACCGGAACATCTGCTCGTTCTCGAGGAAGAACTGGCGCTTCTCGGGGAAGAACAGGGAGAACCGCGTGAAGTTGATCTGCTGCGTGTCGACTTCCTCCTGGGCGAAGTCGGTGTTGACGGTGAAATCCGCCGTCAGGCCGGTCGTGACGCCCCACTTGACGTCGAGCCCAGCCTCGCGCCGCGCCTCCGCCGGGCCGCCGCCAGCGTCCCGCGTGCCGCCGACGAGGCCGTACGGGCGAAGCTGCAAGTTCCGTCCGGGCCGGACCTCCCGGAGCTGGCGCAGGTGACCGAGCTCGGCGGGTCGGTACCACGTGGAGTCGTTCGGCACGAACGGCCAGTAGACCTCTTCGTTCTTCCTCGGAATGTTCCGCTTGAATCCGATGCCCATCGTCAGGGGCTCGCCATCGGGCGGCGGCTCGAACCGCAGCGACTTGAAAGGGATGGCCAACTCGACGTCGAAGCCGTGGGGCATCCGGCTGCCGCGCGCGAACCAGACCGTGTCGAAGTTGTGGTTGCGGGTGCTCTCGCTCTCGCCGGTCTGGAGCAGCTCTTCCATCAGACCGTTGGCGTTCGAGACGAATTGGATGGCGCTGCGGTGGTCGTGATAGGCGTCGATCATCACCGACACCAGGTCGTCGGCGCCGCCGCTCTCGTCCCGGAAGATCGCGCGGGCGCGCACGAGCTCGGGGTGACTGTCGAAGCACCGGAAGCCGACGTAGAGGTAGTCGTCGTCATAGAGGACGCGCACCTCGGTGCGCTCGGTGGCGGGCAGCCCCTCGTAGCGCTCGCGCTGGTAGAACTCGGCCACGACGGGCGCGGCCTGCCACGCCTCGTCCTCGAGCCGCCCGTCAACGCGCAGGGCGCCGCGGACCGGAACGGCGACGACGTCCCACGTGTGCGCTCTGAGGAGGCGGACGCGCTCCTCGCGGCTCATCGACGGGGTGATGTCGGGCACGGGGTGCTCCGCGGTTGCTTGGGTGCCCGCACCTCGACCCGCGGGCGATGCCTGCTGGGCGCGCACGGGCAGTGCAGGTGGGGCGACGAGCAGCGCTGCGGCGAGGGCCGACGCGCGCGCGGCTCGGCGCGAGGTGCAAGTGGCGGTCACGATCTGAACACGTCGGTGCTGCCGGGCACACCGGATCGGCTGGCCCATTGTAGCTGAAGTCGTGGGCGCGGCGCTGGCGTGCCCGGCCGGTCTCAAGACCGGCCGCTACAAAGTAGTACGAGAGGCTGGTCTCGGGGCCGACCTTCAGGGTGGCCCGGGTCTGCGCACGAGGGCGGCGCGACGCGGTAGAATCGGCCCATGGCGACCCCGGCTTCGTCGCGGGTCGGGTTCGGCGAGGCGTTCGCGGCGTTCGAGAGGGCGCATCCCACCTACGAGAGCACGAGGGCGCTCGACGAGCTGCGGACGCGGGACTTCGCGCGGCTGGACGCGCTCGGACAGGTCTATCTCGATTACACCGGCGGCGGGCTGTACGGCGAATCGCAGGTCGCGCGCCACCGCGAGCTGCTCCAGGCACACGTCTTCGGCAATCCGCACTCGCAGAACCCCGCGTCGGCGTTCTCGACCGAGCTCATCGAGCGCTGCCGTCGGCGGGTGCTTCGGTTCTTCAACGCGTCGCCGGACGACTACACGGTCATCTTCACCGCGAACGCCACGCACGCGCTGAAGCTCGTCGGCGAGGCGTATCCGTTCCGGCCGGGCGATCACTTCCTCCTGACGTTCGACAATCACAACTCGGTCAACGGGATCCGCGAGTTCGACCGCGCGCGGGGAGCCAAGACGACCTACGTGCCGATCGTGCCGCCGCCGATGCGCGTCGACGAGAAGACGCTCGACGCATTCCTGGAGCTGGCTAACCCCGGCGGGCACAACCTGTTCGCGTACCCTGCCCAGTCGAACTTCTCCGGCGTCCAGCATGCGCTCGACTGGATCGCGCGGGCGCAGGCCCGCGGCTGGGACGTGCTCCTCGACGCTGCTGCCTTCGTGCCGACCAACCGGCTCGACCTCGGTCGGTGGCGCCCGGACTTCGTGGCGCTGTCGTTCTACAAGATGTTCGGCTATCCGACCGGCATCGGCGCCCTCATCGCCCGCTGGCCGGCGCTCGACCGACTGCACCGGCCCTGGTTCGCCGGCGGCACCATCACGGTGGCCTCGGTCCAGGCCGATCGATACTCGCTCGCGACCGGCCCGGCTGCGTTCGAGGACGGGACGCTCAACTACCTCGGGATCCCGGCCGTCGAGATCGGCCTCGAGTTCCTCGAGGCGGCCGGCCTCGAGCGCGTCCACGAGCGCGTGCGGGTCCTGACCGCGTGGCTCATCGACCGGCTGCTCGAGCTGCGCCACGCCAACGGCCGGCCGCTCGTGCGCCTCTACGGCCCGCGGTCGATGCGCGCCCGAGGCGGGACGATCGCGATGAACTTCTACGACAGCCGCGGCCAGTTCATCGATCACCGCGCGGTCGAAGAGGCGGCGGCCCGGTGCAACATCTCGCTGCGGACCGGGTGCTTCTGCAATCCCGGCGCCGGCGAAGCCGCGCTCGGCCTGTCGCGCGAGGAGCTGGTCACGTGCTTCCGAGACGCCGGGGACCACCTGGCCTACGAAGAGTTCCGACGCTGCATCGACGGCAAAAGCAGCGGCGCCGTCCGGGTCTCGCTCGGCCTGGTCTCGAATTTCGCCGACGTGCACCGGTTCGTCGAGTTCGCGCGCGGGTTCCTGCAGTGACCGTCGCGGAGGCGCTCGCGCGCGCGCTGGCTGGGGCCGGTCTCACGCGGATGTTCGGCCTGCCCGGCGGCGAGATTCTCGACTTCATCGACGCCGCTCGGCGCGCCGGCATCGCGTTCACCCTCGTCCGCGACGAGACCACCGCCTCCTTTCTCGCGGACGCCCTCGGACAGCTCGAGCGCCGGCCCGCCGTCTGCGTGTCGACGCTCGGCCCGGGCGCGGTCAACATGACCCTCGGCGTGGCGAACGCCTTCCTCGACCGCTCGCCCCTCATCGCCATCACGGCCACGATCGCCGAGGGCGCGCGTCCCTACGCGACGCACCAGAACTTGGACCTGAACGCGGTCTACCGGCCGTTCACCAAGCTGACCCTCACGCTCGACGGCACCGACACGGCCGCCGCGGTGCGCCGTGCCTGGCGGACGGCGGTCGAGCCGCGGATGGGTCCGGTGCACCTCGCCCTCCCGAGCGACGTCGCCAGACGCGAGGAGCGGATCACGGCCGCACCGGACACGGTCGACCTGGACCCGGCGCCGGTGCCGCCGCCCGCGCGCGAGGCCGTCGACCGCATGACCGCACGGCTCCGGCGCGCCAGCCGCCCCGTCGTGATCGTGGGCCTGGACCTCGACCCGCGAACGGCGCCGCCGCTCGTCCGCCGGTTCGTCGAGGCCCTGGGCGTGCCGGCGTTCGTGACGCCGAAGGCCAAGGGCGTGCTGCCCGAGGACCATCCGCTCTTCTGTGGCGTCGCCGCGGGCGTCGCCGCCGACGGCGTCATCGTCGAGTTCCTCGCGCGTGCGGACCTGCTCGTCGGGCTCGGGTTCGACCCCGTCGAGAGCGACAAGCTCTGGCACCAGACGATGCCCCTCGTGGCGATCGGGCCCCTGTCGGTCGCCGCCGGGGCGTTTCGGCCCGAGCTCGAGCTGGTCGGCGACCTCGCTCGGTCGGTCGAGGCGCTCGTCGGCCAGCGGCTGGGGCCCTACGCGTGGAGCACCGAAGATCTCGCCGGCCTTCGCGACGAGATCGCGCGCACACTCCGGCCTGTCGAGCCGCCCACCGAGGGGCTCTCGCCGTACGAGGTCACTCGCGTGCTTCGCGAGACCTGCCCGCGCGAGACGGTCATGACCACCGATGTCGGCTCGGTCAAGTTCGTCGTCTCCCAGGCGTGGACCACCTGGGAGCCTTTGACGTTTCTCGAGTCGAACGGCCTGTCGTCGATGGGCTACGGGCTGCCCGCGGCGATGGCGGCGGCGATCCATTTCCGCGATCGGCCCGTCGTGTGCACGGTGGGAGACGGCGGCTTCGCTATGACCCTCGCCGATCTGGAGACGTGTGTGCGGGAGCGCCTGCCAGTCGTGACGGTCGTCTACAACGACTGCGCGCTCAGTCTGATCCGCGTGGCGCAGGCGCGGCGCGGCCACCCTGAGTATGGCGTGCGCTACGGGCCCGTGGACTTCGCCGCCGCCGCGCGCGCCCTCGGAGCGTGGGGCCGCCGCGTCCGGTCGCTCGACGAGCTGGCGCGCGCCCTCGGCGAGGCGCTGGCGCTCGGGCAGCCAGCAGTGATCGACGTGCCGGTCGACCCGCGCGAATACCACGCGCACGCCGCGCCGCCTCGCACGAACGGGTGACCGTGCCGCCAGGCGCCGTACTGGCCCCCCGGCGCCCAGGCCGCCGCGGGCGAGCGCGCCGCTTCACTCGCGGGGTCGCCAGCCCATGACCCGCAGCTCCTGCTGACAGGCCAGCCAGCGTTCGAGAAGGGCCGACGGCTCGTCGAACCGCTCGACGCGTTCGGGGATGCCCGGCGCGCTGATGACCAGCTCGAACTGCGAGCCGTCGGGCGCCTGGCGGATCTCGCAGATGAGCACCTCCGAGTGCCGCTCGAGAAACCACAGCATGGCTGGAGCCAAACGGCAGGGAAGCGCCGGAGAACTCTGCTTGCATGTGCAACGGCCGTGCCGATGCGCGTCTCGACTGACGGCGAGGCAACGTCCTCTCTGTGAGCGGGTTCGCGCGAACCCCGCCGAGAAGCACGACCGGCTGAGGCTGCGGTCGGCTCACTGCTTGGCCAGGGGCAGCCGCTGGTTGGCCTCCAACTTCCGGCGCCCGGCTTGCTGAGCACCCTCCGCGGCGTCCTCGGCGTGCCAGCGGTCCGAGCCGTCGGCGCTAGAATTCCGTAGGGCGGGTTGGAGCGCCGGACGATGTCCGCTGCCGCTTCGCTTCCGCCCGTGGGTTCCTGCCACCGGTGCTGCCTGTGTGAACCCCCGGATCCGGAGTCATGTCCATGGCCATCGACGACCGCAGCCTGACGGCGCGACCGAAACCCCCGAGCAACGTGCTGCGCTACGAGGGACGCCGTCCGCTTGACGCGATTTTCAAGCCCGCGAACGTCGCCGTCGTGGGGGCGACGGAGAAAGCCGGGAGCGTCGGCCGCACCGTGCTCTGGAATCTCATCCAGAATCCCTTCGGCGGCACCGTGTTTCCCGTGAATCCCCGGCGGCCGAGCGTGCTCGGCATCAAGGCGTATGCGCGCATCGCCGACGTGCCGGCGGCGGTTGACCTGGCGGTCATCGTGACGCCGGCGCCGACCGTGCCCGCTCTCGTCCTCGAGTGCGCCGAGGCGGGCGTCCCGGGCGCGATCGTGATCTCGGCCGGGTTCAAGGAAGCGGGCGAGGACGGGGCGCGGTACGAGCGGCAGCTCGTCGAAGCGGCGCGCCGGGGGCCGGTGCGGGTCATCGGGCCCAACTGTCTGGGGGTGATGAGCCCGCTGTCAGGGCTGAACGCAACGTTCGCGAGCGCGATGGCACGGCCGGGCCACGTGGCGTTTCTCAGCCAGAGCGGTGCGCTCTGCACCGCGGTCCTCGATTGGAGCGTGCAGGAGAACGTGGGATTCAGCCATTTCGTGTCGGTCGGGGCGATGGCCGACGTGGGCTGGGGCGACCTCATCGACTATCTGGGCGACGACCCGCAGACGCGCAGCATCGTGATCTACATGGAGTCGGTAGGCGACGCCCGGCGCTTTCTCTCGTCGGCGCGGGAGGTCGCGCTCACCAAGCCCGTCATCGTGATCAAGGCGGGGCGCACGACGGCGGCGGCCAGGGCCGCCGCCTCGCATACCGGCGCCCTGACGGGAAGTGACGACGTGCTCGACGCGGCGTTTCGGCGCTGCGGCGTCCTCAGGGTCAACACGATCGCCGAGCTGTTCTACATGGCGGAGGTGCTCGCGAAGCAGCCACGGCCGAAAGGCCCGCGCCTGACGATCCTGACCAACGCGGGCGGGCCCGGCGTGCTGGCGTGCGACGCCCTAATGGCCTCGGGCGGCGAGCTGACGCCGCTCTCGCCGGAGACGCTGGCCGCCTTCGACGCGATGCTGCCGCCCCACTGGAGCCGCAACAATCCCGTCGACATCCTGGGCGATGCCGACCCGGCGCGCTACGCGCAGGCGCTCGAGATCGCGGCGAGGGACCCGGCGAGCGACGGCCTGCTCGTGATCCTCACGCCGCAGGCCATGACGGACCCGACCCGCACAGCCGAGGCGCTCAAGCCCCACGCGGCGCTGGACGGCAAACCGGTGTTGGCGAGCTGGATGGGCGGGGCGGAGGTGGCGGCGGGCGTCGCCATCCTCAACCGCGCGAACATCCCGACGTTTCCGTACCCCGACACGGCCGCGCGCGTGTTCACCTACATGTGGCAGTACACCGACAACCTGCGCGCGCTCTACGAGACCCCTGCCCTCGGCGTCACGCCCGAGCAGAGCACGGCGCGCGACCGGGTCGGCGACCTCGTGCGGGCCGTCCGGCGGTCGGGCCGGACGCTGCTCACCGAGTACGAATCCAAGCAGGTGCTCGCCGCCTACGGCATCCCCACGGTGGAGACCCGCGCGGCGTCGACGGAAGACGAGGCCGCCGCGGCCGCCGGTGAGCTGGGGTATCCGGTCGTCGTCAAGCTCCTCTCGGAGACCATCGCGCACAAGACGGACGTCGGGGGCGTGTGGCTGAACCTCGCGGATGAGGAGGCGGTGCGCGCGGCGTTCCGCGCGATCCGCGCCTCTGTCGCGGGGAAGGTGGGCGAGGAGCACTTCGGGGGCGTGACGGTGCAGCCGATGGTGCGCCCCGACGGCTACGAGCTCATCGTGGGCAGCGCCCTCGACCCCCAGTTCGGCCCCGTCCTGCTCTTCGGATCCGGGGGGCAGCTTGTCGAGGTGTACCGGGACCGAGCGCTCGCCCTCCCGCCGCTTACCACCACGCTCGCGCGGCGCTTGATGGAGCAGACGCGGGTCTACCTAGCGCTCAAGGGCGTGCGAGGGCGACGCGCGGTCGACCTCGAGGCGCTCGAACAGCTCCTCGTCCGCTTCAGCCAGCTCGTCGTGGAGCAGCGAGGGATCAAGGAGATCGACATCAATCCGCTGGTGGCGTCGCCCGATCGGTTGATCGCGCTCGATGCGCGCCTCGTGCTGCACGGGGGCGACGTGAAGGAGGACGACCTGCCGCGGGCAGCCATCCGGCCGTATCCCGTCCACTACGCGAGCCGGTGGCGGACCCGCGTCGGCCTCGACGTCGTGATCCGACCCATCCGGCCCGAGGACGAGCCGCTGCTGGTGAAATTCCACGAGGGCCTGTCGGAACGGAGCATCTACCTGCGCTACTTCCGGCTGCTCAAGCTGAGCCAGCGCGTCGCGCACGAGCGCCTGACGCGCGTCTGCTACATCGACTACGACCGCGAGATGGCGCTCGTCGTCGAGCACATCGACGCCGCGACCGAGGAGCGGCGCATCCTGGGTGTCGGGCGGCTCACGAAGATCCACGGGACGGACGCCGCCGAGTTCGCGGTGCTCGTCACCGACGAGTACCAGGGCCAGGGCCTGGGGACCGAGCTGCTGCGGCGCCTCGTGCAGGTCGGCCGCGACGAGCAGTTGTCGCTCATCGTCGGCGACATCCTGCCGGAAAATCGCGAGATGCAGGAGATCTGCCGCCGCCTGGGGTTCCGGTGCGAGTACTCGGAGCAGGACGAGGTCGTCAAGGCCGAGCTGAAGCTGGCCGAGACCTAGTGAATCTCACCGCGACCACCACGCCCCCAGAGACCAACGGTAACTGGGGACCTGGCGCCGCGGCGATGCCAGCCGCACGGCGGAGCCTCGCTCACGCCTGCGGCCACAGCCAGCCGAACGTGCCGCCGGTCAGCAGTCCGTAGACGAGCCCGTCGATCGTCGACTTGACCGTCGTGCGCCACGCCCGCCGGTACCAGATCGACTGCTGCCACAAGGCGAGCGCGTAACCGACGAACGCCGTGCAGCCGGCGAAGCGAAACACGGCGGGATAGGGCGCGCCGGGCCCGAGGGCGCGGCCGGCGATGTAGGCGGCGAAGACCCCCACCACGACACAGTAGAGAAACCACAGGATCAGGCTGCGCGTCATCGACGGCACGCCCCTCGGGAAGACGGTCATGACGCCGACCGGCCCCTTCTTCATCTTCTCGAGAAGCGCCGGGTCCCTCATCGATGCCATCCCCTCGCCGCACGGGAACATGTAATCGCCCGGCGGGATGTCGAGACTCCGCAGGGCGGCGAGAGCCTCGTCTTCCTTCGGCAGCTTCCGGTCGTCGGACCGATGATAGGGGAGCACCATGTGAATGATCGAGCTCGCCACGAACACGATCACCGCGGCCACCAGAATCGGAAGCCAGAGCGACGTGATCCCCACCATGTGCACCTCCCGGCGCCTCGCGCCTGGCACAGCCTGGCTATTATGCGCCAGCCGTCAAGACAACCACGGGTCTGTCGGTCCGATCGACATGACGGCTCTCCCCGGCGGCTCAGGCGGTTCCAGCCGAGCCCGATCGGGCGTGTCCGGCCGTGGTCCCGCCAGCGGCTTCGTGTATGCTCATCCAGCGTTCGACCGGCGTCTCGCGGCCGAGGCTGCAGCCGCCGCCTGGCGCCTGAGGAGGGGGAGGAGCCATGTCTGGATTCGGCAAGTTCTCGGCCGCGCTGCTCGGCGTCGCCGTAGCCGCGTTCATCGCCCCGAGCGCCTCTCGCCCGGCCGCCCAGCCGCCTCCGGGCTCCCTGACGTTCGACCGCTACCACGGGTACGCGGAGACCAGAGCGATCCTCGACCGGCTCGCTGCGGCCTACCCCGAGCTTGCCCGGGTGTACTCCATCGGCCAGGACTACAAGGGCTACGACCTGTGGGCGATCGAGATCACCAACCAAAAGACGGGCCCCGCGGCCGAGAAGCCCGCCTTCTACGCCGACGGGAACATCGACGCGGACGAACCCTCCGCGACCGAGGTCATCCTCTATGTCGCCGACCGCGTCCTGCATCGGTATGGGTCGGACCCCGACATCACCCGGCTGCTCGACACGACCGCCCTGTATCTCGTGCCGATGTGCAATCCGTACATGGCCGATCTCTACGTCTCGACCCCGATGACGGGGATCGTGTCGAGCATCAACGCACGCCCTCGAGACGACGACGGCGACGGTCGTTTCGACGAAGATCCGCCGGACGATGTCGACGGTGACGGACACATTCTGCAGATGCGCGTCCGGGATCCGCGGGGGCGATTCCGAACGAACCCGCGCGACGCGCGCCTGCTCGTCGCGCGGGACCCCGACGCGCCGGGCGAGTGGGCGGTTTACTCGGAAGGGTTCGACAACGACGGCGACGGCGCCATCAACGAAGACTGGATCGGCGGTGTGGACCTCAACCGCAACTTCCCGTTCGACTGGAAACCCGAATGGATCCAGGAAGGCGCCGGGCCGTACCCGTTGTCCGAACCCGAGTCGCGCGCGATCGCCGAGTTCATCGTTGGACATCCGAACATCGGGTTCGTCATCAACGGCCACTCGGGCCCCGACGACGGCCTGGTCTACCGGCCGTACGGGTCGCGGCCCGACTCGGCGATCCCCCAGGGCGATTTCCAGATCATGGGGGCGTTCGCCAGGAAGTTCGCCGCGCTGAGCGGGGGGCTGCGCATGCTGCCGCCGTACGGCGCCGAGGCCGAGCGACGCTTCGGCCCTGGCCGCCAGGTCTACGGCTACGGCTTCTTGATGGAGTGGGCCTACGAGATGACCGGGGCGTTCGCGTTCGTGCCCGAGCACGGGATGATTCCCGGCGACGCGGACCGTGACGGTCGCGTGACGGACGAAGAGCTCATCCGACTGTCGGACACCGAGTTCGGGGGGCAGTTGTTCGTGCCGTGGCGGCCGTTCGCGCACCCGACGCTCGGTCCGGTCGAAGTCGGCGGCTTCGTCAAGTTCACGAAGCCGAACCCGCCGCCCGGGCGTTCGCTGCAGCGTCTCGTCGAGACCTACGGCGCGCTCTATCTGTACTGGGCCGGCGTGCTCCCGCGACTCGCGTTTCGGGAGGCGGCCGCCGCCCGCGACGGCCAGGACGTCATCGTCCGAGCCGTCGTCGAGAACGCGGGGCTGCTGCCGACCTACGTGACGGAGAAGGCGCTCGAGCACGGGTACGCCGATCCAGTGACCGCAACTTTGGAGCCGGGCCCAGGGGTGACGCTGGTGTTCGGCGAGCGCCGCACGGTGCTGGGGCACCTGCGCGGAGCGGGCTTCGACGTGCGCCGCGCGCTGTCGTCGGGGCTCGCGCAGGAGCGCGTCGCGGCGTCGCGAGAGGTACGCTGGCTCGTGCGCGCCGCCGCGGGCGGCGAGCGGTGGGTCGACCTCACCGCGAACGCTGCGAAGGCGGGGACGGTGCGGAGACGCGTGGTCCTGACGGGGGGGACGGCCGACCTGGAGGTCGGCCGCTACGCTGAAGGTCGGCCGCTACGCTGAAGGTCGACCGCTACCGGTGGCGCCAGCGCGCCGCGCGTTTCTCGAGAAATGCGTCCATCCCCTCGGCCGCGTCGTCGAGGGTCAGATGGCACGCCATCTGTTCGCTGGCCACGGCGTAGGCGGCGTCGAGCGGGCGGTCGATCTGCCCGTAGAAGGCGCGCTTGCCGTCGCGGACGACCGCGGCGCTCTTCGCGCAGATGGCGTCGACGAACGCGTGCACCGCGGCGTCGAGCTCCGCCGGGGGCACAACGCGATTGACCAGGCCCCAGGCGAGCGCCGTGGCGGCGTCGACGGGCTCGCCCGTAAGGAGCAGCTCCATCGCGCGCTTGCGCCCGACGTTGCGCGCCACGCCCACGGCGGGCGTGGTGCAGAACACGCCGATCTTCACGCCGGGGAGCGCAAAGCTGGCCTCGGTGGACGCCACCGCGAGGTCGCACATCGAGACGAGCTGGCATCCGGCCGCCGTCGCGATGCCGTGCACCCGCGCGATGACCGGCTGCGGCAGCCGCGTGAGCGCCAGCATCAGGCGGCTGCAGTCGTCGAACAGCCGGCGCTGCCACGCCGCATCGCCGACATGGGCACGCAGCTCGCGGAGGTCGTGGCCGGCGCAGAAGCCGCGGCCCGCGGCCGCCAGGATGACGGCTCGCACCGACGGGTCGGCGGCGACTGCGTCCAGCTCGGCCTGGAGCGCGGCGATCATGCCCGACGACAGCAGATTGAAGCGCTCGGGCCGGTTGAGCGTCAGCCGCGCCGCCGGGCCCTCTCGCCGCACCAGGACATACGGCGCCTCGCTCGTGGCCGTCGCTTCTGAACTCATCACCGTCTCCCTGTCACCCGCCAAGCTCGATGGGGTCAGGATACCCGAAGCCCGGCCTCGCGGGAGAGGTGACGGGGCGCCTCGCTCTGCACTACCATACGGCACACTCGGCAGGCCGCGGGGCCCCAGGCGCCGCCGCGCCGGCCTGGCGGCCGAACCCCACCGCGCCGGCGGGTGTCAGGGCGGGCAGTTGCGCCCGGCCGAGCTTGATCGCCGTCGCGGCAAACACGGGTGTGACACCGGTGACCTCGTCGAACAGAGCCGCGACCCCTTTGCGTCGCGTCCTCGCGCTCGGCGCTGCGGTGCTCTGCTGCGCTGTGACCTCGGCGGCTCGGCAGGCCTCAGCCGATCGCGCCGCGCTGTTCCAGGACCTCTTGTGGCGCAACATCGGCCCGGCGAACATGGCCGGCCGCGTCACGGACATCGAGGCTGTGGACACCCACGCGGACACGGTCTTCGTCGCCGCGGCTTCGGGCGGCGTCTGGAAGTCGACCAACGCCGGGACGACCTGGGAGCCGATCTTCGACCGCTACGGCACGTCGAACATCGGCGACATCGCGGTCTTCCAACCGAATCCGGACATCGTCTGGGTCGGCACGGGTGAATCCTGCACGCGCAACAGCGTCGGGTGGGGCGACGGCGTCTACAAATCGACCGACGGCGGCAAGACGTTCGTCCACGTCGGCTTGCGCGACACGCACCACATCAGCGAAGTGGTCACGCACCCGACCAATCCCGACATCGTCTACGTCGCCGCGCAGGGTCATCTCTGGGCGCATACCGGCGAGCGCGGCGTCTTCAAGACGGTCGACGGGGGCAGGACCTGGACGCGCCTGACCGACGGCCTGCCGGACGACGGGAGGACGGGCGCGAGCGACTTGAAGATGGACCCGCGGAATCCGGACATCCTGTACGCTGCGTTCTGGGAGCGCCTGCGGCGGCCGCACCGCTTCGACAGCGGGGGGCCGAACGGCGGCATCTTCAAGACCAGCGACGGCGGCCGCACGTGGCGGAAGCTCACGACCGGGTTGCCGTCGGGCGACACGGGGAAGATCGGCCTAGCGATTTCGCGTGGCAGGCCGACCGTGCTCATGGCGATCGTGGAGCACGGCTTCCAACCGCCGCGCCGCATCGGGGACAAGCCGAACCCGGAGTACGACGACCTGACCAGGCTCGGCTCGGGTCTGTACCGCTCGGAGGACAGCGGGAAGACGTGGCGCTACGTGAACCGCTCCAACAACCGGCCCTTCTACTACAGCCACGTCTATCTCGACCCGGTGGACGACCGGCGGGTGTACGTCCTGGCGGATAGCGCGCTCGTATCGGGCGACGGTGGCAAGACGTTCAGCGGGCGGTTCTCGGGGATCTCGGGTGATTTCCACGCGCTGTGGATCGACCCCCGCAACGCTGATCGCTTCTACGTGGGCAACGACAAGGGCGCGTATGTGACGTACGACCGCGGCCGCTCGTTCATCATGTTCGACAACATGGCGATCGGGCAGTTCTACGCGGTCACGCTGGACAATCGCGATCCCTACTGGGTCTACGGGGGGCTGCAGGACAACGGCAACTGGGGTGGCCCGTCGAACAGCCGCGACTGGAACGGCATCCTGAACGACCACTGGTTCAAGTTCCATGCGGGCGACGGGTTTCACACGACGGTCGATCCGAACGACTGGCGCACGGTGTATACCGAGGCGCAGGGCGGGGTGGTGCGGCGGCTCGATGCGGTGTTCCGGCAGATGGGCGAGAACATCACGCCGACGCCGCGCACGATCGTCAATTTCAGGGAGGTCGTGCCCGACTACGAGGGCCCCGAGACGCGCCTGCCGCCGACGTTCCGCTTCAACTGGAGCGCGGCGCTCACGCTCTCGCCGCACGACTCGCGCATCGTCTACCTGGGGAGCAATTATCTGTTCCGGAGCCTCGACCGCGGCGAGACGTGGACGATCATCAGCCCCGACTTGACGACGAACGATCCGGTGAAGACGAACCCCGAGAGCGGCGGACTCACGCGGGACGTGACCGGGGCCGAGACGCACTGCACGATCGTGACGATCAGCGAATCGCCGCTCGCGCGCGGGCTCATCTGGGTGGGCACCGACGACGGCCACGTCCAGCTCACGCGGGACGGGGGCCGGCGCTGGGCCAACGTGCGGCCGAACATCCCGGAAGTGCCGGCTGGCCACTGGGTGAGCCGCGTCGTCGCCTCGCGGTTCGCCGAGGGCACGGCCTACGTGAGCTTCGACGGCCATCGAAGCGACGACTTCCGGCCGTGGGTGTTCAAGACGACCGATGGCGGGCGCACCTGGACGAAGCTGTCCGCGAACCTGCCGGCGGACCACCCGGTCTACGTCGTGACCGAAGACGTCAAGAACCCGAACCTGCTCTTCGTCGGGACCGAGTTCGCAGCGTTCGTCTCGGTCGACGGCGGACGCCGGTGGGATCGCCTGATGAACGGCCTGCCGACCGTGCCGGTCCACGACCTGGTCGTGCACCCGCGCGACGGCGACCTGGTGGCCGCGACGCACGGACGGAGCATCTGGATCCTCGACGACATCACGCCGTTGCAGCAGTTGACCGACGACGTGCTCGGCTCCGATGTGTTTCTGTTCGAGCAGCGGGTCGCGACGATCTGGCGCGGGCAGAGCCGCGGCGCGACGCGGGGCCACTTCCTGTTCATGGGCCGCAACCCGCTCACCATCGAGCAGCAGCCCCCGGGCAACTCGCCGGCCGAGCTGGTCAACCGGGCGGCGGTGCATGTCTACGTGCGGCAGGCGGGACCGGTCACGGTCGAGATCGCCGGGCGCGACGGGCGCGCGCGGCACAGGAAGACAATCGCCGCGCACGCCGGCATCAACCGGTATTACTGGAATCTCCGGTTCGACCCGACGGACGCGGAACTAAAGGCAGCAGAGCGACGCCCGCAGCAGGCGGCAGCTCAGGCCGGCGGAGAAGCCGGGGGAACGCCAGGGGCGCCGCTCGGGACACCGGCGGGCACCGGGACGTATCTCGTGCGCGTGACGGCGGCCGGTCGGACCGTCAGCGGGCTCCTGATCGTCCGCGATGACCCGGCCCTTCTGCCCGAGCGGTGACCGGCGCCGGGCCGAGATCATCGAGCGCAGGTGAGGCGGTCGCGGGGCACACTGAAAGGAGCGGTCGATGGGGTCGGATGAGCTGCGGTCGGCCGTTCGAGTCCTGGTCGCGCGGCCAGGGCTCGCGCTCGCTACCGTCGTGACGTTGGGCCTGGGCATCGGCCTGACGACCACGATGTTCAGCGTCGTGAACGGGTCGCTCTGGCGTCTGCGGCCGCTCGTCGAGCCCGAGCGCATCATGCACCTCGAGCGGGTCATCCAGCGGCGAGAGGCGGCAGACCCCGCGGTGCCGCTCTACGATCTCCTGGAGTGGCGCCGGGCGCAGACCGTCTTCGAAGATCTGGCGGCGTTCTACGTGGAGCCGATGAACGTGGCGGGCGGCGACGGTCCGGCGCAGCGGGTGAGCGGCGCCTTCGTCACGGCCAATACGTTTCCGATGGTCGGGGTAGCCCCCGTCATCGGCCGCGGCTTCACGGCCGACGAGGACCGGCCGGGGGGCCCGGCCGTGGCGATCATCAGCTTCGGCCTCTGGCGCCACCGCTTCGGGGGCGAGCCGGACCTCGCGCGGGTGGCGTTGCGGGTGGGCGGCGAGCCGGTGTCCGTCGTGGGCGTCATGCCGGAGCGGTTCCGGTTTCCCTACGGCGAAGACCTGTGGCTGCCGCTTCGCGCCGACGCGGGGTCGGCGGCTCGGGAGCGAGGGCCGCTCTTGCAGGTGATCGGGCGGTTGCGATCGGGCCACCGCCAGGCCGACGCGCAGGCCGAGTTCTCGACGATCGCCGCCCGACTGGCTTCGACCTACCCGGATACGCACAGCGGCGTTGGCGTCGTGGTGCGGCCGTTCGTCGCGAAGTTCTTCGGCGAGGCGGCCATGCAGATCTTCTACGCCTTCCTGGCCGCGGCCGTCGCCGTGCTGCTCGTCGCGTGCACGAACGTGACTAATCTGCTGCTCGCGCTGGCGGCGCGGCGGTCCCGCGAGATGGCGGTCCGCGCAGCGCTCGGTGCGAGCCGGTGGCGGGTCGCGCGGCAGGTGCTCGCCGAGGTGCTGGTGCTCAGCTCGCTGGGGGGCGCGCTCGGCTGGGTGCTCGCGCACGGGGGCGTGCGCCTGTTCGACGCGGCGGTCGTGAACCCACCGTTCTGGGTCGATACCCGGCTCGACCTGACGACCGGGCTCTTCGTCGTGGCCGTGGTGGTCGCGACAGCTCTGGCGGCCGGTCTCGTGCCGGCCCTGCGCGCGTCGGGCTTCCGGGCGCCGGAAGTCCTCAAAGGCGACTCGCGAGGCGGCACCGGCTGGCACGTGGGACGGTTGAGCCGCGCCCTGGTCGTGACCGAAGTGGCGTTGTCGACGATGCTGCTCGTCGGCGCGGCCTTGCTGCTGCAGACCGTCCGGAGCGTGCGCGCGGTGGACTTCGGCTTCGACCGCGCCCGCGTGCTGACCGGCGCCATCGCGCTAGGGTCGGCCAAGTACGCCGACGCCGAACGGCAGCGGGCGTTCTGGGACGAGCTCGTCCGGCGCCTCGAGGCGCACGCCGTCGTCGAGTCGGTCACGCTCACGTCGTATCTCCCTGGGCTCGGGTCGCGGCGGTTGCCGATCGCCGTCGAGGGCGACACCTCCAGCTTCCCTCGCGACTACCCGCTCGTGCGCGCCCTCACGGTCGCGCCGGCGTTTCTGCGGACGTTCGGGCTCCGCGTCGTTGAAGGCCGCGAGTTCGATGCGCGCGATACGCCCGGGAGCCAGCCCGTCGCGCTCGTCAACGGGCGCTTCGTGGCGCGATACCTCGGCGGCAGTTCCCCGCTCGGTCGCCGCCTGCGCGTGGCGGGCCCGAGGGGCGAGGCGCTCGTGACGATCGTGGGCGTGGTGCCCGACATGCACATCGCCGGGGTCCGCAACCTAAATCCCGAGGCCGTGTACCTGCCGCTCGCGCAGTGGCCGGCGCCCGTCATGAGCCTCGCCGTGCGGACGCGCGGCGAGCCGGCGGGCGCGGGGCCGGTGGTCGTGAACGCGGTCGCGGCGCTCGACCCGGACCTGCCCGTGTACGACCTGAGGACGATGGACGCCGCGCTCGCGCGAGTCACGTGGTTCTATGGAACCTTCAGCACGCTCCTGACCGTGTTCGGGGCCGTGGCGCTCGTGCTCTCGGTCGTGGGACTCTACAGCCTGATGAGCTTCTCGGTCGTGCAGCGGACGCGCGAGCTCGGCGTGCGCCTGGCCATGGGCGCGCGGCCGGTCGACCTGCTCCGCCAGGTGCTCGGCCAGGCGCTCGCGCAGCTCGGGCTCGGGCTCGCCGCCGGGCTCGGGCTCGCCGCCTGGACGTCGCGGCTGCTGTCAGCCCTGCTCTTCGGCGTCGAGCCGCGCGAGCCGGCCGTCTACACGCTGGTGGCCATCGTCCTCGTGACGACGGGTCTGATGGCGTCGCTCGTGCCCGCCGTGCGCGCGGCGCGGACGAACGCCGTCGAGGCCCTGCGGCACGAGTGAGCCTCGCCGTTCAGCGCGCCGCGCGCCGAAGGTCTCGTGCCGTGCGCTCGACCGCCCGCCACACCCTCAGGAGATTCCCGCCCCAGAGCTTGCGGATCTGGGCCTCGGTGTAGCCCCGACGCACGAGCTCGACCGTGACGTTCAGCGTTTCAGCCGCGTTGTTCCACCCCTGGATGCCGCCGCCTCCGTCAAAATCGGAGCTGATGCCGACGTGGTCGACCCCGATGAGTCGCACAGCGTAGTCGATGTGGTTGACGAAGTCTTGGACGTTCGCCGGCGGCCACTGCTCGTCGATGGCGGCGCGGCGGCGCTCGTACTCCGCGCGTCTCTCCGGGGAGAGCTGGTCGAGCCCGGCCCCGCGGCCGCGACCCGCCAGGCCGAATTCGCCCCGGAGTTCGCTAATCGCCTTGGTCTTCTCCGGGGGGTCCACTTTCACGAAGGTTCCGAGCGCCACGCACTGGACCACGCCGCCGTTTGCCTTGAGCGCCAGCAGCGTCTCGTCGTCAAGGTTGCGGGGGTGATCGTTGACCGCCCGCACGCCCGAGTGCGACGCAATCACCGGCGCCTTCGATGCCCTGATGGCGCCGAGAGCGGCCGGCTTCGAGATGTGCGAGATGTCGACCATCATGCCGACGCGGTTCATCTCGGCCACCACCTGGCGCCCGAACTCGCTCAGCCCGTTGTGCTCGGCCTCGGGCTCGTTCGGGCGCGGCGTCGCGGAATCCGCGATGTCGTTGTGGCCGCCGTGCGCGAGCGTCATGTAGCGGCCACCGAGGTCGTAGAAGCGCCTGACGAGGGATAGGTCCTTGCCGATCGGATACCCGTTCTCGATCCCGATGACGGCCGCCAGCTTGCCGGCCCTTACGATGCGCTCGACGTCGTCCGGCGTGGAGGCGAGCTGGATCTGGTCCGGGTACATCTTCTCGGTCAGGCGGTGTATCGCCTCGAATTTGGTGAGGGCGTCGGCCTTGGCCTTCTCGTACCCCTCGGGCGTGCGCGGCCCCTGGCCCACGAACACGACGAAGAAGGCCACATCGAGGCCGCCCTCGCGCATCTTCGGCAGATCGACCTGGCGGTTGCCGCGGACGCCGGGGTCGACCTCGGGGGTGGCGAAGTTGAAGGGAATGTCGTCGTGCGTGTCGATCGTGATGACGCGCTGGTGGATCGCCCGCGCCTTCGCCAGCAGGGCCGGGTCAGGTGCCGCCGCCGGCGCCTGCGCCGCCGGGCGCCCGGCGCGCGCGACCGCGGTCCCACCCAGCACAGCCGCGAGGACCAGGATGAACGACAGTCGAGTACCGCTCACGAGGCTCCCTCCTTGAAATCCGTCCGGCGCAGTGTACGTCATTTCGGGGGCGGCGGGGCCAGCACGCTCATGGGTCGCTCCAGCGAAGCTCCGCCTCGGAACCGACGAGTGAGTCCGTGTCATTGCCGCCAGGCTCCGCTTCGCGAGACCGCGGTTTCATCGGTGGGGTCCAGCTTCAGCCGGGCCGACCGGCGTTTAGCGCGGATTCTTCGTGACCGTCGTCACCGCGGCGGCGCGGGCGCGCCGCGCCAGCACCCGCACGGCCTGCACCATCGACATGAGGCCGAGGCCCTTGCCCATCGAGAGATGCTGCCGGAAGATCTGCTCGACGATCTCCGGCGGGACGGCCTCGATGACCTCCGGCGGTTCGCCGGACAGCGTCTCGTCGAGAATCGCGGCGAGCGCCCTGGCCGACACGCCCGCCGGATTCTCGACGGCGAAATGGAGCTTCAACGTGCCGTCCGGCTGCACGACGGCCCAGACGTACGCCTCCGATTCGCACTGCGGCACCTGATGGCTCCGGGGAAACGGCCGAGAAGCTACCGACGGCGGGACCTCTCTGAACCGATCCGCGTAGGAGAGGAGCAGATTCGCACGCTCGACGGGGTCGGAAAAGAGCGCGAAGGTCCCGAGCGCCTCGCGCAGGCGCCGCGGAAGCGTCTGGGCGGACGGCGTGACGACGGGTCTCGACCGCGTGTGCTCGTCGGACGTCACGGTCGCTCGATGGGGACGTTCACCAGGTTGCCCCACTCGGTCCACGACCCGTCGTAGTTGCGCACGTTCGCGAAGCCGAGCAGGTACTTGAGCGCGAACCAGGTGTGGCTGCTGCGCTCGCCGATCCGGCAGTAGGCGATGGTCGCTTTCGACGGGTCGAGCCCCTGCTCGTGGACGTAGACCTGCCGGAGCTCGGCCGCCGTCTTGAACGTGCCGTCCTCGGGATTGATCGCACGCGCCCACGGGATGTTCTTTGCCCCGGGGATGTGTCCCCCGCGCAACGCGCCCTCGTTCGGGTACTCCGGCATGTGCAGCCGCTGCCCCGTGTACTCCTCGGGCGTGCGGACGTCGACGAGCTGACCCTTGGCCGCGAGGTGCGCGAGCACCTCGTCTCGAAACGCCCGGTGCGGCCGGTCGTCTCGCGAGCGGGCGCGGTAGGTCGTGGGCGGATAGCTCGGCACCTCCCGCGTGAGCGGCCGGCCTTCCTGCTGCCACTTGACGCGCCCGCCGTCCATCACCTTCGCCCGCGTGTGGCCGAAGAGCTGGAACACCCAGAAGGCGTAGCACGCCCACCAGTTGTTCTTGTCCCCGTAGAAGACGACCGTCGTGTCCGGTGTCGCCCCGATGCGCGACATCAGCCGCTCGAACGCGTCCGTGGAGATGTAGTCGCGCCGGATCTGATCGTTGAGATCCGACGTCCAGTCGACGTGCACCGCGCCCGGAATGTGCCCGGACGCGTAGAGCAGCGTGTCCTCGTTCGATTCGACGACCCGGACTGTCGTGTCGGAAAGGTGCTCGGCCACCCAGTCGGTCGACACGAGCACCTCGGGATGGGCGTAGCCCCGACGTTCGATCGCACTCATGTCTCGCTCCTCCCTCGGGTGGGCCCGGGCCGCATGGGCCCAGCCAAAAACCCGACCGAAACTGTCCTGGATTGAGCGATTATGCCACGCCGGGGCGCCCGACTCAACTCCCTCTGTCGGCTCGCCGACGCGCGCGCGATCAGCTCATCGCCGCTGCCGTCCGCGCTGGCCGGCCCAGTCGCGCGACGAAGGCCTCCAGGACGGCGTCCAGGGTGGGCTGTCCCAGCTCCTGCAGCTCGTATCGGACGCGCACCGTGGGCTTGGCGATGCGCACGACCCTAGCGAGGTCGACCGGGGTTCCGATGACGACGACGTCGCAGGGGACCCGAGCAATCGTGGCTTCGAGTTCCCGCACCTGCTCGTCGCCGTAGCCCATGGCCGGCAGGAGGGGACCGATGCCGGGATACTGCCGGAAAGCGTCCGCGATGCTCCCGACCGCGTACGGCCGCGGGTCGACGAGTTCTTGCGCCCCGAACCGGCGCGCCAGAATCGTGCCCGCCCCGACGGCCATCTCGCCGTGGGTCAGGCTCGGCCCGTCCTCGATCACCAGCACGCGCGCGCCGGTCAGCCGCTCGGGATGATCGGCGAAGACCGGCGAGGCCGCCTCGATGACGGTCGCCTCGGGGTTGATCGCCCGGATCGTCCGGCGCAGGCGCTCGACCGGCTCCGCGCCGGCCGTGTCCACCTTGTTGATGATGGCGACGTCGGCCATCCGCAGGTTCGCCTCGCCGGGGTAGTAACCCAGCTCGTGTCCGGCGCGCAGCGGGTCGGTCAGGACGATGTGCAGCTCGGGCCGGACGAAGGGCAGGTCGTTGTTGCCGCCGTCCCACACCAGAACGTCGGCGTCGCGCTCGGCGGCCTCGAGGATGGCCGCATAGTCGACGCCGGCGAACACGACCGAGCCGTGCACGAGGTGGGGCTCGTACTCCTCCATCTCTTCGATCGTGCAGTGGTGCCGCGCGAGGTCGGCGACCGTCGCGAAGCGCTGGACGCGCTGCCGCTCGAGGTCCCCGTACGGCATCGGGTGCCGGACGATGGCGACGCTGAGGCCGGCCCGGCGGAGCCTCGCGGCCACCCGGCGCGTCGTCTGGCTCTTGCCGCAGCCGGTCCGGACCGCGCAGACAGCCACCACCGGCCGGCGGCTCGCGAGCATCGTGGCATCGGTACCGAGCAGAACGAAGTCGGCCCCGGCCGCGTTGGCGACCGCCGCCCGATGCATGACGTGGGCGTACGACACGTCGCTGTACGAGAAGACGACCTGTCGCACCCCGTGGCGTCGAACGAGCCCCTCGAGCTCCGACTCGGGGACGATCGGGATCCCGTCGGGGTAGAGCCGACCGGCGAGCGACGGCGGATACCGTCGGCCCGCGATGTTGGGAATCTGCGTCGCGGTGAACGCCACGACCTCGTACCGCTCGTCGTCGCGGTAGACGACGTTGAAGTTGTGGAAGTCGCGGCCGGCCGCGCCCATGATGACCGTCTTGATCCGGGGCATGAGTGGTTCCTCGCCTCACGATTCCGGCGCGAGCACGCGGGCAATCCGCTCGACCGCCCAGTCGATCTCGTCCGCCTCGATGACGAGCGGCGGGGCGATGCGAATGACCGTGTCGTGCGTCTCCTTGCACAACACGCCGAGGTCCTTCAGCGCCTCGCAATAGGGGCGCGCGGGCCGCGCGAGCTCGATCCCGATCCACAGCCCGCGGCCGCGTACCTCCTTCACGACCGGACTGTGGATCGCGCGCAGCCGGTCGAGCAAAGACGCGCCGAGCACGGCCGACCGTCGCACGAGGCCCTCGTCGACGATCACGTCGAGCGCGGCCCGGGCGATCGCGCACGCCAGCGGGTTGCCGCCGAACGTGCTGCCGTGGTCGCCGGGCCGGAAGACGCCCAGGACCTCGCGCGAGGCGAGCACGGCCGACACGGGATAGAGCCCGCCCCCGAGCGCCTTGCCGATCACGATCGCGTCGGGGGTGATGCCCTCGTACTCGTGAGCGAACAGCCGGCCTGCTCGCCCCAGGCCCGACTGGATCTCGTCGGCGATGAAGAGCACGCGATGCCGCCGGCAGACCTCGAACGCGCGCGCCAGGTACCCGTCGGGCGGAATCACGATGCCCGCTTCGCCCTGAATGGGCTCGACCAGGAACGCACACGTGTTCGGCGTCACGGCGGCTTCGAGCGCGTCGGCGTCGCCGAAGGGCACTACCCTGAACCCAGGCGTGAAGGGCCCGAACCCCTCCCGATACTGCGGCTCCGTGGAGAAGCTCACGAGGCTGATCGTGCGCCCGTGGAAGTTGCCGGCGCACACGATGACCTCCGCCCGGTCGCGCGGGATCCCCTTGACCGCGTAACCCCACTTGCGCGCGGCCTTGAGGGCGGTCTCCACCGCCTCGGCGCCCGAGTTCATCAAGAGCGCCATGTCCATCCCGGTCAGGTCATGGAGCTGCTTGAGGAGCAGCGGGAGCTGGTCGTTTCGGAAGGCTCGGGACGTCAACGTGAGCCGCCGCGCCTGGTCGACCGCCGCCTGCACGATCCGCGGGTGGCAGTGTCCCTGGTTGACGGCCGAGTACGCGGCCAGGCAGTCGAGATAGCGCCGGCCCACGACGTCGTACACCCACACGCCCTGGGCGCGCTCGATCACCACGTCGAGCGGCTGGTAGTTGTGCGCCCCGTACTGCGCCTCGAGCTCCACGTACTCGGCAACCGTCATGGGCATCGGTCATCTCCTTCGTCCGACCCAGGCCGCGCGTCGCCCCCTACGAGGCGAGCCGGCGCGCCGCGCGCTCGGCGGCCGTCGAGACGATGTGCGTGCCGCCGCGCCCGCGCACGGCGTGGGCGAGCCGATCCGGCGAGGTGACGATGACCTCCCGGCCGCCCTCGCGGAGAAACCGCAACGCGGCCTCGACCTTCGGCCCCATGCTGCCCGGCGGAAAATGCGCCTCGCGCCGATAGCGCTCCAGCTCGTCCACGGTCACGAGCCCCAGCGGCCGCTGGGTCGGCCGGCCGTAGTCGAGATACACGCGATCCACGTCGGTCGAGATGACAAAAAGGTCGACGCCGAGCCGACTAGCGACGAGCGCCGACGCCCGGTCCTTGTCGACGACGGCCTCGACGCCGACCAGCCGGTCGCCCTGGCGAACGACCGGAACCCCGCCGCCGCCCAGCGCGATGACCAGCGCGCCCTCCCGAACCAACGATGCGATGACGCTTTCTTCGATGACTTCCAGCGGTTCCGGCGACGGAACGACCCGCCGGAAGCCCCGCCCGGGCACCTCCACCATCGTCCAGCCGTACCGCTCGCGGCGCGCCGTCGCCTCCTCGGCCGAGTAGAAGGGACCGATCGGCTTGGTCGGCCTGGCGAAGGCGGGATCGTCCAGCGAGACGACGACCTGCGTGAGGACCGTGGCCACCGGGACGCGCAGACCCCGCACGCCCAGCTCCTCCCGAAGCGCTTGCTGGAGCACATATCCGATCTCGCCCTGCGTCGTCGCCACGCACACGTCGAGCGGCAGCGCGTACACCTCGGCCGCCCCGCGCTCCGAGCGCAGCAGCTCGGCCCCCACCTGCGGGCCGTTGCCGTGGGTCACCAGAACCGTCCAGCCGTCGGCGACGAGCTGGGCGATTGCACGGCTTGTCCCGCGGGCCCGCTCGCGTTCTTCAGCAACCGACGCGCGACCGAGCGACTGGAGGAGCGAGTTGCCACCGATGGCCACGAGAGCCAGGCGCTGCATGGGCGACACCTCTCGCTACATTGTATACCGTATGGAAGTGCCTCTATATCAGAACGTTGCAGTCGAATAGTGTCCCCGGACCAGGACGGCAGTTAGCGGGGGCCGGGCCGGAGCCGGCTGCGAAGCCGCCGCAGCCAGCCAACGAGTTGGACGTGATGCTCCCCGGGGAGTAGCGAGGCCTGCACGCTGAGGGGGTGGACGGTCGTGGGCGAGCCGCACGCCTCGAACCAGTCGATGCCCTCGCTGACCAGATCGAATTTGAGGGTGTATCGGCCGGCCGACGTGGGAAGCACGAGATCGAGCGGAACCTCCGTCTCAGCGCCGGGCGCCAGGTCGCCCGGCAGCCACGCGCGAGCGAAGTCGCGATCGATGAGGCTGCCGTCGGCGTCGAGGAGCTGGGCGCCCAGCCGCACGAGCCGGCGCCCGTAGCTAGCCCGCGCGGGGAAGCCGCGCGTCGACTCGTTCCGCACACGCAGCCGCAGCCGGATGAGCTCGCCCGGGCCGCCCGTGATCGCACGGTGGCCGTCGTGGCCCACGAGCGTGAGGCGGGCCCGCGGCGTGGCGCCCGGAATGGCGTTGCCGAGGTGGTTGTCGTCCCACACCTCGTGCCGGATGCGCTCGTAGTCGGGCGTGCCTGGGACGAACCGGCGCGAGAACGCCGTTTCGGGATGGTCGGTGATCTCCCACGTGAGCCGATCCACGCCGATTTCAGCCGCCAGGCGCCGCGCCAGGTCCATCTCCCCGTCCGAGTCGTTCCAGCGAAACAGGATGTAGCGCCAGTTGAGCACCGGAACGTCCCGCCCGAGTCGTCGCTTCTCGTCCACCATCGTGCGCAGATTGTGCAGCGCGACGTCCAGGCGCCCGCGCTGGCGGTAGCGCTCGTAGGTCGCCTGGGTGGCGCCGTCGATCGAGAAGGTCACTTCGTCGATCCCGGACCGGACGAGCCGCCGGGCCTTCTCCTCGTCGAACGGCAGACCGTTGGTGCTCGTGTAGAGGTAGATGTGCGCGTAGTGCGCCTTGATGTACTCGCACATCTCGACGGCGCGCTTGTGCAGGAACGTCTCGCCGTAGTTGAAGAAATCGATCCGCACGAGCGACGCGCCCACCTCGTCGACGGTGCGCGTGAACAGGTCGAAGTCGAGCATGCCGGCCTGGCGCGTGCGCGTGATGCCGGTCTCCGGGGCGCAGCACGCCTGGAAGCACGAGATGTTGCAGGCAGCCGTGCACTCGATGTACAGGCGCGTCGGGTGGGGCGAGACGGCCAGCGAGCGCTGGGGCGGCGTGGCGTCCTCGGCCAGCGGGAGCTTGAGCGGGCAGTCGCCGCAGAACCTGGAGCCGCCACGGTTCAGGTCCGCGCGCAAGGCCGCCATCGCGGGCCCGGTCCAGATGGCCTCCACCGACTCCCGCCGGACGTCGCCGAGCACGCGTCTGGCGTACGGGTCGGCGCAGCCGCACACGGCCCGCCCGTCGCACAGCAGCACCAGCGTCGTCCACGGCCACGAGCACGTGAACCGGGTGGCGAGGTAGTTGAGCGACATGGTGACGGGACGCGCCAGGCATTATATGTTCGCCGTGCGCCAGATGGCGCGTGGTATCTCGAACCACGCCGGCATGGTCACCTCCGGCAGCGGTGACGATGGTGGGCCGCGCCCACGTGTGCGAGAATCGTCCCCGGGCGATCGGTGCCTGGCCTCGACATGTCCAGCCTCGGCCGCGTGGCGACCTTCGCCGTCGGCATCGGCGCGGCGGCCGCCTTGTTCGGTGCCGGCCGCGCGCCGTTCACCCTGGCCGTCCTGCGCCAGGATGGCATCCTGATCCCCTTTGCCAGCTTCGACGGGCGATGGCGCAACACGTGGCCGACACCTGGCGGGCAGATCGAGGTGCCGATCACCCTGGAGGCCGTTCCCCGGCGGTGGTGGCCGGACGAACGCCTGCGGGCCGACTGGACCGCCTGGTTGCCCGACGGGACGTCGCGTCCCTTGCGGGTGCTCGCGCCCGCCTGGTTCGTCGCGCAGTGCCAGGCGAATGTCGGGCTCAAGACCGACTACCAGCCCGGCGAGCCGGTGGCGCCTCCCGAGGCGATCCCGTTTCCGAAGGACGGCCTGGCCGTAACGGGCCCACCGGAGATTCGCCCGGCGGTGGAGCCGATCGCCGTGCTGCGCGAGTCGGATCGCGAGTGGACGGCGGTCGCCGAGGCGCTGGGGGACCACTTCGATCGAGCGGAAGCGCTGGCCATCCGCCAGTACGCTCCCGGATCATGGGCGCATCCGGTGCCTCCGGACGAACGTCGCCGGCGCCCCCTTGCGCTGGAAGCGCTCTACCGGGCGGCGGACCGGTCGGCGGAAGAGGCGATCTATTACTTCGAGGCCGTGCGGCGGTACGAAGGGACCGCCCTCGGGCGCGGCGAGGCCGGCCGCGGGCCGTGCGACCTGCTCACCTACGCGTGGGGCTGGCTCCGGCGGCCCGGGCGGGGGGCGGCCGAGGTGAGCGTGTCGGCCGTCGTCTCGGACTGCTACCGCTGGAACGTGCCCTTCGGCCTGCCGCTCGGCCTGCTGCGCCTGGACGCGCATGCACCGCTCTGGGTGGTGCAGGTGTCCTCGTGGGCCGGCGAGGCGTACCTCGTGGCCGAACCACGACCGCCGGAGCGCGAGCGCACGCTCATCGAGACCCGCGGGGGCGTGTGCCGATGAGGCTGCGCGGGCTGCGCCTCGAAACCGGCGGGGGTTGCGCCGGGACAACGTGGTGCTGAGCGAAGGCTTCGAGACCGTCGACGCCGCGAAGGGCGAGCGGTTGGTTCGGGCGGACGCCGTGGCGGTGGTGGACGTACGGTCGCCCGACGACTACGTGCGCCTCGGCCATATTCCCGGCGCGCGGCTGCTGCCCATCGACTTCGTGGCGTCGGCGCCGGTGCTGCTGCGCGACGAGCGGCGGCCAGTGCTCGTCGTCTGTGAGTACGGCGTGCGTAGCTATCACGCGGCGCGGTACCTGGCGCGCGCGGGCGTGAGCCGCGTGCTGACGCTCGGCGGCGGCATGTCGAGGTGGACGGGCCCGCGCAGCTTCGAGCCTGGCCGCGTCGATGGCCCGTCGGATTGGCTGCTGCACGGCCTCCGGTTCGTCCGGCCCCGCGGCCGCGTGCTCGACGTCGCGTGCGGCGCGGGGCGCCACGCCCTGCTCGTCGCGTCGGCCGGGTGGGACGTCTACGCCATCGACCGGGACGCCTCGGCCGTCGACTGGCTGAGCCGCACGGCGCACCGGGTCGGCCTGCCGGTGCACGCCGCGCTCGCCGACCTCGAGGCGCCGCGCGTCAGCCTCGGCAAGGCCCGTTACGACGCGGTGCTCGTCTTCCGCTTTCTCCATCGGCCACTCTTCCCCGCGCTCCGGCGGGCGCTCAAGCCGGGGGGCGTCCTGATCTACGAGACGTTTACGACCACCCAGGCGGCCCGCGGCCGGCCGACCAACCCGGCGTTCCTCCTAGAGCCTGGCGAACTCGCCGCGCTCGCTGCGCCGCTCGAAATCCTGGACGCCCGCGAAGGCGAGTTCGACGGCGCCGCGCTGGCCGCGGTCGTGGCCCGACGGCGGGTCGACGTCAGCGCGCCGGCGGCGCGGTAGCGCGCCGGGCCAGGATGGCGGCCGCCTCCTCGGCGACATGGGCCACGCACGTGTCGATGTGCGGCTGACGCGTCCGGAAGCTCAGGACGCAGACCCGCGCGAGCACGCGGCCGTCCACCTCGCAGCCGGTGATCATGACGCGCCCGCGCGCGGTGACCCGCGCCAGAAGATCGCGCGTCGCCTCGTTCTGCTCGGCGCGCGTCGCGCCGGGCCACTCGAGGTGGAACGCGAAGAGCGAAAGCTCGGGCGGCGCGGCGACGACGACGCCCGGAATTGCCCCGATGCGGCGCGCGGCGTCGACCGCGAGCGCGCGCTTCTCCGCGAGGGCCGCCCGCAGCTTCGCCGCGCCGTACAGCTTGACCGCGAGCCACACGCGCAGCCCGGGAAAGCCGCGCGACAGGTCCGGCCCGTGCTGGCTCGGGTCGTAGAACTCGCCCGCGGGGCCGTGGGGCAGATATGCTGCCGTCGCGCCGTGCACCGCCCTGAGCGCGGCCCCGTCGCGGACGAGCAGGGCCCCGGTCCCGTACGGGAGGAAGAGTCCCTTGTGCGGGTCGAGCGTGAGGGAATCGGCGCGCGACAGGCCGCGCAACGAAGGCCGCAGCCCCTCGACCAGGTGAAAGAACGCGCCGTAAGCGCCGTCGACGTGGTGCCACAGTCCCTCGCGCCCGCAGAGGTCGGCGATCGCGTCGAGCGGATCGACGGCCCCGGTGTTGGTGGTGCCCGCCGAGGAGACCACCAGAAACGGCGTGAGGCCGGCGCGCCGATCGGCGGCGATCGCGTCGGCCAGCTCGTCGACGCGCATCCGAAACGCCCCGTCGACCCCGACCGTCCGCACGCGGTCGGACATGATGCCCGCCAGGCGGGCCGACTTCAGAACCGAGTGATGCACCTGGGTCGACACGTACAGGACCCCCCGGCGGATGTCCGCCCCGAGCCCCCGCTCGCGCGCGCACACGATGGCGTTGAAGTTCGCCATCGAGCCGCCCGTCGTGAAGAGGCCGCGCGCGGCGGGCGGAAACGCCATCCACTGGCGCAGCCAGTCGAGCGCGTTCGCCTCGAGCTGCACGAGCGCCGGCGCTGCCATCCACACGCCCGTGAACCGGTTGGTCGTCGCCGCGATGAAGTCGGCGAGGGCACCGGCAAACACGCCGCCAGCCGGGATGTAGGCGAGGTAGCCTGGCGCCGCCGTGTTGAACGAACGCGGCACCCACTCGGTGAACAGCCGGTCGAGGAGCGGCTCGAGCTCCGCCGGCGCCTCAGGCGGGGGCTCGCGCATCGCCCGACAGTAGGCTTCAGCATCCTCCAGCGGGCCGCAGATGGGTTGATCCTCGAGCGTGGCGAGGTGCGCAACGATGCGCTCGAGCGCGGCGTGCGTCAGGCGCCGGACGACGTCGGGACCGAATTCGAGGTCGGCGGGGTCGCCGGAAAAACAGCGCACAGGGGTCGATTATATCGAGAGGCGCCGCACGCGGCGCCCGATCGGGTAGAGTAGGGAAGACCATCCGGAGGTCAGGCGATGGGGAAGCTCGCGTGTCGAACAGCGCTCGCCCTGGTGGCCGCCGCCGCCATGGCGGGGACGTCGCGGGGCGGGCGGCCGGCGAACGCCGTGTCGCTACCCGACGGATCGCCTTCGTGGTCGCCCGTGGCAACGTTCTCGATTCTCGGGTTCGACCCCGAGACCGGCGAGATCGGCGGCGCCGTGCAGTCGCGCGTCTTCTCGGTCGGCAACGGCGTGCTCTGGGGCGAGGCCGACGTCGGCATGGTCGCCACGCAGGCCATCGTCGACGTGAGCTACGGCCCCCAGGCGCTCGCGCTGCTCAAGCAGGGAATGAATCCCGCGGAAGTGGTGAAGGCCGTGTGGGACCGCGACCCCGACCCGCGGCCCGACACGTGGTCGAAATACGGGCGGCAGTTCGCGGTGATGGACAGCAAGGGGAACGTCGCGGCCTACACGGGCCCGAAGGCGACGGCGTGGGCCGGCCACAGGTACGGCAAGTACTGCTCGGCGCAGGGCAACATCCTGGCGGGCGAGGCGGTCGTGGCGAACATGGTCAAGGCGTTCGAGGAGACGACCGGCCACCTGTCGCTGCGCCTGATGGCCGCGCTCGACGCCGGTCAGGCCGCCGGCGGCGATACTCGTGGGATGCAGTCGGCCGCCATGCTCATCGTCAAGAAGGACGGCGGCCCGTGGCTCCACAACGACGTCGTCTTGCGCTTGCAGGTGGACGACAGCCCCGACCCGCTCAAGGAGCTGCGCCGGCTCGTCAATCTTGCGGCGGAGCAGCGCGCACGGCGCGGGCCGAGACGCTGAATCGGGCCGGGCACCCTCCCGGTGGGCCCGGCGCTCGACGGGCGCCTCGACGCGCTAATGCCCGACGCTCGTCGTCTCCGGCCGACGATTCTGGCCGGCGGATGAACGCCGGGAGGCCGGTGTGGACCTACCAGCGGGGCTCGCGCCGGTGCCCGCGGCCCCCGCGGCCTCCGCCGCTGCTCTTGCGCCCGAAGCCGCCGCGTCCGCCACCGAACCCACCGCCGGTCCGCTCGGGTCGCGGGCGTGCTTCGTTGACGGCAAGCGTCCGGCCGCCGAGGGCCGTCTGGTTGAGCTCGGCGATCGCCCGCGCGGCGCCTTCGTCCGTCGACATCTCGACGAAGGCGAAGCCGCGCGCCCGACCCGTGGCCTGGTCGCGCACGACCGTGACCGACTCGACCGCGCCCGCGCGGCTGAACAGCTCCTGGAGGTCCGTCTCACCCACCTCGTACGGTAGATTGCCGACGAACAGTCGTCGTCCCATCATTCCTTGCTCCTTGCACTCGGATGGATGTCAGCTCGTCGGCAGGGTGCGTTCTGAGAGCGGCCGGCCTCCCGGCCCTTCAGGAGACTCTCAACGCCGGCTCGGCAGCGAGGAATCCATCAGAGCCCCCACTATACCACAGCGTCCCTCGTCTGGCCAGTTGCCGGCGCCCGCAGCGCAGCGGGCGCTGTATAATCGCCGGACCTGGAGCATGTGCCATGACGAAGACCGTCCTCGACGCGATCAACCAGCAGATCAACGCCGAACTGTCGGCATCGTACGCCTACCTCGCGATGTCGGCGTGGTCCGAGAGCCAGAATTTCCCCGGCTGCGCCAGGTGGCTGCGCCTCCAGAGCCAGGAGGAGTACGGCCACGCCATGAAGCTCTTCGACTTCGTCCTGGCGAAGGGTGGAACCCCCGAGCTCATGGCGATGGCGAAGCCGACGACGACCTTCGGGTCGGTCGGCGAGATCTTCGAGACCGCGCTCACGCAGGAGCAGGAGGTGAGCCGGCAGATCGACCGGCTGTACGAGCTGGCGTTCACCGAGAAGGCGTTCGCCGCGATGGCTGAGCTGCAGTGGTTCTTGACCGAGCAGGTCGAGGAGGAGAAGACCGCGCGGGAGATCGTGGGCAAGCTGCGCCTGATCAAGAACGACCCCGCGGCGCTCATCGACCTCGACCGCGAGCTCGGCGAGCGGCAGCCCGAGCCGACGCCTGGAAGTAGCGCTTGAGTCGGCGAGCGTTGCGGTCGTCCCGATCCCCTCTCCCCCGGAACGGGAGAGCGGGCCCCAGCCGGGTCGTTGCCTCTCCCCCGGGACGGGGGAGAGGCTAGGCGTGAGGGCAATCGGCGAAGGAGGTCGGACCCATGTTCGGTGCACGGTACCGGTGCGGCGCCTCGGCGCGCGTCGTCTCCACTTGGACCATGACCCTCGGGGCGGTGGCCGTCGCGACGGTGGTACGGGCCTCTCCGCAGGGCGGCCAGGGGCGCCAGGCCGGGGCGCCTGCCAAGCCGCCGACGATCGAGGAGAAGACGGCAGGCTTGCAGAAGCTCGACGGTTTCTTCCCCCTCTACTGGGACGAGACGAGCGGTGCGCTCTTTCTGGAGGTGACCCGCTTCGACACCGACGTGCTTTACGCCACCGGCCTCGAGGCCGGCGTCGGCTCGAACGACATCGGGCTCGACCGCGGCCAGGGCGGCGGCGCCCAGGTGGTGCGGTTCGAGCGTGTCGGGCCGAAGGTGTTTCTCGTGGAGCCCAACCTGCGATTCCGCGCCGACACGGACGACCCGCATGTTCGCCGGTCGGTGGAGGAATCCTTCGCGAGGTCCATCCACTGGGGCTTCGCCGTCGCCGCGGAGACCAATGGCCGGGTCCTCGTCGATCTGACCGACTTCGTGTTGCGCGACGCGCACGGGATCGTGCAACGATTGCGCCCCGCGTCGTTTCGGATCGAGCGTTCGCGGAGCGGCGTCTACATGCCGCGGACGAAGAACTTCCCGAGGAACACCGAGGTCGAGGTGGTTCTCACGTACGTGACCGATGGCAGCACTGCGGGCGCCGGTCGCGGGGCCGGAGAAGGGGCGCTCGCGGCGGTCGTGCCGAACGATCAGGCGGTCACGATCCGGCAGCATCACTCGTTCGTCGAGCTCCCAGGGCCCGGCTTCGAGCCGCGGACCTACGACCCGCGGGCGGGCGTGAGCGCCCTGACGTATCAGGACTACGCTGCTCCGCTCGGAAACCAGATGTCCATGATCCGCCGCATCGTTCGTCGCCACCGCTTGGAGAAGAAGGACCCGACGGCGAAGGTGAGCGACCCGGTGAAGCCGATTGTCTACTACCTCGACCGAGGTGTGCCCGAGCCCGTGCGGTCGGCGCTGCTCGAAGGGGCGCGGTGGTGGAATCAGGCGTTCGAGGCCGCCGGCTATCGGAACGCGTTCCAGGTGGAGCTGATGCCCGAAGGGGCGGACCCGATGGACGTGCGCTACAACGTCGTCCAGTGGGTGCATCGGTCGACGCGCGGGTGGAGCTACGGCGGGTCGGTCACGGATCCGCGCACGGGCGAGATCATCCAGGGCCGCGTGACGCTCGGGTCGTTGCGGATGCGCCAGGACTACCTGATCTTCGAGGGCCTGCTCGCGCCGTATGCGCGCGGCGACGAGACGCCGCCCGTCCTCGCCGAGCTCGCGCTCGCGCGGCTGCGCCAGCTCGCGGCGCACGAGGTGGGGCACACGCTCGGGTTCGGGCACAACTACTACGACAGCTCGCGCGGGCGCATCTCGGTGATGGACTATCCCTCGCCGCTCCTCACGCTCCGGGCCGACGGGACGATCGACACCTCGGACGCCTACGCGACCGGCATCGGTGAGTGGGACAAGGTAGCGGTCACGTGGACCTATCAGGATTTTCCGCCCGGCACCGACGAGGCCGCCGCGCTCAAGAAGATCCTCGACGATGCGTGGGCGCAGGACTTACGGTACTTGACCAATCAGGACACCGACGCGAACCCGCGGGTCGATCAGTGGGCGCACGGTACCGACCCCGCGGCCGAGCTCGAGCGGGTCCTCGCGGTGCGCCGCGCGGCGCTCGCGCGGTTCGGGGAGCACGCGATTCGTCGCGACCTGCCGCTCGCCCTGATGGAGGAGGCCCTCGTCCCACTGTACTTGCACCATCGGTACCAGGTGGAGGCGGCGGCGTCCGCCCTGGGCGGTCAGCATTACATCTATGCGCTGCGCGGCGACGGTCGCGAGCCGTATCGGTGGGTGCCGGCGCCGGAGCAGCGCGCGGCGCTCGAGGCGCTCGTGAAGGCGCTCGCGCCGGCGGAGCTGGCGTTGCCGCGCCCGTTGCTGGCGAAGCTCCCCCCTCGGCCGAGTGGCTACGGACGCCATCGCGAGCTCTTTCCGCGCTACACGGGGCCCGTGTTCGACGCCATCACGCCGGCGGTCGTGGCGGCCGACCTGACCGTGGGGTTCATCCTCGAGCCGCAGCGCGCGGCGCGGCTCGTCGAGCAGCACGCGCTCGACCCCGCGCTGCCAGGGTTGGACGAGGTGATCGATCGCCTCGTGCGCGCTGGGTTCGACGTGTCGGCGGGCTCGCCTTACGAGGCGGAAATTGCGCGGGCGCTGGGGCGCGTGGTGGCGGACCGGCTGATGGCGCTCGCCGGGTCGGCGTCGATGCCGCAGGTCCGGGCCATCGCCACGTGGAAGCTCGAACAGCTCAGGGACAAACTCAGCCCACCGGGTGTTCCGACGACGAGCGCCGCAGCGGCCAACGCGCGGCTGATCGCGAACGACATCAAGCGCTTTCTCGAGCGCCCCGCGGGACCGTACCGAGCGCCGGCGACACCCGAGCCGCCGCCGGGGGCGCCCATCGGCGACCCGGGCCCGTGGTGGCTCCCGTGGGCCGAGGAACCGCCGTGCTCCGGTGGCTGGGAGGGGGCGAGGCGATGACTCCTCGCTCCAGTTCGGAGGGGACTCCCTCGAACTGTAGGGTCCGGCTTTAGCCGGACCTCGCGACTCTAGCCGGACCTCGGCACTCACAGGGGCCCGAGCGCGCCGACGGTCCGAAGATGCGTCTTCAGGCCTTCCGACAACCGGCGGCGGACAATCGCCCGCTCGATGTCGACACAGGTCAGAGGTTCCCAGTCGGCCAGGGGGCGGATGCGACCAGCCTCCCGCACGGCGATGGGGACACCGTCGCGATAGAGCACCCGGTTGGTCGCGACGGCAGGGACGGTGTCGCCGGCTGTCACAACGCCCGCGAGATTCAGCGGGTCGACGGCGCTAACCGCGATGAGCTGGCCGACCGCGGCCTGGCGGCGCACCGCCCGCAGAGCCCCGACGGCCTCGGGAAGCGCGAACTGCTCGCCGACGACCCCGGCGACGAACCGGCCGCCGCGGATCTCGCCGCGCGCTTCGAGCTGTCGGAAAACGGCCACGAGCTCGCGCCACGGCGACAAGACGGGCTCGCGCGCCAGGAGAGGGCGGAAAACGACGCCGTAACGTCGGAGCAGCACGCGCGCCTGGAGTAAAACGTCCGCCTCGAGTGGCCACGCCGCCGAGCGGTTCGCCAGCGGAGTTTGAGCGTCGGCCGAGCCGTCGACACCGCCGGCGTCCGGCTCCGGCACGAGTAAAGACCAGCGCCCGGCTGTCTCGACGCTGTCGACGCCCTTGCGCCCGCGCGTCCCGACCCCCGCGACACCGAGGGGCGCCCGACGGTCCGACGGCGTCGCGAGCGCGCGCAGACCCGCGAAAGCGTCGGCCGAGACGAGGCCCCGCGCCACGAGCTCCCCGAGCGCGCGCTCCACCTGTGTCGGCAACAGCCCCGTGGCGCCGACGAGCTCGCTGAAGAACGACGCCCCCAGGCGGTCGAGGGCCAGGAGGAGGTCACGAGCCTCGCTGGACAGATCGCCGTCGACCGCGTCAGCGCGACGGGCGCCGCCGAGGGTCGATCGACCGCGGCGAGGCGCGAGGGTCACCGCGTCGCCACCGCCCCGCGCGAGCGCCAGCCAGCGCGAGCGGTGTTCCCGAACGAAGAGGGCCACCGGGGTCGCGCGGATGGGCCCGGAGACCGCACGTCCCCGCCTGCCCGCCACCGTCGACAAGCGTCCCCAGGCGACGCGGCCGGTCAGGCAGAGCAGGTCGAGCAGAGCCGGATCGTAGTCGGTGACGCGAATCGGCAAGAGCTCGGTCTCCCAGGCGCCGGCCGGCGCCTCGTACCCGTCGAGCTGCGCGATCACCGCGTACACGCCTTCGAGTCCCGCCGCTCGCGTCTCGTCGGTCACCCGCTGCCACGCGAACAGGAACCGCAGGTAGTCGGCCGGGCTGGTGGGCTCGATCTCGGCGCGCAGACGGTCGATGGTGTAGCGATGAATCCTGGCGAGCAGCGCGCGGTCGCACCACTCGACCTCGCCACGACCGGGCGTGAACGCCCCGCGCAGAACGAGGCCGCTGCCTTCGAGCGCGAGGAGTGCCGCGCGGATCTCTTCGACTTCGATCCCGAGCGGCGCGCCCAGCTCGCGTGGTGTCACGGGACCCAGCACACTCAGTCGGCTCGCGAGGAGCTTCTGGATAGCCCCGCGGCGCGCCCTTGCCTCCGTCCTGCGGACGTCGGCAAGCTGGTCCGCTTGCTCGGTCGCCGCCCAGAGCGTCGGCCCTGGAGGGCCGAATCTCATCGCCCGACCCGTCTCGACGAGCGGTTTGAGCCAGCGCGTCCAGCCCGGCTCGCCGCGGCCGCGCCGGATCTCTTCGTCTGTGAGGAAGCCCGCTGTCAGGAGCGCGTCGTGCAGCTCGTCTTCGTCGCGGACCTCCGGCCACGCTTCGTCGCGCACCCGGGCGATCGCGGCCGGGTCGAGCGCACCGAGGTCCCCCGCCGACGAACGCTCGAACGCGCGGCGCACGTACACCGCCTGCGTCCGCCGTTCCTCGAGTGGGGCATCGTCTAAGAACGCGTACGGCCGGGCGCTCAGGAGCTCGGCGGCGAGGGGGGACGGTTCGGGGAGGTCGCGCGCTACACATCGGACCTTGCCCTCGTGGATCTGCAGGAGTATCGCCTCGAGGGTCTCGAGATCCATCGCCTCGTGCAGGCAATCGCGCAGCGTCTGCTGCACGAGGGGATGGTCGGGGACGTCCCGGTCGCCCTGGATGTTCTCGAGGCATGCGGTCGCGTCTGGAAACGCCGCGGCCAGCAGGTCGTCCGCCTGCATGCGCTGGATCTGGGGTGGCACGCGGCGACCGCCGCGACAGCGCGGCACGGCCAGGGCGATCGTGGCGTTCCACCGCCAGCGCGTCTGGAACACGGGCGCATCGAGAACCGCCTGGACGAGCACGTGCCGGACCGTCGCGGGATGGAGATACCGGAAGACGTCGGCGAGGGGGAACGAGTGCTGTGGACCGAGCGACAGGAGCAGCCCTTCGTCGGTGGCCGCCGCCTGGAGCTCGACGTTGAACTGGCGGCAGAACCGCTTGCGCAGCGCGAGGCCCCAGGCGCGCGTGACGCGGCTCCCGAAGGGGGCGTGCAGCACGAGCTGGGCGCCACCCGAGTCGTCGAAGAAGCGTTCGAGCACCAGGGTGTCCCGCGTCGGGAGCACGCCGAGTAGCCGCCGGGCCTCGGCGAGGTAGTGCACGATCTGAACGGCCGCTGGCCGGTCGAGCCCGACGTCCTCTTCGAGCCAGGCGACAGCCGCGTCCCGGTCGTCGAGCCGCGCGTCGAGCTCGCGCCGGAGCTCGCTCACGGCGTCGGACACCTCACGCGTTCGCGTCGGCGCTTCACCGAGCCAGAAGGGAATCGTCGGCGGCTCGCCCCGCGCGTCGGCCACCCGCACGGTGCCGCGCTCGACCCGGACGATTCGCCACGAGGCGTTGCCGAGCTGAAAGACGTCGCCCGGCAGGCTCTCGACGGCGAAATCCTCGTTGACCGTCCCGACGAAGAGGTCTTCGGGGTCGAGGACGACCCGGTAGTCCGCGGTGTCCGGAATCGCGCCGCCCGACGTGATGGCGACCATCCGGTTGCCACGCCGGGCCCGCAGTCGCCGGTTCACGCCGTCACGATGGACGAGCGCCCCGCGCCGGCCCCGGGGCGTGGCGAAGCCGGTGGCCAGCATGTGGATGACGGCGTCGAAGTCCTTGCGCGGGAGGTTCCGATACGGGTAGGCCCGGCGGCACAGGTCGAAGAGCGCGTCTTCGCTCCACGGGTGCGCGGCGGTTTCCGCGACGATCTGCTGCGCCAGCACGTCGAGCGAACCCTCCGGGATGACGCGCTGATCGAGCGCGCCTCGGCGGATCTCGCGCAGAATGGCCGCGCACTCGACAAGGTCATCGCGCGAGGTGGGAAACAGTCGGCCCTTCGGCGTGCCCCCGAGCGTGTGGCCCGATCGCCCGACGCGCTGCAGGCACGTCGAGATGGCCCGCGGCGAGCCGACCTGGCAGACGAGGTCGACGGACCCGATGTCGATGCCGAGCTCGAGCGATGCGGTGGCCACGAGCACCTTGAGCTGGCCATGTGCGAGGCGTCGCTCGGCCTCCTGTCTGGCCTCTTTCGACAGGCTGCCGTGGTGCGCCGCAGCGGCATCGTCGCCCAGCCGCTCGCTCAAATGCCGCGCGATGCGCTCCACGAGCCGCCGCGTATTCGCGAAGACGATCGTCGTCCGGTGCTCGGCGACGAGCGCGGCGAGGCGGTCGTAGTAATCCTGCCACACTGCGGCGGAGAGCACAGCCTCGAGGGGCGACCCCGGCAGCTCGACCGCCAGGTCCACCGTCCGCCGGTGGCCCTCGTCGACGATCGCGCAGTCCGGGCGACCGTCTGGAGTCGTAGCTCCCGTGCCGACCAGGAATCGTGCCACCTCTTCGACCGGGCGCTGCGTCGCCGAGAGCCCGACCCGCTGGAAGGGCTGGCGGGCGACCTGCGCCAGTCGTTCCAGCGAAAGTGCGAGGTGCGCGCCGCGCCGCGTGCCGACCACGGCGTGGATCTCGTCGACGATGACGGTCCGGACCGTGGCGAGCATGCGGCGACTGCGTTCGGCCGTGAGCAGGAGATAGAGCGATTCGGGCGTCGTGATGAGCAGGTGCGGGGGGCGGCGCAACATCGCGGTGCGCTCGGTCTGCGGCGTGTCGCCGGTGCGCACCGCGGCGGTCAGTGTCGGCGCCTCGAGCCCCATCGCACGCGCGGCGTCGCGAATGCCGGCGCGGGGAACAGCCAGGTTGCGGTGAATGTCAGCGCTGAGGGCCTTGAGCGGCGACACGTAGACGACGCGTACCGCCTCCGGGAGCCCGTCGCGGAGACCGTCGACGAGCAGGCTGTCGAGCGCGGCGAGGAAGGCGGCGAGCGTCTTGCCCGACCCGGTGGGCGCGGCGATGAGCGTGTGGCGGCCGCCGCGAATGGCCGCCCAGCCGCGCGTCTGCGCCGGCGTGGGCTCGCCGAGCGTCTCGCGAAACCATCGCGCAACGGCGGGATGGAACCGACTGAGCGCCATGGGTCCTGCCTTCCCCCGTGGCGGTGTTGCGTCGCGGCCGGGCTTCAGCCCGGCCGGGTGGCCGGCCGACCTGAAGGTCGGCCGCTACGTACCGGGATACTCTCCCCGCGCGACGAGCGTCGCCAGGTGCTGCCGAACCGTCTCGCGGTCTTCTCGCGACGTCATGCCGCACCACGCGCTCGGCGCCGGGAGCGCCACGAGCCGCGCCCGCCCGGTCGCGACCGCCGCGGTCACCGCGTCGGGCAGCAGAAACTCGGCGGAGCCCTCGTGCCCACGGGCGCGGAGAAACCTGCTGAACTCGGCTTCGAGCACCGGAAAGATCGCCGGCGTGAAGCCAAACATGCTCATCGACACGAGCTCCTCGCCCGTCAGGGCGACTCGCTCCCCGCGCGGCGAGCGTCCCTCGAACCCATCGTCGGTCGGGCGGATGTTCAGCACCTCGGATACCGCCGTCACGAGACCTTCCGGCCCGATCCGGCAAAGGGCGCGCGAGACTCCTCCCTGCGGCGGTACCGTGTCGCGAAGGCGGTAGCCGACGAGCGCGAAGCTGGGTGGCGTCGTTCCCGCGTGGCGCAGCAGGTAATCCGCCAATGCCCGGTACGCGGCTGCCCCGTAGAAATCGTCGGCGTTTACCACCATGAACGGCGTCGTGACGGCCCGAGCGGCGACGAGCACAGCGTGACCGGTGCCCCAGGGTTTCGTCCGACCGATGGCGGGGGCGAAGCCCGGCGGCACGGCCTCGAGCGTCTGCACGACGCACAGGCCCCCGACGCCGGACGGGAGCCGTCCGATGCGTTCCCAGAACGCTGGCTCGATCTCGGTCCGGACGACGAAGACGATCCGCGTGACGCCGGCGCGGATGGCATCGTGCACGGCGTAGTCGACGAGCGCTTCGCCGTTCGGCCCGACGGCCTCGATCTGCTTGAAGCCGTCGCCGTAGCGCGTCGACAGCCCGGCGGCGAGCACCACGAGACCCAGTTCCACAGCGGCGCGAGTGTCGATCCCCATGCTACACTACGCGGCGACGCGGGGTGCCTCATGGCGGCCGACCTCGAGAAGATCGTCGTCGTCGACCACGAGGTCGAGGCGCGCCTGCTCCACGCCGAGCTCGAGGCCCGCGGGATTCCGCACGTGTTGCGCAGCTACCACGACCAGGCTTACGACGGCGTGTTCCAGCTCCAGAAGGGGTGGGGCGTCATCCTCGCGCCCGTCGAATTTCGCGACGAGATCGAGACGATGCTGCGCGATCTCCGAGCCGGCGCGCGCCGGGGGGAGTAAATAGGGCGTCCCGACAGGAGGAGACCCATGACCGTCGCCGTCCTGGCGCTCTGGGCGCTCGTCCAGACGCCCACACCGCCGTCCGCGCAGGCCCCCCGCTATCCGGTGGATCCCGCCACGGGCCGCGCGATCGGCGCCCGCGAGGTCCCGCCCGACGTGGTGAAGCAGGCGCTCGACGAAGGGCAGAAGATCGTCGTGATCGACGTGCGCCCCGCGGCCGCGTTCGAGAAGGAGACGATTCCCGGGGCGATCAACATTCCGCTCGCCGAGCTGGAGAAGCGGCTCCCCGAGTTCTCGAAGGACGTCACTCTCGTCTTCACCTGAACGACCGGCCGAGCGTCTTCGCAGGCTGCGAAGATGGCCGAGGCGGCGGGATTCAAGACGGCCGCGTTCTGTCCGGTGAACGCGTGGAAGGAGAAGGGACTCAAGACGGCGCCTGGCAAGCGCCCCACGCGCTGACGCGCGAGCGGCCGTCCGAGCCTCACCACCGGCGCGCGCGGGCGCGCGCGACGAAGGCCCAGTTCGGGCGGGGCGTATAATGGCCCCGAGGAGGTCGGCGTATGCCCCGGGTCGAGCTGGCGGACGAGGACGTTCCCATCCTGCGAGACTTTCTCGAGGCCGAGCTGGAGGCGCTCTACCGGGAGATCCGGCACACCTTCTCGCGTCAGTTCAAGGAACAGCTCAAGGCGAAGCAGGCCGCGATCGAACGGCTTCTGGCCCAGCTCGCCGAAGCGGCGAGCGCACCGCGCTGAGCCGGGACGATGGCCGCCGCTCAGCAGATTCTCGGCAGCTGCTCGCCGCTCAACACGTCGACCACCCGCGTCGTCCCCAGGCGCGTCCTCATGGTCACGGTGCCAGCGGGGGCGTCGGTCACCTCGCCGGCGATCCGGGCGTCTGGCGCGAGCGGCTCGGCGTGCAGGATCTCGAGCGCCCGATCGGCGTCGGCCGCCCCGACGAAGGCGACGAAGCGGCCCTCGTTGGCCACGTAGAGCGGGTCGAAGCCGAGGATCTCGCAGGCCCCGCGGACCTCTTCTCGCACGGGAATCGCCGATTCGTCGAGTCGGAGGTGCACGCCGGCGGCCTGCGCGATCTCGACGGCGGCGCTCGCCAGCCCGCCGCGAGTCAGGTCGCGCAGGCAGTGGACCTCGACGCCGCCTTCGAGCAAGGCGAGGACCGGCCGGACGAGCGGCGCACAGTCGCTCTCGATCGGGGTGTCGAACTCCAGACCCTCGCGCGCCGCCATGATCGCGATGCCGTGGCGGCCGAGGTCGCCCGAGACGATCACGACGTCGCCCGGCCGCACGCGCGCTGGCGCGACCTCGACGTCGCCGGCGATCGCGCCGATGCCGGCGGTGTTGATGAAGACGCCGTCGCCTTTCCCGCGGTCTACGACCTTCGTGTCGCCGGTCACCACCGCCACCTCCGCCTCGTCTGCCGCCCGCCTGACCGACGCGACGATCCGCCAGAGTGTGTCCATCGGGAGACCTTCCTCGAGGATGAACCCGACGCTCAGGAAGAGCGGCCGCGCGCCACACATCGCCAGGTCGTTGACCGTGCCGTTGACGGCGAGCGCCCCGATGTCGCCGCCCGGAAAAACCAGGGGCCGGACGACGTAGGAGTCGGTCGTGAAGGCAAGGCGGACGCCGTCGACCGAGAGACACGCGCCGTCGTGCCGGGCGGCGAGCTGGGCGCTCGCGAAGGTGGGCAGGAACATCCGCTCGATGAGCTGGTGCATTAGGCGCCCGCCGCCGCCGTGCGCGAGCAGCACGTGGGGATACTCCGAGATCGGTATCGGGCACGTCGTGACGAAGTCCGCGGCGAGCTTCGGGTCGGGCGTCATGGCGGTCACCCCCTGGCTGGTGGTGCCTCGGTGCGGCGGTAGCGATAGTAGGCGGCGCACGCACCCTCTGACGACACCATCGTGGCGCCGAGCGGGTGCTCCGGCGTACAGCGTGTGGCGAAGGCCGGGCAGTCCGGCGGCTTCTTCTGCCCCTGGAGCACGAGGCCGCTCAGGCATTCGCCGGGTTCGTCCTCGGAGCGGCCGGCCAGGCCGAACCGCACCTCGGCGTCGAAGCGCCGGTAGGGCTCCCGCAGCGCGAGGCCGCTCCGGGGGATCTCGCCGACGCCGCGCCACTTGCGCGGGACGACCTCGAAAACCTCGCGGATGAGGGCCTGCGCAGCGGTGTTCCCCTGGCGCCGCACCGCGCGGGCGTACTGGTTCTCGACTTCGGCGCGCCCCTCCTCGAGCTGCTTCACGCACATGTAGACGCCCTGCAGGATGTCGAGCGGCTCGAAGCCGGTCACCACGATGGGCACCCCGTACTGTCGCGCGATGGGCTCGTACTCGATGTAACCCATGACGGTACAGACGTGGCCGGCGGCGAGAAAGCCCTGCACGCGGTTGGTCGGCGAGGAGAGGATCGCTTCGATCGCGGGCGGGACGAGGACGTGAGAGACGAGCATCGAGAAGTTCTCGATCCCTTGGTGCGCCGCCTGGTACACCGCCATGGCGTTCGCCGGCGCCGTCGTCTCGAAGCCCACCGCGAAGAAGACGACCTGGCGGTCCGGGTGCGCCCGGGCGATCTTGAGCGCGTCGAGGGGCGAGTAGACCATCCGGACGTCGCCGCCCTCCGCCTTGACCGAGAGCAGGTCCTTCGTTCGGCCGGGCACGCGAAGCATGTCGCCGAAGGAGCAGAAGATGACCTTCGGCCGCGAGGCAATCTCGAGCGCCTTCTCGACGAGCTCGAGCGGGGTCACGCAGACGGGGCAGCCGGGACCGTGCACGAGCGTGATCTCGGGCGGCAGGAGGCCGTCGATCCCGAACTTGATGATGGTGTGGGTCTGGCCGCCGCAGATCTCCATGAGCGTCCACGGGCGGGTCGTCAGGCGGCGGAGCAGGGTGGCGTAGCGCCGCGCGGCCGACGCGTCGCGATATTCGTCGATGAACTTCATGGCCGGTCGTCCAGCTCGGCGAGCTCGTCCATCTGCCGGAGGTACTCGAACACCTGGAGCGCTTCGGCCTCGTCGATGGTCTGAATCGCGAAGCCCACGTGCACGAGCACCCAGTCGCCGATCGTCGCGTTCGGCACGTAGGCGAGGCTCACGTCTTTGACGGTACCGGCGAAGTCCACCTTGCCGCGGCGCAGGAGCGCGTCGCCCTCGTCGATGCTCACGATTCGGCCTGGAATGGCGAGACACATGGCATCCTACCCCCTCTGCGCGGCGGCGAACACGACCTGGCCCACCGCGATCCCGCCGTCGTTCGGCGGGACCCGTTGATGCCAGTAAGGTCTGAACCCGGCCTCGAGCAGGGCGTCGATGGTTCGCTCCGTCAGGGAGCGGTTCTGGAAGCACCCGCCGGTCAGGACGACCGGTGTCAGGCCGGTCCGCCGCGCAACCTCCACGATGACCGCCGCGAGCGTCTGGTGGAAGCGCGCGGCCACGACGCCGGCGGGTCGGCCGCGCTGCACGTCCTCGATGATGGCCTCGATGAGCGGCTGCCAGTCGACGATCCATGCCGGCCGGTCCGCCCGGTCCGATGCCGGCTCGGGCGCCGCCGCCAGCCGGCACGGGTAGCGCGAGTCGGGCGGCTCGCGCTCGTCCACGACAAACTCGAGCGCCATCGCCGCCTGGCCCTCGAAGCTGGTTCGCTGGCGCAGACCCAGGATGGCCGCGACCGCGTCGAACAGTCGGCCGGCGCTCGTCGTGACGGGCGCGTTGATTCGCCGGTCGAGCATCTGTACCAGGACAGCCCGCTCGCGCTCGGTGAACGCCGCGACCGGCGCGAGGTCGAGCCGCTCGGCCGCGCGCGCGCCCCACATCGCGTAGAGAAGGCCGAGCGCGGTCCGGCGCGGCTCTCGAATCGCACGGTCGCCGCCGGGTAGAGGGAACGACCGGAACGTCGCGACGCGGTGCCACGACGCGCCGTCGACGACCAGAAATTCGCCGCCCCAGACGGTCCCGTCCGTGCCGTAACCCGTCCCGTCCCACGCCACCCCCAGCACGGGACCGTCGAGGTCGTTGTCGGCCATGCCCGCGAGCACGTGCGCCACGTGATGCTGCACCGTCACGACCGGCGGCCCCAGGGCCTGCGCGTACTGCGTGGAGAGGTAATCCGGGTGGAGGTCCGCGGCGACGCGCTCAGGCGCGACACGGTAGAGATCCCGCAGCGTCGCCACGACCCGACGAAACGCGTCGGCCGCCTGCGCCGTCTCAAGATCGCCGATATGCTGGCTCACGAACACGTGGCGGTCGACGGCGACTGCCACGGTGTTCTTGAGGTGCGCCCCGACGGCCAGCACGCTCGGGGCGGGCTGCCGGAGCGGCACCGGCAGGGGCGCGTAGCCCCGCGCGCGTCGCAGCACGAGCTCGCGTCCGCGCACCACGCGGACGATGGAATCGTCCACGTGCCGGACGATCGGGCGATTATGGACGAGCCAGAGGTCGGCGACGCCGCGCAGCCGCTCGAGCGCGTCGTGCTCGTCCGTGCAGATCGGCTCGTCCGAAAGGTTGCCGCTCGTCGCCACCACGGGCCGGCGGAGGTCGTTGGCGAGCAGGTGATGGAGCGGCGAGTACGGCAGCATGACGCCCAGGTAGGGGTTGCGCGGCGCCACGGCCTCGGCGATGCGCGACCGACCGGCGCGGCGCCTGAGCAGGACGATCGGCGACTCGGGCGAGGCGAGCAGGCGAGCTTCGAGCGCGGACACGCGACAGTCGGCCTCGACGGCCTCGAGCGACGGATACATGAGCGCGAACGGCTTTTCCCCCCGTCGCTTGCGCGCCCTGAGCCGCGCCACCGCGTCCTCGCGCGCGGCATCGGCGAAAAGTAGGAAGCCGCCGATGCCCTTGACCGCCACGATCCGGCCAGCGTCGACCGCTTGGACCGCTCTGCGCAGGGCCTCGTCGTGTCTCGCGACCACGCGGCCGCTCACGTCCCACAGCTCGAGCCACGGGCCGCACGCCGGGCAGGCGTTCGGCTGCGCGTGGAACCGGCGGTCGCTCGGGTCGGTGTACTCGCGCTGGCAATCCGGGCACATCGTGAACGCCTTCATCGAGGTGTTCGGGCGGTCGTAGGGCAGGGCCTCGATGATCGAGTAGCGCGGGCCGCAGTTGGTGCAGTTGGTGAACGGATACCGGGCACGTCGGTTCGTCGGGTCGAAGACCTCGCGCAAACAGTCGCGGCACGTCGCGATGTCGGGCAGCACGAGCGCCGTCGGGGCGCCGCCGGATTCGCTCGCCTCGATCGTGAAGCCGCGGTACCCGACCGGGTCGAGGTAGGACACTTCTAGGCTGTGGATCGCAGCGCGCGGCGGCTTGTCGCGCTCGAGACGGAGGAGAAAGGCCTCGAGGGTCGATCGGTCGCCCTCGACTTCGATGTGGACGCCGTGGCTGGCATTCCGAACCCAGCCCGAGAGCCCCAGCTCGCTGGCAAGGCGGTAGACGAACGGGCGGAAGCCGACGCCCTGCACGGCGCCGCGCACGACGAGGCGCGCCCGTTCGGTCACGACGGGTGGTGAACTTGCGACGCGATCCACGCGCACCACTCCGCAAGCCCCACGCCCGTGCGGCAGGAGGTCTCGAAGACCCGCAGCGCGGGGTTGATCTGGAGCGCCCGAGTCCTGAGCGCCGTCAGGTCGCAGTCGACGTAGGGGAGCAGGTCGATCTTGTTGATCACGAGGACCGACGCCTGCCGGAACATCCCCGGGTACTTGAGGGGCTTGTCGTCGCCCTCCGCCGTGCTCACCAGCACGACCTTCATCGTCTCGCCCAGGTCGTAGTTGGCTGGACACACGAGGTTCCCGACGTTCTCGATCACGAGGACGTCGAGCGCGTCGAGCGCCAGGTTGGCCGTGGCGTCCTGCACCAGCTTCGCCTCGAGGTGGCAGGCACCGTGCGTGACGATCTGGACGACGGGCACGCCGTAGCGCGCGACGCGCTGGGCGTCGAAGTCGGTCTGGACGTCGCCCTCAATGACGCCGACACGCAGCGCGCCACCGAGCCGTTCGAACGTCCGCTCGAGCAGGCTCGTCTTGCCGGCGCCCGGCGCGCTCACCAGGTTCACGACGAACACGCCGTGCTGGGCGAAGCGCGCCCGGTTCTCCCGGGCGATGTCCTCGTTTTTCGCCAGGATCTTGCGCTCGATCGTGATCACGCTCATGGCGCACCCTCTTCATCCTCGAGCTCGACCGAGGCGAGCTGGAGGTCCGTACCGCAGACCAGGTCGGCGCGCGGGCTGCCGCACGCCGGGCACAGAAACACGAGGTCCGTGGGCTCGAAGCGCGCCCCACAGTCGCAGCAGCGGCACCGGGCGGGCACGCGTTCGATGGCGAGTCGCGCCCGGCGGAACAGCGTGTCGGCGACGAGCGCGTCGAAGCAGAACGCGAGGGATTCGGGCACGACGCCGGCCAGTGTCCCCAGCCGCACCGTCACGACGGTGACGCGCGGTGCGTCCCGCGGCCCAACGTGCTCGCCGACGAGATCGAGCAGGTCCCGGGCGACCGACAGCTCGTGCATCGCGCGCCCCGCCCCGGCGGTCGTCCTCCGCCGCCCCGGCGGTCTGCCTATACGGTAGCATGGCCGCTGCCCTTGAGTTTGTGGGCGACGCCCGGTATGTTGTCCGCGTTCGCCGCACGGACCAGATGCGTTCGAGGAGGCTCCCAATGCGACGCGCAGGACTTGAGGTCGTCGTGATGCTCTCGGCGCTCGTGGGCCCAGCCTGGGCGGCCGTCGCCCTCGCCGCGCAGGAACCGCCGCCCGGAGCGCAGGAACGACCCGCCGAGCGGCGCGGTCAGCCGGCTGAGCCAAGACCCTACGAGCAGGTCATCACCAAGGACGCGACGTCGGACACCGGTGTGTTCACGGTCCACCGGATCCGGGACCGCGTCTACTACGAGATCCCCAGGAGCGAGCTCGACCGCGAGTTCTTGTGGGTCAGCCAGATCGCCAAGACGACGCTCGGCGTCGGCTATGGCGGCCAGGCGCTCGGCAACCGCGTGGTGCGCTGGCAACGCGTGAACAACCGGGTGCTCCTGCGCAGCGTGTCGTACGAGATCGTGGCCGACCGCCGCGAACCTATCGCGCGCGCCGTCGAGGCGGCGAACCACGACGCCATCATCATGGCGTTCGACGTGGAGGCGATCGGCAAGGACGAGGCGGTCGTGATCGACATCACCCGGCTGTTCACGACGGAGGTGCCCGAGTTCTCCGCGCGGGCGCGGCTGCGGGCCCGGGGGTTCGATGCCCAGCGCTCGTTCATCGACCGGGTTGTCTCGTTTCCCGAGAACATCGAGGTCGAGGCCACGCACACCTACACGAGCCCGGTCGAGCCGCCGTCGGGGCAATCTCAGCCGGCGCCGGCGGGCCCGCAGCCGCAAGGGATGCGCCCCGGGAGCGCGTCGGTGGTCATGCACTACAGCATGGTGAGGCTGCCCGAAACGCCCATGATGCGGCGCCTCTTCGACGAGCGCGTGGGCTACTTCTCCGTGCGCCAGATGGATTTCAGCCGCGACGAGCACCGCGCGCCCCGGCGCCGCTACATCACACGGTACCGGCTCGAGAAGAAAGACCCCGCGGCCGAGCTATCCGAACCGGTCAAGCCCATCGTCTACTGGATCGACCCGGCGACGCCGGTGAAGTGGCGGCCGTACATCAAGAAGGGCGTCGAGGCCTGGCAGGAGGCGTTCGAGGCCGCGGGCTTTAAGCACGCGATCGTCGCGAAGCAGGGACCGACGCCGGAGGAAGACCCGGAATGGAGCCCCGAGGACGCCCGCTACTCGGTCATCCGGTGGCTGCCGTCGACCGTCGAGAACGCCTCCGGGCCGCACATCCACGACCCGCGGACCGGCGAGATTCTCGAGGCCGACATCCAGTTTCACCACAACGTGATGAACCTGGTGCGCGACTGGTACTTCGTGCAGGTCGGACCACTCGACCCGCGCGCCAGGCGGTTGCCGCTGCCCGACGAGCTCATGGGCGAGCTGCTCGCCTACGTCACGGCGCACGAGGTGGGCCACACGCTCGGCTTCCAGCACAACATGAAGGCTAGCTCGACCTACCCCGCCCCCAAGGTCCGCGACCGCGAGTGGGTGAAGACGATGGGGCACACCCCCACGCTCATGGATTACTCGCGGTTCAACTACGTCGCGGCCCGAAGACGGCCTCGACCCCGCAGACCTCATCCCGCGCATCGGCCCGTACGACAGGTGGGCGACGATGTGGGGCTATAAGCCCATTCGCGGCGCCCGGACGCCGGACGAGGAGAAACCGACGCTCGACCAGTGGGCGCGGCAGCAAGACGAGACGCCGTGGCTGCGCTTCTCGACCGAGGGCGCGGCGGGCGCCGACCCGGGCGATCTCACCGAGGCCGTCGGCGACGGCGACGCGGTGTGGGCGAGCGGGCTGGGCATGAAGAACCTAGCCCGCGTCGACGAGATGCTGCTTCCGGCCGCGACGCGGCCTGGTGAGCCGTACGACGACCTGGAAGAGCTCTACGGGCGCCTGTTGGGCCAGTGGGTGCTCGAGGTGAACCACGTGGCGGCGCTCGTCGGCGGCTTCTACTCGCAGCAGAAGCACGGCGATCAGCCGGGCGTGCGGTTTACGATCGTGCCCCGCGAGCGGCAGGCAGCGGCCGTGAAGTTCCTGAACGAGCACGCGTTCCGCGTCCCGTCGTTTGCCGCGAACCCGGAAATCCTGCGCCGCATCGAGCCGGTCGGGGTGCTCGCGCGCGTGCGGACGTCGCAGCGGCGCGTGCTGTCGACGCTGCTGGGCACGGCGCGCCTCCAGCGCCTGATCGAGCAGGAAGCCCTCGACGGCGCGGCGGCGTACCGCCCCGCGGACTTCCTCGCGGACGTACGCCGCGGGATCTGGAACGAGCTCGACGCCGCGAGCGTCAGGATCGACGCGTATCGCCGCAACTTGCAACGCGCGTACCTCGACCTCGTGAACGAGCGCCTAAACGGACGCCAGCCCGTCGCCGACGACCAGCGGGCGTTCTATCGCGGCGAGCTGCGCGCGCTCGACCGCAGCCTCGCGGCAGCGCTCCCGAAGGCCGCCGACCGCGAGACGCGGTGGCACCTCCAGGACGCGCGCGATCAGATCGCCCGGGCGCTCGACCCCAAGGTCTTGCCTCCCGCGCCGAGCCCGGGCGCTCAGGGTGGCCCAGGCGGCCCCCCCGGCGCGGACGACGGGGAACGTGAAGCGGCGGGGTGCTGGCCGGACTACGCGATCCGGCGTACCCCCTCACCCTGACGCTCTCCACCGTTCCGGAGAAGGCGGTACGGCTGAGGGGGGTGTGGGAGGACGCGAAGGAGGTGCCATGGACGACGGTCGAAAGGGAAAGCGGCGTACGAGCTTCGCCCCGGCGGCGTTGTGGCTGGCCGGCCTGCTGGTGACCTCGTGCACGGCCGGCCCGGCGCCACCTGCCGAATCACCCGGGCCCGCGGCAGCGCCGGCGTCCGATCCGCTCTCACCTGCCCAGGTGCGCGCGCGGGTCGAGCGCGAGTGGCAGGTGAAGGCGGAGAAGATGACGCGCCACTTGCAGCCACTCATGCGCAAGCACGGCATCGACATGTGGATCATCATGAGCCGCGAGAACGTGGTCGATCCCGTGCTCGAGCTCTTCGGCGGGCTTGGCCTCACGGGGTGGTACGGCCACCGGAACGCGTACATCTTCTACGACCCGGGCGAGGGCAAGCCGCTCGAGCGCCTCGCGATCGGCACCCATCTCAGCCAGCACTTGAAGCGGTTTTACGACGAGCTGGTCACGTACGGCGAGGAGGGGTTGAAGCCGCACTTGCGGAAGGCGGTGACGTCGCGTCGCCCGAGGCGCATTGCGGTCAACCAGTCGCGCACGGTGAGCATGGGGGACGGCCTGACCGTGTCGATGAAAGAGTACCTGGTCGACGCCATTGGCGCGCCGTACCGTGACCGGCTGGTGTCGTCCGAGCCGCTCCTCGTCGAGTACGCCTCGACGCACACGCCGGCCGAGCACGAGATCGCGCGCGAGGCGAGCCGCGCGACGTACGACCTCATCCGGCGCGCGCTGTCGAGCGAGGTCATCACGCCCGGGAAAACCACGCTCCTGGACGTGCACTACTGGATCACGGCCGAGTGGAAGCGCCAGGGGTTCGAGTTCGATTTTCCGGCGGGCGTCGACCTGCACCGGCCAGGCGGCTTCGAGCGATCGGACGACGATACGGTCATCGAGCGCGGCGACGTCCTCCACGTCGACTTCGGCGTCCGGCTGTCGGGCATCGTGACGGACCAGCAGAAGATGGCGTACGTGCTCAAGGCTGGCGAGTCGGCGCCGCCTCCGGGGCTGGTCAAGGCGTTTGCCGACTCGGCGCGCATGGCGGCCATCATCCTCGAGGAACTGCAAATCGGCCGGCCGGGTGAAGCGATCAAGAAGGCCGCCGAGGCCCGTGCGGCGCGCGAGGGGCTTGAGGCGAGCGTCTATTCGCACGTGCAGGACTACTGGGTGCACGGCGCGGGCGTCTGGATCAACCCGTACTGGCCCGAGCGCTACGGCGAGCGGCCGCGCTACACGCTGCTCGGGGGCGAGTGGGTGTCGCTCGAGTTCGCCACCACGACGGCCGTGCCCGAATGGAAGGGCGAGAAGGTCCGGATGCGCCGCGAGGAAGACCTGCTCGTCCATCCCGACGGGCGCGTCGAGTATCTGTCGGGTCCGCAGAGCGAGTTGTGGGTGATTCGGTGAGGAGAGGAGGGCATATGCGAACCGGTCCGCGATTCGGGGTCGCTGCCTCGGCCTCCCTGGTGACCGCGGCGGTGATGCTGCTCGAGGCCGCGGGGTCGCCGCAAGCGCAACCGGCGCGCTTCGGTGGGCTGGCCGGCGGGCCGTACCAGCGACTGGTGATCAGGAACGCGATGGTCATTCCCGGGCACGGCGGACCGCCCATGGGGCCGTACGACATCGTGATCGAGAACAACGTCATCACCGAGATGACGGGGTTCGGGTCGGTCGAAGCGGCCGGGCGCGGGACGACGCCGCGGGCGACCGGCGATCGCGTGATCGAGGCGGCCGGGCTCTACGTCATGCCGGGCCTGGTCGACCTCCACATGCACCTGCGCGAGGAGCCGATGGAGCTCGAGTACGTCTACTACCTGAAGCTCGCGCACGGGGTCACGACGATCGTGCCCGCGCCGGACCGAGGGCTCCAGTCGGCGATGGAGCAGGCGCGCCTGAGCGACCGCAACGCGATCCTGGCGCCGCGGATGTTTCCCATCTGGAGCTGGGGCGCGGAGACGGGCGCCACGAGGGCGGAGCGCGAGGATCCGGCCCAGGCACCGCGCCTCGCCCAGAGGATGCGTGAGAAAGGGATGCACGTCGTGAGCGTGGGTGACCTCGGCTGGAACCCGGCCCTCTTCGGCGCCGTGTGCAACGCGGTTTACGCCGCGGGCGGGATCACGACCGTGCATCTGCCGCCGTCGACCAACGCCGTGGTCAACGCCGTCGACGCGGCGCGCCTCGGGGTCACGATGATCGAGCACCACTACGGCTACGGCGAGGCGTCGCTCGACCGGCGGACGCAGTTCTTCCCGCGCAACTACGACTACAACAACGAGAATCACCGGTTCCGGGAGGCTGGGCGCGTGTGGGAGGAAGCCAACCGTCCGCGGCTCCTGGGCGAGGTCGCGCAGGCCCTGGTGGATGCCGGCGTCGCGATGCTCCCCACTCGCGTCGTCTACGAGGCCAACCGCGACATCGTCCGGGCCGAGAGCCTGCCGTGGCACGAGAAGTACACCCACGAGGCGCTCATCGGATGGAACGTGCCCAACCCGGCGCACCACGGCGCGTTCCACTACGACTGGACGTCGGACGACGAGTACACGTGGACGTACGCCTTCCGGCTGTGGGGTGACCTCATTTTCGAGTTCAACAAGCGCGGCGGCCGCGTGGCGTACGGGACCGACGACAATTACATCTGGGCGACGCCGGGCTTCTCGAATGTCCGCGAGCTGCAGCTCCTGCGCGAGACGGGCATGCACAACCTGGAAGTGTTGAAGGCAGCGACCTTCAACAGCGCGCAGACGCTGCGGCAGGCGAAGCTCGGGCTGGTTCGGCCGGGCTACCTCGCCGACCTGATTCTGGTCGACGGCAACCCGGCGGAGAACCTGCGCTACCTGTACGCCTTCGGCGCGGTGCGCATGGACGCCAAGGGCCAGATGTACCGCACCCGCGGCATCGTCCACACGATCAAGGACGGCATCGTGATCGAGAACGCGCGCCTGATGGACGAGGTGGCGAAGATGGTGGCGCGGTCGAAGCGGAACGCCAAGCCCAACATCACGAACGCGCCCTTCCTGCCGTATCCACCGGCGGTGACGACCTCCGGCGCGTCCGGGCGGGGCGGCCTCCCGTAACGGGGGATCTGCGGGGTGGCCGAGTGGGCCACCCCGCGGATGGCCTGGAGGGACGCCAGCCTAGGCGGCCTCTGGCTTCCGGCTGGTGGCGGTTCCGCCGGACCCGATGCGCCGTCACGCCTTCGGTGGCGCCGCGCAGCGCTTGAGCAGCAGGACCGCGCCGAAGACCGCCGCCAGCGAACCGAGCAGCGCCGGGACGATGTAGACGTTGCCGATCTTGACCGTTTCCCACCAGTAACCGAAGACCGGTGAGCCCAGCCAGCCTCCGATCCAGCCGATGGCGAGCTTTCCGAAGAAGCCTTCCAGCCCCTCGACCGCCCGGTACCGCAGCACGTAGTGGAGCACGACGGCGACGACCAGGCTGATGACGAGGAGCGTGAGGAATGAGATGAAGTCCATCCCGATCATGATGCGCCTCCTTCCGATCGCTCCCGCTTGCACCGACACAGCTTGTCCAGGTCCTGCTTGACGAGCAGAGCCGCCACCAGTTCACACGACACCGGTGCGCCGACCACGAGGTGCGAGATGAAGCGAGCCAGCGTCGCGACCAGACGAGGCCGGTCGAGCACCTCGGGCGAACGCCGGCGGCCGCAGTAGTTCCAGCCGACGCAGATCCGCAGCCGGAACAGGCTGCGATTCCTCCGCAGAAAGCGCCGGGCCACCGCTCTGTACGACTCCGGCCCGAGGTGTCGACACACGACGCGAGTGGCGAGACGCAGCGTCACGGGTAAGAACCGTTCGTGGCTCGAGACGGACCAGAGGGCCGGCGCAGCGGTTTCGAGCGGCGCGATCTCCCGGCCGAGCCGTTCGAGTAGCTCGTCCTCGGAGGCGTCGAGCAGTCTCTCGATGCGGTCGCGGTCTTCTTCGGCTAGCGCCGCCGAACCGGAACCGGCGACGTCGGTGTTCAGGTCGTGAGCGCTCGGGCTGCAGGGGACGGGACGAGCCGCTCCGGCCGTGTGGCGCTCGGGCGCGAGATCTGGCCACACCATCGCGGCTCCCGCCGCGTCACGGGCGTCGGTGACGGGCGGGCCCCAATCGGGGCTACTATACGCCCGGCGCGGCGGCGGGTCCAGGGGTGAAAGCCTTGCGGGCGGTGCGCCGCGACAGGCCCGCACGAGGCGACATCGAGCGCGGAGGAGGCTATGCGCAAAGGAGCCTGGAGGGTCGTGATGGTGGCGATGGCTCTCGTGGCACTGCAGTCGACGGGCGGCACCCGGCCCGTGACCGGGCGGGGGGTCGAGCAGGAAGAACGGGCCGCGGCGCGCGGCACCGTTAATCCCGACGCGATCCCGCCGGAGCCGGCGCGTGTCGCCGCGGTGCGGAAGCTGGTCGACGGCCAGATCGACGCGTATCACCCGCGGATGATCGAGATGAACGACTGGCTGTACCACAACCCCGAACCGGGCTTCCAGGAGTTCAGGGCGTCGAAGATGCTCGCGGGCGACCTCGAGACGCACGGCTTCGTGGTCGAGTGGGGCGTGCCTGGGCTGGAGAAGGTCTGGCCCGAGTTCGACCGGCTAAAGCAGGTGGGCGGCTTGCCGGAGGATTACGACGGCCCGCCGTACCTGCCGACAGCCTTTCGCGCGAAGTACAAGGGCAAGAGCGAGCACCCGGTCGTCGCGATCGTCGTCGAGTACGACGCGCTGCGGGCGGGCTTTCACGGATGCCAGCACAACATGCAGGGCCCGACGGGCGTCGGCGCGGCGATCGCGCTCGCGACCACGATGGACGAGCAGAAGATTCCCGGGAGCGTCTGGGTGATCGGGGCGCCGGCGGAAGAGGTCGGGCCGCCGTCGAAGGCTGCGATGGCGCGAGCGGGTTACCTCGAGGGCGTCGATTTCGCCTTCCGGAGCCACGGCACGTCGCGCACGACGGCCAGCTCGCCTGGCGGGTACTCGGCCCGGCACATCGTCCAGCACCGCTATGTGTTCACGGGAAAGGAGGCGCACGCGCAGCAGGCGTGGCGCAGCGACGCGAACGCGCTCAACGCTGTGCAGCTCTTCTTCCACGCCATCGACATGCTGCGGCAGCACTCCGAACCGCAGTTTCGCTTCCACGGCGTCATCACCGAGGGCGGCGCCGCGCCCAACGTCGTCCCCGACCGCGCCGCCGCGCTCATGTGGGTGCGACACCTGATGGACGAGACGCCTCTGGGGACGATGAGCCCGGCCCAGGCGCGGGCGCTCGTCGAGAGGAAGGTCGAGCAGATAACCAACGCGGCCAGAGGCGCGGCGCTCGCGACGGGCACCGAGGTCGAGATCGAGCGCTACGGGACGTACGTGCCGGCGATCAGCGTCGGCGTGCTGGCCGATCTCCGGTTCCGCTACGCCGTCGAGTACGGCGGGCGGAACATCCAGCACAGCGAGATGCCCCAGGCGTGGGAGGAGACCGGGATGTTGACCGTGCAGGTGCCTGGGGTCGGGGTGCACGTCGGCAACCCGGACATCCCCGAGGCGCCGGGCCACTCGCGACAGAATGCGGACATCACGATCACCCCGGCGGGACACGAGAACCTGAAGCTGACGGCCAAGACTATGGCCGCGACGGCGCTGCGGCTCGTGATGGACCCGGCCATGGCGAAGCAGGTGAAGGACGAGCACGCCAGGTGGCTGGCCAAGTACCAGGCTGCCTCGCCGGGCGATCGACCCTGATCGCGTCCGGCGAGGGCGGTCGGAGGGCGGGACGTCAGGTGAGCGCCCTGAACAGGAGGACGACCAGATAGCTGATGACGCCGCAGATGGGGAACGTGAGGATCCACGCCGTCACGATTTCCGCCGAGACGCCCCAGCGCACGGCGGGCAGCCCGCGCGTCGCTCCGACGCCCATGATCGCCGTGGAGATGGTGTGCGTCGTGCTCAGGGGGATTCCCAGGCGAGAGGCCAGCTCGATCGTGCTGGCCGCGGCCATCTCCGCGGCGAAGCCCTGATGGGTTTCGAGGCGGGTGAGCTTCATCCCGAGGGTTCGGATGATCCGCCACCCACCCGTGATCGTCCCAGTGGCCATCACGACGCCACAGAGCAGCATGACCCAGAAGGGAATGTGGAACTCCGGGAGCACCCCCGCGAGCACCAGGGCGAGGGTGAACGCGCCCATGAACTTCTGGCCGTCGTTCGACCCGTGACTGAAGGCCATGAAGCCCGACGAGCACACCTGGAGCCACCGGAAGACGGGCCGCACCCGGCCCGGGGCCGCGTGACGGCACACCCGATAGATCAGAGCCATCACGAGGATGCCCCCGGCGAACCCGAAGAGCGTCGAGAAGACGAGCCCCGTCGCCACCTTGGTCCAGCCTCTCGCCACGAGCACGTCGGGCCCCGCGGCCGCCAGCCCTGCGCCCGCCAGGCCGGCGATGAGCGCGTGACTCTCGCTCGTCGGGATCCCCCACCGCGCCGCCAGCGACGACCACAGGATGATACCCACCATCGCCCCGCCTACGGTGGTCAAATCGACCACGGCTGGGTCGATGATGTCCTTGCCGATCGTCGCCGCGACGGCAGTGCCGGAGAGCACGCCGAGGAGGTTGAGGATCGAGGCCATTACGACCGCCTGCATCGGCGAGAGCGACCGGGTGGAGACGACCGTGGCGATCGCGTTCGGCGCATCGGTCCAGCCGTTGACGAACTCGGCGCCGAGGATGAGGGCGAGTACGACGAGCAGGCGCGGGTCAACCTCCGGCATTCGACCTCCCGCTCACGCGAGCGGCTGGGAAACGAAACGAACCCCAAGCGGGATTCGCCGGATGCAGGCGTGACTCTTCGCGCAAGGGGCCTGCGCGCCGGCACGCCCGGCGGACAGGGTCGGCAGGGTCATCGGGGCCAGCCCGATTGCGGCAGACCGGGCGCCACCTTGAGCGCGTTCTGATAGTACAACTTCTTCAAGACCTCATCCGGCAGCCCCATCCCGTACAGCTTCCAGAACGCATGGTAGTTGCGATAGTAGTCGAAGTACTCGTCGGTCGTCTCGAACACCCGCCAGTAGTACGGGTACTCGCTCGGTTCGTAGGCATCTTTGCCGAACAGGATGCGGTCCTGGTACTTGACGAAGAACTCGCGCGCCGCGCGCGGCTGGCGGCCGAACTCGTAGAGCACCGCGCCCACCTCCAGATACACGTTCGGCAGCGTGTCGAGGTGCTTCGCGGCGCGCCGCAGGTCGTTGCCGTGCCAGCCGAAGTGCGCGTTGATGAAGCGCGTCTTCGGGTGCCGCGCGAACATGCGGTCGCGCTCGGCCATGAGCTCCTCGAAGCGGGGGAAGCGGTCCGGCGGATACGCCCGGTTGGGGAAGAGCGCGAGCTCGAGCCACCGTTCGTTGCGGAAGTCGATCGGCTCGAAAAACTGGGCCGGGTCGGCGACGTGGATGAGGACAGGGACGTTCAGCCGTCCGCACAGCTCCCAGATCGGGTCGAGCTCGGGGTCGTCCACCTTCAGCCGCGCGCCGTCGGCCTTGCGGGCGGTCAGGCCCAGATTCTTCGCGACCTTGAGGCCGATGGCGCCGTCCTTGATCGCTTGCTCCAGCTCGGCCACGGCCCGCTCGCGCCACCCGGGGCCCCCGGCGCCGTTCCAGTCGACGTTGGCGAACACGCGGAACCGATCCGCGTACCGGCTGGCGCGAATCACCTCGACGGCCTGCTTGAGCCGGGCGCCGCTCCCGGCCGTCAGGTTCACGAGGACGCGGAGGTTGAGCGCGTCCATCTCCTGGACGAGCCGGCCCATGTTCTCGGGCGTCGCAGCCTGGTGGCTGTGGATGTCGATGACAGGGAACCGGGCCCGCGGGACCAGGTGCGCCTCGGCCACGACCGTGGATCGCGGGCGGTAGTCGAGGATGCTCGGCGGCGGCAGCGTCGGCGCCTGACAACGACCCGGTCGGACCTCGGTCGTGCCAGGCGGACACTCTTCGCCCGGCTGGATGGGGATGCCGCCCCGCCCCGGGCCGCCGCGCCCACCCTGACCGGGCGGGCCAGGCGGGGATTGCTGCGCCAGGCCGATCGCTACGCCCGCGAGGCATGCGACCGCCACCCACCCCAACAGCCCACGTCCGCGCATCGTCCCTCCGCCCGTTCGTTCGTCGCGCAGCGCGCGCAGACGGACAGCTATACCGGGTTGGGCACCGCGTGTCAAGGCGCGCGAGGCGCGTCGGTGGACGCCGCTCCGTCGCGACGCCAGCTTCGGTCACCGGACCGCTCGGAACCGGTCTACCCTACCAGCACCAGAGCGGCAGCCAGCGGCCGGTGGCATCGGAGAATACAGCGACCTCGCCGTGCGGGCGGATGACGGGGTGCTCGCTGCACGCGTACACCGTGCCTGAGCCATCTCTGGGACGCGCGCGAAGCCGTCGTGGTCCAGGCCGAACTGGCGCCGCACCATTTCGGTGGCCGACGGGCGCCCGGGGGCCGGATCCGGGGGCGCCATCGGTGGGCGGGGTCAGGCGCGTGCCCACCCGCAGAGGTGAGGCGTCGGCCGGCAGGTGAGACGCGGATTCTGGTGGTGCCGGAGGAGGGAGTCGAACCCTCACGACCCTCGCGGGTCACGGGATTTTGAGTCCCGCACGTCTGCCAGTTTCGCCACTCCGGCTCATCTGCGACGACCCCTCCGAGTATACCGGAGCGGCGTCGCCCGCGGGCGGGGTTGTCGTCCCGCCTGGCCGGGGCGAGGACGTGCGCGAGCTCGGCCGGATGCAGGCAGAGCGGCGTCGTGGTGGGGCCTCCCTGAGGCGGCAGCGCGAGTGGAGGCGGGGCAAATTTCCGCGACCGTCCGGCATTTCCCACGGGCCCGGGGACGCCGGAAAGCCGGCACGGACAGGCCGGTGACGGCCTGCCACGCCGAAAGCGCCGGGATTTCGGCCGCGCGCGCCCTGGCACCCGCCTTGCTCAGACCCTCTACGAACATTATGAGTGATTCTCCGCGGCCGTTGACTGACCTCACCATCGGGATGGCGGGGGCCGGCGGCGACGGCATCATCGCGGCGGGCGACGCGCTCATCACCGCGCTCGCACTCGAGGGCTACCACGCTATCCTCACCAAGAGCTTCGGCTCGCAGATCCGTGGCGGCGAGTCTTCGTGCCGCCTCCGCCTCTCGACGGGCGACGTGCTGAACATCGGCGGCACGCTCGATTTGGCCTTCGCCCTCAACTGGGATGACTTCCTCCGGTTCGGGAGCGAGCTGCCCGTCGATCACCACACGACGGTGATCTACGACAGCAACACCAACGTTGCGCCAGACGACGTGCCGCTGGCGGTCAGGCCGGCCGAGGCCCTCCCGGTCCCCATCGAGGCCATGGCCAAGGAGCACGCCGGCACCGAGCGGGCGAAAAACACCGTGGTGCTCGGGCTCATCTCGGGCTGGTGTGGGCTGGCGCGCGACAGCATCCTCGCGGGCCTGCGGAAGCGGTTCGGCAAGAAGGGCCCCGAGCTCGTCGCCGCCAACGAGCGGGCCTTCGCCGCCGGCGTGGCGTTCGCCGAGGCGCACCCGCTGCGACTGCCGCGCGCGGTGCAGGCCCCGCCGCCGGGCAGCCCGCCGAAGCTGCTCGCGGATGGCAACGAGCTCTGCGCGGCGGCGGCCATCTTTGCGGGCTGCGAGTTCTTCGCCGGCTATCCGATCACGCCGTCGACCGAGATCATGCAGTTCATGAACCGCGAGATTTGGAAGTACGGTGGCACCGTGCTCCAGTGCGAGGACGAGATCGCCAGCATCGGAGCCTGTGTCGGCGCGTCGTTCGCCGGCAAGAAGGTGATGACGGCGAGCTCGGGGCCGGGCATGTCGCTCAAGGCCGAAATCCTCGGCCTGGCCACGATGGCGGAGCTGCCCCTCGTCGCCGTCGACGTCCAGCGCGGGGGGCCGTCGACGGGGATTCCCACGAAGGGCGAGCAGGCCGACGTTTTCCAGGCCATCTTCTCGGCCCACGGCGACGTCATCCGGCCGGTCCTAGCGCCGGTGAGCGTGCGCGACATTTTCCCGATCACCGTCGAGGCGTTCAACATCGCGGAGTACTACCAAACGCCGGTCATCATCCTCTCGGACCAGGAAATCGGCCAGCGCAAGGAGATCATCGATCCCATCGACACCGCGGCGTTCCAGCTCGTCGAGCGCCGCCGGCCGACCGAGAAGGAGCTGGAGAACTACGTCCGTTTCCGCGTCACGGAGTCCGGCATCAGCCCGATCAGCCACCCGGGCATGAAAGGGGGCACTTACCTGGCGTCCGGGATCGAGCACAACGAGCAGGGGGCGCCCACCGCCAAGGGCGAGATCCACGCCCGGATGAACGAGAAACGGATCAAGAAGTTCCTGCCGCTCAAGACGCGCCGCGACCTCTTCTACCTGGAGGGCGACTCTGACGCCCCGATCGGCGTCGTGAGCTGGGGCAGCGTGGCCGGCGTCGCGCTCGAAGCGCTGCGGCTGGCGCGCCGGCAGGGCATCCGGGCGAAGCTGCTCGTCCCGAAGCTCCTGTATCCGGTGCCGGAGGACCTGTATGCCGACTTCTTCGCGTCGGTGACGCGCGGCTTCGTGCTCGAGCAGTCGCACCTCGGGCAGTTCTACCGCGTGCTGCGCATGTTCCTGGACGTCCCGCACGGGGTCGTGTCGTTGTCGCGGAGCGGGTCGAACCCGTTCACGCCGCAGGAGGTGGCCGCTCGGCTTCGCGAAATGGCTCGCGAGCTGCACCTCGCGCTCGTGCCGGAGCCGGAGCCGGTCGAATGAGGGGAGGACCGCGGACGATGCCGACGACGGCCGGGGTGGTTTCGGAGCGCGCCTACCAGGCGAAGGACTACAAGAGCGACCTCAAGCCCATCTGGTGCCCGGGGTGCGGGGATTTCGGGGTCGTGACGGCGATCTACCGCGCCCTGGCCGCCATCGGGCGGCCGCCGCACGAGATCGCCTTCGTCTCCGGCATCGGGTGCTCGAGCCGGATTCCCGGGTACACGACGGTGTACGGGTTCAACAGCGTGCACGGGCGCGCCCTGCCTATCGCGCAGGGCATCAAGATCGCGCGCCCGGACCTGCTGGTCCTCGCGGCCGGCGGCGACGGCGACGCGTTCGCTATCGGCGGCGGGCACGTCGCGCACGTCGTGCGCCGCAACATCGACCTCACCTACATCGTGATGGACAACCAGATCTACGGCCTGACGAAGGGGCAGCTGTCGCCGACCTCGCGCCGCGGCGCGAGGACGGTCACGTCGACCTACGGCAGCATCGAGGATCCCATCAACCCGCTGCTCTACGTGCTCGCTTACGGCGGGGGCTTCGTGGCGCAGGGCACGCCGGCCGACATGACCGGGCTGGCGCTGCTCATCGAAGAGGGCATCCGCTACCCGGGCTTCGCCTTCATCAACGTGCAATCCCCGTGCGTTACCTACGGCGAGCCGGATCAGCAGCTCAAGGCGCAGAAGGCGCGGATGCAGCCGCTCAGCACCCTCGGGCACGACCCGACCGACTGGCTGCGCGCCGTCGAGCTGGCGCGCGAGTACGAGACGAAGCTCTACACGGGCGTGTTCTACCGGAACCCGTCGCCGGGTCCGACGTTCACCGCTGCCGCCCGGGAGCTGCAGGAATCGTTGAAGCCGAAGGCGCTCGCCAAGCGGGACATCCTCCAGCTCTTCGTCCCGGCGTGAGGATTCTTTCGCGCGCGACCGCGCGCCGGTGCCCCCACTTGCCAGCCCGCCGGTGGGTGGGGCATCATCGGCGACCGAATGTTCTGCCCATCCCGAGGAGGAGTGCCGACATGATCCGCAGGTGGACGCTCGCAGGAGTGGGTGTCGTCTGGTTCATGGGACTCGCCGTCGCGGCGGCGCAACCCCCTGTCGCTCAGCGGCCTCAGACGGGTGTCGACGCCGTGGCGCCCGCCACCGAGGCGGGCAAGCCGGTTCCCGACGAACAGCTCTCGCAGACCAACCATGCCGTGCGCATCGATGGCACGGAGGTGAAGTACACGGCGACGGCCGGCACGTTGCTCCTCAAGGATGCCGCCGGCAAGCCGAAGGCCAACGTCTTCTTCGTCGCCTACACGGTGGACGCCGCGGACCCGTCGACCCGTCCGGTGACCTTCGCCTACAACGGCGGGCCCGGGTCGGCGTCGATCTGGCTGCACATGGGCGCGCTCGGGCCGAAGCGCGTGCAGATGGCGGAGGAGGGCTTCCAACCCGGTCCGCCGTTCCGGCTTGTCGACAACGAATTCTCGCTCATCGACGCCACTGACGTCGTGCTCATCGACGCCGTCTCGACGGGCTTCAGCCGGCCGGTCGCCGGTGAGGATCCGAAGCAGTTCCACGGTGTGCGGGAAGACCTCGACTGGTTCACCGAGTTCATCCGGCGCTACCTGACGCGCTTCAACCGCTGGCGATCGCCGAAGTTCCTGCTCGGGGAGAGCTACGGGACGTTCCGCTCGGCGGGTCTCGCCTCCACGCTCCAGCAGCGCGGCATCGAGCTGAACGGCATCGTCCTCGTCTCGAGCGTGCTGGATTTCGCGACCATTCGCACCGCAGAAAACAACGACCGACCGTACATCACGTTCCTGCCCACCTATACGGCCACCGCGTGGTACCACCAGAAGCTCCCGGCGGACCTGCAGGCCGACCTGAAGAAGGCGCTCGACGAGGCGCGCGCCTTCGCCATCGGCGAGTACGCGACCGCGCTCATCAAGGGCAATCGCCTGTCGGAGGCCGAGCGCAAGGCGATCGCCCAGAAGGTGGCGCGCTATACCGGCCTCTCGCCGGCCTGGGTCGAGCTGGCGAACCTGCGCGTCGAGCCGGGCCGCTTCCGCAAGGAGATCCTGCGCGACCGTCGGCTCGTCACGGGCCGACTCGACAGCCGCTTCACGGCCATGGACGCCGACGCGGCCGGCGAACGGCAGGAATTCGACCCGTCGAACACGGCGCTCGCCGGGCCGTATACCGCCCTGTTCGTCGACTACGTGCAGCGCGAGCTCGGGTACAAAAGCGACCTCGTCTACTACACCTCGGGGCCGGTTCAGCCGTGGAACTACGGCGAGTACCAGAACCGGTACGCCTCGCACGTCGAGAGCCTGCGCAGCGCGATGGCGCGCAACCCCTACCTCAAGGTCTTCGTGGCCTGCGGCTATTACGACATGGCCACGCCGTTCTTCGGCGCTGAGTACGACTTCATGCACCTCGGCTGGGAGCCGACCTACGCGCAGCGCGTGAGCTGGGGGTACTACGAGGCTGGCCACATGATGTACATCAGGCCGGAAGCGCTGCGTCAGTTCAAGCGCGACGTGGCGGCGTTCGTCCGCAGCGCGGCAGCCACGCGCCGCGAAACCAATGACCGGCCGTGAGCGCGCCCACCGCGACGCTCACGGCCTGATCTTGCCGTCCGCGACCCAGAGGAACAAGTACCGGCTGATGCCGTTCGAGTCGACGAATGTCTCCTGCTTGTCCGGGATCCAGTCGCCCATGCTGAAGGCGTGAGAGACGATCCGCGCCCCGGGCCGGAGTTGCTTCGTCAGCCTGGGCCTGAGCTTGAGGTTCGAGGAAGAGAGCAGGTAGAGGGTCACGACGGTCGCGGGCGAGACGTCCGCCGTCATGGCGTCCTGGAGCCGGAACTCGACTAGGCCGGTCACGCCCGCCTTTTCAGCGTTGGCCTTCGACTCGGCGATCCGTGCGGGGTCGATGTCGAGCCCGACCCCCCGCGCGCCGTACTTCTTCGCTGCCGTGATCACGATGCGACCGTCGCCGCAGCCGAGGTCGTACACGACGTCCTTGGCTGTCACCTGCGCCAGCTCGAGCATCCGCTCGACGACCTCCTGCGGGGTCGGAACATAAGGAGCGAGGCTCTCCTGCCGCGACACGCCCGCCATGGCCGCGCGGCCCGCCAGCACCCCGGCGGACAAGACCACCGCCACGCCCAGCAGTAGATGCTTCCTTCGGATTCGCATGCCTGGTCCTCCTCGGTGCTCTCAAGGTAGCTGAGTCCCCGAGCGAGCCGGATCATACTCCCTCCCGGCTCCCTCCCGGTGGCTGGTCGCCGGGCACGTCCCCCGCGGCGAGGGCCTCCGCAGTCTCCATCGGCAGTGACGGCCGGGTCAGGGGTCGGCCGCCCGTAACGTGCAGACCGAGCTGAGCTTAGCGGGAGCGGTCCGAGAAGGGGCGCGTTTTGGGGCATTTCCGTTGCGAGGAGCGCCTTGATCCGGTATACTTGTAGGACGTTTTGTCGCGCGCAGCCCTTGCCCACACGGGTCTTTCCACACAGACGGGAGTATCGCATTGACATTCCAGGTCGGTGACAAGGTCATTTACCCGAATCATGGGCTGGGCATCGTCGAGGGCATTGAGACCAAGACCATCCTGGGGACGACCTGCGGGTTCTATCACCTGCGGATGATCGCCAGCGAGACGACGGTGCTCGTGCCGGTTGACAACGTCGACGGGGTCGGCCTGCGCCGGGCGATCCGCGACGAGGAGGTCGACAAGCTGTTCGCCCTGCTGGGCGACGGCAAGATCGACAACCATCAGAATTGGAAGGGCCGCTTCAAGGACAACTCCGACAAGATGCGGACGGGGTCCATCTACGACGTGGTGGACGTGCTCAAGAGCCTCACCTACCTGAGCCGGTCGAAGAACCTGTCGTTCCGCGAGAAGCGGATGCTCGACCGGGCGAAGTTCCTGGTCGTCTCGGAGGTGGCCGAGGTGCTGCGGCAGCCGACCGAGGTCGTCGAGCGGCGCGTCGACGAGGCGCTCGAGCGTTCGCTCGCCGTCAAGGACCGTGCCGTGGCTCGCGCCAAGATTAGCAAGCCGACGACGAGGGTGTTAGCGCGCCGCACGGCAAAGGCGTCCTGAACGGCCGGCACCGCTGAGGCCGGCGTGGCTGAACCGTCCTGGCCCGGTGCGAGGCGTCGCGCCGGGCCTTTCTGGTCGTCGCGCTCGCCGTGCCGCTCGTCGTCGCCGCCCTCCGCTCGGTTCTGACCTACCTCGCAGTCTCCGTCTACACGCTCGTCGTGGGACCCCCGGCGCTCGCGCTCACCGCGATCACGGGCCGGCTCGACCGGCTCTACCGCCTGGGGCTGTTCGGCGTGAGACTCGGTCTCTGGCTCTCGGGCATCCGGTACCGGGTCGAGGGTGCCGAGCACATCCAGCGGCATCGGCCTGCCGTCTACTGCGTGAACCACAGCAGCAACCTGGAGCCGCCCATCCTCTTCGTCGTCCTGCGGGACTTGTTCCCGAGCCTGCGAATCCTCTACAAGGCCGAGCTGCGGAAGCTGCCGGTTCTCGGGCGCGGGTTCGACATGGCCGGGTGGGTGGCTGTCGAGCGGGGGAATCCCGAGCAGAGCGTCCCGGCCGTCGACCGCGCCGCGCGCGCGCTTGGCGCGGGCGCCTCGTTCGTGATCTTCCCGGAGGGCACGCGGAGCCGGACCGGCGAACTTCTGCCGTTCAAGAAGGGCGGCTTCGTGATGGCGATCAAGGCCCAGGCGCCCGTCGTCCCCGTGGCGATTGCCGGCGCGCGCGCGGCCATGCACAAGGGGAGCCCCTTCATCCGGCCCGTCAGGGTGTCAGTCCGGATCGGCGAGCCCATCGAGACCAGGGGACTCACCCTGGCCGATCGCGACCGACTCGTGGCCACAGCGCGGGCCCGGGTGGCGGCGCTGCTGGCGCAAGGGTGACGGCTCGCCAGCACCGACCGTGAAGGTGAGCGTCCACGGCGCGAGCGGCAGGCCGTCGTTCGACCGGATCCCCTCGGCGAGCTCGACGCGCACGGTTCGGAAGCGCTCGAGCGGTCGGGCAAAGCGGATCTCGAGCACGCGCGGACCCGGGCGATAGATGACCGTGAAGGTGGGCGGCGGCGGCGCGTCCGGCTCACCCGCGAGGTAGCTCACCCGCACCCGTCCCTCGAACGATGCCGGATCCATATCCCGGGAGAACTGCACCCGCACGTCGGTCGCGGGCGGGACGTCCGTGTCGTCCTGGACGGGCGCACTGAAGATCACGGCCGGGGGTCGCGCGGGCACGGGGGCCGGCGCCGGCGGCGCTTCGGTGACCGCCGCCGGCTCGTCGGTGCGCTCGATGGTCTGGCCTTCGAGCCACACGAGCCCGTCGGCGTGGCGGACGACGCCAGTGACCCGGACCCAGTGTCCGGTGTCCACGCGCGCCTGGGGATTGAGGTCGAAGCCGCGTCCGCGGGGCCGGAGACCGGTCACCCAGACGGCGGCGTCGGCGGTTTGCAGCACGAAGTCCCAGCGCCCCCGGCCAGGCGCCGCCGGCAGGTCGCCGTAAAGGTTCGCGCCCCGGAAGCGTCCGACGAGGGTGACGCGTCGGCCTTCGTAGCGCGCCGGGTCGAGCGCGACCGCCCGGACCGTGGGCTCGGTGGGCGACTCGAACGGGCCGACCGTTTCGACCATGACGGTGGGCAGGTCCCCCGGCCCGGGCCACTCGCGGCCGAGGACGGCGCGCGAAACGGCGGCGAAGTCCCAGCCGCCCAGGCGGCTGTCGTCCGGCTGCAGGCGCCCGACGTCCCAGAACACACCTGTCACCTGAAGGCGTCCGTCGCTGCCTGGAGCGGCCGCTCCGCTCAAAAGCACGCGCTGAGCGCCCGAGGTCAGCCACGACGTCCCGCTGGCCGCGTCGGGCACGACGTCGCCCTGGAGGCGCACCCGCTGGCCGTGGAAGTAGAGGGGGAAGCGGGTGAGCGCGGTGACGGTGGTTGCCCGAAGTGGCGTGCTTGGCTCTCGGCCCTGGGACGCTGGGGCGGCGCGGAGGGGCCCCGACGCGAGGATCGCGAGGCCGAGGAGGGCGGGCGCCGGGCGAGCCAACGCGAGCATCGCTTCTGGCGATCAGGGTAACGCAGCTCGCGCCAGGCGTGCTAACATGCCGGCCGCTATGGCGACGACGCCCACGTCTCGACCTGAGGAACGTGCACGCGCGTTCCAGCCTCTCGTGCCTCCCAGCTCCACGATGACCGAGTTCACGCTCCGCGCGCTCGTGCTGGGCCTGTTGATGAGCGTGGTGCTGGGGGCGGCCAACGCCTATCTCGGGCTGCGGGCCGGCATGACGATCGCCGCGACGTATCCGGCGGCGGTCATCAGCATGGCCGTCCTGCGATTGTTTCGGGGGAGCGTGCTCGAAGAGAATTTCTCGCGCACGGTGGGATCGATCGGCGAGTCGGTGGCGGCCGGGGCTATCTTCACGATCCCGGCGTTCGTCATCCTCGGCCTCTGGCAGTTTCAGGGCACGCGGGACTACCTGACCGCCTCGGCCCTGATGATCGTGGGGGGGATCCTCGGCGTCCTGTTCGTCACGGTGCTGCGCCGGGTCATGGTGGAAGACCCCGAGCTGCCGTATCCCGAATCGGTGGCTGCCGCTGAGATTCACAAGGCGGGCCAGGTCGGCGCGCAGGCGGCGAAGCAGTTGTTCCAGGCGATGGGCGTGGGGGCGTTCGTGCAGCTGCTCGGGCAACTGCAGGTCTTCCGCGCCTCGAACGACTTCGTGCTCCGCGTGGGCGATCTGGGTCGCAGCCTGGTGCGGCTGGGCTTCCGGCGCGACGATTTCGCGATTGCGGCCGGCGGCGTCTCGACGGTCTCGGCGCCGGCGGTGAGCCCAGCCTACATCGGGGTGGGCTACATCATCGGGCCGGTGCTCGGGTCGCTCAACTTCGCGGGCGGCCTGCTCGCGTGGGGCTTGTTCGTCCCGATGCTGGTGTTCTTCCTCGGGCCGACCGTGATGGAGCGCTTCGCGTCCGCGCGCGGCCTCGAGCCGGGCAGCGAGGCAGCCTGGGCGGCGCTTGCCGGCGGGGTCTGGCGCTTCATCGTCCGGCCGATTGCGGTGGGCGGCATGCTCGTCGGGGCGACCTACACGCTCTGGCGGATGCGCAAGAACCTGATGGTGGGCCTCAGGCGTGGCGTCGCCGACCTTAAGAAATCGGCGGGAGCGGCCGAGGCGACGCTGCGCACCGAGCGCGATCTGAACTTCAAGGTGGTGCTCGTGGGCGTCGCGGCGGTCTTCGTGGCGATGGTGGCGATCTACGGGGTGTTCACGGGAGCGGTGTCGTCGGCGACCTTCGCGGCCATCGTGATGCTCGTGGCCGGCTTCTTCTTCGCCGCCGTGTCGGGCAACCTTGTGGGGATGATCGGGTCGTCCAACAACCCTGTCTCCGGCCTGACGCTGGCCACGCTCATCGTGGCGGCGCTCGTGATGGTGCTGGCCGGCGAGAAGGGGCCCGAGGGAGTGGCGGCGGTGCTCGGAGTGGCGGCGGTCGTGTGCGTGTCGTCGGCGGTCGCCGGCGAGATGCTCCAGGACCTCAAGGTGGGGCATCTGCTCGGGGGCACCCCGTGGAAGATGCAGGCGGGCGACCTTATCGGGGTCGTGGCCGCGGGCGCGCTGCTCTACTTCCCGCTGTACGTGCTGCACTACTCGAACATCCAGCAAGGCGGCACCGGGTTCGGCGACCGCGCGCTCTCGGCGCCGCAGGCGGGCCTGATGGCCACGCTCGCTCAGGGCATCGTCGGGGGCGAGATGGCCTGGCCCCTCGTGCTCGTGGGGATCGCGCTCGGGATCTCATTGATCCTGGTGCGCGTGCGTAGCCCGATGCTGTTCGCCGTCGGGATGTACCTGCCGCTCGAGACGACGTTCGCGATCTTCGTGGGCGGGATCATCCGCGGGTGGGTGGACAGCCGGACGGTCCAGCGACAGTACAACGACGCGCAGAAGGCGCGGGTCGAGAACGCCGGCGTGCTGGTGGCGTCGGGGCTCATCGCCGGCGAGGCCCTGATGGGCCTGATCGTGGCGGCGTTCGTCTTCTTCCGCGGAAGCTTCTGGGCGTATGCGTGGGCCGGGTCGGGCTGGCTGGCGGTCCTGGTCGCGGTGGCGCTCGCCGCGTACCTCATCGCCGTCCCGCTCGCTAAGGCTGGGCGGCCGGACGAACCGGCCCCACCGATGGCTGTGATGTAGAGCGGAACTGGACGCTGCGGCTGAGAGCTCGAGGCCAGGAGGATGAGGCATGGCTGACACGATTCGGCTCGTCGAGTACTACTACGTCCAGGTCGCGCACAAGGCGGGGGAGGGCGCGCGGGTCCTGCGGGCGCTCAAGGACGCCGGCGTGAATCTGCTGGCCTTTTCCGGGTTCCCTGCCGGTCGCCGCGCGCAGCTCGACTTCGTCCCCGCCGACCCGGCGGCGTTCAGGCGGGTGGCGAAGGCCAACGGCTGGGCGCTCACGGGGCCCAAGCGCGCGTTGCTCGTCTCCGGGGACGACCGCATCGGGGCGATGGCGGACCTCGTCGGCACGCTCGCCGACGCGAAGATCAACGTGATCGCCGCAGACGCCGTCGGCGCCGACGGGCGGTTCGGGGCGATCCTCTGGGTCGAACCGCGGCAGGTCAAGAAGGCGGCGCAGCTCCTCGGCGCGCAGTAGGGCCACCTGCGGGCGGGTTCGCGGGCGCACGGGGCACCCGGCCTGCGAGCCGGGCGCCCCGCGTCGTCCCCCGGGCAGGCCGTCGAGGCTCGGGTGGCGCCGATTACCGGAGGCTCTCCAGGATGGCGACCAGGAAGTTCCAGAACTTCGGGACCGTGTCGACGTAGATCCGCTCCTCGGGCGAATGCACGCCTTCCAGGGTCGGCCCGAACGACACCATGTCGATGCCGGGGTATTTTTCCCCGATGATGCCGCACTCGAGTCCAGCGTGCACCGCCTTGACCTCGGGTTGCTTCCCGTAGAGCCGCTCGTAGGTGGTGACCGCCAGCTTGAGGATGGGCGAGTCCAGGTTCGGCTTCCAGCCAGGATAGCCGGCACTTTGCGCGACCTCCGCCCCGCCCATCGCCATGATGGCCCGGACCGTCTGAGCGATCTCGTCGATCTCGGAGGCGACGGAGCTACGCTGGCTCGTGGCCAGCTCGACCTTGCGCGGCGTGGTCGTGATGACGGCGACGTTCGTCGAGGTCTCCACGAGGCCCGGAATCTCCGCGCTCATCTTGATCACGCCGTGCGGGAGCGCCGCGATGACCTGGGTGATCTGCCGCTGGAGCTTCTTCACGAGCACGCGCGGCCGCCGCGCGCGCCCCTCGTCGGCGACGACCCGCAGGTCCGGTTCGACCGACTTCAGCTCCTCGCGCACGGTCGTCTGCCACTGGCCGACGAGCGACCGGGCGGCGGCGAGCTTCGAGGCCGGCACGGTCACGAGGGCCGAGGCCTCGCGCGGGATGGCGTTCCGCTTGTTGCCGCCGTTGACCGCGGCGAGGCGAGCGCCGCAGCGTTCGCCGAGCGCGAGGAGGATGCGGTTGAGTATCTTGATGGCGTTGCCGCGGCCCTTGTCGATCTCGAGGCCGGAGTGGCCGCCGCGCAGGCCGGCGACGGTGATCTGTAGTGGTACGGCGCCGGCTGGCGCCGGTTCGTAGGCGGCGGGCCAGCTTGCCACGGTGTCGCGGCCGCCGGCGCACCCGACGTAGAGCGCACCTTCCTCTTCTGAGTCGAGGTTGAGGAGTGTGCGGCTCTCGATGAAGCCGGGTTGGAGGTTGTGGGCGCCGGTGAGGCCCGTCTCCTCGTCCACGGTGAAGAGCAGCTCGAGCGGGCCGTGCACGAGCGAGGCGTCCTCCATGATGGCCAGGTTGGTGGCCACGGCGATGCCGTTGTCGGCACCCAGAGTGGTGCCGTCGGCCATCAGCACGTCGCCCTTGCGCACGAGCGTGATCGGATCCTTGCTGAAGTCGTGGACCTTGTCGGCATTCTTCTCGCAGACCATGTCGAGATGGCCCTGCAGGCAGACGCCGGGCACCTGCTCGCGCCCGGGCGAGGCCGGTTTCTTGACGAGGACGTTGCCGTAGCCGTCCTGCCTCGCGGGCAGGCCGAGCCGGCGGGCCGTCTCGACGACGAACCGCGCGGCGGCGGCCTCGTGTTTCGAGCAGCGCGGGATGCGCGCCAGCTCGGCGAAGTACTTCCAGACGAGAGGAGGGGTCAGGCCGTCGATCGCGCTCGTGGACATCCGCGTCCTCCTTGGGTCGGTCGCCGAGGCGCCATCGTATCACGCCGGCTCGCCGACCGCGGCGGCGCGCCCGCGCGCGGACGGGCTTGACGCGGCCCCGGGCGCGCCCTCTACAATCCCGGGAATCCGTGCCAGCATGGCGAATACCGGGCGTTCCGCCGCCGACGCAGTCTCCGAGCTCACGACGAACCGACTCTCGGTCTATTTGCGCTGCCTCAACGAGCTCGACGCGGCGGGCGTCGAGACGATTTCATCGAAGGCGCTCGCTGAGCAGGTCCACCTCAACGCCGCGCAGATCCGGAAAGATCTGGCGTACTTCGGCGAGTTCGGGGTCCGCGGGGTGGGGTACCGGGTCGCGGAGCTCAAGCGGCACCTGCGGCAGATTCTCGGCCTCGATCGGGCACTCCGCGTCGCGGTCATCGGGGCCGGCAACCTGGGGCTCGCGCTGGCGGACTACCCGGGGTTCCGCCAGGAAGGCTTCCACATCACGGCGCTGTTCGACGTCGACCCTGACAAAATCGGCCGCGCCTCGCGTGGGGGCGTCCGCATCTACGACGTGGCGCAGCTCCAGCGCGTGGTGCGCCGGGACCAGGTCGCGATCGCGGTCGTCGCGGTCCCGGCGGGGGCGGCGCAGACCGTCATTGACAAGGCGGTGGCGGCGGGCATCAAGGCGATCCTCAACTTCTCGCCGGGGCCGCTGCGCGTGCCCGCCGGCGTGAAGCTCACCCACGTCGACCTCACTGTCTCCCTCGAGAGCCTCTCCTTCTATCTCGCGCGGGGCAACGCGGAGTAGACTGGGACGCCGGGCGCGCGGGGCCGGACGGCACGAGCCTGGGCGCCTGGCCGCCCGGCCGGCGCGCGGAGGTGAGGCGTATGGGGAAACTGACGCACGTGGACGCCCGCGGCCGCGTGGAGATGGTCGACGTGAGCGAGAAGCCCGTGACCGTTCGGGAGGCGGTCGCCCGCGGCGCGATTCGTGTCGGGGCGGCGGCGCGTCGCGCCATCCGCGCTGGCCGCGTGGCCAAGGGCGACCCGCTGCAAGCCGCGCGCCTGGCCGGCATCATGGCGGCCAAGCGCACGGCCGACCTCATCCCGCTGTGCCATCCGCTGCCGCTCTCGCACGTCGCCGTCGAGATCGCGCCCCGCCGCGGCGGGTATACCATCGAGGCCCGGGTGCGAACGGCAGCCCGGACCGGCGTCGAGATGGAGGCGCTCACGGCCGTGACTGCGGCGGCCCTGACGATCTACGACATGGTGAAGGCGCTCGACCGGGAGATGGTGATCGGCGAGGTCCGGCTCGTGGCCAAGCGCGGAGGGCGGCGTGGCGAGTACGTTCGCCGCGGAGCAAGACGTCGGCCGCCGCGCCGACGCGCCGCGTCGGCCCCGAACCCTGAGTGAGCCGGGCTGGCCGGCTCGTGGCCGAAGGAACCGGCAAGCCGTGCACATCCTCGTCGCCATCTACTATCCCGACACCCGAGCCTGGACGATTCCGCCGCGCGACGTGGAGCGGTTGCGCCAACGGTTCCCCCACCACACGTTCGCGCACGCCGAAGATCACGACGCGGCGCGCCGCGCGATTGGCGACGCCGAGGTGGCGTTTTCCTCGCTGGTGCGCGGCGAACTGTTTCACGCGGCCGAGCGGCTGCGATGGATTCACAGCTCCGCCGCCGGAGTCGGCAGCCTCATCACGCCCGAGCTCAAGGCGCGCGGGATCGTGCTCACCAACTCGCGCGGCATCCACGGGCCCGCCGTCGCCGAGCACGTGGTCGGGGTCACCCTCATGCTGCGGCGGAAGCTGCACGTGGCCGTCAGGCGCCAGCTCGAGCGGCGGTGGGCGCAGGAGGAGCTGAGCGCCCCGGACGCCACGCGGGCGATTCGAGGCGCCCGAGTGGGGCTGGTCGGTTTGGGGGCGATCGGGTCCGCGGTAGCGCAGGCCTTCACGGCGCTCGGTGCGGAGGTGCACGCCGTCCGGCGGCGGCCCGCGCTCGCCGCGCCCCCGGGGGTGACGCGCGTGGACGGTCCGGACGGGCTGGCCGACCTGCTCGCCTGGGCCGACGTCGTAGTCCTGACCGCCGCCCATACGCGCGAGACGCGCGGCCTCATCGGCCGCCGCGAGCTGGCGTCGATGAAATCTGATGCCCTACTCGTCAACGTCAGCCGGGGCCGGCTGGTCGACGAGGCGGCCCTCGTCGACGCCCTGACGCGCGGCGAGATCGGCGGGGCGGCCCTCGACGTCTTCGAGCACGAGCCGCTCGACCCGGCGAGCCCGCTCTGGCACCTGCCCAACGTCGTCATCACGCCGCATACGTCCGGGTTTCGCGCCGACTACTGGGATGCCGTCGTCGATCTGTTCGCGGAGAATCTGCGGCGCTTCGAGCGCGGGGAGCCGCTCCTGAACGTGGTGGATCTCGACGCGGGCTACTGACCGGGCGGCCCCACGCCCCCCATCACCGGCGTACCAGGTAGCTGACCTTCACGAAGACCTGCCGCCCGGTGGAGAACGTCGGGGCGCCGGCGCGGCGAAGGCCGAAATCGCCCGGCTCGACTTCGAGATTCTCGTACACGTCCGTGTAGCCGATGTACACGGCGCTCCAGGGGTTGACCAGATAGGTGAGGAGCGCGTCGGCCCGGAGGCGCTTCGTGCGCTCGAGGGCGACGAGCGACGGGTTCGGCGCGACCGCCTCGTAGTCGGCGATCGCGCGGAGCGAGAGCTCGCGCGTGAACTGATAGTCGATCCGGGAGCGCAGGATGTGGTTGGTGAACACGTCGCGGGCCGACTGCGCCGCCGCAGCGATGTCGAGCGGTGCGGCGAGGCGGCTGTAGAGATACGTCTGCTCGAAACGCAACCTCGTCGACGGCCGGAGGGTGATGCCGGCGCTCGCGCGGCGCGCGGGCCCGAGGAAAGGTCGCAGCGGCGCTGCCGGGTAGTAGTTGACCTGGGTGCCGAACCGGTAGCTGCCGCTCACCCCGAGCCAGCGCCACCACTGGGTGCCCGCGTAGAGACGCGTCGTGTGATACCGGAAGGCGATCCCGCTGAAGCGCTCCATCGCTTCGGTGCGCGTCACCTCGACCTCGGTCTGACCCTTCAGCTCGACGCCCACCTCGGGCTCGACCCGCCAATCCTGCAGCTCGCCCCGATGGTCCCAGTTCGCCAGCGCGAAGACCGAGGGGCCGAGGGCGACGATCGCGCGGCGTTCAGGGAACCAGCTGTAGCTCACGTACTGCTCGGCCTGCCGCATATCGACGCGCGGGATGAACCCGAGGCTCGTGGCGAATTCGGGGCTCCGGTCGACGTACTCGAGCGAGTAGCGCAACCGCCGGCTGCCGTACGCGAGTCTGGCGTCGTACGCGGAGCCCTGGGCGTCCCGGCCGTCGGGGCTGGTCGTACGGCTGAGCGTCGCCTGGCCGCTGAAGTACCAGTGTTCGCTCAGCCGGACCCGCGCATCCGTGGATACGAGGTGGTTCGAGGCTGCGCCGGCGTCGTGACGGGTCACCAGCGTGCCGACCGCCGACTGTTTCCCGAATTCGTGCTGCACCCGCGCCACGACCACTGCCGCGCGCTTCGGCTCGGGCCTCGCGAGGTGCGACCGCCGGTCGTCCATCACGAGGCCCGCGAAGGCCCAGCGCCCTGCCTTGCCGGTCACGCGCGCGCCGACTTGCGGGTCGGCGACGCGCCGCGAGAAGAACAACGTCTGCGGCGTCTGGAAGAACCCGGCGTTCTCGATGAAGAACGGCCGCTTCTCGGGGAAGAACACCTCGAAGCGCTGGTTGACCGTCACCTGCGGCTCGTCGGATTCGACCTGGCTGAAATCAGGATTGAGCGTGAGGTCGACCGTCACGGCGTCGCGCACAACCAGCTTGGCGTCGAAGCCCGCGCGGCCGGTGGTCTCGTGCGCGTGGGTGGCCGGCGAGCCCTCGAGGAAGCGTGCCGAGGTGAGCGTCCCGTAAGGAATCGCCTGGAGATTCCGCCCGGGCGAGACGCGCTCGAGTCCATCGAGGGTCGCAAGTTGCTGCCCGAAGCTGGGGATCCGCCTCGTGATGTACGGCCAGAACGACGTCTCGTTGTTGCGGACAATGATGCGAGCCAGGGCCACGCCCCACGTCTGCTGCGGCGCGTCACTGAAGCGCAGGCTCCGGAACGGGATCGCCATGCGGACGACGTACCCGTTCGGCGTGAGGCGTCCCTCCGATTGCCACAGCGCGTCGAACGTGTAGTCGTCGTCCTGGCCTTCCGTCGTGACGCCGTCGAGCTGGATGCCGAGCGGGTTGCTGAGAAAGATGTAGGCTCGCCGGCGATCCTGAAACGTGTCGAGGGCGATCCCGACGATGTCGTCACCCATGATGGCTTCGCGCTTGGTGAGGTGCGCGCGCACCCTGGCTGGGTCGTCGTGGCACACGAAGACGACGTACAGATGTTCGTCGTCGTAGGCCAGGTAGGCCGTCGTGGGCTGGCTGACGGGCACGCCGTCGCCCGGCTCGCGCTGGACGAAGTCGGTGACGCGCACCCACCGCTCGGGGACGCTGCCGTCGAGGAATTCACCGAGGACCGGCGGGCGGTCGACTCGGGGGAGGCGAACGACGGGAGGGTCGGCGGTCGCAGCCGGCGGTCTGCCGAGCGAGAGCAGCACGACCGCCAGCGCGAGCCTTTGCCCGGAGCACGAGCTCCACATCTCGGTCGCGTTAGACGTGAGACGGGGGCTCGTGGTTCGCCCGTGAGGAGCCAGGCCAGCGGTGTCCGCGCGGCGCGCCGCTGAGGGACGCCGAGGTTTGATACAATGCGCGCCGTCATGCACCCGGCGCCGGACGAGGCCTTCCGGACCCTTGCCGACCTGCCGTTCTTCGTCATAGGTCGCTACCCGAGGGACCTCTTCATCGGCCGCTGCCGCGACGGCGGCATCGACGGGCTGTCCACGCACGCCTTTTTCGAGCGCATCCGCGACCTGGCGCTGGGTCTCGAGCGGATGGGGGTCGCTCGGGGCGACCGGGTGGCCATCCTGTCGGAGAGCCGGCCCGAGTGGCTCGTCGCGGACCTGGCGATCCTGACGCTCGGTGCCGTCACGGTGCCGATTTATCCGACGCTGACGGCGGCCCAGGCGCGGTACATCCTGGCCGACTCGGGAGCCCGTCTGGCGCTGGCCTCCGACCGCGCGCAGGCCGAGAAAGTGGCCGAGATCCGCCACGACGTGGCCGGGTTCGAGACGATCGTGGTCATGACGGGCGAGGCACGCGACCTCGGCGGCTCGGCCGTGACGCTCGACGAGGTGGCCGAGCGCGGCCACGGCCGGCTGCGGGAGAGCTGGGGGTTGGGGCGGCAGTATCACGACCAGGCGCGCCAGGTCGCGCCCGGCGACCTGGCGACGCTCATCTACACGTCGGGCACGACGGGTGAGCCGAAGGGCGTGATGTTGACGCACGCCAACCTCGTGTCGAACGTCAAGGCGTGCTGCGAGGTGCTTGGCCTCGGTCCCGAGGACGTGGCGTTGTCGTTTCTGCCGCTCAGTCACTCGTTCGAGCGGACGGTCGCATACATCTACCTGGCGAGCGGCGTGACGCTCGTCTTCGCCGAATCGATCGACACGATTGCGCGCGACCTCGGCCTCGTGCGCCCGACCATGATGACGGGCGTGCCGCGGGTGTTCGAGAAGATGCAGGCGCGCGTCCTGGACGCGGTGGCGAGCGGGTCGGCCGTGCGCCGGGCGCTGTTTCGCTGGGCGTTCGCCGTGGGCGGCGCGGTCAGCCGGGCTCGCCTGGCCGGGCGGCGCCCGTCGCTCGTGGCGGCCTTGCAGCATCGCGTGGCCGACCGCCTGGTGCTCTCGAAGATCCGGGCGCGCACGGGCGGCCGCGTGCGCTACCTCGTGTCGGGCAGCGCGCCGCTGCCGCGCGCCGTGGCCGAGTTCTTTCACGCCGTCGGGTTGCGCCTGCTCGAAGGGTATGGCCTGACCGAAACGGCGCCGGTCCTGACGGTGAATCCGCCCGACGCGCCACGGCTCGGCACCGTCGGTCCGCCCATTCCCGGCGTGGAGATTCGGCTGGCCGAGGACGGCGAGATCCTCGCGCGGGGACCGAACGTGATGCTTGGCTACTACCACAAGCCCGACGCGACCGCCGGCGTGCTCCGCGACGGATGGCTGCACACGGGCGACGTGGGCGAGCTCGACGAGAAGGGCTATCTCCGCATCACCGACCGGAAGAAGGACATCGTCGTGACGTCGGGCGGGAAGAAGGTCCCGCCGCAGCCGATCGAAAACGTGCTCAAGGCGAGCCCGCTCGTCGCCGAGGCCGTGCTCATCGGCGAGAAGCGCCGGTTCCCGGCGGTGCTCATCGTCCCAGACTTCGCGGCGCTCGAGCGTCGTCTCGCCGAGCTCGGCCGGCCCCTCGCGCCGCGCACCGAGCTGGTCCGGCGCGCGGATGTCGTCGCGCTCTACCAAGCGGCGATCGACGAAGTCAACCGCGAGCTCGCGCAGTTCGAGCGATTGAAGCGCTTCGCCCTCGTGCCCGAGGAGTTCAGCATCGAGCGCGGCGAGCTCACGCCCACCATGAAGGTGCGGCGCAGGGTCGTGGAAGAGCGGTACCGCGCGCTCATCGAGGAGATGTACGCCGAGACTGACGCCGAGGAGCGGCCCTGAAGCCGATGGCCTTCCGTCCGAATACGTAGCGGCCGCCCTCTTCCCGCACCACGTCGCGGCCGACCTTTAGGTCGGCCGGCACGTAGCCTTCAAATCGCCTGGGCCCGCCAGTCGCCCGGGCCGCCCTGGTGGGCTCAGCGATCGTCGCGGACTGCCGACGGCTCGTCCTGCGGCTCCAGCGTCGTGAGCTCGGCGGCGAGCAACCGCTCGCCGGCGCGGGGGCTCGTGCGCCGCGCAAAGTCGAGCGGCGGGAGCGCGAGTGCGGGAAGCGCCGACAGGAGGGAGATGCCGGCGCCGATACCGAAGACGACTCGAAGCCCCGCGATGAGGCGCGCCGCGGTGGCCGCGTCGAGCTGCAGCGTGCGATGCGCCGCACCCGCCCGGGCGAGCGCCTCGCTGCCCGGGCCCATCGTGAAGCTCAGGACCGCGCCCATCAGGGCCACCCCGATGGCCGCGCCGATGCTCCGCGAGAACTGGTTGAGCGAGGTCGCCAACCCGAGGTCCGCGCGCGCGACGCCGTGCTGGATGGCTAGGAGCAGCGACAGCATGGCGAAGCCCATGCCGGCGCCGAGGCCGAGCGAGGCGACGACCAGGTACGCGTGGGGCGTGTCGGGAGTCGTTCGGGCCAGCAGCGCGAAGGCCAGGCCCATCACGACGATGCCGAGCCACGCGATCGGGCGGTAGCCGACGACCAGCGTCAAGCGAGCGCCCACGATGGCCGTCGTGACCCAACCCAGGAAGAGCGGGGTCAGGGCGCGGCCGGCCTCCGTCGCCGTGCCGCCCAGGCCGCCCTGCACCAGCAGCGGGATGAAGGCGACGGCGCCGAACAGGCCCATGCCCTGAAGAAACACGATGGGGAGCGACCAGCGGACGATCGGGTTCCGGAACAGAGCGAAGGGCAGGATGGGGTCCTTGGCCTGGCGTTCCACACCGAGGAGAACCAGCGCGAGGATCAGCGACACGGTAACCCACGGCACCGCCGCGGTGGCGACCGACAGGGCAGCCAGGAGCGACGCGACCGCGCCGAACAGCAGCCAGGCGCCGGCCCAGTCGATGGTCACCGGGTGCCGCTCGCGCGGCTCGGGATAGGCCGCGCCGATGACGAGCGCCGTGAGGAGGCCGAAGGGCAGGTTGATGAAGAACACCCAGCGCCAGGAAAGTGCGTCCGTCAGCCAGCCTCCAATGAGCGGACCCGCGATGGACGCCACGCCCCACAGGCCGCTCGATGCGGCCTGCACGCGCGGCCGCTCCTGCACTGTGTAGATCTCGCCGATGATCGTCATGGCGAGCGGCACGAGCGCGCCGGCGCCCAGCCCCTGGATCGCGCGAAAGACGATGAGCTGGGTCATCGACTGCGAGGCACCCGAGAGCACGGAACCGCCGACGAAGACGGCGACCCCGACCAGATACAGGCGGCGGCGGCCGTGAAGGTCGGCGAGGCGCCCCCAGATGGGAACCGACGCCGTCGAGGTAAGCAGATAGGCGGAGAACACCCAACTGTAATGATCGAGGCCGCCGAGCGACGCGATCACGGTCGGCATCGCCGTGCCGACCACGGTCGCTTCCAGCGCGCCGAGGGCCATGCCGAGCAGCACGCCCACCGTGATGGTCCGTCGCCTGGTCCTCGAAAGCTCCATCCGCAAGGTCCCGCGAACCCCTCATGGTACACTGCCATGTCGCGAGGGCTGAAGTTGCGAGCTCCGGGCAATCAGCGAGCAGGCCAGCCTCGAGATCCACGCCAGCCACTGCGGGCCACGGAGGGCGATCCGCAGCGGCGGACCTTCACCCCAGCACCTGGCGGCCGCCATCCGCAGCACGTCGCGGCCGACGCGCACTACGTCGGGGCCGACCTTCAGGTCGGCCGGGCCGGTGGGCGGCCGGTCTGAAAACCGGCCGCTACGCCGGAGAGACCAGGTGCCACCAAAAAGAGGGGGCCTGGCCGCTGCGATGCGGACAGGAAACGATGGGTCTCGGCGAGTCAAGAGAAAACGCGACGGCCCGGCCGGACGTCGCTCCGGCCGGGCCGCTGTCAAGTCCGGGCGGCGGCTCGGCTCGCCGCCCGAGCAGAGACACCGACGTCACCACGTGACGCGGGAGACGAGCTGGACGATGCGTCCCGAGTCGGCTCCCGTGACCTCGTAGCCCGTCACCGCCGTGCCGATGCCGGTCACCGGCGTGAAGTACGGCTTGTTGAACGCGTTGAGCATCTCCGCGCGGAACTCCGCCGTCGTGCGCCCCTTGACCCGCACCTGCTTGACGATGCTGAAATCGAACCGGTACAGAGCGGGTCCCGTGACGATGAGCGAGCGGATGCCGCAGTCGCCGAAGCCTGGGGCGATCTCGATGCAATCAGGTCCGTTCGCTGGCGCGAAGTACCGGCCCGTCGGCGGACCCAGCGCGCCGTAGCCGGTCAAGGACGAGGCGCTCACGCTGAACGCACGGATCGTGTTCTCGACGACGTCGATCGGCAGCATGTAGAGGCGCACGGGACCTGTGCCGTCGGTGAACGGCTGCGGGTACTCGCGCAGCTTGAACATCTTCTCCACGTCCTGCTTGGTCATGCCGACCAGCCGGACGTTGCCGAAGTCGAGGAGTCGGCCGGTCTGGATGCGGGCCGTGCCGGCGAAATACCACCCGCCGATGATCCCGTCGACCAGGCGGCTCACATCGCGCCCGAAGCGTCGGCCCTGACCGAAGGGCAGCTCGTAGACCCAGTTTCCCTTGAAGGCATGCGTGACGCCGCCCTCGCCGCCGGTGTTCTGCAAGGCGATGCGCGGCTTGCGGAACGAGTAGCGGTTCGATTCGTACGCCTTGCCGTAGGCGTAGCTGGCCTGGAACTGGAGACCCTGCGACAGCCGCCGGCGCAGCTCGACCTCCATCCCGTTGAACCGCGTGTAGCCGCCATTGCCCGTGACGTTGGCCCCACCGAGCAGGTCGGGGTTGGCCACCAGGAAGTTGGGTGGCAGGCCCGCCCTCAGGGCGTTGGCACGGCGCGTCGCGTCCGCGTCGAGGGCGTTCGCCGAGGTGAAGGGGTTCGGGTTCAGTCGAGCCAGCGGATTGACGAACGTCGAGCTGGCGAACAGGCTCGACGTGTAGCGCGCCGGGTCACCGGCCTCCGACGCGGGGATGCCACTGAAGTACGCGAGGAAGATCGGCAGCGGAGAGGTGCCCGTGCCAGGCCCGTAATAGCGGAAGTTGGCGCCCCGACCGGCCGCGACGTTGGCCAGGAGATTGGCCTGCGCCAGCTTGAACTCGTCGAGGAACCCGTTCTCGAGGATGTTGAGCTCGTTGTAGTTGTAGGTCGTCCACAGGTCCCGCGCCCGGGTGCCGACGTAGCGCACCTCGATAGCCATGTCACGCGTGAGCGCCCGCTGGATACCGAGCGACCACGAGTCGGCATACGGGACCTTGAGGTCGGGGTCGAAGATGTTCAGGTCGCCCGTGATGACCTCGGTCATCGGGTACTGCCGGGTCTTCGGGAAGTCCGGGGGGCCCAGCCGGTCCGATTGCCGGAGCAGGAGCGGGAGCGGTCCCAGATTGCCGAGCGACAGGCTCCGGTCGGCCGTGATCGCGACGCCCGGGTTGTTGCCGAAGACGCCGGAGAAGTTCGACATACCCTCCCGCGTGTACGACCGCGACCAGCCGCCGCGCACCACCGTATCGCCCTCCTGGCCGAGAAGCGACCGCAGCACGCCGCTTTCGGCCGTCGGCCGCCAGGCCAGGCCGACGCTCGGTGCAATGTTGTCCCAGTCAACGTTGTGGGCGCGCTGGCCTTTGCTGAACTGGATGAACTCCGGCTTCTTGCCGGCGAGCACGCCCGGCTTGAAGAGGTTGCAGCTCTCTGGCCGCGGGTCGCTCGCCTTGCAGCCCGTCGCTAGACCCGAGATGCCCCAGGCGTCGGCGAGGGTCGCCGTCGAGTAGCTGTCGTTGAGCGGGTGGAAGGGGAACTGCACGACGTAGCGGATGCCGTAATTGACAGTCAGCTTCGGGTGCAGCCGCCAGGAGTCCTGGGCGAACAAGTCCATCTCGCGCAACCGACCCCGCTGCCAGCCCTTGCCCAGAAAGACGTATTCGTTGGTCTTCTCGTCGATGCGTGCCGTCGCCGTGATCGAGCTGACGCGGCCCGTCAGCATCGCGTAGAGCGCCCGGGCGTTCGTGAGGTTCGAGCTCGACGCGCCGGGGAAGTTCGCTGTCGTGAACATCCCCTCCGCCGGGTCTCCCGTCACGACCCCGAAGTTGATCGTCGGGACGTTGGTCTGGTTCATGAGCCACAGGTCGGCCTGCGTCCACGAGAACCCCATCCGCACGCTATGGGTGCCTTTGATCCAGCTCAGGGTGTCTTCGATGACCTTCGTCGAGGCCTCGCGGGCCGAGATGGCCGTGCCGCTGCTCGCGTTGGTCAGCGCCTGGCCCGTGCCGCAGCACGCCCCGTTGAAGTTGAGCAGGAACCCGCCCTGGTGGCCGAACTCCGTCCCCTCCCACATCGACGGGTTGATGTTGTTCGAGAAGTACGTCGCCCCGCCCGTGGCCCCCACGCGGAACTCGTTGACGAGGTTGGGCGTCAACGTCGAGCGCAGCCAGTTCGACGTGGTGTACCGATACGAATCCTGCGGCCCCTGAACGGGGAATCCGGGGAAGTTCGGGTCCCGGCCGTTCAGCGTGTCGGGGGTCGAGAGGATGTGGTTGTAATTGAACGTCCCGGTCAGGCGGTGCCGCTCCGACAGATTGAAGTCGACGCGAACCGTCGGGTACTTGTTGTGCGCCCGTCGTTTGTTCGCGAAAGTGTAGCGCTGGACGAGCGGGTCGGCCAGGTCGGTGATCGTCCCCGTCGTCGCCATGGCGCTGCGGATGTCTCCGAGCACCTTCGCGACGAGGGGATCGACGGTCGCCAGCTGCCCGTTGGCCGCCGCCAGGGTGAGCAGGTTGACCTCGCGCACCTGCGTCTGCCCCCCGACCGTGACGTTGTAGCGGAACCAGCCCTCCATCGCGCGCGGGTGCAGCACGGTGCGGTTCCGCGTCACGTTGGTCGGCTGCCGGAACTCTTCGTAATTGACGAAGAAGAACGCCCTGTCGTGGCCGTCCCACAGCCCGGGAATCACGATGGGACCGCCCAAGCGCCCGCCGGGCTGGTTCTGGATCGTCTCCGCCTTCGGGATGCTTTCGCGGTTGTTGAACCACGTATTCGAGTTGAGATTGTGGTGGCGGAAGTAGTGGTACAGGCTGCCGCGGTACTCGTTCGAGCCCGACCGCGTCACGAAGCGGATCTGCACGGCCCCCTGGCCGCCGGCGTCCGCGCCCTGGGCCGCCGTCGTGACCGTGACCTCCTCGACCGCGTCGAGCCGCGGGCTCATGCGCGCGAAGAAGCCGTCGGTGCTCTTCAAGTAGTTGTCCTGGACGTTCATCCCGTCCACCGTGATGTTGATCGTGTTCTGGGGCAGGCCCTGCACGATCGAGTCGCGACTGCCGCCAGGCGTCTGCACGCCGGGCAGATTGACGATGAAGTCCAGGGCATTCCGGCTCGTCGTGGGCAGCGTGGCGATCTGGTTCGTGTCGAGCGTCGCGGCCACGGCCGTCGACTGCGTCTGCACGATCTCGCTCGCCCCCTGCACCACGATCGTCTCTTCCAACGTCCCTATTTCGAGGACCGCCCGCACCGAGCCGGGCACGCCAGCCCGGATAACCACGTCGTTGAGGACCGCCGTCTTGAAGCCCATCAGCGAGATGGTGACGGTATACGTGCCCGGGTTGAGGGCGGGAATGGTGAACGTGCCGTTCTGGTCCGTGACGGCGGTGAACTCACCGCCCGTCGCGTTGTTCTTGACGACGACGTCCGCACCGGGCAGAACGCCGCCCGAGGTGTCGACGACCACACCCGACAGCGGAGCCGTGACCCCGCCTTGCCCGTACGCGAGGCCACTGGTCAGCGTGACGAGGGCCACGATGAACGTGAGCCTGACGAACGCGTTCCTCATGCGCCTCTCCTTTCGGACCCGCCAGATCCTCTGGAGGAGCGTTCTTCTAGCGCGTTCGAGCTCGACCGTCAAGTGCGGCAGCCGCGTACCTCGGGGGAGTATCTCAGCTAAATGTCGAGGGTGGCCTCGACGTTAGAAACCGCACGCCTAGCCAGTGTGCCGCTGGGTGCCCTACACCTGATCCGGCGGTGGCTCGATGTGGATCACGGCGTCGCCGATCTGGGGATAGCGTGCCATCAACCGGTCCTTGACCTCGTGCGACAGCCGGTGGGCCTCGCGGAGCGAGAGGTCGGGCTCGAACCAGACGTGGAGGTCGACGAACGTGTGGTCGGCCGAGCCGCGCGTCCGGATCTGATGGCACCCGAGCACGCCGGGCACGCCCGTCACCACCGCGCGCAGGTCATCCTCCGCTATGACGACGCGGTCAGAGAGGATCCGGAAGGTGTCGCGGGCGATTTCGTAGGCTGCGATGCCGATGAAGACGGCCACGATCAGGGCGCCGGCGGCGTCGAGCACGGGGTAGCCCAGCCGGACGCCGGCGAGGGTGACGAGGACGGTGAGCGAGGTCAGGATGTCGCTCCTCGTGTGGGTCGCGTCGGCGAGGAGCACCTCGCTCCCGAGCGCGCGCCCGGCAGCCGATTCGTAGCGCGCGACGGTCAGGTTCACGGCGATCGTGGCGATCATGACGAGAAAGCTCGCCACGGTCACCTCAGGTGCCTGGCCGCTCCGCAGGCGTTCGATCGCCTGTTCGGCGAGCTCCAGCACGCCGAAGCCGAGCAAGGCCACGATCGCCGCGGCCGCCAGCGTCTCGTACTTGCGATGCCCGTACGGGTGGTCGACGTCCGGAGGCTTCCGGGCGGCGCGCACCCCGATGAGTCCCACAATGTTCGACGTCGAGTCGGCGAGCGAGTGAAAACCGTCGGAGACGATGCTGAGCGAGCCGGTGAGCGAACCGAAGACCAGCTTGGCCGCGGCGACCGCCACATTGAGCGCGAGGACCCGCGCCAGGACGGCGGCGACGCGTGTATAGCGCTCCTCGTGTGCGGTCGTCATGGCGTGATGCGCGCGCGACGACCGGCGAGTCCCGCTCCTGCCGGCGCGCGGCCAGCGGTCGGCGGTCCGGGCGAGTCGACCTCCGCCCGGGTCAGAACAGGCGCGCGTGCGGCAGCGGCCACCACCGCAACTGCACCTTGCCGATGATGTACCGCTTGGGCACGAACTTCCAGTGCCGGCTGTCGGAACTGTTGTTCCGGTGGTCGCCCATCACGAAGTAGTAGCCCTCCGGAACTACCTCGGGTCCCCAGTCGTCGTGACTGCGGTAGGCGTCCGGAACGTAGCTGTCGTCGATGAGGACCTCGTTGCGGTACACGTGGCCGTCGGCGATACGAACCGTGTCGCCGGGCTCGGCCATGACGCGCTTGACGAACGACTTGCTCGGGTCGACGGGGTAGTAGAGCATGACGATGTCGCCGACCTGGGGGTCGCGCAGCCGGTAGGCGAGCTTGTTGACGATGAGCCGGTCCTGATCTTCGAGCGTCGGCGCCATGCTCTGGCCTTCGACACGCGCCACCTGGAAGCCGAACGTGACGATCAGGGTGGCGTAGACGGCGGCCGACGCGAGCGTCTTGAACCACGCGAGCAGGTGCTCCCCGAACTGAACGAGCTGCTCGCGGCGCCAGTCGACCCCTGCCTGCCGGGCGGCCGGCTCGGGCGCGGTCGCGGCCTCGGCGCGGGGTGAGGCGGCGGCCTCGGCGTGCCGCGGCGCTCCCGGATCCGGCGGAGGGCTCGATGCCGACGCGCCCCCGGGCCACGCGAGGTCGTCGGGCGTGTCGCTCATAGTCTCAGGTACTCGCGGAGCCGCTTGGTCTGCGAGCGGCTCACCGGGATCTCCGTGGCTTTCGGGTCTTTCATCCTCAGGAGGTAGTTGCGGCTGAACCAGGGGACGATCTCCTTGATCTTGTTGATGTTCACGAGGTGGGCGCGATGGACCCGCCAGAAGACCCGCGGGTCGAGCTTCGCCTGGACCTCGTCGAGCGTCCGGTAATTGGCCGTGCCCGCCAACGTATTAGTTACCACTCGGATGGCGTCGTCGACAAGCGAGATGTGCACGATCTCGTCGGCCTGCACGAGCACGAACCGCTCGCCGACCTTGACGGCGAGCTGCTGTGCGTAGCGCGTGCGGCGCGCGACGCGCTCGGCCAGGCGGTCGAGGTCGGCCTCGGTCAAGCCGCCCACCCCGGCGGCGCGGTCGGACGAGATGCGCTGGCGGGCGCGGCTGACCGCCTGTTCGAGGCGGGTGGGCTCGACGGGCTTCAGCAGGTAGTCGACGGCGTTGACGGTGAAGGCCTCGATCGCGTACTGGTCGAAGGCCGTCACGAACACGACGTGCGTGCGGCCGCCGCTCTGGACCAGACGCCGTGCCACCTCGAACCCCGTCAGACCGGGCATCTGGACGTCGAGCAGCACCAGGTCCGGGTCGAGCGCGCCGATGAGGCGAACAGCGTCGAGCCCGTTGGCGGCCTGGCCCACGACCTCGACGCCGGGCAGCCGCTCGAGCAGGTAGCAGAGCTCCTCGCGCGCGAGCTGCTCGTCGTCGACCACGAGCGTGCGGAGGATCATGATCGTACGGCGGTCATGCCGAGGCCCGCTCGGTCAGGACGAGCTCGGGAATCTCGATGCGGGCACAGGTGCCCTTGCCTGGCTCGCTGCGCAGGCAGACGGCGTGGTCGGCCCCGTAGGTCACGCGCAGGCGCTCGTTGACGTTGCTCAGGCCGATGCCGCCCGACTCGGCGCGGTCGCTCCGGTCGTCGGCGATGCCGACGCCGTCGTCCTCGACCTCGATCACGGCGCGCCCGCTGTGGCGCCAGGCCCGGATCACGACGCGCCCGGTGCCGACCTTGCGCGCGAGCCCGTGCTTGATGGAATTCTCGACGAGGGGCTGGAGGATCATGGACGGGACGACCACGTTCAGGCAGTCGGGGCTGACCTCTTTCTCGATGGCCAGCTTCGACCCGAAGCGCACGCGCTCGATGTCCAGGTACTCGTCGATGGCGTCGAGCTCCTCGCGGAGCGTCACGAAATGTTCGTGGCTCTTGAGGAGCCGGCGCAGCAGCCCGGAGAGCTTTACGATGAGCATGCGGGCCGTCTCGGGCTCGGAGCGAATGAGCGAGGCGATCGAGGCCAGCGTGTTGAAGAGGAAGTGCGGCTGGATCTGACTCGTCAGCGCCTGCATCTTCGCCGCCATCAGGAGCTTTTCCTGCTCGTGGAGCCGGTGCTCGATGCGCGCGCTGTTCCACATCTTGATCGGGATGGCCACCGAGAGCACCGTAGCGAGCACGTCGAAGACGTAGAGCCACGGGGCGGTCGGCTCCAGGTAGAACAGGCGCTCCACGCCGAAGCGATAGCCGATCGCCTGCCGGAGCAGCTCGAGCGCGATCGGCACGGCGAGCAGGATGATGTGCCACTCGACTTGCAGCCGACGCAGCATGCGCCACGCCTGGCGCGGCAGGCCGGTGAAGAAGAGGGGCGAGAACAGCCAGATCGTTTCCTTCGGGCAGAGCTCGCGCAACCCGCCGCCGGCGAACCCGGCGCCGACCATGAAGGGCAGCGCGATGAACTCGCCGGCCACGAGCGCCGGCAGGCCGACGCCGAGCCCCACCAGCGCGCCGGCGTACGGCCCCGCCAGCAGGCCCGCCAGGAAGGCGCCCTCGAGCGAGAGGTCGGCGGCGTTGTAGTTGAGCAGCAGCCGTGCCACGACGCCGGCCGACAGCGGCACCCCGACGCTCGCCGCGAAGACGAGCCGCTCGGGCCAGTCGCGCCTCTCGGTCAGCAGGATCCGCCGGAACCAGCGGAACCGGACCAGCATGGTCGACAGCAGCGCCACCACCGCCACCTTGACGATGAGCGTGGTGAGCAGGAACTGATCGGCCGAGAGGAACTTGACTTCGTGCGTCACGACGCTCCCCACTATAACATCAGGCGAGGGGTCGGCGGCACGCGGGCGGGGGCGCCGTCGCCGGAGGACGCGCCGCGTGGTGCTATCATGAAAGCAGTCGCGGAGGCTCGACGCGCATGATTCGACCGTTCCTCGTGGGCTTCGCCACGACGCTCAAGCACATGTTCCGCCGCCCCGTCACGGTGAACTATCCGGCGCAGAAAGTCCCGATGTTCCCGCGGTATCGGGGCAAGCAGGTGCTGATGCGGGACGAGCGCGGCCTCGAGAAGTGCGTGGCCTGCGGGCTGTGCGCGGTCGCGTGCCCGGCCGACGCGATCTACCTCGAGCCGGCGGAGAATGACGGCACGGTCAAGGCAGGGCCGCGCTACGCCAAGGTGTACCAGATCCACAAGACGCGGTGCATCTTCTGCGGCTACTGCGAGGAGGCGTGCCCGGTGTCGGCCATCTTCATGGGCAAGGACTACGAGCTCGCCGTCTACAGCAAGGACGAGTTCATCTGGGACAAGCAGGATCTGCTCGTGCCCGACGTCACGACGGCCGCGGCGACCCCGGCCGGGTGAGGCCAGCCTGACGGCGCGATGGCGCTCCGCCCGTTTCTCGACGCGCTCGGCGAGGGCGTGCTCGTCTGCGACGGGGCGATGGGGACGATGCTCTACGCGCGGGGCGTCTTCCTCAACCGCTCGTTCGACGAGCTGAACCTCACGCAGCCCGACCTGGTGGAGGCGGTGCATCGCGAATACGTGCGCGCGGGCGCGGACGTCGTCGAGACGAACACGTTCGGCGCGAACCGGATGAAGCTCTTTGGGTTCGGTCTCGCCGAGCAGGTCCACGCCATCAACGTGCAGGGCGTGCGGCTCGCCCGGCGCGCGGCGCCTGACCGCGTCTGGGTCGCCGGGGCGATCGGCCCGCTCGGCGTGCGGGTCGAACCGTGGGGCAAGCTGGGCCTGGACGAGGCCGAGGCGATTTACCGGGAACAGGTGCAGGCGCTGCTCGACGGCGGGGTCGACCTCTTCATCCTCGAAACCTTCCGCGACCTCAACGAGATCGGCGCCGCCCTCGCGGCGGTGCGCGCCCTGTCGGACCTGCCGGTCGTGGCCCAGATGACGACCGAGGAGGACGGCAACAGCCTCGACGGCACGCCGCCCGAGACCTTCGCCCCCGAGCTGGTACGCCGCGGCGCGGACCTCGTCGGCGTCAACTGCAGTGTCGGGCCGGCCGCCATGCTCGAGACGGTCGAGCGCATGGCGCGCGTGACCGACGCGTGGCTGTCGGCGCAGCCGAACGCCGGCCGGCCGCGCGAGGTCGAGGGCCGCACCCTCTATCTGTCGTCGCCCGAGTATCTCGCGTCCTACGCCCGGCGCTTCATCGCGAGCGGCGTCAAGCTGGTGGGCGGCTGCTGCGGCACGACGCCTGAGCATATCCGCGAGATCAAAACGGCCGTGCAGGCGCTCGCGCCCGCGGCAGCGCGCCCGCAGGTGCAGGTGCTCGAGCGAGCGGCACCGGCGCCGGCCGGCGAGCCGGTGCCGCTCGAGGCCAAGTCGCGGTTGGCCCACGCGCTCGCCCGGGGCCGGTTCGTTTGGATGGTGGAACTCGTGCCGCCGAAGGGGCATTCGGCCGACGCGGTCGTCGACCGCGCACGCCAGCTCAAGATCCGCGCCGTCGACGCCATCAACATCCCCGACGCACCCCGGGCCGGCGCGCGGATGAGCGCCCTGTCGGTGGCGATTCTCGTGGAGCGCCAGGCGGGCCTCGAGACCGTCCTGCACTACGCCTGTCGCGACCGCACGCTGGCGAGCATCCAGTCGGACCTGCTCGGCGCCCACGCCCTCGGCCTGCGCAACCTGCTCCTCACGACGGGCGAGCCGCTCCGGACCGGCAACTATCCCGACGCCACGACGGTCCTCGACGTCGACTCGATCGGGCTCACCAACGTGGTGGCACAGCTCAACCGGGGGCTCGACGTCGGCGGCCAGGCGATCGGCCCGCCGACAGCGTTCCTCGTCGGCGTGGCGGTGAACCCCGCGGCGGTCAACCTCGAGGAGGAAGTGCGGCGGTTTCACTACAAGGTGGAGGCGGGCGCCGAATTCGCCTTGACCGCGCCCATCTACGACGTGCCAGCGTTCGCGCGCTTCCTCGAGCGCATCGAGGCGGCCAGGATTCCAATCGTCGCAGGGGTCTCGCCCTTCGACAGCCTGCGCCGCGCGGAGTTCATGGCCAACGAAGTTCCTGGCGTCCAGGTGCCCGACCGCCTCCTCGAGCGGATGCGCCGGGCCGAAACGCCCGACGCAGCCCGCGCCGAGGGTCTGGCCATCGCCCGCGAGGTCGCTGCCGAGCTCAAGGGCATGGTCCAGGGCCTCCAAGTCGCGGTGCCGGCGGCGCACTTCGACATGGCGCTGGCCCTGCTCGACGCCGAGCGATGACCGCGGGCGCCGAGGCGGGGTCGTGTGGTATAGTCGCCGGGCGCCTGCTGCCGGTTCGGGCGTCGGCCTGATGAGGCGATGAGCGCTGAGTACTCGGAGGCGTCGGCGGGGCGCGCGGATCTGCTGTTCCTGGCTCGCTTCCTCCGCAGTCCGCGGACGGTGGGGGCGATCGTCGCCAGCTCGGCGTGCCTGGCTCGCGCCGTGGTCGCCCCCCTCGACCTGGCGCGCGGAGGCTGGGTGGTCGAGCTGGGGCCGGGCACCGGTGTCTTCACCCGCGAGATCCTCAGGCGACTCGCCGGGCGCGGCCGGTACCTCGGGGTGGACGTCGACCCGGCGTTCATTGACCGCCTCCGGCGCCAGTGGCCTGGACTCGATTGCGTGTGCGCGTCGGCGACCGACCTGCCCTTCCTGCTCGCCGCGCGGGGCCTAGCGCGCGTCGACCATGTTGTGTCGAGTCTGCCGTTCGCCAGCCTGCCGGCAGCGACGACCCGCCGGGTGGTCGACGCCGTGGGCGCCGCACTGGAGGCGGGCGGGACGTTTACGACGTTCCAGTATGTGCACGCCTACGGGTGGCCCACGGCGCGGGCGTTTCGCCGGGGGATGAGCGCGCGCCTCGGCGGGCTGCCGTCGGCGCGCGTGGTCGTCCGCAACGTGCCGCCCGCGATCGTGCTCAGGTGGGTGCGCCAGAGCCCGGCGTGAGCCGGCGAGACGGTTTCCGATGGCCCTCTTGACCCTCTTCGACCGCGACGAGCCGTCCCGCGAGGAGGAGTTCGTCTCGGCGAGCGACGGCGCCGCTCAGCTCTCGGTCGCCGTCGTCGAGAACGATTTCGTCGAGCGCGTCTACGAGAAGCTCGCCCTGGTCTACGACCTGGCGTTCGGGCCCGCGCTCCAGGCGGGCCGCCGCCGGGCGATCGCGCGGATGGGGCTGCGGCCCGGCGACCGCCTGCTCGAAGTGGGGATCGGGACCGGGATGAACATCGGGCTCTACCCGCGGAGCTGCTCGGTGGTGGGCATCGACCTGTCGGCCCCGATGCTCGAGAAGGCGCAGCGCCGGGTGACCCGACTGGGCGCCTCCAACGTGCGGCTGCTGCAGATGGACGCGGCGGCGCTCCAGTTCCCCGACGACACCTTCGACATCGTCTACGCGCCGTACCTGATCAGCGTCGTGCCCGATCCCGTGAGGGTCGCGGGCGAGATGCGGCGGGTCTGCCGGCCCGGCGGCCGCATCGTCTTGCTGAACCATTTCCTCAGCAGCCATCCGCTGATCTCGCGCGTGGAGCGGCTCGTCTCGCCCCTGACGATTCACATCGGGTTCAAGGCCGACCTGGACCTACGGGCGCTCCTCGCGCAGGCTGGCCTCCGGCCGGTTTCCGTCGAGAAGGTGAACTTCCCGCGAATCTGGTCGCTCGTGACGTGCGTGAAAGAAATGGGCGGCTGAGGGGCGCCGGCGGTGCCTCGACCGGTCAAGCGCTCCCGAGCATCTGCAGGATCGTCGTCACTGCGACCTGCGCGCCGTCGGTCGCCGGCCGCGGAGAGGAGGCCGGTTGCGCCAGGGCTGCGTCGAGTGCCTGTCGCCAGCGGCCTTCGAGCAGCTCCTCTGGCTCGATGAACTGGCAGCGCAGGTAGTACGGCATCGCCTCGACGAGGACGTCGTATTCGGGGAAGCGCCCGCGCGAGGTGTACACGACGGCGGTGCCGTTGGCGATACAGTCGCTGACGATGCCGTAGCCGGGCTTGGTCACCACCACGTCCACGGCGCCGACGAGGTCCTGATAGCGCAGGCCTCGGCCGTACAGGTCGTCCTCGTGCACGATGTGGACGCCCGGCTGCGGCGTGGGCGGGCCGGTCTCGTCGGGCGCGCCGCTCACGGTGAAGACGACCCCGTAGCGATCCAGACAGTCGAGCGTGGCGAACCCCAGCGCCCGGAGGCCATAGCCGCCGAACGAGACGAGGGCGAGCGGGCGGTCGGCCGGCAGTCCGAGGATCGCGCGCACCTCGTCGCGCCCGACGCGCGCGGGCCGGGCGACGAGCGGGATGCTTTTCACGCTGGGGAACGCGCCGAAGCCGCCGCCGAACGGCAAGCGCAGGGCGATTGTGGCGCACGCGTACGCCTCGCTCAACGCGTCGAACAGCTCCGGGACCTTCCGGAGCTCCTCCGGGTAGCCGGCGTAGATCCATTCCCAGGTGAAGTTGCCGAGGGCAAGGGCGGGCAGGCCGGCGACGCGCGCGGCGCCCATGGCGAGCGGCGGAATGTCTCCCACGACCAGCCGGACGCCGTGGCGGACCAGCCACTGCCCCTCCTGGCTGATCCGCTGCGGCAGTGTCCGGGCGAACACGGCGGCGCGCTCAATCGTGGCGCGCGGGTCGAGGCGGAGGCTGTCGAGCTGGACGACGCCCGTGTCGACCTCGCGCGTGTGAATCGTCGCGGGCACGCTGAGATTGCGTTCGAACAGCCGGCGGGGCACCGTCGTCACGATGTGCACCTTAAGGCCGCGTCGCTTCGTGGCCAGCGCGTTGAGGACCTCGATCTGACGGACGGCGTGGCCGAACCCGTGCCCGGAGATGTAGAAGGCCACGATGGTGATTTCGTCGGCGTTCATCTCGCCTCCCCGGACGCGGCCGCCGACGCGGCGGCCTGCGGCGCGTCTGGCGCCTGGGCCGGCGGCGCCTGGGCCACCGGCTCGCTCGGCAGGGCCACCGTCAGCACGTCGTCCAGCGTCCGGACGGGGACGAACGACATGGCCGACCGCACCTCCTGGGGCAGCTCCTCGAGATCGGCCACGTTCGCTTCGGGAAGCACCAGCGTCTTGATGCCGTGGCGGCGCGCGGCGAGCGCCTTCTCGCGGATGCCGCCCACCGGGAGCACCAGGCCGGACAGGGTGATCTCGCCGGTCATGGCGACGTCGCTCCTCACGGCGACGCCCTTGAGCGCCGAGACGATGGCCGTAGCCATCGTGACGCCCGCCGAGGGACCGTCCTTGGGGATAGCCCCGGCGGGCACGTGCACGTGCAGGTCGGCTCGGGCGAGGAACTTCGGGTCGAGCCCGAGTTCGCCGGCGCGTTCGCGCAGATGGCTCACCGCCGCGCGCGCCGACTCCTGCATCACTTGGCCGAGCTGACCCGTGAGCGTCACCTGGCCGCGGCCCTCAGGGAGCACGGCGGCCTCGACGAAAAGGATGTCGCCGCCGGTCTCCGTCCACGCGACGCCCGTGGCGACCCCGGGCCGCGAGGTCCGGAACTCGACATCCGACTTGAACCGGGGCGGGCCGAGGTATCGGGGGAGGTCGTCGCCGTCGACGGTCAGCGGCTCGGGGCGCCATTCGGGGGAGAGCGGCGGCGCCGCCGCCAGCCGCGCCGCCACCTTTCTGGCGATCGTGCCGATCTGCCGCTCCAGATTGCGCACGCCCGCCTCGCGGGTGTACTCGCCGATGACGCGCCGCAGCGCCCCGTCGGTCAACACCAGATAGCCCTCGGGCAGGCCGTTCTCGTTCACCTGGCGCGGCAGGAGGTACTGGCGCGCGATGTGGATCTTCTCCTCCTCGGTGTAGCCCACGAGGTGGATGATCTCCATCCGGTCCTGCAGCGCCGGATGGATCGGCCCGAGCTGGTTGGCCGTCGTGATGAAGAGGACGCGGGACAGATCGAGCTGGACCTCGAGGTAGTGGTCGCGGAACGTCGAGTTCTGGGCAGGGTCGAGGACCTCGAGGAGCGCCGCGGCCGGGTCGCCCTGGAACCCGCCCGGCGAGACCTTGTCGACCTCGTCGAGCATGAAGACCGGGTTGAGCGAGCCCGCCTGCTTGATCGCCTGGACGATGCGGCCGGGCATCGACCCGATGTAGGTCCGCCGGTGCCCGCGGATCTCGGCTTCGTCGCGGACGCCCCCGAGCGAGATCCGCACGAACTTGCGGTTCATCGCCCGCGCGATCGATTGGCCGAGCGAGGTCTTGCCGACCCCCGGGGGGCCCACGAAGCAGAGGATGGGCCCCTTCATGTCGCCCTTCAGCTTGCGGACCGCCAGGTACTCGACGATGCGCTCCTTCACCTTGTCGAGGTCGTAGTGATCCTCGTCCAGCACCCGCCGCGCCTCGACCGGGTCCAGACGGTCCTCGGTGAGGACGGTCCACGGAATCTCGAAGACCCAGTCGAGATACGTGCGGATCATCTGGTACTCGGGCGAAGCGGCCGTCATGCGCTCGAGGCGGTCGATCTCCCGGGCGGCCACGGAGGCCACCGCCTCGGGCAGCTTCGCCTGCTCGAGGCGCCGCCGGAGCTCCTGCGCCTCGGTCTGCTCGCCGAGCTCCTCCTGGATGGCCTTGAGCTGCTGGCGCAACACGTACTGGCGCTGCTGCTGGGTCAGTTCCTCCTGCGTTTTCGACTCGATCTTGCCCTTGAGCTCGAGCACCTCGATCTCGCGCGCGAGCGCGTGCGCCACCGCGTTCAGCTTGACCTCGACCTTGTCCTCTTCGAGCAGCAACTGCTTGTCTTCGGCCTTCATGTCCAGCATCGAGGCCAGCACGTAGCAGATCCGCAGCGGGTCCTCGAGGCTCAGGATGATGGCCTTGACGTCGGGCGAAAGGCCGCTCGACAGCGACAGGGCACGCTCGATGAGCTCCTGCAGCCGCCGCACGTAGGCGTCGATCTCGACGCTCGGCGGCGCCTTCTCCGGCAGCGGCTTGATGAGCGCCCGGTAGATCGTCGGCTCGACGTGAATGAACTCGGCCCGGGCGCGCGTGAGCCCCTCGACCAGGATGCGCAGCCCCTCGGGCGCGCGCGCGAGCTGCCGGATGATCACGACCGTCCCCACCCGCTTCAGCTCGTCCGGCCCCGGCTCGTCGGCGTCGGTCTCCTGCAGCAGCGTCAGGAGCAGCCGGTTCGTGGCGAGCGCCCGCTGGATGGCCTCGATGGATTTCGGGCGGGTCACGGCCAGCGGCGCCGTCGTGAGCGGCAGGACGACGGCGTGGCGCAGGGGGAGGAGGGGCAGCTCCCCGGGCAGCGGCGGCGACTCGCCGGGACGAGCATCCGGTGCGGGACGAACCACGAGAGCAGTGTAGCCGATCTGCTAGGATGGAGCCATGGCGCTAGACGAGCGCGAGTTCTTCCACGAGCAGGCAGAGCGCAAGCCGACCACCCTGACCTGCCCGCGGTGCCACCACCGCGACGAGTACGACGTCCGCTGGATCCGCCGCACCAGAAAGGACCGCCTCCCGCCGGGCGCCGACGCGCGAGACCGGGCCCTGTTCGGCAAGCTCAAGAACTACCTCGTCCGCGTCGACGACGCCGTCACGTGCCGGCGGTGCGGCAAGCGGTTCGACATTCCCTCGCACCAGTCCGTGGCGTTCTTCTGACCCGCCGGCGGCGGCGGCGGCGCACGACTCGGAGCGCTCGGCGGGAAGCGGCGCCCGGGCCCCTCTCTCCGATGAAAAGGGGGCCGACGGGCGCAGGGCCGCGGATGCCGTCACTCGCGGGACGTCGCCGCGCGCCCGACGACCGTCACCGTGACGTGCGACGGATACTGTTTCGAGTGGTGGACGACGTTGCGCGCCACGACGCCGTCGACCTCGTCGTAGTTCCTGCCGCCGGTGTTGAGGTTGCGGTCGAAGCGCGGGAAGTTGCTGCTGGAGACCTCGACCCGCAGGCGGTGCCCGGGGGCGAAATAGTTGCTCGTCGTGAGGGGCTGGAACGTGACCTCGTACACCTGGCCCGGCTCCATCCAGACCGGCGGCCTGTCGTAGCCGCTGCGATAGCGCATCCGCTGGATCGACTCGTCGAGGTTGTAGGCGCGACCGTCGGGATAGACGTCGAGGATCTTGACGGTGACATCCGTGTCCTTCGCGTCCGACGAGACGTAGAGCGTGGGGACGATCGGTCCGCTCAGCTCGAGACCCTCGGAGAACGGGTCGGACGTGTACACGAGGACATCCTGCCGCGCCTCGATCGCGCGCTGGTCGAACGCGCCCGGCAGTATCGCGTTGCCCGTGCAGCAGACGTTGCCGCCGTGGGACGGCACGGGATTCATCGGATCGTAGGTGAGGCGGTCCGGCCGGTCCTCGTCGGGCGGCGCCGCGACGAGCCGACCGTCGCCGTACAGCGAGTTGGCCCGGCCGCCGCTCGCCAGATAAAAGGTCATCTGCTTCGCGCCTGCCGGCGGCCACGTGTCGGACGCCTGCCAGCGGTTGAGGCCCATCGTGAAGTAGGTGACCTTCGGGAGCCGGTCGAGGCGCGGGCTCGCCGCACCCTTCAGGAATCGGTCGAAGAAGCCGTAGACGATCTCCTCGTAATCGAGCCGCGCGTCGCCCATGCTACGCTCGCCGACGACCGTGTTCTCGGTGGCGCGCAGATAGGCGCAGTGCGCGACCGGCGCAATGACGGCCCACTGCTGATTGGCTACCTCCGGCCGGGCCGTCTTGCGGACGTAGTTATAGGCCGCCAGGTTCGGCCCGACCGACACGTCGTACCACGACATGAACCACAGGCCGGGCACCTCGATCGGACGGTCGTCGTGCCACAGGCCGCCCCGGTACCACGCCGGGTCGTTCGGCGTGCGCTGGATCATCCGGCCGCCCGTCGCGACCGGCATCGGGTCGGCGAAAATCCCGCGTGGGCCCTCGACGGCCTTCAGGATGTCCTGGACGGGCAGGTGCCAGAGCGCCTTCGACCAGTCGACCGACGGCATCTGCGGCGCCAGATCGAACAGCCGCGCGGCGCGCACGAGGTCCTCCGGCGGAGTGTCCCGCGGGAACATCGGACGCACCGGGTTCTGCTGGCCGTAAAGCCACGTGATGAAGAGCATCTGGACCGCGCCACCGCGGTACCAGTTGCCCTGCTCGTAGTACGGCCGGACGCGCCCCACGCCGGCGCCGAACCCCTGGACGTTCATGGCGGCGAAGGCAGGATGACCGAGCGCCGCCACGGCCAGTTGCCACTCCGCCGTCGACGAGCACCCCGTCGTCCCGATCTTCCCGTTCGACCAGGGCTGCTTCGAGAGCCACTCGAGCGCATCGTAGCCGTCGGTGAGGGGTGGGCCGAGGATGTCCCACTGGCCCTCGGAGAAGAAATGGCCGCGCTCGTTCTGGATGACGTAGGCGTAGCCGCGCTTGACGGCGCCGAGCGGGGCGGACATGTCGGCAGGCACGCCGTTGCGGACGTCCCAGAAGTTGAAGTTGTACGGAGTACGCACGAAGACGATGGGGACCCTGCCGGCGGCGCCTTTCGGCCGGTAGATGTCGGTGGCGAGGCGAACGCCGTCCCGCATCGGCATCATGACCTTGCGCTCGACCACGGCGATCGATTGGAGCTCCCGTTCGAGCGCGACCCGGCGCGCCCGTTGCTCGGCCGTGAGCGTGCCCTGCTGGGCCGGGAGCAGCGTGGTGGCGAGAGCGAGCGAGGCTGCGAGCGCGAGCGAGAAGCGCCGGGCGGTCGGGGTCATGGTGTGACACTCCTCAGATGAGGCCGGGCTCCGCGAAGCCCCGCGGCGGATTATACCCAGTCGACGGGTCGGATTCCGCCCCACGCCTCTGCCCGCCTGGCCGCGGCCAGGGCGCGGCCGGCGAGCGCACGCGGCTCCTTCGGGGCCTGTTCGCGCGCGCGCGCCGGCCGACGAGCAGGAGTTCCTCCGGCGCCTGCTCTTCGGCGAGCTGCGGCAAGGCGCGCTCGGAGGGGTCCTGACCGACGCGGTGGCCAGGGCGACGACAGTACCGCCAGGGCGTCTGCGACGCGCCGTGATGGCTACGGGGCCCTGGCGCCGATGGCGCGCGCGGCCCTCACCGACGGCGACGCCGCGCTCGAGTACAAGCTGGATGGCGACTGCGTCCACATACACAAGGCGGCCGACGAGGTCGTGGGGGAGGAAGAGGTGGTTACCGCGGAGGCCATTCGCCGGGGGCACGAAGGGGTCCTGGCGAAGGGGCTCGACGCGCCGTACGCGGCCAGCCGGCAGGGCCAGAGCTGGCTCACGATCAAGCGCGCTCGCACGCTCGATCTGCTCGTCCTCGCGCCTGAATGGGGACACGGCCGGTGCCGCGGCTGGCTGAGCAACCTCGATCTGGGCGCCCGGGACCCCGCGCAGGGAGGCTTCGTGATGCTCGGCAAGACCTTCAAGGGCTTGACCGACGAGACGCTCGCGTGGCAGACGGACCAGTCGCTCGCGCGGGAGGCCGGGCGGGATGCCTCCACGGTGTATCTCCCGCCCGAACTCGTGGTCGAGGTGGCGTTCAACGACGCGCAGGCGAGTCCTGTCTATTCCGGGGGTGTGGTGCTGCGCTTCGCGCGGGTGAAGCGCTACCGGGCCGACAAAAGCGCCGCCGACGCGGATACGATCCACAGCGTTCGCGCCCTGGCACCGCGAGGCGGCTGACGACGACGGGTCCGCGTCGGCGAGGGGGTGGGGGCCTTACCACAAACCCGGTACTGCGCGCCACCGCACACGGCGCGCGTAGGCGTCGTAGGCGGCGCCGAACTCGCGGCGGAGCGCGCGTTCTTCGAGCGGGACCGCGGCGAGCAGATACGCCGTGCTGAGGACGGCGAACGTCAGGCGGTTCAGCGTCATCACCGGGGTGCCGAAGACGAAGAGGAGCCAGCCGAGGTAGATGGGATGGCGAACGAGCCGGTACGGTCCCGAGGTGGTGAGCGAGGCGGTTGCCCTCGGGAGGCCCACAGGCGAGGCGTCGGGGCTGCCTGCGACGACGCGCTGCACCTGGCGGATGCCGGCCAGCTCGAACACGTCGATCGATCGCGCGGAGACCACGGCGAGGAGCGCGCCGCCGACCTGGGCGGCGTGAAACAGCCACCGCATCCAGCCCTCGATGCGGTACAGCTCGCCGGGCACGTCCTCCCAGGCCCAGCAGACGAGGACGAACAGGAGGCTCGCGACCCAGACGTAGAGCGTCCGTTCGAATGCGGGAGCGAGGTGGCGTGACAGCCAGCGTTTCGCTCGGTCGCGAGCCATCACGCTGTGGTGCCCGGCGAAGGCCGCGACGAGCAGCAGATCGAGGAAGACCGCCCGGAGCAGGGCCGGGTCCGTCAGTCCTCGGCCGGTCGGCGCTCCGGCGCCCGGGGCGAGGGGCGCGGCCCAGGAACCGACCCCGCCCGGTGCCCGGCCCAGGCGGACGGCGTAGAAATAGCCGAAGTAGAGCAACGAGGCGACGAAGGCCGCGCCCCCGAGCCAAGCGGCGGCGAGCGCGAAGGCGTGGCGAGCCCGCGTCGAACGGGGGAGAGCGCTGAACCTCACGGCGGCGGAAGCTCGGGCTTATTATAGGCAGTATGCCCGACAGGCCGGCGGTGTGCGCGGCGATCACGGGCATCGGAGTCGTCTCGCCGTTCGGCTTCGGGCGCGAGGTGTTCTGGGACGGCCTCCGACGCGGCGCGAGCGGCGTGTCGGCGGTGGCCGACTTCGACGCCTCGAGCCTGCCGTGTCGGGTGGCCGCGCCGGTGCCTGCCTCCTGCCTGCTCGACGACGAGGCGCTCGCGGCGCGTGCCGCGCGAGGGGGCGGCGAGAGCGCTGGCAGCGGCCGGGTCGATCCGAGGCGCTACTCGAAGGCCTCGCGGATCGCCGTCATGGCAGCGCTCGAGGCTTGGGAGGATGCCGGGTGCACCCCGGGCGAGCCGGACGCGGGTGTCGTCGTCGGGAGCGGCGCCGGTGGCGTCGACGTCGCCGAGCGGCAGTACCGCGAATACTTTACCGACGGTGGACGCCGCGTCACGCCGTACGCGATCCCCGTGTCGATCGTGGGCATGGTCTCGAGCGAGATCTCGATGGCGCTCGGGCTCCACGGCTTCAGCCACGTGCTGTCGACCGGCTGCACGAGCTCGACCGACGCCATCGGCTACGCTGCGGCCCTCGTCGAGCGCGGCGCGGCGGAGGTGATCCTGTCGGGGGGCGTCGACGCCTGCGTGACGCCCGGGATGTTGTTCGGGTTCTGTCGCATGCGCGCGGTGTCGACGCACTACAACGACCGGCCGGCCGAAGCGTCGCGCCCGTTCGACCGCGACCGCGACGGCTTCGTCCTCGGGGAAGGCGCCTGGATGGTGGTCGTCGAACGAGAGGATCGGGCACGGGCGCGCGGGGCGCGGGTCTACGCGCGCATCGAGGGCTACGCGTCGACGTGCGACGCGTACCATCGCGTCCAGATGGACCCGAACGGCGACGAGATCGTTCGCGCCATGCGCCTGGCGATCGAACGGTCGGGACGATCCCTCGACGAGATCGGCTACGTCAACTACCACGGCACGTCCACCGTGCTCAACGACGCCGTCGAAGCGCAGTGCGTGCGTCGGCTGTTCGGGGCGCGCGCCGACCGCCTCCGAGGATCCTCGACGAAGTCGATGATCGGGCATCCGCAGGGCGCGAGCGGCGCCGCGGGGATCGTGGCTACCGCGCTCGCCCTCTCCTGCGGGTTCTTGCCGCCGACGATCAACCTGACGCATCCGGACCCGGCGTGCGACCTGGATGTGATTCCCAACGAAGGGCGGCGCGTCGAGGTCGAGGCGGCGCTCTGCAATTGCCTCGGATTCGGCTCGAAGAACAGCGCCGTCGTGCTCGGCGCACATCGCTAGCGCGGATTTTTCATGACCGTCGTCACCGGGCCGGCCCGTTCGCTCCGAAAACCGGTTGCGCAGCCCGGAAACACGCTGCTCCGGCTGACCGTCTCGCGAACGCGGCGTGGGGATCCCCGACCCCAGCCCTGTCGCCGGCCTCCGCAGCGTGTTTCGTGCGACCGGAACGAGCTGCGCCACACGGTTTTCTGCGCGAACGGGCCGCAGCGGCTGGGCGACCCATGAATGGTCCGGGCTAGCGCCCCGCTCGTCGGAGGGGGAACGTCGACGGCTCGAGAGGGAGCCAGGTGATCGACGTCGTGATCGCCGGCGCAGGTCCAGCCGGGTGCGTCGCGGCCATCGTGTTGGCGCGTGCCGGGGCCCGGGTCCTGGTTGTCGACCGCGCGAAATTTCCGAGAGACAAGCTCTGCGGCGACACGATCAACCCGGGTGCCCTGGCGATCCTCGGCCGACTCGGGCTGGACGCGCGCGTCGAGCGAGACGGTCTGCGGCTCGACGGCATGCTGGTGACCGGCGAGGGTGGCGTCGCCGTCGAGGGACGCTACGGGCGCGGCCGATACGGGCGGGCGCTATGCCGGCGCGACCTGGACATGTCGCTCGTGGCGGCGGCCGGAAACGCCGGCGCGCAGGTCGACGAGGGCGTGCAGGTCCACGCGGCCGTCGTGGACGACCGCGCGGGCGGCCTCGCGGTGCGCGGCCTCGAGGTGTCGCGGCGAGATGGACGGCGGGTGCAGATTCCCGCGCGCGTCACGGTGGCCGCCGACGGGCGGCGTTCGAGGCTCGCCTTCGGCCTGGGCCTGGCGCGACACCCCGCGGCGCCGCGGCGGTGGGCGGTCGGCGGGTACTTCGCTAACGTCGCCGGCCTCGGCGCGCGCGGCGAGATGCACGTGCGGCGCGGCCACTACATCGGCCTGGCGCCCGTGCCGGGCGGGCTATTGAACGCCTGTCTCGTGACGCCGGACCGGCAGGGGTTCGACGAGCCGGCGCGGCGGCTCCGGGAGGCGATCGACGCCGACCCGCTGCTGCGGGAGCGGTTCACCGGAGCCCAGCTGGTGACGCCGGCCGTGTCGCTGGGGCCGCTCGCGGTGGACGCGCGGGCGGCTGGGCTGCCCGGTCTGTTGCTCGCCGGCGACGCCGCTGGGTTCATCGACCCCATGACGGGGGACGGGTTGCGCTTTGCGCTCCGCGGCGGCGAGTTGGCGGCACAGGCCGCCCTGGAAGCGCTGGCGCACGGGTGGCAAGAGGCGCACGGGCGGCTGGCTGCGCGACGCCGACGGGAGTTCGGGGCCAAAGTGCAGTTCAATCGCCTCCTGTGCGCGCTGGTCGCCTCGCCGCGCACGGTGGACGCAGGGAGCCGCCTCGCCCGCCGACTGCCGCTGCTCGTGTGCGCCATCGTCGCGGTCGCGGGCGACGTGGCGTCGAGCGGCCACGGTGGAGTCGCAGCGGGGGAGCGGTCCGGGTGACCTCGTGACCATGCTGGCCGTTCTCGTCATCGTGTTCGGCCTCATGCTGGTCGAGGTCCGTCGATCGCAGAGAAACGAGCGCGAGCTACGCGCACGCGGCGCCGTCGAGCCCGACAGAGACGTCTACGGGCTGATGCAGCTCGCCTATCCCGGCGCGTTCGCGGCGATGGCGATCGAGGCGATGTGGCGGGAGCCGCGACTCGGGACGCTCTTCTGGAGCGGCGTGGCGGTGTTCGGCGCCGGAAAGGCGCTGAAGTACTGGGCGGTCGCGACGCTGGGACCGCTGTGGACCTTCCGCGTGCTCGTCCTGCCGGAACATCCTCGAGTGACGGGCGGTCCCTACCGCTTCATGCGCCATCCCAACTACGTGGGCGTCCTCGGCGAGCTCGTCGGGGCCGCACTGCTCTTGCAGGTGCCCGTGACCGGCGCGATCGCCACCCTCGGGTTCGGGTGGCTGCTCGCGCGGCGAATGGCGCTGGAGGGCCAGGCACTCGAGCGGGCGTGGCGCGGAAGTACGCGGGGATGAGTACGTCCAGGCGTGAAGCGGGACACTTCACACGTTGACAGCGAGCTGGTAAGACAGCTATATTCCTACCCGTGAAGACGACCGTCGACATCCCGGAGGAACTGTACCGACGGGTCAAGGCCAAGAGCGCCCTGCAGGGTATCCGAATCCGCGATCTCACCATTGCCCTTTACCGGCGATGGTTGGAGGAGGACTCTGCACCTGGGTCTGCGGACGCGCGTTCCTGGCTTGACGAGTGGCTGAGGGAAGCCGACGCCGCAACGGGCCAAGCTCCGCCCGGCCCCTCGGCGCGTGACCTGCTCGAGGCCGACCGAGGCCGCCTCGAGCGGCCGGGCGGGACACCGTGACGGTGGTCGTCGACGCGGCAGTGTGGGTCGCGGCGGCAGACCGGCGCGATCAATTCTCGGGCCCGAGTCGCTCGTTCCTGGAGGCAGTCGCGAAGCACCGGGTCCGAGTCGCCGTGCCGGCCATCGCCCGACTGGAGGTTGCATGTGCCCTGGCTCGCCGGCTCCAGGATGCCGAGCGTGCGAGAGCCCTGGCGGACCGCCTGCGTCGCCACCCGCTGATCCGTGAATATCCCCTTGACGCGTCCCTGATGAGCCGCGCCACCGAGCTGGGAACGTCGGCGTTCTTGAGAGGCGCTGACGCGCTCTACGCCGCCGTCGCCCGTCTCGAGGGGGCCGAGCTGGTGTCGTGGGATGCGGTGCTCATCGAGCGCGCCGGCGCGCGAACCCCCACCGAGTGGCTCGCGGCGACGGTTCCTCCCCGCTAACCCCTGCTAGCCCGGGCCTTTCACAGCGCGCACAGCCGCGACCGCCCGGTCGCGCAGAACACCGTGTCGGGCCGCCCGTTCGGCCTGCACGAAAAGAGTGCGGGGGTTGCGACGAGGCGTGGGGTTGCGCGATCTTCATTCCCCCAGGCACGCCCGCGCGACCTCATCGCACGTCTGTCCGGCCTTGACGGTGACGGCACCGACTTGCCGGAACGGGGCCCCGAACGCCTCGGCCCGCTCGAGCGTGTCGGCCTCCACGACCAGCACGACGGTGTGCTCGGCTTCGTGGACCCAGTCGGCCAGGAGCGTCACGCCCATCCGCGCGGCGTTCTCTGCCGTCACATGGCTCCTGAGCGCTCGAACCATGTCGGGATTCCGGGTGGGACACGTGTCGGCGGTATGCGAATGCTGAATCAAATAGACGGGCACGGCTCGCCCTCCGCGAAGCAGGCCGGCGGCCGCAGGCGCGGCCGGCGTCGGCTCGAAATCTCGGGTTCGTGATCAGGATAGCAGACCCGGGGGACGCGAGCCGGGCCGCAGCCAGGGGCCGCAGTCCGCTCGATTCCGGCGGCAGCGTTCGACGGCGATCCGAGGGCTCGTCAGCCTCCCGCGAGCAGCCCGCGCACCATCTCGACGGTGGTGCGGACGCCCCCGTAGAGGACGATGAGCAGGATGGCGGGCAGGGCGACGCGCAACAACCAGCGCCAGACGCGCCGCGCCGCCGGGTAGGGAAACCCGCGCGCGAGCTCCTCGTCTGCCTCGCGCCAGACGTAGCCGACGAGGATGGCGGTCATGAGGCCGCCGAAGATCAAGAGCATGTTGCCGACGAGCTGGTCGAGCAAGCCCACCCACCTGGTGTCGAGCGCCACCGGCACCCCGGCGGCGGCGATGGCACTGCCGGCGGCCAACGCCGCCGCTCGACGAGGCCAGCCGACCGCGTCGATGAGGCCCGCGGTCACGACCTCGAGCAGCGAGATGGCGGACGTGAGGGCGGCGATGTAGAGGGCGACGAAAAAGAGCACGCCCACCACGACACCAGCCGCGCCCATGGCGTGGAACGCGCGGGGCAGGGCGATGAAGAGGGCGCCGACCGTGCTCTCGCCGACGGCCCCCTGCAGGCCGAAGTGAGAGACGACCGGGAACGTCACGAGGCCGCCGACAAACGCCACGGCCGTATCGGAAATGGCAATGGTCCCCGCTTCGCGCGGCAGGTTGCCGGCCCCGCGAAGGTAGGACGCGTAGGTCATGATCGCCCCCATCCCCAGCGAAAGCGAGAAAAACGCCTGACCGGCCGCGCGCGACAGGGTCCCGAAGTGTGCGAGCTCGCCGAGCTCCGGGCGCAGATAGAAGGTGTAGCCGGCGCCCGCGCCCGACAGCGTGCCGGCCCAGATGGCGAGGCCGAGGACGAGCAAAAAGAGCGTCGGCATCAGGACGAGCGAGGCGCGCTCGATGCCGCCGCGGACGCCGCCCGCCACGATGGCGATGGTGAGGGCCATGCCGATCAGGTGGAACACGACAGCCCGCCCGCCAGCGCTCGTCACGGCGAAGTGGGCGGCCGTGTCCTCGGGAATCGCGCCGCGGAGCGTGTCCACGAGCAACTGGGCCGTCCAGCCCATGATCACCGAGTAATACGCCAGGATGCCGAAGCCGGCCACGACGAAGACGACGCCCAGCCAGCGCCAGGGCGGGCCCGCCACGACGGCGGGCGCCCTGAGCGCGCTCGCCTGCGTGCGACGACCGACGACGAGCTCCGCCGTGAGCAGCGGTACGCCCACCACGGCCACGATCGCGAGATAGGCGAGGACGAACGCGGCGCCGCCGCCTTCCGAGGCGAGGTAGGCGAACCGCCACAGGTTGCCGAGGCCGACGGCCGACCCGACGGCAGCGAGGACGAACCCGAGCGTGCTCTTCCAGCTTTCGCGTTCAGCGGGCATCGTTCACCCTTCCCGTGGTGTGGTGCTCGGTCTTCCCGTGGTGCGTCACGCGTGGTCCGGCTACGCTACCCAGCCCCGGCCGCCGTGTCAACCAGCCTCACCGCGACGACAGGTCCCCGGGCGGCGGCCGGCGATCGGCGCCTTCGCCGCGGCTATACTGGAAGGCGCGATGTTGCTCGAAGCACGGGCCGCGCCGCCCTTCTACAAGAACGGCTATCTCCTGGCGTGCGAGACGACGCGCGAGGGCGTCCTGATCGATCCCGGCGACGAAGTGGGCGAGCTGCTCGACCTCGTGGAGCGCCACCAGGTCTCCGTCAAGTTCATCCTCCTGACCCACGCCCACATGGACCACGTGAGCGGCGTCGCGCGTGCCCGGCGCGCGCTGGGCGCGCCGATCGGCCTGCACCGCGACGACCTCTTCCTCTACGAGAAGGCCGTCCAGCAGGGACTGGCCTTCGGCGTCCGCGTAGAGCCTCCGCCGCCGGTCGACTTCTTCTACGACGCCGCCGGCCTCGGATACCGCTTCGGGTCCTATGAAGTGCAGGTGCACCACACGCCGGGGCATTCGCCGGGCGGCGTTTGCCTGCGAGTCGGTCGTGCGGGCGAGCCGGGCCAGGCGCTCTTCGTCGGCGACACCTTGTTCGCCGGCTCGATCGGCCGCACGGATCTGCCGGGCGGCGACCACGAGACGCTGCTCCGCTCGATCCGCGAGGTGCTCTTTGCATTCGGCGACGATGCGGTGGTGTACCCGGGACACGGACCGGTCACGACGATCGGGGAGGAACGGCGGAGCAACCCGTTCCTGGTGGGGGTCATCGCCTGACCCGGCGGACGAGCTGGACATGCGGCTGGGACCGGACGACGGAAGGAAGCCGGGGAAACTGACGTCCGGCTAAAGCCGGACGCCACATGTGAAGGCAGATGTCCGGCTAAAGCCGGACGCCACAGGAATCATCGAGGCTGTCGCCGGATCTCGCCCTGCTCCTCGTCGGCGCGGACGCGCCGCGCGTCTGCCGCACGTCGCGACCAGCCGAAGACCCCGAGCCCGACGCCCAGAACCGCCGCTGTTTGCAGCGCCAGATTGAGCTCGTAGTTGGCGACGTTCGCGGTCCCCGGTGGAGGGAGGAAGGTGACGATGAGCGCCACGGCGGTCGCGACGAGACCGGCGAGGGCGACCGCCACAATAGCGGTGCGGCGCGAGCGCCACAGTGCCGATCGGGGAGCACAACCGATCCCGCCGGTGCCTTCCAGCCGCACGAGCGCGGCGAAGAGATAGAAGTAGGGGATGAAGTTCGCGATGATGGTCAGGCCCACGAGGATGTCGTAGGCTTCCATCACAGTCGTGTGCGTGCCCGCCAGCGTCAGGAACAGGCTGACGACGAAGACGACCGACGAGACGAGCGCCTGCGCCACGAGGGCGACGGCGGGCGTGCGATAGCGCGGATGCAAGCGGGCCAGGGCTGTCGGCATCGCCTCGTCCATCCCGATGGCGAACGGCAAGCGGGCCGAGCCGGCGACCCACGAGTGGACCGTGGCGACCAGGCCCACCGCCAGCAGCGGCGCCGTCGCGCGCCCGACGCTCGGCAGTCCGAGCGTCGCTCCGACGAGATCGACCGCCTCGGCGATGCCAGTTCGCTCGGGGAAGGTGCCGGCCGGGAGCACCGCGAGCACCGAGGCCGAGGTGACGAGGTAGTAGGCGGCCACCAGCCCGAAGGCGAGCGCGACGCCGCGCGGGATCGTTCGCCTGGGGTCGACGACTTCCTGACCGACGAACGCCGTGATCTCGAAGCCGACGAAGGCGAAGCAGAGCGACGACCACAGGCCGACCGTCTGGCTCGTCGCCGCGCGCGGGACGAGCTCGGCGGGCGCGAACGAGGTTGCCGGGCCCGTCCTGGCGAGGGCGAGGGCCGCGGCGCCCACGAGCAGCGCGACTGGCACCCAGAGCCCGACGAGCCCGCCGCGCTGCACCCAGCGTCCGGCCCGCAGCCCGATGATGTTCAACCCTGTCGAGCCCCACAGCAGGCCGAGAACGAACAGCGCGGTGTAGGGACGGCTGTCCGCGAGGGAGGCGCCCTGCGGTCCGAGGGCCGCCGCCGCATTGGCCGCGGCGAACAGGAGCACCGAAGGAAAGTAAAACAGGTTGCTCACCCAGTAGCACCACCCGCAGACGAACCCGTGGAGCGGCCCGAACGCTCGCCGGGTCCACGGATAGAGGCCACCTTGCTCCGGGTAGCGGCGTGCCAGGGCCCTCACGGCCACGGCGAGCGGCAGCGCGAAGAGCAGAGCGGCGAGCAGCCACAGAGCCATGGCGGGGGCACCGGCTGCTGCGCTGCGCGTGATCCACCGCGGGCTGACCACCGCCAGGACTGTCACCAGGATGACGTCCGAGAGCGCGAGGGCGCGGATGAACGGGAAGTCGGGGTGTCGGGCCGGCGGGGACGAGGCGCCCATCGGGGTCGGGGCGCGATTGTACCAGAGGGCTGCGGGCCGGCGCCTGAGCGCGGTGAATGAGCCGCGACCGTCCTGCGGTGCCGAGAGCGGCAGTATAATCGCGGCATCGTCTCATGGGTGGGGTGAGAACGGTCCGGCGGCGGCGCCCGATGTGCCAGTGGAGCTGGCGGCGCTGGTCGCGGTCCGTCCTCGCCTGCGGCGCCGCGCCGGTGGTGTTGACTCTGTGCGCGTCGAGCGGTGCCGTGGGGCAGCCGGCGCGGCCTTCGCAGACCGGCGACGGGGATTCGCTCGCTCGCCGCGCGGCCCGCGCGATCGCGCACGGGCGCTACGCCGAGGCCGAGAGCCTCGCGCGGGCGGCACGGCCGGACGACCCGGTCGCCGCGTCGATCCTGGCGCGGCTTGCTGTCGCGCGCGGGCGATACGACGAGGCGGCCACACGACTGGACCCGCTCGCCTCGCGGTACCCGGCGAGCGAGGCGGCGCTCGAGCTGGGCCTCCTCTATGACCTGCGCGGCCGGAAGACTGAAGCACGTCGGCTCTTCGGCGGCATCCTCGCGGACGCCAGCCGGTTCACCGTCGCGGAGGACATCGCGCGGGTGGCGCGCGCCGCCCGGGCGCTCGGGCAGGTGCGCGCGGCGAACTCGCTCTATCGCGAAGCGCTCGCCGCGCGGCCAGCCGATCCGGCGATCAACACGGCGTGGGGCGACCTGTTTTTGGAAAAGCATCAATTCGGCGAGGCGGCGGCGTCGTTTCGCGCCGCGCTCGAGCAGGATGACCAGTGGGCGCCGGCGCACCTGGGCCTGGCGCGGGCGGTTGCCGACGAAAACCCCGCGATGGCCGCCGCCGCGGCGCGACGGGCGATCGAGATCGACCCGAACCTGGCCGACGCGCAGGTCGTGCTGGCCGAGCTGGCGCTCGCCGAGCGCCGCCGCGACCGGGCGCTTTCGGCACTCGAGCGAGCGCTCGCGGTCAATCCGCAGCACCTCGGGGCGCGCTCGTGGCTCGCGGCCCTTGCGTACGTCGAGGGGCGCCAGGCCGACTTCGAGGCCGAGGCGGCGCGGGTGCTGGCCGTCAACCCGGTCTACGGCGACCTCTACCGGGTGACCGGCGCGCTGCTCGCTCAGTACTACCGGTTCGACGAGGCCGTGGCGGTCGGCGGCCGAGCCCTCGAGCTCGAGCCGGACAACGTGCGCGCCGCGGCCGACCTGGGCATGCACCTGCTCCGGACCGGCGACGAGCGCGAGGCGCGGCGGATGCTCGAGCGCGCGTTCCGCGCCGACCCGTACGACACGGTCACGTTCAACCTCCTCCAGATGCTCGACCGGCTCGACAAGTTCGGGTCGTTCCGGGCCGGCGCGGCGACCGTCCGGATCGACCCGGCGGAGGCGCCGGTCCTGCGCGAGTACGCCGTCCCGATCGTGCAGGCGGCGCTCGCGACGTTCGAGGCGCGGTACGGCGTGACGCCTCGCGGGCCGGTGCTCGTGGAGATCTTCCCGAAGCACGACGACTTCGCCGTGCGCAACCTCGGGCTGCCGGGGCTCATCGGCGCGCTCGGGGCGTGCTTCGGGCGGGTCGTCACGCTCGACTCGCCGCGCGCGCGCAAGCCAGGCACCTTCAACTGGCAGGCGACGCTCTGGCACGAGCTGGCGCACGTCTTCACGCTGCACCTGTCGAAGCAGCGCGTGCCGCGATGGCTGACCGAGGGCATTTCGGTCTACGAGGAGGGGCGGGTGCAGGCGGCGTGGGCGCGGGACGCCGAAGTGGCCTTCGCGCGGGCCTACGACCGCGGCGAGGTGCTCCCGCTCGTGGAGCTCGAGTCGGGCTTCGCGCGCCCCGAGACGATCGGCCTCGCGTACTTCCAGGCCTTCCTCGTCGTCGAGTTCCTTATCGATCGGTATGGAGAGCCGTCGCTGCAGGCGCTCGTCCGTGCCTTCGGCGACGGGCTCGACACCGACGCGGCGCTCAACCAGGTCGTGGGGCGTTCACTCGCGAGTCTGCAGGCGGCGTTCGACGCGCGGCTCGCCGAGCGGTTCGGCGCGCTCGGCCGCGCGCTCCGGATGCCCGACGGGCTGACGCTGCCGACGAGCGGCGACCCGGCCGCGTGGCGAGCGCTGGCCGCGCGATACCGCGACAGCTACCCGGTGCTGGTGGCCGCTGGGCAGGCGCTGGCGGCCGGGGGGGACCGCCCGGCGGCGTTCGCGGCGCTCGAGCGGGCCGCCGAGCTCGTTCCCATGGCGACCGGGCCCGACAGTCCGCGCGCCCTGATGGCGGCGCTCGCCGAGCAGGCGGGCGATCCGGCGCGGGCGATGCAGGAGCTGGCGGCGCTCCTCGCCTACGACCACACCAACGTCGACGCCGCGCGCAAGCTGGCCGCGCTCGCCGACGCCGCCCAGGACGACCACAGGCGGCGCCTGGCGTACACGCACATCGTGACGCTCGACCCTTTTGACGCCGGGGCGCACTCGGCGCTCGGGCGCCTGGCGCTCGCGGCCCGCGACGTGACGCTCGCGACGCGGGAGTTTCAGGCGGCGCTCGCCGCGGGCCCAGTCGACCCGGTGTCGGCCCACTGCGACCTCGGGGAGGCGTACCTGGCGGCCGGGCGCCGGGCCGACGCGAAGCGCGAGGCCCTCCGGGCCCTCGAAATCGCGCCGACCTACGAGCGCGCGCAGGAGCTGCTGCTCAAGGCGGTGGAGGGCGGCCGATGACGGGCGTGCCGGCCGGCCGACGCGGAGCGCCGCCGATGGTCCGGCGGCCGGAACGCCTCGTCACGGGCCTGGCGGCGACGGCGCTCGCGCTGCTGACCGCGACCGGTCTGACTGGCTCGCCGGCTCCACGCGGACCTGGCGTCGCACAGGTCGAGCCCCGCGACCGACGGTTCGCCGGCCTGGACTGGACGTTCGTTCGAATCAAGTACACGGCCTTCACGACGCCCGGTCGCTGGGACACGCTCGACGAGCCCTGGGCCGTCGACTACGACGCGGCGGACCATAATCTGTCGCGGCGCCTGAGAACCGTGACCGCGATCCAGGTGAACGACCCGATCGTCCTCACGCTCGAGGACCCGCGGCTCTGGGACTATCCGTGGATCTACATGGTCGAGCCGGGCAATCTCCGCCTGACGGACCGCGAGGTGCCCATCTTGCGCGAGTTCCTGCTCAGGGGCGGGACGCTCGTGCTCGACGATTTCCACGGCCCCGTGGAATGGGCCAACGTGGAGCGGGAATTGCGCCGGGTCTTGCCCGACCGGCGCATCGTCGATCTGAAGGCGGACCACCCGGTCTTCCGCAGCTTCTACACGATCGACCAGTTTCCGCAGGTGCCGGGGCTCGGCTCCTTCTTCGCCGGACGCACGTGGGAAAAAGGCGGCTACGTCGCCACGCTCCGCGCCGTCGAGGACGACCGCGGCCGCGCCATGGTCCTCATCAACTGGAACACGGACATGGGCGACGGCTGGGAGTGGTCGAACGCGCTGGAGTACCCTGGCTACCTGAAGTACACGACGGAGGCCTACCGGATGGGCATCAACGAGGTCGTCTACTCGTTGACGCACTGAGCGATCGGGACCAGACCGCGCGCGGGGAGGGAGATGGAGACGTCGGTGGACGTGGCCGCGGCGGCCGAACGCGTGGCGCGAGGGCGCGAGCGGATCCTGGCGGAAATCCGCAAAGTGATCGTGGGCCAGGAGGAGGTCATCGATCAGGTCCTCATCGCGCTCGTCACTGGCGGGCACTGTCTCATCACGGGCGTTCCTGGGCTGGCCAAGACGCTCCTCATCAAGACGCTGGCGAACATCCTGCAACTGAGCTTCAAGCGCATCCAGTTCACGCCGGACCTGATGCCGGCCGACATCACGGGCACGGAGGTGCTCGAGGAGTCGGCCGACGGGACGCGCTCGCTCCGGTTCATTCCGGGGCCGATCTTCGCGCAGATCCTGCTCGCCGACGAGATCAACCGCACGCCGCCGAAGACGCAGGCGGCGCTGCTCGAGGCGATGCAGGAGTATCACGTGACGGCAGCCGGCCGCAGCTACCCGCTCGAGCGGCCGTTCTTCGTGCTGGCCACCCAGAACCCGATCGAGCTCGAGGGCACGTATCCGCTGCCCGAGGCGCAGCTCGATCGGTTCATGTTCAACCTGGTCATGACCTACCTGTCGGAAGACGACGAGGTGCAGGTCGTGACGCGGACGACGGGCACCACCGACCAGGCGCCGGCGCGCGTGCTGAGCGGCCCGGAGATCCTCGAGTTCCAGCGGATCGTGCGGCAGGTGGTGGTCGCCGAGGAGGTGGCGCGCTACGCGGTGCGGCTCGTCAACGCGTCGCGGCCGTCGCGGGCGAGCGCGCCGGAGTTCGTGCGCAAGTGGGTGAAGTGGGGCGCGGGGCTGCGCGCCTCGCAGGCGCTCATTTTGGGCGGCAAGGCGCGCGCCCTCATGCACGGGCGCTACCACGTGTCGGTGGCGGACATCCGGGCCCTGGCGGCCCCGATCCTCCGGCACCGGATCATCCCGAACTTCTACGCCGAATCGGAACACGTCACGCCGTACGCCATCATCGAGCGCCTGCTCGATGCCGTGCCGGCACCGCGGAGTGGGCTCTGAGTGACTCGCATCCAGAACCCGATTCCCGACCGCTTCCTCGATCCGGCCGTCCTCGCGCGGATCGCCACCATGGAGCTGCGGGCGCGGACGGTCGTGGAGGGGTTTCTCGCCGGCCTGCACCGGAGCCCCTACCGGGGCTTGAGCGTCGAGTTCGCCGAGTACCGCCAGTACCTCCAGGGCGATGACCCGTCGACCATCGACTGGAAGGTCTACGCGCGGAGCGACCGCTACTACGTGAAGAGGTTCGAGGAAGACACCAACGTCGACTGCCACCTGCTCGTCGACGTGAGCGCGTCGATGGGCTACGGCGGGAGCGGGGTGACGAAGCTCGCCTACGGCTCGTACCTGGCAGCGGCCCTCGCGTACTTGATGAACCGCCAGCGCGACGCCGTCGGCCTCGTCGCTTTCGACGACCGCATCGTGACCCGACTGCCAGCGAGCGCGCGGCCCGGCCACCTCCACGCCATCCTCCTGGCGCTCGAGCGCCTGACGCTCGGCCGCCGGTCGGATCTGGCGGCGCCGCTCGATCAGCTCGCGCAGACGCTCGTCAAGCGCAGCATGGCCGTGGTGGTGTCGGACCTGCTGGACGACCCGGATGCCGTCCTCAAGGGACTCCGGTACCTGCGCGGCCGCGGGACCGACGTCATCGTCTTTCAGGTGCTGGCCCGCGACGAACTGACGTTTCCCTTCACGCGGACGACGCGGTTCCGCGATCTGGAAAGCCAGGAGGAGGTGCTGGCCGTGCCGGCCAGCGTGCGCGGCGAGTATCTGCGGCGGGTCGACGCGCTCCTGGCCTTCTACGAGCGCGAGCTCCGCGTGACCGACATCGACTACCTCCGGCTCGACACCGCGCAGCCGCTCGACCTGGCGCTCATGAAGTACCTGGCGACGCGCGCCCGGCGCGGCGTGAGGCTGTAGATGGCGTTTCTGTTCCCGGCATTCCTCGCGGGCGCCGCCGCGGCGGCGGTCCCGATCCTGCTGCACCTGCTCCGGCGCGAGACGGCGCCGCCGCTGCCGTTCAGCGCTGTGCGGTTTCTCGTGCGTGCACCCGAGGAGCGACGCGCACGGCACCGGCTGCGCGAGTGGCTGCTGCTGGCCCTGCGCGTGGCCGCGCTCGTCCTGCTCGCGACCGCGTTCGCCCGCCCGTATCCGACGCGCGGCGCGGCTGGGCCATCTGGCGTGACGATCGTCGCGGTCGATACGTCGTTCAGCCTGTCGGCGCCAGGTCGCTTCCCGCGCGCGCAGGCCCTCGCGCGCGAGGCCATCGACCGGGCCGACCCGAGCCACCTGGTCGGGGTCGTGGCCTTCGGCGACAGCGCCGCGCTCGTGGCCGAACCCGCGCTCGACCGCGCGGCGGCGCGCGCCGCCGTCGAGCGACTCGAGCCGGGCTACGGCGCCACGCGCTACCGCCGTGCCCTGGACCGCGCCGTCGCGGCGCTCGACGGGCGTGCCGGCCGCCTCGTGCTCGTGACCGACCTGCAGCGCGCCGGGTGGTGGGGCGACGAGGAGGCCCGCGTGCCCGCCGACGTCGAGGTCGACCTTGTGGACACCGGCGGCGTCACCTCGAACCTGGCGGTCACGGCCCTCGGGGTGGAGGCCAGCCGCCCGGTGGCCGTGATCCGCGCGATGGGAACCGCCTCGGGTTCCGTGCGCGCCCGCCTGTTCGTCGACGACCGCCTCGTGGCGACGCGGGTCGTCGACGTCGCTTCGGGTCGTCCGACGCGAGTCGCCTTCGATGTCGCGGCCCCGGAGGCCGGCGTGCTGCGCGCCTCGGTGGACGACCCGGTGGGATACGCCGCCGATAATGCCCGCTACGCAGCGCTCGGGACCGGGTCGCCGCTGCGGGTGCTCGTCGTGGCCGCCAGCGACAGCCGCGAGAGCGACGCCCTGTATCTTACCCGCGCGCTCGCGGCCCACGATCCGGCGGCGATCCAGGTGGATGTGCTGAGCGGTCAGGTTCTGGCGGCCGCGCCCGAGCGGGTGGCGTCGAGCGCGGCGGTCGTCGTCATGTCGACCCGCGGCCTCGACCGCCGCGCGAGCGACGCGCTGCTAGCCCACGTCGCGTCGGGGCGAGGCGGCCTGCTCGTCACGGGCGGTGACCGGGTGAGCCCGGCGGCTGTCTCCGCGCTCATCGGGTCGGGGTCGCGCGTGTCGGCGGCGCACCACGAGCCCGCAACGGCCGTCCTGTTGACCGACGTCCGGCACCCCATCGTGGTGGGGCTCGGCCCTCTCGGTCTCCGATTCGGGCGGTTGCGCGTCGACCGGAGTCTGACGCTGGAGGATCCCGCCTGGCAGGTGCTCGGGCGGTTCACCAACGGGACCGTTGCGCTGGCCGAGCGCCCGCTGGGGCGCGGGCGCGTGCTGTGGCTCGCGTCGGACCTCGCCGGCGCGTGGAACGACTGGCCGCGCGACCCGGTGTTCGCCCCGTTCGTGCACGAGATGCTCCGCTACCTGGCCGGCGTCCGTGGGGACCCGAGGGAGCACACGGTCGGCGACGCGCCGCCCGGGGTGCCACGGCGGCCGGGCGTGGCGACTGCGGGTGTGCCGCCGCGCCGGGTGGCCGTGAACGTCGACCCGCGCGAGTCGGACCCGGCCCGCCTCTCGACCGAGGAGTTCCTCGGGAGAATTCGCCGGGTCGACCCGTCGCCCCGGGGCGTGCCGGCCTCGGTCGGCGAGCGCGCCGAGGCGCGGCAGGGCTACTGGCGCTATCTGCTGGCGTTGGTGTTCCTGACCCTCGTGCTCGAGAGCTGGGTGAGCCGGCGATGACGAGATCCCGAGGAGGCGCCATGATCGCTCCAGCCTCTGAGCTGGACACGTTTCTCGGGCGCGTGCGCCGCCGGTGGGCAGCAGCGGCCCTGGCCTCGGCGAGCGCCCGCGCGTTCGCGCTCGCCGCGATCGTCCTGCTGCTCGGGTCCGGGGCGGCGGCTCGGCTGCCGGCCGACGGCGCGGCGATCCTCGTCGTCGCGGGCGCGACGCTCACCGCCCTGGCCACCGTGGTGGTCCGGGCCTTCGGGCCAGTTCGGCGGTGGCCGACGTCGCGCCGCGTGGCGCGCTTCACCGAGGAGCACGTGCCGGGGCTGGAGGACCGCCTGGCGACCGCAGCCGAGCTGCTCGAGGCGCGGCCGTGGACCTCAGGCCGAGACGGTTTCGCGGATCTTGTCGTGACCGATGCCGCCGCGCGCGTGCGCGCGCTCCCGCCGCGGAGCGTGGTGCCGAGCGCCTCGCTCGTCCGCGCGGGAGTCCGTCTGGCGCTGGCGGCGGCGCTGTTCGCCGTGGCGGTCTCGGTGGCCATCGGGCCCGCGCGGCGTGCGCTGGATGCGGCCCTGGGACATCTCGGTCGGGGACGGGCGCCCGCCGGGAGCGGACCGGACGTCGCGCGCGCGGAGCTGGGACCGCCCCGCGTGACCCGAATCGACATCGAGTACGAATATCCCCCGCACACCGGCCTGAAGCCGCGACGCGAGGAGGACGGGGGCGACATCGCCGCGCCGCTGGGGACGCGCGTGCGGTTGCACATCGAGACCGACCGTCCCGTGGCTCGAGGTGTCCTCGCCCTGGGCGGGGGCGAGCGGCTGCTGCTCGAGTCGCGCGGCGAGCGGGCGCTGGTGGGCCGTCTCCGCGTCGAGGCCGACACGTCGTATCGCGTGGCGCTCGAGGCGCCCGGGGGGCGGCGGAACGAGGGCGACACCGAGTATTTCATCCGCGTGATGGACGACCGCCCACCGGCGGTGCGCATCCTGCGGCCGGCGGGCGATCGGCGGGTCACGCCGCTCGAGGAGGTCACGATCGAGGCGCGGGCGGAGGACGACTACGGCATCGAGGGGTTCGAGCTGGTCTACGCCGTGCGAGGGCAGGAGTCGCGCACGGCGCCGCTCCAGGGCGGGGGGGCGGCCACGGCGCGGACCGGGTCGCATCTCCTCTATCTCGAAGATCTCGGCGTCGTGCCCGGCGATTTCATCGCTTACTACGCTCGCGCGCGCGACACGGGGCGCTTTCGCCCGTCGGTCGAGGCGCGAAGCGACCTGTACTTCCTCGACGTCGTCCCGTTCGACGAGGCGTTCGTGGCGGCCGAGAGCGCGGCGCTCGGCGGGGGGGCGAACCAGCGGTCGCTCGAGAGCCTGATCCGGGCGCAGAAGGACGTGATCAGCGCTACGTGGACGCTCGACCGCCGGCAGCCCGACAGTCGCTCGGTGTCGGACATCCTGGCGGTCGCCCGCGCGCAGGCGGAGCTGAAGCGACAAGTGGAGGCGATGCCGGGAGCGAGCCGGAAGCTCGGGCGGGGGCTCGGCGGCCGCGCCGCAGGCGGGCTGGACGACGACCCCCTGGCGCGCGCCACCGAGGCGATGGGCCGCGCGCACAAGGCGCTCGAGGCGCTCGACCCCGCGGCGGCGCTCCCGCACGAGATGGAGGCCTTGAACGCGCTCTTGCGCGCCGAGGCCGAGGTTCGGCGCCGCCAGGTGGCGCGGCAGCAGCAGGCGAGCGGAGGGGGGAGCTCGGGTCGCGAGCAGTACGACCTCTCTTCGCTCTTCGACCGCGAGCTGCAGCGCCAGCAGACCTCGAGCTACGAGACGCGGCCGTCGGGCGAGGGACGCGCGGCGGAGCGTGCGGACGACCCGCTGAAGGCGATCGAGGCGCTCGCCAGGCGCCAGAACGACTTGAGCCGCCGGCTGGGCGAGCTGGCCCGCCGCGAGTTGGAAGCTGCCGAGCGCGGGCGGCAGCTCGAGCGGCTGGCGCGCGAGCAGGAGGCGATGCAGCGGGAGGCCGAGGCGCTGTCGCGGCAGCTCGCTGAGGAGCGGGCCGGCCAGCCGTCGCGCCGCGAGCCGAGCGCGGCACCGCGCGGATCCGCGCAGGCCGAAGCCCCGCGCGGGGGGCGCGGCCGGGC
>FWPU01000435.1_pt1 | contig 134704 bp, 138 predicted proteins | sample 2228361 | NCBI WGS metagenome assembly FWPU01 (sample SAMEA103939777, study PRJEB20133) | metagenome | reverse complement strand
CTGCCCTCATTGGCTAGCCCTAGAATCGCTAGCTTGTTGGTCTCATCGAACAGAACCCGGACTTTGCCCAGTCGCTTGCCCCTCTGGCTCAACTTCCCCTCAAACTGCTGGAACTTGCTCTGCCGGCGCAGCTTGTTCTCAGTGGAGGTAGCCTTTTCAGGGGTTACGTCACACCCTATAGCACAGCTCCCAGAAAAAGTCAAGAGGCCATGGGAAAATCACGGGTGGATCGGGAGTTAGGTTAATAAGTGGCTGGAGAAAGTTGAAGAAGTCCATGGGTAACCCTAGGATGGATATATCATGAACCCCCGTGCGCATCAACCCGTAATGGTCGCCGAAGTCCTAGAAACTTTAGCTGTAAAACCCAATGGGATATATCTCGACGGGACCGTAGGCGGCGGCGGCCACGCACGCGAGATCGCGTCGCGCCTACAGAACGGGCTTTTGATTGGACTCGATTGCGACCCCAATGCTCTAGAATTCGCCCGCACGCGACTCCAAGAATTTGCGAATCGCGTCAAGCTTGTTCACGCGAACTTCGCCCAGCTCGACAGAGTTCTAGACGAACTGAAAATTCAGTCTGTCGACGGCATTCTCTTGGATCTCGGGGTTTCGCTGACCCAGCTCGACACAGCACAGCGCGGGCTGAGCTTTCGCTTAGAAGGCCCGTTGGATATGCGCCTGGACCCAACGCAAGAGCTGACGGCCGCTGATCTGATCAACTCGCTCGATGAAACTGAGCTAGTCAACATCTTTCGCAACTATGGAGAAGAGCGTTGGGCTGTGCGCATTGCTAGAAACATCGTCCGAGAGCGCCGCTTTACCCCCATCGAAACGACGCTGGACTTAGCTCAGATCATCGAGCGGAGCGTCCCAGCGGCCGTGCGTCGCAAGAGCCGAATTCACCCGGCGACCCGTGTCTTCCAAGCCCTGCGCATCGCGGTCAACAACGAGCTGGAAAACCTGCAGCAGGCTCTGGAGACAGGCTGTGCGCGGCTTGCTCCAGGCGGACGCTTTCTGGTGCTCTCCTTTCATTCCCTAGAAGACCGGATAGTCAAGCGCCATTTTCGCGCACTGGCTCAAGGCGACGAAGTTCAAACTTGGGGACCCATACGCCCTTCGCCGGAGGAGTGCGCACGCAACCCGCGGGCGCGTAGTGCCAAGTTACGGGTAATACAGAGACTGGGGCGAACCTTGACAAACCCACTGTGAGCTTGCAAAATAAAGACGAAAACTAAACCGTAGACAGAACAAGGGAGGGTTGAGCGCGCCGCTCGGTCCTCCCTGGTGAGAGGGTATCATGAAAGCACAAGTGATCGAATTCCAAACAGGGAAAGGTCTTCCCAAGGAAGCGTTCGAGCAGATCGCCCCGGTGGTAAGCGGTGGTCGGCTGGTGGTCTTCCCCACGGAGACGTCCTACGTCGCTGGGGGTGATGCCTTCAACCAACGGCTGGTGCAGCAGGTGCGAGAACTCCGCCAAGATACAGAAAATCCCCTAGCGTTTTACATCAGCAGCATTACAGAATTTCGGCTGTACTCTGTGCCGGTCCTGCCCCGGTTGCGCCGGGCGCTGGAGCGGTGCTTGCCCGGCACGTATGGAGTCATCGTGCGGGCGACCCAAGCCGCCCCGCGCGTCTGCGTCAGCAGCGCCGGCACTATCGAGATTCACATGCCGGCCAGTCAGTCCTATCAAATGTTCTATGAGGCCAGCGGACGCCCACTGGTGGGGTTCAGCTTGCCTCGGTTGCGCCGAGAGGACGTTCTGGAGCGATTCGCCGAGCAAGCCGATCTGATTGTTCTTACCGATGAGCCGATGAACTCTGAGAGCTACGCGCTGCTCGATTTTACCCAAGACCCGCCGGTGGCTCTGCAAGGGGAGCTGCCCAAGTGGCTGAGCCCTTAATCGGCCCGAAACCGGAAAGTCCTTGCGGCGATGGCGAACGTCACCACCCACCACAGGCCGATTTGAGCGAGCTCTGCGCCCAAGGACATCAGCGAGGCGTCGTTAAGGGCGACCGCGCGCAAGGCTCTCATCAATGGGGTCAGGGGCAAGACCTGCACAAGGGCTTGGACGACCTGGGGGAGCCCACTCGTTGGGAAAAACGTCCCGGCGAGAAACATCATGGGCATACTGATCACTTGGGCGAGGCCGCTGGCTGCGCTGGCTGTCCGACTGACCCCAGCCACAATGAATCCGATGTTCAGAAAGATCAGCGTACCTCCCAGCGTCAAGCCGTAGAGATTGAGCAAGCTGCCGTGCACGGTCGCGCCGAAGAAGACCGTGGCGATCAGAATAATCAGCGTGGCTTGGAGGAAGACCAATACGAGATAGGCGAGCACTTGGCTGATGAGAAAGAGCCGTGGCGCTAGCGGCGTCGCACGGATTCTCTTCAGGATGCGCTGCTCGCGATAGCGCGTCATGTCCACGGCAATACCGATAATGCCATTCATCATCAATCCCATGCCCATAACGCCCGGCAGCAGAAAATCCATATATTTGACACGATGGGCATCAAGCGCCTCTTCTTTGAGGGTGAAGAGCTTGGGAGCATTGGTGGCCCGCAAGTTGGCCTCGTTCATGAACTGACTCAGTACGCCGCGCACCAGCTCATACTCGACAAGGTTGCTCTTGTCGTAGAAGACCGTGAGCTCGATCTTGGGCGGGGAGGAACTGAACGTACCAAGGGTTTTGAACGATTCGGGAATAATGATAACCGCGTTCAGTTTCCCATCTTGGACGGCTTTTTTGGCGTCGGCTTCGCTAACGATCTGCTCGTTGATTTGGAAAAACTTAACTTGGCTCAGCCCTGCGATTATCTGCCGAGAAAATTCTGTATTTGCTCGATCGATGATCGCTAGCTTCGCACTGCCGGCTCCCTCGCCAAAGCTGAAGAGCCCAAAGATCACGATGAACATCACCGGGAAGGCCAGCCCCCAAAAGAGCGTCTGCCAATCGCGAAACATGATCTTGAGCGATGCGATGAAGAGTTTGAAAAATATCACTCTCTCAACTCCTTGCCGGTCAGCTCCAAGAAGACGTCTTCTAAGTTAGCGGGTAAAACCTCGATATCTGTGACCGGGATTTTTTCTCTTTCTATCGTTTTCAGCAATGAAGGCAGGCTATCGAGGGCTGTAGCCACTCGAAGTTGATATGCAGTCCTGTGGTCGCTCATCTGGTGAGCGCCCAGCACCCCCTCGACCTTCTGAAAGATTTCAAGAGATACGCGCTGAGCGGTGATGAGATTGATCCGATAGCTCGACTTGAGATTGTGTATCAGATCACTTGGAGTATCGAGCGCGACGATTTTCCCCAAGTCAATAATAGCGACTCGGTCGCACAAGAGCTGCGCTTCTTCCATATAATGCGTCGTCAGCACCACCGTCTTGCCTTGATTGTTAATGCGCTTGATAAAATCCCACAGATGACGCCGTGCTTGGGGGTCCAGTCCTGTCGTCGGCTCATCCAAAAAGACGATTTCCGGATCATTGACAAGACTTGCCACGATGGAAAAACGCTGCTTTTGTCCCCCGGAGAGATGCTTCACCAAAGAGTTTCTCTTTTCTAGCAACCCCACGCTCTCCAGCAAGGCATCGGCATCAATAGTATGACCATAGAAGCTGGCGAAGAGATCTAAAATCTCGCGAAGCGTGAGAAAATCAAAATACGCTGACGCTTGGAGCTGCACGCCGATCTTGTGCTTGACTTTCTCGCTCTCGCGGTGTGAATCGTAGCCGAGCACCAGAGTCTTTCCCGCTGTCGGCTCTTGCAGCCCCTCGATGATCTCCAGCGTGGTGGTCTTCCCGGCTCCGTTGGGGCCGAGCATCCCAAAGATCTCTCCCCGCTCTACTGCAAAAGAGATATCGTTGACGGCAACCAACGCGCCGAATCTTTTCGTCAAGTGCTCCACTTGAATGACAGCCATACGCTTCATTATAAGCAAGACGAACACCCCTGCAAGGAGATCACAGTGTTTGACAGATCTTTGCCCTCGGTTTATAGTGAACACGATGAGAGCTCAGGGCGACCTTCAAGCGCGCCATCTCTGGTGCGTTCTTGGTGTCAATCTCTTTGACAACCTGCGTCCGGGCGATATGCAGGAACTCAGCGGGTACATGAGGGATCGCAAGTACCGGCGCGGGGAGATCATCTATTTGCCCGGCGATCCCAACATGACCGTCTATTTTCTCAAAAGAGGCCGGGTGAAGCTCAGCTATCTCGACGAGCGCGGACGTAGATTAACAGTGGCGATCTGCCGTCCGGGAGAGCCCTTTGGCGAGCTGAACCTCGACGAAGGGCGCAGCCAACATCGCTTCATCGCTCAAGCGTTAGAAGATATCGAATTGTGCTTCATCCCCAAAGACGCGCTAATACGCTTTGCCCAAGAGCGCCCGTATCTGTCATTGCGCTTGACCAAGTGGGTCGGCGAGCAACTGCGCGAGCTGCAAACCAAGCTCGAAGATCTTCTCTTCAAAGATGTGCCGACGCGGCTGGCGCGGCTTTTAGAACGCTTAGCGCGTGAAGAAGGCCAGCCAACTCCTGAGGGCATCGAGATCGCTCTGAAGCTGACCCATCAAGAGATCGCGGAGCTGATCGGCAGCACGCGCGAGACGACGACGCTGCTGCTCAACCAGCTCCGCCGGGCGGGGGTGATCGGGCGACGACGCGGACGGCTTCTCATCACCGATCTGGAGGGCCTGCGCAGGACGATCACACCGTAGGAGCAGACCCCTGTGTCTGCCCTGGGTGACCACAGGAGGATCGCCCCTACAGGCTCTTGGCCCAGGCGACCAGTTCTCCCAATCTCTTGCGGGCGGCTAGGGGCAGCTCGGCCTGCGGAGGAGCTAAGCCTGGTCCTTCAAGAGGGCGACCAACCACAATCGCTCCCACCATGCCCATGCTCTCATGCGGACGACAGAAATAGTTATAGACGCCCTCCCGATCAAAAACCCAAGCGAACGTTGCGTCCTTCTGCACTAAGAGACCGGAATCCCACGGCTCGGCTTCAACGGGAATCCGAGCTTGATAGGCGCTGTGATTTTTGGGGTGATAGGCCGTCACGGTATGACCGCCCGATTGTAAAACCCACGTGACCGTCTCGCCGGGCTTGATTCTGAGCCGGTCGGGGATGAAGACGACCTCGCCTTTGGGCCCTCCGATCTGGATAGTTAGCTTCGAAGAGAGCTTTTCGTGTTTGCACCCCAGCAGCGAACTGCCCAGGACTACGGTGCTGAATAGCCCCAAGCTCCTCAAGACTCTGCGGCGGCTCCAGATTTCTTTCATGAGCACTCCGGGGCGGGTGTGGGCATGAAGTTCATATCAATCCCCGGACTGACCGGCCCCCAAGGAACGCCTGTGCCGGCCATCATATCACCGTAGGGGATATCTGTCACAGCGATATGGCGGAACCAGTAGCCCTCTTCGCCCCCTCTGCCACCGTGACCGGCGTTGGGGTCGTTGCCGGGAATAAGCTTTTGGTGAAAGTGCACGAAGCCGGGGCCGTAGGTCTGACGGACTTGCTCTTCGTCGGTTCTACAGAACCGACCGGGGATGAACGTGCCGATCCAGAGGATACGGGAGTCTTGCCCCACAGGCTTATCAAAGTGCAGAAATATCCCGGTGCCGTCCGAGAGTATTTTGATGAGATGGTCAGGCATGGCAGGTTGGATAGGATTGTCGGCGAAAAACCCCCGTAATTGCTTGAACTCGTTCACGAGGACTTGATCGCGAGCGCTCCCGCCGCTGCCTCCGTAGAGCAGCGCAATACCCGCAACCAGCACAGCAGCTATGGCCAATCCTAAAAGCACTTCACGCATACTTGTCTCTACCTCCGAGCTGACTGTACCCTGTTCGCGTTGGGAAATCTGTAAGCGGGCTTACAGCATTTGCCTCTCGACTGAAGAAAGCTTTAAGATCAACCCAAGAAGAAGGTGAGAGCTTATGGCCTGGATTCGCGTGATTGACGAACCCGAAGCACAGGGCCGACTCAAAGAATGCTACGAAGAGATTCGCAGAACCCGTGGCAAGGTCGCTAACATTATGAAAGTCCACAGCCTTCAGCCGGAGGCAATGGTGGCGCATCTCAATCTCTATAAGACGATCATGTTCGGACCATCGGGGCTCTCTCGGCAACGACGCGAGCTGTTGGCGACCGTCGTTTCGGCCCTCAATCAATGTGCGTACTGCGTGCGCCATCACAGCGAAGCCCTGCGCGCTTATGTCAAAGACGAATTTCTTATTAAACAAGTGCAGAGCGACTACACCCAGGCACAGCTCGATTCTCAAGACCAGGCGATGCTCGACTATGCCCAGAAGCTGACGCGCGAACCTTCGTCTGTAAGTGACAGGGACATTACGGCGCTCAAGCAAGCGGGCTTTGGCGACGACGAGATTTTGTCTATCAATCTCATCGTGAGCTATTTTAACTTCGTCAACCGCATAGCCTTGGGCTTGGGAGTCGTCTTCAGCGAAGACGAAGCGCGTGGGTATCGGTACTGACCTCTTTTCGTAATAGGGGGATCAACGAGAGAGAGGGGGGAGGGCGGCTCCAGGTCGGGCGAGCCGCCCTCGCTGGTGGTGCGGGACCTGCTGGTTGTCACCTCGGCTGCTCTAGGGGAAAACCCATGCTCTCGGATGCAGGTTTGAGCATGGTAAAACCCTGCCGACTATGAACCATCAGGTTGCGGGATGGGGGTTCAATGGGTCAGCGATACTGCTGGAGCAGAGCTTTCGCTATAGATCGCTCCGACAGTTGCCCCATACACCAAATGCCCGATCAAACTGCCCATGACAAGCATTATGGTGTTCGGCGCGTTGATGGTGAAAAAGCCCATGCCCATTATAGGCATCACGGCGATCTGGGCAAGGAAGAACGGTGCGAGGCCGTAGAGCGCACCGCGCGCCCAGGGCGCTCCGGGCAGCCGATCTATCACAAAGGCTGCATAGATCAGCGCCAAAATCGTCCCGATCATAAAATGGGCCAACCATCCTACTGTTATGGGGGTATGCATAAACCCGCTGAGCATCTTGGGGACGTCCATCTCAATCCCCATCAGTGGGCCAGCCATCATGGCGACTATCGTCATGACTGCCGTTCCGACTAATCCGGCAAGAACTGCTCTTCCCCAGTTGATGGGTTTCATCTTTTTCTCCTTTCTTTCTCACAGCGTGATCAGGGTGTAGCCCTGCTGGACCAGTTTAGCGATGCTGGGATGTCCATGGTACTCACCATTGAACTTGATGCCCGCTTTGGTCACTGCACCGTCCACCTTGAAGGCCTTGGCACAGTACTCGCACGCGCCGCCGATGAGCCCTTGGGTCTTCACTTCTTTGTATAACTGATGATATTTGTGCTCCAGATGCTCGAACTCCTTGATCCACGTCGTGCCGGCTCCATCGAAGATAAGTTGCACATCGTGTCCGGCTTCTTTGAGGTCTTTAGTGTAGAGCAGGCCGTGCACAGCACGCCCCATGTCTCCCGGTTGGGCTTGCAAAATTACGGCAAATTTTGCCATTGTTCTCGCTCCTTACTGCAAGATGATCACAGCATACACAAGCCAGAACTCAGTGTCTGTAAGGGGGCTTACGGTTTGTTGGCGCTTAGTGATAGAGCTCCGTCTTCAGATGGAACGCCAGCCAGGCAAACCAAAACGCTGAAATCCCTGGCAGCTGGCGCAGTTGGGTTCCTTCCAAGGGGCCGGACTCAGCCTGACCATCAGTATTCCAAACGCTTTGAGTTTCTGCGTCAATGATTTGCCCATCACGACGGTTGAACGTGAGCGTCCTATCGGAGAGCCGGCGCGCGAAGAATTTCACCACCTGGCGCTGCGGATCCCACAGCACGAGAATGGGCCGCCCGCCAAGCTCGTCGTTGAGTGCTCCCCATGTAGCAACAGATTCTGGAACGTATGCTTTGGCAGCACCGTTGAGCTCTATCCCCCAGATCGTCGTCTTGGCCGGCAGACGCTCATCGGCGAATGGCGTGCCAAAGGTATTCGTGTTGTCGGCCTTGTACCAACTGTAGGGATCGAAGTCGTAGTCGCGCAAGAAGTCTTGGCTGAGGGTGGCACCACTGGGGTCAACGATCTGTGGGCGTCGCCCGCGCCACGACGCCTGCGGCTCCTGCAGCTGCGACCGATTCGGCTGTCCGCCGACGGCCGTCTGCAGTGTCGGACGAGCTAAGACCCAGGCTACGCTGTAAAGCTCTTGCCACTTCTGCCAGGTCATCATCTCCGCCGGGACGTACTCTAATCTCTTTCCGGCCAGAGGTCCAATAATCGCCCGCCCTTCGATCTGACTCCAGAAAGAACCCGTCTGCCGGTCGTACATGACTAAGTCTGATTTATAGAGCCGCCCGGAAACGCCGAACTCTAAAATCCGGCCTGCTATAGTTGGTCGGATGAAAACCAGACTGGAATGGCACAGCGGGCAATAAGTAACGGCGAGAGGGACGCCGTTGAAGTCGTCGTTGACGATCTCGTGCCAATTCAGAATCTTAACGGGATAGGCTTTGGTCACGCCGTTGTAAGTGACAGAGGCGACGAGATCGGTGGGCTTCAGCCAACTGTTAGCTTCGGTGGGGGTCTCAAACTGCGGTTGGTCAATGGAGGGGATGCAGTCGCGGGATGGGCAGCCCAAACCGAGCAAGCTGAGATCGAGATCCGCTACATAAGCGACCTGGCTGGGGTCGCCCTCGATCTGCAAGCTTTCTAAGTCATACTGTGAAAAATACTTTTCGAAGAGATTGCCGCGTTTTAAGGCCGGTTCAGCACTGCTGGTGGTGGCAATATCAGTTGGAGGAGCCGTGAGGCTTGGCCTGGCGAATTCGCGGACGCGCTCTTCGAGCTCTGCGCGGGTGTACGCGCCGAACTTGCGCTCTACAATGCGCCCTTGCTCGTCTAGCCAATATGTTGCGGGCTGGGCCAGGACCCTGTAGGCGCGCACGACGGCGCCATGAGGGTCGAGCAGGATGGGATAGCTGACGGTCACGCTGCTCAAGAATCTTTCGATAGTCTGGCGGTCTTCTCGAATATTGATGCCCAGAATGGCCAAGCGATCTCCGTACTCTTGATGGACGCGCTCGAAGTCAGGCATCTCAACCCGACAGGGGGTGCACCAACTGGCCCAGAAATTGAGAATGATCTTGCGCCCACGCAGATCGGAGAGTCGCAGCACCGTGCCCGCAAGCGTTTCCAAGGCAAAGTCAGGGGCCGGCTCATGGGGCTGGGAACCGACTGCTGAAGAGGATTGATCTCTTGGAGAAATTATCCCTCGGAAGGCGAGAAACGAGAAGATCGCGCCCAGTACGGCTATAAAGATCAGACTCACAAGCAGCGTGCGTTTCATGCCGTCTCACCTCGACCGGCCATAGCACCATTATTATCAGAGATCGTGTCGAGGTCAAACTGTAAGGGCGCTTACACCTGCCCCAAGGCCGGCGAATGAATTCGCCGTCCAGTATAATCGTATGTTATGCTCGTCACCAATATCGGGCAACTGGTCACGCCGCAGGGGACACAAGCCCGCTTTGGGCACGCGATGCGCGAGCTGACTGTCTGGCGCGATGTCTATCTAGAGATCGAGCAGGGCCGCATCAAGAACATTGGGCCGATGCGCGATCTTGCGCGTCAGAACGCACAAGAGATCTTCGATGCCCAGGGCGGCGTGGTCATCCCCGGTTTGGTGGACCCGCACACGCACACCGTCTTTTACGGCACCCGCGAAGACGAATTCTTAGCCCGCTGCCAGGGCGAAAAGTACGGCAAGGGCATCCTCACCAGCGTCGCGAGAGTCCGTCAAGCCTCAGCAGATCGCATCTATGAGTTCTCGAAAGACTTCCTCTGGGCAATGATGCGACTAGGGACGACGACGGTAGAAATCAAGAGTGGCTACGGACTTGACACCGAGAACGAGTTGAAGCTCTTGCGGGTCATCAAGAGATTACAAGAGACGCTGCCCATCGAGATCGTGCCGACGTTTTGTGGGGCACACGCCGTGCCTGCCGATACAGAAAGATCCCAGTATATTCGCGAGATCATCGAAGAGATGGTGCCCCGTGTGCGCCAAGAGAATTTAGCTGAATTTGGCGACGTCTTCTGCGAGCGGGGCTTTTTCAGCATCGAGGAGAGCCGCGAGATTCTTAGCGCATGTCGCAAGGCCGGCTTAGCTCTCAAGATCCACGCCGACGAGCTGAGCCCTCTGGGCGGGGCTGAACTGGCTGCCGAGCTGCAAGCCGTCTCGGCCGATCACTTGTTGCACATTACTCCAGAGGGGATCGAGGCGATGAGACGCGCGAGCGTTATCGCGGTGCTCCTGCCGGGGACAGCGTTCTCGCTCAACGCCGAGTACGCCCCTGCACGCCAGATGATCGACTCTGGTCTGGCCGTGGCATTAGGGACGGACTTCAACCCCGGGACATGCTTGATCCCCTCAATGTTCTTTATGATTGCGCTTGCGGTCTTAAAGATGAAAATGACGGTTGAAGAAGCTCTCACGGCAGCGACGCTGAATGCCGCAGCGGCACTACGACGGGCAGACAGCATGGGGAGCCTAGAGCCTGGCAAACGAGCCGATCTCGTCATTTTGGATTTAGAGAACTACAGACAGATTCCATATTTTATCGGGCACGAGGGGCGCTTCGTGCGCGCGGTGATCTGCGCCGGACAGATGGTCTACGAACGGAGATCTAGCAGCTATCAACTCTCTGGTGAAACTTAACCCTCGTTTTGTTTCTATATTACTGTGCAAAGCGCCCTGTAGGGGGTGATGCTTGGCAGGGCCAACGAACTACATCACGTAAGGAAGGGATCAATGATTGATCACCCTTCCAAGAGGAGGATCTGCATGAAGCGTCTCACACTCGTCTTTTTGGGGGTTGTGCTGCTGGGCCTGAGCGGTGTCACAGCCGGCTTCAGCCAAGCGCAACCGTCGCCGTTGGGGATCGTCATCCAGCCGACCGAGTTCCAAGCGTCCATCTCCGTGAGCCGGCCCGTCTGCGCTGTCGGCCAGACTATCGAGATTTACTATCGAGCAAACGAAGCTCCGTATTACGCCTATATTCTCGACATCCAAGGCAACAATGTCACTCGCTTACTTCCTAATCGCTTCGAACCGAACAACTACGTGACCGATACCAACCAGCGTACCCTGCCTGGAGTGGCGACGTATCGGCTCGTTTGCTCGCCGCCGTTTGGGCCAGAATACGTGCAAATCATCGCTTCCACTGAGCGTATTCCCCAATTGGAGGGCGGCAGCGGTGACTTTCCGCTTCTGGGCACCAATCCACAAGCCGTAGGTCAACAGCTCCAGCAGGCTATCCAAGCGATCGTTCCGACAGCCAAGGTTGCTACAGCAGTCGCTCAGCTTCAAGTGGTCTCTGGGCAAGTGCAGCCGCCGACCTGTCCGCCGGGCTATGTTGGGACGCCGCCAAACTGCGCGCCGGTGACGCAGCCGCCGACATCGGGGTTTAACGTCCAGCAAGTGATCACGCCAGGATCGCCGCAGTTTGCCCAAATGTCACTGCAAATCATGGCCAAACTGCAAGCTGCCGGCTTGACTCAAGCGCTGGCCCAAGCTCAAGCGACCACTGTTCCTCAAGGGCAGAATGCCGCCCCGTTGAGCACGGCCCCTCAGCAGATCAACATCCAAGAGATCCAAAACACCTATGTCTTTACTGGGGTGCTCCAGCTCAATCAGAACGCGACAGTCTCTGGATACACCATCCCAGCCGGCAAGTATTTAACGGCAGTCGGTGAAGACCCGATCTTCGTGTTGATTGATATCTTCACAGGACAGATCGTGGTCATTATCATTGTGACCACACCTCCGATCTTCACGCCGTTTAATCTCTTGCTGTTCTTCTTTGGTTGGTTCTTCTCACCGTTCCCTGGGCCGTTCCCGTTCCCGTATCCGTTCCCCTGGCCCTTCCCCATCGTAATGCCTGCGGCCTGTTCGGGCCTGCCCTTCCAGGCGCCTTTCACAGTGGCCATCGGGAGCGGAGCCCCCATTGTCAGCCTAGCCGGGGTCATGCAGGTCAAGGACGCCGGGTTCTTCTTTAACGCCCTGCAGATCCAGTCCCTTGGACCGGCGCTTTCGTTCCAGCGGTTCACTTCGTTTGGCAGTATAGGCCTTGGACTCATCGGGTCGTTCAGCACGGCGAGCATCCCCTATAGCTCGTTGGGCACGTTTGTGCTCCTCGTGCAAGGGGGAGGCAAGACCGCCTGTATTCAGGGTGTAGTGAGCTTCGGAACGGTCTTCGGGTTCGCGTCGCATAACTAATAGGACGGAATCAGTAGGGCTCGATTGGGTACCCAGTCGAGCCCTTTCTTTATTTTTGTCTATTCCAAGAACGCCACAAGAAGCTGAGGCTCGCTGCCCCTATCAAAAAACCGAACCCTTCTTTCTGATAAAAGAGTAGCGCTATTCCTCCAAGGATGATGAGCACGAACGCAGCCCCTAAACGGACGCAATCTTTGAGCGTGCTCACTCTCTCTCCGGCGGGCCGTCGTAGATAAGCCGACCGCGATCGAGCTTCCACAGCCGAGTGCCAGTGCGGGAGTGGTCTTCAGAAGTTACTAAGAGAACGGTCGTTCCCGCGGCGTGCAGTTCTCGCAGCAACGATACAATCTCGGCCTGCCCGGCGGGGTCGAGCGATGAGAGCGTCTCATCGAGAATGAGCACTTGGGGATCAAGGGCAATGACCGCAGCGATAGCGAGACGGGCCTGCTCGCCGCCGCTCAGAAGATGCGAGGGTCGCTCTCTCATCAGTTCCCAGTCGAGCCCGACCGCTTCACATGCCCAGCGAGCTCGTTGCTCGCTCTGGGCATGGCCGAGATTTTGAGCTTGCAGCCCCAGCGTGATCTCCTCAGCGACACTTTCGCCAAGAAGCTGCTGCTGAGCTTCTTGATAGACAAGCCCCACGCAGCGAACTCGTTCACGGGAACGAAGCTTGCTCACCGGCGTCCCGTTCCAAAGGGCATACCCAGAAGTCGGTTCGGAAAGACCGGCCAACAGCTCAACGAGCGTAGACTTCCCTGAGCCTGCGGGACCGGTGACGACGATGAACTCGCCCTCTGTCACCTGGGCAGAAAAACGCTCCAGGGTGGGCTTATCGTCCTCTGCATGAACAAAATGAAGATTCTCGGCTCTGAGCTGGAATTTCTTACCACCTCGAGCCCGAGATATTTGCACTGCGCGACTCGGCTGCTGTGGCCTCCACGTATGAGTTGCGCCGTTTCGCGTTTTGCCGTGATCGAGCACGATGACTCGATCGACATACTGACGCCAGAATTCTTTGTGTGATATGATTAAAACGCCTTTGTTGCTTGATCGCAATCTGTACAATAGAGAGACCAGGAGTTCGAGCCCAGCTGGATCGGCTGTCCTGTCGGGTTCGTCCAGGATGAAGTAATCGCGCTCCATCGCCAACAGACCGGCGAGCGCTAACCGTTGACGCTCCGCAGGAGTAAGCACTTCGATAGTCCGCTGCGCTTTTTCTTCGAGTCCGACTGCATTGAGAGATATCTCTGCTCTCCGTTGGATCTCTTCCGGGGGGAGCGCCAAGTTCTCCAGACCAAAGGCTACATCTTCGATGAGCGTCTGGGCAATGATTTGCTCTTGGCTCTCTTGAAAGAGCAGTCCCACGCGGCGGCGAACCTCAGGGAGTTCTTCGCGATGGTGCGTCTGCAACTCGTCAATATGGACCGTCCCTTCTGTGGGGATGAGCAGGCCGGCCATATAACGGGCTAAGGTCGTCTTGCCCGAACCGTTGCGTCCCATCAACAGAACGGTTTCGCCTCGCTCCAGCGTGAAGTCAACCCCGTTCAAGAGCACATCATGTGCTGCATTAGGGCGTGAACCAAACGAGGAAAGGCGATGGACGAGCCCTTGCACTGCGATCATGGGAGGGAGGAGGAAGACACGGACAGGTTTTGCCTGCTTGGCTGAGAACCCAGGCTATAGCTTGCTGGAGCGTTTCGGATTCGCGTTCAGTCGTGACATCTGGTGTAAGACCGGTCTCTTGGACGCGATGGCCTTTCGGGGTGAAATACTCTGCCGTTGTCAATAATAGTGCTGAGCCGTCGTTGAGCATATAAGAAGTCTGAATGACGCCCTTGCCAAAAGTCCTTTTGCCGAAGAGCACCCCCATCTGGTGATCGCGGATCGCACCGGCAACGATCTCCGAAGCACTGGCGGTGCCACGGTTGATCAGCACAGCGAGGGGCAAGTTGGGATAGTTATTGCCCCGTGAATTATAGACATCCGAGCCATTGCGGCTCTGCACGCGTAGGATCGGCCCCGCGTCAATGAACAAGCTCGCCAGATCAACCGCCTGCGTCAGCAGCCCGCCGGGGTTGTTGCGCAGATCCAAAACCAGCCCTTTGACCTCTTGATCGAGCAGGTCTTTCAGCGCCTTCTCGACATCAAATCGGGTCAAGGTATTAAACGTGTAGACTTGGATATAGCCGATTTGCCCTCCAGCCAATCGGCTGTGGCTCACGATTTTGATGGTGATCGTATCGCGCACGATCTCAAAGAATCTTTCAGAACCGTCCTCGCGACGGACTTTGAGCGTGACCAGCGTGCCCTTAGGGCCGCGCAGTTTTCGTACGGCTTGCTCTTGGGTGATGCCCTCGGTAGACTGCCCGTCAATTTCGACAATCCAATCGCCGGCTTCGATGCCGGCGCGGCTGGCCGGGGTGTCATACAAGGGAGCGACTACTAACAGCTTGCCATCTCGGACTTCAATCTGCATACCCAGTCCGCCAAATTCGTCAAGCACTTCTTTGTCAAAGCCCTCGTTGAACTGGCGATACTCGTCAATTGACAAATAGCGACTGTAGGGGTCATTGAGTGCCTCGATCATGCCCTTCGCCGCGCCTTTGAGCAGCCGGGCATCAGGGGCGTCTTCGGGTTTATAGAAATTAGATTTTATGCGCTGGTAGGCTTCAAAGAGCGGACTGAAGAGCGCCGGGGCGTTCGGCTGTTGCCCGCGCACGGCGAAAAATCCCCACAGCCCCGCCGCCACCAAGACGAGTGCCACTCCAAGCACCACGCTGCGATACAGTTTGCTTTTCACGGTTTGGCTCCTTCGTTTGATCTTAGCACGAGAGTCGAGGCTTTGCCATAGAGCTAAGCTTCTCTTTCAGCGCCGCAGCGACCCGCTCGATGGGCACGCGCTCCTGGAGCATCGTGTCACGGTCTCGTATAGTGACAGCCCCATCGAGTAGCGATTGGACGTCTACAGTAATACAGAAGGGGGTGCCGATCTCGTCTTGACGGCGATATAAGCGCCCGATGGCCGCCGTGTCGTCGTACCAGACGGTAAAATCTTTGCGCAGCGCCTTGGCGATCTCTTTGGCTTTCTGCACGATCTCCGGGCGGTTGCGCAACAGTGGGAACACGGCTACTTTGATGGGAGCCAGCTGGGGCTTGAGCTTCAGCACGACGCGCTTCTCCCCACGCACTTCTTCTTCGTGATAGGCGTCCAAAAGCATAGCGAGAAAGATGCGATCCACCCCGCACGAGGGCTCGATCACGTAGGGGATATAGTGCTCTTTGGTCTCTTCATCGAAGTAGGTCAAATCTTTCCCAGAGTGCTGGGCATGGCGTTTTAAGTCATAGTCAGTGCGGTTAGCGATCCCTTCGATCTCTGCCCAACCCTTGCCGGGGAATTCGTATTCGATCTCAAATGTCCCCTTGGAGTAATGTGCTAAATCTTCTTTGGGAAGAGCACGGGCCCGCACGTGCTCTTTACACAAGCCCAAGTCTTCGGTGTACCATTTGAGGCGCTCTTCAACCCAGTGCTGGTGCCAGTGTTCGTCGGTTCCGGGTTTGACAAAATACTCGATCTCCATTTGCTCAAACTCACGGTCTCTGAAGATAAAATCTCCCGGCGTGATCTCGTTGCGAAAGGCCTTCCCAATTTGGGCGATGCCAAAGGGCAGCTTTTTGCGGGTTGCAATCAAAACATTCTGAAAATTCACGAAGATCCCCTGGGCAGTCTCGGGGCGCAGATACGTCAACGCAGCATTCTCCTCCACGGGGCCGACATACGTCTTGAACATCAGATTGAATCGGCGCACGTCTGTCAATTGTCCGACGGCACCGCACTCTGGGCACGTGCTCTGTGTGATAGCATCGGCGCGGAAGCGCTTTTTGCACTTTTTGCAGTCTACTAAGGGATCGGTGAACTCCTCGACGTGGCCGCTGGCGACCCACGTCTGAGCGTTCATAATAATCGCCGCATCGAGCCCGACGACATCATCGCGCCCTTGGACGACGTGCCGCCACCAGGACTGCTTGATATTATTTTTCAGCTCCACGCCCAAGGGGCCGTAGTCCCAAAAGCCCCCGATGCCCCCGTAGATTTCTGAAGATTGGAAGATAAAGCCCCGCTGCTTGCAGAGCGACACAAGTGTGTCAAAGCTGCTCATGCTATCATCCCCTAAGATCTCTATGCGTGCGGGCCATTATAACCAGCAGGGAGCGGGGATGCGAACGACCGCTGGGCAGACCCCGCAAGGCAGAGGAGGGCTGCTTTGGGTAAAATAGATTGATCATGGCTACTCTCCATGAAGCTGCCGTCCGGCGTTGGCTTCAAGACCAACAAGCTGCTATGCAGCAAATAGAGAAAGAGCGTGTCCGCAGATTGTTGGCGTTGAGTGCGGAAGAAGCTCAGCGCATCTATCTCTCTCTGTACCAGAGCAAACCGCCCTTCACAGATCGGACAGAACCGTCGCCCCTCTTGATGGCGATGCGCCACGTGCTGGCCCGACGATCCCAATGACCCTCTTTCAGGCGGCCGCAGAGATAGCCGAGTTTCTCGAAGAGTGCGGGGTGCGCTACGTGATCTTGGGTGGCTTAGCCGTCCAGTACTGGGGCGAGCCGCGAGCTACGCACGACGTAGATATTACCGTCATGGTTCCTCAAGGACAATTAGAGAGATTTGTGCAGCAAGTTCTGCAGAAGTTTCGTCCGCGCCTACCGGATGCGCTGTCCTTTGCCCTACGCCATCGCGTTCTGTTGGTCGAGACTTCATCGAGAGTGCCAGTAGATATTTCGCTGGGCATTCCCGGCTACGAAGAGGAGGTTCTGCATCGGTCCGTGAGAGTCCATTTGCCGAATGTACGTTCCCTTCAGTTCATCAGTGCGGAAGACCTGATCATTCATAAATGTGTCGCGGGCCGGGCGCGCGACCAAGAAGACGTCGAACGCATTCTCATTCGCCAGAGGCTTCAGGTGAACTTAGTTTACATCCGTCGCTGGCTACAGGAGTTCGCGCCCTTGGTGAGCACTCACGCTGTCAGAGCAGTCTTTGAAGAAGCTCTTCGCAGAGCGAAGCAGGTGCTGGGAGAAAACCAAGGTTGATTTGTCTTGCGCAAGCCGTTCACGCCCTCTTCAGTTGTGCGTTGATCCCGTTCTTGTCAATGCTCACAGTGAAGACCATCTTGCGCCGCTCGCCCGTCTTTTTGTTGATCTCGAGCGAAGCGATCAGATAAAACCCAGACTCGTTTAGTTCTAACTTGCTGACGTCAATGTGAATGACCGCATCGGGATTGGCTGCGTCTATGCGAATCCCGCGATCTTTGAATTTGACGCTGAGTTGCCCTAAGACGCCCTCTTGCACAAAGTCGGGGACGTTCTCCACCGGCTCAATCGCCACCGTCTCGATCCCGCGCAACGGATCGGCCGAGACCTCATAGAGCGTCCAACTGACGACGACGGCCACCAACAACACCCCTACTCCCAACAACCACCACCGTGCCTGCATAGTAAAACCTCCTTTTCAGTCTTTGCGAGCTTCAACCACATAGGGGCTTTGCGAAAGCTTTTTCACAATGTTATCGAGCTGCTCGCTTGTCGAGGAGGGCAGCTTGATGAAAAACTGGCCCTGACCGGCCAGGACGAATATACCGCTGACGCTCTGAACTAAGCCTTCGATCTCCCGCAGCGGGGTGTCTTCCCTAAAGATCACGTGAACTGTGTGTGGGTACGAATTGTGCTCTGCACTTTCTTCGGAAATATCTCCCCAAAGATCAGTGATGAAAAACTGTAGAGATTCCCCTCTGGCCCGCAGGTTGTTGAAAGCTCGCTGTATCTGCTGGTAGCGGGTCTCTGTCCGTTGCCAGATCTGCTCCAGAGCACGGCTCGCCGTCTCGCGCAGGCGTGGGTCGCTGCCCCCCAACGCCACGGTGAGCGCTTCGACCGCACGAGGGTCTTCAGCACGCCCAAGAGCTTCAGCAGCTTGAATCTGTCTTTCCAGGTCGGTTGATTGCAAGGTTTGAATGAGCTGGGGAATGGGATCGTTTGATGGTGGTGGGGAGGGCAGCGCCATCTCTTGAGGCTGAGGAGACTGGGGCTTCGTAGCTTCTGGAGGGTTCTGCGGCGGGAAGAGGGAAACTGGCTTAAAATACATCACTCCGACTAACCCCACAATGATAACGAACTGCGCGATCATGACCGAGCGAGCCAGTACGGGTTCTCTCTTGAGGAGTACTCGCTCGAAAAAAGCCTTGAGCCGGTTGGGAGCGGGTGTGACCGACGGAGCCGCACGCAGCTCAGCAACTAACTTGACGCATCGGCGACAGGTCAGGAGATGCGCCGTGACCTCCGCACGGTGCCATGTCGTAAGACTGCCGGCCTGCAGCCCAGCGATATCAAGAGGCCCGCTTCTGTCCAAACGCCCCTGCACGTAATCACGCAAGACGTCATCGGCAGGGTGAGCTGAATACGAAATATTCTGTAACTCCGCCCCGATGATCTCTCTGAGCTGGTCTCTGTCGGACATGGCAACCACCCTTTCAGTATAGCATAAGAGCGTGTGCTTTTGATATAACCCTTATAAACGCGCTTTTGGCGCGGCCAATTCGCCAAAAATCTCGTTGATGAGCTTCTCTTGATAGCTGAAGCTCACTTGGTGGCCGACAAATTCACTCATCTCGGCTTGCGTTAAGTGGGTATTGACTAAGTCTTCGCAATCCAACGGCACTTTGAGATCAGCTATACGGAAGCCCTGGCGGATGCGCTCGAGCAGCCCTGCCCGACGTGTCTGGTCAATCAGGCCGCCGCAGCCGATGCAGTGTGGGCCCTTCTGATGGCCAGCGGCTTCTTCATCGAGCAAGAGACCGTCGTCAGGGCCGGCCCCGCCGTGACTGAGACGATAGAGCAAATACGCAGCAAGGTTTTCGGGATTGCGTGCTCGTTTCTTCGCTTGGGCGAAGGCTTGAAAACGGCGCGTGATCGAATAGTCTTTCACCTCGCCACCACGCAGAATAAACTCCCAACGCCGCAGTGCCTCCCAGTCGAGATCGGTCTGGCAGAGCGCGATCTCGTAGACATACGAGCGCAAGACGGCAAGAGCCAAGTGAGTCGGTTCGAGTCTGTCGGACATTTTTCCCATATCCGTCGGCTGTATTGTACTGAAGATCGCGGGGATTTGTCGAACCTGTGCAATCACGGCATAATCTTCAGTCATGGGAAAAATTCTGGAGTCTGTACGGAGGGTTGTCGAGCTGGCGCAACACGTTGCCATTGACGAGCAAGCTGTCAGAGATTGTGCGTATAAGTTAGCTGGGCAACAGCTGGCGTCAGAGTGGGATCGGCGCTTTCACTTACGCGACCTGACAGAACGGATGGTGCAATATCTTTTTGTGTTAGACTGTTTGAACTTCTGTTTCTGGCCGGAGCCGCGCTGGCGCTATGACCAGCTGGACGGCTATAGTGCGTTGGCAACGGCACTCAAAGATGCTGTGGAGCGCGGGGATTGCGTGCTTGACGCTTCGTTTTGGGCTCAGATAGACAAAAGAGATTTGCAGAATCTTCTCGATGGGGAGAACGAAATCCCGCTACTGAATGAGCGAGTGGAGGTCTTGCGCGAGGCGGGTATGGTCTTGCAGGAGAGATATAATGGCCAAGCAGCACGGCTGGTCGAGAGTGCTGGGCGCTCGGCGGTGCGGCTGGTCGAACTCCTAGCTCAAGATCTTTGGAGCTTTCGCGATGAGGCGACCTATCAAGGGGGGAAAGTCTATTTTTACAAGCGGGCACAGATCTTTTGCGCCGATCTGTACGGCGCTTTTGGTGGGCAGCGCTGGGGGGAGTTCTCAGATATAGACGAGCTCACAGCGTTTGCGGACTACAAAGTCCCGCAGGTGTTGCGTCATCTAGGGGTTCTGCGCTACAGCTCAGACTTGGCTGAGAGGATTGACCGTCGTGAGGAGCTGCCAGCGGGCAGCGCCAAGGAGATCGAGATCCGTGCACACACCATCTGGGCGGTAGAATTGCTCAAGCGTGAGTTCGAGAAGCTTGGGCGACCACTGCGCAGCTTCGAGATCGATTGGCTCCTGTGGAACTTGGGACAGAATGAAGAATTCCGGCAGAGGCCGTACCATCGGACGAGGACGATCTTTTATTAAGCTATGAGACTCTTTTCTGTTGAATCTCGCGATTCCCACACCCGCGCCCGTGTGGGCCTTCTCACGACCCCCCATGGCGCTATTCATACCCCATCGTTCGTCGCTGTGGGCACCCAAGCGACGGTCAAAGCTGTCGGCCCCGACGACCTCAAAAAGATCGGAATTCAAGTGCTCATTGCCAATACATATCACTTGCACCTGCGCCCCGGCGAGGACATCATCTTTGAGATGGGCGGCCTGCACACATTTATGGGGTGGGATGGGCCGATCATGACCGACTCCGGCGGCTTTCAAGCCTTCAGCCTCGGCGCGGCCATCGAGCACGGCGTAGGGAAAATCGCTTCGATCTTCCCCGACGAGGTCAAAGCTGCTGAGCGCGGCGGACATCTGCGCAAAGCAAGCCAAGGTCAATCTCTCGTGAAGATCACCGAAGAGGGGATCGAGTTCCGCTCCCATCTGGACGGCTCGCCGCAAAAGTTCACTCCTGAAGATACCATTGACATCCAGAGAAAACTTGGTGCAGATATGATCTTCGTCTTGGACGAATGTACCTCTCCCCTGCACGACTACGAATACACCAAACGCGCGATGGAGCGCACCCATCGTTGGGCGATGAGAGCCCTGGAACACTTTCGCAAGGTGAATGACGGGCACCAGGCACTCTTCGGGATCGTCCAAGGCGGCGCTTATAGAGACCTGCGCGAGCAGAGCGCAAAATTTATCTCTAACTTAGATGTTGACGGCCTCGGCATCGGCGGCTCAGTCGGACGCTCTAAAGACGATCTCTACAAAGTTCTCGACTGGACGATCCCGCTCTTGCCCGACGAGAAACCGAGGCACCTATTGGGCATCGGGGAGATTGAGGACATCTTTCAGGCGGTCGCGCGGGGCATAGATCTCTTCGACTGCGTTGCGCCAACACGCATGGCCCGCAACGGAGCGCTGTGGGTCAAAGACGCCAAAGCTTTTCGCATCAATATCACCAACGCCGCTTATAAAACTGACACACGCCCCCTCGAAGAGCATTGTGAGTGCTATACGTGCCAGAACTTCTCCCGGGCTTATCTGCACCATCTCTTTCTCGCCCAAGAGCTTTTGGCCATGCGGCTGGCGACCATTCACAATCTGCACTTTCTCGAATCGCTCATGCGACAGATACGAACGGCTATTCAGCAAGACACTCTCGTCGAACTCGCTGCTGCCTGGGGCCTCGCTCTCCCATCGTGCTGACTCACCCCTAGTGACTGCCCCAACGTTCGTGTACAATAAGTAAGATATCCGTGGACACCCATGCGGCCAGAATATTTTGTTTACGCTTTCGCAGTTCTGATCCTGTTGGTTGGGCTCTGGAATCTTGTTCGTTATGACCAAGTCGGCGTTGCTTCTTGGTATGGCGAGCCCTTTCACGGGCGGCGCACCAGCAGCGGCGAAATCTACGATATGTATAAACTGACGGCAGCGCATCTGACGTTGCCCTTCGGAACAGTTGTGCTGGTCACGGATTTGGACACGGGCACGAGCGTCGTCGTGCGCATCAACGACTGTGGGCCGTACATTGAAGGCCGGATGATTGACTTATCGTTCGCGGCTGCTGAAAAATTAGGCATGGTACACAAGGGGCTGGCCCGCGTCGGCCTCAAAATCTTGAAGTTCCCGGAGGCACCTCCGGCGAAGAAATGCTTACCCGACAAGTAGAGCCGTTCAGTGAAGCAGAGATTTTTGCGATTCTGCACCCCTGGGTGCGGCGCTGGTTTGCTGAAAAATTTTCGGCGTTCAGCCCGCCGCAGCGCTTTGCCATCCCGCACATCCATAACAGAAAAAACTGTCTGATTTCAGCTCCGACCGGCTCCGGCAAGACCCTCGCGGCGTTCTTGGCAATCATCAATGAATTAGTCCAACTGGCTTCCCAGAACGCCCTCGAAGACCAGATTTACTGTGTCTATATCTCGCCCTTGAAAGCTCTTGGCAACGACATCGAACGCAATCTCGAGGAGCCCTTACGCGAGATAGAAGCTCTTGCAGGGCAGAAGCTGGGAATTAGGGTTGAGGTCCGCACCGGCGACACGTCGAGCGAAAAGCGCCGGCGAATGCTGAAAAAACCGCCACATATTCTCATCACCACGCCGGAATCGTTCGCGATTTCGCTTTCAGCGAAACAGTTCTCGAACTACTTTAGCTATGCCCGCTGGGTCATTGTAGACGAAATTCACTCTCTAGCAGAAAACAAGCGCGGAGTGCATCTATCGCTTTCGCTCGAGCGCCTTCAAGAGCTGTGCGATTTCACACGAGTTGGGCTCTCCGCGACCGTCAGCCCACTGGACGAAGTCGCCAAATTTTTAGTGGGAAGACGCTACGGGCAAGCGTTAGCGCCCCTTAGCGAAGAAGACCCCTGGCGCGATGGTGTGATCATAGACGCGCGCTTTGACAAAAAACTCGATGTGCAAGTCCTCAGCCCCGTGGACGATTTCGTCCATTGCACTTTTGAAGAACTGAACGCTCATCTCTACACACTCTTGCACGAGCTCATCCAGCAGCACCGCTCGGCGCTGATCTTCACCAACACGCGCGCGCTCACCGAACGAGTTGTCCACACGCTCAAAGAGCAATTCCCCCACTATGTCGAAGTCATCGGAGCCCATCACAGCTCGCTCAGCAAAGAACTGCGATTAGATATCGAGAGACGGTTGAAGAACGGGGAACTCAAAGTAGTTGTCTCCAGCACGAGCTTAGAGCTGGGCATTGACATCGGGTATATAGATTTGGTGATCTTGCTTGGCTCGCCCAAGAGCGTGACCCGCGCGCTCCAGAGAGTGGGGCGTTCCGGGCACAAGCTGCACGACACCATCAAAGGGCGGGTCGTGGTCACTGATCAGGATGACCTGGTGGAGTGCGCCGTGATGCTGCGCAGGGCCCTCGATCATAAATTAGAAAAGCTGCACATCCCGAAAAACTGCCTCGATGTCTTAGCCCAGCAGGTCTTTGGGATCTTGCTCGATGGGCCAACTCACGCTGAAGACCTCTATGAGCTGGTCACGCGCAGCTATAACTTTGCGGAGCTCAGCCACGAGCACTTTGACAGGGTCTTAGAGTATCTAGCGGGCGAGTACACAGATTTAGAAGACCGACACGTCTACGCCAAGATCTACTATGACAAGGATACGGGGGAGATTCGCGCTCGGGGGCGGCTCGCCCGCGTGCTCTATATGACCAACGTGGGCACAATCCCCGATGAGTCTTATATTCTCGTGAAATCGGGCGACAGACGGATTGGGCAGATCGAAGAGGGCTTTTTGGAAATGCTACGCCAGCACGACACGTTCGTGCTCGGCGGCGACACATATAAATTTCGCTTTTCTCGTGGAATGACTATTCAGGTCGAATCGGCGAGCGAGGAGCGCGCCACGGTGCCCAGTTGGTTCTCCGAAGTGCTCCCGTTGAGCTTCGAGCTGGCGTTGGAGATCCAAACATTTCGTTCGGATCTCCACGATCTCTTCGCGGCGCATTGCTCAGAGGGCGAGATCAAAGAGTTCATCCGGTCTCAGCTTCCGTTGGATCGGGGTGGGATCGACTCGCTCTATCGGTATTTTGCTGAACAGTATAGATTCTCTCGGCTGCCCCATCGCCGCAAGCTATTAGTAGAGTTCTATCACGAGGGGCTCAAGACAATAATGATCTTTCATGCGCTCTTCGGACGTCGAGTGAACGATGCACTCAGTCGAGCGTTGGCATATCTCATTGCCCGGCGCGAAGACAAGGACATTGAAATTGCCGTCACCGACCATGGGTTCTACTTGGCCTATGAAGGGTCCGTCAGAGTGATGGAGGCGTTTGATCTCCTAAAAGAGCGCGATCTGCGAGAAGTTCTACGCGATGCGCTGCGCGACACCGAGATTCTAAAACGGCGTTTTCGGCACTGCGCCACGCGCGCCCTGATGATCTTGAGAAGTTACAAAGGGCAGCGCAAGTCCGTCGGTCGGCAGCAGCTGAAGGCATCTATATTACAGAACGCGGTCGAGCGCATGGACGCGTACTTTCCCATTCTTACAGAAGCTTATCGCGAGGTGATGGAAGATGCGATGGACATCGAGCACGCACAAAAAATTTTAGACGAGATTCGGTCGGGGCAGATTGAACTCGAAGGCTTTGTGAGCCCATCGCCGTCGCCCTTTGCGCTGCATATCGTGATGCACGCCCGGTCAGATGTCATCAAAGTCGAGGACCGGCAAAAGTTCTTGCAGAAGATGTATGAAAAATTTTCGCATCAATAAACGGTCACCATTGCCCTCTTGACCTCGCGCTCGCTGTGGCGAATTCTCACGGTATACTGCCCCGGACGCACGTTGACGATCTCGCCACTGTACGCTGCTTGTCCAATGCATTTGATACAAAAGCCTTCTGACGGCTTAGGGGTAATGGCCGTGATATGCACGACGAACTCTGATGGTTTTGTGATCTCCAGCATAGCTTCGAGCTGATGGCACGGATCGGGCATGGTCATGGTGCCGGAAAACTCTATAGAGCCTGCGCCAGCTTGCACCCGGACGTCATCTCTTGCTCCACAGCTCGCCGCGCCTGGCTGAAAGGTGAGCACGGCAGAATCGCTTTCAACCGTTTGACGGCATCCCGACAACGCCCAGAGTCCAGTCAACGCAATGGCCGAGCGAAGAAAGCGCCTGCGAGAAAGCATCTCTATCGCCTCCCAGACTCATTGTAGCACTTTGCTTGCTTGCGGATCAAGACCTCCCACACACCGGGCGACAACTCTTTCGTCTGGACGACTTCGTGTCCTTCTCTAGCAGCGTTGCCGGGCACGTCCACGCTCGCCAGCTTGTCGTCAAGCAAAATTTTCAGTATCTGTCCATCTGACAGCTCTTCGAGCGCGACTTTTGTTTTGACAAATGTCATTGGGCACTTGAGGCCGCGCAGGTCGAGCACAGTCATAGGTGCACTTTGCTCACCGTCTCGCGCACGATCTCGGCCGCTTGGTGTAACTGTGCCAGCTCGTCTTTATTGAGTTTTAGTTCTATAATTCTCTCAGCGCCGCGCGCCCCCAAGACGACAGGCACTCCTAAGAAGACCTCTCTCAGCCCGTACTCCCCCTGCAATAAGACCGAGCTGGGGATGATCTTCTTCTTGTCTAGGAGAATGCTTTCGACCATCTCGATGACGGCTGCTGAGGGTGCATAGTACGCGCTGCCTTCGCCCAACAGTTGAACTATCTCCGTGCCGCCTTTGCGCGCTCGCTCGACTATTCGAGCGATTCTCTCGGAATCGAGCAAGTCTGTGAGGGGAATCCCTGCAACGCTCGAATATCTGGGCAGCGGGACCATACCCACGTCCGTGTGCCCACCCAATACCAGTCCGTGCACATCTTCAGGCGAGACACCCAGCTCCATCGCAATGAAAGTGCGATACCGAGCCGAGTCGAGCGCACCTCCTTGGCCGATCACCCGCTCGCGCGGGAATTGTGTCACCTTATGAGCGACGTAGACCATCGCGTCCAAGGGGTTACTGAAGATAATCAAGATGGCGTCCGGGGAATGCTTGGCGGCTTGCCCGGCGCAACTCTTGACGATCTTGGTGTTGGTGTCAATGAGATCTTCGCGGGTCATGCCGGGTTTTCTGGGAATCCCCGCAGTGATAACGACGATCTGAGAGTTCGCTGTCTCTTTGTAATCGCTTGTGCCGACGACGTTCGTGCTGAACCCGACCAAGGGACCTGCTTGGAGCATATCTACAGACTTGCCCTTGGTGGGATTTTCACGTTCAGGGATGTCCAGCATCACCACATCACAGAGATTCTTTTCGACGAGGCGCTGGGCCATCGTCGCGCCGGTGGCTCCGGCGCCGATAATCGAGACTTTCGGTCGCATAGCAATCCCCCTCAGAATAAAGATAGAAACGGCTTCAGATTAACCGAGAAGCAGGGCAGTTTGCAAGCTCGAATTTTTCAAAGCCCCCTTCTGTGCGTTACAATACCCGTGTTATGAGAAAGCTCGACGACCAGGCTGAGAGAACTATCCAACGGTTCACCCATGAGATCCAGACGCTCTACGACGATGACCTAGTCTCTTTGATACTCTACGGCAGCGCTGCCGGGACGGATTTTGTGCCCGACCGCTCTGATCTTAATTTTCTCGTCGTGCTCAAGAGAGTTACCCTGGAGGCCCTGCGGAAGGCAGTGCCTCTCATCAGGGGCTGGCACCGCCAGCGCATCGCGACGCCGCTCTTTGCAGACCCGGATTTTCTTCGCTCGTCGCTGGACGTCTTCCCCATAGAATTTTTAGATATGCAAGAGCGGCATCGCCTGCTCGCGGGCAAGGACATCTTGCTTGAGCTGAACATCTCTCTGAAGAACTTGCGCTTGCAATGCGAAGAGGAGCTCAAGGGCAAGCTGCTCAGCCTGTGGCGTGCGTATCTGGAAGCCGGCGGACGCGTTGAAGCCCTCGAAGAGTTGATGGTCAGATCGCTCAAGTCTTTTCTCGTCGTGACAAGATATCTATTACGCTTGAAGGGGCTTCAGCCCGCTCACGAATTCTTAGAGATCTTAGTGCAGGCTGAAGAATCCTTCGGAATCTCCCTCGAAGCGATGCGAGACGTGCACAGCTTGCGCTTAGGTATGATCCGTCTGGAAAAGTCCGACGCCCAAACGCTCTTTGATCGCTATCTGACAGAGATTGAACAGCTCACAGCTTGCGCAGATGCCCTCTTGAGAGAGTCCCAATGATCCGAAAAATCTTTGTGTTGCTTTGCATGAGCTCTTGCAGCGCCCTCGCCCAACAGATCCCTGAGCCTCAAGGGTACGTCTCGGATTACGCGCAGATTCTCAGCCCGCAGATGCAAGAGAAGCTCACCGGGTTGCTGCGCGAGTTGGAACAGAAGACGACAGCGCAAATAGCTGTCTTGACGGTAAAGACAACCAGGCCCTATGATGACTTTCAGTACGCATTGAAAGTCTTTGACAACTGGCAGATCGGCCAGAAGGGGAAAGACAACGGCGCGCTCTTCTTTGTGGCGAGCGAAGACCGTGGGGTGAGAATCCTGACGGGCTATGGGCTCGAAGGGATCCTTCCCGATGGGAAGGTCGGCGCGATCTTGGACGAGTTTGTGCTCCCGGAGTTTCGCCAGGGGCGCTTCGACGAGGGAGTCTATAAGGGCGTTTGGGCAGTCGCCCTCGTCATCGCCAAGGACGCGGGGGTCGAATTGACCGGCGAGGCCCCCGTGGACATAGAGCGTCTTGCTGATGGCATCTCTCCTCTAGCGCTGGTCATCGCGCTCATTGTGATCTTTTTCGTGGCGAGTCTCATCATGCGCGGTGCGCGGCGTGCCCATAGGACATCTTCGATCCCGTGGTGGGTGTGGCTGGCCACGATGAGCGCCGGGAGTGGAAGGCACAGCAGCCGGGGCTCTGGCGGATTGGCAGGAGGCTTCAGCCGGGGAGGCTTTGGTGGGTTCGGCGGTGGGCGCACCGGCGGCGGCGGCGCCGGACGAGGATGGTGAGACATAGTTCTTAGTTACAAGTTCACAGTTCCAAGTCAAATCATAAAGACAAGGAGGTCACTATGCGCAAAGGACTCTGGATCACCCTCGGAGTGCTGATCGTCCTAGGAGTTGTGGCGTACTCGCTCTTTGCTGGGACGTACAATCAGTTTGTCACCCAGCACGAAGAGATCAGGCAGAGATGGGCGCAGGTGGACAATCAGCTTCAGCGGCGTAATGACTTAATTCCCAACTTGGTCGAGACAGTGAAGGGATTTGCCGGCCAAGAGCTGACGGTCTTTCGCGAGATCGCTGAGGCCCGTACTAAATACGGCGGCGCCGTGCAGATCTCTGATAAGATTGCCGCAGCGAATGAGCTGGGGAGCGCCTTAGCTCGACTCTTGGTGATCGTCGAGAACTATCCGACGCTCAAGTCCGATCAGACTTTTATCAGATTGATGGACGAACTAGCGGGGACCGAGAACCGCTTGGCCGTGGAACGCCGACGCTACAACGAGGCCGTCCAGGGCTACAACGCCACTGTGCGGCGTTTCCCCAATAACTTTCTCGCCCAACTGTACGGCTTCACGCAGATGGCCTACTATGAGGTTCCACCGGAGGCCAAGGTCGTGCCACGAGTGACCTTTACACCACCGGAGCCACCTAGGGAGCCCTGATCTTAGCTAGCCATCGCACAGTGGGCAGCGCCACTCCGTGCCGTCGGGGCGCTCGGGGTGGCGCGTGTTATCTAAGTATTTTTTGAGTTGGTGATAGAGCTCGCACTGTCTCTGAAATGCCTCTTCGGTGTTAGCACAGTAGTCGAACTGGAAATATCTGTAGCTCCGGCCGATCCACTTGAGCAGTTTGTCGCGCACGTCGTGATCATCGCGCCCTAAAAAGCGCGGCTGCCCCCCCTGCACGGTGTGCAACAGATAGACTCCTGGCTGGACGCTGCGCACCATCTGCTTTATCATCCGGTCGTTGAGCAAGAAGGGTCCGCGGATAGGCGATCACTCCTCTGCGACTCGTTCGCGTGTCTGATTATAAGCCGGATGAGCAGGGCCGCGCAAATATAAGCCGGGATCGTGTTGCATTTTGTGATTCTATCTGTTATAGTTCACAAGACGGGATGTGGCGCAGCCTGGTAGCGCGCACGCTTGGGGTGCGTGAGGTCGTGGGTTCAAATCCCGCCATCCCGACCAGCAGCTTTCTAGCCTGCTAACGCTGTCCTGCCCCGGTGGGGAGGTTTAGCTTTCGACTGTGACGGCGGCCCTCCAGGCCAAGGCTCACTGAAACTCTTCAAGGGGGGGATGCTGTCTATGCGCACGGTTCTCGCAGGCGCGCTGGGGGAGGATGCCCATGTCGCCGGTGTCGCAAGCTTTTTGAGAGTAGCTGAAGAAATCGGCTGGCAGACGGTCTATCTGGGCCCGGCCGTTTCTATAGAGAACTTTCTCAGCGCGATTCGCCAACAGAATCCCGACTTGGTCGCCGTCAGTTATAGACTGACTCCCGAGACAGGCGAAGCACTGCTCAAGCAATTCATAGCCGCCGTCCGGCAAGCAGGATTCGAGAAGAAGCGTTATGTCTTCGGCGGTACACCGCCACTCGCTGAGAAAGCTCGTCAGTTGGGATTCTTCGAGAGATGCTTCTCCGGAGAAGAGCCGTTGGACGAAGTCATTGCTTATCTGAAGGGTGAACTCTGGCAGGGCACCACCGAGAAAGATTTCCCGCAGACGTTCGTGGAGCGCCTTGCTTGGAAAAAACCGTTTCCCTTGCTGCGGCATCACTTCGGCAGGCCCACGGTAGAAGAGACGCTCCAAGGAATCCGCGAGATTGCTGAAGCACGCGTTCTGGACGTGATCTCGTTGGGCATTGACCAGGACGCCCAAGAGAACTTCTATCACCCTGAACGACAGGACCCGCGGCGCAAGGGCGCCGGCGGCGTTCCCGTGCGCACCCCCGATGAATATCGGGCGCTCTATCAAGCCAGTCGCTGCGGGAATTACCCGCTCATGCGCGCCTATTCTGGAACCGATGACCAATTGAAGCTCGCCCAAATGTACGTCGAGACGTTCAACAACGCGTGGTGCGCCACTTCGATCTTCTGGTTCAATCAATTAGATCGCCGTGGCCCGCTGAGCTTAGAAGACTCTATCCGTGTCCATCAAGAGCTGATGCGCTGGCACGGCGAGCGAAAGATCCCCGTCGAAGTGAACGAGCCCCATCACTGGGGAATGCGTGACGCTCCCGATGTGATCTACGTCGTCGCGAGTTTTCTCTCGGCGTACAATGCCAAGAGAGTGGGCATCACAGACTATATCGCTCAATATATGTTCAACAGCCCTGCGGGGCTGTCGGATCGCATGGACCTAGCAAAAATTGGGGCGTGCATCGAGCTGTCAGAGGCGCTGACGGAGGAAAATTTTAGAATCTATCGTCAATCGCGCACGGGGCTGCTCAGCCATCCCGTTGACCCCGACGCTGCGCGTGGCCATCTGGCGGCGTCTGTTTATCTGCAGATGGCGATCAGGCCCCATATTGTCCACGTCGTCGGCGCGACGGAAGCGCATCACGCCACGACAGCGAAAGAGCTGATCGAGAGCGTCAAGATCGCACGGCGAGCGATAGAGAATGCCTTGCGCGGCGCGCCGGATATGACGGCAGACCCCATCGTACAGCGCCGTAAGAACGAGCTGGTGCGTGAAGCACAAGTCACCTTAGAAGCGATCAAGAGGCTTGCCGGGCCGGATGTGCCCGATCCCTGGACTGATCCACCGACGCTCGCTCGTGCGGTGACGGTGGGGGTCCTCGATGCGCCGCACCTAAAGGGCAGTCCCATCGCCAAGGGCCAGATCGTCACGCGGATCATTGACGGTGCTTGTCTGGCGGTTGATCACCAGACCGGAAGACCCTTGGGCGAGGCGGAGCGCCTTGCTCGTCTCGGCGTGGAGGTCTGAAGGAGAGCTATGTGCGGCATCGCCGGATACTTCGAGCTCGAACGCACGTCCCGGCCTCCCCTGTCGGTAGAGATGATGCTGGAGCGACTGGGGCATCGCGGGCCGGACGACCGCGGCGTTTGGCACAGCAGCCACGCCGCTCTCGGCCACACCCGACTTTCTATTATCGATGTGCCCGGCGGCCATCAACCCATCACCAACGAAGACGGCTTAGTGCGCATCGTCTACAATGGGGAAATCTATAACTTTCTCGATCTGCGGACTCCCTTGATCCAAAGGCACAAACTGACGACGCACACCGACACGGAAGTGCTCGTCCATTGGTACGAAGACCACGGCCCAGATTGCGTCAAGTTCTTCGAAGGCATGTTCGCTTTCGCTCTCTTAGAGGGCGACGAGCTTTTTCTGGCGCGGGACCCGCTGGGAGTCAAACCGCTCTATTACGCTCTGGTTGATGGGCGGCTCTACTTTGCCTCAGAAATCAAAGCACTGTTGCCGATCACGACGGATATTGTAGAGTTCCCGCCCGGCCATTGGTTCCATAGCAAGCTCGGTTGGAAACACTATTTCGATCTTGCGCAGTGGGCCGAATCCTCAAGCAAGCTCGCTGACCCTAAAGGAATGCTGCGAGATTGTTTGGTCGCATCCGTTGAAAAGCGGCTCGTCTCGGACGTGCCGGTGGGGGTCTTCTTGAGTGGGGGTCTGGACAGCAGCCTCGTCGCCGCGCTGATGAGCGAGAAGATCCCCAATCTCCACTCGTTCTCCGTGGGCACGCCCCAAGGCCAAGACCCGCTCTATGCGCGGCGCGTGGCTCGTTATCTGGGCACGGTGCACCATGAACGTATCTATACGGAAGCCGATATGATCCGGGTGCTTCCCACGGTGATCTATCACTTAGAGTCGTTTGATTTCGCGTTAGTGCGCAGCGCGATTGCCAACTATTTTGTCGCGGAGTTGGCCAGCCAGTTCGTCAAAGTCGTACTCGTTGGTGAGGGCTCCGATGAATTATTCGGCGGCTATCACTATCTGAAGGGAATCAGTGATCGGCAATTGTTCCATCGCGAGCTGCTCGCGATCACCAGTCAACTGCACAATTCCAATCTCCAGCGCGTTGACAGAATGACGATGGCTCATAGCGTAGAAGGCCGAGAGCCCTATTTAGATCTCGATCTCCTGAAGACGGCGCTGGCAATCCCTATAGAACTGAAACGGCGGGACGGCATCGAAAAGTGGGTCCTGCGCAAGGCGTTTGAAGGCGTTCTCCCCGACGAGGTTCTCTGGCGCGAAAAGGAAAAATTCTCGCGTGGGGCCGGCTCGGCCTTGGTCTTTGAACGGATCGCCGAACGCGAGATCTCTGACAGCGAATTCGAGCGCGAGCGCAGACTCGAAAACGGGCTGAAGCTGCGCAGCAAAGAAGAACTCTATTATTACAGACTCTGGCGGCGCTATTTCCCCGATACTGTCACAAAGTGCTTGGGATGGACGGCCAGTCCAGAAGCGAGGTGATACTCGTATGCCGAAGAACCTCAATTACACTGTGATCGGCGCAGGGCACGGCGGCAAGGCCATGGCTGCCCATCTGGCCCTGATGGGCTGCCCCGTCACGCTCTATAATCGCACGGCGGAAAATATTAAGACAATCAGAGCGCGCAAGGGGATCGAACTGGAAAGCTTCCCCGGCGGCCCCCACGGCTTCGCTAAGCTCAAAAAGTGTACGGCCGATCTCAAAGAGGCTCTCAGCGAAGCCCACGTCATTATGGTCGTGGTGCCCTCGTCGGCCCATCGAGAGATCGCACAAACCTGCGCCCCGCATCTCCAAGACGGGCAGATCGTGGTCCTGCACCCCGGGCGGACTTGCGGGGCCATTGAGTTCGTGAAGGTTCTTAGCGACAGCACCTGCTCAGCACGTGTGATCGTCGCCGAAACCGAAACGTTCATTTACGCGAGTCGTTCGATTGGCCCGGCCCAAGCCCATATCTTCAGCATCAAGGACGCCGTCCCCTTAGCGGCGCTGCCTGCGACCCAGACCGCAAAAGTCTTAGAAGCGCTCAACGACGCCTATCCCCAATATATTGACGGGGGGAATGTCTTGCAGACGGGGCTCGATAACATGGGCGCGATCTTTCACCCGGCGCTGACGATTTTGAACGCTGGCCGGATTGAATCCACCAAAGGGGATTTTCAGTTTTATATTGACGGCGTGACGCCCTCGACGGCGCGCGTGTTGGAGGTCTTGGATCGCGAGCGGGTCACGATTGCTTCAGCCTTGGGGATCCGTGCCATGACCGCGATGGAATGGCTCAAGATGGCCTACGACGCCAAGGGGGAAAATCTCTATGAAGCCGTCCACGCCAATCCCGGCTATTACGGGATCACCGCGCCCAACCGTTTAGAGCATCGCTATATCTTTGAAGATGTGCCGATGAGCCTGGTCCCGATGGCCGCGCTGGGCAAGCGCTACGGCGTCGAGACCCGGGCGATGGAGAGTTTGATTCATTTGGCTTGTATTATTCATCGGACGGACTATTGGCGTCGCGGGCGGACGCTGGATAAGCTAGGGATCGAAAACTTGAGCGTGAGCGAGCTGACCCGCTATGTGAACGAGGGGGCACTACCTTAAGGCCCTTCGGGAGGGGAGGAGCAGGATGAATGTGCTGGCTTCTTGGGAGAGATGGCTAGTCCCGCTGGGGATATTCGTTGCAGTCCTTTTGATCGGATACGCGGTTAGGGCATGGCTCTATCGCCTGCTTATGCGCCGAGCTGAGCAAAGCGCGACGCGCCTCGATGACATCATTATTCAGGCCACGAAGATCCCGTCGCTTTTCTGGATTTTCATCCTCAGCGCCGTGATCGCCCGTCAGGCGATAGCGATCCAAGAAGGGCTGGGGCAGGTCACGGATAAAGCCTTACTGGCCGTTTTGATCTTATCATTGACCTTAGTGGCCGCACGACTGCTAACGGCTCTCACTCGCCACTACAGCGCGCGGTTGCCGGCGGGGACTGCCCTACCCATGACCGGCCTCACCCAGATCTTCATCCAGGGACTGGTGCTCCTCGTTGGTATTCTCATACTGCTCAGCACGCTAGGCATCAACATTACCCCTCTGCTCACGGCCTTTGGGATCGGCGGGCTGGCCGTCGCCTTGGCCCTGCAAGATACGCTGTCGAATCTCTTTGCAGGCCTGCACGTTCTGCTCGCAAGGCAAGTTCACATCGGCCAACGCATCAAACTAGACTCCGGGGAAGAGGGCTACGTCACCGACATCAGCTGGCGGGCCACCTCACTACGTACCCCCTCCAATCACTTGATTATTATTCCCAACGCTAGGCTTGCCCAAAGCATCGTCACCAACTACGACATGCCCGATCCCCCCGTCAATATCGTCATCCCGATCGGCGTCAGCTATGATGCCGATCCCAAGCAAGTCAAACAGATTTTACAAGATGAGGCTCAGAAGATTATCGATGAGGTGCCCGGCTTCATTAAGGAATTTGAGCCCATCGTGCGCTTCCAGTCCTTTGGAGATTTCTCGTTGAACTTCTTGATGATCGTACGGGTGCAGGACTTTGACACGCAGTTTGCCGTCTGGGATGAGATCCACCAGCGGGTCTTCAAGCGCCTCAAGCGCGAGGGTATTGAAATCCCCTTCCCGGTGCGCACCGTCTACCTGAAAGATGGAAGACCCTAGCAAAAGACTGAGACCAATGCTACTCCAGTACAAGCGGGCTTGCTACCGGCTTGGGCTCATTTTACAGAGACTATGGGGCGCTCTGAGTAGGTTGGCCGGGACTCATCCTCGAGGGAAAGAAGAAAGCGGTCGAAAGCTGCTTGATCTCTGAATTTAACTGTTACCCCGTCTTCACCCCCGAACGCCTTACGATGAGGCGTTCGCTGGGATTGTGGGGCACCGCGAAAATCTCAGCGTCAGCGAACTGACGCGCTACGTCACCGAGGGCGTACTGCCCTAAAAAGGCCACAGTCTGGGGATCAAGAGCATCGCCACAGCCCATACAATAATATTGAGCCCGGCCCCTACGCGTACATAGTCTGAAAACTTATACCCGCCCGGCCCGAAGACCAATGTATTGGATTGGTGGCTGATCGGCGTCATAAAGCTCGAGGATGCCGCGACGGCCACCCCCATCAAGAACGGATAGGGGCTGACTGCCAATTGGGTAGCAAGCGAGATGGCAATGGGCGCCAGAAGTACGGCTGCAGCGGCGTTGGAAAGAATTTCTGTAATCAGCGAGGTGAACGCCAGCAAGGCCCCCAAGACAAACAACGGACCAAATGAGCCAATACCCTTCAAGATGAATTCAGCCAGCAGTTGCGCGGCTCCCGTCTTCTCCAGCGCGATCCCTGCGGGGATCATCCCTGCGAGGAGAAAGATCACCATCCAGTCAATAGATTGATAAGCTTCTTCTAATGAGAGACAGCGGGTCAGCACCATGAGCACAGCGCCCAAGGCTCCTGCAACGCTGATATGCAATAGGCCAAAGGCAGCTAACGCTAAAACTCCCGCAAAGACCAGCAGCGCTACCGGCGCTTTCTCGGTGCGCAACGCTTTGAGCGCTAACGGGCTCATCAAGATAAAGTTATCTTTGGGGATCTGGGCCAAGCGTTGTTCGGGGCCTTGGAGCAGCAATGTATCGCCAAATTGCAAGGGGATTTGAGAGAGCTGGCCCCGCAGCAACGTCCCATGTCGAGCGATGGCTAGCACGGTCACCCCGTAGCGATTGTGAAAGTCAAGCTCGGCTAAGGTGTGTCCGATGAACGACGCGTGCGGCGCCAGCGTCGCTTCCAGACGCTGTACTTCATCGGACTTCTGCCATGGATGGGCGTATTCTACTTCGGGGCGGATTTCTAAACCGACTTCGTCCTTGAGCTTGAAGATCTCTTCGGCCTTGCCGGAAACGATCAGAATATCTTGCTCTTGGAGGCTGGCCCAGCCCCAGATATCGAAGATCTGTCTATTCCCCCGGCGGATCTCGATGATCTCAATCCCCCGTTCACGCCAACCCAGCTCGTGGAGCCGTTTGCTTATCAGCTTGGACCCCGGAGAGATGACCAGCTCCGTCAGAAAATCTTTCGGCATGGAGTCGGCCATCTCTTCTTGACGACGGATGGGAATGAGAAAGCGCCCAACCAGTATCATATACAGTACTCCTCCTCCAACGACCGCCAGACCTATGGGGGTAAACTCGAACAGTTCAAAAGGGCGCAGACCGTTCTGAACGCCGATGGCGCTGACTAAGATATTGGGAGGCGTTCCGATGAGGGTGCAGAGCCCGCCCATCATCGAGCCGTACGCTAGAGGGATGAGCAACTTAGATGGGCTGATCGCGCTCTCGCGAGCCAGCGTCATCACCACCGGCAAAAGAATAGCGACGGCCCCGACGTTATTAATAAAAGCCGAGAGAGCCGCGACCGTCAGCATAATGACTATAGTAAGCGCCCATTCGCGATGACCGGCGACAGCCCGCATTACACGACCGATGAAAGACGCGATCCCCGTGCGAGCGGCAGCGGCACTCATCACGAACATCGCCCCAACGGTGATCACGGCCGGATTGCTGAAGCCGCTGAAGACTTCACTAGTGCTCAAAAGCCCTGTGAGAGCAAGGGCCACGAGCACCAACATCGAGACGAGATCCGCTCGCAAACGCTCCGTGACGAACAACACGAGCGCTACGACAAGAATGGATAAGAGAATCGAGATTTCCATTGGTGGGTATTATAATACTCGCTCGCCGAGCGTGTCAATCGCTCCATTTCATCAAGAGTGGCCCGATGATAGCGAGTACTAAAACTGTCATGACCGTCAACGCCAACAGGGGCACAGACACTGTCGGGGCCACCCCCGCCAGCAGGATGGAGAATTCCCCGCGCGGGATGAGAGCGATGCCCAAGCGCAGTGAAGCCCCTTGACTGAGACGAAAGAGCCAGCCGATCACCCAGCCGGTGGCCACTTTCCCCGCGATGGCCAGCACAATCAGCACCGCCCCCAGCAATGCCACGCGCCCGAAGCTGGAAAGGTCAATGAGCAACCCAAACGAGACAAAAAAGATGGCAGCGAAGAGATCGCGAAAGGGTGCGATCACGCGGTCCACGCGCTCACCAAACTCCCTCTCAGGGAGGACAAAGCCAGCAAGAAAGGCTCCCACAGCACCGGAGAGCTCTAAAAGCTCCGCAACAGCCGCAAACAACAGTATGAGCGCGAGCACGAAGAGCAGCAAGACTTCGATGGATTCATGCGGCAGAAATCTCCGGAGCACCTTCGGCAGTGCAAGGGCAACTCCCCATGCCATGCCGAAGAACCCCACCGTTTTGAGGAACGCCCACGCCAGGTGATCTCCCTGAAGGCTTCCAGCCCCGATGAGCCCAGCCACGATAGAGAGATAGAGAGCAATAAAGAAATCTTCAAAGACCAACACCCCCAACAGATACTCCGTTTCGGGATTCGCGGCTCGTCGAAACTCGATAATGTTTCGTGCGATGATCGCTGAACTGCTGATATAGATGACTCCGCCGAGCACGAACGCTCCCAGTATGTCCAACCCAATGACCAATCCAAAGAGAATCCCCAAGGGCAAGTTGATGAGCACGTCTAGTCCTCCAGCGAGAAGCAGCTTGCCTCCGCCGCGGCGCAGACGTTCCGGCGAAAAATCCAACCCAATCATAAAAAGCAGGAGCATGACCCCCAGCCGGGCCATGAAGTCTAGAATCTCCGAGTGCTGGATAAACAGCTGCAATCCCACACCGGCCAGAATGAAGACGGGCACGCTCGATTGTTTGAGCCGGTGCGCTACGAGTGCACCGATATAGAGCACTAACAGAATGACGCCGAGTTGGAAGAGCATTTTTAGTGAAACCCGAAGCGCCCTTTGAACTGTTCAATTTGGGCTTGCTCGCCGATAACGACGAGCGTATCTCCAGCGGCGATGTGGGTATCAGGGGCCGGATTGAGGACTCTTTTGGTCGGCCCAAAGAGCGCGATGATCGTCGCCCCGGTCAGCTTGCGCACCCTGTTCTCTTGCACGGTCTTGCCCGCCAAGGGGGAGTCTTTGGGAACTTTGAGCCATTCGATGGTCAGCTCTTTCATGACCAGCCGTGCCGTATCTTCGACCTCCGGCTGGAAGCGCGTGCCAATCAAGATCGCCCCAAGCTCTCGGGCCTCTTCGTCGCTCAGCTCGATGACCGATTCTGGTTTCTCTTGCTGAGGCAAGAAGCGAAAGACCTCGCGGCGTCCCGTCTTGTGAATCACAACACAGAGCGTCTCGCCCTCTTCGGTCTCGAACGAGAACTTCATGCCGATGCCGGGCAGCTCGACTTCGCGCACTTCCATAGGGCTCCTTCCCGCTTGATCTTCAGCTTCTCTTTTAAGTATACTGCCTCACAAAGAGATTTGCCCATGCTCACCGTGCCAGACTATAATCGCAGCCGTGAGGCGTCACTATCTTTCACAGAGGGGGCTAGCAATGGAACCTATCGAAGTGAAGGTTTTAGACAGAGGGTTTGTACGGCTTATTGACTTTATGGGCGGCGACCAGACGGTCGTCTTGGCGGCGCGGGTCTCAACGGGCAAGGGCCTGAAGGGAGAAGAACAAGACCGCAAGCTGATTAACTATTTGGTCAAGCACCGCCACGAGACGCCTCTGGAGCACTCGGTCTTTCAGTTTCAGATCTCGTGTCCGCTCTTTGTCGCGCGCCAATGGTTTCGGCACAGAATCGCATCATACAACGAGCGTTCGGGAAGATATGTCGAGTACGAAGACGAATTTTATCTCCCTGCCAGATTGCGCTTGCAAGCCAAGTCCAACAAACAAGCGAGCGAGTTCGGAGCAATCCCCAACGAGCAAGAGCTGGTCCGCATGATCCAAGAGACCTATGAGCTGGTCTATGAACGATACAAGACGCTGTTGGCAGCGGGAGTGGCCCGTGAACTAGCGCGTTCGATCTTGCCCTTGTCGCTCTACACGCAGTTCTACTGGACGATCAACGCGCGGGCGCTCATGAACTTTATCAATCTCCGTGCGGACGCCGGCGCGCAGTGGGAGATTCGCCAGTACGCCGAGGCGTTAGGGAAGATCTTCAAAGCGAAGATGCCCTGGACGTGGGAGGCGTTTGTGAATTTTGTGTGGCGTGGGGAGAACCCGACGATCACGCCGTGAGCGCCCCCCTTGCGTCAAGCGCTCTCATAGCTATCGTCGGAGCGGACAGGTGACCTTTCTGAAGAGCTTTGCTCGCCCTACAGTAGAATCATGTCTCTACAAAAGCGAGCTATCTCTCTGCGGGAGCTCTTGCAGACTGTTGAGTTCCGCACCGTTTTCGGGGATCGGTCCATCAAGGTCAGCTCGCTCACCGACGACTCCCGCGCCGTCCAGCCCGGCTCGCTCTTCGTTGCGGTCCCAGGCACTCGCCACGATGGACACCAGTATATTGGTACGGCGATCGCTCAGGGAGCGGTCGCTGTCGTCGGCCAACGCCCTAACCTCCAGGTGCCCGCTAGCATCCCCTATGTACTGGTGGAGAACAGCCGCCGCGCGCTCGCCGAGCTCGCCTGCGCTTTTTATGAGTTCCCCACCGAAAAACTTTTCACCGTCGGGGTCACCGGCACCAACGGGAAGACTTCCGTCGCGTCGCTCGCGGCAGCCGTCTTGGGGGCAGAGCAAACAGCCCTGAGCAATACGGTAAAAAACGCGCTCGAGCACGACTCGCCCTACACGACACCGGGAGCCGTGGACATCCAGAGAAGAGCTTGGGAAGCAGTCCAAGCTGACCAGAAGCACCTCGTGTTAGAGGTCTCCGCGCACGCCCTCTCGCAAGAGCGTGTGCACGGCGTGAAGTTCGACACTGCAATCTTCACGAATATAACTCACGACCATCTCGATTATTACGGAACTATCGAGAACTATTTGCAAGCAAAGCTTTTGCTGTTCAAGAATCTGCGACCAAACGCTTGTGCGATCATCAACGGCGACGATCCGTGTGCCGAGCATTTCACCGCGGTGACAGAGGCGCGGGTGTGGACTTACGGCTTGAGATCAAGCTGCGATCTGTGGGCTGACCAGCTCGAGCTGAGCCCTGCTGGCTCGCGCTTTGTCGCTCACACGCCCGTGGGGACCGTCTCCATCGAGACGCGACTGCCGGGACAGTTCTATGTCTACAATATTCTTGCGGCCATAGGCGTCGGCGTGGAGCGGGGCTTAGCCCTGGAAGACATCAAATCACGGCTAGAGTCAGTACAGCAGATCGAAGGACGCTGCGAACGCTACCGCACCTCTCATGGGGTCTTTGTTTGGATTGACTTTGCCCACTCGCCGGACTCTTTAGAGAAAATGTTGCGAATGCTGAAGAACTTTTATCCCAGGGTGATCAGTGTCTTCGGCTGCGGGGGCGAATCCGACCCATATAAGCGCCCCATGATGGGGGAGATCAGCGGGCGCTTGGCAGATTTTACGGTCATTACCAGCGACAACCCCAAGAGCGAAGGCCCAGAAAAAATTGTTCGACAGATCGAGCGCGGGATTCACCCCCTGGGGGTGTCCTATGAAGTGATCGTAGACCGCCCGCAGGCGATCTTGAGAGCCCTGGAGCTGGCCCGACCGGGGGACTGCGTCTTGATCGCGGGCAAGGGCCACGAGCGCGCCCAAATCTTTGCCGGCCGTGAGATCACGTTCAACGATCGAGAGTTCTTGCGCGAGCACGGGATCATAGTATAATCACACTCTATGCCCAGACACCGAAACTCCATCATTGAGCCCATCAGCGAGCTCAATAAAATAAAAATCCGCGACAACGGTGAGCCGCTTGTTAAGCTGAACGACTTCGATGCTCGCATTGTCATTCTGCCCAACTGGCGCACCGGCCAACCCCAGCGGCTCTTCGCCCGCCGCACAGTAGCACAAATGCTCCAGAAGGCCGCAAGCTATCTCCCCAACGGTCACAAGCTCGGCGTCTTCAGCGCCTTTCGCTCCATCGAAGAGCAAGAGAGAATCTACCAAAGAGTCTATCGTCGGTTCAAACGTCGGCACCCCAACGCGCCCGAGAACGTCTTGAGACGCTTGACCAATAGGTTCGTCCACCCGCCGGATATCAAGACGCCACCGGGGCACTCTACGGGCGGAGCGATTGATCTCACTATTCTCGGTCCTGATGGCAAAGAGCTTGATATGACCAAGCCCTTCAAGTGGCGCACGCCAAAGTCCCGTTCTGTAGCAGCAACCTACGCTGAGGGGCTTTCTGAAGAAGCACGAAAGAACCGCGCACTTCTTATTCAAGCAATGACCAAGGCCGGCTTTACGAACTACGCCGGAGAGTGGTGGCACTGGTCTTATGGCGACAGCTGTTGGGCTTGGCGTCTCGGACGCAAAACGGCGATCTACGGTGTAGCTCGCGATCCTGAAAAACGATAACTCATCAGAACCCCCCCCCATAATAGAACGGGCATAACCCAGTCACTGACGGCGATGAAGCTATAGAGCAGCGTATACAGTCCTCCTGCGTGACCACTCTCTACGGCTTGGGCGAACGCAATCACCCCCCACAGCGCGAGCACGTGCAAGCAAAACAGAAAAGCGAGCCCCGTTGCTCCCCACAGCAGGCGTCTACTCCAAGCTAAGCCCGGTGTGAGAAGCCAGAGCGCCAGCGTCAGCCCTACCCCACCAAAACTGAGAAAATCACGTCGAACCAGACTCTTCTCACTCTGAGTACCATAGACGGCGATGCCATCGCCTTCTACGCGCAGGTCGGCGGCGACCAGAGGGCGGACAAAAAAGACCTGCAGAGCAGCATATCTCGGAGCTGTCCAAGGCCACGTGAGCGCAAATGCTGCCAAGACAAGAGCACAACCCACGAGAAAGAGAAAGATTTTCGTCATGGGGCGTTTGCTCTAGCCCGAAGCCGGTCCGCCCATAGCAGCCAGAGTGCCAGAGCAAAGAGAATGGTCAAGGGCTGCCAAATAAGTAAATGCACAGTTTCAAAAGCTGTAGGCATCAGAGCGCCGAGATAGATAAGGCTGACGAGCCGTATGAGGTTGAAGAGCAAGATCGCAGGCACACCCCAGGTCAGCGCCCAGAGCTTTGTTTTTCTCGAGGACGGCGTCGCAGCTACGGCGGCCAGAAAAAGAACTATAGGGAGAATCGCTGTGCATTCGGCGATGATCTCGAGCGAAAAGATTTCGGAGCGTACTAACGTTCCCTCAGCGTGGCCGCCGGTGCCCAGCAGCCAGAGTACAAAAGCCAGCGCTTGGGCGGTCATCTCATTAGCCCAGCGTATGAAGCCGATGTAAATCAAAAAAGGCTGCAATACGAGAAAAGCCGCTATAGTTCCGGCTAGGATAAGACACGCGCGAATGACAGCGCGATGCCTCTCCCACACTGTAAGGATGCTATGGACCATTAGGAGCTGAACGAGTGTGCGAACAGACGACGGCGCAAGAGCCAAAAGAAAAGAACTACTGCGAGTCCCCCGAGGAGCAAGCCCGTGGTCGTCAGCCCTGGGGCGATCACTCGCGCCGAAATCCGGCCTTGTTGCTTGCCCAGCAGGTTGCCCTCGGCATCGAGCAAGAGCACTTCGTAGCGGTGCTCCCCCGGCGTATTGATCTCGCGGCTGATGAGAGGCACGCTCTCCGGCAAAGGAGAGGGCAACTCTGGGACGATCAGCTCTCTGTCGGCAGGGGTCTCACCGAAGGGGCTTGTCCTGGCGAAGCGAATCTCCACGCGATGGACGGCTAGCGGGCAGCTAGTAGTTGACAGCTCCCACTGCACGGTGCGTCCGCTCGCCCGCAAGATGAGCGAGTCAATCTGGTCTGGTTCTATGTCTATAACATTTCCGTCGCGACAGGTGACTTTCACCACAAGCTGGCTTTGGGCTAGGGCTGGCACAGCGACAAGTGTTAATAAGACAATGATTCGCAAAAAGATGCTCATAGGGCAATTATTATATCAATACATCGTCTGCATATCTATAAGTCCCTTCTCTTTGGCGCGGCGCTCGCTTCACTCCGTTGACTCTCTCGGATTTTTTCTCTCAACCAGTGATAGATGAGTTCCTCGAAAGACATGCGCTGTGCTCGCGCGATGCGTGTGAGCTGGTTCACAAGTTTGGCATCAACAGCTACTAAGTAAGTTCGCTTTTGAATATCTACGTCACACTGCACTTGTGGTAGCTCATAGCTACCCAGATCGCTTGTATCGAAGAATTCGACGAGCTTATCGAGCGACTTAAAAGAGGGCAAGCTTCGCAATCTACTTTTTCTCATATAGCTTTCTTTCCTTTCTTGCCATATCTCGGGCACTCAGCACTAATGCTTCTTTGGTTCTCTTGTAGATAAAAAGTACGGCCAAATAGCGCCCTGCTGCGCTTTGTCCCAAAGCCAGATATACATCTTCGCCTTTACGCTCTCCCCGTTGCACAAAATAAAACTTTGGTCTGTTGCTGAATGCTTGCTCGACTTCTGCTGTTCTGACACGATGTTTGCGGGCTAGCTTGTCTACTACCTCTTTCAGCCATAAGATTCCCTCGATCTTCATTTGGCTCTACTTACCCAGTGTAACAGATCAATACATCGTCTGCATATCTATAAGTCCCTTCTCTTTGGCGCGGCGCTCGCACCAGCGATAGAAACCGAGCGAGATCAAGCCGACGATGAGCGTTGAGCCTAGTAAGATTATCAAAATAGTCTCATTGGAGAAGGGCGCGAGCAGCGGACTGGCACTCGTGCCCAGTATGGCACGTCGGAGGCCTTCGAGCCAGTACGTCATAGGCAGACCGAGGCCCACATATTGGAGAAACTTGGGCAGGACATCAAGCGGAAAAACCGCGCCGCACAGCAAAAAGAGCGCACCGGCAACCGCCTCGCCCATAAAATAATTGTGCCGCGCCGTGATGAGCGTCAGGCCGGCTAAAAGAATGCCCAGGAGGGCCAGACCCGCAAGCCCCAGAAAGAACGTAGGCCAAAAGAACGCATGGTTCACCGTCACAAAATTTATCGGGAGCTGGAAGGCGATCATCCCGAAGGCCAGCGTGATAATGACAGCGACCGTCCCCGTCAGGGTTCTCGCCACGCCACGCCCCAACAGATAAAAATAGACTTGTATGGGTGAGACATAGATATACTTCAGAATGCCGTAGTGCTCGCGGTCGTCAATGACCGCCCAGCTGATGCCCATCAGTACCGAGCCAACGTAGATATAAAACGCGTTGCCCAGATAAATATAGGGAAAGAGCGGGTTGGCCGTCTGGCCGCCGGAGACGACCAAGTACATCACGACTAAGATCATCGCGCCGGCGACCGGCTTGGCGATCGAATAGACTGCAAACAAAAAGGGTTCGGTCCAGTTGGACTCGATCTGCCAGCCCAGCCACGTGGCGACCCGCAAGCTGCGGGCGCTCTCACGCCATGTACTCGTCTTTGCGATTTGTGCAGCCATAATTCACTGCCCCCTCACTGTCAGACGACCCTCGCGCCGAGCAAGATTTTCTAGCCATAAGAGCATCCGATGAGCTATTATGAGAAAGAGCACACTCAGCACAGCGAGAACAAGTGTCTCAATCCAGACGTCCACAAAACCCCAGCCCGCCTGGGGGTAGAGCAACTGGCGCATCGCGTCCAAGCCCAACGTGATAGGGATGAGCGACGCTCCCGCCGAGACCCAAAAGCCCAGACTCTTGACGGGGAAATAGAACCCCGACAGCAAAAAAACCGGCTCTTGCAAGAGATTAGCCATGTGCCACGCTTCACGTCCGTAGAGCAAGAACGCCGAAGCGAAGATCATCCCTAACCCGTAGAGGGCTACTAAAGTCAAGAAGAAGACGAGCGCCAGCGCTCCCCAGTTGGGCACAGTGAACGTCACGCTGAAGACTAACGACCCCAGTAACAAGACCGCGAGAGCCCGCACTGTCGTTGCGACCATGCCGCCGACGGCCATCCCTAGCAAAATGGCCATTCTCGAAGTAGGCGCGATGAGATAGAGCGCGAGATTGCCCGTCTCCTTCTCCCAATAGAGCTGGGTTGCCATACTCCAGAGGACGTTCATCCAATAAGCAGTCATGGCGCCGCCCAGAATGGCAAAGCCGGTGAACTCCGGCTTGGCTCCCAGCGCGCGATAGATAAAGACAAAGGCCGCCGTCCCCAACAGCGGGAGAAAGATCTCGAAGAACATCCAGCTCTTCTCGCGCTGGAGCCCGATGAGACGGGGATAGGCCCGCCCGCAAACGGTCCTTAAGAAAACTATAAGATCGCGCTGAAAATTTTTCATCTCTTGCTCCTTGTGAGACCCCTCCCCCCTATCCCCGACACGGAGAGGGAGGCGTTCTCCCTCCCTCTTTAGGGAAGGGGGCTAGGGGGTTAAGTTGGGCTCTCTTCATCGCTCAGGCCGCGCCCGACTAGGTGAATGAAAACGTCTTCTAACGTTGGCTCGCGCTTTTCCAATGAGAGCAAGTGTCCCCCCTTGGACTGCACGGCGTCTAAGACTTTGACTAAAGCGTTTTCGTCCTGAAGAATGAAGTTCAGCTCGGTGTGCCCGTTGCGCCGGTGCCCGGCAAATTGACTGACACCGGGCAACTGCCCGAAGTGATCGAGCGTCTCTAAGGGCGTCGTGTGTAGCTTGAAGATCGAAGCCCCCTGCAATCTCTTCTTCAAGTTCGTCGGCGTATCGCACGCCAAGATCTTGCCCTTGTCAATGATCGCTACGCGATCACAGAGCTCATCGGCTTCGGCCATATAGTGCGTCGTCAGCAGCAGGGTCTTGCCGGGGCGCTCGCGCACCCACTGTTTGACGAAGCTTCGCAACGTGCGCGAAGTCTGTACGTCGAGCCCTAGCGTCGGCTCATCTAAAAAGAGAATCTGGGGATCGTTCAAAAACCCGCGGGCGAAGTTCATCTTTTGTTTCATCCCCGTCGAGAGATGGTAAGACTTTGTCTTCGCACGGTCGGCCAGCCCGACGACTTCTAACATATACTGAATGCGCTCGCGGGCCGTCTTGGTGTCCAAGCCGTAAAACTGTGTGAACATCCACAAGTTCTCTTCGACGGTGAGCAGTCCATACCCGCAGGTCTCACCGCCGGAGACCATGTTGATCCGTCGGCGCACCTCTTGGGGGTCCTGGACGACATCAATGCCGTCTACAAAAGCCCGCCCGCTTGTGGGTGTGAGCAAGGTCGTCACGATCTTAATCAGAGTTGTCTTGCCGGCTCCGTTTGGCCCAAGTAAACCGAAGAGCTCGCCTTGGCGGACTTCAAAGTTAACGTTCTCGAGTGCGACGAGCGTTGTGGGGCCGGGCTCGCCGCGCTTGCGCTTGATCTGATAGATACGTCCTAGATTTTCGGTCTTGATCGCAAACGTTTGACTCATGAGCAGACTCCTTTGGGAGATAGCCTTGCTATCTGAAAAAACGAAAACGCTGATCTAGTCTTCTCTATTGCGAACGTGTTCTCGATAACAGTTAACAGTATAGCATACAAAAGTATGTATGTCAAGGAGAGCTATACTTTCTCCAGAAACACCTGTTGAGATCAGAACTTTACGGCCAGCCCGCGCTCACCCACTCTGTGACGGGAGCGGCATTATACCATAGCAGTTCTCTGCTGGCAAATCGCTGAACTGCACGAGTCCCGAAAAAATCACTTGGCTCCATCTCTGGGCCATTCTTTGACGTAGGGCATTGCGCTCGTCAGTACTGCCTGTAAGATTGCTTCAAGGCAGCAGGGGCATTTGACTTTTCATGTCTAAATACTAAATCTAGTAGCATAGCATTAACAAGGAGGAACGGTAATGCCTATTGTAAAGATCAAAACTAATCGTCAGGTGACAATTCCCAAAACGATCTTTGATGAACTGGGACTTGAGGAAGGTCAGTTCATTGAGGTCACCCGCAAGAACAATGGTGTCTTTCTTAAGCCCCAAGAACTGGTTGATCCTGACGATATTCTCTTCCCCGAAGATGAAACGGCGCTCCGCGAAGGATTAGCACAAATTCGTCGCGGCGAGACCGTTCCGTGGGCGGAAGTGAAAAAGCAGCTCCACAAGAGCATAAAAAAATAACTTCGTGCATCCATGCGCTGGACTATGGAGCTTTCGGCGAGAGCCAAGAAGGACCTAACCCAAATACCATCACAGCAGCAGGGGAAAGGTAAAACCACTCAAAGGGAAAGAGTGGAAAGGAGTGTATCGCAAAACGGTTGGGCGTTGGCGTATATTCTTTCTCCCTGACTATGCTCAACGGTTAGTTCACATCGTGACCATCCGTTTGCGCACGGAGAAAACCTATCGTTAGGAGTTCTATAAAAGCTTCTATCCCTGGGCCCACTTTTGGGCATAGGGCATCCAACTGTCGAGGGGCTGCCCGAATCACTGCATCAACATCTACCAGCACGTGCCACAACACTCTCTGTTACCTGACCCAAGACGAGCTCAAGCAGCTCTTGAGCAAAGTCACCAACAAGCGCGACTGACTGGGGCATAAGAACATCCAGAATACTCTCGTCTCCGCCCAGCTCACCAGCCGAACCGAACAGGCCCGCAGAATCCTTTCAAGTTAAAAGCGGGCCTCACCTCAACCAGAAGCTCTTTAAGCCTTTGGGAGCCAAGATGGGGGTGAAGGTGCCCAAGGAATTCGCGTTTTGACCATCGAGCCCCACTTCAGCGTTTCCCCCTACAGCTCGTCCAGCGTTTTCAGCACCTCACGGCTGTGGCCTTCGGGAGAGACGTTGGGGAAGACTCGCTTGATTACCCCGTCTTTGATGACGAACGTCACCCGTTGTGCATAGCCCCGCTCACTCAAGACCCCGTAAGACTGAGAGATCTTCTTGTCAGGGTCCGCCAAGAGCGTGAACGGCAACTCGAACTTCTCAGCGAACTTTTTGTGAGATTGAGCGTCATCAGTGCTCACCCCGTAGACTTTGACCCCGCGTCGCTCAAACTCCGTCAAATCGTCCCGGAACGAGCACGCCTCCACCGTGCAGCCGGGTGTGGCGTCCTTGGGGTAGAAATAGAGCACCGTCACACCCTGAAAGTTCGGGCTCACTTTCTTCCCGTTCTGGTCTACCGTTTCAATCCGTGGCGCCAGAGTTCCTTCTGTCAGCGCCATACCCTCGATACCTCCTTCAGAGTTTAGCCCCTGAGCACCGCGTGCAAGATCATGCTGACGATGCTGATGAGCAGCGATCCCAGTAAAGCCCAGCCGAAGCTCTCGATAGTGAATGCCGGAACGAGCTGGGCAGCCAGCCAGAGCATCCCCGCATTGATTACCAACAAAAAGAGCCCGAAGGTGACCAGCGTTGCAGGCAGAGTCAAAAAGATCACGATGGGGCGCAAGATGGCGTTCAACAGCCCCAGCACGAGGCCGACGAGAATGACCGTGCTCCAATAATCATTTGTCGTCGCGGCAGCGATGAGAAAATGCGGCTGCAGCAGCCATGTGGTGACAGCCACGGCGGCTGTAGAGACGACCCACCGGACAATAAAGCGAAGCAAAATTCCCTCTCGTTGTGGCATGCTGGTTCACCTCTGCAAATTTTATCATAACAAAGAGAGGGCTCAGGATACAAATTTTTTGGCTTCGCCTCAGTGAACGGGTAGAATAACGTCAGTGAGCTCGTGAAGGAGGAGGTTCTGATGGTTCATGGAGCTTCTGTAAGTCAAGCGAGCACAACGATAGAAGTGCTCAACCCTGCCACACGCGATAAGATCACTGATGTACCGATCGCGACTCCCGAAGAGGTTCGCCATGCGGTCGGGCGAGCCCGCCAGGCCTTTCAGGCTTGGCACAAGCTTGCGGTTGCTCAGCGAGCACGCTATCTCTACAGAGCCCGTGATTGGATCGTTGATCATCAAGACCACGTTATTGATATAATTTGCTCTGAGACGGGCAAACCGCGCACCGAAGCCTTGGTCGCTGAGGTCTTCTACTGTTGCGATCTCTTGGGCTTCTATGCGAAAAATTCTGAACGCTATCTCAAAGACGAAATCCGAAGCCCGCACTTATTGAAAACCAAGCGAGCGTATGTGGTCTACCGACCGTTGGGTGTCGTCGGGGTCATCTCGCCGTGGAACTACCCCTTTACGCTCACCATGGGCGACGTCGTGCCGGCCTTGATGGCCGGCAATACCGTTCTCTTAAAGCCTTCAGAATATACGCCGCTGTCGGGATTATTAGTCAGTCAAGTCTTTCGTGAGGTCGGTGTGCCAGAAAATGTGATCCAGACGCTCTGTGGCTATGGGGAGACAGGAGCAGCTCTCGTAGATCATTGTGATGGCATTGCGTTTACCGGGTCTATAGCCACAGGGAAGAAAGTCGCCGAGCGGGCCGCGCACCGCTTGATTCCAGTGCTCTTAGAATTGGGCGGGAAAGACCCGATGATCGTTCTGAAAGAGGCTGATCTCGAACGGGCAGCCAATGCCTGTGTGTGGGGCGCGCTCAGCAATTCCGGTCAAATGTGCATGTCTGTTGAACGCGTCTATGTTGAAGCTCCTATCTACGACGAGTTCGTCAGAAGAGTCGTAGAAAAAGTGAAGGGCTTGCGTCAAGGGACCGAAAAGAATTTCGGCGAGATTGATATTGGCTCGATGACCATGCCCAGGCAGATCGAGATCGTCGAGCGCCATGTGCGTGATGCTATCGAGAAGGGGGCAAAAGTGCTCGTGGGAGGGCACCGCCGGGGGCTCTTCTACGAGCCGACCGTCTTAGTCAATGTGGACCACTCCATGCAGATCATGCGCGAAGAAACGTTTGGGCCGGTGATCCCGATTATGAAAGTGAGCTCAGCCCAGGAAGCCCTTCAATTGGCGAACGACTCGATCTATGGGTTGGCGGCGAGCGTCTTGACAAAAAATAAGAGCTTGGGAGAGCAACTGGCGCGACAGCTCGAAGCGGGCAACGTCTGCGTCAACGATTGCATTACGAACTTTGCGATCTTGGAAGCACCTTACGGTGGGACTAAGCAGAGCGGGCTGGGGCGTCGGCATGGGGAGTGGGGCTTGCGACAGTTTACATGGCCACAGACGATCGTTGTAGATCGGTTTGGCCTCAAGCGCGAGCTTTTCTGGTATCCGTATAACGAGAGAGTGGCGCGCTGGGTCTCGCGAGCAATTCGGCTGCTCTATCGCAGAGGCTGGCGTGCGAAATTCACTGCGAAAAAAAGAGAGAAATAAAGACAGCAATACAGAAAGAAGGAGCGCATTATGCCTGAGAAAACGAAAACACGAAAGCGTTGGCACTGGATGGCGATCGTCGGTCTCAGCGCTGTCGCGTTGGCTGCAGCCGTTGCCATCTGGGTCACGATGGTCTCCCCACAGACGCTGACGGTTTGTTCTTCGGGATGCTCTTTTTCGCAGATTCAACCAGCGATCGAGGCAGCCCGCAACGGCAGCACCATCCAGATCCAAGCCGGAACGTATCGCGAAGAGATTCAGATCACAAAGTCCCTACACATCGTCGGCTCCCAAGGCGCTCTGCTGGAAGGGCAGGTCACTATCGCCAAGGCAGCCAACGTCTCGATCACGGCTCTCATGGTGCACGGACTTGTGCGAATTGAAGAGAGCCGAAACGTGACGATCAAAGGGAGCACAGTCTCCGAGAGCCAAGACGTTGGCATTGCGGTGATCAACAGCACAGAAATCTCTCTGCTGGAGAACACGATCACGGCAAACGCTCGTGATGGCGTGCTGATAGAAAGATCTCAAGTGCAGCTCTCTCAGAATACGATTGGAGGCAACAAGGGCTATGGCCTTCATACTGATAGCGCCTCGCAACTCTCCGGAGAGGGCAACCGAAACGGCTTTCGCGTCCCTGAAGATTTTCCGACGATCCAAGGGGCTATTGATGCGTGGCACCCCGGCATGGGAGCCAATGCTCTCGGCGACGTGAGCGAGAATGTCCCGACGGGCTTGCTGACGGGCGAGGGCGTGCTCTTTATTGGAGCAGGGGTTTATCACGAACAGTTGAGCGTTCGCGATAAAACTTTGATAATTCGCGGGGCCGGACGCGAGGACGTCTTGATTGACGGCACGGGGCTGGGCGACGCCGACGGCTTCACACTGCGGGGAGAGGCGCGCGTGACCATCGAAAACTTGACGGTACGAAACTTCAGGGACGATGGTATTGATGCTGAAGGCTCTATTGAGCTTACGTTGCGCAACGTCGCGCTCAGCGGCAACGGCAGCGTCGGCTTGGAGATCGCTCATGGCGAGGTCAAGGTGCGACTCTTCCAGAGCGCGATCAATCATAACCGAAACTATGGCCTTTGGGCGATCAGCACTGATAACATCACCGAGTGCCAGGGGACTAGCATCATGGACAACGGGACGGACTATGGGGCCTTGGAGAGCGCGCAAGCTTCGGCCATAGCGCAGAAGTGTCAATAGATATATAATCGCGCTATGTTTTCGTGGTTACTGAAACGGCTCCGCCGACGGATGTCGCTCTATAAGCCCAAGCGCTTTCGCGATCACTATGAATACGCGGCGTTCTTTGACGCCCGCACTATTGTTTTGGCCGGCGACGACATGGCGGTCTTAGAATATCCTAATGAAGAGGTGCAGCGAAAGATCTTCCAGCACGCGATAGAGAAGTTTGATCTGAAAGACAGAAAGATTCTGGACGTCGGCTGTGGGTTGGGCTACTTGAAAAAATATCTCGACGTACAGAATGTGCCGTATCGTTCGTATTGGGGAGTGGACGTAAGCGAGAAGATGGTGATTGGAGCGCGCAAGCGCTTCGGCCCGCACTTTGAGTGCCGTGACGTGCTCGCGCAGCCCTTCGCTGAGAGCGAATTTGATATCGTCTTCTTGCTCAGTGTCTTGGGCTACCCCATCAGCGAGGACCCCTTCGGGTATATGAGCACGTTATTGAGAGAGCTCTTTCGCATCTCGCGCGCAGGGCTGGTCTTCACGCACTTGGCTCCAGGCCGACGCCAAGAATCTTCAGATTTCACCGTCGCCCCGGAAGAGATGGCCCAGTGGTGCCGACGAAATCTCTCTCCGGACGTCACGCTCGACGATACATTGGGGCTGGTAACGTATGTCGTCGCGGTGCACAAAGGTCGGTGATTTTTGTAAGGGCGAATCCGCGTGTTCGCCCTAATCATCCAAGACAAGCTAACGGCCATGACATCGGGCCTGGGAGTGGTGATAGCGGAGTGGTGATAGCAAGGCAGCAGACCCTATGGGGGTTTGGGGGCGGAGCCCCCAACGACGTTTTGGTAGGGGCAACCCCCCGTGGTTGCCCTGATCGTCTGGGATATGAAAAGGGCAGGGCAGGCACGGGGGCCTGCCCCTACAGAAATGCCATGACCCGGTACGATCCTGACAAACACCATCGCCGATCCATCCGCCTGCACGGATACGATTACACACGGGCCGGTGCGTATTTCGTCACCATCTGCACCCAACACCACGAGTGCCGCTTCGGTGAAATCCACGATGGCCAGATGACCCTGAACGAGATGGGGCAAATGGTTCAATCGACCTGGGAGGAATTGCCACATTATTACCCCAGCGTTCAGATCGATGCGTTCGTGGTCATGCCCAACCACATTCACGGGATTATCGTATTAACGGGGGTAGGGGCAACCCCCCGTGGTTGTCCTGATCGTCTGGGACAGGCACAGGAGCCTACGGGAATATCGTTATCGGATGTGGTGCATCGGTTCAAATCGTTGACGACGGCCCGGTATCGGCAGGCGGTTGCCCAGCACAGATGGCCCCCATTCCCCGGTCGATTGTGGCAACGCAATTATTACGAACACATTATCCGCAACGAGGACGAATGGAATGAGATTCGCGCGTATATCAGCGAAAATCCCTTAAGATGGGAGCTGGACGAGAACCATCCACGGCCGCCCGTGCCCCGCGCAGGCGGGGACAAACATGGCTGATCCGAGGGGGCAAGTACTCTGATGCGCAAAGCGTCGGGAGAACGCCCCAGCGGGCTCTCCTCCCGCAAACATTAAAGAAGGCTGAGAATACAAGAGTGATCGCACCAAAACGTTCCCGTGTAGTAGGAGTTTTGCAAAGCAGTCTAGGCTTTGTTATTGTAGAACGTTCTTCCCTCTAAGCGTTATAAACGTGAAGGAGGCTTGTGCATGGAACGCACAGCAGAAGCTGGCAGACTCACCAAATCTGATCTCGGCAAAGAAGTCTCACTGATGGGCTGGGTGCATCGCCGTCGGGATTTAGGGGGCTTGATCTTCGTTGACTTGCGGGATCGTTCTGGCCTGGTGCAATTGTTATTTAGTCCGGAGCAGAAAGCTTACGCTCAAGCGCGTGCACTCAACCGCGAAGACGTGATCTACGCGCACGGCACGGTGGTCGCACGGACAGCCGAAAACATCAATCCCAAGCTGCCCACCGGCGAGATCGAGATCCGTGTCGAAGACTTAGAAATTCTCAATCACTCCAAGACGTCGCCTTTCTCCGTTGATACGGTTGATCCAGCTCAAGAAGCACAAGAGCTCGTCCGCTTGGAGTATCGCTATCTCGATTTGCGCCGTCCGTCTTTACAAAAGAATTTTGCCCTGCGCCACCATGTCTTTTTAGATATTCGGAACTTTCTCAGTGAGCGCGGCTTTTACGAGATCGAGACGCCACTGCTTACCAAATCAACTCCCGAAGGAGCACGTGATTATCTTGTGCCCAGTAGAACATTTCCGGGGAAATTTTTCGCACTCCCTCAGTCGCCCCAACTCTTTAAGCAGCTCTTGATGATCGCCGGGTTTGAGAAGTACTTCCAGATCGCCCGATGTTTCCGTGACGAAGACTTGCGGGCCGACCGCCAGCCCGAGTTCACCCAGTTAGATTTGGAGATGAGCTTCGTCTTCGACGAGCGCCCTATTACCGACTTAATCGAAGAGCTGATGGCCTTTCTCTTCGAAAGGCATCTGGGGCAGCAGATAGAGCGCCCATTTCCTCGGTTGAATTATGCTGAAGCGATGGAACGCTATGGCTCTGATAAGCCCGATCTTCGTTTTGGGCTCGAGCTGAGCGATCTCTCTCAAGCCGTTGCGGGGGCTGAATTTCGTATCTTTGCCGAAACGCTCAAAGCTGGAGGAGCTATCAAAGGGCTGTGCCTGCCCGAAGGCGCAACATATTCCCGGAGCCAGCTCGCCGAATTGGAAAAACAAGCGCAGGCACTCGGCGCGCAGGGCTTACTCTGGGCAAAGTTCACCGAACACGGTATGGAGTCTCCTATTGCCAAGTTTCTCACGCAACCAATGATCTCACGGATTCAGGACGTCACAGGAGGGCGCACAGGTGATCTGCTCTTGATGCTTGCGGGCGAACGCCAGCTCGCCAACACGATTTTAGGCGCTCTACGCTTAGAGATAGCTCGCCGCGAAGGCCTCATCCCTGAGAACGAATGGAGGTTCTGTTGGGTATTGGATTTCCCGCTCTTCCAATGGGACACTGAGGAGAAACGCTTCGTGAGTGAGCATCACCCGTTCACCTCGCCGAAGTCTTCAGATATAGAGCTTTTAGAGCGCGAGCCCTTGCAAGTGCGTGCCAACGCCTATGATTGTGTGCTCAACGGCGTGGAGCTTGGCGGAGGCAGCGTCCGTATCCATCAACGCGAGCTCCAGCAAAAGATTTTTGACATATTGGGGCTGACCAAAGAAGAGGCCGAAGCCAAGTTCGGGTTCTTCTTGCGAGCACTAGAGTACGGAGCGCCACCGCACGGCGGGATCGCCCTGGGATTGGACAGATTGATGATGCTGATGGCCGGTGCCAACTCTATCCGGGATGTCATTACGTTCCCCAAGACGAACACGGCCTATTGTCCGCTGACCGGTGCACCGGTGGAAGCGAGTGAAAGACAGCTGCGCGAGTTAGGGATTCGGGTGGGGAGAATATAGAATATGTCCAGCAAATGGCGTCTTGGGATTCCCGTCGTCGCTGTTCTCTTCCTCGTGCTCTTAGCAGCGGGGCTCTCTCACGTCTCTTTTGTCGGAACGCGCTACGGCCCGCCATCGGATTCCCTCAGCCCGCCAGCCAGTGCGCCCCCACCTGCCCCGTCGGTTGGGAATGGCCTCTCGCCCCTGTGGACGCAAGTACTGGCCTACGCCATCGGGGTTCTGGTGATCGTCTCGATAGTCGTCTCTGTGATTTTCCGGCCGCGAAACCTTTGGGAAGCCTGCAAACGTGCTATTCCGGCGGCCATGTGGTTCCTCGCCCTCTATTTGATTTTGCTTCGCTGGCGTAATCGGCCTCTCTTCAAAGAAGAAGAGGGCGCCCCTACAGGCATGGGGGGGAACGAGCCAGCTCAACCCTTCCCCACCATCGAGCAAGTGCACATTCCCTCGTGGGCCACGTTCTTCTTCATTTTTTTGGTGCTCGTGCTGTTGGCAGCAGCGCTCTTGGCGGCGTGGCGCTTCCGGCGGGCCCGCCCTCGGCCTATCATCGCAGCCGAGGAGCTAGCAAATATCACAAAACAGTACGCTCAAGAACTGCGCATGGGTTCACCTGTGCAAGAGACCATTCTTCGCTGCTACCGCCAGATGTGCCAACTGTTGAGCGAGCGATTTCATATCGAAGTCTCCCGCGCCATGACCGCCCGCGAATTTGAAAAAAGATTAGCACAGATGGGCATTCACGCAGATCATATCAATCGGCTGTCGCGGCTCTTTGAGTGGGCGCGCTACAGTGCCGGGCGGCCCACCCTAGAACAAGAGCGCGCAGCCCTCGCCTTGCTTGACGACATCACTCGTCTCTATGGAGCTATGAGAAACCCCGATAGGGTGCTCCATCCCGTATGATAAGAAAAAGCTGGCTTTGGATTGGCATCGGGCTTCTTGCTATCGCTCTTGCCGTGACGCTCTCGTACGGAGAGGCGTTGCGCGAGCAGCTTCTGCGCCCGATCTTGTATGAGTTATGGCTGTGGGAGTTGCGCCTGGAGAGCCTCCCATTCGGTCTTCTCTGGCTGCTCTTTTTGGTGCTGGCCAGCGTAAGCGTTTATATAGTGACCATAGACTTAGTGCTCCAGGGGCGCAGGCGTGTCGCCACCCAAGAGAAGGCGACCCGCTTGGGACCCGTGAAGGCGCTCTCGCATAAGATCGAGTTGGCTTGTCAGGGCGAGCTGGCGCGGTGGAACGTCCATCGTGTCCTCGGTGATATAGCGATCGGTTGGATTGCCTTGCGCGAGGGGATCACCGAGAGCGAGGCGCGACGACGCCTCAGAGCCGGAGAGGTCTTAGCGGAGCTGCATGAAGCGTTGCGCTTAGAGTTTCCGGCGTCATCAGCACAGAGGGGATGGTTCTGGCTAAGCGAGCGTCTGGTGCCGGTCAGCCCAGCTTCCAAGAGACACCGTCTTCAAGAGCTCTCTCAGTTAACACAGATTGTAGAAAATTTCTCCGGGGAGGCCTATGAAAGAACTGATGACCGTCGCTGAGCAAACTCAGAAAATTCTGGACGAAGTCGAAAAGGCCATCATCGGCAAGCGCGCGGTGTTAGAGCAAGTCTTGATAGCCGTGCTCGCGGGGGGACATATTCTCTTTGAGGACCTGCCCGGCTTGGCCAAGACGCTCACCGCCAAGAGCTTTGCCACTGCACTGGGGCTCGATTTTAAGCGCATTCAGTTCACGCCTGATCTGTTGCCCGGCGACATCACCGGCACGTATATCTACGAACGCCAGAGCGGACACTTTGAGCTGCGCCAGGGGCCGATCTTTGCTCATCTCATCTTGGCCGACGAAATCAACCGGGCTTCTCCTAAAACGCAAGCAGCCCTTTTAGAAGCGATGCAAGAGTCTCAAGTAACACTCGAAGGGCAGACGCTCCCCTTGCCCCAGCCGTTCATCGTGATGGCTACACAAAACCCCATTGAGTTCGAGGGGACGTTCCCGTTGCCCGAAGCGCAGCTTGATCGGTTCATGGTGCGTCTATCGCTGGGGTACCCCGCAGCAGAGCAGGAGCAAGAGATCTTAAAACGCCGCCGCGAACGCGGCCAAGACGAGCCCCATCTCCAACGGATCACAAGCGCTGAAGAGCTATTGGCGATGCGCCAGGCGCTCGAGTCGATCTTCGTGCACCCCGATATCGAGCGGTACATTGTCGAGCTTGTGCAGGCAACCCGCGCTGATAGCAGGGTCTTAGTTGGGGCCAGTCCGCGCGGGTCGTTGGCGCTGTTGAAGCTCTCGCGAGCGCGGGCAGCACTCGAAGGGCGCGACTACGTCATCCCTGACGATGTCAAATCTGTAGCCCATGCGGCGCTCGCCCACAGATTGATCTTGCAGCCCGAACTCTGGATGAAAAAGCTCTCCGAGCACGATATTGTCTCTGAAGTTTTAGAGCACCTCCCCGTGCCGAAGGTAGACTGACTATGCTGGGCGCACGGCGATGGGCCTTTCTGGGCAGTGCAGCGTTTGGAGTGATTCTCGTGGGAGAGGCATTGCGTCACGGTGAGCTGCTTGTCTTGGCGCTGCCCCTCGTCTGCTATCTGGCCGTCGGATTTTATTTCTCTCTTCCGAAGATCGAGCTTCGCGTCCAGCGAATATTGAGTGCACAGCGCGTCTTGAGCGAAGAGCCCGTGACCGTTCAGATCGGCATCGAAAACACCGGGGCTGCGCTCGAACTGATCGAGTTCGCCGACAATGTCCCTCCTATTCTTTCGCATGAAGATCGGAGCCCTCACAAGATAGACTCTCTTCGATCTGGGGAACGGGTTTTTCTAGAGTATACAGTCAAGGGAATGCGGGGGCTGGCCCGCTGGGAAAACATCTCTGTTACGGTGACAGATACGCTGGGGCTCTTTGTCACAAGGGCCGAACTCCCTTGTGCAGGTGAATTATTGATCGTCCCGGTGTTTGAACGGCTCGAGGAGATCCTTATCCGTCCACGGCGGACACGCATCTTTTCCGGACAGGTGAAGGCGCGTGTAGGCGGGTCTGGGATCGAATTCTTCGGCGTGCGCGAGTACTACCCCGGCGATGAGCGGCGCTCTATCAACTGGAAGGCGACCGCCCGCCGCGACCGGCTAATTATTAACGAGTTCGAGCAGGAGCGCGTCGCCGACGTGATTATTCTGTTAGATGCCCGCGAGCGCCGCGATATTGTCATAGGGAATTCTGGGCTCTTCGAGCACAGCGTGCGCGCGGCACTCGCGCTGGCCCATTATTTTACAGCTCAAGGAAACAGGGTGGGCTTACTGATTTATGGAAACTACTTGGACTGGACCTGGCCGGGGTTTGGGCGCTGGCAGCGCGAGCGGCTCCTGCGAGCCCTCGCGGCAGCGGAAAAGGGCGACAAGGCCGTCTTCGAAGACTTAGAGCGCCTGCCGACAAGGCTGCTGCCGGCAGGGTCTCAGCTTGTTTTCGTCGGGCCGCTTCTAGAATCCGACGCCAAGACAATCGTTGATCTGCGTCTGAGATACGAAGTTCTTTGCCTTGCTCCGAACCCGCTCTTGTTTGAGAGTCGCTCATTGCCGAAGACGCCAGAAACTGAGATAGCGCTTCGGATGGAGCACCTGCGTCGGCGGGCGCTCTTAGCGCAGATGCGGCGGGCGGGGATTCGCGTCTTGGATTGGGATGTCACCCAACCGTTAGCCACAGTAGTTCGGAGCGCACTGGGGCATGCGGCGTGGCGCGCAGCGATCATCCGCCGGAGGAGATTGTTACGGTGAAGTGGAGCGCACGAGCCAGTTGGCTGCTCGGCTATGGTCTCTTGCTCGTTCTATGGCTCCTGCACGCACAATGGTATTGGGCTCTGCTCACAGCGTCTCTGGGAGCTATGGCGCTGGCGACGAGCTATTGGCGCTTCAGCTGGCCAGCTTCCGGGCACTTGCTCGCGCTCCTGACAGTTGCGAGTTTTGGGACAGCAACTGTGCTCAACGGCTGGGGAACGCTCCTGAGCGTTCTCTGTGGGCTTGCGGCCTGGGATGTAGAACTGTTCGCTCGCCGTCTGGAACTGTTCCGTGATGTACACCGCAGTATCGTCCGGGCGCATCTCAAGCGTCTGGCACTTGTATTTATTCTGTCCGGAGCAGCGGGAGCTGTCGCTCTGAATCTCAGATTGTCATTTGGCTTTGGCTGGGCTTTACTGTTGGCCTTTGGCTTCTTGGTCACTTTCTTGGTCTTGCTTCGTCAGGGGCTTGAGAGACAATAGCGAGGCAGGGGGCGGGAGGAGGGGAGAGGGCTCGCCCCCTGGTGGGGTCTCCTCGCTGATGGGAACGTTACGGGCAGGTGTAACGTTCCCGCGGGCTAGGGCTAGAGCTTGAGGAGGTCATCAATCTTAAGGTTCTTCAGATTGTTCGGATCGAAGAGATTCTCCGGCAACGGCTGGGCTGGGCGCTTGCGCGCCAGAAAACTGATCGTCGTCTGGCTGCCGTCGAGGACGTTCTTCATCAAAACTTTATCCGGCACGGTGTCGTTCTCGAACTTCCCCAGGGCGAGCGCTTCAAAGACGGTCTCAAGCTTCCCTGTCTTGTTATACCCTTCGCCCTTGAGCACGACGAATTCTGTCTTCTCCACCCACATCTTGCGCACGGGGTAGTCTTCAGTCTTCTCTTTCTCTTTCTTGACCCGGAGCGTCAGCACATAGGTGCTGTACTCTTTTTCGCCGATCTTAAGTTTCTCTTCGGTGGTTTTTTCTTCAGCGTTATAGTCTTCACTGTACTTGAAACCGCTGCCCAAGTCTTCAAAAGACAGATTGCTCCCGGCAAAGCTCCCCTTGCGCTCTTGGGTATTCACTAGCTGTTTGACGGCGCCCAGGGCGGGCAGATAGAGCCAGAGGTCAGCGTCTTTGCCTTGGGGCTTAATGCTCAGAAAGAGCGTGCCGCGCACGTCGTCGGGCTTGACGAATGCAATTAATAAACGATCGGGCTCGCCCTTTGTACGCCGCGAGAAGAACCGAAATTCATTCGTTGCCGTCTTCTTGTCTTTGCCTACGATCTCGAACTTCACATCGCTGATGAGATCGCCCTCTGAGCCACCGATGCCGCCCTTGTCCTCCACCTTCTGCAGGATTTGTGGCCCGGTGAGCGGCTGCTGCGCCTGCAACGACCATGCTCCCAGAAGGAGCGCCATTCCGATGACCACTAGCGTGAACTTTGAGACAATACGCATGGTTAGCCTCCTTACGCTTTGACCGGCAACTGAAGTCGCCGGCTCAGCACGCTTCCACCCCCTGAGCCGGGTGCTTCAGCTTTCGGCCATTGAGAAATTGCGGCTTCCATAGTAACAGTATCGCGGGGATGACCGTGAACGCGCTCAGGGCGCTCACGACCATCGTCAGGGCGACCAGCGACCCGAACGTGTTCAGCCCTTTGAACGTCGAGAGCCACAAGACACCAAAGCCCAGCGTCAGCGCCAGGGCGTTGTAGCTGATCCCCGCGCCCGTGTGGGCGAGCGTATGCTCCAGGGCGCGCCGCGCGTCTCTATCACGAGCGAATTCCAGACGGTATCGCTCGACAAAGTGAATCGCATAATCTATTCCAATCCCAATGGCGATCGAGCCGATCATCATCGTGCTCATATCGAGGGGCAGGTTCAGATAGGCCATCAGGCCGAACTCCGTCAAGATAGTCAAGACCAGGGGCACGAGGCAGAGTGCCCCTGCAATCAATGAGCCCATCAAGAGCGAGACGATCACCCAACTTGAACCGACGCTGGTGAGCAGGCTCCAGATCTGGCTGGTGCGGATCTGTTGCATCAGGCGCGCATAGATGGGCACTGTTCCCACCTGCTCCGTCTTGATCTGCAGGGATGAGCCATCACTCGCCAAGACGGCTGAAGCTGTCGCCGTCGGGCCGAAGTGCTCATCGAGATATCTTTGGATCTGTGCGACAAGTTCGGCCATCTGCGTGCTGCTGACCCATTCTAGAGAGACGAGCACCTCGCCGGCAGAGAAGTCGGTCAGGGCCATCTGCCCCAAACTCCCCCCTTGGAACGTGAAGAGCAACAGTAACTGCGAGATGAGCCTCCTGTCATCGGGAATAGTATAGTAATTGGGATCGTCGGCGTGGAATTTCTGGTTGAGCTCGCGCACAAGATTTGTAATGGACCTCGTGCGGTGGACGCCGGGGAGCGTCTCTAAGAACTCCTGCAGTGCGAGGATCTTCTTCAAAACTTCAGGCTCTTTCAGGCCGTCACGGACGCCAAGGTCGATCTCGATGCCCGTCTGGAGGCTGCCCCCAAAGTGGCGCTCCAAGACGTCTAAGGCTTCGATGACGGGGTGGCCCTTGCCCAAGAAGTCTTTAGCCGATGTCTCGATTCTCAGTCGAGGGATACCCACAGCCCAGACGATAGCCACCAGCCCTGCCCCAATGAGAATGACAATTGCCGTGCGTTCGACGAAGTGCGCAAGGCCCCCTAGCCCCGCACGCCCTTGCAGCCAGCGCGCTAAGAGACTCTGCCGCTCGCGCTTGGGCAGGGGCAGTAAGGCCAAGATCGCGGGAATGAGCGTCAGAGCCAAAAATCCTGCGTAGATCACGCCGATCCCGGTGTAGACACCAAAGTCTCTCTGCGGCCACAGCGTCGAGCTGAGCAGGGCTAAAAAGCCCGCGACCGTCGTCAGCGCTGCCATCGCCGTGGGAGAGAACATCGCTGCGACCGTTGCGACGAGAACTTCTCTTCGGGAGCGCCCATCTTGGTGGGCTTCTTCATAGTATCTATTGAGAATGTGAATCCCATAGGCCGTCCCCACGGCCATCAAGACGATGGGAGCTATAAACGAAAAAGGCGTAAACGGCGCGCCCAGCCAGCCCATCGTGCCCATCTCCCAGATCGCGCTCAGCACGACGGTCAGCAACGGAAGGACTACCCCGCGCAGGCTGTTAAAGCTCACATAAAGCACAATCAAGATAACACCGAGCATCACGGGGAAGAGCACGATCAAATCTTTTCTCATGCTCTCGGCAATGAACTGATTGAGCCTGGGCATTCCCCCAACGTAGATGCGCTCCGGGCCTTGGTAGCGCTCCGCGATCTCAAGCACCCTATTGACAACGTCCACGGTCGCTTCTTCGCCGGTCTTCAGACGGATGAGAATCCCCGCGGCCTTGCCGTCCTCAGAGACGACAACGCCGCGCAAGAGCCGATCCCCCAGAACGCGCTCCTTGTACGCTGCGATCTCTTCTAGGGTCTGTGGGACCTCCGGCAGCGCCGTCGCCACGGTGATCGCCGTCTCGGTCCCGTAGATCACTTGAGAATTCGTAGGCCCTCGAACCTCGTCGACCTCGGGGATCTGTTCAAAGAGCTCCTCCATCTCTTTGAGCTTTTTGAGCGTCTCGGGCTTGAAGATCGTGTCGTCAACTTCGACGGCGACCATGAAAAGCTTTTGATCGCCATAGCGGTCTTCTGCGCGATGGAGCGCGATCGTCGCGGGGTCATCTTGGGGGAGAAACGCTTCAAAATCTTGCTCGAAGCGAATCCGTGGGATAGCACTGGCCAAGAGCGCCGTGATGATCACAAGAGCGCCGATCACCCACCAGGGGTGATCAACGATCTTCTGCGCAAAGAGTCTTTTGCTCATTTCAGCCAACCGTGTCGTTCAAAGACACTCGAAAATATCCCTAAAGCGCCGTCGTCCATCACGGTCAAAGCCCTGAAAAGACCCGCAGAGCTCTGCTCCACGCGCTGGCGGATGAGCTCTAGCGCTGCGAATAGCTGCGGGCGCGTCTGCGGCCCGATGGGCTTAGTGATGAGCCAAATTTGGGGCACCGAGCCGTCTTCGATCCCCCGTGGGACAATTAAAATAAGCTCGTATTTTTTATCTGTAGAATTCACGCCCAGCGGGTCGTCATAGCTCGATTCGACCCGCACGATCTTGGCGTCAAAGTTAAACAGCCCCGACTCCTGCAGAGCCCTCGCGTAGACCTGCACCATCAGAGAAGCTTGAAGCGTTTGGGTCTCGTCTACTAAGAGCAAGTCGACTCTAGACTGAGCCTGAGCCCTGCTGAGGCATGCTCCGAGGGCTATGAGACTGATCAGCACGATGCGCTTGCGCATACGCTTCACCGTGCAGGGGTGATCCCCCATAGCACAAAGTCGACCCATTGCTCGGCCAGCCAGTCCAGATCGGGGCGCTCAGATTGCAAGATATAGTTGCAGATCACGGCGTGAAAGATCCCTTCCATAAAGAGCGCCCACGCGCGCGGATCGAGCGTCTCTCTTAAGATGCCGTCCTGTTGGAACCTGCGCACCCGCTCGACGAGGAAGTCTTTCACCATCTCGCTGAGGCGGCTCCAGCGCGCCTCAAATTGGGGATCAATCGAGGTCGCTTCACGGTAGATCACTTTTGCCAAATCGCGATGCTGCGCGAAGAATCGCAGCCACGTCAGCACATGCTCTCTGAAGCGCTCGCGATCTAGTCGAGCCGGCCATTCCTTGGCCATGAATTTTTTGACAAGCTCCGACAAGAGCTCGAAATAGTGATCAATAATCGCAAGAAAGATCTCTTTCTTCCCAGGGAAATAGAGATAGAACGTGCCGCGCGCAACGTCCGCTTCACGGATGATATCGTCAATCGACGCCTCTACATACCCCTTGCGGGCAAAGACGCTGATCGCTGCATCGAGCAACTGCTGGCGTCTAGTCTCTTTGTCTAGGACTATTCTCGACATAACTAGACTGACATGTCAGTCTAGTAGGAGTATAGCCTAATCTGAGTGCCTTGTCAAGCGTGCGTGGTCCTGACGCCTCTCCACTTTTGGGGGGGGTGAAGAAGTGACCTCCTGTAGCCAAGATATGAGCACAAACCCTTAACCACAGGAGGTCGTTCAACATGCTAGCTTACCCCAAATTCGTGGCCTTCGTCAAGCAGGTCTTTACCCTGAGCCTGCGCAAGACCCGCTTGGAGAACCTGCAGCTGTTGGCCTATGGCATCATGCGGGGGCGAAGCTGCTGCACCTTGCCCTTGTGGGCACTGTGCTGGGCGGGGCCGCAACCACCTCCCGGTCAAGTCCTCCCAAGCCGCCGGAGCTAGGACAGGCGTTACGGCTGGCAGCAAAGCTAGGAGGGTTGCGATGATCCAGAAAGTGGAGAGGCGTCAGCGCGGCTCGCCCTTGACATACCATAGGGGGTATGGTATAATGGCGGCGAAATACCCCCTAAGGTATGAAGGAAGGAGCATCAAAGATGACTACAGTCAGAACTCTAGGACGGACCGAATGGACGGTGCACCAACTCCAAGAGCGCTTGGACCGCGATGAGCCGTTTTTTGTCTTGGATGTGCGCAATCGCGAGGAGTTCGCCGCGTGGAGGATCGAAGGGCGTTCCCACCTGCCCACGTTCAACGTCCCGTACTTTGAGATCTTAGAGAAGGGCGGGAAAGAGGACATCATCGAGTCGGTGATCGCGTATGCGCAGCAAGAGCTGAAAGGCCAGCTGCCCCAGACAGAGACGATTCTAGTCGTCTGTGCCAAGGGCGGGGCGTCAGCGCTGGTTGCCGAAGGGCTACGTCAGCTGGGCTACCATGCGATCAACCTCGCCGGTGGCATCCAGGCGTGGGGGAATTTTTATCAAGTGAAGCCCATAGTCGAATCGAAAGAGCTGAGCATCTACCAGATCAGTCGACCGGCGCGTGGTTGCCTTAGCTATGTGATCGCTTCGCAAGGCCAAGCCGCGGTTATCGACCCGCTGCGCCATATCGAGCACTATCTCGATCTCGCTCGCGAGAAGAATCTCTCCATCAGATACGTCTTCGACACCCACGGCCACGCCGATCACATCAGCGGCGGGCGCGTCCTAGCCGACAAGATTGGCGCAGCGTACTATCTCCATCCCTACGACGCAATCCATCCCTTGGATGTCTTACCGGCTCGGCTCGAATTTGAGTTCCTGCGCGATGGCCAAGAGTTCGCCGTTGGGGAAGCGACTATCAGAGTGCTGCACATCCCCGGGCACACTTTGGGCAATATCGCCTATCTGGTCAATAACAGATATCTATTCACGGGGGATAGCATCTTCATTGAATCCGTGGCGCGGCCTGATCTAGGAGGCCGAGGAGAGACGTGGGCTCCCTTGCACTATCGTGCCTTGGTAAGACTCTTACAGTTGCCCGACAGCACCGTCGTTCTCCCCGGACATTTCAGCCAAATGAGAGAGGCCAACGCTGAGGGGCTCTTTGCGGCGACGCTGGGCGAGCTCAAGCGCCACAACGAAGGGCTGCAGATGATCCAACAGGGTGAGAAGGCCTTTGTAGCGTACATGCTGAGCAGCTTGCCCACCTTTCCGCCGCAGTATATCGAGATCAAAAGAGTGAACGCAGGATTGGTATCCCCGGACGAAGAGAAGGCATCGGAATTGGAGCTGGGCAAGAACATCTGCGCCTTGGCGCAAGCGTATCGCGAGTGAAGGAGGGATCAGCGATGAATTTCGACAAGGTTCTCGACGCCCGCGGATTGGCGTGTCCCATGCCCATCGTCAAGGCTCGCCAACAGATCCATCAGCTCCAAGTCGGTCAAGTGCTCAAGGTCCTGAGCACCGACCGCGGCTCGGTCAAGGACTTTCAGGGCTGGGCGCAAACGGCGAAAAATATTCAGCTGCTCGCCCAGCAGACCGAGAAAGAAGACGACAAAGAGATCTACGTGCACTACCTCAAGCGCATCAGTTAAGGAGAAGGGAGTCTCGTATGAACGAAAAGCTCACGATGCAGACCGTGAAGGAGAATGACCTGCAAGTAGAAGATCGCTTAGCAACCCTGGAAGCCAAGGTCGCGGAACTCCAAAGCAGAGTGCCAGAAGACCGGGTGTCGATTGTCGTCTTCTCCGGGAACTTAGATCGCGTGCTCGCGGCCTTCGTGATTGCCACGGGCGCCGCGGCCTTGGGTCAGAACGTCTCGATCTTCTTCACGTTCTGGGGGCTGAACGCCCTCAGAAAGAAGCGGGTGCTCTCAGGCAAGAAGCTGACGGAGAAGCTCATGGCGCTCATGTCGCCTTCAAGCTCGCGGGCTCTGCCCGTCTCGAAGATGAACTTCTTTGGAGTCGGGGCCAAGATGCTGCGCACGATGATGCGCGAGAAGAACGTCAGCTCACTAGAAGACTTGATGCAGATGGCGCGCGATCTAGGGGTGAGAATGGTCGCGTGCGAGATGTCTCGCGATGTCATGGGCATGAAAGACGAGGAGCTGATCGGAGGGCTGGAGTGTGGCGGGGTGGCGAGCTTTCTCGCTGATGCGCTCAAATCCCGTGCCACACTCTTTATTTAAAGGTGATCTCTCTATGAGGGCGTACGCGTATCGGTTGCTCACAGGTGCTTTTGGAGTCGAACGGCCCTATCACCTCATTACGCTTCTGCCGGGGGTGGCGCTAGCCGCCGGGGTTATGTTGACTGCACTGCCGGTGGCCGACTTCCTAGGCTCGCAGATTCTCTTGGGGCAAGGGATCGATCCCACAGGGAAGGCCAGCCCGCTGTCGGCGGTCTTGGTCGCGATCCTCCTTGGGATTGTAGGAGCGAATCTCTTCAAGCTGCCCGCAATCTTCAAAGCGGGCGTCGAGTTCAGCATGACCAAGCTCCTGCGCTTGGGGATTATCTTGGTGGGGATTAAGCTCAGTCTGTTGGATGTGCTCAAGCTGGGGGCGTGGGGCATCCCCGTCGTGATCACGGCGATCACCGCGGGCTTGGTCTTGGTCAGTTGGTTTAACAAGCTCTTAAAGCTCCCGGAGCGCTTGGGCACGCTGATCGCCGCCGGTACCAGCATCTGTGGCGTCACGGCCATTGTCTCTACCGCTCCGGCCATCAAGGCCGAAGAGCGCGAAGTGACCTATGCGATAGCCAACGTGACGCTCTTTGGGCTGCTGGGGATGTTTCTCTATCCCTATCTGGCGCCGCTAGTCTTGCAGACTTCAGAACAGATCGGGCTCTTCTTGGGCACAGCAGTGCATGAGACCTCTCAAGTCGTCGGCGCAGCTTTGACCTACAAAGAAGTCTTCCACGACGAAGTGGCGCTCAAGACAGCGACTGTCACTAAGCTCACGCGCAATCTCTTCTTGGCGATTGTTGTGCCGTCTCTGGCTCTGCTTTATCTGCGCCGTCAAGCGGCAAGCCGCGGGAGCTATTCAGTAAACATGAGAAAGCTCTTGCCTGGGTTCGTGCTGGGCTTCATCGCCATGGCCATTGTGCGCTCCGTGGGCGATCTGACATTTCCAGAGAGCGCCGCATGGAAGGCGTTCACAGTGCAGATTGGGGATCTGTGGGGATCACGCTATCTGTTAGGCACGGCGATGGCGGCGGTGGGGTTGGGCACGAGCCTGAAGGTCTTTCGCGGGGTCGGCTTGAAGCCCTTCGTGGTGGGCTTGGTCGGCGCAGCGTTGGTCGGGCTGGTGGGGCTAGTAATGGCGTTGTTGGTGGGGCAGTTTGTGCATCTGTAGGCATAACAGCCAAGTAATCAGAAGAGTTAAGAGAGGACGGGCTCATGATTGTCAAGACCGAGCTGAAATTAGTCAGCCCAGAAGATAAGAGAGAGCTGGCACTGAGATTATCTCGCATTGAGGGGCAGATCCACGCGATCCGCCAGATGATCGAGCGTGAGGAGAGCTGCGAGCTTGTGGCGCAGCAGCTGGCCGCGGCTCGCGAAGCGTTGGGCAAAGCATTTGCCGAGTTGGTCGCGCGCACCATCGAGCGCAACTGCGTTGCCGGAAGGACACTCGATCTGGCTGCGCAACAGAAGTTGGTAGCACTCACGAAGATCTTGACCAAATATTCTTAGAAGGAGGTGCAAACGATGGCGAAGAACTTGGCCAGTTGGGATCGCGTTCTGCGGGCTTTTGTGGGCCTAGCGCTGTTGGTTCTAGGCGGATGGGTGTGGGAGGGTTGGCAAGGAAGATGGTACGGGATTATCAGCGTGATCGCTGGAGGCATCTTGGGGTTGACGGCGCTGATTGGCTTCTGTCCGTGCTATTGGGCCTGCAAGATCAGCACGGCTCCTAAAGAAGGCGGTGCGCGCTGATGGCTAAAGTAGTTATTATTGGCGGAAACTTTGCGGGCCTAACCGGCGCCCTCGAGCTGCGCCATCTCTTGGGAGATGCTGTCGAGATCACACTCATCTCCAAGGACGACAAATTTGTCTTCATCCCGTCGCTCATCTGGGTGCCCTTCGGCTGGCGCAAGGCTGAAGACGTCAGCTTTCCCCTGGCGCCCCTGCTAGAGCGCGCCACAGTGCACTTTGTTCACGCTCCGGCCACGCGCATCGATCCTCAAACCAAGACCGTCTTCACCACGTCCGGCAGCTATTCGTATGAGTATCTCTTGATCGCTACAGGACCCTATCCCCAGTATGAGGTCATCCCCGGTTTAGGTCCTCAGGGACACACTTACTCAATCTGTACCCTCGAGCACGCGCTGCATGCACACCAGGGCTGGAAGAAGCTCGTAGATGATCCCGGCCCGGTGGTCATCGGGGCTACCCAGGGGGCCAGCTGTTTCGGCGCAGCCTATGAGTTTCTCTTTAACTTCGCCTATGCGCTGCGCAAAGCCCGCTTGACCAGAAGAGTTCCCATCACCTTCATCACTGCTGAGCCCTTCTGCGGGCACTTCGGCATCGGCGGGCTCAAGGGCGGCCAGCAGATGCTCGAGTTCTTCTTGAAGAGATTGAACATCCGTTGGCTCACCAACGTCGGGGTCAAAGAGATCCTCCCCAACGAAGTCCACTTGCTCGACGGCCACATCTTGCCCTTCAAGTTCGCTATGATCATCCCACCCTTCTTGGGCGTAGAGGCGATTCGCACCTCGCCGGGGTTGGGCAACGAGAAGGGCTTTATCCCCGTAAAGCCCACCTATCAACACCAAGGCTTCTCGGACATCTACGCCGCTGGGGTCGCCGTCGCCGTGAGCGTGCCTTGGCAGACGCCTCTCTCTATCGGTGTGCCCAAGACGGGCTACCCCGCTGAGACGATGGCCAAGGTCGCTGCACAGAACATCGCCGCGCAAATCAGGGGCGAGCCCCCCCATGTCGAAAAGGAGTTCGGTCAGATCCCCGCCCTCTGCGTGATGGACGCGGGCAACATGGGCGTCTTGATCCTCTCAGACAGAATGCTTCCACCGAGAAAGTTCGAGCTGCTCATCCCCGGCCCACAAGCCCACTGGGCCAAGGTCGCCTTCGAGAAATACTATCTCTGGAAGATGCAAAATGGCTTGATACAATTGCCCTAAAGGAGGTCGCTATGCCGTTGCTCACCGAACAGAATAAGCAGCACGTGCGCGCTCTCTTGCAGCAGCTGACCAACCCCGTGACCATTCACTACTTCACCCAAGAGTTCGAGTGTGAGCCCTGTCAAATCACCCACGAACTCCTCAATGAAGTGACAGCGCTGTCGGACAAGCTCACGCTCACAGTCTACGAGTTCAAGAACGAACCAGAGGCCGCCCAACGCCTGGGAGTGGACAAGATCCCCGCTATCGTCCTGGAAGGCCAAAAGCCCTATGGGATTCGCTTCTTCGGCGTGCCCGCCGGCTATGAGTTGGGGGCCTTCTTGGAAGACTTAGTGGACGTCTCGCGCGGAACGACGCAGCTCTCCCCCCAGACCCAGACGCTGCTCAACACGCTCCTCAAACCCATACACATCCAGGTCTTCGTGACGCCAACTTGTCCCTACTGTCCGGCCGCCGTCAGACTAGCACATAAGCTGGCGCTCTCCAGCGACAAGATCAAGGCCGACATGGTCTCAGCGCTGGAGTTCCCCTATCTGGCTGACAGATATAACGTCTACGGCGTGCCCAAGACGGTGGTCAACGACGGCCAAGTAATGTTTGAGGGAGCGTTGCCGGAGCGACAGTTTGTCTCCCTGGTGCTTCAGGCAGCGTGAAGATCGCGCACGCATCCCCAACACTCTCAGGGAATCGAACTATGAACCCAAAGTTCTCTCACCAGATCACCCAAAGCCTCCAAGACACGACGATGCATACTGCCCTGAGCCAAGCCAGTCTCTATTTTGATCTCTCGCGCACCTGGGCCTTTGCAGACATCCCCGACCGGGATGCCCTCCGGCACGCTGCACGACAGATCAAAGAGCGCGCCATGGAGAATCTCGACCAGCTTCTTGAGCAGCTGCGCACCAGCGTCGGCGGACATTTCTATCTCGCTGCCAACGCCCAAGATGCTCACGAATATCTGCTCGAGCTCGTGCGCAAGCATGGGGTGAAAAAAGCCGTCAAGTCAAGTGGTCCCTGCGCCAAGAGCTCGGTACCATTTCTTGCCCCACTACAAGACCCCGTTTGACATGCGCGCAAACACGGAGTAGATTAGAGCAATTCATAAGTCGCAGGGATGTCATGCAAATTGATTTCAGTGCTGTAGGGTTAGCGTTGGGCGCTGGAGTGGTGACCTTCTTCAATCCCTGCGGGTTTGCACTCCTCCCTTCCTATATTGCTTATTATTTGGGGAGCAAGCGGGGGACTTCTATCCATGCTGAGCGCTGGTGGGAGCGTGGCTTGCAGGGACTGGTACTGGGCTCTGCCGTCAGCGCTGGTTTCTTTACCGTCTTTCTTGTGCTGGGGAGCGCCATCTCCCTGGTCGGCACAATGATTGGTGCATACTTCCCCTGGGCTGCTATTCTCGTTGGGATCGGCCTCATCACGCTGGCGATCTTCATCTTGTTGGGGCGTGAGCTTGGTCCGCTGATGACGACATGGACCGCTTGCTTATCAAGGGGGCGCAACATCAATGTTCTTTTTTATTATCTATATGGGATTGGCTATGCCCTCGCCTCCTGTGGCTGCACGCTACCGATTTTTATGATCTACGTGGTCAGTCCAGCAGTGACGGCCGACCTTCTTGCTGGCATTCTCAACTTTTTCGCCTATGCCTCGGGCATGACCGTGATGATGCTCTTGCTCTCGGTAAGCATGGCCTATTCCAAAAGCGGCTTGGAACACCGTCTGTCCCTGCAGCATGCCTTAATGGGGCTGAGTATCCCCATTCTTATACTTTTGGTTATTGTCTGGGCTCAGCCGGGGATCGCCTCGAGCTGGACTGTCTCGCTTTCCGGAACAAACCGCATCTTTGTGAGCATCTTCGCCCCGGCTTTGCTGTTGATGCTCTTCTTCCACCTGCGCCACTGGGAACGCGCGACACGCCTGCTCAACGCTCTTTTACTCATGGCCGCCGGGAGCTATTTAATTTACTATCAATTGGTCGAGTACGGCTTGCTTGATCTGGTCTTCAGATAACACTGTGATACCATGCGGCGCCAGGTGTTCTGTACCGTCTTGGCAGCTCTGCTTGCACTGTTGAGTATGCCCGGATACCTGTTTGGCGGGCTGGTCTTCGTCGCGCTCGTGCCGCTCTTTGGTGCGCTGCAAAGCTCTTCAGTGCGCCAAGGCTTTTGGCTGGGCTGGCTCTGTGGGTTTCTCTTCTTTGCATTGATCTTCTACTGGATCTATTCACTCTACGATTGGGCCGGGATGTTTATTCTCTTGGGCCATCTGGGGCTTGCTGTCCTGCTGGGGCTTTCGTGGGGGCTTTTCGGAGCGATCTTCGTCTTGACGCAGAGATATCTTCGCGTTCTCTGGCTGGCTGTGCCAGCAGCATGGGTGATTTTAGAATATGTGAGATCCATCACGAAATTTGGCTTCACTTGGGGCTACCTCAGCGATGCCCTCTATCAGTATCCCCAGCTCATTCAGATTGTTTCGCTGACTGGGACCTGGGGGCTCTCGTTTGTGATCGTTCTCGCGAATGTTCTTCTGTATCGCGCCGTGCGAGAGCGTCGGGTTCTCTGGGGAGTACTCGCCGTCGGGGTGCTGGCACTCAACTGGTCCTGGGGAGCCTATCAGCTTGACGTGAACGCACCACCAAGTGCAGGGCGCACTGTGCGCATCACCGTTATCCATTCGCACGTTGACCAGCACGCCCGCAGCGATCCGAGCCAACTTCCATCTTTGCAGCATCTTTATCTCTCTCAGTTGGACCAGCTCTCACCGGGAGCAGTTGACCTGGTGCTCCTGCCCGAATCTATTCTGCCGGCATATCTGCTGCGTCAGGAGGACGTAAAGACCCCATACACAGAAGCCGCCAAACGCCTGCGCGCCCCGCTCATCGTAGGGACGATCGACTATCGCGACGGAAAACTGTTCAACACGGCGGCTCTCATCTCCGCTGACGGGCAAGTAGCTGACCTCTATGATAAAGTCCAGCTTGTCCCTTTCAGCACCGAGTATTTCCCGCTAATAGATCTAGTGCGCCGTACGGGAGTAGAGAATCTTATTGGACCGTTGCCATTGGGAGCGCTCACCCCCGGTTCAGGATTCCGTCCTCTGCAAAGCCATGTAGGGCGCTTGGCCACTCCGATTTGCTTCGAGTCCATCTTTTCTCAGATCGCCCGTGCCTTCGTTCGGAACGGGGCCCAAGCGCTTTTGCTTATCACCAACGATGCCTGGTTCAAGGGCTCTTTCGCACTTGAGCAGCATTTTGCCAAAGCCGTCTTTCGCGCCGTCGAGACCAGACGCTTCACGGCTCAGGCATCGAACGGGGGCATCTCTGGGGTGATTGACCCCTACGGGAGAGTTCTTGCGGCGACGCGTTCTGAGGAAGAGCAGATCCTGCAGGAGCAGATTCTCCTGCAGGATCACGCGACGCTCTACGTGCAGCTCGGAGATTGGGTTATCTACTTGCTCGGGGTGCTCTTAGGGGGCCTATCACTCTGGGCGTTCAAATCCCAGGCGGGCATGTGATTGGTCCCTGTACTGGTCAGTCGCGTTACGACGCCGGTCGAAAGATTGACTTTATATATTTGGTACGTCCCCTCTCGGTCGGAGACAAAGGCGATCTCGTCTCCGCCGGGAAGCCAGAAGGGATCGAACTCGTCAGAAGTTCCCAGATTGGCCGTGCTCGATGTCGCAAACGTGTTGAGATTGACGATGCTGGTGCCGTCGGCGTTCATCACAAAGATATCTAAGCTGCCTGTCTGATCCGACGTGAAGGCAACTTTTGTGCCATCGGGGGACCAGCTGGGCGGGGAAGGGAATCCCGTGATCGGTGAGAGCGCGCCGTCGTTGAACGTCGGACGCTGTGTGAGGTTGGTCAGCCCTGTGCCGTCGGCGTTGATCTTCCAAATGTCCAGAGCGCTGGGGGCAGTGTCATTGGTAGTCACAAAGACCAGTAGATTAGCATTGGTCGGCGACCATCGTGGGGCGAAGGCGTCTTTGGGGGTGACGGTAGTGATACGAGACTGGCTGGTCCCGTCGGCGTTCATCGCATAGATTTCGAAATTGCCGTCACGATCCGTAGCAAAAGCGATCTTGGAAGCGTCGGGAGACCACGTCGGTTGGATTTCTGTGCTGCCGGTCTGTTGGGTGAGATTGGTCTGGAAGGTCCCGTTGGGCAGCATCTTGAATATGTCAAAATCTCCCGTGCGATTGCTAGCAAAGGCCACTTCTTGACGTCCGTTGGGTGCTAAAGCCGGCCACTGGTCATCCCCAGGAGAATTTGTAATCACCGCTTGGCTGGTGCCATCGGCGTTCATCTTAAAGATCTCGACGTCACCCCCGATTCGATCAGATGCAAAGAAGATGCTTGTCCCCAACACCGTGATGAAAAGCGTAGATGTGCTCTTGAGGCCGGTATTGTCGGTGACGGTCAAAACGGCTACATATATGCCCTCGGCAGAATACGTATGGGCCACGGTAACGCCGGTGGCGTCCATTGTGCCGTCGTTTTCGAAGTCCCATTCGTATTGTGAGATCGTGCCGTCGGGATCGCTTGATCCAGAGGCGTCGAAACTGACGATAAGCGGAGCCTCCCCTGTCGTTGGCGTCGCGATAAAGATCGCCAAAGGAGCTTGAGCTAAAGTACATCCGCCTATAAAGAGCGTCACGCTACCAAAAAACAGAGTTTTGAAAAGGCATCGCCTGAGGGCTTGAAGCATTTCATACCTCCTGAGCTGATCTGAGGCCATAAAACATCCGCGTCGCTAACATAAAGCTTGTGATGTGACTATATGCCGTCGCGCAGAACATGGGAAGGAATCCTGTCGGAGAGGAGGGGATGCTTTGTCTGGCTTGGACATGACCGGTGTCGGTCTCAGGTGGGGCAGGTGCGTATCTTCCGGTAGAATAAGAAGTCTCTGAAACTTTGTACCGGCAAGTCTGTATATACTTCGATCATTGGTTCGATAAGGGAGGCGGCACAATGGGTGAGGGGGAGTTGGAGTTAATCCAGCGGGCGCTCAACGGTGACACGAGCGCCTGGGGGGAGATCGTGAAACGGTATAAAGACGCAGTCTTTGGAGTTGCTATCGGAATCTTAGGGAATCCCGCCGATGCAGAGGACGCCACCCATGACGCGTTCATTCGTGCCTATGAGGGCCTGCACACCTTTCATCTCGATAAGCGGTTCTCCACATGGATATTTGCCGTAACGACCAATGTGTGCAAGAACAAACTACGACGCGAGCGACTCTTCGCTCCACTCAAGCATGTCGCGAAACTGACCAAAGGGAACGATCCAGCACAGCAGATCGCTCAGCAAGAGCGCACCCAGATCATCCGAGAATCTATAGATCAGTTAAGGCCGAAATATCGCATGCCCTTAGTATTACGATACTATGCCGATCTGGACTATAAAGATATTGCCGAAGCCCTCGGTCTGCCCGAAGGCACCGTGAAAACTCGTCTTCATCGGGCAAAGTCTGAATTAAAGCATATTTTAGAGAAGAAAGGAGTCACGAGCCATGCATGAACAAGAACTAGAGGCTCTGCTCAAAGAGACGCTCACGCACAATGCCAAAACGCATCGAGACAGAGTAGCTGATCTTGAATATGCCATTATCGAAGAGCTGTCGGGTCGCAGACCTGTGAGAGGCTCTCACTGGGGCCTGGCTGTAGCTGGTGCTCTGGTGCTTTTTCTTGGGGGCTTCTGGCTTGGTTCTACTGTGGGAGCTCCTTGTACAGACCCTCAAGTGCTCTGTCTTGTCTACCCTGGGGCGACCAGCGTCAGCCTTGCCAGCCAGTTTAACCTGTGGGAGCCAATTGCTATGAACGGCCCGGATCGCAGTGGCGTCTGGTGGACCCGGCTCCCCAAAGATATCAAGCCGGGTCGCTATGAGTACGGCTTCATCGTCGATGGCACTCGCTGGGTTTACGACCCAAAAGCGACGGAGTTCGTGCACACGTTTGATGACAAGATCAACTCGGTGATGTATATTCCACCTCGAGGTGAGCACCAATGAAACGCTGGTGGATGGCTCTCACTCTTGGGCTGATCGCTGGATGGTCAAGCGCTCAAGCGCAGCCCACCCCTGAAGACGTCTATAAATGCTTTGCTGAGCTCGGTGTCTCTGATCTTCAGACATTGCAGGTCGCGTTTGCCAAGGGGTTCGCTGACAAGCGCATCATGCCAGATACGGCGCTCCGGCTCTGTCAGCGGCTGAAACAGAGCTCGGCACCAATCTCTCTGCGCGAAGGTGTCTTACAGATCATCGGGCGAGCGCTGCTGGAGGAACTGCCGGTCACGATGTTGGTGGATAAGACGTTCGAAGGCCTCACCAAGGGTATCGCTCTGGATGTCATCAATGACGATCTCCTTGAGCGGAAGACATCGCTGGCCGAAGTGAAATCGTTGCTTGCCAGCAAGGGTGTCACGATTGGTTTGACCATTCGTTTTGGTCTCGTCACTTTGAAACTCACCCAAGATGCTGTAGATACGGCGATCACAGAAGCCACTGGGGCACTGGAAGATTACGTGCGTGGCGGCCAAAAGCTTGAAGACGCCAATGCGATCAAGTCTGCTGTGCAACTGCGTTTGTCCCACAATCCCGCGATCCCGCAAACGCTGACAAGCTATCTCGACCAAGTTGTGAGCGCTGCCGAATGGGCCCAGATCGCTCAGAATATCGCGAAACGTCTGAAGAAGAGCTGACTATTCCCCTCACCCCCTCTGCTTCCCTTTCCCTTATAGGGGGAGAGGGGCCAAGGGTGAGGGGGGAGGGCAGGCACAGAAAGGAGACTGTATGCTCAAAATTCTCGCACTGGCATCGGGGCTGGCAATCTTCTCGCTCAGTATTTTTCACCGGGAAGAGCCAACGATTATGGCCGACCCGCTTCTCTTGGCGGGCAAGTTCTATCGCATTCCATTGTCCAGCATTGAGCCCGATCTGACCAAGATCATTGAGTTCGCCAAACAAGCAGGGTTTTCGGTGCGGATCGCCACCGGCCCGACTGTTACGTACTTTCTTGGGACGCAGCCGTGCTTAGATTGCACGCCGGAGAACGAGCGAGAGCGTCTAGCATTCCCGCATCTGTTTGTAGACAGTGCACTCCTGTGGCTTCGAGCTGAAGAGATGCTCTCTCGCTATAACGTGCGTCCGGCGGTCAGCGGGGGGTATGAGCTCATCATCGCTCCCAAGACGACCACGAGCGCCTCGGCGATTCTCAATGAGATTGGGCTGAAATTAGTACAGTTAGCGATTGTGCCAAACCCTTTGCTGCCCCTGACAGTAGAAGAACTGACCGTCGTGCCGGGGGTCAAGCCCCCTAAACCCCCCGTTCGTCTAGATTCGGTGCTCTATGCGTTGATGCTCATGCCCGATTGGTATGAGTTTGCTCCGCAGCAGAGATTGGAGTTGTGGGGGCTGCGGGTGCGGGTGATCGTCGAGTTAGTCTCCCCTCAGGCGCAGCTCGCCCCAACTCATAATATTATTATCGAAGCCCGATCGCCCTCGGGGTTGATGCGTGTGCTTGTTCCTATCCATCAGTTAGTGATGCTAGCCAGCGATCCTGCAGTGAAACTCGTCCGGCCTCCGGCCCAGCCGGGGCTGTAAAAAAGGAGCTGAGAAACGATGCGCAGACATCACTATCTCTTTTGGGTTCTATGTGGGGTCGTCTTGGTGCTGCTGGGGGCCATAGGGCTGACCCAAGAGCCCTCTGACCCCAAGAGCGTGGCCCGCTTAGAGCACGATTCTCGAATTGACAGCGTGCTCGAACAGATCTTTAAGCTTTCCGAACAAGGGCAAGCACAAGCTGCTGCCCAAGCGGCATCGCGGGCTCGCGTCCCAGTCTCAGGCAATATGGCCACGGTGATCTTTCAGTTGCCTGAAGGCGTCAGCATGACCTCGGCAGCACAAGAGCTACTCAAAAAACAGGTCGCGCTCATGCGGGGTCAGGTCATCGCGACGTCCAAATATGCCTGGAAAGTTCAGATCCCCATGAACTTGGGGCTGCTGCGTGCGGCACTTGTTGCAGCAAGCGGCTTGGTGCAGTTTGTCCGTCCTCAGCTCATTCCACAAACGCTCGTCATCAGCGAAGGGGTCGCGCTCACTGGGGCTTCTATCTATCACTCCAGCGGCTTTCGCGGCCAGGGCGTCAAGATCGCGGTCATTGACTTGGGCTTTCAGGGACTGACGGCTGCCCAGGGCCGTGGGGAGCTCCCCGGCGGCATCCAGACGTTCGATTACACCGGCAGCGGCATCGAGTCTGGAACAAATCACGGCACGGCCGTCGCGGAAATCATCTATGACATGGCCCCCCAAGCCCAACTGATCTTGATGAGAGTCGGCGACGAAGTGGACTTAGAAAACGCCAAAGAAGAAGCGATCCGCCAAGGAGCGAAGATCATCAATCATTCCGTCGGCTGGTTCAATACGAACTTCTATGACGGCACAGGGATTATTAATACTATTGTGGCTGACGCTCGCAACCGTGGAGTTCTTTGGGTCAACGCCGCGGGCAACTACGCTCGTCGCCACTGGCAAGGGGCTTTTCGCGATACCAATACCAATAAATGGCACGAGTTTTCTGGCGGCGACGAGTCCTTGACGATCACCGTGAACGCCGGTGACCCTATCTCGATCTTTCTCACATGGAACGATTGGCCTGCTTCTGGCAACGATTACGATCTCTATCTCTTTAACAGCAGCAGCACCCAGGTCGCCGCGTCGCAGCGCATTCAGTCGGGCACGGAACCCCCGATCGAGAGCTTGTTCTATCAGTCGTTCGTCCCAGGGACGTATCACATTCAGATCAAAGCAGATGGTACACCCGCACCGCGGACGTTTGCGCTCTTCAGCCTCAACCACGACGTCGAGTACCCTGTCCCCTCAAGGAGCATCATCGCTCCGGGGGACTCGCCCAACGCCCTGACTGTCGGCGCGGTCAACCGTCAGAATTGGACGACCGGCCCCCTAGCCCCCTATAGCTCTCAAGGGCCAACCAACGCCGGGCTTTCGAAGCCCGATCTCGTCGGCCCTGATCGCGTCTCAACTTTTACGTACACAGAATTTCCTGGCACATCAGCAGCAGCTCCGCACGTTGCCGGAGCTGCTGCGCTCTTGCTCTCAGAGAACCCATCACTGACTGCTGGGCAGCTCGAGGCTCGTTTGAGAGGCGACGCTGTCCCCATGGGCTCGCCGCTGCAGTTTGGCTCTGGGCGGCTCAATCTCACGCAATCCGGCCCACCGCTAGGCCAGCCCGACCTCGCTCCCAGTGGGCTTACCTACAGCCCTTCCAACCCTCGCCTCGGGGATTTCGTCACTCTAAGCGGGATCATGCGCAATCTCGGCAACGCCGATGCGGGGACGTTCGTGATCGAGATTCGCGACAGCGGCGGCACCGACCGACGCACGGTCGCGGGCCTGGCCGCCGGGGGATCAACGAGCTTCTCGTTCACCCGTCGTATCAACCAAGTGTCGGAAACTTTTGTTGTCATCGCCGATGCGACCAATCAAGTGAGCGAATCGAACGAAAATAATAATTCGGCCGAACTGCGCGTCACGGCAACCCAACCCACCCTCAAGCCCGATCTGACTATTGCGGGCACGGATTGGTCGCCGCGCACACTGACGGTCGGCCAGAACGTCACGCTCTCTATTGTGGTGCGCAACCAAGGGCAAGCGAGCGCTGGCCCGTTCGTCGTCGAGGTGCGCGACAGTGTCGGGACGGATCGCCAGACATTTTCAGGGCTTGCTGTCGGGAGCACGGCGACGGTCAACTTCACCCGTCGGGTCAATAACACAACCGAGTTTTTCACGATCACTGTAGATGCGACCAATCAGATAGACGAGCTTGATGAAACGAATAACTCGGCGCAGATTCGCGTGGACGCACAGCCACAAGCCCCGCGAGAGCCCGATTTGACTATCGCTGGGGTCGACTGGTCACCCCGCACGCCTCGGCTTGGCGAGAATGTGAGCTTCACGGTCGTCGTGCGCAATCAAGGCGACGGCAATGCTGGGCCGTTCATCGTCGAGATCCGTGACAGCGCCGGGCAAGACAGACGAACCCTCTCGGGGCTGAGCGCCGCCAGTGCCGTCTCGCTCTCGTTCACCAGAAGGCAGAACAACGCCACAGAGATCTTCACCATTACAGCTGACGTCACCAATCGAGTCGACGAATCGAACGAGACCAATAACTCGACTCAGCTGCGCATTGAAGCCCTAGCCGAGACACGGCTGCCCGATCTGACTATTGACTCTCTTGACTACTCCCCGCGCGACCCGTCCGTAGGGAGCAAACTCACGCTGACGGCCATCGTGCGCAACGTCGGGAACGCCGATGCGGGGGCGTTTATTATAGAACTGCAAGACAGCGCTGGAACGACCCGCCAGACGCTTACCGGGCTGCGCGCTGGAGCTTCGGTGCGCGTGGACTTCACGCGACGCTTCAACGCCTCCTCCGAGACGTTCACAGTAACGGTCGATGCACTGCGCCAAGTCGCTGAATCAGACGAGACCAACAACAGCCGTCAGATCACCGTGCGTGGCTCGACGCCCAGTCAGCTCTCAATCTCGATCAGCACGGACAAGACGAGCTATCGCATTGGAGAGAGATTACAGATCTTCTTGCGCATCGGCGCTCAAGCGTATATCTATGTTTTCGATGTCGACCCAGCAGGCCGACTGTCACAAGTCTTCCCCAACGCCTTCTCAAGACAAAATCTCCTGAACGCGGGGACGTACACCCTGCCTGATGGACCCTATACGCTGGTGATCAGCGGGCCAGAGGGCACGGAGTATCTCCATGCTGTGGCGATCACGCAACCCGTGAACTTGGGGCTTGATGGGCTGCGCAACACGGCTTGGCTCAATCCAGAGACGTTCCGCGCCGAACTTGCTCGGCGCATTCAGAGCGTCGCGCCATCAGCGACGTGGACGAGCGCGTTCACGAGCTTCCAGGTCGGCACAACCGCGCCCCCCCAGAACCGAGCACCCACGGCGTGCTTTACGTTCAGCCCGACTAATCCTATCGTCAATCAACCTGTCACGTTCGACGCGTCATGCTCGACTGACCCTGATGGTCGTATTGTGCGTTACGAGTGGGACTTCAACAGCGACGGGCGCTTCGACGCCCAAGGCGTACGTGCCGCGTTTGCTTTCACCCAAGCCCGCACGTACACAGTGCTGTTACGCGTAACCGACGACCAAGGGTTAACCGGCTCACAGTCAAAGAGCGTCGCCGTGCAAACAACGAGCACTCCGACGCCCACACCACGACTGCCCTATATCCCCCTGGGTGCCGGAGGGCTCTTCATCTTGGGCACGGATAAGCTCTATCTCATGGTCCAAGGGGCGACAGGCTGGAACAGCGATCGGCCCTATCAAATCTCGCTGACGGTGAATGGCTCGCTTGAGGGCGTCAGTGTGCAGACTGAAGGAGCTGCTACCGCTCAGCCCGTCCCCCAGATCACGGGCCAGCAGACCCAGCTCACCCTGGCTGGCGTCGTGCGCAGCAACGGCCGCGTGATCTACAGCGTGCAGCTCAGCGACACCATCTCTGCAGCCCGCCTCGAGCTGTTGCTCGATGTCAACAACGACAGCACGCCAGAGCGCACCCAGACCAATACGATCTTCATCTTCATTCCGGGTATTGGACGCGTCCCTGGGTTCTATCTGCCGTTTAGCAACCCGTTTATTATCAAACACTTCAGAAACGAGTCGCTCTTGCCCTTTGACGAGTTCACCCGGTTGTGCGTGCCCGCGCAAGCCACAGGCTTTGAGACCTCGAGCTGTTGGCCGGGGTAAGCAAGAGTACAAGAGTAAAGGAGGGGTGAAGTTACAGGCTTTGCCCCTCCTCAATGAATTTTTGAAACTCCTCTTCTGAAACAACCTGCACGCCCAGGGCGCGTGCTTTCTCTAATTTTGTCCCCGGCTCCTCCCCAGCGACAAGATAATCAGTCTTGCGGCTGACGCTTGAGGAAACTCGGCCTCCCAGCGATTTCACTAATGCTTCGGCTTGGCCGCGCGTCAAATTTTTCAGCGTCCCCGTGAAGACGAACGTCTTGCCTGTCAGCGCCCCGGCTCCGTGCAGGCTTATCTCTTCGATGATCTGAACGCCAGCCTCGCGCAGCTTGTGAATCATCTGTCGGTTCCGCTCGTCCCGGAAGAACAAGAGAATGCTCTGCGCCACCGTCGGCCCCACTTCTTCGACTTTTAGCAGCTCTTCTTCTGTAGCGTTCATTAGTACATCCAAACTTCTAAAATGCTGCGCTAGCAGCTCCGACAGATGCTCCCCCACATGGCGAATCCCCAGCCCATAGATGAAACGCGCCAACGAGACCTTCTTGCTCTTCTCAATAGCGCTCAAGAGATTCTCTGCAAGCTTGGCCCCCATCCGCTCCAGCCGCACCAGCTCTATGACGCGCTCCTTGAGTTTATACAAATCAGGGATCTCTCGGACTAAGCCGGCGTTCATCAACGCCTCGACCCAGCGCTCCCCCACCCCCTCAATGTCTGCAGCCCCTTTGGAAGCATAGTGCAAGATGCTCTCCTTCAAGCGCGCAGGACACGAGATATTCACACAGCGATAGTCAACTTCATCAGGCAATCTAATGACTGTGTCCCCACAGACGGGACAGCGCTCTGGCATAGTGAATCTCTTCTCTGTTCCAGTGCGACGACTGACGATGGGCTGGACGACTTCAGGGATGACGTCTCCGGCACGCTGGATGAGCACCCAGTCCCCAATGCGAACGTCTTTCTTGTCAATTTCGTCTTGATTGTGCAGCGTCGCGTGCTGGATCGTCACGCCAGCCAGCGAGATCGGCTCCAACACGGCCACCGGCGTTAACCTCCCCGTCCGGCCTACTTGAACGACGATCTCTTTGACGCGCGTCGTCGCTTGCTTGGGCGGGAATTTATAAGCGATAGCCCAGCGCGGGCTGCGCGAGACCTCGCCGACCATCTGGCGAATGCGAAAGTCATTGACTTTGATGACGATGCCGTCAATTTCATAGGGCAGCTCCTCACGGCGCTCTTGCATCTTTCGATAGAAATCCAAAGCTTCGTCTATGGTCTTACAGGCTCTGTAGATGGGGCAGACGCGCAGCCCATAGCGCGGCAGCGTCGTGAGCAGCTCTTCTTGGGTATGAAACTCTATGCCGACGGCCTGGCCCACGTCGTAGCAGAACATATAGAGACGCCGTTGAGCAGTGATCTTAGGGTCGAGTTGTCTGAGAGAGCCGGCGGCGGCGTTGCGGGGATTGGCAAATAACGGCTCATCAGCTCGGGCGCGGCTCTCATTGAGGGTACGAAAGTCCTCACGTTCCATATAGACCTCGCCGCGCACTTCAAGTTTTTTCGGCATGGGCAAGTCTTGGAGCTGGCGCAATCGCAGAGGGATGCTCTTGATGGTCTTGAGATTTTGCGTCACCTCCTCGCCACGCTCACCGTCGCCACGCGTAGATCCCAGCACGAAGCCCCCGTCTTCGTAGACCAGCTCGACGGCCAGCCCATCAAATTTCGGTTCGGCAACATATTCGATCTGGTCAGTTTCAGCTAACTTTCTCACGCGGGCATCGAACTCACGAACTTCATCGTCTGAAAAAGCGTTCGCCAAGCTGAGCATGGGGATGGAATGCCGAACAGTATGAAATTCTGTCTGCGGAGGTGCGCCGATGCGCTGCGTGGGCGACGTAGGCGATCTTAAGTTGGGGAACTGCTCTTCGAGTTTTTGCAGTTCTCGCAGCAGGCGGTCGTACTCGCTGTCGGAGATCGTTGGTTGGTTTAGGACAAAGTAATTATAATTATGTTGCTCGATCTCTTCGCGCAATTGCTTCACGCGACGACGAGCCTCTGCCAGAGACAACCCCATAGCTCAGATACTATTTTCTTTTCAGGCGGCTTTCCAGCCGGTCGAGCACCTTGGCCAGTTTCGTAAAGACAATGAGAGCGCCAACGGCCACCAAGAGCGCGGACACAGCTAACACTATCCAGGCGAAGCTGATCACCATATCAGCTGGCGATGCCCCTTGGGCGGCACTGGCTGTCACCTGCCAGAGCAGCTGCGTCATTATTATTGCTGAACTCGCTTGAACTATGGAGCGCACGCTATCTCCCCCTTGCCCTATCTCTTTGCATTATGACAGATCAGGGTAGGGTACGTCAATTGGTAGCCACGTTATGGTGCTAACCCCTCTTAGGTGTTAGCACAGAAAACTCAGCGCCTCGCACTGACAGTCTTGGGAAAGCTAATGGGCCGGCCGTGCTTCATCGCGTGCAACGTCGCTACAAACGCTATCTTGATCTTCTCTAGCTCCGCCAACGTCAGCGGTGCTTGGCTGAGCTGGCCGTCTTCAATCCTCTCGCGAATGGCCTCCTCGACGAGAGCTTCGATACGCGCTCCATTCTCTATAGATCGTGAAGAAGCCTCAACTCCATCGGCCAGCATCACGATCGCTGTCTCTTTGGTCTTGGGCAGCTCGGCGTCATAACGAAAGTCGTCAATAGAGCACTCGTCCTGGCCTTCACGCAGAGCCTTGACGTAAAAGTAGCGAATCACCGAAGTCCCATGATGCTGCGGGATGAACTGTAAAACGTCTTCCTTGAGGCCATAGCGCTGTCCTAACTCTACCCCGTCACGAATATGCGCCGTAAGGATCGTCTTGCTCAAGCTGGGGGCGAGTTGGTCATGAGGGTTAACGCCGTTGTGCTGGTTTTCTAAAAAAAACTCGGGCCGTTGGGTCTTGCCAATGTCGTGATAATACCCTCCGACTTTCGCCAACAAGGGGTCAGCGCCAATGGCTTCCGCAGCGCTCTCGCTCAGATCGGCGACATTAAAACTGTGATGGTACGTTCCGGGGGCTCGCTCCCTCAGCATATCTAAGAGCGGGTGCGACGGGTTGAGCAACTCCATCAATCCCAATGGACTGGTCTTCTGGGTGATCTGTTCGGCCAAGGGCAGAGACCCCATAACCAAAAGCGTCGTCAGGGGGCCGTTGAGAGTGGCCCACAGCAGCGCCTCCGGCCGGAAGAGCTCAGCTTGCCAAATGAACGTCCCACTTACATACACCAGGGCATTGACCAGGGCAATCTCCAACCCTCCAAGCACAAGATCAGAGAGCTTACTCAAGCGCAAGACACAGAGCATAGCTACAAGCCCTCCGGCGAAGGCGATCAAAGCGCTCACGGGTGGCCCCGTCAGTTCCATGATCAAGGCCACGACGATGTTCGTCACCAGCCCTAGCTGGAGCCCCCCAAAGAGCGTCACCAAAGCAGCTGCCAAGGGAGCGGGAGCTAGATAAGGCACCCACGGATGGAGCAGTTGCGCGAGGAGCACAGTGAGAAAAATCAAGCCGACCGTAAATCCAACCAAGCGGGGGTGCCTGAAGCGATCCGCGGTGACCCGATGCGCATAGATGCCCAGCACCGTGAGCGCTATAGCCAAGAGCGCTGCCTGAGCAGCGATTTTCGTCCACGGAACCCACTGCAGTCCCTGGTGGGGTGTCAGACGAAACGCAAGCAGGGCGACGAGTCCACCCCATAAGAGAGCCAGGGCTCCACTTTCCGGGGAGACCCACGATGGGGAAGACAGCGTCGAGAAATTAGCTTTGGCCTTCGCTCTTCTCATAGGCTTCGATGATCTTCTTCACCAAAGGGTGGCGCACGACGTCGCGTTTATCCAGATAGACAAAAGCAATACCGTCAATGCTTTTGAGAATATTCTGGACTTCTTTCAAACCAGATTTGCCGCGCTGTAGGTCAATCTGGGTGATGTCGCCGGTAATGACGGCTTTGGATTTGAACCCCAAACGCGTCAGGAACATCTTCATTTGAGTAGCCGTGGTGTTCTGGGCCTCATCGAGAATCACGAACGAGTTATTGAGCGTGCGGCCGCGCATGAAGGCCAGCGGCGCGATCTCGATCTTCCCGTTCTCCATCAAACGCTTGACTTCTTCGTGAGGGATCATGTCAAAGATCGCATCGTAGAGCGGGCGCAGATAGGGGCTGACCTTGGCTTCAATATCGCCTGGTAAGAAGCCCAGCTCCTCTCCTGCTTCGACGGCTGGGCGCGTCAATATTAAGCGATGGCAGCGCCCCCGTTTGAGATGGTCCATAGCGCTGGCAACGGCCAGATAGGTCTTCCCTGTGCCGGACGGCCCGATGCCAAAGACGATATCGTTCTCGCGAATCGCTCGGACGTACTGCGATTGACCGATGGTCTTGGGGCGAATCTGTTCACCCCAATGAGTTGTCTGGATCGTTTCAGCCAAAACCCCTTCGAGGGGTTCCGACTCTTTCACCTGTTTGACGAGATACTGCACTTCATCTAATGTCGGCACATGGCCGCTTTGGACAACATCGAGCAACTTGTCAAAGAGCGTGCGCACTCGCTCGACCTCGTCCTCATGGCCTTCGATGCGTACCGTGTCGCCACGGTGCATCAGGCGTACTTCGAAAGATTCCTTGATGAGATTGAGGTTGCGATCAAATTGCCCTAGAACTGCTGTGGCCTCTTCGCCATTCTTGAGAAGGATTTCCTGATGGGTATGGGGTTTTCTCTCTATCACTATCCGCCTCCGGGGTTCATCATACTGATCTGCTGTCAGCTTGTCAATCACCGTGCGACAAGGTTCTGCGTAGGAGTCCTCAATAGGCCTTAGCGAAGATTGCTTGTTCTTTCGCATCCTGCCCACAACGAATGCACTTACCTTCCGGGCGCTCTCGTTCGAAGGGAATACAGCGCGTCGTCGCTTTTGTCTCGGCTTTGATAACAGTTTCGCACTCCCGCGAGCCACACCAATACGCTCTGACAAAGCCCCGACTGCCCTCGCCCTCCATAAATTCTCTAACTTTCTCGTAATCGTCCAGCTCTACTGTGTGCTGGTCACGGAACTGTTTTGCCCGCTCGAAGAGGTCTTTCTGAATCTCGTCCAATAATATCGTGACCTTCTCCGCCAATTGGTCTTGGGAGGCAAAGAGCCTCTCTTTCGTATCCCGCCGCGCCAGCACCACTTGGTTTTTCTGTAAATCTTTCGGCCCGATCTCAATTCTTACGGGCACGCCGCGCAGCTCCCACTCGTTGAAGCGCCAGCCGGGAGAGTACTCTTCGCGGGCATCCACCTCGAAGCGTACTCTGTCACCCAAGGCTCTCTTGACGCGCTCGACGCCCTCTAAGACTTTAGTTCTCTCGTCGTGATTGCCCGACTTCCAGATGGGCACAATAATCACTTGGATCGGGGCCAATCGGGGGGGCAAGATCAGCCCTTGATCGTCCCCGTGGGTCATGATGATCGCGCCGATCATGCGCGTGCTCATCCCCCAGCTCGTCGTCCAACAGTATTGTAACTGATTATTTTTATCTAAATACTGAATCTCGAACGCCTTGGCGAAGTTCTGGCCGAGATTATGCGACGTGCCCGCTTGCAGAGCACGCTTATCCCCCATCATCGCTTCTATCGTATAGCTGCGCAGAGCTCCGGCGAATTTTTCAGACTCGCTCTTGCGCCCAGCGATGACCGGGATCGCCGCTTCGTTCTGGGCGACGTCCACATAGACATTGAGCATTCTGAGGGTCTCTTCTTCGGCTTCTGCTTCGGTAGCGTGCGCCGTGTGTCCCTCCTGCCATAAGAACTCCAGAGTCCTTAGAAAGAGCCGCGGGCGCAGCTCCCAGCGCACGACATTGGCCCATTGATTAATCAGTAAGGGCAAATCGCGATACGATCTGATCCATCGTTTGAACATGTGCCCGATGACTGTCTCGGAAGTCGGGCGGACGACGAGGGGCTCTTCTAGCTTTTCGCCGCCGCCGTGGGTGACCACGGCCAGCTCCGGGGAGAAGCCTTCGATGTGCTCCGCTTCTTTCTGGATGAAGCTCAGCGGGATAAAGAGGGGAAAGTAGGCGTTCTTGTGCCCGGTGGCTTTGAAGCGCCTATCTAATTCTCTCTGCAAATTCTCCCACAAGGCGTAGCCGAAGGGCCTGATGACCATGCAGCCGCGCACGGGAGCGTAATCGGCCAATTCGGCGCGTTGGACGACTTCGTTGTACCAAGCCGAGAAATCTTGACTTCTTGGGGTGATCTTCTCATCGCTCATCTTCGGTTCCTCGCTGCATAATCTTTGCAAGCTGGGATTATCTTAAGGAGAGTGGGCGGGGAGTGCAAGCGCTTACCCAGCAATCAGCTCTTGTCTGAGTTCTTTGATCTCATCTCGAAGTTGTGCAGCCTTCTCGAACTCCAAACGCTTTGCTGCAGCAAACATCTCTTGCTCTAGCTCTTTTATTAACTCAGCCAACTCTGCTGGTGTCTTCAGCACTAGTTTCTTCTTGCTCTTCTTCTCTTTGTTCTCGCGCGCCAGCTCCGGCATGAACTCTTTGACAGCTTTTTTAATGGTCTCCGGCGTGATCCCATGCTTTTCATTGTACTCAAGCTGGAGCTTGCGGCGACGCTGCGTCTCGGCGATCGCCCGTGCCATCGAGCCCGTTACGTCATCGGCGTATAAGATAACTCGCCCGCGCACGTTGCGCGCCGCCCGCCCAATCGTTTGAATCAGAGACGTCTCTGAGCGCAAGAAGCCCTCTTTATCGGCATCCAAGATCGCCACCAGCGAGACTTCAGGCAAGTCCAGCCCCTCTCGCAATAAATTCACCCCCACCAAGACGTCAAACTCCCCCACCCGTAAATCATAGAGAATGTCGACACGATCGAGCGTCTCGATCTCCGCGTGCAGGTAGCGTGCCCGAATCCCCAGCTCTGTAAGATATCCTGTCAGGTCTTCGGCCATCTTCTTCGTCAGCGTCGTGACCAAGACGCGCTCCCCCCGCTGCGTCACCTCTCTGATCTCGCCGATCAGATCGTCTATCTGCCCCTTGACCGGACGAACAATCACTTCTGGGTCGACCAGCCCGGTGGGCCGAATGATCTGTTCTACAAGCTTCTGGCTCTTGGCGCGCTCGTAGGGCCCCGGCGTCGCCGAGACGTAGATGACTTGATTCATCTTGCGCTCAAACTCCTCAAACTTCAACGGGCGATTGTCCAGCGCTGACGGCAGCCGAAAGCCATAGTCAATCAGAATCTCCTTGCGTGAGCGGTCTCCGTTATACATTCCCCGGATTTGGGGAATAGTCTGGTGAGATTCGTCAATGACCATCAAAAAGCCTGTGGGAAAGTAGTCAATGAGTGTATGTGGCGGCGTACCCGGATTGCGTCCGTCGAGATGGCGCGAGTAGTTTTCCACCCCAGAGCAATAGCCAAGTTCTCTGAGCATTTCGAGATCGTATCTGGTGCGCTGCTCCAGCCGTTGCGCTTCGAGCAACTTCCTCGCAGCATGGAGATATCTCAGTCGTTCCTCCAGTTCAGCCTGAATGGAGTGCAAGGCGCGTTCGAGTTTTTCCCGCCCGGTGACCCAGTGCGTTGCCGGGTAGATGACCGTGAAATCCAAGTCGCGCAAGCGCTTCCCCGTGAGCGCATCCAGCTCCGAGATCCGTTCGATCTCGTCGCCGAAGAGCTCAATTCTGATTGCGTTTTCGCTGTAGGCGGGGATGACTTCGATCGTGTCGCCCTTGGCGCGAAAGGTGCCGCGCCCAAAGCCGATCTCGTTGCGCTCGTACTGGAGCTCCACGAGCCTGCGCAAGATTGCGTCGCGCGGCTTGATTGCGCCCTTACGGAGAGTGATAGTCATCGCCGCGTACTCTTGGGGAGTGCCCAGTCCATAAATACATGAGACGCTGGCGACAATGATGACGTCCCTGCGCTCCAGGAGCGCGCTGGTCGCGGCATGGCGCAGCCGGTCTATCTCGTCGTTAATCGAGGCGTCTTTTTCGATATACGTATCTGTTTGGGGGATATAGGCTTCGGGCTGATAGTAGTCATAGTAGCTGACGAAGTAGTGCACGGCGTTGTGGGGGAAGAATTCGCGAAACTCATTGCAGAGCTGGGCGGCGAGTGTCTTGTTGTGGGCAATGACGAGAGTGGGCTTTTGGACGTTCTGGATGACGTGCGCAATAGTGAATGTCTTCCCCGAGCCGGTCACGCCCAGCAGCGTCTGGTGTTGCAAGCCCGCGCGGAGCCCTTCGGTCAATTCATTAATAGCTTTGGGTTGGTCGCCACGGGGTGTGAAGGGCGCAACAAGCTGAAACTCCTGGACGCGCGTGAGGCTTCCCATCTCTTATAATTATAACCTAGCTACGGCACAGGATCGAGTCCCCCGGGATTTGCTGGATGGCACCGGCTGAGTCTCTTTAAAGCGAGCCAACTACCCTTCCAGATCCCGTATTTCTCAATCGCTTGCTTGGCGTACTCTGAGCATGAGGGGTAAAAACGACACCTGCTGGGGAACAAGGGCGAGAGCAGCTTCTGATACAGGGTAATGAGAAAGAGCGCCAGAGAGCGCATGGCACAGAGATTGTACCAAGGCGAGCGCTGCAGCTCAAGCTAAGCATCCCGGCGATGCCCCGGTCGGCGTTCTCACGAATCTGCGATAGCCTCCCGGGGCTTCGGCCACCGCTTGCTCCAAGGGAATGGCCTCATTCCTCTGTTTGAGTCTAGCGTCTTGTCAGGGCGCTTGCCAATAGCTCTCTGATCTCCCCCTCAGATCGCCCACGTACCGTTACCCAGCTGTCCCAGTAAAGCTGCCTATGCCCAAAACCCAAGATGTGGGCTCACCCACGGGTGGGTGATATAATAGAGCCCGAGAGGTGACAGCTCATACCGATGGAGATTGCCCCGCGGATCGTGGTTGATGAACGGGTACGTTTCGGGAAGCCTGTTATCAAAGGCACACGCGTCCCCGTAGAGCTGATTTTGGGCAAGCTGGCGGGAGGCATGGCTGTGGAAGAAGTCATGCGGGAATACGAACTTAAGCGGGAGGACGTCTTGGCTGCTCTGGCTTACGCCGCTCATCTGATCGCAGAGGAGCAGGTGCGAGCAGTCCCCTCTCCTTGAACTCAAATTGTGGCTACCATTGTCGTGGATGAGGACATGCATCGTTCGGTGGCGGAGCCCTTGAAACAGTTGGGCCATCGGGTATTGGATGTGCGTGATTACGGCCTGCGCGGGGCCGCCGATCCCGATGTCTTCGCCTTTGCAAAACAGCAAAGAGCAGCGCTTCTGACCGGCGACCTGGGCTTTGCGAATCTACTGGCCTTCCCATTGGGAACCCATCATGGGATCATTGTAGCGCGCTTCCCTAATGAGCTTTCGACCCAGAGAATCAACGAAGAGATCCTGAGGGGTTTGATGGGCATTAAAGACGAGGAGATTCAGGGCAGCCTGATTATCCTGGAGCCGGGGCGGATCCGTATTCGAAGACCTTAGCCTCCTCCAAGGGAATGGCTTCATCCTGAGAGGCCTTGGCCGCATCATAGGCACGAAGGGATTCCAGCTCCTCGAGGGCTTCCAGCAGTTCGCGATACTCTTCCATATCTAAGAGCACACCGACGCGGTTGCCCTCCCTATCCACGACGTAACGTTCTTCACGGGTAGCCATTGTGATCCACCTCTGTTTGAGTCTAGCGTCTTGTCAGGGCGCTCGCCAATAGCTCTCTGATCTCCCCCTCAGGCCGCTGATGCCCCACAGCTTGATCTCTTGATAAGACCCGGAGGCCGGGAGCCGCCCATCCGGGCAGAAGGCCATCGAGAGCACCGCCCTAGACAGCGACGGCCGTCGGCTCCGGCACGGGATAGCCCTCCGCCAGCAAAGCCTCGATCATGGCTCGACGCGCTCTGTGTAGATCAGCCAGCGCTTCTTCCGGGGTGGCCCCACTGCCTAACACGCCCTCAAATTCTGGATGCGAGGCAATATAAACAATGGTGCCGTCGTCTTGGCGCTCGGGCTCGATCTCGACCTTCCACGGCAATCGGTCATAGTACTCCACTTCTTTCTTCATGGGCCTCCCCCTTTCGCTTTCTGCCTCTCCAAGAGTTTATCAATGAGGCGCACCGCGAGGGTAGCGTAGCCTTTAGGCAGGGATTTCTTTCGGGCAACGGTCGCTCGCAGATCGGGATAGTCGGGGTGAACGTAGACGCGGTGCGGAGCTCTGGGACGTGTGATCTCACGGAAGCCGAAGCTGCGATAGAGCTTGTCCAAGTCGTCTTCGCCCCAACCACCACGGGTGCGGCGCATCCGCTCCAGAAGGTCATGATCACCCTCTGCCATAAAATCATACTCATCCTCTGCAGTTATTTTAGGCGAAAGGTTTGGGTTCCACAACCCCCATCATCTTATCCTTGGGATCGCGCAGAAGCGGCATGATGACGTTTACTTCTTGGACTCCACGGACCCTTTCGACTCTTTAGACTTCTCTTCTTCCCGTCTCTTTCGCATCTCTTGCAACTGCTTCATCATCTCCGGGTTACGCGCCCATTCGACATTCTGGGTCTCCGCTTGCCCGAACAGTTCGGGATGCAAATAGAAGCCCCGTTCGTTCTCGGGCTTCAGCTCTTCGACCGGGATGCGATGGGCGTTGGCGTCTCAGCCAGCCCGAGCGATGCGACGAGGGACCAAATCGATTCTGAGCTCCGCATGCAGCGCCCGCGCGATCCGTTTGCTTCTTTTGTTGGGGAAGCGCTCCTGTCTTCTTCACAAACGCGTGCAGGAGGACAAAGAGGCCATTCTTATCCCCGTAGTACAACACGCGATACTGCACCTTTCCGAAGGAAGCACGTAGCTCCCGCAGCGGCCCTTCCGGGTGGCTGGAGTAAGGGTACGGCAGAGTCGGTCCCCACTCGCTCAGCATCTGGATACGCTGGAATACCTTGGCGCGATGCTGATGCGGGAGAACTCCTCGACCGGACAGCGGCCTTCGTCATCCTCGTAGAGGGCGATCCGCCAAGACACAGCTTATAGCAGAAAAGATAGAAACGCGAGCGGCGCAGCAAGCTGCTCTATGCCTTCCAGCCTTCAGCCCTTTGCCCCTGCTGCTTCTCACCTCCCCGTCAGGTCGCCCACGTACCACAGCTTGATCGTCCTGTCAGGGTAACCGGCCCCGGAGGCCAGGTGCCCACGGCTACGTACTGCCCATCGGGAGAAAAAACGACAGAATTGACTGCACCGAAGCCCAAGGTACGCACCGGAAACGCTTGGCCTTGGGCCAACCCCACTTGTCCGGAATTCCCCGCAGTCATGGCCACCAAGACCATGACCGCGCCCAGTCCGATAAGCTTTAAAACGCATGCACGCATGTTACACCTCCTAAAAAATATGCTTAAAGAGGTTCCGTCCAAAAGGCTCCCCTGCGCTCGGCAGGGCTCTACTCGTCCTCTGGTTGAATTCTTGAACAACACCCCTCCTCCGACTTCCAAAGTTTATTATACACCTTACCCCCCCCCAAAGAGGCGTTTGAAGCCGGAAAAGAAAGCTTCCAGATGAGCAGCATGGATCTCTCTTCCTTAACATGTCAATGTCCCACACGTGAATCCCACCCACTGGGATGGCTCCATAAACACCGTAATCCTTACCCCTTGATCAGAGAAGAAGCGATATTCAGCCTCCCTAGGGACCCACTCTGCTACGTACCAAAAGACTACATTGTTGAGGGGATCTCCTGTAACATAGCGAGCGGGTTCCTGCTCATCTTCAATATTATCTTCGTCGTTCTCGTTCACGATCCTTTTATCCAGCGCGACAAACCCCCAAGAAACGTTCTTGGGATGCTGCAGATGCACCTGGGCACAGAAGCCGACCCGCTTTGCAGGGATACACAAGGGCACAGAAGCTTCACCTAACCCTTGAAAGTAATGATCGAAGCCCTGCAGGTGGATCTCCTTGTTTGTGCAAATGATCTGGTTGGCCACATTGTACCCCTGGTTGTTGAGGGGACAAGGCAGTGGGCGATGCAATAAGAGTTTTTTGAAAGGCACGGGTGCTTTAAAGGTTGGCCAGTTCAACACCTGCAAGCCTTGTTCATAGTCTGCCTTGACGAGAAGCACCCAGTTGCCCGTGGGGCCTCCAGGGCCGCCAGGGTCGAAATCGATACGGATAGGTACACGGATCTTGGTTAATTTCAACCCCACTGGCTGTGGGTTAACCAGTGCTTTCTTCACATGGACTTCCATATACAACTCTGGGACGTCGACGATCTCAGCCGCAGTAAACCGGGGGCAGCGCGGCTCTGGCCAGTACACGATGAGGCTCTGTGTGATAGTGAGGGTGAATTGAATATTACGAGCAGCATCGGTGTGCCTGACGGTGTATTCTGTTCTGTTGCGATGCCCTACTGATGTTTGCTGCCCTCTCCCAGGGCAATCTTTCTGTTGGATAACTTCGTCGGTCGTCTTTGGCTTGTCGGTGTCTTTCAGCTGCAGGGTGTAGTCGAAAGCCTGACCCTGGGGGTCTTGAACGGTTACCTTCAGCCAAGGGACTGAGATCTGCGAGGCTACGGGGATGTTCTTCCACTTGAGGTTCTTGACCACGACCCCATCGTTCTTGCTGACAGAGAGCTCCTCTACACTCCATTGCTTGGTTGGCGGGCCATAGCGGCTCGGCTGCTGCCCTCCAGCAGCATAGTCGTGTGATGATGAGGATGGCGAACTCCAGCCAACTAAGATTGGAATTCCCAAGACGCCTAGAAGCAACCAACGCCGCGGGCGCACGATGAGGAGTCCTAGCCCTCCCAAGAGTCCGGCCAGAATCAGTCGTGATGGCCAAGTGGCCGCTGCAGTCGGTCGCGGCTGAACTTCAATCGTGATCGTGTGACTGTTGCGCAAGCCATTGCGATCCGTCACTACCAACGTGATTGCATGGTGGCCTGAGGGGAGCGAGGTGCGGAAGACTTGGGCATCGCTCAATTCGCCTTGCCTTAGGGCGAACCACTGGTAACGGTAGGGCGAGGAACCGAAGCGCACTCGCGCGCGAAAGCTGATCGGCTGACCCTCTTGAAAGACCGCCCCAGCTTTCGGCTCCTCTATGATTGCCAACGGGCTAAATTCGGTAGCGGGGATAAAGTGGGCAGGCTCTGCTGGGATAGAGAGAACGCTCATGTAAACGGGATAGATGTAGAGCGGATTACCATCGGGAGCCCCTTGGATATACACAAGCTCAGGTGGGTCAAAGATCTCTGGCCCTGGGAGCTGAGACAACCCCAGCTTCTCGCGCAGTAGCTCTCGGGCTTGTTGGGGGGAGAAGCGAGGTATCAAACGAAGTGCCTGCCAATCTTTCCAACGCACCTCTACGCCGATAATCTCCTCCTCATGCCCCACACGCACCTCAACCTTTGCCCCTAACACCCTCACCCACTCTAAGGTGTGAGCAGCTAGCACAACAGGGATGACGACCAGATGATGATTGGGGAGCAAAGCTCCTTCATCATCTACATATTGTGTTTCTACGTCGATCATCCCAGGCAAGATAAGGAGTCGATCGCGGGGAACAATGTCATGTTTATCTAAAAAATCCAGTGCGGCGACTTCAGCTCGCCCGATGGGGGGCAAGGTCGGGCGATAGAGTCGGTTCCACAACTTTGCGTTATCGCTGAACAGAATGGCCCTATCAGCCTTACGGATCTGAAGGATCTTCTGCCCTTGTTCTAGCACGAATGCCTCACCATCCTCTGTCACGGTTGGACTACCCATTCCGAAGGCCTCGCCTGCCAGCTTCAGCACCGAATCATGCGTGACTTGCAGCGGCAGCACCCGATAGACCGCGATCTGCTCTTGGGCCCAGACGACGTCCGTCCACAGACTCACGGTCAAGGCGAAGACCAAGGCCGCGCCCAGTCCGATAAGCTTTAAAACGCGCCTCATGGGCGATCCCTCCTCCAGAGGGGACGCGCTTAGCCCCCTCGTTGACTCTGATTATAGCCTAGGAAGAAGCTTCTGCTGTTAAAAAGAGAACAAATGTTAAAAAGGGAACACATCGAGAGAAAACCCTGATCTGTTCGAGTCGCCCTAGAGCTGCTTGCACCGGCTCAGCCGGCCCCCTAAGATCGAACTACCCTATGACCCTGCGCAAGCTCGTCGGCCGCTACCAGCCCAAAGACTCTTTTCTCCACCGGCTCGATCCGCGCACGAAGATCTTCGCCGCTGTCACGCTCGCCATCGCCGTTTTCTTTCTCCAGTCGCTGTGGGATTATCTGCTCCTTGCCGGGTTCATTTTGCTCGCTGTGTTCCTGGGACGGATCGGCTTCTGGCCCCTCCTGCGCGCCGTACAGGCCCTGACAGTCTTGATCGCTCTCAGCGCGTTCCTGCAGCTCTTCGGCGCCCCAGGCACCCCCATCTGGCAGTGGGGGCCATTGAGAATCTCCGACGAGGGGCTCAGAGCCGGCGCGATGCTCTCGGCACGGCTCATCTATTTCGGACTGATCAGTGCCTTGCTGGGGGTTACCACGTCAGCTCTGCAGCTCGCCGACGGGCTAGAAGGTGTCTTGCTGCCCTTGACAAGACTCAAAGTGCCGGTCCGCGGCCTGGCGCTGATGCTGAGCGTTTCGCTGAGATTTGTCCCATTGATCTTAGACGAAGCCGACGCGATTATGAAAGCGATGCGCGCCCGCGGCATTGACCCCAGAGAAGGCACCATTGCCGAGCGGGTGCGAAAATTAGTAGGGATTCTTGTGCCCCTGCTGAGAAACACGTTGGCCCGCGCCGAAGCGATGGCCGAGGCCATGGCCGCCCGCTGCTACGATCCCGACCGTCCGCGCACTCGGCTCTACCAGCCTAGATTCACCTGGCGCGATGGTGCGACGCTGGCAAGCTTGATGGCATTGGGGATGCTGATTGGGTTCTTGTAAGGGCGCACGGCCATGCCCCCTACTTGACTGTTCTCCCCGACACGGCTACAATCCCCACGCAAGGGGGATCCGTGAGCGATATCCGCATCGCCATCGTTGGAGTCGGCAACTGTGCCAGTGCCCTCATTCAAGGGATCTTTTATTATTCGCAGAGCGGGGCAGAGCATCTGCCGGGTTTGATCCATCCTACTCTCGCGGGCTACCAAGCCAGTGATATAAAAGTTGTCGCAGCCTTCGATATTGACGCCCGTAAAGTACATCGCGATGTCAGTGAAGCTATTTTCGCTGCTCCTAACTGCACCTCCGTCTTTTATCCCAGCGTGCCCCGTCTCGACGTCACCGTCCAGATGGGCGAGATCGTAGATAGCTACCCAGCACACATGGACGAATATCCCGACACAGAAGCGTTTCGCGTTGCCCACGCTAGACCCGTAGATGTCGTCGCCGAGCTGCAGCGCACACGAACAGAGATTGTAGTGAACTATCTCCCCGCTGGCTCGCAGCGGGCAACGGAGTTTTATGCCCAGTGCTGCCTGGAGGCCGGGGTCGCATTCGTGAATTGTATTCCCGTCTTCATCGCATCTGACACCGAATGGGCGCGCAAGTTCGAGAGCAAGGGGTTGCCCGTTGTGGGAGATGACATCAAATCCCAGCTCGGTGCAACGATCACCCATCGCGCGCTCGCCAAACTCTGTGAAGACCGCGGGCTCAAACTTGAGCGAACGTATCAGCTCAACGTCGGGGGCAATACTGATTTTTTAAATCTGTTGGAGCGCACTCGCCGCACGACCAAGAAGATCTCCAAGACCGCGTCGGTGCAGTCGCAATTGCATCACCCCCTGCCGGAAAGTCAAATTCACATCGGACCAAGCGATTATGTCCCCTGGCTCAAGGACAACAAAGTCTGTTTTATCCGTATGGAAGCCCGTGGCTTTGGCGGTGTTCCCATTACTCTGGAACTGCGGCTCTCTGTCGAAGATTCTCCCAACAGCGCCGGGATGGCGTTGGATGCCATCCGAGCTTGTAAGATAGCCCTGGATCGGAAGATCGCTGGGCCGCTGATCTCCGTCTCTGCGGTGACGATGAAACATCCTCCAGAGCAGCTCCCCGATGCCGTTGCTCACAGTTTTTTCGAGGAATTTATTCTCGGTCGCCGCGAACGATAACAGAACATGACGGTCGTACTGCTGGCCGCGGGATACGGTGCTCGACTTTCAGAGAGATTGTCTGGCCTCCCTAAGCCCTTAGTGCCTCTCTTCGGGAAGCCGCTGCTCGCTCATGTTCTCGAGCGGGTTTTTTCCATCCGGCCAACTCAGGTGCTGGTCGTCACCGGCCACCGCTCCGCGGAGATCGAACGTTTTCTCCAGGCGTTTCCTGTCAAAACGGTGCACAATCGCGAATACTGGCGCGAGAACGGGCTCAGTCTCCTTTGTGCTCAGCCCTTCATACGCGAGAGATTTGTCTTGGCGATGGCCGACCACCTCGTGGACCCTGCGCTCTATCGAGCAGCAGCCCAATGTGATAGTCTTGGGCTTTGCATTGACCGAACACCGTCGCTGATCTGTCAACAGAACGACGCCACACGTCTCTGGGTAGAGCAAAGCTCCGTACGGAAGATCGGGAAAGCTCTGAGCGAATGGAATGCGCTTGATACGGGGGTTTTCTCGCTCACCCCGGAAGTCTTTGACGTGCTCCAAAAGCTCAGCACACAAGAGCGTTGCACTATCACCCAAGCGGTGCGCACGCTGATCGCACGGGGACGGACGATCCAAGCACTCGACGTCTCTAAAAGATTTTGGGCAGACATAGATACTCCCGAAGACCTCCACGAAGTCGAGGCTCTTCTACGATCATCGTGAGAGCAATTATCTTGCAGCCGGTGGAAACGCTCGTTGGCGGAGTCTCCCTCCACGAACGAGCGGTGCGCATGCTCCAGCAAGAGGGCATTGTGAGTATCTCTTCTATCGCCGAGGGCATCACAGAGTTACCCTTGGACGATGACGCGCTCCTCGTGATGGGGAGAGTGCTGCTCGACCCGCGGATCGTGCGAGCATTGCTTGGCTGCTCTGGCAGCGTCGTGGCAATTGACAGGCGTGCCGGCGGTGTCTGGGTCGGGATTGCCCGCCTCGAGCAGAAGGTGCTCGCACGTTTCCAGTACCGTTTAGTAGCTGATCCCTTCAGAACGATGGAGATTCTTCGCGATGAGTGCACGCTATTGGATGTCGCGACGCTCGGCGACTACGTCGCAAAGCTGCGTCGCCGTGTGCCCATCTTTTGGGTTGAGATCAAGAGCCGTGTGCACATACAGCGCGCTGAGAACATCTTACTGGAGAGCAGCGAGAAGGACCCTTCAGATCTCATGGCGATTCTTCATCGTCCTCTCGAAAACTGGGTCGTGCTGAAATTAGCGCACACGGCCATGACACCAAATCAAGTGACGGCGCTCGTCAATCTGCTGGCTTGGACGGTCACAGCGCTCTTTCTCACAGGAAATCTTTTGGCCGGCTCGCTGCTGAGCTTTCTTGTGGGCTTACTAGATGGCTTCGATGGAAAACTTGCCCGACTGAAGGGGATGGTCACGCGCGTTGGCGCATTAGAACACTCATTCGATCTGCTCTTTGAGTTCAGCTGGGTCCTCGCGTTAGGGTATTATCTTTCCCAAGGGGAGGGCGCCGTCCCGTTGGTTCTCGCGGGCACCATTGTGACGCTCGTGGCGTTCTATCGCAGCATCTATGAGCGATATGGGCAAGTCACCGGGATGAGCTTGGATGTTGCAGGACGCTTCGAGAATTGCTTTCGGCGCGTCGCCGGCCGGCGCAATCTCTATAATCTGCATATTCTGGGATGGATTGTAACCGGGCATCCGAGTGGGGCGCTCTGGAGCATTGGTGCTCACGCGACACTGACGGCGCTCGTCTACAGCGTGCAGGCCTTCAGACATCTCCGGTGTCGGGACGCCAGCTAGCTAGAGAGAGAGAGGAGCGCGTTTTATCTCATCCGAATGGTCCACGCTCCCAGAAAACCGGCCCCGGCTCCCACCAGCAACGCCACCCCCACAATCCATAAGCTCACTCGCCCGATGCTGCCAGGCTGCAGCAGCTCCGGAAGCCAATAGCGCGCTTCGCTCGAATTTCTGGCAAATACAATTACAAAGATTGCGAGTACCCCAGCGACCAGAGCACAGAGCACCGCCACTCCGAAGAACGACCAGCGCATTGCTCTGGGGGGCAGCCCGGAAAGATATAATATCTCCAACTCCCCGCGCCAAGCTGCGGCCAGCACGCGGACCAGCATCCAGAGCGCCAAGAATGAGACTAAAACGCTCCCAAGGCCAGTCGCCCAGGGCTGAGTACCGCCGTCGGAGGTGAGTACCGTGTGCAGGGCTCCCCTCTGATAGCTGTGCACTGAGGCGACGCCGGGCAGGTCGCGCAGCACCGCTTCGGCCTCTATCGTGTCGTGGCGCACGGTGACTCGCAGATACCCCGCTGGGGCGCGCTCCGGCTCCACCCCGTCTTGCGCATAGCGTGGGTCGTCTGTGGGAATATAGAACACTTCTGAGATCGCTTCCCATTCGCGCACTTGGCGGTATAATTGACGAATCTGTTCGCTGGATACGCCGGGCTCGAAGAGCACAATGAGCCGGTTCTCCCCCCAATCTCCATAGGCGATCACCAAGGCCGCCAAGATACAGAACGAGAGCGCGCTGAGCACGCCGGCGCCTGCCCCCCACAGGAGCGTTCGCCAACTTGTGCAAAGCGTGCGCAGCAGCTCTCTCAAGAGAAATGTATTCATGCTTGCGCGCTCTCCGAAGCGAGAGCATCCAGCTCTGCAGGAGCCTCTTCGAAGGTTCGGCCTTTCCAAAGATAGATCACTCGTGCCCCACTGCGTAACGCCCAGGACCTCTGTCGGGTCGCGGTCAAAATGGCTACGTGCTTGCGCTCATGCACCGCTTGCAGCCCCTCCAAAACTCTCTGAGCGTCCTTGTACTCCAACCCGCCGAAGGGCTCGTCCACTAGCAGCAGCACCGGGTTATGGCTGGCCGCCAACGCCAGCGCAAAGAGCTTTTGGTGGGCCGGCTCTAGCTCTGTGGCCAGAAGGTCCATAGGCAGTTTGATAATATCTAGTATCTCTTGGGCGCGGGTGTGGCTCTCGTCAGCATCCCAGCCCAGGCTCCTCAGCTTAAACAACAGGGCGTCGAGCACCGTGCGGTGGGGAAGAGTGAACTCTTGTGGGACGATCCCCAGGCGCCGACGCAGGTTCGGTAACCTGCTAACGTGCAAACGAGTAATATTGCGATCATCCACGAGGATCTGGCCTCGCTGGGGTTCCAGCTCGTGACAGAGCAGTTTGAAAATCAAGCTCTTGCCCGATGATGGCGGGCCGACCACAAAGACGAGCTCGTCGTGATCTACCCGCAGGGTGACATCTTCTAGAATCGTCTTCCCTTCGGGTGTGACGAACCGCAGCTCCGAGACCTGCACTAAAACAGACATGGTTACTCTACTCTGACGGCCCGCGCGAAGCGTTCCTGCCCACACAGGTCCTTCAAAATCTCAACTCTTTCAAACTCCCCGCTCTGCCGGAACAGCTCACGGACACAGTCCCCCTGGCCGGAGCCGATTTCCAGATAGAGGGCACCGTGTGATCGAAGATAGCGTGGACTTTCTCGAATAATTCGGCTGATAGCGTCGAGCCCGCCTTCGCCGCCATCGAGCGCCAAAGGGGGTTCGTGCTGGAGCTCGCGTTGGGCACGCTTGAGAGCGTCGGTTGGCACATACGGCGGGTTGGAGACGATGAGATCAAATTGCCCCGACATATTGGAAAACCAATCCGAATGGACAAAGACGACGCGCTCCGCCACTCCATTGTGCGCCGCATTCTTGCGTGCGAGAGCCAGTGCCTCAGCCGATAGATCAATAGCGACAAAGGAGCTTGTAGGCCAAGCTCGAGCCAGCGCAATAACAATTGCCCCGGAGCCAGTACCAAGGTCTGCTATCCGATCAGGCGCACTGACATAATCTGTCACGATGCGCTCAACAAGCTCTTCCGTCTCCGGTCGGGGGATGAGCACCGTGGGAGCAAGCTGGAGACGACAGTTATAAAAATCAGCGTATCCAATGAGATATTGCAACGGCTCACCGGCACAGCGGCGCTGGACGAGTTCTCTAATGCGTTTGCTCTCCGGAAGTGTCAAGACCCGCTCTGGGCTCCCGTACAGCTCCAATCGCGCCATGCCGAGGACATGCGCTACCGTGAGTTCCGCCTCCCAGCGCGCTGCTTCGATATTGCTATGCTGAAACTGTTCCGTTGCCCAGCAGACTCCATGCCGGATAGTCCACGTGTAGTTCACAGCAACTCCTTGTGACCATTTCCCGCCTTAAAAATATCGGAAAGATTGTTCAAAAGTCAAGCTTTTGCTAAGATAACAGAAGGGTAGGTTTGGGGGATTGTGGCTATTGGCAGAGCCAAAGCTGCTTACTCAGGGGGAAGGGATCGTGTTGAAGTTTTTTGTCTATTTTGTCTTCATCGCGCTAGGGATCGCCGTCAGCTTGGTTGAGCACTGGGTGCCTTCGCTGCCTCCGCCATTGAGCGGGCTCCGCGATTGGGAGGCGCAGACCATCGTGGGCGCTGTGGGAGGCTTTTTCCTGGCACTCTTGTTGACGAATCTGGTGAGTCTTGTCAACCGCCAGCTTGCCCAAGAGCGAGGGGCGCGTCGGCTCGTGCAGAGCGTACTGGCCAGCCTCGTCGGAGCTCTCTTGGGGCTGGTGCTGTCGTGGTCTTTGGAGTTGCTCTTTTCCGGGAGTCCGCTCATGCGAGCTGTGCAGGGCGTGGCAGTTCTCTCGCTGACGGTGGTGGGGTTTGTCGTCGGCCAGCGCCAGGAGAACTTGTGGAACGAATTGTGGGGCCGTCACGGCGACCAGACACCGGGCACGGGGCCAAAACTGGTGGATACGAGCGCGATCATTGACGGGAGAATCGGCGATCTGGTGAAGACGGGTTTTATCGAGGGCAAGATCATCATTGCTGAGTTTGTGCTCAGCGAATTGCACACGATTGCCGACTCTGCGGACAACCTGCGACGGCGCAAAGGACGGCGTGGCTTGGATATTTTGGGTGAGCTGCGACGCAGCAACGAGATCGCAGTTGAGACCCTCGGCAAAAACTACCCCGGAGTTGCCGATGTAGACCGCAAGCTGATTCAGTTAGCGAAAGAACTGAACGCAAAAATCATCACGACGGACTACAATCTCAACAAAGTCGCCAAGGTCGAGGGCGTCCCCGTACTCAATATCAATGAGCTGGCTAACGCCATTAAACCCAGATTCATCCCCGGCGAAGAACTCGAAGTCGAGGTGATTGACAAGGGTGAGGAGATCGGCCAAGGGGTGGGGTACTTAGACGACGGCACGATGGTGGTAGTCGAAAACGGTCGGCGCTTTATCGGGAAGAAGATTCGCACGATTGTGAGTTCAAGCCTACAAACCGAAGCGGGCAAGATGCTCTTTGTGCGCCCCAAGCTCGAGCCCCAAAAATGGGAGCAGTAGTCTCGTGACTGAGAAGATCAGCGCTGTACTGCTGGCCGCCGGTCGGGGGACGCGCCTGAAAAGCTCTACACCGAAAGTCTATCTTTCTCTTTGCAAGAAACCCGTCTTAAATTATTCGCTGGAGTGTTTAGCAGCGTGCGAGGCCGTTTCTGAGATTATTGTGGTGATTCACTCTGACGACATGGAGTTATTCCAGAAAGGAGTGCCCAAACTCGTCAAGCCCATGAGGGTCGTGTCCGGCGGTGCACAGCGACAGGATTCGGCATTGGCTGGCGTGCGAGCGGCCACTGGCACGTATGTGCTCGTGCACGACGCCGCACGCCCGCTTGTTGCTCGAGAGCTGATCGAGCGCGTGATCGAGGCGATGGAGATCTACGGGGCGGCGATACCCGTCATTCCCATCTCTGACAGCGTTAAGCGTGTTTATCAAGATCACATCATAGCCGATGTAGATCGCTCAGAATTCTTTTGTGTGCAGACGCCGCAGGGGTTCCGGCGCGATCTGTTATTAGAAGCTCTTGAGCGTGCGTGCGCTGAAGGTCGCTATTTTACTGACGAGGCTGGCGCAGTACTAGTTATGAAAGGCATGCGGCTCAAGACTGTTCCCGGGGATGAACGAAACATAAAGATCACGACGGCAGCAGACTTGAAGCTTGCCGAGTACTTCATAGCTTTTCACCCTGAAGCTCGCCTCTAAACGTATAGCCGCCCATGCAACCAGCTGAAGCCTTTAAGTCGAAATTAAAGCGTTGATCTGAACGGAGATTTTCTTTCGCCCTCTTGACTTTTTCTGGGAGCTGTGCTATAGGGTGTGACGTAACCCCTGAAAAGGCTACCTCCACTGAGGACAAGCTGCGCCGGCAGAGCAAGTTCCAGCAGTTTGAGGGGAAGCTGAGCCAGAGGGGCAAGCGACTGGGCAAAGTCCGGGTTCTGTTCGATGAGACCAACAAGCTAGCGATTCTAGGGCTAGCCAATGAGGGCACTGAGGAGAAGGTCACGCATCAGGTGCGGATTCAGTTGAAGCCAGACAGGGACGATGAGCCAGAAGAGAATGCTGAGCCGGTCATTCAAGCGACCGCCTGTGGGCAGGCCACGGGAGAATTGGAAAAGCCTCAGCATGCGCAGCACTGGGTGATCTGGCTCGACAAATAGCATGTGTTCAACAGAATCAGGACAAGAACTGTAACGCTAAGGAAGTGGACCGGCATTCGGGCACATGGGAGGATCCTCCTTCCTCAGATGAAACTGGAACTCCAGCGGTACGGTGGACGCCCTAATGTTTGGGTAGTTATAATATCCCTCGGAGAAAGATGAGGAGTGATCTCAATGCTGAGATGGATATGCCGTGGGCTAGCCTTTCTCCCGAGCTTAGGGCTGCTTAGCGCTGTCCAACAGACCCCCACAGAGACCACATGCCCGCCACAACAGCCTAATAGCTACTGTGTCTCGCGTAACTTTGTAGATGACAGAACTTCAAATATCGCGTTCAGCCCTAATGGGCAGTGGCTCGCTGCCGCCACAATGGAAAGGGAGCCAACCATCCACGTGTGGAAGATAGCTGATGGTCAAGATGTCTATACGCTACGCGGACACACGAATGAGATTAACCTAGTGTTCTTTAGTCCGGATGGAGAGTGGCTTGCCTCTAACTCCATAAAAGAGGGAGCTATCAAGCTGTGGGACATGAGGACGGGTAGGGAGCGTCGCACTATCAAGCCATCTCCAGCATGGGTGTGGGCTATAGGATTTAGTCCGAATGGGAGGCTACTGGCTTTGTCCTCATGCCCACAAGCTCCTAGCAGCTTCGAGTGCGATCTCATTTTGGAAGAGCCCGCCAGTGGAGCCGAGGTGCTCCGAATCTCTCGGCCACATCGAGGCGGCTTTGATGTAGCCTTTGTCTCCGATGAGCTTCTAGCTACCGCCGGCGGCTCCCTGGATGGAACAATCAAGCTGTGGCAGGTGCCCACAGGCCGTTTGATATGGCAAAGGTTTAGTACGGTAGATATTGCGGGGATCATCACAAATGGCAAGTTATTAGTTGTAAGATTTTGGGCGGCTGCAGGCGTTGTTGAAATTTGGAAGGTGCATGAAGGGGAGAAGCTTGGCATCCTTCACGGAGGCTTCGGCCGTGTTGGATTTAATTTCAGTCCGGATGGGCGGTTTTTCGTAGGGGAAGAAGTGTCCTCACGTGAGGTGCAAGACAAGCGATTGGTACAGATCTGGAAGGTAGGGGAAAGAATAGAAGAGTGGAAGGTAGCGCGCACTTTGCAAGTGCCTGTGCCTGATATGATTAAGTATTCGTTGCGTTCAGCTGTTTTCAGCGCTGATGGCAAGTTCCTGGCCATTGGTGTAGATAGCCTAGCTGGTTTAGCTGGTTCAGGTGGACTTGTGCAGCTATGGTACGTAGGAGACTTGCAATGACTGATCAAAAACAATGGTAGAGATGATCCCTGCCTGCCCGCCGACTACCCCTGGCCGCCGGGGTTCAGGAAGTAGAGAACAAAGGAGGTGCGTGCGTGTGCTTACAAGATTAGGAGCAATCCTTGCGACAATTGGGCTACTAGCAGGATTCAGCTGGGCCAGCCAACCAACAGAGATGCAGGTCATCACCGTCTGCCCCCAAGGGCCACCTGCTTGTCAATTTAGTCAGATTCAAGAAGCTATCAACATTGCTGCCGACGGAGCCATGATTATGGTCGCGCCCGGCACGTACAGAGAGCAAGGAGAGCTGAAAATCTCAAAGAACGTGAACTTGCTTGGCTCAGAACCGCGAGGTGTTCGGCTGATTACAGACCGGGTCAGCATTGAAGGACCTATTCAGGTCATGATCAATGGCTTGGCTATCCACGGTCTGGCCGCCTCCTATGGAACAATGAAGGTATACGAAGCCAAGGTCGCTCTTGCCAATGTTGACATCATTGGCGGTATCAACGTAAACGCCATCGAAACGGAAGCAGAGCAGCCCAAGCCCAGCCAGCTCACGCTGATAAACGTCCACGTTTTGGGCCAATTGTCTATCGGCCGTGCTGCCGAGGCCATAGTCACTACCAGCGAGCTTATCAGCTCTGAATCCGATGTCGTTGTCGTCACGCAGAATGCTCAACTGATAATGTCCCACTCCTTGATCAGAAGCACATATTATTATGGAAGTGGCCTGTGGTCCGCTAAGGGAGCAAAAGTCTGGCTGTACGATACCCAGATCGAGATCTCTTCTGTGCCTGGAGCGGTGCCTGACGAACGATCAGGTGCTCCGGCAGGTATAGTGGCTTATGAAGGTAGTGACTTGGTCTTGCAACGCATCAAGATCTTCAGCACCTATCATGGAGTGCTAGCTAAGAATGCCCGTTTGCATATGGAAGCCAGTCAAGTGGTCGCTATCGTTGGTTGGGGTGTTAGCCTGGTAATTGAGCCCTGCGGTGTTAGGCTGCCGCCGACTCTTGATCCTTCCCCGCAAACGTTTGAAGGGCTCATCACCGGGCGGCAGAACGAGATCAGTGGTGCAAGAGAGCGGGGCGATGTTTGCCCATCAGCGTTGGAGTTCCTCAAGACCGCTGAAGGAGGACAGTATCCGTAACCTTCTGGCCGCCGGGGGTCAGAAAATAGCCACTTTCAGCTTTGAATCTGGCGCTTGAGCTTCGCCAGCAGCTCCAGCGCCTCCAGCGGCGTCAGCTGGTTCACGTCTATCTTCTGAAGCTCCTTGACAACAGGGTGCTCTTCAGCTTGGAAGATCGCCAATTGCTTCGCAAAACGCGGGTCTTTCTTTCTCAATTCGCCCATCGCGTCAAGCGGGTTGTTCTGCAAAATCTTCTGCAAGATCTCGTCAGCCTTGCGCGTCACATCGTCGGGCAGCCCGGCCATCCGTGCCACGTGTACCCCATAGCTCCCTTCGGTCGCACCATCAGCGACTTTGTGCAAAAAGATCACTTGATTGCCGTACTCTTTCACTTGTACGTTCATGTTTTTGATTCCCGCAACGCGCTCAGCAAGCTTCGTCAACTCGTGATAGTGCGTGGCAAAGAGCGTCTTGGCGCGCACTCTTGTCGCTAAGTGCTCGGCCACCGCCCAGGCGATGCTCACCCCGTCGAAAGTGCTCGTCCCCCGGCCCATCTCGTCTAAGATAATGAGACTGCGCTCGCTCGCATTGTTCAGGATATTCGCGGTTTCGAGCATCTCGACCATAAAAGTACTGTAGCCAGCAGCCAGCATATCGCTGGCACCCACACGGGCGAAAATTCTATCTACCAGGGGCAGCGTCGCTTCTTGAGCCGGGACGAACGAGCCGATCTGCGCCAGCAGACATATGAGCGCCACCTGGCGCAAATAGACGCTTTTACCGCTCATATTGGGCCCGGTCAACACAACGAGATGTTCATCTTCACCCAGAGAAAGATCATTGGGCACAAACTGACCGCTGGGCAGAAGCTTCTCGACTATGGGGTGTCGGCCCTCAGTAATATGTATCTCGTAGCAGTCGGTGAAATATGGGCGAACATAGTGATTGCGATTGGCCGCTTCCGCCAACGCTGACAAGACATCCAATTCGGCAAGGACGCGGCCCAGCTGCTGAATCTCGAAAACTTTGTCCGCGGCTTGGTCGCGCACCTGACAGAAGAGCTCATACTCTAAACGCCGCGAGCGCTCTTCGGCTGATAAGATCTTCTCTTCGTACTCTTTGAGTTCCGGGGTAATAAAGCGTTCGGCGTTCGCCAATGTCTGTTTGCGATGATAATCTGGGGGGACGCGCTTGGCCGCGGCCTTGCTCACTTCGAGATAGTACCCAAAGACTGTGTTGAACCCGACTTTGAGCGTCTGAATCCCTGTGCGCTCGCGCTCGCGCGCTTCCAGCTCCAATATTTTTCTCTTATAGATGCGCTCTTGGGCTTTGAGCTCATCTAATTCCTGCGAAAAGCCCTCACGAATGATATTGCCCTCTTTGAGTTCTAGAGGGGCGTCGTCGCGGATGGCGCGGCTCAATAACTCACGCAATTCGTCCAGCAGAAGAGACTGAAGCTGAAGATCGAAATCTTTGAATCTGGTTGGGGCATCCTGCTCTGTCCAGCTCCGCAGATGAGCCGCCAATTCTGGTAATCGCTCCAGCGACTGACGCAGCGACAATAAATCTCTGGGGTTGACACGACCAGCACCGAGCCGACCAGCTAGTCGCTCTACATCGTACATGCGCCCCAACAGCTGACGCAGCTCACCGCGCTCCAGGCCCCGCCCCAGCAAAAACTCGACGGCGTCCAGGCGACGCTCGATCTCTGTACGTTCTACTAAAGGTGCGAGCAGCCACTGTCTTAACAGTCTTTCTCCCATTCCGGTGACTGCGTGATTGAGCACGTGGAAAAGCGTCGCTTGTGCCCCTGCACCTCGCAGCTCTTCTAAAATTTCTAGGTTGCGCTGGGTGAACGGATCTATCCCCATCTGGCGCGCCAGCTCATAGGGCTTGGGCGGACTCAAATGTCTGAGCGACTCTCTCTGAGTCTCTTTGAGATAGCCGAGCAAGCCAGCGGCGCTGCGTCCGGCAAGCTCTGACAAGCCCAGTCCGTCGAGCGAGACGATCCCGAAGTGATCGAGCAGCTTCTGCACTTGAAAGCTGAACGGCTCAAGCTGACTGAGGGCGAGCTTGGGACCTTCTGCGCCCAGCAATGCTTCGGGAGCCAGACCTGTGGGAGTGACCAGCTCTGCGGGACGTATTCTGATGAGCTCGTTCTTCAGTTCGCCGATGCCCAGCTCGGTTGCGCGAAATTCTCCCGTCGAGATGTCAGCATAGGCCAGCCCGAAGAGCTCTCCTTCTTGATAGACAGCAGCGATATAATTGTTAAGCCCGCGCTCCAGCAGCTCTTCTTCCAAGACAGTTCCAGGGGTGATAATTCGGACGACATCGCGCTCGACGAGCCCTTTGGCTGTGTCAGCGTCTTGGAGTTGTTCACAGATCGCGACTTTGTACCCCTTCTTCAAGAGCTGATTGACATACGAAGTGACACGCTTCACCGGGACACCGGCCATCGGCGCACCTTCACGTTTTGTGAGGGCAATGCCCAATTCACGCGCAGCCAGTTCCGCGTCCTCAAAAAACGTCTCGTAAAAGTCACCGAGCTGGAAGAACAGAATAACGCCTTGGTGCTGCGCCTTGATGCGTAAGTACTGGTGCATCATCGGCGTGAGCTTCGTCTTAGCCATAGATCGAGTTTACTACAGAGAACTCCGCAGCTTTAAGCAGATCCTTCTTTGTACGGATTATATCCCAGCAGCCAACGATACGTGATCAGTTGCCCTAGGTGATAGTACTCATGGCGTGCTACCCAACGCACGAGCTCTTCGGGCTCGATGGCCGGAGCTCCAAAGTATTGTTGCCAGCCCTTGGGCACTGGCATTGGCTCGGCCAGTCTTTTGTCGGCCGATTTCAGATAGCGTACTGTCTCTTTTCGGATCTTGTCAAGGTCTTTCAAGATTGCTTTGACGTCATCGCCGCTCCAGGAGACGGCCTGGTCCCATTCGAGCTTCGGCCCCCCGGCGACGACGGTCATGCAGATCTTTTCCATTGTTCCGATCTCTTGTAACAAATCTTTCGGTGACTTCATATCCGGGCGTGGGCGCCAGGTGAACTCCTCGGGTTTGAGCTTGCGGGCCACACTCACGAGCTCCTTGCGAACGTCCTCCAGCTCGAACAGCAATCGTTGAGACAGCTTCGCCACGGGAGATGCCCCCTCTGTAAGAGATGCTTGATGATAGCACAGCAAGGTAGGGCAGCACAACTATACAGATCGCTCGACGAGCTTGTGCCAATCCTCAGGGGTGTTCAAATTGGTGAACGAGCGCAGAGAGGGATCAGCTTCGCGCAGTTGATTTTCGGAGAGAATTTTTGTCGGCACGGAGTTGACGAGGTCTTGCAGCGAAGCGCGCCCCTGCGAGAGCAACCGCTCGATGACTGAAAGACACTTCTTGTGATAGATCGCCAGCGTCGGCACGCGATGCCCCTGCACTTCCGGGACGATGGCCTGAATTCTCCCGTCTATCTCTTGAGAGAGCAACTCCACGAGCGCCGAACCGACCAAGGGCATATCGCAGGCAACTGCTAGGCTATAGTCATACCGTGCTCTCTTCAAGCCCGTATACAGCCCGCCCATCGGCCCCAGATCGGGGATCTCATCTGAAAAAATGGGCGCATCCAAGAGATCGCGATAGCGAATCTCTGTCCCAGTGATGACCAGCAGGTCATCGCTCAGTTCTTTCAGCTGCGCGACAAGGTGCTCGATGAGGGTCTTTCCTCGCCAGGCTAAGAGGGCCTTATCGCGTCCCAGGCGGCGCGAGCGCCCGCCTGCGAGAACGATCACGGAGAGTGCACGACTATTTTCTGAGCTGCTGAACCGCATGGCCCATCACCGGCAAAATCAACTTCTCCATTGCCAACTGCACTGCGTGCTCTGATCCCGGCAGCGAAAAAACCAATTTTTTGTTGATAACTCCCGCGCTCGCGCGGCTGAGCAGCGCATACGGTCCGATCTGGTGATAGCTCAGCATTCTGAAGAGTTCGCCAAAACCGTCCAGCTCTTCGTCAAATAGTTTTTTGAGCGTGCGCGCCGTTTGGTCTTTTTTCGACAGCCCCGTGCCTCCGTGAAAGATCACCACCTGTACATCACGGTCATTCTTAAGCTGCGTGACCATCTCTGTGATCTGAGCCGGGTCGTTTTTGATAATGCGATAGAGTGCGATGCGATGACCACCAGCTTGGAGCTTCTCACGAATGAATTTCCCTGATGTATCAGTCGTCTCGTCGCGGCTATCGCTGACGGTGACGACCCAACAGAGGACGCCCGCACCTGTATGCTCTGTCTTGTGTTGTAAGTGTTCCGTCATATCTCAGAGTGAACAGCCCTAGAATACTCTACGCTATCGGGAGAGCGCAAATCGTCCGCATTGCCAATGCTCGGCGGATACGGCTTCGACAACGTGTCCACGTGGCTCAAGAGGACCGGCCGTTCACCGGAGCAAAATGGGAAGGCGCAAGAGCTCAATTAATTATGGTGCTGCTGGGCGTTTCCAGACGCCCGAGCGGCCCCCGCGCTTTTCGACCAAAAATATCTCTTCAATAACCATGCCGCGTTCGGCGGACTTGCACATATCGTACACTGTCAAGAGCGCTGCCGCGCAGGCAGTGAGGGCTTCCATCTCGACGCCGGTCTTGCCGGTACTGATAGCTGTTGCTGTGACGGCGAGCTTTCCAGATTGGAGATCAGGCTGAAATTCTATGTCAATCGAGTCGAGCGGGATGGGATGGCAGAGGGGGAGTAGTTCGCTTGTCTTTTTCGCCCCGGCGATCCCGGCGATCTTGGCGACGGTGAGCACATCGCCCTTAGGGATTTTTTCGGTGACGATGAGCCGAAGTGTCTTGGGAGACATTGTGATTGCACCTTGGGCGATGGCGACTCTGGTGGTGTCAGGCTTATTGCTGACGTCGACCATGCGCGCGCGGCCCATCTCGTCCAGGTGGGATAGCTTCGCTGTCTGCTTCTGGGTATGCGTTGAGCGCTTCATTTTTCAAACCCCAACTCTGCTTGGGAAGCGAGCACGCCTGCGATCTCCCAATCCTTGCCCTTTGCGTCATCGTAGTAAATCTCAAACTGACTGTCGCAGTCGCCGCACTTAACCAGCAATCTTGGCGACTGTTTTTTACGCGGGCCGCGATGCCAGGCCCGTAGCTTCCCATATCCGTGTCCGTCGGGTTGTGCCAACTTCTTGTTCCATTTTTGCAAGCCCTTGGACAAGTCTCCCATGTTTGCCTCCTCGCATCGCTACAGAACTCTGTGAATCAGCGTGACTTCGACAAGCTCATTTTCTCTCAACTCAACGACGTTTTCAGGGACTTCGATCCACCCATCCGCACCCACAATCGTCGAGAGCTTGCTCGCTCCCCCCTGCAAGGGGCGCACAAGATACGAGCCGTCTGCAGCTCGCTCTAGCTTCGCCCGCACGAACTCTCGATACCCCCGCACTGACGTGATCGGCTTGGTCAGCTTCGCCCGCACCGTGCACAGCTCTCGCTCGCGACCGTAATAGTATCGTTCCAGCAACGGCTTCACAAAGAGCCATAGCGCCAGCCACGTCGCCACCGGATACCCCGGCAACCCCACGACGGGTTTATCTTTGATAACCCCCAACAAGACCGGATGCCCCGGATGGTACGCCACTCCGTGCACCAAAACGTCTCCAAACTCCCTCACAATCTCTGCAACCAAATCCCCACGCCCTTTGCTCGTACCAGCCCCAATTAAGATAAGATCGTACTCAAGAATTGACTCCTCGAAGACACGACGGATACTCTCGGCATCATTCGGTACAATGGCGTGCACCGTCACCGTACCGCCCCATTGTTTGATATAGCCCTTCACTATCTGAGAGTTTGTCTCAGGAAACTTCCCCGGAGACGGCTCTTGCTCCGGCGGGACCAGCTCGGAGCCCGTGGGAATGAAAGCCGCTCTCACTCGCCGTTTGACCCAGATCTTCAGGCTCCCCGTGCCCAGCAATGCGGAGATCGCCTCAGGAACCAACTGAAAATCGGCAGGCACAACTTGACTGTTGAGCGCAAAGTCCTCGCCGATCTCTCGTATATGCTGGCCTGGTATCACCGGCTTTGTGAGCTGGACTATCTCGCCCGCAAGCTCTTGGACGTCTTCAATCTTGATCACGGCATCGAACCCTTGGGGGATCATATCGCCGGTATCCACGTATTCGAAATCAAGGCCGCGCCGCAGCTGCAAAGGTTTTGCCGTACTTGCTGGGCGCGTGCGCTCGGCTTTGACAGCAATCCCATCCATCGCGGCGCTCGCATAATGGGGCAGAGAGCGCTGGGCATAGACCGGACGGCTTGCTACGCGCCCTAAGGCTGCCGTCGTCTGGATCTCTTCTTCGCGGACTTGAAGGAATTCTTTCGCTTGTGCAAAAAAGATTCGGCGGGCTTCTTCCAGCGGAACTGCTTGCAGCCGTGCTCGCTCACGCTTCATAAGAGCTCTACCCAGACTTGCGCTCCTTGAGGAATCTCTTCGAGGTCGGCGGGCACGGAGAGAACCCCGTCAGCCCGCGCCAGCGTCGAAATATTATTCGAATGCCCCAGCACCGGCTCGGCATAGAGAATCCCGCGTTCGTCGTCCAATCGAAGGCGTACCGCAACGAAATCCTCGCGCCCGATAACTGAGCGCACCGTCTGGGTCAAGTGGGCCGACGCCAATCTGTGCGACGGCAATAAAACTTTGAGCCCGCTGCGCCGGGCAAGCACCGGACGCACAAATTTCTCAAAAACAATGGCACACGAGACGGGATTCCCCGGCAAGCCAACGACGGGCTTTTTCTCTATCACCGCAAAGATCGTGGGCTTGCCCGGCTTGATCTGCAACCCGTGGATGAAGACTTCGCCCAGTTTCCGTAGAACATCGAGCGTCCAGTCGCGTGATCCCACCGAAGAACCTCCCGACAGCAGCACCATATCGTGCTCGCTCACAGCCTGCTGCACGGCTGCTTCCAGCTTCTTTCGGTCATCGGGCACGATCCCGTCAGCAAACCCGTGAGCGCCCTGCGCCTCAAGCAAACTGCGCAAGATATGCGAATTGATCTGGCGTATCTGGCCTGGACGAGTTGTCCGTTCCGCTTCGACAAGCTCATCGCCGGTGCTGAGAATCCCCACCCGAACGCGCCGATAGACGTTCACCGAGAGCACTCCCATGGCTAACAGTGCGCCGAGGTCTACTGCACGCAGCCGATGGCCCGCTCTGAAGACCCGCTCGCCGCGTTGGAAGTCCGAGTCGGCCGCGAGCACGTGCGTGCCTGCAACGCCAGCTGAAAAGATGCGCACGGTGTCAGAGCTCTGACGCTCAGTCTCCTCGAGCATCACCACGGCGTCGGCACCCGGGGGTATGGGACCACCAGTGGGGACTTCCATAGCTTCGCCTTCGGCCACTCTAGATAAAGCGCGCGGGTCTTGGCCTATCTCGACTGAGCCGATCACCTTCAGTGTGACAGGGTCTTCGTGGCTAGCTCCGCAGATATCTTGGGCTCGCACAGCGTAGCCGTCCATAGCTGAGCGAGCAAACCCCGGTATGTCTTCCGGACAGACAATCGCTTGAGCGAGTATGCGGCCATAGGCACCCGTTGAGAGAATCTCTTCTGTCTCTGCGACGGGCTCGACCTGGGCGAGCGCTAGGGAGATCGCTTCGTCGAGCTTTTTGGCTTGAAACACTCTCATCGTAGAAACTTTTCCTCCACGACATCAGCGATCCGTTCGATCTCTGTGGGGCCAAAGCACCTCGCCGGCACAGTCGCTAGCAGCTTGGGGACTTCTACAGGCGAAGGAACTCCTCCCACAAGAATTGTGGGGAGTTCGGCATGCTTAAAGCCCTCGGCGAGCACGAGCTGGACGTCGCCGAAATAGCGAGAAATCAGCTCTTCCATTGGAAGCTCACCCGCCAGATCGCTGATCAGGGCGAACTTACGAGGGGATAGCAGAGCGACTTTGGCTGCTCCGGCGGTCTTCATAGCGAAAGAGTCTTTACCGGGACGATCTATCTCAAAGTCGTGATGGGTGTGCTTGACTGCGCCGATGCGATAGCCACGCTGGGTTAGAATCTGAAGAAGCCGAGTGATGAGCGTGGTCTTGCCCGATCCGCTCCAGCCTACGACCGCCACGACGGGAGCCATGGCTCACCCTCCCAAGCTCGACATCACCGTCTGAGTGATCTGCCCCTCTTCCCAGTGATGCCCCGCCGGCTTGATCTCCAGCGCTTTCCTCAGGCCGTCGGCGATGGCTGCCAGATCGCGTTGCCGGATGGCCTCGCGCAAATTGACGTGCACATCATACGCCAGACAGGGTCGAATCTCGCCGTTGGCCGTCAGCCGAATGCGACTACATGTGTTACAGTACTTATCGGAAATGGGAGTGATGAAGCCGACTTTTCCCGGCGCGCCGGGGACCTGCCAATAGCGCGCCGGGCCGTGCCCCTTCTCCTCAGTGGGAACAAGCCCGTATTTTTTAGTCAAAAACTCGCGGACTTTCGTTAGATTGAGATAGCTGCCCATCCCGTTGAGGCTGAGGGCTTCGCCAATAGGCATCAGCTCTAAGAAGCGCACCGTCACGTTCTCCAGCAGCGTCAGTTTGAAAAGATCTTCAATCTCGTCGTCGTTGAAGCCCTGCAAAATCACGGCGTTTATTTTGATGGGGGTGAGGCCAACTTCGACGGCCCGTCGCAGCCCATAGAGCACCGTCTGTAAGCTCCCGAAGCGCGTGATCTTTCTGAATCTATCGGGGCGCAGTGTGTCTACGCTCACGTTAATTCTGTTAAGGCCCGCGTCTTTGAGGTCCTGGGCGAAATGCTCGAGAAGCATCCCGTTGGTCGTGCACGCAATATCGGCAAGATCGCATTCGCTCTTCAGTCTATAGATAAGCTCCGACAGATTGGGCCGGACCAAGGGTTCGCCGCCGGTGATGCGCACGCTGTGAATTCCCAACTCGTTGGCAACTTGGACGACGGTGACGATCTCATCGAACGAGAGCACGTCCTTGGGGTCGAAAAACTTGACGTGCAGGGGCATACAGTAATGACAGCGCAGATTGCAGCGATCAATGACCGAAATTCTCAAATAGTTATGCTCTCGTCCGAACCGGTCCTTCATTCTTAGCGGAACGTTTTCGGTGCGACCGCTTTATGAGAAAAAAATGCTGCACCGAAACCGTTCCAAATGACATTATGGCAAATCTCTTACGGGAAATCAAGACCACGACAGTCTGCTTTTAGCCGGTGGACGGTGGCGGTTGCTTGTGCCCCCGGCTGCTCAGTATAATCGCGTGAACCCTAACGTGTTTGACAGGTCATCCGTTCGTTCCCCAAACGCGGCGGGATTGTTTTGAGGGGTGTTTTGTGAGCAAGTACGTGTTTGTGACCGGCGGTGTGCTCTCCGGCTTGGGCAAGGGGATCACCTCGTCTTCTATCGGCTTATTGCTCAAATCGCGCGGCCTCAGGGTCACCGCTATTAAGATAGACCCATATCTCAACTGCGACGCTGGCACGATGAACCCTTATCAGCATGGCGAAGTCTTCGTGCTCGACGATGGCGGCGAGGCCGATATGGACTTGGGCAGCTATGAGCGTTTTTTGGACATTGATTTGACCAAAGATCACAATATCACCACGGGGAAAATCTATAAGAGCGTGATCGAGAAGGAACGCCGGGGGGATTATCTCGGAGCGACCGTGCAGATCATCCCCCATATCACGGACGAGATCAAATCCAGCATCAAGCGAGTGGCCGAGCGCACTCGGGCCGATGTGGTTCTCGTTGAGATCGGCGGCACCGTGGGCGACATCGAGTCCATGCCCTTCTTAGAGGCGCTGCGCCAAATGCATCAAGAACTGGGAGATGAGCAGTGCATTTTTGTGCATACAACTTTGGTGCCGACTGTCTCGGCCGTCGGCGAACAGAAAACGAAACCCACTCAGCACTCTGTGAAAGAGCTGCGCGCCATCGGTATCCAGCCCGACGTGATCATCGGGCGCAGCGATGCCCCACTGAAAGAGGGGATTCGCAAAAAGATCGCGCTCTTTTGCGATGTGCCCTTCGAAGCCGTCATCAGCGCTCCCGATGCACCTTCGATCTATCAAGTGCCCCTCTTGTTTGAAGAGCAGGGATTGACGGACTTGCTCCTGCAGCGCCTCCAGCTCTCCTCGCAGAGCAAAGACCTGAGCGATTGGAAGAGCTTCACGGACGCCGTTCTCTCTCCCAAGATGCGATTGCAGGTGGCCATCGTTGGCAAGTACACCGATCTCCGTGACAGCTACGTGAGCTATGTCGAAGCGCTCACGCACGCGGGCGCCGCCCTGGGGGTAGGGATCGAGATCGTCTGGATTGAGGCCGAAGATTTCTCAGAAACCCAGATGGCAGAAGTAGACGGCATGATCATCCCCGTCGGTTTCGGGTATCGTGGCGCCGAAGGGAAGATCAGGGCCATTCGCTATGCCCGCACCCAGAACGTGCCCTTCTTGGGCATCTGCTACGGATTCCAGATGGCGGTCATCGAGTTCGCCCGGTCGGTACTGCATTTAGAAAAAGCCAATAGCGCCGAATTCGGCCCGACGGAGCACCCGGTCATTGACCTGATGCCGGAGCAGCGGTCTTTAAGCGAAAAAGGTGCGACCATGCGCCTGGGGGCGCAGCCCGTCATCATCGAGAAAGGCACATTAGCGCACAAGCTCTACGGCGCGCGGGAAATCTCCGAGCGCCATCGCCATCGCTACGAGGTCAATCCCCACTATATCAAAGACTTGGAAGCTGCCGGGCTCAGGTTTTCCGGCAGATCCCCGGATGGGCGCCGTATGGAAATTCTAGAACTTTCGGATCATCCGTACTTTATCGCATCGCAATTTCACCCAGAGTTCAAGTCGCGGCCGACCCGTCCGCGCCCGCTCTTTGTGGGGTTGGTACAGGCATGTCTCGCTCGGCGCAAGCTCTTGGTCTCCTCGTGAGCCTTGGGGTGATCTTTCTTGTCTATTGGCTCTGGTCCTCAACGCCAAGCATCTGGCCTGACACGACAGACATCCCAGCCCCAGCGCTCTCTGCAGAACGGGCTCATATCATTAAGTACGAGGCTGATGGCAAGAAGGTCTGGGAGCTAGAAGCCCGCTCGATAGCGACCGGCGATGTCGAAAGCATAGCAGAAGCAGTCTCCCTGCGCTTTTTTGATGGCGAAAGCCGCGAGACGCTCCTGGTGCGGGCCCCGCAAGCACGGCTGCACAACCGCACCGGGAACGTAGAGCTGCTCGGCCCTGTCTACGCCACAGGCAGTGAGTTCTCGTTCACCACGGAGAATCTCTTCTGGGACAGCCAAAAGAAAATGCTCTCTACTAAGTCTGTTGTGCGCCTTGAACGCGACGATTTCATCTTGACCGGGCGGGGGTTAGAGTATTCTTCCGAGGCGGGCTTGGCGACTGTGCTGAGCGAGGCGCGGCTCACCTTGCGCCCGAAAACTGAAAAAAAATGATCCTGCGCACAGAAGGTCTCGTGAAGAGCTACGGCGGGCGCCGTGTAGTCAACGGCGTCTCGTTGCACATAGAGAGCGGCAAAGTGTTCGGGCTGCTGGGGGCCAACGGAGCCGGTAAGACGACGACGTTCTATTTAATCACAGGGCTGATCTCCCACGAGGCCGGGGAAATTTTCTTAGACGGTGACCCCATCGGCCGTTGGCCGTTCTATCAACGTGCGCGCAAGGGCATTCACTATCTGCCCCAAGAGCCTTCGGTCTTTCGCAAGCTGAGCGCACTGGACAATCTGCTGTTGGTGCTGGAGCAATGGGAATCGGAGCCCAAGCACCGCCGCACGAGAGCCTTACAGCTTTTGAAAAAACTCGGTTTGGATCATCTAGCTCATCAACGGGTGGATACGCTCTCTGCCGGGGAGCGACGACGTGTAGAGATCGCCCGGGCGCTGACTACATCGCCGAAGTTTCTCTTGTTAGACGAGCCATTCTCTGGGATAGACCCGATCTCCGTCGCTGAGATTCAAGAGATCATCAGGGCGCTGGCCGCCGACGGCATCGGCGTGATCGTGACCGATCACAACGTGCGCGAGACGCTCAGCGTGACGGATTATGCGTATCTTCTGAATGAAGGCCAGATCTTGCTCGCCGGGCGGCCCGAGGAGCTCGCTTCCAACCCCCTGGCACGCAAGTTCTATCTTGGCGAGGCCTTTCAACTGTGAGCCGTGGGCCCCGTAGGCGCTGGCGACGGTGTGGGGGGCATCGGCTTGCGCTCGTACAGTTTCCTCCAGAAGATCAGCGCGCCGAAGAGCACAAACAAGATAACACTTATGACTTGTGCTGCCCGCAAGATGTCGGAGACAAGCCACAGGGCATCTGCCCGCAGAAACTCCATCCAGAAGCGCAAGAACGAGTAGAGCACAATATAAAGCGACGCGAGGAACCCGTCTTGAAAATTCTTCGTGCGCAGCCACATCAGCAGCCCAAATAGTACGAGATCGCCGAACATCTCATAGAGCATCGTCGGGTGTGTTGGGATGTCTCCAAACTGTTGATAGCCCGGCGTGCCCTCTTTGTAGACGACTCCCACCCAATCGAGCCATGCTGGCCAAGTTGGCCCTAAGGGCGTCCCGTAGGCGTCGCCGTTCATAAAATTCCCAAAGCGCCCCAGGGCTTGCCCCAAGATCATACTGGGAGCGACAGCGTCGGCAAACTGCCAGAGCGAAATTTTCTTCCATTTCGAATACACCCAGAGCATCAATAGTCCGGCCAAGAGGCCGCCGTGGATGGCCAGGCCGCCCTCCCAGATCGCAACGATGTTCGTGAGCGTCTTGACAAAATCGCCGGGGACATAAAAGCTGGACCATTGAAAAGCGACATAATAGAGCCGCGCACCAACGATGGCGACGGGAACAGTGATGAGAACAAAGTCTAAAATATCGTCGAGCGTCAGCGGGAGTCCCTTGCGCACGGCCTCGCGGCGCGTGAGAAAAATCCCAATAACAATAGCGATGACGTACATCAGGCCGTAATAGCGAATCTGTAGGCTATCCCAGCCAAACGGCATCGGAATCTCAACCAAGACTGGATTCATTGATTAGCATCTCCCTCTAGCAAGGTTCACAATCCTATGGTGGCGATTGTACGCGATGGACCGACCCGACGTCAAGCGGAGCTGGTCGCAGAGGGCTGGTAACGATCTGTTGGCGCAGGGACCAGGTCAGCTTGACTGCGTGAAAGACTTGTGGCCAAGAAGGACTAGTTCGACAAAGTTTGGGAGCTGGTGCCCGGCCTGCAAGCCGCGTAAACTAAAAGCGCCGGGAGGGTAAAGATGGCCCTCAAGATTCAGCTGTTTGGGAAGTTCCTCGTCTGGCGCGATGACGTGCTTATCCCCCTTCTGGGATGGAGCAAGAAATCCCAAGATCTTTTGAAAATCCTCGTTGGCTCTCGCGGGCAGGTGTTCCTCTCCGATCAGCTGATCGAGTCTCTGTGGCCGGGGGTAGATCCTGAGCGGGCGCGTGCCAATTTGCGCAACTGTGTGAAGGAGCTGCGGCACCGCTTAGAACCGAATCTCAAATCAGGCCTGCACTCTCACTACATCCTCACTGTGCCCGACGGCTATTGCTTCAACCGGGAAGCAGAGTGCATCCTCGATACGGAGGAGTTTGCAGAACACTATCACCGGGGTATGAAAGCGGAAGAGCAAGGTCAACTTGGCTCGGCTATTAAGGCATATGAGACAGCCATCGGCATCTACCGGGGGGAATACTTGGCCGAGAACCGCTATGACGATTGGTCCAGCTCCTGGCGGGAGAGCTGGCGGGAGGAGCATCTGGAGGTGCTGTCGCGTTTGGCGGAGTGCTACGCTCGTTTAGGGCGCCCTTGGCGGGCCATTGCTTGCATGCAGCAGGCACTGCACGTCGAGAAATATCGTGAAAGTCTCTATGAACGCTTAATGCTGTATTATTATTTGGCCGGCGAGCCGGGCATGTCGCAGCAGATTTACGAGCAGTGTACTGAGGCGCTGGCAGAGCTGGGAGTGACGCCCGCACCCTCCTTAGAGGAGTTACGGGAGCACATCCGGAGAGGAACAGTCCCTGGCAGCGATCGGTATCCACCTTCGGTGACGGTGAAGCACCCTCAGCTGCTGGGGCAGCTGCCGTTCGTGGGGCGCGCGCAGGAATTTTCTCGCTTAGCAGATCTCCTTCAGCAAGCCCGGGCCGGGAAGGGACGAATGGTTGTGCTCAGCGGCGAAGCTGGGGTGGGCAAGACGCGCCTCCTCCAGGAGCTGACAAGCTATGCGCAGCAACAGGGGATACGAGTCTTCCAAGGGCGTTGCTCCGAGACTCTGGCTCTGGGGGCGTATGAGCCGATCCGTGCGGCGTTGCGTGCGGGCCTGCGAGAGCTAGAACCCGAAGATCTCAAGCGAATCGAGCCGCGATGGCTGGCGGAGGTAGCCGAGCTGCTGCCCGAGCTGCGCACCCGGCTCCCGGAACTTCCCTCCGGCCTCGAGCTGCCCGGGGAGCAGAAGCGCCGTCGGCTCCACCAAGGGCTCTTGCAGCTTCTCATCGACTTGGCTCAACCGGCTTTGGTCTTCTCTCTGGATGACTTGCAATGGGCTGACCCTTCCACCATCGAATTCTTGAGCGATCTGCTCTTCTCTCTTCCCCAGCACCCCCTGCTGATCCTTGGGGCCTATCGCCAAGAAGCAGTTTTCCAAAGCGCTCTGGCAACGTTGATCTGCGAGGGACGTGCGAAGAAGCGGCTTCGGGTCCTCTCCCTGAAGGGATTATCCCCAGGAGAAGTCGAGCGACTGCTGCGTGCTCTGACGCCCCGGTTGCACAAGCTGGAGCTCTTCAGCCGCAGGATCTATCGTGAGACTCAAGGGAACCCGTTCTTCATGCTCTCCGTGCTGCAGAATCTCTTTGAGGCCGGGGTAATCCGCATCGATGAAGAGGGGGGTTGGGTCACGGACGTCGATGAGATCACGGTGAACTATCGCGAGCTGATAATCCCCAAGGAGATGCGTGAGGTCATCGAGCGCCGGGTCGGGCGCTTGGAGGAGAGAGAGCAAGAGTTATTGCAGTTGGCTGCGGTCATCGGTCACAGCTTTGACCGGGAGCTGCTGAAGCGGGCTTGGTCGGGGAAGGCTTTCCATCAGCTGCTGCGGGAACTGACGCAGCGGGGGCTGCTCAGGGAGCAGCGCCTAGCCGGGCGACCGCGCCCCCACATCGAGTATGAATTCGTCCACGACAAAGTCCGTGAAGTGGTCTATCACGAAATCGAACCGGCCGTTAGGCGGGAGCTACACCGCCGGATTGCCGAGGCCTTCGAGGCGCTTTCCGCCTCTCGGGAACAGAGCGCCTGGTTAGCCCATCATTATGCCCAAGCGGGAGACTTCGCGAAGGCTTTGCATTACGGGATCACGGCGCTTACGCGCGCCGTCGAGCAGTATCAATGGCAAGAGGGGTTGGCCTTGGCCGATCAAGCTTTGCAGTGGGCCGAAAAACTGAGAGCCGGTGCCACCCCAGCTGGGGAACTGCTGGCCATGCGCTTTGAGATCCTCTCCAAACGTGCAGTGATCTACGATGCTTTAGGTCGCCATCGCGAACAGGAACAAGATACGCAGGAGCTGGTGGCCCTCGCTGAGGCACTGCAAGCGGATCACCGGCGAGCCAAGGCCCATGAGGAAAGGTCTAAGTGGTATCGGCGGGTGGGGCACTACTCCGACGCACAGGCCCAGGCCCTCAAGAGCCTTCGGCTGCAGCGGAAGCTAGGGGATCAAGCGGGCGAACTGACCGTCCTGAATCTGTTGGGGAGGATCCATGCTGACGCCGGAGACTACCAGCAAGCTCAGATTTATACCAGACGGGCCCTTAAGCTTGCTCAGGGCATGGGAGATCGAGCGGGGGAGGCATCGGCACTGAACACTCTGGGCGTGATCTGTACGGATCTTGGGCAGCATCAGGAATCACTGGCATATTACGAGCAAGCCGGCAGGATTTGGCAAGAGCTGGGGGATCGGAACGCTGAAGGAAGCTTTTTGAACAACGCAGGGGTAGCGGCCGAGCGTCTCGGCGATTATCCGAATGCCCTGGCCTACTTCACGCGGGCGCAACAGCTTGCGGAGGAGCTCTTGCTGCCCGATTTGAATGCGTTCAGTCTGTACGGCAAGGGGTGGGTACTGAGAGATGTCGGGCGGTATCGCCAGGCGTTAGAGCTCTGTAAGCAAGCGGTTCGCATCGCCCATGAGATCCGCCATTCGCATCTAGAAGCCCATATCCTCAATGGTTTGGGCGACATTCTACGGCAGCTGGGGGATCTTAAGCGCTCCTTGGCCTATCATGAGAAAGCATATTCGCTAACTCACGCTCATGGGGGTGAGCCCCAAGCACTCGTGCTCCACCATGGGGGTCTAGCGCACTGGGGCTGTGGAGACCAACAGCAAACCCGCAGCTGCTGGGAGCGTTCGCTCGCCTTAGCGAAGGATGCGGGCCTCAAGCTGCTGGAGATTCAGAACTGTTCGTGGCTCGGCGTGCTCTGGTTTTGGGCGGCGAAGTCTGAGAAAGCGCTGGAGGAATCCCGTCGTGCGGTGGCGCTGCTGGAGGAGGCTGCCGGGCCGCTTCCCCTACGAACGGAGGTCTATTTTAATCACTTGCGAGTGCTGGCCATGATGGGCCGAGAGGCCGAAGCCAAACCCTTTCTTGAGAAGGCCCATCAGTCCATGATGGCCATCGCCGCCAAGCTCACAGAGAAAACTCTGAAAGCCAGCTATCTTGGCCATATCCGGATGCACCGCCACATTCTTCAAGCGATGGAGAAACTCGCGCGAGGGAAAGGGCTACTTACTCAGCGCCAGAAGCGGGCTATCAGCCATGTGGTAGCACATAGAGCCATCACGAATCGGGAGTACCGCCGCTTGTTTGGGGTCAGCAATGTGACGGCTGCCCAGGACCTGCGCGACTTGGAAGATTGTGGCTTTTTGAAGATGATTGGAAAAGGTCGATCTGTACGGTATATTCCCGTTTAACGATTACGCTCAACCCGCTTAATGATTCTTGTTGCTGCTCTACCGAGATTCGGAGAGCAGGGGAGGTCTACCCAAAGAAATTCTGATGGCAAGCGGCTAAAAGGGCGATTTTCGCAAAACCGAGCTGCGATGAGGCGCCGCAGCGAAAAGCTGCATCCTTTCAGCGAGTTCTTCCGCTTTTTACGCTATTCTTACATCCTGTGTCTACACTTTACATTGCACACAAGAAGAGGCGATGTAGCAATGCGAGCCTCTTGTCTAGGGAAGCTTGCTGGTAATAGGGCGATGTTTCACCGACGAAGATTTCTGGCTGTGATCTTGCTGCTGGTCGTGCTTATAGGCTCCTCCCTTTCGGTCTCAGTCCCCGTATCTCCGCAGTATATCCCACCAGAGGGTCCCAGTCTCGTGGTCAGTCCCTCTGGCATCAACTTCGGCAAAGTCACCGTGGGAGGCAAAAAGCAAGCGGCGCTCACGAGCCAAAGCATGACCAAAAGGAAGTGATGTCGTATGATGCCTTCCTCTCCAGGGCAGAAAAGGCCCATGAGGACCCCGGTAGTGATCGCCACGCTCTCAATAATAGCGCTGCTGATGATCCTAGGAGCGCCGGCATCCGCAAGTGTATCTCAACAGAGCCAAGCACCGATTGGGCTTAACATCATCCTGTTCTTCGATGCCACTAATAACCAACCGATCCCCTATCGTCTGTTGCCGCTTCTGCAGGCCCACGGGGTCTCGGTAGTCAATCCTGTAGTGACGGAGATTCTACCTCAGGTAAATCCCCCCATTCGCGTTGCCCCGGACCCGAGCAACCCTGGCGATCTGCTCCTCATCGCCGACCCTCCGGGCGGATTGGCTCGGGTCACAATCCAAGCCCAAGACGCCAACACGGGAGCTCCGGTCACCATTGAGCTGAACCTTCTCGTGGTGGGTTATCAGAACGTACCGCCGCCGCCACCACCTCAGCAGGCACAGCTCGTCCCCTTTCCCGCTTTTGTGACCCTCTGTGTAGGCGAGACGCGCACGATATACGTCGAGGCTCAGGTGAACGCCGGAGGCCTCCTGCACCGTGGCCCAGCGGATATCTTATGGCTGGACGCTCCCGGCGCTGCTGGAGTCATCGGCCTGCAACCTCTCCCGATGGGGTCCTTCCCCGGGGGTACGCCCCTACCTCCGCCGGTGGCCCAAGGCGGGATTCAAGTCACCGGCCTTGCGCCGGGGACGGTAACGCTTACGGTCTGGGGCCAAATGCAGCCCTTGGGCTTAGCCCCCTCCACGGATGTTGTCTCGACTACTATTAGTATCAATGTGATCAACTGTCCCGCGCCTGCACCGGCCGGATTCAACAGCCCCTGTCCGGCGGGGTTTACACCCGTGGGCGGCCGGACGCCGCTGCCCATCCCCAATCTGCAGCCCATCCCGCCGCAGACGACGCGTTTCCCCCCACCCGCGTTTGCCATGCCCGCGCCTCCCATGCCGGGCCTCAACTTCGTGGGCCTGGAGCGCTTCGAGGTCGGGGTCACCCCAGGTTTAGGGGCCGGCTTGCGACAACAGTGGTCCTTCCCCACCGGCCGGCCGGCCGTTATCAATCTAGCCCGCGGGGAGCGGCGCGAACTCCTAGGGGAGCGCACCGATTTCTTCGCCTGGGGCGCGGCCTATCTCGATCCCAACCCACCTCAGCCCTCGCCCGATCGACGCTTTGCGACGCGATGGGTGGCCTATCGCGGCTACTTCCGCTGTGCAGCGCCCGTCAACGCGATCAAGTTCCACGATGTCAACGGCAACGGACGGCTCGATGCTGCAGAGAACCTGCTCGTCGGCTGGCCCATCCAGGTCGTCGATCCCTTGAGCAAAGTGCCCGCCCGGGGAGCAACGAGCCCGGAGAACCGCCTCTTCTCGTTCCTCCCGGACTTCCCTGGGGTTTGGACGGTGATGGAAGAGGAACGGAGGGGAGTGTGGCGACCCACCACGCCGACGTCCCAGACCGTGGCGGTCACGGAGCAGGGTGCCGACGACCCCATGGATGGCTGGAGCATGGGCAAGGGGCTTCTTGAGCCGAGCGCTGCGCTGCCCATTGATCCACAGCTTCTACAAGTGCCGGTCCATGCCGCCTTCGGCAACCAACTCGTGCTCGCGAAAGCCTTCGACCTGCCGCCGCCCGGCGTGTTGGTCGGGATCGACGAGCCCTTCCCCAAGGAGATCAAGACGGAGCTCGTTCCAATGGGCCTGCACGGCATCCCCGATGAGGTGCCGGAGGACCAGCGCAGGCCGATCCGCCAAGAGCCCAAGGAGCCCCGCTTGGGGGTGGGGCTCGATCCCTGGACGGGGCGGCTGGTGGGCTCGCTCTGCTCCACGGACATCGTGGTGATCATCTTCCGGGTGTGCACCGCCACTCAGCCGGGCGTCTATCGCAAGTTCTATGACGTCTTCCGCGTGGAGGGCGGGACGCGCGAACGACTGACGGGCCTGCTGCTGGAGATCGAGATCCGCGGCGACAGGCAAGGCCCCGGTCCGCCGCAGCCCGGCCGGGTGGTGCTCACCGTGCGGGCGGTCGATCAGAGCACGGGGCAGAGCGTCCGTGCCCCCATCGACTATGAAATCTTTAGTTCACAGGGCCAACAAGTCGGCAGCGGTCGAGGGACGACGGAGTTCCACCTGCAAGTCCCCAAAGGCGGACGGGTGCGCCTGACGGCAAGGGACACCCAGACATTGGAGTTTCAGCAGTGGCGCGGTGCGCTGCCGGAAGTCAACCCCGTCATTACGGAACCTCTCAATCAGAACGCCGTCGTGATCGCCGAGTACAAAAGCAGAGGAGGAGGCCAGAAGGTCACGCTGACGGTCCGCTCCTGGCGGATGAGCCAGACGAGCCCAGTCCCCCCTCAGCAGATCTCCGGTGTCCCCATCGCCGGCCAGCCCCCCAACTGCAGTGGGACGACGCCCTATCAGTGCCAAGTGGACAAGAACACGAAGGTGGCCCTGAAGGCTCCCCCCACCATCTCGATAGGAGGGGTGCCCCATGTGTTCGTCCAGTGGTGGGTCTGCCCGGCGAATCACGTGACCCCACCGGCTCAGCCGGCCTGCAGCCCCATCCCGCCCGGCTTCCCCAAGGAGGGGGTCGCCGTGCTCATGGATCAGTCCAAGACGCTCGTGGCCGTCTACGCCGCTGCAATCGAACCACCGCCACCACCACCACCCGGCAACACATAGGGGGTCTTCTATTGCGTGATCGGCATGATCTGGAAGGCTGCGCAAACCCTCGACCCGGCGAGGCGCAAGCTGGCCAGACTCTAGCCCGTTCTTCAGCCAACCTCGCCAGCTAAGCTCTCGGCGCGCTAGGGTTTTCCAAGATCGCTCGCAATCACGCGCATCGCTTCATCAAAAGATCGTTGTGCTGCCGTTTGCAAGATCGTTCGCGCTCGGTGTAGGCGCTCTCGCAAATCAGATCGTTGGTCATAAAGATCGAGAATCTGCTGCACAAGCGCGCTCTCATCGAGTGCTTGCGCAGCCCCCCACCCGGAGTATGCACAGGCTTCCTCAACCCGGCGCACGAAGCTCTCGATCTTAGGGTCGTAGCTGAGGGCGCAGAACGGCACAGCACACAGCAAGGCGAAGACCAAGCTGTGCAGGCGCATCCCCAGCACGACGTCTACACTCTGTATGGCCCGCAGAAGATCATCAGGACGATGAGCTTCAACAAGGGGGATAGGGAGAGCAAGCTCTTTTAAGACAGCTTGGTCTTGGTCTGCTTGGAAGGGCAAGAAGAGAAGCTCAAAGTCTTGCGCAAGGGCGCGCAACGCACGCCGGAGCACTGCGATATTTTCAGGCGCGAGCCCAGGGCGTAGCGAGAGGCCGACTGACCTACTCCCTCCTTGTCGTACGAAAGAAGGGGCAGGAGGGAGACCATAGAGCACTGCTAAATCTTCCCCAAGCAAAACCCGCGCTCCCTGGGCCAATGCCCATTGATAACTCACTCGGTCGCGCACGAGCACCAGCTGCGCTCGCTGCAGTGTCTGAGCGACCCAACGCTCGGAACGCCGTGAGCTCAACGGCCCGATCCCTTGACCGATCAGATATGTGCGGAGATTATACCGCTGCGCCCAGCGCAGCAGACCCACATAATACAGTAAAGACCGCGTGCTCGTGGCGTCTTGGAGTAAGCCCCCTGGACCGAGAATGAACCCACAAGCACGCGAGAGCGCACGACGGATCTCAAAAATATTCCAACGATTGATAACGTCTGTGCCGTGAAGCTGAACTGTCTGTAACGGATCATTGGAGAGCACGATGAGCTGTGCTGTGGGGAGCGTTTGGCGCAGATGGCGGATCAGCACGGCAAGTACGGCTTCGTCGCCCCAGTTGCCAAATCCGTAATAGCCCGCGATTACGAGCGTTGGCGCCATCGTCTGACTCCCAAGAGAACAAAACGCAAAAAGGCACCGACGAGCAAGCCCAGCACAAGCCCATTGAGCGTGCGCCAGAGTGAGAGAGCTAGCGGCGTGTGCAGGTGCACGAACGTATTGATAATCGAAGCCTGCCCCAAGGCACCCAGAGCCAGCAAGCCAAGCTGAACCAAACTGCCATTGCTCCTCTTCCACAGCATGAGTGCGGGATGCCCAACTAAGAACTCTTTGAAGCGCGGGCGCGCCGTCAGCCAATCTTCCAGTCTCTCTCGGGCAAGCTCCTCCCATCGTGCCACGGGGACCAGAGGGAGGTTGCCGCTTCGCTCCAGCACAAGGAAGATTGCTCCAAGGCCTACAGCGGGGATGAGCCAAGCCCCTCGCTTGAGCTGTGTTCTCAAGGCCCTCCAGTCCAGTCCCCTGTGGCGCCAAAGCTCAGTGAGAACAGTGAGCAGCGATGGTGCGAGCAGCGCGATCTTCACGCCTCGGAATTCGTTGAGCTTCAAAAAATACGAGGGATCACTCAACAGGGCTGCCACAGCAAGCCCTGCGCCGCTTGAGCCAAGCGAGATTGTGAGAAGCAACCTCCAGCCTGAAAACTTCTCTGTGCCAAAGAAAAGCAGGAGCCACGGAGCCAGAGCAGCGATCAGCAGGGCGAGGGCGTGCCGGGCCAACTCAAAATCCCAACCTCCTATAATTGCCAGAGCGCCCACACCGACCAATCCCCCTGACAGAAGTACAGTCGCGGGGAACTGCGAGAACTTCATGACCACCAGGACGATGAAACTGACGAAGCCCGCCCCCATTGCAAGATAGATCGCATACAAGCTCTCAAACGGCGCCGGTGCAGGCGGCGGCCCCAGCTGCATGCCCACTTGAGTGATCCGTCTGCTGAGCTGTTCAATATACCGAGGGAACCGTTGATGTTCAGTGACCCACAAGAGCCTGATGTTGCGCTCCTGCACAGCGCGCTGCCAGCGCGCCAGCGCCCCTTCTAGACCAAGGCGGTCAAGCTCGCGAGACTTGATCGCATGAATGCGCACGAGGCTCCGTTGGCCCTGACGATACAGCGCAAGCAGCCCAGCGGGCTCGGAAAACTCAACGACCCCCAGCGTCACCTCACCCAGCTGAGCCACCCACGGCTGTATGGCCGAATTGTCATTAGAGATGATGACCCCATAGCGCGGGTGGATAGGAGCTGTCGGCGCAGGCACCGCTGCAAGATCACTATCGGCAATGAAAGCTACTCCCATCCCAACAGCGTGAGCGAGCCGCTCGACCCTGGAGAGCTCTTCGTCGGAGTTTACTCTATGAAGATGCCAATCTGGAAAACTCGCAAGCTCCACGCTCAAGGCGACGACGCCTTGTGCGCGTAGCTCTCTTAGGGAAGCGAGCAGTTCGTCCTCGCGGAATGGGACGTCAAGCTCTTGATAGGGAATGACTAACCCCACCGTCTGATATGAGGCCTCCCACAGCAGACGCCTCACTCCTACCCACATCGAAGTCACTAAAGCTGCGGCGAGCGTTCCCAACAGGCAATACCGAAGAGCGATCATTCCTCTCACGCGCTTTCACTATAACACATAAGTATAGAATTGCGCTAGGGTGACCGGTGTCTGACTCCGAGGGTGCGCCCGGAATTGACACTGCTGACACAGGGCACGTACTGTGATGATGGAGAGGTGAGAGTATGACGACAAAATTCTGGGCTTTTTTAGTCTTTCTGTTCGTTCTGTGCGCCGTTCCCATCGTCGCTCAAGAGGCGCTCCAACGTGACCTTTCACAATATCGCAGCGTGGGCATTGGGCTGCAAGCGCCGTGTGCCATCAGTTTTCGCTATTGGCTGAGCGAAAGCCTTGCGTTGGAAGCCAATGCTTTTGTGTTCTCCACGGGTGATTTCACCAGCGGCTGTATTGCTGGTAAGGCTCTCTGGCGGCTGGCAGACACAGATATTTTCGATTTTTATGCGCTCCTCGAGGCGAACCTACACATTGGCGAGTACTGGGGGGAGCGCACCGTCGGCGATTTCGCGCTGAAGGGGGGCATGGAGCTGAGCATTCTGCCCAGTTTAGCGATCAATTTAGAATTCGGCGAGGCGCTGGTCTTCGGACCAGATCGCCTGAGTGCCACTCCGGCAGTCAGCCTGGGATTACACTATTACTTCTTGCGTGCGCCGAGAGTCGAGCCCCAGCCTCCGGAGCAACCCTAAAACAAAGGTGACATACGTCACGCTCAGCTTTGACCAAGTGAGAAACATAAACAGACGAGAGTCCTCTAAGAGTAGCCCGCCCCTTGCTAAGCTGAAGAAGACTCTCAGAGTTCGGGAGGACAAGATGCGGTGTCTAAAGATCACTGGGGTTGTGCTCATCGTGCTCCTGGCAAGCGCGTGGGCTGTTGTCGCGGTTGAGGACCTTTCGCGAGAGAACGGTTTTGGCACAGGGTTGCAGTTGACATTTCCTATGACGCCGCCCCATGCCTTGCCGGCGTCAGGGATGAGCTTACGTATCTGGCTGGTTGATCTCTTTGGGTTTGAGGCGAATTTCTTTGTGGTGGGTAGCTCCTTGAGCTTCACCCCACGGGCTTTTCTCAAGGTGATCAATCTGCCGCTGGCTGATCTTTATCTGGGCGTTGGGGTAGGGATTTTTGCTTACACGCCTCCGCAAGATGCGCTGATGCTCTACACACCGTTGCAAGGGTTCGTCGGCTTGGAGATGCGCCTGACGCCTCATTTGGCGGTGAACGGTGAAGTGGGCATCTTCGGGTTAGGGGGAACCAAGGGCGGCGTGACCTCTGGGTTGGGGCTGCATTTCTATTTTTGAGTTGAACTGACTTTGGGAGTTATTCTCATCGTTTCGAGAGGTTACGTGTCACAACACGAGTCGCGGTTTGAGCTCACAGAGAGCGGTTCGGCAGTACCATTCCAATAACGGAGCGCCTTGAGTGCCCACTCTTCACCAGGGCAGCCACCCATCGTCATGGCCACGTTCAAAAACTCGATCAGTTCCTCGTAGCTGACGCCGTACTGCTCACGGGCCATCTGGGTGTACGCGTGAATGCACGGCTCGCATCGAATAATTACGGAGATCGCCAGTGCAGCTAAGACTTTGTATTTTGCGGGGACAGCGCCGTCGCTGTAGGTCGCCTCGCGCATCCGCACCAGAGCACCTGTCACCTTGGGCGACGCCCGCCGCAACTGCTCAAACCCATACGGCACCACTGTCTTTGGCTCCATTGCAAGAACCTCCTCGCCAAGCCATATACTATACCTGGGTATAGTATACAAAAGGGTAGATAAAAAGTCAAGGACGTGAGATCCCTGCGCCCGACGAAGAATTCTGTCTGCCTAATCTGACTCTCAGTATCTCACGTAATCTTCTTACAGCACCCGCCCCATAAAATCCGCGAGCAGCTTGTACCAGCGAATCTTGTGCTCGATATCTATGCTGCCATGGCCAATGTCGCTGAACTCGACGTACTCGAAATCCTTCCCTTCTTGGTAGCCCAACTCTAGAAGCCTATCGCGAAAGATGCGCGACTGCTCCACCGGGCAGCGCGGGTCGTTCACGCCGTGAACAATCTGAAGCTTAGCTTTAAGTTGATGGGCAAAATTGAGCGCGCTGCGCTCCTCCCACAGCTGGGCGTTCTTCTCTGGATCGCCCATCTGTAATCTAAAATAGTACTTAAAATGCTCCATGGAAGCGTCATAGAGTTTCTTTAAGTGCGTCACCCCGACCCACGCGGAGGCGGCTTTCCAAAGATTGGGCTTTTTGACGACTTGCATGAACGTCATGTAGCCGCCGAAGCTGCCGCCGCAGACGGCTAGTCTCTTGGGGTCCACATACGGCAGACTTTTAAGATACTCTGCCCCGGCAGCGACGTCTTCCAAATCGCCCCCGCCCCAGTCATGGCGATTGAGATCTCTAAACTTCACGCCGTAGCCAGTGCTGCCTCGGATATTGGGCTCGAGCACCACATACCCGCGATCTACGAGAAATTGAGCGTACGCGTCAAAGCCACGGAACCACTGAGCCGTCGGACCGCCGTGCACCATTACGATCGCGGGGAGCTGAGCCCCCTTGGGAATCTCACGGGGTTTGTAGAGCAACGCTGGTATCTGCAGCTCGTCCGACGAACGATACCAGATGTGCTCGCAATCTACGAAGATTGACGGGTCTATCGAGCCGTACTCGGCGGGCAGCAACGTCTCGTAGCGGTCAGCATCGAGATCATAGAGCACCAATTCGGCTCGGCGCGTCGGAGTAGAGAAGAGCGTGATGAGCCCTGTGTCGTCGTTCACGAAGTCCGAGCCGACGGCGATCCCCGCGGGCAACTTCAGGTCGCGTCGCTGACCCGTCTGGGTTTCATAGAGCACGGGGCAAATGTGAGAGTCTTGGTTGCGCAGACAGACCAGATATTTCCCGCTATCAGAGAACTTGACGGCGCTCTCGTCCACGCCCTCTTCCCCGAGCCAACGCACTTCATTTTTTGTAAGATCGAGCAGGCCCGGTCGGTTGACGCCGCCGGCATCCGACGTGATCGCTAAGAATCGTCCGTCGGGACTCCAGTCTGAGACGCTATCTCGGGAGCCCTCTTTGACGCGGAGCACCTGCTGAGGATCGCTGCCGTCGGAGCGCATCACGTAGACGTCGAAATTGTTCAGATTCGGGGACTCGTTGGTGACATAGGCCAAATATTTCCCGTCGGGGCTCCAAACAGCCGTGAAGACGGGGTTTTTGTAATCCGTCAGTTTGACATACTCTGAGCCGTCCAGCTTCATCTTGTAGAGATTGAGCTGGCCGTGTTTGTTGCTGAGCACTGCGAGCCATTTATTGTCTGGGCTGACCTCGACGGGGTATTCTTGGCACTTGGGGTCTTCGGTGAGCTGTTTGACGGTGCTCGTCTGCACGTCAATCTGATAGAGATCGTGTTGTTCGTTGCCGTCCTTGTCTTTGGCAAAAATAATGGTCTGATCATTGCGGTCCCAGACGAAGCCCGCGCGCAACGCCCTGGGGACTTCACCGTGGCTGAGCTGTTGGGGCTTTCGCGCTGTGAGGTCCATTAGATAGAGTTCAATCCGTCCGGTCTTGTCCCAGTAGAACGCGATCTTGTCGCGCTTCCACGAGACGGTGGGCAAATAAAAACTGGGGAGTTTTGCCAGTTCTTCCAGGGGGATTCGATGGGGCATAGGGCTCACCTTCTTTTGAGGCCGTGATGCTCTATTATATAAAAAAAGAGAGGGGCACGGCACGCCGTGCCCCTACAGTCTCATGCTTTGGTGGTCAACGCCAGTGCCCCGCCGAGCACTCCTGCCAACAAGCCTCCCATGCCGACGAAGAAGTTGAGTGCCGAAGCGATTAAGATCACGATCCCCCAGCCCTGGCGCTGCTCCGGCTTGGCGTACAGCATCGCTGCGCCCATGATGACGACAATCCCGGCGATGACTCCAAACCACGGCCACCAAAAAGCAGAAGCCCAGCCTCTCATCATACCGTGGCCCCACATCCAGCCGCCCATCTCGCCCCAATTGTAGCCGGACATCATCGCCCCGGTCGCCAACATCCACAGGCCGGCCAGCAGCGAGAGCACAAAAGCCGCCACGGGTCTCTCTACAGGTATCTTCTCTGTCATAACCTCACCTCTCGATACATTGTCATCCCCTCTGTTTGATTTGTCGCCAGCTGATCCCCCCATCTAGAGATTTATAGATCGCTGCCGTATACGTTGCTGCATAGATTACATGGGAGTTTGTCGGATCAATTGCCAGATGGCCGATGGTATCTCCTACATTGCCCATCTCTTCCCAGCTGTGGCCGCCGTCGGTGCTCTTCTGCAATCCTGATTCCAACGAGACATACAGCACCTGTGGGGTGTGGGGGTCGGCAGCGACGGTGATGACCGGGGTGCCGCCAAAACTCATCAGCTCGAAGCTTTCACCGCCGTCTGTGCTGCGATAGAGCCCACGTTGTGTAGCAGCCCAAACAACTTGCTCATCGTTGGGATCAGTGGCCAGCGCGATGACATTGCTCAGCCCTTGGGCCTTGGGATTGCTCCAGCTTCTGCCCTCATCGGTGCTTTTGTAGAAACGCTTATCGCCATAGTACCAAGCGTACAAGATGCTGGGGTTGGCACGGCTGATTGCCATCGCATGAAAGTCCACTGTGCCGCGCAGCGCAATGATCTTCCAAAAGAAGCCGCCGTCGTCGGAGCGCGCCACTCCCATCAAGGGAGCATCGGGCACTTTATGCCCGCTGGCGAAGAAAACCTTTCCGTCGGGGTGCATGCTGAAGCCCATAAAATCCGCACGATAGTCTCCTACTAAGGCCCAACTCCAAGTGTCGTCGCGCCCGACGCCCCGTATCAACCCGTGATGGGTTGCTACATAGAGTACTTTTGGATCATTGGGATCTACGGCTACGCCGTGTATATCTGGAAAGCCCGCCACCGGCGTGTAAGCAGCCCGTCCCGTTTGCTCGCTTCTATTCAGCCACAACAAAGCCGCCGCTCCTCCCACGATGACGAGAGCGACCACAGCGAAGACCAGTCTCTTGGTTTTGGTTCGGTTCGTTTGGTTTTTCTGTTTCTTCATAGTGTAGACACCTCGGAGCCCTTCTAGCGTGCGGCTGCATCGAGAATAGCTTGAATTTCAGCGTCTATCTTCTTAGGCAGATCGCCGGCTTTTTGAACGGCTTGTGGGAAGATCTGGGGCATGACAGCCCCCGGTCGCATGGCCGCGATCTTCGTCTTGCCTTTCTCCGTAAAGATGAGCACGCTGCATGGCATACAGAGCCCCGTGAGGCGCTCCGCGCCCATCAGCGCGTTGGCGTGTGCCGGCGCGCAGATATCCAGCGATTTGACTTGCTCTGTCTGGGGGAATCCCTTCGCAGCCAAGATTTCTGAAAAGTCATAATCCCCCAAGATGCCCCACTTGGCCGCTTCGGCGGCCTTGCGCACGGCGATCACGGCTTCCTGAAATGACTTGCTGGTTCCGACAACGTAGGTGAAGTTGCTTTGGGTCATAGAGCGCCTCCTTTGGGGTTCTGATTCATAATTTCAGACGTTGCCTCCCAGCGTGCGCGCTGAGGAGCTCGTCTCATATAGATTACAAATTTCGAAATATCGAAAATAATATAGCATAACCTAACTTGGCCTTTACATCAGATGCTGTTGGTCTCTGCGCCAAGAGATCGTTACCAAGGGGGCGGCTCAACGCAAGATCTTTGCGCCCTTGGGAGCTAGTGCGCTTTCCACTGGGCAGGAAGGGCTATAACGGGCGGGTGGAGCGGGGGCATACTGGCAAGGGGATGGACGGCCAAAGCCCGTGGCAGAAGCTACGGGAGTTGGGGGTAAGAGCGCCCAAGGAATTCGCGTTGCTGCCGCCGATTGTGCTGGATAGGATCTCCACCGACTGGGTGCTGGGCCCTGGTAACGATCTCTTGACCCATTACATAGCAACCAATCAATATTACCCGCGTGAAGGGCTTTCTCAGCCAGATCGGTGCTCCTTTCCGGTGTTGCTACGATCAGCTTAACAATCCCACTTGGTGCTAGGTTTTCGACGCTTTCGATCTTGAACCCGGCTCGC
>FWPU01000430.1_pt1 | contig 135152 bp, 145 predicted proteins | sample 2228361 | NCBI WGS metagenome assembly FWPU01 (sample SAMEA103939777, study PRJEB20133) | metagenome | reverse complement strand
CTAAGATATAGGGATATGATGGAAAGCAAGACGTTGGTCGTGACGGCTCTTGCGACTGTCATGGTGCTGTCAGCATTCGCGTTTGCGTTCCAAAGCGCAGAGGCACACGGTGTACAGGCACAGCTTCAGAGCAGATTCGTAAGGATTGATAATGAGCAATTTTCTGACCAGACACTGAACACAGGCGAAACACTGACAGTAACAGGCGAGCTCAGGAGCTTGGTTAATAGGCCACTTAGAGCATGGCTGTCACTGTTCAGCGAATCAGCGAACGCAGGCAACAGATGGGAGTTCTTGAGCAGAGATCCACCAGGCAACATATTCGACATCCCACCCGGTGAAACAATTCCATATGCGATTACTGTAATGGCTCTCGAACCAGGTACATACCACGTACACACACAGCTTAACGTAGAGCACGTTGGCCCAGGTCTCGGCAGGGGTGCGACAGTGAACGTAAGCGGTGAAGCTATATTGAAACCAATTCCGTATAGCAACATCGTCTACCAGTGCGTAATCATTGGCGCAGGCCTAGGCGTGACTTTCGCAACAAGACCGTGGCAAGTCATCTAAAAGCCACAACCAACCCTTTTTCCTTTTAATTTTTAATTTTTCATTTTTGCTGTATTCTGGGCCGAAATGATCTCAGCCTTCATATTCAATGAACGATTCTTCTGACGATATATATCGTGATTCTTACACAACTTTCCGTTCTCGCTGTCGTATATATGCACCCTCACTCAAAAGGCGCCAGAGGCACACCTGAAGTGACCGAGAAATTACTGGATTGAGACAAGCTTGTTTCTCTAGCTGCTCGTTGCCTACTCCGAGCATTTGGTAACCGGGCAGCAGAATTATCGGCGTACGGGGCACATCCATTCATAAACGAAGGTTTTGGTAGCCTGCACAGTGGCGAAATGTTGTGGTCTATTGCTTGGTGGTCACAGAGTATTCAAACCAAGCAATTCTGAAAAATCAATTTTGTTGCTATTGCTGCGTTGTCTGTTTGACCAGCTCGTACTTGGATGTATAGCCTCGGGGGTTTATCATCATGCCTTTGTAGTTGAAGGTAGATGAGTTCCCCACGATGACGGTGGTTATCATTCCAAGCATGTCTGGATAGTCGAGCATCTTGTCCAGAGTTGTTATGACCACCTGCTGGCTTTCCCTGTAAGCGCCCTTGACTATTGCAACTGGCGTCTCTGGCTTTCTGTATTTCAGAAATATCTCTCGTGTATCGCGCAGCTGGTGCACACGCTTTTTGCTTGCGGGGTTGTAGATGACAGTGACATAGTCGCCCATGGCCGCCGCTTCAACTCGTTTTACAATGATGTCCCACGGAACCAGCAGGTCGCTCATGCTAACGACTGCAAAATCTGTCATGAGCGGCGATCCTACAAGTGCTGCACACGAATTGAGCGAAGAAACTCCTGGCACGCATTCAACATAGATTCCATTGTCCCTGTCCCATCCTTTTTCCGCCAAGATCTCATAGATCAAGCCTACCATACCATAAATTCCGGGGTCGCCTGACGAGACGAGGGAGACAATCTTACCCTTTTCTGCAAAATCAATAGCCTGGTTGGCGCGATCGACTTCTTGCGTCATGGCATATCGGTGGACCTCTTTGCCAGCTATCAGGTCTTCGACAAGACTTACGTACGTATCATAACCTATGATGACTTCGCTCTCGTCAATGACCTCTTTTGCACGATAGGTCATGTGGTCATGGCTTCCCGGCCCGACACCAACTACGTACAACTTGCCTCTTCTAGCACTCATGTTTGCAAAAACTGAGATTGAGGTGATGCAATTTATCCTTTTCCGGCGGCTCTTGCCAGCTCGAACTCTTCATGCAGCGCCCTTACAGCCACGTCGCAGTCTTTGTCATTTACGACAAACGCCAAGTTCAGCTCTGACGAACCCTGGGCGATCATTATGACGTTTACGCCGCGCTTTGCGACTGCGCCAAACACCTTGGCCGCCACTCCCTTTATGCCTCGCATCCCGGATCCAACTACCGCAATTACGGCGACGTCGTCGTTTACATTTATGCGCTTGATCATCTTGCCAAGAAGGCTGAGCTCCAGTGTCGTAGTAGCCTTGTCAAGATCTGTCTTTCTGACCACCATTGAAATGCTCGACTCCGATGGACTCTGCGAAATCATCATGATGTTTACCCTGTTCTTGGCGAGCGTATCAAATATCTTGGCCGCAGTTCCCGGCATCCCCACCATCCCGCCACCACTTACGTCAATGAGGGCCGTGTGCCGGATCGCACTTATCGACTTGACAATCTTTTGAGACTGTTTGCTGGGGTTCTGGGTGATTAGGGTGCCGGGATGCTTTATGTTGAAGGTATTGCGAATCCTTATCGGAATCTTGGTATCGATCACAGGCTCAAGCGCCCGAGGGTGCATATACTTTGCACCAAAGAGCGCCAATTCCATGGCCTCTGCAAAGGATACTTCTCGGAGCACCTGTGCGTCTCGTACTATTTTCGGATCTGCAGTCATCAGCCCATCGACGTCGCTCCAGAGCCACACTTCGTGTGCGCCGATGCTTGCCGCGATGATTGTAGCCGTATAGTCGGAGCCTCCCCTTCCTATGGTGGTGATGTTGCCGTACTGGTCAGCCCCGATAAAGCCGGTGACCACCGGAACTGAATCCTCTTTGAGCATTGGCTCTAGTTTGTGGCTTACCCGAAGCTTTGTCGTGTCCATCAGCGGCCGGGCCTCACCATAGTTGGCGTCCGTGACTATTCCTGCCTCTTTGCCAGTGAGGTAATTAGACTTGATTCCAATATCTTGCAGAGCAAATGAGACTATTGGGGTAGAGAGGCGCTCACCAAACGACATCAAGTAGTCGAGTGACTTGGGCGTCACCTCGCCTAGAAGCACGATGCCGCCAAGCACGTCTTTAAGCTCACTGATTATCTCTTTGACAACCGCACTGGCTTCGTCCTTTAACTCCTTGTCTGAAATCGCGCCTTCCACAATGTCTGTGTGGATCTTGGCAGACCTTTTCACAAATTCGTCAATCGATGTCTTATCTCCGCGCTTGACGCTATCTGCTATTGAAAGCAGGCCGTCGGTCATGCCGCGAACGGCTGAAACTACACATACAATTTCATTGCCTTTCTTGTGTGATTTCACCAACTGAGCAACGTGTCTGACCTTGTCTGGCGAGTCCACCGCAGTGCCGCCAAATTTCATCACAAGGCGCATATGCTAATCCTGGACCCTGGGAGCTAGGTAGAAGTGTATCCTGCCTACGTTTGCTATCTTGAATTCCAGTCTAAGTGGCATCTTGCTCGAATATTCTGCTGTCACCGAGCCGCCCATAGAGACTACTGCCTTGGTTATCTTTGAGAGATAGTCGAGGCTGTAGGTGGCCTTGCTTTCTTCCTTTACGGCCAGCTCCTCCAGCCCTTCATTGCCCGCTTCAAGTACGATCTCGGCTTCACCCGAGTCGCCCCTTCCCGAAAAATTGATCTTGTCAGATTTTGATTCAAGTGAAATGTATTCAGAGACCACCTGAACATCTGACAGCACCTTGTCAAAGGCATCTGCGCTAAGCACTACCTTGGAATTGAAATTGAGCTTTGGCAGAGGGGTAGAGCTTGCCGAGCTTTCTATCAGGCGAGTCTTGTACTCACGCTTGTAGCCATTTGACATCTTTACGTGGAGCATGCTGTCGTCGCCTAGCGATATTTCTATGGAGTCCTTTTTGTCTGCCCTCCTGATCAGCTTTGAAAACTCGTCAACTCTTATGCCAAACTTTATCAGACTATCGCACTCGTACCTTTCAAACGCGTGGTTTGGCCAGTGGATATCAATAAGTGCAATGTGGGATGGATCCATGCCACGGAAAGAAATGCCCTCTGCGGCAGCTTCAAACGTTGCCTCGTCAACAAGGGTTGAGATTGCAGACGCTACGGCTTTCCATTCATCGGGCGACTTGCTTCTAGCTACAAATACCAAATTACTGTATGTGGCAGCTCCATCGGATTTTAAAGATATCGGAACCGACTACTAGGCATAATTTCGCCAGGTGTGGTTGCACTTGGTGCATCTGTAGAATTGTGTGGTTGCTTCATCCGCAGACCTTGTCTGGAGCATCCACCAAAAGGCAGTGTCGTTCTTGCATTCCGGACACTCTATGTTTGTAGTTGGCAGAGCCTCAACTCCTTCTCCGTCCATGACCTTGAGCGAAACGTCAGAGCTGTTGGGCTTTCTAGTTTCTTCCTGCTTTCTAGGTTTTTCTTCTTGATCTCGCTTTGCCCTATATCCGCACTTGGGGCAGGTGATGATTACCTCTTCGCCAGGCGCGGGCCGGAGACGTGTTTCGCACTTTGGACAGAAGCGCAATTTGGAAAAGCCTCTTCTACTTCTTGAGTGTGGACTTTACTATGCTGAGCAGTTCTTTGGAATATTCCTGAGCAGAGGCAGCCGCATCATGCATGACTTCCATCGGATCCTTTCTCTTTGTGGCTATTCTCATCTGGTATTCCTTTGTCAACGGATGTTTTTGAATAACGCCAGCAAAGTCCACGCTCTTTTCCTTCAGGAGCTCGTGCTGGACTATGTATAAAATAGAGATATCTTCATCACGTATTTTTAGCTCAATTTCATTATCTTTTACGTCTGAAATTTCAGCCTGCATGAACGCAATACAGACAACTACTTATTGAGGATATAAATGATACCATCAAGACTAAAAATGGCTGATAGCTTTATTGCCGGCGCTACTCTCGAAAAATCACAGGATAGCGTCAAGTCCGGCCAGCCCCTTACACTCAGCCTGAGCTTCAAGATAGATGGTGCGATAAGGGAGGCGTTTACTCAAAAGAACTGGGAGCGCGCTTACAACAAACACGACAACGGCTTTCGGATGACGATAGAAGTCAACATCAAGTCCGGTAGAAAGATAATAATGCCACTAAAATTTGTAAGAAAGGCAGCACTGTTTTGGACACGTAATCCAAAGATCCCTTATAGGATCTGGGTATCCATAGTCAAGGACGAAGCACCATTCTACCCTATAACTGAAGAAGAAGCAAGATCGCTCTTGTTCGATGTCAACAAAGTGATCGAGTTGAGCGGTAGCGATCTTGATTCCGGCACACAAAAACTTCATGCAGACATACGCGTTTCCTGGGGCAGACACGACTACACCGAACCAACAGAGATCAAGGGAAAATCAAGCGAGATAACAATTACGCGCGTCGCTGCTTGATCGCAGATGTCTTCAAATTTTTATAGTGGATTGTTTCATGCGATTTTATGACAGACAGCCGGAACGATGAGGGTAATAGCAGAAAAGGGTTTTTTGATAGCAGACGAAATAATGTTTTACTGGCCGTTGCCGTTGGCTTTTCTTCTGTAGTTGCTCTCGTCGTTTACGGTATTAGTATTGCCGTCCCCACGCAACAGCAAGTGGATGCAGAAGATATTCTGGGCAAAGTGGTCGTGACTAGGACAATGACATCTATTCAGGATCCGGGAGCTGGCCATGAAACTCATCAGGTTGTAATGTTTCTGCCACCACTTGCAGAAGATGTGATCTACAGTGGAACGCTAACCTGGGCAGCCAGCGTTCCTATCGAGGTGTTCACATACCATCACTATGATGGGCCTACCAGCAACCCTCCTCCACTATATGCGGAACCGTCAAATAATGTAACTTATGCTTCGCCACTATTCTTTATCCCGCCAGATTCTGTGGACCATGGTTCAATGCAGCTCGCTGCTAATGCCATTGGTTTTCATAGTCTACAAGGATTAGAGTTCACGGTAACTGCAACCTTTGACGGATGGACCAAGAAGGTCGATGTTATGTCATATTCAGATAATAACATCCATCACGGTGCAGGGGTGGTGTCAACGCCTTTAATCACCCCAACAACGGTCGATCCTCAAAAGATGAACTATACAATCTTGACTGAAAACGAAATCCAGAGCTTGCTTGAGACGGAACTAAGAGATTGGGAGCTAGTTGATGGTAAGCTCTACAAGACATTCCAATTCGATAACTTTTCCAAAGCTTTCCAGTTCATGTACAAAGTCGGGCTAGAAGCAGAAAAGATGAACCACCATCCGAACTGGACCAACAATTACGGTACAGTGTCTGCATACCTGTACACATGGAGCGTTGATAACAAGATTACAGATTATGATATTAGATTGGCAGTAATCATGGATAGAGAAGCTGCGTCTGTGTCGTAGGCATACTCTGAGGATTTATATGATTAAAATGCGCAAGTAACTCACATTGCAATCGACGAACCTTCCAGGCAAAGAAGCGGAGCTCTACACGGCATTGCCAAATGGCAGGATGAAATGCACTGCCTGTGCAAGGCTATGCGAGATACCTGAAGGCAAGGTCGGGCTCTGCGGTATTAGGGGCGTGATGAATAACAAGTTGCGGCTGTTCGTTTATGGTAGGGTCGTTGCCGGCCACGTTGACCCGATTGAAAAGAAACCTGTCACCCACTATATGCCTGGAACCGATATATTTTCAATTTCGACTACAGGGTGCAACTGGCTCTGCCAGTACTGTCAGAACTATGACATCTCACAGAGGCACAAGGTGGAAGGTGCAGAGATGACGCCTGAACAAGTCGCCGAGACTGCTGCACGTTATGGCTCGCAGGGAATCGCTTACACTTACAACGAGCCTTCTATCTTTGTCGAGTTCGCCCGTGATTGCGGCATCGAGGCACACAAGCGGGGAATCTTTAACGTCTTTGTATCAAACGGTTATGACACACCCGAGTCTGTGAGTATGATGGGACAGTTCTTGGACTGCATTACTGTCGACTTTAAGGGAAGTGGTGAGCAGAAATTCGTCAGACGATATATTGGCATACCTGATGTCGACCCGATTTTCCAGACACTCAAGGAAATCCGAGATAGGACAAAGATCCACGTAGAGATAACGGACCTTATCGTTCCACATGCAGACGACAACATGGAAGCTGCAAGAAAGCTATGCAGGTTTGTGCACGACGAGCTTGGGCCAGATACCCCGATACACTTCTTGCGATTCCACCCTGACTACAAAATGCTGGATTTTGACAGCACCCCCATTGGGATGCTGGAAAAACATCATGCGATAGCCAAACAGGAGGGGCTAAAGTACGCATATCTTGGAAATGTGCCAGGCCACCCGCTTGAAGACACATATTGTCCAGAATGTAAGAATGTTGTAATTGGCCGGTACGGCTATACAATCGAGTCGTGGAATCTGGACGGCAACAACCGTTGCAAGACCTGTGGCTATCCCATACCGATAATAGGGAAGCTTCGCAGGGCAAGAAAGAACCCGTTTCAATTTGTTCATTAGGTTAAAATTGCACGTCGCAGGCAGAGCTATTCAGCGGGGTCGTTGTCTAGCTTGGTATGATGCCAGCCTTGGGCGCTGGAGGCCGCTGGTTCGAATCCGGCCGACCCCATCATTTTGTATTGCCGATTTCATTTCGATTATTAAAAGGTCAGAATTCTTCAGAATGGCTGTCAAAGATGTCACATCTGACCATGCGAGCGTTTCCTTGCTGCCCTCGTGACAAAGAGTGTGGGGGGTCAAGAACAGAAAGACTTACCATAACTCCTCATAGAGCCTAAAATGCGGTCATTAGGCATGCGTCGAAAATCCTCCTTGCCTTGATTATGTCTGGTGAGGCAAAGCCTGGACCACTGAAATCTCTTTGAGTGGAATGCCTGACAGTAGTAGACTTGGTTATTGTAATTCGGTTATCGGATTACCATATTTTTCATGATATGCTAATTTGTCCAGTGAAACACGATCTTTCTTACCGGTCAGCTTTCCCGCAGGATACCCAAAACCTACGACCAGTGCGATGTTTAGTTCTCTTGGTATCGCAAAATCGTTCCGAAGCTTGTCCTCTTTTATGCCAGTGAATAGACCCGAGGCTACTCCCTGGCTCCAAGCTGCAAGTTGCATGTTTTGTAGAACTCTTCCAGCGTCTATCAGGTGGAAGTTGTAGTTCGGATTTGTCAGTACGATAATTGCAAAGTTGGCCCCTGAAACCCGCATACCGCTTGTGCTATCTTCTGCAAGTTTTTTCAGCTGATCCTTTCCATCCACCAAGACGAAGCGCCAGTGCTGGGTGTTCAGACCCGTGCCGGTCATTCGAGCTGCCTCGAGTACCATTCGTTTTATCTTGGACGGTACGTCCTGCGAGCTGAACTGCCGCACATCAATCTTTGTGGCTATGCAATCAAAGACATTCATGCAGATAACGATGACTTGATTCTTAAACGACTTAAGGGTTTCAAGATTCTTTGCTTTTTGTCTTGTTTGGAGAATTTTTGTTGACTTGCAGAAGTTTGAGAAAATGAAAAAGAAAGGAAAAAGGGGGAGGTTTAGTCCCACTTACTCCACGCGGCCATCCATCTATATGTCCACGTGTTAAGCTTTGCACCTAACGCAGCGATCGGGACGGACAGTACTGCTCCTGCACCTGAACCTAGCGCTACCGGACTGTTGTAGAACTTACCTACCTGAGGCTCGATTGGAGTCATGTATGCTGGTAGTGTTGGTCTAGGATACTTGAATGCCACTTCGAGTGGATCCCTCACGAGCAGCAGGTTGACCATGTTGAACAGCGGGAGTGATAGGCCAACTAGTGAACCGCCAATGATGATTGCAGCGTGCTTGTTCCGCCTTGTAGCCCAGTATGCGAGATCCAACAGCATTGCTGAAGGTATCCAAATTGGAACTACAATGAAGTCGTACGGATAGCCCAGTGCGAACCATGCACCCTTTGCGACCCATGTGTAGATTGTCATGATTGTGGCGTAGTATGTGGCTGTACCAGGTACTCCTGTGAAGAGCATGTAGTATATCGCACCCACAACGAGCATGGTCGATTGCGAGATCGAGAATACTACGAAGGAGGTCCACATCCAGTCTGTGTAGAAGATATAGTCTCCTGCGTTGATGGTTAGCAGCGTGCTGTTGACAGCAACGACTACTATGAACAAATAGTGCGTTGTACGTCTAAGCCAGACCATTATCTACCCAGATAGAGACGTAGTATATTAATTTTTATGCTAGTCAAATGTAGGTGCGAAATTCAGACCTTGCAATACTGTGATACCTATGGGAGGGGATAAACTGTGTTGCGAACTCTAGAATTTTGCAACTCTTGAGTGGTGTAGGAGAGGTTGTGTTGAGATTGGCCTGCTATCATAACTTGATGTTCTTGTCCTTTGTCCCCGACGACGATGACGACAACCGATAGCTATCGGCTTCGCCTAGCTGTCGGGTATGAGATAAAGCTCTTGACAGGAGCAGAGGACTGGTGGGCTTGTACTAGACAGGATTGGACCCAGACGCAAGGGAAAGCTATTGGTTGTACTGAGGGTATTGAAAGCAACGGCTCGGTGCGACCCTCGCGTCACAAGTGATCTTCGCATGAGCAGGACATGATGGGCTTCAGACTGGCTGGCAAGGTCCCAAGAAGGAAGAGGGTCCACATCTGTGCAAGCATCCAACGACACACAAAATGAGAGGGGTTGTGTAAGGTGTCTGTTCGGACAGTACGTACTTGGTTTGACATGGAGACACATATACACGCGCTTTTCTGGACTACTTTAAACAAGCAGTACTTTGAAGTGTGCAGGGACACACTGATGCCTGTTTGGATATCGAGGGCTACGCCTGCATCCGAGGTGCTAGAAACATGCTGGAATCTGTCGAGGGATGGCTTTATTGTATTGACGTACTGGCTCCTTCGAGGTTGGTTATTTTTTCAAGGTGGGGTGTCGTGTATCACTTTGAGAAAAGTCACTTCCACTTCGACGTGATGCAAATGTCTGACTAAGGGTTGGTCAGGTGGTATGTTGATATTAAAACAAAAAGAGGAAAAAGAGAGGATATTCTTAAGCTCTGACCGGCTTTTCGGTAGCGATCTTCCAGATGAAGAAGAACCCAAGTGCTTCAATTACGGTCAGGACGGAAAGCGCGTAAATGCCGCTCGGTAACGGATATGCCCATGGGTAGACTGTTATGCCTACATAGACTCCGCCTGCGGTTGCAGCCCAACACAGTGCAAAGCCAAGGATGTAAATGCCTTTCATGTTCTCGACTCTGCGACCGATCATGCGCTCAATATCGTCGCGGCTTTCGCCTCCACCGCCACCGGTCCTCTTACCACCACTTCCGTATCCCTTTGGTAATGTCATTTGCTATACAATCAGAACCTGCCTTTTTAAATTTTGCTGTTATGCATGCGGGAAGGGCTGGAAAGAACGAAATTCGTTGTGAAAAAAAGGAAAAGGGGGTTAGAGGGAGCCTTTGCTTCCAAAGAGGCTGCCAAAACCTGTGCTTCTTGCCCTCGTCATCAGCACTACCAAGCCGACCACGGCTGCTGCCACTATGGCTGCGCTGATGGGGAACTCTGGAACGACGACCATGTTAAAGTCGACGCTCTCGGTAAACTGACCTGTCCCCATTCCACTGACAGAGTTAACGACGATTGTGGCCGTGAACCCTCCCGCGGTGTCAAACACTACTTCGTGCGTACCTGTGCCAAACTCAGCGTCCGCGTTCTGGTTCCTGAATTGCTGTATTATGCCTCCGCTGCTATTCTTGAGGATAAAGTCATAGTTTGCCCTCTCTAGAGGAAAGCCAGATCTATCTGACAAGCTTATGCTAAAGATTACTGGCGTTCCAGGTTGGATCGAAGTGGGTTCCCAGTCCAGTGTTATCCTATAGTCGCCCCTGCCAGTACTCTTGCTTAGAGGGGGTTCTGGAATTCGCTGGTCACCCGCTGGTGTTTCTGGCCTGCCAGTACCTCTTTCCAAGAGCTCAAACTCAAACTGGATCTGCGGGTTCCCCGTAGCACTATCTGTATAGAATTCTGCCTTGATTGGGAATGGGAATCCTCTCTCTATCCATATCTTGCTGGTTACTCCCTTGTGGTATGTCAAGAGTGTTGTATCGTATTGTTGGCCACCGACCGTGATTGTCTCAGGGCCGCTTACTACAAGATCAGAACCGCCTATGGAGCCCGCCCTGCCCCAGTTGGTCCCTGGAGCCAGTGATTTCGGATCGGCCTTTGTCGTGAATGAATCAAGCCAGTGGAGCGAACCACTGTATCCGCCAATGTAATCATTCATTTCCCGAGGTACATTGCTACCTCCTGCAAGGTATGCCATGCTATCGGAAAGCTTCATTGTACCTTCAATGACGCTACCATCATCATCAACTACAAATGCGGGGACTATCCAGTCGCCGTTCTGCTGTTCTTGGAAGTACAATGTCATTTCGTATGGCTGGTCGTCATTTGTGTCAAGCTCGTGGATCCTGTACGTAACGTACATGTCTTGCTGAACGCCTTGACCAGGATACCAGACGTTGTCCTGTTGTGCATACGCGCTTCCGCTGAGAGCCACCGCAGATGCTCCAAATGCAAGCAACGAAGCGACGAACGCAAAGGCGAGAAATCTATAATTCATTAACAAAAATAGGAAGATAGGAACTGATAAATGTTTTTTCTGTAATTGACTACTTTCAAAGCTGAGGTATGTGGGATCCTCTATAATCCACCTGCTCCGGCATCTGCAATCGCTGAAGGTTTGGAGATAGTCAATGTGCCTCTTGATGTGGAGGAGGCAGTATGGCATATCTCCGTAGAGGACTTGTCGTAATCTTCTTCTTCACACGTTCTTCGTCGCTGTATCGTTTTGAGATCTGTTGATTCTCTATTGCACAGTAGTGATCCTGTAGAAGCCTCTTGCTATCAGATACACTACCATCGCAACAGGCTCGCTGGATGGGAATGGTGATTGTTATCCACAGTTCCCAAGAACCACGATGACGACTCTCATCCTACACGTGAAGTTTGTGGGCCTGCTCGTCATAACATTGGTAAACAAATAAGTAGACCCAAAGGAAGATTATTTGTATATAGAAATGTGCAACTGCCCCAAGGTCACATTTTATGAAGTGGATTTCAAGCTCGTAGGGATGAAGGTCGTGGCAAACCACAAGAACTGCGGAGACTTTTTGAATGAAGATCAATTTTCTTCATTCGAAAAGGAACTGACAAAGTACTGGGGCTTTGAAGAAAAGAAGTAATAGACACGCAGTGTGTTTTTTGTCCCAAAGAACTATGCTGTTTAAATCCACTGCAATGCCTGCTTCCTTGCTACGCGCCAACTTTATTAATGCCGGGACGAATTCGGTTCTAGGTAGTTTCAGATGACCAAAATGTTAAACGTCAACATAGACACGTCGGGTATAGATGCTAACGAGGCCCAGGAATGGGTCAATGAGCTTGGAAACGTATATGCAGATATGCAGATCTCTGATGTGAACATTTCAGGCAACAAGATCTCGTTCAAGGCTGGCTTTTCGGGCATGGAAGATACCGAGCCAGACGACATCAAGATGAAGATTGAAGAATACCTGACGATGAATGAGGCGTTCCAAGCAAAGAGCATCAACGTCCGCTAAAGGGCCCCTGGCCTCATCTTTTCTTATCTTTTCGACAATTAGAGCTTACCAATCATGATCAATTGTTACTAAGCATTAAATAGAAAATTTGTGCTGGATAGTGAGAATGACTTGTAAAGGTATATGCATCCGTCACAAGGCTCAAAAGCCAGTTGGCTCCGGCAGGTACGCCAGCGGACAAAAGAGGTGCCAGATCTGCGAGATATTCATCAAGTGGGATGGCCTCTGGTGCCCGTGTTGTGGCTACAGGCTGAGGACAAAGCCACGTAACTTGAAGTACAAGGCAAAGCTGAGGGCTAGAACCAGTGGCGGCCTCGAAGCACCGCAACCTGTAATTACAGTAAGGCGAAAGTAGGATAATTACGCTTTGAGGCCGTCTCTCGCGGCCCTAGAGAGCTTTTTCTGCATCTTTTCAAGTTGTTGTTCATCGCTTGACAGGTCCAGTGCCAGCTGGATGAGCTTGGAATATTTGTTGTGAAACTGGTTGGTTCTCTTAACAAGGTCTTTTGCCGCAACTCTTCCCGCGTAGTAGTAGCAGTCCGTCAGCATGCTTTTTTCAAGCAGATGATCTGTCTTTGCCGCAAATAGCTTCTTGTCATAATCTTTCGACTTGAGTTCCAGGATGGCTTGCAAAGAGCGGGATATCGTCGGGCGGGTAGCCCTGTCTGTTCCAATACACTCTAGTGCAACCTCAATCCCTTCGGTCGCGCTGCCTTTCTGCCTTATCTGCTCAAGTTCGTGCAAAGGCATCGGCCGGACGCCCGACAGAGCAAGCAATCCTTCCAGAAAATCATACGCAGAAATCTTAAGCCACATTGCGGCAACTCCTGGATGCTTTGATTGAACCATTTTCTGCTGACAAAAGAGCGAGCTTATGAGTGATTTTTTGCCTGCGGCGGCTAGCGCCCTCTTGTATCTCTTGGAAACATCCGCTGCAACAGATGAGAGTGTAAATTTGTTGCTGTCTTTTAGTATTGACATGCCACCCAGTTCGACTACATAATTTCTAGCTGGCTGCGAAAAATGCACAATCTCTATGACGCGTCTGTCAATACACATTACTTGATCGTCCCCCGGAGCAAATACTGCAAGATCATATTCACAGCATTCCAAAGACGCGTCAGTCGTGTGACATCCTATCAAAGCCACTGGATGGGGGATCTTGTCTGCAAATTTCCGTACATCTGCTGGGACAGCAGGCACACGCTCCATTGACAAGGCCGGGATTTAACCTGTTAGCTGAAGCGGTGAGATCAACTCTAATATACGAACATAAACTATAACATAACGCAATGAAGGGCAAAGCCAAGGCAGTTTCAGCCAGTAGGTACAACAGCAACAGCGATTTCCTGAAAAAAGTCAAGACTGGTGAGTTCAAGATCGCAGTTTATGGCCTTGGCCATGTTGGGTCGCCTCTTGCTTCGGCTTGGCTTCGGATAGGCGCTCATGTTGTAGGCGTTGACAAGTCGCCAAAGGTGCTTGAAAATGCAAGGCATGGAAAAACACACGTACCTGAGCCGGGTGTGAACGAGGCTTTTGCAAAGGGTCTTAAGGAAAAGAGGTTTTACGTTTATGATGATCCGGTCAAGGCGTCCCAGGACGCTCATTTAAAGATGATATGTGTGCCGGTGCTACTCACAGATTCGTTCTCCGCTGATTTGGCAGCAGTAAAGCAGGTGGCATCTGCAATCGGCCGTGGTTTGAAAAGGGGTGACATCGTCTCACTCAATCCTAGCGTGCCACCTGGTACATCAGAGGATGTCCTGCTTCCGATTCTGGAAAGGGAGAGCCGACTGAAGGTCGAACAGGACTTTTACATGGTATACAACCCCGAGAGGATCTACGAGGGCAGGGCAATAGAGGATATTGAAGAACGCTATCCTGCCGTTGTCGCCGGAGCCGGCCCAAAGAGCCTTGAGATGGGGAGCAGGCTATATTCAATGATTGCAAAGAAGGGCGTCATCAAGATGAGCAGCATGAGAACCGCCGAAACTGAAAAGCTGCTTGAAGGCGTATACCGCGATGTCAACATCGCACTTGCTAACGAGATGGCCAAGTTCTGCGAAAAGGTTGGTGTGAACTTTTGGGAGGCAAGGGAAGCCGCAAACTCACAACCCTTCTGTCATATCCACAAGCCGGGCGCAGGGGTGGGTGGTGCATGTATTCCTGTATATCCGCAGTTTATTTTACACACAGCGGAAATCAACAAGGTTGAATGCAACATTACCCGTCTTGGGCGGAATGTTAACAACTCGATGCCGGCGTACTGTGTGGAACAGGCGGTAAAACTGCTTGGGCAGGACGATGCTTCACAAGCAACTGTCGCGCTACTTGGCCTTGCATTCAGAGGTGGAGTATCTGATACACGCCTCTCTCCAACCTATGATGTAATTGAAGAACTGAAGAAGCGGAAAGTGAAGGAAATCCGTGTACACGATCCGCTCGTGGAGAGCGATCCGAACCTGCCGTCGGACGTGACACTGGCGTCTAGCCTTCAAAGAACGATACAGGATGCCGACCTTGTGATCTTGGTTTCAGATCATCCTGAATACAGGAATCTGAGTCAACAAGACTTGAATGGCGCACCTGTGTATGACGGTCGCGGCATACTTGACGGGTCTCGTTTTGCCGCTGGCAGGTTTGCATCGATAGGCAGACCCAGTTAGGTTTAATACCGCCTGAAAAAAGATTTCAGATGCTTGGCCCGCAGCTTGGATCTCTTGATGACTGTTGCTTGGAAAAATAATTCAGTAGTGCTAATTGATCAGACAAAGCTTCCAAACAAGCTGGTCTATGTAAAATGCAAGAGTTATCAGGAAGTGGCCGACGCCATCAAGAGGCTTGTAGTTCGCGGTGCGCCTGCCATCGGGGTCACTGCAGCCTTTGGGCTTGCGCTTGCAGCCCAGCAGAGCAAGGCAAAGACATTGTCTGAATTGATGACCGATCTCGATACTGCTTTCAAAGTTCTCAGGGCGACGAGGCCCACTGCTGTCAATCTATTCTGGGCGCTAGAGCGTGTGATGAGCAAGGCAAAGCGAGGCAAGTCGGTGCAAGACGTCAAGAAGCTTGTCCTTGATGAAGCGTTAAAGATGTCGGACGAAGACATTAATGCCAACAGGCAGATGGGTGCAAATGGGGCCAAGCTGTTTCAGGATGGCGACATCGTCCTCACTCACTGCAACGCCGGCTCGCTTGCGACTGTAGCATATGGCACGGCTCTTGGCGTCATTAGGGCCGCAAGGGAGTCGGGCAAGCGCCTGAGCGTCATTGCGACTGAAACAAGGCCCGTGATGCAGGGAGCAAGACTAACTGCTTTTGAGCTCCAGCATGACGGAATCGATGTTAGTTTGATACCCGACACTGCCGTTGGTCACATGATGGCAAGGGGTGCGATAAAGCGCGTCATTGTCGGCGCAGACAGGGTGCTTCGAACGGGCCACGTCTTCAACAAGATTGGCACATATCAGGTGGCAATCCTTGCAAACAAACACAAGGTTCCGTTCTATGTAGCGGCCCCTCTCTCTACGTTTGACTTTGAGAGCAGCCCCGAGGATGTCGTTATTGAGGAAAGGTCGGTTGACGAGGTAGTCAAGGTGGGCAGTAAGAGGGTTGCACCAAAGAAAGTGAGGGTCTTCAACCCGGCATTTGACATGACGCCACCAGAACTGATCACAGGCATAATCACTGAGCGAGGCGTTCTAAAGCCGCCATTTGAGAAAAATCTAAAGGCAATGCTTGGATAGAACGCGGACAACGTTTTTATCGTGTTTTAAGCACACATACTCTAATTACATGTCGCAACAGACAGTGACGGAGGCACAGGTTTACGATGCCTTGAAGAAATGTATGGATCCAGAAATACCTGTCAACGTAGTTGACCTTGGGCTCATTTATGGAGTCAAGGTCGCAAGTGGCAATGATGTGGACATCAAAATGACCATGACTACAAGAGGCTGCCCGCTTCACGATACTCTTGTTAGCGACGTAAAGCGGTATGTTGGCAAGATAAACGGCATTGGCAAAATCAATGTAGAGATTGTCTGGGACCCGCCATGGACACTTGAAAAAATGAACCCTGAGATCCGCGAAAAGCTGGGATTTGGCAAGCCAAAACTTCGCTTCCAGATCGACTATGAGACGAGCAAGCCACTCAAGCTCGGAAGGTTCGCCAAACAGGAAGACGGGTCGCTTGTTCTTGCAAATGAGAAAGATATGAGCTACATGGTCAATGAAGCAATAATCGAGTTCTGGAACACCTGTGACGGGACCAAGACTATAAACCAGCTCACAGACGAGTTCTCGGCAAAGCTAGGAATGCCAAGACAGCAGGTCGAACAGGAAGTCGTCCAGCTTGTCCAGCAGTTGCTCGAAGCTGAGCTGCTCAAGGCCTGATGCTTGACTTTTCATCCTGGCCACGGGTAATCGTAGAGCTTGGCATGGGAGACGGTAGGCTGCTTGAAAGCCTTGCAAAGAGTGATAGCGATTCTTTGTACGTCGGCATCGAGCTTGACCCTGAGCAATACAGACAGGCTCAAGCACGGATCACACTTGGAAATGTAAAGATACTGAGCGGCTCTTTTGAAGACATTCTTCCTACGTTTCCTGATAGGTCAGTAGACCGCTTTATTGCAGTGCTGCCTGATCCTGCATACATAGATGAGAAAAAGCAAGAGTTGTGGAGTCCCTTCTATCGAGTCGTTCTTGAGAAATTGAAAGATGCAGGTACATTCGAACTTGTTACCGAGATAACCGACGAACTTTTGCAGCCTGTAAGCGAGGAAGCATACCGGAAGTGGACTGACTGGCTAAAGTCGATCTTTCTTTCGATAGGGTTTTCGCTCAAGGGACATCGGGAGGGAGCTCCAGACCGATATCGGTCGCGATGCCTTGACCAGTTTAGAGGTGACCCGGAGCGGATCAGGCTGACGACACTAGAGCTTGAAAAGTGATGATCAAGAAATTTCCGGACACTGATTTAGTGTCACTCTTCGCTAATCTGACTAAAAACCGGCTTTATAGTTAGAGCGCGGTTAAGTCGCCGATGCGAATTCCTTTTGCTTTTGCAATAATTATTGTCGTCGGCACAACACTGAGTATCGTCTCTGCTTCTTTTCTGCCTGCACTAGCACAGGTAGCCGAGACCCCCGGAATGAGACCCGAGGTTGTTTACGGTGAAGAGGAGCACCGTGTCACTTTGACATTCTACATAAACCACAACGACGCTGCGCGTCTGCAGGAAATCCTGGACGTATTGCAGGAAGGCAATGTCAGTAGTGCAATATTTTTCATACATCCCAGTCTTATAATGAACAATGCCAACCTTGCTAACATAGTGAGGCAGAATGGATACACAGTTCTGCTATGGCGCAATGCGGGCATGTATGAGCCGGGTTACACTCCTACAGAATTTGAAGGCATTCTGCTCTCTGACAGGGATATACTAGGTAGGACTACCAAGATGGCCGATGTCATGGCATTCTACAACCTTGCATTGCATTCTAGCAACTCTAGCATAGTCGCGTTCACTCCCAGCGCAACTGGTTTTAATGCTTCGACTGGTATTGCGGTGCTCGAAGAGTTGTTGGAAAATGCCGGCAGGACACTCGTGTTTGCCAGCGATGGAAGAAGCAGCACAATTTCTCAGCCCACCCCGATGCTAGTTGGTCAGGCAGAAAATCTGACAACCGCGTCAATTGGGGCTAACACCACGCATCGATTGGACATAACTGATGGCGAATGGAGTATACAAGCCCTGCAACAGCAGTATCCGCAAGACATAAGCATAATCCAGACCGATTTTGGTACAAGCTATCTGATTGATACTACCCTGGTCATTGGTGAAAACGCCAGTCTGGACATTTCTGGCGAAAACATCCTGATAGCGTCACCTGTAGACGACAAAGACAGGAGATTGGAGATACGGGGAAACGCCTCAATAGTCAATTCACATGTTTCTTCATGGAATACTATGCAGAACAGTCAAGATCTAAGCCCATATCATCAGCGGCCTTTTATTCTAGCAAATGGCGGTGAAATTGAAATTAGAAATTCGACCATAAGCCACTTAGGATTTCCACTAGCGGGCCTGAGTGAGAATAGGAATGCAAGGGCTGCGATGATGTTTCTTGAAAGCGCCAACTTTACGATCACAAACTCTACTATTGCATTCAATTTTGACGGGATCTACGCAAGAAACAGCAGCAACTTCCAGATCATTGGAAATGAAGTCTATGGCAATACCAGATCAGGGATAGATATTCGGTCAGGATCGAACAACTTTGTTATCCGAGACAACTACGTGCATGATAACGGGTATGAAGGTGTGATCTGTACGGAATGCACAGGCGGGGTACTTATCCAAAGCAACAATGTCGAGCACAACGAAGAGACAGGGATAAAGCTGTTTTCACACACCAACTCTACCACTGTTTCATCCAACGACCTCAGATACAATGAAAAGTTTGGCATCTACCTCCGGAACAACAGCACGGGAAATATGGTGAGCAACAATACTATAGTTGGAAGTGAAGAGGGGATAACACTTGCCGGTTTTTCAACCGGTAACACCATTGCATACAACATCCTGGTGGCAAACGATGTAGCAATAGAATTAGACGATACAAGCCAGTCAAACGTGTTCAGGAACAACAGGGTAACGAACACGACTTTGCCTGGCTAGGTTAGCCAGGATGCCTCATCGCGCGGTGCTCTGCCATACACTCCCTAGAACAGAATTCAAAACTGCAGCCTTCGTGGCTGCAGGGCACCGGTTCTGAATGATTGAACTTTCTGTTGCAGTAGGTGCACACTGCCTCAAGGCCTGGGAAGTCTCGATTGAGGAACTGCTCACACGATCTCTTTTCTCTGAACCAGAGCACCTCAAGGTTGAGCTTTTCGGCATGCGTCAGGACAGTGTCATAGGCCTCATAGTATCCCGGCGCGTAAAACTGACGAACAAAAATGGCTCCGCCAGGGTGCTTTCTTGAATTTGGATTCCTATAAGCCACTAGCCACTTTTCCAGAGGCAAGTCATCCTCAGATGCCACCTCTTTTCTGGTGCCCTTCACGGCATTTCTTTGCGCTTTCGCAAGTTTAATTCCTTGCTATCAGCAGGGCGTTCTGCATGTATTGGCGGAGCTCCGACGCCTTTACCCTTTCCTGCTGCATTGTATCGCGGTGCCTGACTGTAACGGTGTCGTCCTGCAGCGTGGTCTGGTCTATGGTGATGGCAAACGGGGCGCCCACTTCTTCCAACCTCCGGTAACGGCGCCCTATCGACCCTGATTCGTCATAAAAGGTGTCAAAGTCATACTTTAGATCAGAATGGATCTTGCGCGCCTTCTGATCCAACCCATCTCTTGTCACGAGCGGCAGTATCCCGACAAGCACTGGTGCAAGGTATGGCTTTAATCGCAGGACTACTCTGTCGTCGTGCTGTTCGTCCACATAGTAACAGTGCTCCAGAATGGTATAGATGCTCCTATCGATTCCCATAGACAGCTCAAACACATGCGGCAAGACTTTGGTCTGGTCAGCAGGGTCAACGACTTCTAGGTTCTGTTTACTTGTAGATGCGTGCCCTTTCAGGTCATAGTCGGAACGATAGTTGCAGGCAACAAGCTCGAGCCATCCAATGCTCGTTTCAACTTCAAAATCAAACGCGACAGAAGCATAGAATGCCTTTTCCTCGTCAGACAATCGGCGGAACCTGCTGCGTTTTATGTCAATGCCTGTCTTTGCATAGAACTCCGTCAGGAGCGCAAGGTAATAGGCTACAAGCTTGTTTGGTATCAGACCCTTGTTGATACCTTCTTCTGCCGTCGTTTCGACGAGCGAGGAACCATCATGTGACGAAATTCGCAGTATGGTGTTCTTTACCTCTTCGAACTTGGGCATGTCGTCCAACCTGTTTGGGTTGCAGAACACTTCGATCTCGGCCTGATAGAACTCCCTTAGGCGGAGCAGGCTCTGTCTTGGCGCAATTTCGTTACGAAAGCTCTTGCCTACCTGAGCAATTCCAAGTGGCAGGCGGCCGCGCATGGTCTTAAAGACCCGGGCAAAATCAACAAAGATCGTCTGGCATGTTTCCGGGCGCAGGTATGCCTCTTCGGCAGCTGGCCCAATGCCTACTCGAAACATCATATTGAAACGGCTGACACCGCCAAATTCCCCCTTGCAATTCGGACAGCGCAAGTTGTGTTTTTTTATCAAAGCATTGATTTCTTCATCTGACATTCTTTCCGGAACGTTTTCTCCGGTCTTTTCGGTGATATGGCGGTCGGCGCGAAAGGTAGAACCGCACTTTGTGCACTTTACAATAGGATCGGTAAAGTTGCCAATATGGCCTGATGCAACAAATACGCTCTTGCTCATTATCTGGGAACCGTCGATCTCCATCATTCCGTCACGCCTTACCAGCTCACGCCGCCATAGCTCGATAAACTTATTCTTCATGTTGACGCCAGCCGGCCCGTATTCCCAAAAGCCTGCAGGAGCGTCAGAGTAAATCTCACAACTGGGAAAGTAGAATCCTCTTGCAAGGGCGAGTTTCATTACCTCGTCATAATTGGCAACCATTTGCAAGAAGCAGACGTTCGAGACATGCTTTAAGTTTATTGCCAATGATTTATCATTTGGCGAGCGGGAAAATCCATAGTCTTTGCAGTAGATCAAGAAATTGTGCTGGTGATATCATGATTCTGACACAACTTTCCGCTGTCCATGTACGCACATAGAAAAGTGCCAGAGGTGCATCTATGGAGAGAAGAATATTTGATAGAGGCTAGCACTTTCTTTTGACTGCTGCTCCCCTTCCTAAGGTATTTCTTTGACCGGCACCAGGGCTAGCGTACGCATATACATCTACACATATGCATTCATAGAAATAGGACGTCTCTTACACCCTGCAAATTGACAGGATTTTGAGCTACTGTTTGGACGCAGGCGGTCCGAGGAGGACTATTTCAGGTGAGACATAACATTTTATCTCGGTCAGATTGTCAAGTAGATGTCTAGCTTGAAAGTATCTGACAGGACACATGGCGTCGAGTATGCAATCCGCGATATTGCCACCTACGCGCGAAAATACAAGGAATCTGGCAAGGAAATAATCTACCTCAACATAGGAGACCCTGTCAAGTTTGACTTCAAGACACCGGATCATATCAAGAAGGCACTTGTCGACGCAGTCATGCGAGACGAGAACTATTATACCGAATCTGAGGGATTGCCAGAGCTCCGTCAGGCGATCGTAGAGAAGGAGTCCGAGAAAGGGCTGGATGTAACACAAGAAGATGTCATTGTCACAAACGGAGTGTCTGAAGGGCTCGACATGACCATGGCATCCATAGTGGATCCAAACAGCGAAGTACTGATGCCCGGTCCCTACTATCCTCCATATTCGTCGTATGCCAAGTTCTACGGCGGCAAGCCAATCGAGTTCAAGCTACATCCTGACGGAAGACCTGACCTCGAAGATCTAAGGTCAAAGATAACACCAAGGTCGCGGGCTTTGTGCATCATCAGCCCGAACAACCCTACTGGCGAGGTATTTGACAGAAAGAGCCTGCAACAGCTCGTAGACATTGCCACAGAGCATGACCTTTATGTCATTTGTGACGAGATATATGACAAGATCGTTTTCGATTCTCAGTTCACTGGCATAGGCAAGGTCGCCAAGGATGCCCCCGTGATTCTGCTAAACGGCTTCTCGAAAGCCTATCTGATGAGCGGATGGCGCTGTGGCTATATAGCCATGAATAGCAACTCCAAAAAGCTTGCAAGTCTGCGTGAAGACATACCAAAGCTTGCGCGCGTGAGGATTGCTGCAAACCTGCCGGTGCAGATAGCCGCTGTTCAGGCGCTTAAGGGTCCTCAGACACATATACCAAAAATGGTTGAAAAGCTTAGGTCTAGGCGCGATTACGTAGTCAAGCGACTCAACGCAATGGGAATGCAATGCAGGTTACCGCGTGGAGCATTCTATGTCTTCCCAAAGCTCAACCTTGGAAGCAAGTGGAAGGACGACCAGCATTTCGTAATAGACCTTCTGAACAACACCGGTGTTCTGACTGTGCACGGCTCTGGCTTTGGATCGGCATATGGTGCAGGTCATTTCAGAATAGTCTATCTTCCTCCGGAAGAGTTGCTGGAAAGGGCGATGGACAAGCTGGAGCGCTTTGTAAACAACAAGTAGTCCCTCTAGCTGTTTTCATCTGTTTTTGGCGGACTTGTGTGTGCTACTGCCGGGACTGCTTTTCTCCGGGTTACTGCCAATGCTAGAGCGGCAGATGCAAGAGAAATCATAGCAGCGACAAGGAAGATTAGCTTGTATGCTTCCTGGGTCGGGAATTGTCCCGCTACTCCCTCTATAGTTCCCATATTCGTTTGTTGCAGTATGCCTGCAGATGCCGGGCCAACAGACATTCCAACCAGATTTAGTAGAAGTGTCATTCCCAACGCAATTCCTGTCATCTGCATCGACACGGAAAGGAGTATTACGTTAAACGCACCGGTAATTGAAAGCGATAGCCCAGCTGCGAGTATTGTGAGTCCAGCTGAAACCATCACTTCGGTCGAATGGAACATAAGCAGAATAAAGAACCCGACTGCACTGATTGAAGTGCCGATCAGCGTAAGCCTAGTGTTCTTGATCTTGTTCAGTATAAAACCGGACATAATCGTCCCGATCAGCAATACTATCATGAATGGCAGCTGGACACTGGCGGCTTCAACAGCGTCCCCTCCAAATCCGAGGGGTTCGGGACTCCTGACCATGACAGGGATCGTCAGGTATACCATGAAAATGGACATGAATGTCGACATTAGGATGATTGTCGGTAAAAGGAAATTCTTGTCGGTCATTAGCCCAAAATCTAGTAAAGGAGATCTCGCTCTCTTCTCAATGGTCACAAATGCTGCAAGCGATGCTGCGGATGCAGTAAAGAGGCTTGCGGCTTGATACCACGCTCCTGCACTGTGGGTTTCTAGGAATGTTACGCCGGCCAGAAATGTAATTATCGTGGCCGCAAGGGCCAGTGTTCCCCTTACATCAACTGTTCTGTCATTGGGCCGATTGTTGTTATTACTACCATTTGATGCCGAACTTGGTGTGTGAATGAATCTTATTATTGTAAACCATAGGCCAATTGCCGCAGGGAGTAAGGCCAAGAACGTTGCCTGCCACCCAAAATGCTGGATTATTGCCGCGCCTCCAAGCAGGCCGACTACGGCTCCTCCTGAAAACGTTGAGCTAAATATCGTCTGGCCTATCGCTAGCTTGTTCTCGGGAAAAACCTCTCGTATGATCCCAAAGGCGATGGGGAACATGGCCATGCCAATGCCCTGTGCAGCCCTCGCAATCAACATGAATTCGAAGTTTGTGGCAAACCGTCCTGCAACGATGCCTATCGTGTAAACTGCCATCACTATTAGCAGTATTCTTTTCTTGCCATAGATATCAGACAGTCGACCACCAATGGGCGTCATCACTGCCGCCGCGATTATGTAGGCGGAAAGCAACCATGATGACATACTGTATGATATGTTGAACTCGCGGATGAAATCCGGTATGGCAGGCAATATCATCGTCTCGTCAAACATCACAATCAGTCCGAGACAGCTCAGGATGATCAGCGTTCTCCAGACCTGTCGATTTGTCATGCCTTGCTTCTCTATGCTACCCACAGACCCTCAACAAGTCCAGTTCTGAAATTCCGCGAGATAGCTCTTGCGCAGATTGAAAGAAACTCACGAACAGTTCTACGGTCCAGCCTGATTAATAAATCCAATACTTGTCCCCTATTGACTCGTCAGCACCGTCGAAGTAAGAACCTCTCCATAGGACTCTCCATCTTGCCAAGGCATTTCTTGGCCTGACACAAGAATTCATGTTCGTACATGCATTACGTACATTTGGAAGCGACAAGAGGCTTTGACACCATGCAAAATGACCGAATTGATCCATTGTTTAGCAGTGGGAACAGTCAATTTGGGAGAGCCCGACTTGAGTTTTTCTATATCCCTGTGAAAAATGAATCGCACTATAATTCGGGGATTACTCCTTCTCCTCTGAAAAGCTTCTTTGCTTCGTCTATTGACAGGTCTGCACTTGGGAGAATGATGTCTGATTTGATTATTTCATTCGAGTTCACCTGTTTGCCATTCTTAATTACTATCTCGCTTAGTTCTGCCAGCTTTTTCCTAAATTCAAAATCGTCAGAACGCTCTGTGCGAACCAGCTCCACCATTTCATTATCGATGTCGCTGAGCTTCTTGAGCGTCCGTGCATCCACGGAAAACTGACCTTGTCCCATTATCCTGATTATCTTCTTGCCAGCTTTTTTTCCCGTTGTCGTGGACGGAGCTTTATGCGTTGTTGATCGCTTGCGCTTGGGTGCTGCCCTCTTGGGACCCAACTTTCCCCTAAGCTTGACCGCGGATCTGCCCTTTGCCTTTGCTTTTCTGCTCAATGTTGTGCCTCTCGCTCCGCTTTCTGTCTATCCTACACCGCTTCCCCGACATTAACTTTGCTAATTGCGCTCCTTGTTGGTCTTGTATTGTAATTTTTGCTAACTTTATCATAAATTCTGATTCATTGTAAACTAATCTTTGTAAAATATTAGATTTAAATCCGCTAGCGGTTCATCCGTCGCCACTCGTACTCGTCCGGCGGCCCATAGTCTTCCTTTTTTCTGAAAAAACCCCAGTAGAGCAAAAAGCCTCCTATGGCAATCATTGCGATTGCAAATTTTTCATTCGTCACTTGGTTGTTGACAAAATTGTCAAGGAATAACTGCCCTGGATCGCTTATCAAGCCGGCAGAATGATCGACATAAAAGAGCACAAAGTTTCTGATCAGGATGATCGCGGCGCTTACCATGAACAAGACGCCCATTGCGGACATCCAGTTTCTCCCTCTCTTCGGCCCGCCACCGATCTCTTCCTTCCACCTCATATGCTAACATTGTTGTAGAGAATGGTATTGCTGATAATGTTTGCGTTCGTGTTTGTATTCAGATCAGCTTTACGCCGGGGTTCTTCATCTTGTTTCTCTTTGCTGCATTTAAGAGCATTGGAGTCAGTATTTCGGCTTGATATGTGAGGGCGAGCGGTCCCAAATAGACTTGGCGCAAGCCAGAGATCTCTGAAACGAGTTCTGCCAGCTTTGCAATGGCAGTCGGATCGTCGCCGCAGACAAATGTGTCAGCGTCGAGGCTATTTTCGACGTTTCTCAGTTTCACTTCTGATATAGTGTGAAATGCAGAGACTACCCTTGATCTAGGCGGTAACCTGTCCGCGACCATTTCAGCAGCTTGCTTCTTACCCTGCTCAAGTGGTATGTAGACAAAGCCTGCATCAGTCCTTGTCATAGGCACTATTGGAGAGACTACGACACAATCGTCACGGATCTTGCCAGCCAGCTTGCCGCATGTGTCATCGATAGACTCGTATGGTATCGAAAGTATCAGAACATCGACATCCTTTCCAAGGGCAATGTTGTCGTCGCCGGTTATGCTACCTTGGATTGGGCCAAATGCTGCACGGGCTGCTTGGCTATATTTCTCAGCAGCCTCCTTCGCCTTCTGGACATCCCTAGATCCAACAATCACGTCGTGTTTCTTGCACCAGCGGAGTGCAAAACCCTCGCCCATTCCGCCAGTGCCACCCACTATGCCTATTCGCATATACAGTGCCACCCACGTGTATTCACGATATTAATGTTGCATCGCCTCGTCTTGTTTCTTCCTCTCCTAATTGGTTCTTGAGTTTGTCCCCATACAATCCATTGATTTGTATCAAGAAATAGAATTGGCCCAATATCTGCAACCGCCCTACTATCGTAGTCGGTGCGAACTCAAAAGGGTACGTTCTGGTGTTCTGTTAGATGAATAATATCTACCTCTTGTCGACATCCGCCGCCTAGCGTGCACTTTCATACCTACAAAAACATGTTGTACAGCAGTGCTTTCCGAAACACATCACCCTTACCATGCTCTGGTAATAACATCTTGCCATCACTAGTATTTGACAAGAAACGTCTTCTTTATGTTAGAAGCGAGTTACGTGCTTTCCACAATCCATCCATGTGCGTCTCCCTAGCTCACACCATCTTTCCACTTGTCAAAATCAGACAGACGCTGAAGTTCTACCGCCACTTTCCTTGGATAGCACCCCTGGACTTGCGTGACAAATTCATCTTCTTCTTCACCTTGATGTCTAGCTTGCTGTTGACTTGTTTGCCGGTCATGATTTAGCTTGTGATGTGTGATACCTTCCTTCAGGCATGTGGCTTTATTCCTCGCACTCCTTCAGCTCCTACTTCTATCTGTATGCGACAGTGGGAAATATGTACAACACACGCAAGCACGAACCCCAAGATCTGGACATACGACTCTGTATCCCGATACGGCTCATCTGCTATCGTGCATTCACATCCGTCCTTTCTAGCTCTTCTTACCGCCGCTGTCGTCGATGATATCAAAGCCAAGCACAACTCCGCGCCTTGCTAGAGACTCTTTGTAGAAGCGCCAGGTTGCCGTGATCATGTGCAGAGAGAAAAGAGCCTAGCTCCAGAAAGATTGGTCAGACATTGCTGATTGAAAGGTCAATCGTGTAACGATGCAGGTACAGCTAAAAATTATTAAGCGATTCGACGCGCAATGGTTCAGTAATTGCCCCTAGTCATATTCATGCGGCACGGCCAAGCAGAAAACAACGTGAACAGAACCTTGGTCGGGAGGCATATAGAGTCGCACCTCACAGAGCAGGGCAGGCAGCAGGTTATTGATACAGCCAAACAGCTAAGAAACATCCGGATAGACAAGATCTATGCATCACCTGTGATAAGAACGATGGAAACAGCGCAGATCGTCGGCAATGTACTCGGCATGGACTTTGAACTTGACGAACGGCTGTACGAAATAGAACTGGGCAAACTCATCGGTATGAACTATGAAGAGGTGACCACGAAATACGGTGACCTTTTCCTTCGGTTCTACGCAGAGCACGACCCTGTGCTAGACAGCTTTGGGGTCGAGCCTTTCTCGGCAGTCAAGCAGCGCGTAAAGAGCCTCCTCGACGACGTCTTGAAAAAACATGAAGACAGTAATGTGCTGATGGTCACACACCTTGATCCCATTAAGGCTGCACTTGCGACGCTACTTGACCTGAACGCAGAGGCGCTGTACCGGTGGCACATACGCAATGCATCGCTTACAGTGCTCAAGCACGAGAGCAAGGTCTTTTCGCTTTCAGGAGTAAACGTGATGGCGATGCACAGGTATCCAAACGAGTAAGCCAAAACATTAAATAACATTGGGAAACTGACTGATGATAGAAAAAGGGGACGGGATAGAGATTGCTTTCAAATTCCGCGATAGTTTTATTCCTGATTCCTGCAGTGGCTGCAACCCTTTTGGGCGTTGAATCAGCGTTTGCACAACAATCAACCGAGGATTACATACTGCACAGGGTAGAGATATGGTCATTGTTTTACAGAGACATGGTAATCGCCTTTGTGATCGGAGCGGTCGTCATGGGAACTATTTTCTACGTAGTATGGCGGTTCCGCGAATCACATCCAAAGAACAGGGGAGACATAACCCCCGCAAAGACAGAAGGAGGCGCACACCACTAGATGGGTCACGCGACATTAGAATGGGTATACGTTGGAGTCGTTATTGCTACACTCGTCTATATTGGCGCCGATGCATGGAACATTGAAAGAATTCTGGAGCACGCCCCGGAGGATTCTGAAGTCATTAGGGTCACTGGGCAGCAGTGGTTCTGGACTTTTGAACATGAAGATGGAACGAGAGAGATAGGCGAACTCCATTTGGAGCTGGGCAAACCTTACCGATTCGAGGTGACATCTCTCGACGTGATACACGCATTCAATATCCCAGACTTCACCACAATGATCGATGCAGTGCCTGGAAAGGTAAACACAGTGTGGCTTGTTCCTGACCAACCAGGAGAATATCTTATACAATGCAGAGAATACTGCGGGTTCTCCCACTACCAAATGAGGGCAACCCTGATAGTTGAAGAGCCAGGTTCTGGGGACGCCGAGATCACCAATGCTTCAGCAGAGTTGACGCCAAGCAAGGGCGCAACTGCTGTTGCAAGCTAAAACCATTTTTTGAAGTCCTTCTTTACTTTTTTCGAGCCTCTCTGCATCAATCATGCATGTAAAACCTATACAAACAACTGCTCCGTTGTATTTTTGACCAATCTCAGGAGGTACAATTGAATCTGTGCTGCAATTTGGTCCCGATAAGCCTATTGCATCGGGATGATTTCCTGAACATTTCCTTTGCCATTTCTGGTATCTCTCGCGGCAGCGGCATACACTCCGAAAACAACACCTTCTTGATTGCAGAGAACTTGTGCACGCCCGGATTCTGCAATCCATCTGTGTCTGTTGCTCACACAAGCTTTCCACTTACCAAGATCAAACAGCTGCTGAAATAATGCTATTACAAAGTTGCTTGGATAGCAGCATATAGACTTGCGTGACAAATTCCTCTTCTTCACCTTGATGTTCAACTTGCTGTTGACTTGTCTGCCGGTTGTGCTGTGGCCTGGGATTGATGATGCCTTCATTACTCCGAGCATGTGCCTCTACCACACCTGCATTTTTCTCTGTCTGTCTGTCTATGTACGACAGGTGGAAATAAGCACTCACGCAAGCATATATCGCAAGAGCTGAATGAACGCGTCATGGTGCCTGAATGGTGCACCTTCTTGCCTTAGTTCCTCTTTTCAAGCTGGTCGTACGCCACAATTGATCATATCGAGGTCCCACATACGATTTGATACACAGACTCCTGATTCCTCCCAAGAGCGCCACTTGACCATGCTTGGGAGAGGCGAGGTCAAAAGACTAAGCCAAATGCAGATCAAGCCTCCTTGCGAGGGTGGTTAGTTACACAGCAATACACAAAAAACAAAATGCTTTTATTGATATCATAATCCATGTACGGGCAATAAGAGGGAGCGATGCTAGTTGGTTCTAGAGGTTAAAAAACCGCGTCCAATGTGGGAGATCCTTTTTTCAACCCACCATACTGATGTCGGCTTACTCTACATCTACCTGTCCTTGGTCGCGTTCATTATCGGTGGCGCACTGGCCATATCCATACGCACAGAGTTATTCCTGCCAGGCGGCGGAGAAATAATTCCAGATCCCAACACCTTCCATAGGATATTCACAGTACATGGTACAACAATGCTCTTTTTGTGGGCTGTACCCTTTGCTTCAGGCATTGGCAACTACTTGATCCCAATTATGGTCAGGTACAAAGACATGGCTTGGCCAAAGCTCAACGGAGTCGCGTTCTGGATGATCCCTGTTGGCTTTGCGCTTATTTGGCTCGGCTTTGCGGACCTTAGCTGGAATGCCTATCCTCCGTACTCAATCATTAGAGCACCGGGGCCTGCGGCAGAAATGTGGATCTTTGGCTTAAAGATTCTCGGCATCTCTTCAATTCTGGGAGCCATCAACTTTATAGTCACTATCTTGAAGATGAAGCACCCTGACCTCCCTCTGATGAGGACTTCGCTGTTTGTCTGGGCAACTTTGATAACTTCGCTAATGATACTCGTGGCAATGCCTACCTTTGCGGCCGCGCTTATCATGTTGTATACAGACCGGCTCGGGGTCTCTGGGTTCTTCAATCCTGCAATGGGTGGAGATCCAATAGCCTATCAGCACCTGTTCTGGTTCACGTTCCATCCGGAGGTGTACATATTCATGATACCTGCCATAGGTATTGCGTACGAGATCATACCCAAGTTCTCGAGAAAGCCCATCTTTAGCTATCAGTCTGGGGTTACGGCCTTTGTGCTGCTCGGCATAGTTGGGTTCGCATCTTGGGCACACCACATGTACGCAACAGGCATGAGCTTCACCGAAAAGACGGTGTTCATGGTAGGCACACTGGCAGCAGTACCCGCTTCGGCTATGCACATCTTTAACTGGATAGCGACCATGTGGGGAGGCAGGATCAGGTTCTCTGCACCAATGTCATTTGTCGTTGGAGGGGTAGTCTTGTTCTTCTATGCGGGAGCAGGCGGTGTTGTGAACAGCGCCATGCCGCTGGACTTCCTGACACACGACAGCTATTGGGTAGTCGGACACATGCACCTGTTCCTGATGGGCATGATAACCTTCGCCTTCATTGGATTCATCTTCTACCTGTTCCCACTGATAACTGGTAGGATGTACAATGAAAAGGCTGCAATGATACAGTTCTGGCTCATGTTCGTAGGCGTCTCGCTGATCTTCCTTACACAGCACATACTTGGCCTCTATGGGCAACCTAGGCGCACGTTCGACTATGTGCCTGTAGAACCGTTGATAATACTGAACCAGATATCAACGGTCGGTGCTTGGATAACTGCGGTAGGAGCAGGAATGTTTATCTGGAACATGATCAGGAGTGCGTACGCCGGCAAGCCCGCCAAGATGGACGATCCGTTCGAGATCGGGGAACAGTACTATGACTATAGGCGGCGTGAGCCACACCACTGAAAATAGGAGAGAGAATGAAAAATGTCACACGACGAACATGGACATGAAAACGAACCAATCATCCTGACATCTGGCAGACGGCTGGGCAAAGGGTTGATTATCGTAGTCGTCACTATGGCAATAGGTGCCGCAATACTGTTGCCATTCTTTGACGCAATGTTTTCAACCCCTCCTCCTGTAACTCAGATTCGGGTTGAAAGACCAGCTCCCTCGGAACCACCTGCTGCACAAGCGGGAACTACTACAATCGCGATATTGGCAGGAAGTGCAACACAAGGTAACCCTGACTATGATCCAGATGAAGCACAAGTGCCACTTGGCAACAAGATCGTGTGGGAAAATCAGGATAATGTTCCACATACTGCAACATCTGGAACAGGGCCAGAAGATCCTAATTCGGGAGATCTGTTTGATACCAGCATCGTCATGGCCGGCGAAAGTTCAGATCCAATTGAACTGGCAGGTGTGAGTGAGGGCGATTCCATAGATTACTATTGTGTCGTCCATCCATACATGCAAGGTTCCATCACCATAGTTGCAGCTGAAGAGGGTGGCAGTAGCAGCAACGGTGGTGGCGCTGCCGCAGGTGCCACATTAACCATCCCTTCGGGAGCAGCGGTGCAAGGTAACATTGCGTACGAACCGGCGGAGCTGTTCGCAAGTGCTGGCTCGGTGATCAACGTTGTAAACGAAGATAATGTGCCTCACACAGTAACATCTGGAACAAGCAACAGCGACCCTGAAAAGGGCACGCTATTCGACACAAGCATAATCAACGGTGGAGAATCCGGCACTATATCGCTGGCTGAAGTTGCTCCGGGGCAGTATGACTACTTCTGCATCGTGCACGAATATATGAAAGGCGTGCTCATAGTAGAATAGTAGTATCAAGAATGCTGCTCAGAGCCCTCTCTTTTTCCACTCTTGCCGTCCTCTTTTCATTGATATTTATCGGAGGGTATGTTAGTGCCACAGGCGTGGGCCTCTCATGCCCAGACTGGCCATTGTGTCCACAGGGTCTGCTTCCTCACGAAGACTTTATCATTGAATATATCCACAGGTCGGTGGCTGCCACAGTCGGCGTCCTCGTAATCGCTACGATGGCGTTCACACTCAAATCAAAGGAAGCTCCAGGAGGAATGAAAATCGCATCAATCATTGCAGCTGGCACAGTGATCGGGCAGATAACGCTGGGTGCGATAGTGATTGTGGAACGTCTGCATGCACTGCTCGTAACGACTCACCTTGGTCTCGGGATCGTGCTCTTTTCAATGGTGCTCATGACTGTCCTTTACGCATACAGAATCGAAGGCAAGAGGGCGCTCGTCAAGACACAGTAATATAATATACGGGCAGAACGAAACTATTCTCACAAATGAAGAACGTCCCGGTCCGTCTTCCTCTGTTGCTGGGAGTCTCGTTGCTTGTCGTTATCATGATTTCTATTGTCATACCGCCAGTATATGCCCACTTTTCCCATCTTTCCCACTATAACAGCAGAGGTGACGGTGTGGGTCAGTACTATATCTATGCGGCTCTTGAGCCAGACTACGCCGCTCCTGGAGAGCCAACTGCGATAATGTTCAGCGTCCAAGACGGCGAAGGACGGGATACATACAATATAGAAACCATGGTCGAGATCTATGCATCTTCAGGTGACCGCATCAAGGCGTTCCCTTGGACAAAACAAGACGTTGGCGACTTTCTGGTGTTTTACACTTTTCCGCAGGTAGGCAGCTATCAGGTGGTACTTAGCATCGCAGATGGGCCGGTCAACACCAACACAATTGATCCTCCAAGGGTTGCGCTTAGCAGTGTAACCGGCTGCAACTGCGAGCGAGTCGTCTTCAACTTTGCAATTTCAAAGGGCTTTGGACTTGTCTTTAACTCAACACTGGCGGGAGCAGTTTTTGGCTCGCTTGGTATCTTTGGAGCAGTGCTCGGCGTGACATACTGGGGCAAGAAAAAGAACGGCGAGTTTATCAGCGCACCTGGCGACGTTACAAGGTATATTGTTACCTTGGCAGCAATTGCCGGAGGCCTCGTGCACTTTGCGGTATATTCGGGTCACGCCTCGCTCCGAATTGAATACAGCATTTTTCTGATTACTGCAGGGGGAATGCAGGTTGCATATGGCATACTCTATACACTCTTGACGCTGACAGGAGCGACCAGCGGCAGATCAAGTCCGCGTAGGCACTACCGCAAGACCGTAGCCGTGAACCTATTCGGCCTTGTCGGGACCGCGGTGCTTCTGGGTCTATACGCCTATTCCGTGATACTTCCTCCGCCGCTTTCACCCACAGGCCAGCCTGAAGATGTTGACGTGGCGGGCGTGCTGGCAAAGGCAGTGGAGGTGTTTACACTGATTGGGATCGTCTACTTGATGAGGCTTGAAAAGCGCAGGCTTGTGGAATTTCTCAAAGAACACGCCTGACTAGCCAACTGGTCGAGTGAGCAAGAAAGACATAAAACACCAAGAGGGCGACCCATATATCCATATGGCTTGGAAAGTATTGATGCCGAAGAAGATCATGTTCGGCGAAAACGCGGCAAAGGAATTTCCTTATCCTGAGAATGCTCTTGTAATTACCACGACCACTCCCGACATTTACAACAGGTGGCTGGACTATATGGGCATAAAGAATTACGAGCTGTACGATAAGGTAACCCCTGATCCCGCTATTGAAACCATTGAAGCTATAAAGAAGCAGTATGAAGGCAAGAACATCAGCGCCTATATCGGCCTTGGGGGCGGGAGCTCTATGGATGTATGCAAGTACCTGAGCAAGATGACTGGAATCCCCAAGATCTTGATCCCAACGACATTTGGCACCGGTGCTGAGATGACCACCTATGCAGTCATCAGCTTTGACCACAAGAAAAAGCTCTTGCAGGATGAGGCGTTCCTTGCAGACGCAGCCATAGTTGACCCGTACTTTTTGGCCGGCACCCCATTCAACATCCTGCGCAACTCTGCATGTGACGCAGCGGCACAGGCATCTGAGGGCTATGACAGCAAGGCCGGCAACCCGTTCACTCAGTTCTTTTGCAAGGAGGCATTTGACATACTTTATGACGCCATCATGAACGACAAGCATCACCTTCTCCCATACGGAGCGATGCTCTCTGGCATTGGCTTTGGCAATTCGTCGACGACCCTTGGACATGCGCTGTCTTATGTGTTCTCAAATGAAGGCGTGCCGCATGGCTATGCACTGTCTTCGTGCACCACCGTCGCACACAAGTTCAACAACTCGATCTACTACAAGCGCTTCAAGGAAATAGCACAGAAACTCAAGTTCGAACCACTAAAGCTGAAGCAGCCACTGGACCAGGCGGCAGACGTAATCATGCCAGACCGGGGACACCTAGACAACAACCCGATCCCTGTGACCAAGGAAGACATTATCAAGTGCCTGGACGAGATCGTGAACAGCAACCCGCTGGCGTAGAAGACCTATCCCTCTCTTTTTCCTTCTCTTGTCGTCTCCTATTTTTGCAATCTAGTGCAATCATCCGCTGTCAAAACCTTTAAATTCAGTTCACCAACACAATTCCACGATGACCGTTATCCAAAAGAGCATAGAAATTAACGCTCCAGTCAGCGAAGTATTCACATATTTTGCAAGGCCCGAGCACATGGCTGACCAGTTCCCGGAGAACATGGGTCTCAACGTTATCCCGGTCGAAGTCAAGAACGGCTTTGGGGTTGGCACTATTTTCAGGATTAGCGGAGATTTTGACGGCAAGAAACTCGAATGGGACTGCGAGACCATCGACTATGTCCCGATGCGCAAGATTGTAGCCAAGATGATCGAAGGTCCATTCAAGAGCTGGCAGATTACAGTCGACTTTGAAGAACTGGGAGAGAAGAAGAGCAGAACCGGCATGACGGTCGAATATGAGATGCCTATGGGCCCGCTTGGAAGCTTTATGGACAAGGTAAAGCTGAAGAAGATAGCCGAGCGTGGAATGGAAAACGGTCTCTATCGCGTAAAGGCACTGCTTGAAGGCACTGGTTCTATTCCAGTATACATCACGCTGGAAGCCTACAGGCACATTCTTAAGGAAAAAGAAAAGCTCAACTGCTCTGTCTCTGAAGCGATCGTCAAGATCATCCAGCAGCAACAGCAGCAACAGACCGTCAAGGCCTGAGCAATCTTCTTTCTTACTCTTTGACGCAAATTTTGCGTGACTTAGCGCATGATTTGTAGCTGCCAATTTGTCTTATGTGGTAGTTCGGGAATGTTACATACGCACATTCTTCAAGTTTCTCTATTCAGACCCTTGTAGCAGTTTTGCCTGAATGTCTGCACAGGAGAAAACGTAACGATCATCAAAGAATTGAAGCTTTCAGTCCTAGTACGATTTAAATATCGCTCACCCCAGCAAAATTTCTGCGGGTTCGTAGCTCAGCCAGGCAGAGCGTCTGGCTCTTAACCAGTCAGGGAATTATTCTGGGTTAAAATGTCGAGGGTCCGAATCCCTCCGAACCCGCTTTACATCAGATTCTGTTAGCGAAAAGCACAAGCAAGAAAGCATAGCAGAGGCCCTCTTTGGTCCAGCAAGTAAACCCGGAAATGCAAGTGAAAGTGAAAACACGAACCCGCGCAGTGTGACTTTGGCAATTGAGGCAGAGTGAGAGTTGCCGATTTCATCTCATACCCTAGACAATGAAAGGTTTGACCAGCCCATTTTGATGCGAAAAGCACGTCTAAAGCAGGAAAGGGACGTCAAGGAAGCGGCAGGCCTTTCTGCGAGCAGGACGCACTTGAGTTGCTAAAGATGCAAAGCAACCATCATAGTTGTGGCGTCTGCTCCAAGATACTGGTGGAGCTCGCAACTGCAGAGGCATTCCTGTGATATGATGATATTGTGCTACATATGTTGAATGAGCGTAGATATGCTGTCCAGAATTAGATTGTTCCACGCATTATTCTAATTGAGTGGTTAACTTTCGCACACTCACGTAGCTCGTAGCCGTGCCTTTGACGAATACAACATCTCTACATCGTGTCCCTCTCCCAGCTGATTTTAGAAAATATGGCTGTCATTGCTGCCAGCTAGAATTGACTTTGAGTGAGTGCGCGTGCACGACACTGCAACGGTACTCGTTAAATAAGTGCATGATGATAGATCGCGCTGAGGTGATAAGGAGGAAATTTGCAAAATCAAAAGCTACTGTATTATGCTGCGGCCGCAACAACTGGACTAGCTGGAATCCTTCACCTATTCATGGCACCAATGGCATATGGCTTTAACATTTCAACAGGAGTCTTTTTTGCAATAGCGGGAATAGCGCAACTCTTCTGGGCAATTCCTATGATAAAAAGATGGTCCGGAGCGTGGAACTATACGGGAATAGCCGGAACAGCAGGGTTGATTGCGCTGTGGGTGATAACCAGAATGCCAAACCCGATAACGGGTGGTCAGGCTCTGCCGGTTAACGAGATCGGAGTAGCTGTAGAGGGAATACAATCCGCGTTCATTACGTTAGTTGCTACAATAGTCGTCAGGGAAAGAAAAATGAAGGAACTGAGTAGAAGGACCGCGGCAGAAGCAGCATAGCTCGAATAAGTGAAATTATGAATATCTCTCAATATTTTTTGTTTGAGCTAGTGCATTGCATTGCAGAATATACTGTCTTCTTATATTTTTCAAATCCCAAATAAGAAGTGACGCACAAATGGCCAAGAATGGTGAGCAAGGCTTGGAAATCAAGAGGATGCTGGTGCCAATAGATGGATCGGTTGATTCAAAAAAGGCGATAGTTTTGGCAATAAAACTTGCAAAGTTGCTTGGTGCGAGCCTGACATTTCTACACTGCGTGCCTGTACCATACTACACTTCGCAAATGGCTGGCGGTCTGCTTTTGCGCCAGAAATACCTAGAAGAATCGACAAAATTTGCCGAAGATATTATTTCGAATGCGAAGCAGAGTGCGAAGAAGGAAGGGCTTCCCGACTCTGCAGTTGGGAGCATGGTATTGTACGACGTAGTGTCTATTGCAGATTCAATCGTAAATGTCGCAGCTAGGTCAGATATAGATATGATCATAATTGGGAGCAAAGGGCTGACTGGCATCAAGAAATTCTTGCTTGGCAGCGTAACAAGCGGTGTTGTATCGCATGCAAGCTGTCCAGTGCTTGTAGCAAAATAGGCAAATGCCGCTCAAAATCCACAACATATTCTAAAAGTGGAAACCATGGATGACAGTGGGGTTTCGCTTCACATCCAATTGTCGAAGACCATTGCATTACAATGCATCTATATCTTTACTATCGAGTCCAACGAAGCCACGCAACATTATGACAGAATGTTCGGTGGGTCTGAATGCTGATTTTCACAACAGCTATCTGAGATTGCGAGCATCTCAAGAACCTCCTCACATGGGGGACATCTCGGGAACGACCACCACTCTGTGGCTCAAAGCACGATGTGCACCATAGGCAAGACCGGCATATCGCAAAATTAGCCCATGCCACTCTGAGGGAATGGGGTTGCACGGGATCCTGGAAGGCATGTGAGACATCGAGCGTCATCCCTACTATGGTATAAGATCGAACGCTGTCTTTGTGTCCGCATTTTCTCGACAACCGCCTTCTCCAACGTACTGCAATATTTCAAAGGCTTTTAGTATACTTCGACTTCTGCCCCAAATGATGTCCCTTTTGTCGATGCAGAGGCCGTGAAACTCACTTTTCTCCGGGGTCGTATGTTGCGACTTGACTTCCGGCCGCCTCTTCGGCCTTGCTATGTTGCAACCTTTACAACAATCACATACAGGTGACAATCGTGATAATTCTCCATTTTTGGCATTCAATACGCCGGCCTGTCACCTACGAAATGCCACAGTGGCGCCCTTTTTTGATTTCTATAGAGAACTTATTAGTAAGATAATTTTCACACAATCTAATGAAAAATCAAAACCTGATACTGGGAGCAATCATTGCAGCTGGGCTCCTAGCAACAGCAGGCTTTGCAGTATCCAACATTTCCGCCCAACCCGGAGGAAACATGCAGAGCCAAGATCACATGATGGACGACAATGACGAAAGGCCGTCGGTGCAGTATAAGCTAAACAAGAAATATTACGACTACAAGGACGGCGTCTTCAAGGTGAGGGCGGGTGCAGGCGGCCATGTCGCGCCGGTGACCCTGTTCTTCCCGAACAATGCAGAGATAAACGTAGGCGAGACGGTAGTCTTTTACAATCCGACCAAGGTCAGCGAGCCGCACACCGTCACGTTCATTTTGGACAACAGCACATATGCGGATTTCGTCGCGCCTTTTCTGATCGACAACCAGACATCAGTCACACCCGCAGTTCCAAACTCTAACGCGGATCCAATAGTGATGCCTGGACCGCCGGGTCAGAACGTAATCGTCGCCCTGAACAACCGCTCGTTCCTGCCGACCGTAATAGACTCGGAAGGAAACGCGACTTACCTGCCGCCGAACGCGAGCTACAACGTCACGGGCACTGAAAAGTACATCAACTCTGGATGGATGTGGCCGGAAGGAATGTCTCCGCCAGGACTTCCACCGATCGATTCGTTCAGCCTCACCTTCAACGAGGAAGGGACGTACGACTACCTCTGCATAGTGCACCCGTGGATGACCGGACAAGTAGTAGTCAAGTAATAGTCAACTTGCCGGCCTCTACTTTTTTCTTTTTTTGATGGGTGATCGCCGTCTTCTATTTTGCGACGGTTCAAGTTTCAAAATAATCTAAGTTTCTTACAGTATAATAATTTCATAGTCAAATGTGAGCGTTACAGCAAGATTCTTGTAAGCATTGATTTTACTACAGCGCAATTCTCTGCTACCGTCCTGTTCTCTCCTGGGTCTTAAGACTCCATTATCTTATGGCTCGGTGTTGTATCCCTGGTGGAAGCAATGGCGGCATTGGAGCCCTTTAGAAAGTGCGATATGCATCCCTCCGAACCCGCTTCTTTATGTCACTAGTTTAGAGGACCTCGCAACATTCTAGCAGACAACCGCAATGTAGAGGATACAAGGGGTTAAACGGAAAAACATCTGATGGGGGTTGTTAGCATCAAGGTTGCATGTGAGAACAAATAGATCGCTGTCATTTAGAGCGCAAGTAGATTACAGAATTGAAGAAGAACCCTATAAAGCCGAGTAATTGACTCTATATGGCTAGAGTTGAGTGGCAAAGAGGAAATTATAGCAGCGATGGAACAATTCGAACAACTTCATGAGAAGTATCTACCTAAAGTAGACCGACGCTTGGTTATCGATCTTTTACTGCGTCTGCGCGAAAAACCTGATGCAAAACCAATGTATACCGTAGAGACATGGATACAGCCTGGCGAAGATACAGAAGACATACGAAATCAAGTTATCAAAAGAACAGGAGCTGCTCCTGCGATCTATGATAACGGAACTCACCTAGTTGCAGCACACAAGGTGGATTATGACCTATTGAAAGAGATACAAGACCACCCAAAGGTTATAGAGATTAAGGGAACATATACAGGCAGCACGGCATCGGGTGCTTCAATGGAATCTTCGAGAGATACTTGGAAAGGCGAACAATAGCAAGCTACCTCTGTCATCACCCGACACTTCGCAGGGAGAATCTTTCAGGCTGTCACCCTCTACTTAGACAGAACCAGCTATAAGCTTTCCGTGAAGTTCCGCAACTTGTCGCCAGTAAACCATTTGTTTTTATCTTCGCGGTCATGCAGCATAAGACCAATTCCCGCCATAGCAAGATTTGGCGATCTGATCAATGCACCCAACGCTGTCATTATAACACCTGCCTCTCCATGATGCATTTTTACAAATCCTTCCCAACGCGCCTTCTGTTCTGGCGATGCGAATCGTTTGTACAATTCAGCTGCGGCGAATGAACCGATTAGCGCCCATGCAGGATGCATATGCCATTATTGCAAAAAGAACTGTTATAAAAGGACTGTATTACACTTGCCTTTTGTTATCATGACCCGACAGTTAACAACCTGTCGATGACCCTTTATCTTAACAGAACCACTCCAAAGGTTCTGTCAAGATAGCGGGTGATTTTCTCCCTGTCAAGTGTCGGGTGATAAGTCAATCTTCCGTTTCTTCTGGAATGTAATCAACAGGTACATTAAGACCCATGCTATGTGCCTTCTTGAAGAAGTTGTGTATTTTTATTGGAGTTAGACTATCGATATCTGACTTTGCACTTTCCAAAGTTTTCATGAATTTGTAGTATCCCGGCTTGAAAGTACCATTACTGTACCGCCCCTTTGACCAAATATCGCTTATGGCTATAGGTGCCCATACACGGAATTTATCCTTGATTAGGTGATCTTTGAATTGTCTTTTTTTCTTCTGATATTGCTTGCCCGCATTTGTATAATTATTAACACATTCAGAACCTACGTTCATTACTAATTTTTTTCCATCATGTACAATTGGGTGAGGGAACTTTATCAGAGCTCCACAAAGTTCACAAATACCCTTTGCCCATCCAGAAGCTTCCATTTGTTGTTGAAGATTGAAAAGTTCATCCGCGGGTAATCGGTCAGTAATGGGAGTAACGACAGTATAATTGGGAATATTAAACTCAATTTCCCCTGTAGCTTGATTCATAGCAGAGATATCGCAAGCGCGCCATTCTTCCGCTTTCGTATCTAAATACGCAAAACTCTCCCTCTGTCTTTTTCTATACCCTCTCTCAAGACCAGTTTTTGCCTTACTTGTCGTCATAGGTACTCTGCCCAATAATGGAACAAGGTTCTATTTTTATTAGCTGTTTGTCGATGCATTCTGAATTACTGTCATCCATTTATTTTCGCCTTCAATTTTTATGCCTGCAATTTCCGCAGGTGTTTTTCCGTTCAGCCCTTCATGCTCTCTAAAGTAGTTGTGATAGAGCTGATAGCCTGTCAGGATCGGTGTGTCCATTTTCTTTACACCTCTCATGACTTTCTCACGATCTCGGATTTCACCGTTCAGCCTTTCCATCTTGTTGTTATTGTGATCGCCTTCTAGGTGAATGTGGCGAATGTGCTGCGTCCTTGGTGCCGCCAATGTGCGATATTCCTTAACATACGCTTGGTGAAAGTTTTGAGCACCATCGCTGATTATGGTATCTGGCTTTTTGCCTGCGATCTCTTTTGCTTCCTTGAACATCGGTCTTACATCTTCGGTGTACTTTGTATCTGCTACCTGTTGCGCTATCCAAAAGCGGGTGCTGTCATCCATAATGGCATAGAGGTATTTTGTATCGCCTTTTACTTTCAAAAAGAGCTCATCGGTGCGCCAAGTACCAGATACGTTAGGCGTTATCTTGTCCAGATACTTTTGCATCAAGCCAACGTACTTTTGAATCCAGTTGTAAACGGTCTGATGCGACACATTCAGACCTTGCAACCTGATAAATTTCTGCACATTTCGGAATGATTCGCCGCCGAAATAGAGTTGCATCGCTGTCGTTATGATCTGGGGTGAAGCGTGCATCCTCTCAAATCCGATATTGAATGAGAAGCGTTTATTGCAAGTACGGCAGCGGTAGCGCTGAACATTGCCGTACTTGTTCTTTCTGAGAGCGTCTTTCACCACTTTATCAGAAGTGCAGAAACGACAGGCCAGTGTGGTAATTGGAGCGATAGTAACCTTCTTTGTTTCTTCAACTTCTTTTCTTAGTTCAAATGATAGCTCGACAGCAAGGGCGTGCTTGCATTTAGTTCCTCGATAGGTACTGTCTGGACATGAGCACTTCCAGCCACTTTCGGGAGTCTGAATAACAACATAAGAGCCATTGCCAGATTGTGAGAGAACAGAATAGGTTTTTTCATCGATTCTTAATATCGCACCTTTCATGTGCACAATCTTGTTTGCTTTCATTTCGCGTGTTAGGACAATCGGCTGGCTTATGTCGGGGTTTCTTCGGGGCATTACCACATTACCACTATACCATTATACAGTCTGTTTTATTAAGTTTGTGGTAATTACCACTAACTTTAATTACCATATATGATATGTTTAATGACATGGGCGAAAAGGCCAAGACTTCGATAAATATCGACAAGGGAACATGGCAAGAATGGATCAAGTACGTTGTTAACAAAACGGGTTCAGCTCGGAAGGTTAGCGAAGAAACTGAAAAGGCTCTTGTTGAGTATATGAAAAGACATCCATAGTTAATAGGGTTCGCGGCAAGCATAGTTACTATGCCTATAATATAGGCATAGTATATAGGGCTTGTGTAAATGCTAGTAACAAGGGCTATTATAAAGAGATATATACTAGCTATTGCATAGTAAACCTATGGTAAAGGACAAACTCCTGACCACGCATGAAAGAATGGCGCTCAGACCAGATGAACGTGCACGATATGTTCAGAAGGTCTTGATGGATGTCTTAAGTGTTGAAAAAGATTTAACGCTCTCAGAGATTGTTGAGAAAACAGGTCTTGCACGCCCTACGTTAACAAAACATCTTGAGCTACTGTCTGCCAAACAATTAATAAAAAAGGAAGAAAGGGAGCTCGGAAGAAACAAGATTGCTTTTTACAAGAAGGTGGGAAAGGTGTTGGAGAATAACGAACACATTTTTGAGGCGGATGAAAATATCCGATACTCGTTTTTCACAATTGAAAACGACGAGGGAAAAGCTGTCTGCATCCAACAGAAAGAGGAAGATGAGTACAAAGCTTCTAGTGTAAAGGGCACAATAGTTATAAAATACGAGAGTGTACAGCAATTTGTTAAGGAACTTAATACCTTTGCAGCTAAGGTGATCAAAAAATGATGACAATAAAGGGCGAAAATGTAAAACTGCGCAGTCCTAAGCGCGATAGATGCGCACGATATGGCGATCTGGAGATAGGAAAGAAAAAAGCTGCACTACCTATGATATCTCCAATGACGATTACTGGAAACGACTTTAGAATAATGTATGATTTCATTACCACGCAACCCGAAGCAAGTACACATCTTAGAATGTGCACCATACGAATAATCGATGCCGATAAAACCTTGAAGCCAATGCTCCAGTTAGCGAAATCTGCAAAGTATCAGCTTACACTTGAGGGTGAACCTGCGCACAAGTACCTTGAGAAGTTCATTGAAACAGTTCCCATAGTCATTGATCCATGTACTGAATACACTTGGTATGAAAGATACAGAAAAGACCTTGCTACAAATCGCGACATTCCAATTGAGATACGTAAGGTGGCTGAAAGAATATCTTCTTTTGAAGATCAGCTTAACAATGGAAAGATTTCCCAAATAGAATTTAACAGACATCAAGCAGAAGAATATGAAAAATTCTGGCTCGGCCTGCTCAAGAATGAAAAGCTGCTTGCAGATGTCGTTACCAAGATGCTCCAGATTGAACATGGTCTTGGCGCAGATATCGGACTTCCACCCGTACCTGTTACATATTCTCCGCAAATGCTGGAAGTTACAAAGATGATCAATCGATTCGCACCCCATATCTGGGCGGGGCAAAATTGCGCCGCTTACATCATTCTCTCTCCACAATTCATAAGCAGTGATGCTTTCGTAGACAAGCTTATTCAGTATCTCGAAGAAATTCCAAACAAGTTCATTGTTTTAAAATTCAAAAACCTAGAGCTGCATAAGGTCTCATACATTCATCCAAGGAAGATGTACAAGAGGATACTTGAAGCCATAATAAAGATCAAACACAAGCCCAATAACGAAAAGATTTTCATACTGTTAGAAGCTGGATATCAAATGTATCCATCTGTTGCAGGTGGATTCGATATTGTGTCAACTAGCTTAAGGGGATACGACAAGGACTCAAAGGGTGGGAGTCCTATTAGCCAAGGATTGGGAAGTTGGTTTGATCCCAAGTATCTAGTATTTCGTGGAATTAACGATGTTAGACTAATGCTGAAAAGTAATGGAAATGCACTAAAATGCTCGTGTCCAATGTGCACCTCAATAAAAGAGATTGACAGGAAGACTTGGAATCTAGAAAGGAGAATACACTACATGTTTGCTCTGAGTAAGATGCTTTCGGAGCTTTGGAACTATATCGATAGCGAACGTATGGAATTAGCGCGAAACAAGTTAATCGATTCTGCACTAGGGAATTTCAAGAATACATTACCTATCATCTCTGAAGATTGACATACCACTAGTGATCATAAAAAGAATCATACGTATGGTACTACATCTGTATCGATTATGATGTCAACTTCTTCAGGTGGAAGATTGACATCAATTATGCGGAATATCGCGCCTTTGATTTTGCAAGTCTTAAGTGTGCCTATTTGTCGGCTAGACAGTTGACCACCACCGGTTTTTACATCTACCCAGTAAAAATGATGGGATTCCCTTCTGTTAATCACACCGGGAAAATAACTTGCACCTAATCTACACGTGAGAAAATCAAAGACAAAGCTTAGACTGTTATTGAATACTACGGGTTTGCAAATTCTTCTGACTTCATCTACGATATCCGATGGTATCTCTATTTGAATACGGTCGAAACCAAATTTGAACTCAAGAATGTCAGAAGGTGTAAAGTTGTTATAGATATCTTCGAGCTTGATGTATGCAAAGCCGCGTTGTAAGCAAAGATGTTTGAAATATAGTTCTCCTAGGTCACCTCTGAGTAAATTAGTAACTTCTAGGTTTACCATAAACTAGAGCAATATTCTATAGGATTTATTTAAGATTAATTGCTGAAAGGAGCTTTCATCACCCGACACTTGACAGGGAGAAAATCACCCGCTATCTTGACAGAACCACTCCAAACACTGTTTAAATATTAGGCTAACCTAATTAGGAATACCTAATTGAGCGAGAAGATGGTAACCTTTCATTACGAAGAAACGATTCCAATATTGCAAGAGCTTGCCGACATCATTTCACAAAAGATAATCCTCTCCACAATTGACGCACCCAAGTCTGCTCAGCAGATTGCAGCAGAGAATCACCTGCCGCAGAGCTCAACCTACAAGAAGATAAGAAAACTGTGCACCATGAAGCTGCTATGCGTGGACAAGATTCAGTTGAACGACAGCGGCAAGAAAGTCTTTTACTACAAGAGCAAGGTGCGGTCTTGCCAGTTCCACCTCGGACGGGGGGAGTCGGTGCTGCAATTTGAAAAGAATGGAGTATGTGTAATAGAAGGAATAAGGATCAGCAGGTGATGTTGCCAGTTTTTCAGACCAGAGAATCCCGACAGAGTTTAAATATTAGGCTAGCCTAACTCGTTTTGCCTAACCGATGAATGAAAATCTCCACGGACACAACAATGTGTCATCATTGTCTTTGGGAAAAGACAAACTGGCATCTGAATTCACCTCTGACTGACTAATTACCACCAGTGACATGTGCACACCTGAAATCGTGGAGGCTATCATTCGTGATTCCTGCACGAAACGCCGGGGTTGAGGGGGTCTCACCCTCTTCCCTAAAGAAGCCGTTATTATTGTTGAAGAGGCTCATGCTGAATATTAACAAATCTTATCTGAAGGGTTGATTCTTTAATTTATGCGACAGGTCCATACAAGAAAAAGCTGTCCGAGAACCTCTCCAGAATGCCGGCCATGCCTGCCCTAGACATGCGGCATATCTTAACAGACATCAGTCATGACGGGGTGCGTGTCGTCTGCTCTCGCTCTGCAAATTGGGTCTTCTCTCCGCGAAAGGGCGTGCCAAAAAAGTTGTAAGCCGGATGCATAGAGTTCTCCACTGCAGTAGGGGATGCCGATAGAGTTTAGCAGACAGGCTGGGCGGGCCTTTTCACCCGAGTTTAAGAACTGCATATTGCAGGTCTATTCGCTGTTTCCGGAGTTGCAGGAAAAGAGGATATCGTGTGGCTTGCTGACTAGGCGGGGCTGGGTAGAGGGTACCGCCATAGGTTGGACTTCGCCTCCGGTGTTCCGACTCCTGCCAAACGTATCTCACTATACCATCGCGCACGAGCTGACTCACTTGGTGCAGGGGAATGGGTCAGGCATACCGCACGGCGAGGTCGCATGCGATATTTGGACTCTGCACAGACTGCCGTCCTATCTTTTGGACCAGCGGCCGTATTACCTCATGAAGAACATCCGGTGCGATTGGAAAAAGATGAATAGAGAGAAAATCAAGGAGCTGTGCACACAGGCAATCGAGGTAAGAAAAACACAACGTTCTTACATTGTATGGCTGCGGCATCAGATCAAGCAACTGGCTAAAGTCTCTTGATTATGGTGATGTGTACGCAAGACTGTGTGTCGGCAATTGATTGCAAATTCTTCACTCTTATGGTGTCAAATGCATAGTCAACTCGGACAAACATCAGAGAAAAACACTGTTGGGGCTCGATGGTGAGCCGGGATCTCCGGCATGTTTTTTCAAGCACAGGGTCCTGTCCATTGATCAGGGGATAGATCTACGGCAGAAAAATAAAACAATGAAAAATCTAGACCGAGAATAGAAAAAAGTACTATAAGACTCAATCAGCAATCTTATATTCAAACAGCTATTGCTATAACTAAGACCCCGAGATGCGCAATAGGCAGAAGGATGAGATAATGAGGGACATCTTGCACAGCGCCCAAGGTGGCGCCGGCATCACCAAGCTCATGTTTCACGCGTATCTGACACACAGTCAAGCCAAGGAGTACACTCGGGTACTGTTGCAAAATGGCCTTTTGGAGCAGGATATCAATTCCGGCTCGCTTAGGGAATTCCGCACGACCTCAAAGGGGTTGGAATACCTTGCTGCGATTGAAAGAATGTCCGAAATGCTCGCGATAGAAACCAAACGTGCAGCAGTCAAGTCCAGCTCGTTTATTCTTTAACCCAGCCTGTTCTCTTTTACTTCTTTTATGAGCTCCTCACGCAACATCTTGAGGTGGTTTTGCTCGTCTTCTTTTATCGTATTCCACATCTTGACTAACTCGGGCTTGTTGTCCTTTTCTGCGTCACGCACATATTTTTCAACTGAGGAAAACAAAAAGTCAGCCTTTTTCTCTATCTGGCTTATTATGTTGAACGTCGAATCTTCTAGCAGGGCACCGTGCTTTGCACTAGTTGTCTCCGGCATGGCGCACATTGCGCAGAAAGACTAAAAAGAGTTACACGATCTTTTTTGCAAGTTTCAGCGCGCCGGCGACGGTGTGTTCGACCGCTTCAAAGCACTTGATGTTACGGCTTTCAAGCTCTTTGCTGGTGAGCGGCCCTATCGAGACTACCTTTGTAAGATCGTTGAGGCGCAGGTCGGAAAATCCTAGCTTACGCATTATCTCAAAGAATGACCTGACGTTTGAAGCACTCGTGAATATGATGGCACTCACCTTGTTATCTGCAAGTAGGCTTGAAAACTCGCTCCATACAGACGTTGGCATGGCTGTGCGCACAGTATAGAGTAACACTTCATCGACCTGCATCCCGAGGTCTTGAAGTGCCTTTGCAACGGACTCGTTGGCTGCTCCACTGCGCGGTATGATTATCCTCTTGTTTTTCGGTTTCAGAGAAGATAGGAGCTCTATCAAGCCGGTTGAAGAGAAACTGTCAGGCATCAGCTTCACGTCTACACCGTTCTCGATCAATCTCTCCTTGGTCTTTGGCCCCACTGCTATTGCCGTAGTCGATTCTAGTAGAACCGTCACTTCCCCGCCCGCATGGTCGAACAAGATATTGACTGCCTGCGGGCTCATGAAAGCGCAATAGTCGTACTTGCTGTTCTGCAGCCTTGTGAGAAATTCCTGAACTGCGGCCGGTCCCTTTGACACGACTTCTATCGCCGGAAGTGCAATCCCTCTGCCGCCTTCCTCTTCTACAGCTCTCAAAAACTCGGTGGCATCTTGCTCGCTTCTGGTGATTGCAAGGATTTTATCTTGAAGACTTGGCATCTGTGATGCTCACCCGAACCATTCTAGGTGGTCAAGCCCAGCTACCCTGCCTATGACTATGACAGCCGGTGGTTTGACTCCTGCCTTGTTGGCAATATCTACAATGGTTACAAGCGTGCCTCTGACTATCCTCTGCTTCTCGGTCGTGCCGCTTACCACAATCGCTACTGGAGTGTCTTCCTTCATTCCGGACTTTACTAACTCGTTAGAAATCTGGTCAAGCTGGCCTATGCCCATAAGCACGACTATTGTGTCAACTGCCCCGGCTAGCTTGTCCCACTTTACTACGGGCTCGTCCTTCTCTGGGTCTTCGTGACCTGTCACTATTGCAACAGATGACGAGTGTCGTCTGTGCGTAAGCGGGATGCCTGCATAAGCTGGCGAAGCTATTGCTGATGTTATTCCGGGCACTATCTCAAATTCGATACCGAGCTTTAGAAGATATTCTGCTTCCTCTGCACCTCTGCCGAATATGAATGGGTCGCCACCCTTTAGCCGGAGCACTTGTTTGCCTTCCTTCGCATATTCTGCCATCAGCTCATTCGTCTTATCTTGGTGCGTAGTGGGGTCTCCTACGGCCCTGCCGACATAGACCTTCTCTGTGCTGGCAGGGATCTGATCAACCAATTCTCTTGCCACGAGCCTGTCATACAGTACAACATCGCATGTCTTTAGAAGCTCCATCGCCCGGACAGTGATCAGTTTCGGGTCGCCGGGTCCTGCTCCACAGATGAAAACCTTGCCTGACTTGTTCTTTTTCATAGCCTGCTGTTCCACTCTTCTACGGCCCTGCGCCAACCTTCTGCCATCTCCATCGCGCCCTTGCTTACTAATAGGTTGGCAACCCTATTGCCCAGCTCTTCGGGCTCGCTTGCATCGCCCACTTGTTTGACCTTGATGTTCTTGCTGCCGTCAGCCGAAAATACACTGGCATACAGAGTGAGCTTTGAATTGCTCGTTATTGCCACTGCCCCCAGCGGGAATCTGCAGCCTCCTTCAACCTTTCTTATCAGTGCCCGCTCTGCCATCACCTCCGCGCGTGAACGCGGGTCTTCAATTGACCTTAGCATGTTGATCATCTTCCTGTCATTCTGTCTACAGACGATTGCGATCGCTCCCTGCCCGGGGGCCGGAACGAAATCTCTTACTCCAAAGCGCTCAACTATCACATCCTTCATCCCTATTCTGGTCAGCCCGGCTTCTGCAAGCACTACTGCGTCGTACTCTCCGCTGATTACTTTTTTTACTCTTGTCTCGACATTGCCTCTGATTGGCCTTACGTTCAGGTCCGGCCGCTGTTTTGTAAGCTGGACTGCACGCCTGAGGCTGCTTGTGCCGACCTTTGAGCCGGGCGCCAGCTCTTTCAGTTTTTGTCCTCTTTCGTTGACAAGAACATCATTTGGACTCGCCCTCTTTGGAATAGACGCGACCACCAGCTTTTCAGACAAGTCGGATGGGATATCTTTGAGGCTGTGGACTGCAAAGTCGACATCGCCGTTCTTGACCGCTTCGTTCACTTCCCTTTCAAAGATTCCCTTTTCGTCCATGGTAAAGAGCGGGCGTTTGTCTACGTCGCCCTTGGTGCTTATTGTCACAACCTCAAAATGGATTCCTGGGTTTGACTTGCGGAGCGCTGCAAGCGCTATCTCTGTCTGCGCTATTGCAAGCCTGCTTCCCCTGGTGCCGACCCTTATTACCGCCCTTTTCATCTCTTTACTATCCTGCGAAATGCTTCGCCATATGCTTCGACTGTCTTGTCAACGTCATCTTCGCTGTGAGCGTAGGAGACAAAACATGTTTCAAACTGCGATGGAGGAATGAAAACATCGCGCTTTAGAAGCTCGTCGAATAACTTGCGGAATGATGCTGCGTTTGCCTTTCTGGCACTTGCCTCGTCCTTTACCTTCTCACCCGTAAAGAACACTTGAAACATTGACCCAATAGAGTTTACTGTGCATTCAAGCTGGGTGCTTGATATTGCATCCTTTATCCCGTTGACAATGCTATCACACGTCCGGGCAATTCTTGGATAAATTGCATTCTTGGCTTCGATCAGCGTTTCAAGGGTTGCTATACCTGCCGCTACGGATACGGGGTTGCCTGCAAAGGTACTTGCCTGGTACGCCGAACCTGCAGGTGCCAGCTTTCCCATGATCTCCTTCTTGCCTGCAATTGCAGCTATGGGCAGACCATTGCCAAGGGCCTTTGCAAATGTCGCCAGATCCGGCCTGACTCCAAAAAATCCGCTGGCGCCACCAAGCGCAAGCCTAAAGCCAGTCACTACTTCATCAAATATCAAAACCACGTCGTTTTGTTCTGTGATTTTTCTAACCTCGTTGAGATACCCCTTTTCTGGAAGCACGAGTCCGATGTTGGCAAGCACCGGTTCCATTATGACACAGGCGGTGTCACGGTCCTTCTCGATTGCACGTTCTAATGCACTTGCGTCATTGTATGGGACAACTGTAGTGCGCGCTGATGCTTCTTCAAGCACCCCTTCTGACACCGGTATGCTGGCAGCCCCAGATCCTGCCTTGACAAGGACATAGTCGTGCGCCCCATGGTAGCCACCTCCAAACTTTATCACACCTTTCCGCTTTGTGTGGGCGCGGGCAAGCCTGATGGCATGCATAGTCGCTTCCGAGCCTGTGTTGACTAGTCTGACCATCTCTGCACAAGGGACCACCTTGCATATCATTTCTGCCAGCTTGACTTCTTTGTCTGTCGGAACACAAAAGAGCGTGCCGCTATCAAGCTGTGATCTGACAGCATCTATCACTGAAGGGTAGCTGTGACCCAGGGTCATTGCGCCGTACCCCATACAATAGTCTATGTACGTTTTATGATCGGCTGTAGTGAGCTTGCTACCTCTTGCAGAGGTGGCAAAGAATGGATAGGGATCGTAAAAGCGCACCGGACTGTTGACCCCACCGGGCAGGACCTTCTTTGCCCTGCCATATAGCTGTTCAGACTTGTTCAACTTTATGTATGAGCTCGATTGAGTGGTATAATAATTGTAAGCCTAATTAAATGGAAAGATGCACAAGTACACACAAAAAAATGTCAGCGGCATTTTCTACCATCATAGACGACCTCCGGTTCAATGTCGAGAGCAACCGTGAGGCTCTGGCGGCCGCCCTAAAGAAGAGCCCTGCCTTTGCTTACCAGAAGGTGAACGAGCTTGCTCTCTTTGTTGGGTCGCGCTATGGCGTTAACCTGCAGCTGCACTTTCCCGAGCCGCGCAAGCTTTCAGACATTAACTCGTACGGCACACAAAACGTCGGGATCGTGGTCGACAAGTTCCGCAAGACCTTTCCAGTACCAAGAGAGATGATCAAGCAGAAGGCGATCGAGCTTATTGGTAGCAGCACCAAGCCACACGATGCCTATATGTACGAGGGCAAGGAAGGCGTCAGGGTTGTAATGCCGGAAGGGAGGATCGAGGTGCTGCCCGGATCGGTACATTTCTGGTGTACTTTAGATGAAAAGGTCAGGGCCTATGCTGACTGGCTTGCAGAGAATGTCTACTTTCCAGATGCAAAGAAGACTTGATGCATAGATTGTTTCAGAATCGTTATTGCTTTTTTGCATACTCAGATGATCGATGCCACTTCCAAAAGCGATGGCTGCTAACAAACTTGCATTTGCTGCTACAGCAGCTGCCGCTTTTGCAGGCCTGCTCCTATTTGTCATGATGGTGATAGTGGTTCCGACACCCACGGAACGGAACACAGGACAAGAAGAAGAACAACAACAAGGCCTGACCACTAACGACAGATTCGGAGTCCAAGAAATCTATCGGACAAAGCCCGGCGGACGGGAATGGTACTTTAATTCAATCGACCCTCGCGACGGTCTTGTAATCAGCCCTGCGGCGGCCGTGCTTTACCCAGGATCGGAAGCATGGAAGATAGGGTGGGAGACTGACAGCGATAATACTGGGCTTCGGATGTATGTCTTTTCAGACGACAACAATAGCAGCTGGCGAGATGTCGAAATGACCGGTTATGTCAAGCTAGAGTCGTACACTTTGGAGGAAGAGTTTGCATGGGCCGTCAGGAGTGGCAAGCACACTGCAGATGACCCTTGTGACGGGACTGCATATTATGGAGCACTCTCGTTTGCAGGCAGGGCGTGGTTCCAGAAGGAGGTTGTCCATGTCGCAGGCGGCTATACCAACAAGCGTCATAGTGACATGACCGTCGATCCTCTGAACGGCAGGTGGGTTGGCATCAAGATGATAGCGTACAACATCGACCAGGGAGTAAAGCTGGAGCTTTGGGTCGACGATAGGGCAGAGAACAACTGGGTAAAGCTGCATGAAACTGTCGATTCCGGGGGATGGAGCAGTCGAGTCGAATTGTGTGGCCGAGAGCCTGACCACATAATCTCTGAGCCAAGACCGCGCGTGGTATTCAGGGTGGATAATGCAACATTTGAGATGAGGGACCTTAGCGTCAGGGAAATAATTCCAGAGCCTACGGGATAGCATTGCTGCCCCTATCTGGTAGCAGTGCTAGTACCTGTAGAGGCCTGTTATGGTTATTCTAGCTAACTTGCGCACGTACAAGTTCATACTGGTACTGCAGCTGATCCTGCTCATCATAGACTTCTGCCTTGACCGGCAATGGCATATCTCTGACCACCCAGACCCTGCTCGTGTTTTCTTCTAGTTTGTAGCTTAGCACAAAGGTATCAAAAGTGCCAGCCTGAGTCTGGATCGTCTCTTCGCCTGTCACCCTGACAATGACCTGCGACGCCTGATAGAATATCTGCTGCCATGGCGCACCCACCACCAGATACTTGGGGCTGGTGCCGTATTCCCAGTCGCGGACAGCAAAGATGGACTCTTGTATTGGCTCAAAGTATGGCCTAAATGAGCTGTCAAGCTGTCCCTCCCGTGTTAGCTCCTTTGACATCGTCAACGTATTTCTTACTAGCGGATCTGTCCCATTTACTATAGTAAACATCACGTTCCAACCATCTCCTGCTTGTTCAAAGACCATGGACACACTGGCTGATTGGAGGGAGCTCACCTCTGCATTAGAAGTCAGGATATAGTCAAGCTCCATCCCATCCCTGATGTTGTTGCCTACAATCCATATGTCCTCCTGTGTGGGTGGGTTAAACACAGAACTGCCCGGACCTGCAAATCCTCCGCCTGCAGCAATGATGCCTACGCTCACTCCTACACCGACTGCGGCAAAAATCGCAGTCATGATAGCTATGCGCCGCTTTGGAGACACGATACAGATCCAGTGCCAGAGGTTATTTAAGGATAGGTTTTACTCTATTTTTCAATATCTGGCGCGACGTATTCGCCGATCTGGTTGTATATCTTCAGGAAGCGGTTGCCTTTGTCTGTAGTCCTGTAGACTTGGTCCCCTTCGATATACTCTAATAATCCATTTTCGACAAGCACCGATAGGTACTCTTTGAGCTGTGCATACGAAAGGAACGCTTTGTACATGATCTTAGTCTTTGTGACGCCGCCGTTTGCGGCTTCTAGAATTTGAGCAGTTATGTCAGTTCTGCTTCTATATTTCATGGCTATCGTAGTTACTGACGTTCATAAAAGCATCTCGAATAAATCGTACAGAAGATTATTCTCTCAACATGCATCCATCCAAAAGAAAAGAAGGGATTTAGGCGGGAGTTGTTGTCGTCTTATCCTTTGCGGATTCTCTTGTGGCCGTCTCCTTCATAGTCTGAGCTGCATTTCGAGCAGTATTGCTGGTTTCCTCGGCCGCACTTATCGTTTCCCTGATGACGCCCTTTTGCTTTAGCTCGTTTGCGACTTCGTTTATTTCTTTGGCGCTGTCACGAGCAGCTAACGTGGCCTCGCGTACTGCCTCTGTGAGCTCTTCAATTGCGCCACTCTGTCTTATTATCCTGACAGACTCTCTCATTCTGGCTGACTCTTCTCTTATCCTCTTTGCAATATTCTTGATCGCTTCGGCCGTCTGCTCAGGCGTCATTTCCTTGATGCTCGTAGCGGTGCCAGAATTACTATTACTTTCAGTAGTAGACATGGAGATTAATATGATATCATCCTATAAAAGAGGAGCCATCTCCATTACTTTTGTTCGCTAAACGCGTTTCTTGTTTCACGTATCGCCTCTTCTGCATTGTGGATCACTCCCGCCTTCTTTGACTCTGCTATGGTAAGCTTTAGCTCATCAACGAGCGCCGAAATCGACCTGAGCATCTCTTTGATGGCATCAATTGTCTCGCCCATGTTGTTGCCTCCACCCGAGCCGACTGCGTTTATGGTTTCCTTGACAGACTTGATGGTCTCTCGCGTTTCGTCAAGGAGGCCCGAGCTCTTCATCTCCATCGCAATTTTTTCCAACCTTGCGCTCGTGTTATCTACAGACTCTACCATCTTGCGCATGTTCTCTATGTTTGTGACCATGGCAGGATCCTTGAGCGACTCGATTATCTCACGGGCTGTCTTGGCCACTTCGCGGATCTTTTCAAGCGACTCTTGCACGTCCGGCGAGCCAAGTTCTCTGATTATCTCAACAGCGTCAGATGCGGTCTCTTTGATATCCTTGAGCTTTTCTGCCATTCACAGTACTAATGCGCTCCCGGTTAATTGTAGAACGGTAAAAGCTTCCAGTGTTTATTTTCTATAACAAGTATTGTATCGTCACTCGCTCATTTTCATTATCCGTTCCCACAATTTGCTGGGAACTGGCATCACCGACAGCCTTGGAATCCGTACAAGCTCCCATTCTGAAAATGCGGGGTCCTTTTTTATTGCGTTAAGTGTCACTGGTTTGGCAAGTCTAGATATTGGTCTGACATCAACTACTGTGAGTGACTTGTCCTTTGGGTCCGGATATGGGTCAGATACTGTCTCCATTATCCCAACCGCCTGCTTTTCGTCTCCCGTATGGTAAAAAAGCACTCTGTCTCCCTTTTTCACGCTTTTCAGGTGCTTGAGTGCGAGGTTATTTGCAACCCCGTCCCACACTGTCTCTCCGTCCTTTTCAAGTTGTGAATAGCTGTATGTAGATGGTTCTTGCTTGAACAGCCAATATGCCATATGTGTCATGTATGGCAGGCGTATGGTAAAAAATTATACGACGTCTGCAGTGGTTACTTTTTCCTTGTTCTTTTCTGTGTCGATGTTCAGATCCGCCGTCGGAGTGCGTGTGTCGTGCAGCTTATCAAGATTGGCTTCGTATGCCATACAGCAGCCGTGCGGTGCAATCACGGAAGATACCTTTCCAAGTACATCTTGTCCGCTGTTTTCCACCAGCATGCATCTGCCACCGCTCTGGTTCATCCAATAGATGCAGTTATAGCAAAAGTAGCCTTCGTGCAGGTTGGAGTCTACAAACTTGTCATATTCAGCGTATGAAGCCTGAAGCTTGCTTCTCTTTTTGAACTTGGTCAGGTTGTCTATATTCCCAAAAGCTTCTTTGATCTTTTGCTCAATGTCTATCATCCTTATCGCGTCTCCTTTTCGTTTGGGTCCCAGAGTGTGCACACGCCGTGGGGTGCAATGATCCCGGATTCTTTGTTGTCAACATCCGGCCCACTATCTTCTACTATGGCGCAGTGGCGATCCGGGATAAAGTAGGTACAGTTGTAGCAGAAATATCCTGTGTGAAGATCAGCATTCTTAAAGTGGTCTATTTCCAAGTACCCTGAAACTGCCTTTGAGAGCTTGGGGTATTGTCTGTCCGTCGCGATAACCTCACCTGCCATATTTCCAACGCCGCGTCATGGTATAAAACAACTTTGGCAGTTTTCATCTAAAGGGAATTAGTTGCTATTCTTTCTTTCAAGCATCCTTGCCAGTCTTTTTAGCCTTGACCATCGGAGCGTCAACTTGCCAGCTATTATGGCGGCAACAATAGCCGCCCAGACCCACAGCGGCGGACCTTCCACTAGATCTGTTCTGCAATCTAGGAAATTTATGTCCTTCTTCTTTTCATTTTTTCCTGCTAACGCTTCTCCCGACAGCCTTTCATAGATCTACACGGCCAGCCAGATGCCGGCAGCTGATCCCGGTACTACGAAATGCCTGTCAAGGGCATACTGTTAGAGGCTCTGTGAATACGCCACCGATTGTTGTCCACTGCATATGCCATCACATCTAACAATGGGGATTCTTCAGCTTGTAGCCAAACTACTTCGCCAAATTAGCGGAGAATCCCGCGCCAGTTGCAGCAGATCGAAATCTTGTCATTTTCCATGCTGTCAAAGCCTCTCTCAGTTGCAGAATCTATGTGTCTGTATGTACAAGATCATATCCTTGACTCTCGCCAACAAATGTCTTGGGAAGGGGTGGAAGGGTAGTTAATCTGACCAGATTACGCATATCTCCTATTTCTCAGTCCCCGGTGGTGTGTGCATTTCAGGAGCTTTTTGTGGCATATAGAGTTGGATGGCAGAAGGCACTGGAAGAGTCCAAATATTTTCAGCAAGAATTATTGATTTGCTGTTTACAGGTGGCTGATTGACCAAAACCGAAAGCCAAAGAGAGAAAAGACGGAAAGGAAACAGAAGGAATAGCCATTAACAAATGTCCAACGTACCACCGCCACCAAAGATCGACCGACTGGCAGGCATAGAATGCTATTGCACCAGCTTTCTTGGCACTGGCGGATATATAAAACAGGGAACTGAAAGCTTTAGAGTTTCCGAGCTGGTTGACGAGTCGTTTGCTGATAGCATATCGCCGGTTTTTGATGAACGACATCGCTATCCTGTCTATTTGCTTGAAAAGCGCGGCATTGATTCCAACCACGCACTCTTGGAAATTGAGCGCGAGTGTCGCATTCGGCTTAGAGTGATGGGGATAAAGGATGCCAAAGCCGTGACTACTCAGTATGCAGGCTCTGACAGGGTGATCAAGACTCCTCCTGCAGAGCTCAAAACCACACACACCCGACTCACGCTCAAAGGATTTACAAAGAGACCATTGGGCAAAGAATTCCTCGCAGGGAACAAGTTTGAAATAACCATTCAAGACCCACACTCGCAGGAACTGTCAGAGTTTGTTCCACAAATATACAAGATAGGCAACTTTTACGGACTCCAGAGGTTTGGGAGCGAAAGACTGGTGACGCACCTTGTAGGCAGGGAAATAGTAAAGCGAAACTTCAAACGCGCTGTAGAGCTGCTCCTGTCATATACGACAGAATACGACACACCGATCAGCAGAGAGATTAGAAACAAGAGTGCCGATCCTGGGAACTATAGGCAGGTATTGAAGACATTGCCAAGAGGAATGGACATCGAGCGGATGGTAATTTCTGCCCTTGTCGCCGGCAGGGACTCGGTGGCGGCCCTGCGCGCAGTGCCAATAACTATCAGGCGGTTGTTCGTGCAGGCGTACCAAGCATATATCTTTAACAAATGCCTCAGCGCCGCAATAGTCAGCGGAGAAGACCTGATGCAGCCGAAAGAGGGGGATTTGTGTTTCGAGATGGAAGGGCCGGCGACCTTTGGAAGGATAATCAAATTCAATCCGGATTCACGAGCAAGAATGGTACCGGCGATCAGGATGGTGGGATACAACTTTCAGCCCGGAAAGGGTAGGTTTGAAAATATTACCAAGAAAATAATGGAGCATGAAGAATGCGCAACAGCAAGAGATTTTTACATAAAGGAGATGCAGGAGCTCAGTCATCAGGGAGGTTTTAGGCAGGCGCCGCTATGGTGCATGGACTTTTCATACAGCAAGAGGCCGACACTGACCGTGTCATTCAAGCTTCCAAAGGGATCATACGCGACTACCCTTTTGCGCGAAATAATCAAGCCAAAGGATCCAATCAAGAGTGGATTTTAGCATTCACCAAGGGTATGGGAAACTATACAGATTATTGAGGCTATTCTCTGGTGGTATTTGAAAAGTAGAATTTCATAACACGGGCAAGAACCACCGTCAGGAACAATCAATGATGGATGATGTGGCCTTGGGGATAGCAAGCTGGCACAATCGACTGTCCACAAGGAGGTAGAAAGGCGTGGTGGTAGTGGTGGACGAGTAATTGCCGTCTACTGGAGTGGTACATCGCAGAAATGCTCTAGGTGTGGGATGGAAGAAGCAAGAAGGAAAGTCGACTCATCAGTACGTGTCTTTTGAATGTCACAGTTTCGGACTGGGCGTAGTTGACCATGATCTGAGCGCAGCACAGAACATGGAAAGACTGTGTTTGGAGCAAGTCTTTGCAAAGACCTCTCATGCGACAACAACACCAGGTAAGCAAGTTTCAGCTAGGGGATCAAAAGCCCGTGAACTTATCCTCGAGTAGTTCACTTCAAGCACGTTATTATATGGCACCAGAGTCTAAAAAAGACACACAATAAAATGCTCGGCGGGAAAAGCCTCAGGGATATGATAGAAGAGAACCTCACAAAGTTGCACGAGGATCTTAGCATCAAGATAGACAAAAAGAATCCTGACAGAATCCATGCCGAAGAAGCATGCGGATGCACAAGGTTTGCATATTATGAGCGCAAGGATCCAATATCGGTGGACAACCGCTTCATCATATCAAGCCTCTTGAGAGATGGAATGCGCAAGTCTCTGACCAACAAACATGGAGAGTACAAGGTCGATAGTCTGTCGCTTGAAGTAAATGCCGATCTGATAATGGCGGACGAGTATGTCGTGAGGTTTGAGATCGTGCCCACACTTCCCGAAGTTCCCCACCCACGCCACCTTATGTATCTTAACGCCTGCCTGTTTGCACTGAACAAGTCTGAGGGTGTGCTGATTTACATAACGAGCGAGGGCAGGACGGTCGAATTTTCGAATACCAAGAACAACCGGATGTTTGAAGAGGTCATTAGAAGAGCAAGGGTGCTAAGCACACTGCTAAAGGATGGCAAGGTTCCAATAGTCGAACCATCTGACCTGTGCATCGACTGCAAGTATTATGAAAGATGCTATGCAAGGAAGCAGGTAAAGGACCAAAGCTCCGGCTTTATCCTTGAGGAAATATTCAAACCTAAGAAATAAGAAAAAAGGCTGACGCCGGCTACCCTTCGTGGCTTCCGGCGTGACCTTCTGCACTTGAGTAACCCAAACTATATCTTCTTGCCCTCGCGCCAAAAACAACGGCCGCTAGGAACACAAAGATGCCTGCAGTCACTGCGAACATCGTAGTTCCGTCTGCCATACCACCACAAAGCCGTGCTCGAAACTTAATATCCTTATTGCATGGGGATCATTTGCACAGGGATATTATCACAAAATCTTAGGGGAATGTCACGCTGAACACTCCTTCGCCTGGAGTCGACTCAAAGTTGCCGCCCGTCACCCTATAGATGTAGTTGCCTTCGACCCGGTACTGCGCGTTTCCTTCGACCATACTATCCCAGACATCAGCTATCAGGTTGTTCCTTTCTGTCACTCTGGTATCCCTGAGTGTGATTGTGCTATTGCTGACTATTGTGAACGTGTCTGCTTGCGACCCAACAAATCCTTCGGGGCTGACGCCAATGTCACCGGAAGTCATCATGAAATCGCCTACGTGTAGTGTGTAATGGATCGTTTCGAGTATCATGGTGCCTCTGCTTGGGTTGTGGGCTGTAAAGATGACTTGCACGCTTGCATTTCTGTCGCCCGTCCTTTGTACAATGATATCTTGCAGATCTATCTGTAGCTCTGCCATCGGGACAGTCGACGTTGCGTTCTGCTGTCCACCGGGGAGCCCGATGTTCCCTGAACCCAAGACGAAAAATATCGCTATTGCAGCGACTGCGATACCACCACCTGCCACGTAAAGGGCCTTTGTATTCACGCTATTTTTTCTCACTTTCATCCGCACTTTAAATCTGTCGATTGAAAGTGCTGCGTAGAATAACTCGTCACTATATCAAAGTCGATGTTGGATAGACATATTTGCGAGATCTGTCAGGTCGGGGGAATAGCATTGTCTGGACGAGCTACTCCACAATGCGTTGATGTACAACAGCGACATGTCCCTGAGCAAGGGTGCCCACGCATATGTCAGAATCAACCAATGTCTGTTCACGTCGTAGTTCTTCTCCAGACTTGATTGAAGCAAATGCTTATACTAGCTGATCTTGAATTTACGGCTGCTTGCAGTACCACAAGGCAGCACACATTGGGCAAGAGAGGGCCAGAAAGGCTCAGATGAAGCTATTTGACTATACTGGCTTTGCGATGCTGACCTACACGATAAAGCAGGGAAAAGCTGGATTCGATCCTGTTGGTGAGGAAGATCTGGCAGGCAAAATGACCCGGGGAAACGAGTCGATGCTCTTTATCTGCGACAAGGACGGCTACGCCAAGGCCCAGTCAAGACCGATGCCAATCGAACAGGGTGAGGAGATTTTCAAAAAGATGCTTGCAGATGGCATGCCGGAATTTACAGGCGAGATCAAGACCGTCTCGTAGGGGCCAATCTTGACCATTTTGATGGGGTGAATATGCTATCAATCCGATAAGTGACAAGTACGCTGTCTATGAACATCATGCACTGGCCGAGTATGGAAAATCCATTAGGCTTTGTGCTATTCCATTTATCATGAAGGAATGGTCAGGAGTGTAGGAAAATTGGATGAATCGGCTACCTATTCTATGAACTGGTCCCAATAATACCGGCTTGAGATGTGGGTAACGGTTGCCGCTGCGAGGCCGCATAATGAAAAACTTGGAAGAACATTCCTATCACCCTGCTCACAGCGCGCCAAATACGACTACATTCCTGACATTGCTTACACCATGATTCTTGTCCCTGTGGACTTGCCTGCTATTGCGTTCTTGATGGTCGTCGGCTCTGATCTCAGCACCACTGTTGGTATCTTGCTCCTCTCTATGACCTTGAGTGCAACAATGTCCATTAGGTCATAGGCGCCAGCAGCCGAGTTTTCAGAGCTCAGAAGATCTATGCATTCTTTCACTGTGATCTCTGTGAACATCTTGGCGTCCTTGTTAGCATTCGGGTCAGAATCGTAGATGCCATTGACGTCAGTCGCATTGAGAAAAATCTTTGCCTTAACTTTCTCGGCTATGAGAGCGGCAGTTGCGTTGGTGCTCTGTCCTGGGTGCAGGCCGCCGGTAACCAGTATCTTGCCACCATCTGCTTCTGCGACAGCTTTGGCCACCTGCTCCAAGTCTATCGGCACTACCGGATAGGCGTGGTCTCCAAGTGCTGCTATCAGCAATTTAGCGTTGAGCCTGGATACTTCGATACCCATAATGTCAAGAGATGCCTCATCAGACCCAAAAGTCCTTGCAATCCCGATATAGTGTCGGGCCACTTTGCCGCCACCTGCAACTACCACAGGCTGAACCTGTTGGTCGACAAGGTCGAGCAGCATGCGGGCATATTCTTTCAACTCGTAAGCAGCATCGTCTCCAAAGACTCTCCCTGAAAGTTTGATTACCACACGATCTCTTTTAGTGACCAAGCTTCCCAGCTCCCATGTACAGAGTCTCCTGTTCTCCAAGCACCTTTTTAACGGATCGCTCGACTCTCTCACGGTTCTCTGAAGTTGTGTAGACTCTGAGCATGTCAAAGAACCCTGAGATCGATTCCACAAGCGGAATCTCTGACACTGGCAGGTCGTAGGCTCGACCCTTGTCAACTACTAGAATGGAATACATCTCATCCTTGCTCGGAGTCAAAGGCATGGAAGGAGCACGCGAGGCATCGACAAACACCTGGTTCCTGTCAATTCCGGCAGCGTCAGCTACACGCGACGCGGTAGTTTGAAGCGCCTTTCTGTCCATCTTTTGCCGATCGCGCTTGTGAAGAAATTTTTCATACACGCTCTTTAGCAGCCGTCTGTCCCTGTAATTCCTAGCCAATCTGGCTGAAAACGCATGCTTAGTGTCAAGAGAGCAGAGGCGTTCCAGTGTTGCCTCGTCGGTAAGCGAAAGATAATCTGAAAGGGAAATGTGATTCAACCCCAACGCTTCACTTGCCGCCGTCATTGATCGGATAAGCATCACTTCGGCAGCACGCACAGTCTTGTGGAAGTATACCGCCTTGAACATCTCATACCTAGAGATGAGCATTGACTCTAGCGAGTTCAGTGCCGATCTGTTTATTGCAAGCCTGTTCTTGTAAACTTCAAGCGAACTCACCAGCCTGTGGTAGTCCACCTTGGCGTATTCGGCGCCGGTGAAGAGCCCGTCGCGGGGCAAATAGTCCATGATGTCTGCAGACAGGGCGCCGGAAACGATCTCGTTCATGAAATTCACTTTTGATTGCCCAAACGATAGCCTGCAGATAACCTCCGCGCTGTGGCCATATGAATTCAAAATATCGACAATCTCTGTTTCCATGATTATCCTTCTTCCCATTTCTTCGTGGGTCGTGTTGCAGCCATATTCTAGCACTTCTTCAAAGAGGTGAGAAAACGGTCCATGACCTACATCATGGAGCAAAGCAGCAAGCCTGAGGTCTTGCACTTCCTCTGCGCGGTCGATGTAACCCTTTGCAAGCAGTGCTTCTCCCGCAAGCCCTGCTACGTGCATTGCTCCAAGCGAGTGCTCAAAACGAGAGTGCTGGGCACTAGGGTAGACAAGATGCGCGCCTGCAAGCTGGCGTATCCTGCGAAGGCGCTGGAATGCTGGAGTATCAATAATGTCTTTCTCAACCTGCGAGAACCTGATGTATCTGTGCACTGGGTCGGTTATCTCGCCTGCAAACTCCATTGCCATATCCCTATGTAGAAGAGAACTTAAACTTTCAGCTCTTTTCTTACTATCTTCATGATTTCTTGGTGAACCTGCTCTTTGCTCTTTGAGCCGTCTATCACCTTCCATCTGAACCGCTTTGCAAATTTCAAATAGTTTTTGTACGCCCTGGCAGCAAGCTGCTTATCTGACTCAAACGCATCCAGACTTTCAGCTCTCTTTACTGACATCTCGGGCTTTACCAGAATGACTATTACCAGATCCTCCTTTGGCAGCCCATTGTCAAGCTTTAGCAGCCAATTTGCATCCATTCCATTTGACACGCCGTATATTAGGTTCGACTGCCAGTAGCGGTTCATGACGACGATGGTGCCGTTTTCAACCATGCTTTCGATCTCTTTCTTTTTCTCCCACCTATTTGCTGAGAAGAGCAGGTGCTTTGTCTCCGCGGGATAGTCGCGCTTACCATCAAGGAACGCCCTTATCTCTGCACCTATTGGTGTAGTATAATCAGGAAAATCGACGACCACGGAGATCTTGCCAAGCGCCTTAACGGCTTCTGCGAGCATGCGGGACTGGGTTGTCTTCCCCGCCTTGTCGGTGCCTTCAAGCACTATTATCTTGCCCTTTGCTGCCACCATTGCGAGGTTAATCGAAGCGTCAATAAAAAGACATTGTTTGTTATCAACAGGTATAATCCGCCACAAGTTGACGTCTACCGAAAACACTGTCCTCAGATGTTGCCAGATGTACGCCGACTCTTTCTCATCAAGTACCTTGGGAAATATGTTGGTCTCTTTCCTTGCGCCCTTGTCTCTTCAGGATTCACGGAGCGATCCTATCCATATGCAAGACCATATTACTTGAATACCTGCATACGCGCATCTGATTGCTCAACGCTGCACAACTTCCCTCAATCGCCATGCAGCCGTCTCCAATGCGCCACGATGATCCAGACGCGCTGATGCTTGACAGGAGAATCACCGCGGCTGGCGTACAATCAAACAACAGCTGCCCTTGGGATGGTGTTGACAGAGAGGTTACACACGTACAAGAATATGTGTTGTCAGCGTGAAGGGAAAAGTTGCCTGACACTCTGCATATCTTTACTATTATCCACCAGCTTCCGGTGGCAACATCTTAGAGTCTCCGATGTGCTTGAGGATGGTGTTCATCAGCTCGTCCATGCGCACTGGCTTGAGGACAAAGTCATCGACCCGTGTGCTTGGCATCACTTTGTCAACCTCCGACTTGTGAATTTCAAATGACGAAATCAGCACAACCTTCACGTCGGGATTAACTTGTCGGACTCGCCTTGCAACTTCAAAACCAGATATTCCCGGCATGCGTATGTCAGAGAGAATGAGGCAATATTCTGTCGAGTACTGCAGCCAGTGGTCAAGCGCGGCAGCTGGGTTGGTGAAGGCATTCGCATTCATGTTGTTGCGAATTAGAATCTGCTTGATGACTTGTGCGGTATCTTGATCGTCATCTATCGCCAAGATTCTTGGCAGCGGTTTGTTTGTACTGGATATGCACGCTCACTCTCTTACTTCTTACATCAGCTTTCTGAAATGACTGGCTGCCACTGCGCGTTTTTGCTCTTCTGTCAAGTTGGCATAGTCTCCGACATGATAAGCACAAAACGCCTTTACCTTGACTTTCGGCTTTGGTGTTATCGAGTGTTCGTATTGAAGCATTTCCGATATCTTGCCATACATAAAGAATGAACCCATGTCGCCAAATGAGCAGACGCCTGCTTTACCTTCTCTCTCTGCTCTTGTGACGAGGGACTTGCTGAGGTTGATAGTGCCTGAGTGATCTTTGTCGCTCTGATAGCCCTCTACGGCATCGATTATCACAAGGGAGCCTTCTCTTTCATGCTTATCCACATCGACACCATAGTTGCGCAGGTTATCTCTCACTCTGTTCGGTGGCTCATATTGAGAGGCAATAAGCACAATTTCATCATATTTTGGCTGGAGATGTTGCTTGACATACGTGCAGTATATCTCGCGGAAAGCATCAAGATCTGGATAGACTAGCACATTGTGCTCATGAAAGCCGGATGCCTCTATCATGCTCTTTGCTTCTTCGCTCCGGGACGTCATAGACTGATCACCGGTGGTGTCACTGGGATATCAAGGTTAAGAGATTTCTCTTACAGAATGAGTGGCAATCTGACGGACGATGGTGAAAGAGAAGAACCGGCTAACATTTCTCATGGCTCATAACGATAGTAGTTGTCTTTTGCCTCAAATGTCTGCCTGCGTCAGTCAGGAGCCATACCCATCCATTCTTAGCATCATCTTTCTTGGCTGCCCAATGATCAAGGTTCAAGAAGTCTAGCGAGACCTATTGACAATGACTGATTGTTGTCGCTAGTTCTGCCCCTTCAGCGACTTTGTCACCAGAAACGCCACCTCGACGTATTCCTTCTTGACGTTGTTCACTAGTAGGCTATGGTCAAGCACTCTCGGCAGCCTATGCAAGTGCTAGCAACGCTGGCACTTGGCCGTAGCATCACCTATTGCCCGCCGCAGGCAACACACAATGTAAACTCGCTGCAATTCGGCTAACGGCAAACAAGATCTGGGTTGGAAATGAAAGAGGAGACCCTTCATAAAGGAGGTTTACAAACCGGATGTGGGCAAAATGTATCGGTAGTGCAAGGTTGATTCTTAGAGATCCAGAAATTGCTGATTGGCCATTGCTGTTCCTTTGAAAGTTATGATTCATGTCAGTGTGTGCGCGAAAGATCCTTTGATGCTCGTCAGCATGTTGAGTTAAAAGATGTTGAGTATTATTTGGCATTGGCAAAGGTTCATCCCATTTAACACGGCCTAGAGAGTGAGAAATTAATCCTGGAAACCAACAAATTAAAATATTAACACACTCTGTTAGGTCTAGTCTTGCGGAAGGTGTTTGCAGGTTGAAAGACGATAAATCGACGATTGCTATATTTGACACTTTCAAGACCCGCAAGAACAAGTTTACCGGCGAGGCCAAGAGGCAAAGGGGCATCATTGCGCATCTGGCCACCGAGCAGAGCCCTGAGCTCCGCACAAGGACATCTATAGCCCATTCGATAGCCAAACAGCATGGCATCTTGTGGCAGAACATCTATTCCGGCATTTTCCGCGACCTTGACGAGGTGTTGATCCCAGCTGGTGTAGTAAAGGAGGGCGGGAGGCTGCCATTGAGAAGGGGCCCAAAAGCGCTACAGCTTGAAGGCGTGCCATTCTACGAGCTCACCGATGCAGGCATTCTGGTGGCGTCAGCAGTAGAAGAACTAGGTGGCAGACGCATGAATCTCTTGGAGGAATATGTCTCTTCTCTGCCCGCGGTTGACGAAGGCTCGAGTGCAATGAAGGAAGGACTGCTTCTTCTGATACCTGCCGCTCCGTCATTTGTGACCAAGATAATTCGTGAATACATTTACGCCTACAGCACAGGCGAAATAGACAGCATCGCTCCACTTGACGCCCGAAAGCTGAAATCGGTCATCGCCAATCAGATAACTGTGGAAAAAGAGCTGGTGGAGGCCCTTATGATCATGAAGGCAACAGACAAAGACTTGGTTAGGAACTTTTTCAAAGTACTGACCTAGCGGCCTTCTCCTCCACATGAAGGACAGCGGTATTTTTTCTGTTTTCCTTTGCAGCCTTCGCAGCGCCAGATGCGAGCGTTTCTGCACTTTGGGCAGCTGAAACTTTCAGATAGCTCCCCAGGCCTAACTTCCTTTCCACAGGCGTTGCAGTTGGGCATATCGTACGAACCGGCATACATCTTGCTTACGGCTTATCACTTGCCGGAGTATTTTTACTTTTGTTGATTGTGAAAGGTACCGTTAACTTACCTCGGATGGTCGTCCAGTTTATGAGTATCTGAAGCTGCTTCTAAAATGTCACTGCTCTTTGAATTGACGAAGAGGAAAGCTAGTTTTTTCTTGTAGTAGCGAGAATCATGCGAATATCTCAAATTTGATAAAAACCATGAAGTTTGCTTTTCGTATCACAGTATGTCTTTGATCTCAGTAGATGAACGCGGAACTTCAGTCTTTGTAGAGGACACAGGCGGCAATGGCAATGGCAAACCTATAGTCTTCATACACGGATGGCCATTGGACCACAGGATGTTTGAATACCAATTCATGCATCTAACAAATGCCGGCTTTCGCTGCATCGGTATCGACCTCCAGGGCTTTGGAATGTCAGGCAAGCCGTGGCGGGATTATAACTATGACGTTTTTGCCGATAGCATCCAAAAGGTCATGAATGCACTGAAACTTGAAAAAAAGTTTGCACTGGTAGGGTTTTCAATGGGCGGCGCTATCGCCATGCGCTACGTGGCAAAGTATTATCCAAATACTCTGTCTCATTTGATCTTGATGGGCGCTGCTGCGCCTTCTTTCACCAAGAAGGAAGGGTATCCTCATGGACATGACAAGGCATTTTGTGACGACATAATTACAAGATTGCTACAGAATAGACCAAGGACGGTCTCTGAATTCGGAAAGATGCTCTTTCACAATCTTGATTCTGTGGGCCCGGAAATGTTGACTTGGCTCTTTGCGCAATCCATGGCCGCATCCCTATATGCTACTGTAAAAAGCGCTGAAGCATTGCGTGACGCAGACCTTAGAAATGATATGCAGATGGTGAGCGATAGGAACCTTCCAGTGGCAATATTTCATGGCACTCATGACAAGGTATGCCCATTTGACCTTGCTAAGGTAATGAATCAGGGCATCAAGGGTTCAAAGCTGGTTCAGTTCGAGAACAGTGGACATGCTTCGAACATAGAGGAAAAGGAGAAAACCAACGAAGAGCTCATGGAGTTCATAAGGTGATCAGCCCTTTGGGGCTGACTGAAAGAGGTTCTACCGCAATCATTCCACAGTTGATGTTTGTTCTGTCAGTCGACGATTAGCCAACAGTGCTCTGCGAAAAATAAAGGATTTATAGCATCCTGCGCAAGTTATGGCATGGGCATTGGAGGATACATGGCAAGGGGCTTGGTAAAAGAGCTCGACAACAGGTCGAGGGAATTTTACGAGTTTGTGATGCCTGCCATAGACATGATAGAGGAAGGAAGTGAACTCGTTGTTAAGATCGATCTCCCCGGCTTTGACAAGAAGGATATTAACCTGAGGATAATCGGTAACGTCCTTTCGATAAGCGCCAAGAGAGTACAGGAAGAGCCACTTGGCACCGTCTATTACAAGCACCGGCCAACCAAGATAGACAAGAAGGTGTGGTTGCCGATTTCTGTCAAGGATGAGGACAAGATCGTGGGCAAAGCCACATACGAAAATGGCGTGGTAACACTGAGAGTGCCAATACCAAAGTCGACCAACATCCCAATAACGTAAGAAAAGTTTCCGGTACTGTCCGGTTTTCTTATTTTATACAAATCGGAATTATTCTTCGATGAGCGAGATTGTGTCTTTTGAAATAAAGGTGCGCTTTTCTTCCATATGTGAAGCGACAAACCCTCCTCTCTTTCATCACAAGCAGGATGTCTTGTACAGTGCGCTTGTCTCTCATGTCAGCAGCTAGACCTTCATGGTTCTGATCATCGTTCGTTGTTGCTGGGATTGTATATGTTGGATCTGCTGTTTGTATCAGATGTCAATCACCGGATTTATAGTCGCAGTTCCTTCCACGACTATAAAGTACATGTGTTTCCTTGCGCTATTGCTATGATCTCTTTTTCAGCGCGACAACAACAGCCGCAGCAGCTGCGGCAAAGCCACCATATGACAGGTAGGTATTGTACGGCAGCATAACAGCAGATCCCACAAACAGTGCTGACGCAAGTATGCTTGAAGCCAGCACCCTGCTGTTCCTGTCCTGCCTCCCGCCATACGGTCCGCCTCCTCCCATTTCTAGGTACGTTTTCAAAAGAGGAGCCACGTGCACCGAATCCTGTATGCCTTTTGCAAACCTTTTCGCAGAGATCTTGATTTCCTCAATGTAAGCGTCTCTTAGCAGTCCCTCCCCCTCCAGCAAGTTTGCAAGAACCCTGACAAACTGGAATGGTACTTTGTGGTGTTGGTAGATCCCTTCAAGGATGGAAGCCATGCGCATGTATAGTGCAAGGTTCTTCGGCAGCTTGAATGGAAAGCGGCTCATCGTCTTGTTGGCAAGGTCTACAAGCGCCTTTACCTCCATCCTGTCGACTTCCTTGCCGTGCATAGACTGAATTGAAAGTGCGATTCCACGTTCGACTATGTAGCGGTTGACGGTGGGCTCTAGAGTCCCAAGCTCGATCAACACGTTGACCGTCCTTTCTGGATCTTTGTCAAGCAGGCCAAGATAAAGCCGGATAAGCCTGATGCGCGTTTCCTGGTCAAGCTTGCCAACCATTCCAAAATCGTACAGGATGAGCCTGCCGTCGTTTGCAACCGAAATGTTTCCCGGGTGAGGGTCCGCGTGGAAAAGGCTGTGGCGCAAGAGCATCTTGAAAAATAGTCTGTGAACGCGCACTACCAGCTTTTCTCTGTCGATTCCTTTTTCTTCTAGTCTTGCAATGTCTGTTATCTTTGTCCCTGGCAGGTATTCCATCGTAAGTACATGCCGGCTGGTACGTTCCATGAACACGTCTGGTATTACAACCGATGGGTCGTCGGATAGGTTGTGCTTGATGGTGAGCAGGTTGTTGGCCTCTACCCTGTAATCCATCTCTTCGTGTATAGTCTCGATGAACTGAGCCAGCATGCCCTCGGCAGAGAATCGAAGGTTTGGGTCGATAAAGCGCGTTGCCAGCGGCATTATCTTCTTGAGCACATAGATGTCGTCCTCGATTATGCGTTCAATATTTGGTCTGCCGACCTTGACTATCACCGGCCTTCCGGCATACTTTGCCACATACACCTGTCCAAGCGATGCGCCGGAAAGCGGGGCAGTATCAAATTCCTCAAACACCTCCTCGATTTTGCCCAGCTCTGACTCGATTATCGGCCTTATTTCATGGAAAGGCGCAGGCGGTACTTCGTCCTGAAGTTTTGCAAGTACCTCGAGGTAGGGTTGTGGGAGTATGTCGACACGGGTTGATAGCCACTGACCAAGCTTGATGTAGGAAGGTCCGAGATCGATGAATGTCTTGAGCGCCTTGCGGGCATGGCGGCGGTATTTCTCTTCGTCAACATTCTTGCCTTCCTTTTTGACCCACTCTCGCCTGTCCTTCCGCAGGTTGATTACAATGGGCAACAACTTTAGCATCACCTTTGCAACGTGTAGCTTTGAAGGGTGTGGAAAAATAGTCTCCTTTTGTTTCTGTTCCTCGACACTCTCCTTTCTCACTTGCGCAGGATGCTCCATATTCTCTACTTGCGCCCCTTCATTGAATTCGCAACTTTGAACGCAAGGGTGCCCGCGGAAGAGCCAGCAAGATATCCTGCAATCGCGGCATCGATAGCTGCATCCCGCATGCTTTTGCCCTCCTGTTTCCGCTTTCTGTAAACAGACGTGCCGACGCGTCTGCCAACAATCAACGCAGCAGCAGCACCGGCGACATATTCAGGTGCGTCGACAAGCAGGTGCCCTAGCGGGTTTGTCAGCGGGTCTACCTTGTCCATGTGTACGGTATAATGGGTTTCATAATCGCGGATGTGGAGGTTGCCGTAACGGTACTGCCTCTTGGCCCCCTTTTTGCTTCCAAGGGCCGTCTCTTTGAGGTCAATTATTGGCCTGACGGCCTTGGGCACAATGATGTTGCCGTCGCCGTCAATAAATTCCACGCTCAGAAAAGACCATAAATCGAATATAAAATTAGCGAATAGGTTTAATCCCTTGCCTAATGTTGTAAAGGCGGTGGAAAGAAAGGTAAAGACAATTGAAAGCGTCAGAATCTACTCTGGCGGAGTCAACCTCCGGAAGGACAGGTTTTCGCTCAATGGTAGGGTCATTGAAAAAGATATAGTAGAACACCGAGATTCGGTCGGGATAGTGCCAGTGAGTGGAAGCGATGTTATTCTTGTGACGCAGTACCGCCGGGCCGCCGACAGGACTTTGCTAGAGATCCCTGCAGGCAAGATCGAGGACGGTGAAACTCCTAGACAAGCTGCAATCCGCGAGATGACCGAAGAGATCGGCTACTCTGGCAGGCTGAAATCACTCATGAAATGGTACCTCGCTCCGGGCTACTCTACTGAGCTGATGCACGTGTTTGTCGCCACCGACCTGAGAAAGACAAGACGAGGTCCACTTGATGAGGATGAGAATATCAGAATAAGGAAACTAAAGCTTACAGCCGCCATCAAAAAGTGCCTGAATGGAGAGATTCTAGACAGCAAGACTATTGCATCTCTTCTAGCTTACAGCCAGTCCGACTGAACTGGCTGATACACCTTTTTTCTTGCATCGTCGAGGCTGTTTCTCTCAATTATTAGCCCTTGGCGCTTGAGGTCTTCGACTGCAGCCTGCACCGTCCTCCTCGGTAGGTGGCTCATGGAGACAAGCTCGGTCTGGTCTATCGGATGTTTTGTCCTGATCACAAAATAGATGAATTTTGCGGCGGGGCCTCCCTCGGGATTTCTGCGCAGATATGATACGCCAAACGCGGATTTTGATAGAAAGCCTCTGCGCTGCGACTCAACGGACGCAACTGCGTCCGGGTGCACCTCTGCGAGGTTGACCCGCTGGCCAAACTCTGCAATAAGTGCAGACTGCTGTGACTCTAGTGGTGCTTCAAAGATGAACGTGTTTGGAGGATATTCGTTTGTTATCGCGCCAACAAAGCTCCACTTTACAAGCGCCTTCTCGTCATAGATGCCAACATTGACACCCTCGTTTGCCTCAAGCACGATTTTCTTTGAGCCTATCTTGACCGCCTCCTCGATCTTTACAAGCGTGTCATCGATGGTCAGCTGGTGTCTTGGATCCTTCTTGCCTACCTTCCATTGAAACTCCAATCCTGTCGACTTGATCGTGTCGCTGATCTTTTTCTTTTGATCAAATGAAAGGTCGATGCTGTTCTCTCCTACTTCGACAATGTCAAATCCGACTCTTGCGGCCTCTCTGACAAACTTTTCCAGCGAGTTCTCAGAGATGGCATATTCGGTTATGGTGCTGCCAGTCGAAACCTGTACTCCAAAGTCATGGTAGAACTTGATCTTTTTCTTGAGATTCTCCTCTGACATAAGCATCGGAAGCACTCCATAGATCTTGACCACGTCGATAAAGGGGGCGATTGTTGAGAAGTTCTCCTTGTCGATACCTTGCAGTTTGTCTACAGTGCATGTCAGCCCTTCCTTACGGGGCTTTCTTGCATCCACCCTGTTCCTTACAAGATCGTCAAGCATGTATTATTATGATATATGCAGATTTTGCGCATATTTTAATCTGCATGTCCTGTTTCCCACCAATTGAGCGCTTATTCACTTTGTTGATCTAGGCCCCAGCGAGCGCTTATCTTGTCCTCGATCTTGCGGAATATGACTCTGTCAAATATTACGCCTATCACAAAGATTGTGATCATTGTTGCAATGATGTCTTCCATGCTGTTGAATTCTCTGCCGATCATCAATATGTGCCCGAGGCCATATAGCGTGGTTATCAACATCTCTGCACCAATGAGCGCATGCCATGCGAAAGACCATGCCTGTCGTATTCCGAGTACAAGCGATGGCGTAGCTGCGGGGATCATTACGTGGCGGAACAATGCGAACCCGCTTGCGCCCATGTTGCGGGCTGCTCTGAGATATATCGGCGGTATGTTGCGAATTGAACTGTAGGTCGTTATCATCACTGAAAAGACAGAGGCCATGATGACTACGAACAATATTCCAAGATCGTTGAAACCAAAGAATATGATGGCAAATGGGACCCATGCTATGCTTGGGAATGTCAGTAGACCGACTGCGAACGAGCTCATCGTCTTGCCAAAACCTCGGAACTTGACCATGGCAAGCCCGGTGGCTACGCCGATGCCAAGCGAGATCACAAAGCCTGCACCAAGCCTTGCCAACGTTGTCCCTATACCGAGCGGTAATGAAGAATCTTCCACAAGATCTCCTATCGCAGCGACGACCATCGCGGGTGAAGGCAACAGGAACGTTGGCCAGATCCCTAGGAGGAATACAAGCTGCCATATCCCTACGAACGCCGCTAGGAACAGCGCGACATTGGCTGCGTCGCTTACATCAAAGCTACGCTTACTGGACTGTTTCCGTGCGCGTTTCTCTTCTAGCAAATTGGAAGTCCTCCACAAGTTCGTTCAGTATCATGCCTACTCTATCTTGGTTGACAGGGACCTTGGGCCTCTCTCTTAAGGGGGCGGGGCTCACAGAGTTGGGGATCTCAACTCTTGTAATTGTGTTGAGCAGTGGGCCCTTTTCCTTGCCAGATATGCCCATGATCGCCACAGTCCCTCTATCTTTGACACCTGTGCTGATGTTATTCACGACTACCTGTCTCCGCTGTGAGCCAGAACCTGCATGTTGAAAAGCCTCGGACACTTTGCTTACCTCCAATACTGCCATTCTGGTTTGCCTGTACTTGGTTGTTCTCAAGTTCTGCCACACTCGATTCTATTGCACAGCATATAATCTACCCTAAAGATGCAATTGTCGCGATGTAGATGCAACTTTTGCATCATTGTATCTGCTCCAGCCCCTTATTGGCAAGGACCTCATTCAGCAACCTCAAGTCGTAAATGTCTGATAGATCAGGCCTCTCATTGAAGAACCCTATATCATACGCATCATCTGCTGACTTGATCAACGACTCCTTGATCGGATCCCATGTCAGTGTCATCCTGGAGAGTCCTTCCCTAAACTCATCTTCGGGTATGGTCTTTCCCGTGAGTTTTTTCAGCTCTGCATTAAATACTGTAATAGCTTCGTCCTGGTTTTCGTTTATCCACTGGGTTTGTGCAACATGCGCTTCCAGCAGCTTGCTGACTATTTCGGGGTTCTTTTCCAGATAGTCAGTCCTAGCAATAATATGTGCAGTAACAAACTCGCCTTCAGACCAGAGGTCTCTCTCATCTAGAAAAATCCTACCATTAGCTTCATTTACCAGCTTTGCTCCCCAAGGCTCTGGGACCCATGCACCGTGGATGTCTTTCTTTACCATCAGAGTGACGATGTCGCTGTTTTTTGCTGGAAGTATCTCCACATTGCCGCCCTTTTCCTTTGTGTTAAAGCCATTTTCAAGCAGATATTTTCTCAATGCAACGTCTTGAGTGTTTCCAAGCTGGGGAGAAGAAAACTTTTTGTTGGCCAAATCCTCGACCGAATTGATGCCGGCGTCATTTCTGACTACAAATACTGCGCCTCCACTAGCTGCACCGGAAATGATTCTGAGAGCCTTACCGCCTGACTGCACATAGCCGTTGATCGCCGGGTTTGGTCCGATGTAGGTCACATCTATCTGGTTGGCAAACAATGCCTCAATGGCAGAAGGGCCGGCATTGAATACTTGAGTCCTCACTTCGATCTCCTCGCCAAGGGCCTCTTGAAAGTCGCCATTGCCAAGCCCAATGACTGCCTGTGCATGATTAATGTTTGGGAAATATCCTATCCTCAGAACTTTAGACTCAGCTTCTGATGAGCTGGCGTTATTTCCAGCAAGCGATAATCCTAGTGTAGGTATTGATGTCAAAACGACTGCGATGACTATTGCTGCAGTAATCCCGACCTTGACCCTATTATCCATGGCAGATGTGCTACATACGCTATTTAATACTGCTTTTAATCATGCAAAAAATGAGTATTATGTGCAAAAAACGGATGCAACTATCACTATAAAATGCAATGATGGCGTATTACGAGACGCTCGCCCGGCAGCACTGAGAGCCCTCGTTCCCGACAACTATTTTCTGATGACTGTACACCGGGATCCGTCATCGTTGCGGCATTTACACGATTTTAACACTCCTAATAATTTCAGTAAATTGAACTAGGTCACAGTTCGATCATCATCCGTTTCTGTGTCATGCGAGTGGACTTTTCTCAGGACGTCATGCACCTGGTTGCGAAATAGCGTGAGTCCGATCCTCCGTGCATACGGCTGACCCTTTGCAAACGACTCTGCAAGGTTGGTTACAAAATCCATCTCGACCTTTGGAGGCATCGGGGGCTCGAATGGATCTACATACGCTTCTATTATCGTGGGTTTTTTCTCCTGCATAGCTTGGCTTATGGTTGCCTTTACTTCGGATGGCTCATTTATAGAGTAACCCCGGCCACCACAGCTCTCTGCAAACGCCGCAAAGTCTATGGGCGTGAACTCGACCCCGTACTCTGGATTGCCAAGGAACGCCATCTGCTCCCAACGGATCATTCCAAGCGAATTATTCTTGATTATCACGACTTTTATCGGGAGGTTGTATTGCACAGCGGTTGCAAATTCTGCCATCAGCATGGAAAAGCCGCCGTCGCCTACGAACGCAATGCACTGCTTGTCCGGATGTGCAATTTGGGCAGCTATTGCATATGGCAGGCCACAAGCCATGCTCGCAAGCGTTCCAGAGAGTGAGAACTTCATGCCACGGCGCAGCTGAATATATTGCGCGGCCCAGATTGTGTTTGTGCCACTGTCTACTGAAATTATAGCATCATCCTGCAGCTCTTCGGATACTGCAGCTGCGATAACCTGCGGTTTGATAGGCTTGTCGGTTCTGCTACTGCGCTCGCGGAGGAGGCCCATCCAGTCCTTCATGGCTCGCTGTCTGGAATGCAAGAATTCGCGGTTTTCCTTGTGTTTCAGCATTGACAAGAGCATAGACAATGTGGTCTTGGAATCGCCTACTAGGCCAATTTCTACAGGATACCGCAGACCGATCTTTTCGGGCAAAAGGTCGACCTGGACTCCTCTTGCCTGGCCGGGCTTGGGCAGGTAGTCAATGTAAGGAAATGATGTTCCCACCATCAAGAGCGTATCTGCCTGCTCCATTGCGTCAGTAGCCGGCTCAGTCCCTAGCATCCCTATGCCTCCAAGGTTGTTTGGGTGGTCGTCTGGAACTACTGCCTTTCCTAATAGCGCCTTAACTATTGGCGCACCCAGTCTTTCAGACACTGCCTCAACTTCCGCACCAGCTCTCAGTGCACCTTGTCCGGCAAGTATTACTACCCTTTCGCCCGCATTAAGGATCTCTACTGCCTTCCTTACCATCACAGGATCAGGAACCACACACGAGACAAATGCATCGGAGGTATGACCTCCTACCTTGTGCCGTGAGTACCTACCGCTCAATCGCCTTTCCTGCACGTCTATTGGGATAGTGAGGTGGCTGACGCCCCGTCTGGAAATTGCACTCCGACATGCAATGTCGACGGCCATCTCGGCATGTTCTGGGCTGTTTATCATGTTATTATAAACAGAAACGTCTGAAAAGAGCTGAACAAGGTTGACGTCCTGCTGGTAGTTCGAGCCTATCATGTCAGAATACGTGGTCCCTGTTATCGCAATGACAGGGGTGTTGTCAGCCTTGGCATCGTATAGCCCTGTCAGCAGATGTATTGCGCCCGGTCCCGACGTTGCAACACATGCACCAAGCTTGCCTGTGTATTTTGCATAGGCACAGGCCATAAATGCAGCAGACTCTTCGTGTCGAACCAGCACGAATTTTATCCTGTCCTTTCGGCGCCTGAGTGTTTCGATAAAGCCATTGATACCATCTCCAGGCAACCCAAATATCACTTCCACCCCCCAATCGAGCAGCGATTCTGCTACGATATCCGCCGTGCTAGTTCCTTCCTCTGCAACCATCGCGATATTATTTGCAGGATTCCAAGTAAGCGGATTGAAAGAATGTTATAGAGAACCCGTTGGAGCAAGCATTCAGACGTTTGCAAGCCTGTCTATGGTCTTTGCAAGCTTGATGTCGTAGTTGCTGATGCCCCCGACATCATGCGTAACCAAGTCGATCTTGACTTTGTTGTATACATTGAACCATTCTGGATGATGGTTCATCTTTTCGGCCTCTATGGCGACCCTTGTCATAAAGCCAAACGCCTGCACGAAATCCTCAAATTCAAAGGTCTTGCTTACCTTGCCATCTGCAACCTTCCATCCATTGAGCTTGCCGATCTGCTCCTGTATCTCCTCTTCCGACAGCTTGCTGTAGTCTTCTTCTTCTCTGGACATGCGTAAAGACGCCGCTCTAGTTTTGCACAGCGTACCTAATACGTCTTGCCGAACAGAGCAGTCCTCTTGGCAGCGATGACTCCGCCAATCGCAAGAGCGGCGGCAATTGCTGCAATGCTTGCGGGGAACTCTGGGACCACCGTGACACTTGATTGGATGGATTCGCTGGTTCCTCTTATCTTGTCCACCCTGACAGTAAACGATCCTGTCGTATTGAAAGTGACATCCTGTGACGAAACGCCTTCTGGTGTGGTTACTCCACCTGCGCGAGTGACTTCGACACCGTTACCGTCCATTATGACAAACTCATAAGTCGCTGCGTTCAACGGCTGGTCAGAGTTGTCCGTTATTCTGATACCAAACGTTACTGGCTGTTGCGGCAATATTTCCTCTGGCCACGTGAACGCCACCTTGTAGTTTTCAGAGTTTGCAGCCACCTGTGATATTCTTACTTCGCTGGTCGGCGGGCTCAACGCAAATACAGCCTTGTCTGGTGTCCTGCCTTCAGATACAACTCTTTCAGCTATGTTCTGGAGGTTATTCTTTGAGATCGTAAAGTGCACTATTGTGGCTTCTGGTGTGTATGTGTCGACTGCTACTGGCACAGTGATACCGTTCACGGTTGCGTTGAGTGACTGCTTGTTAAAGTCGGCAAGTGCCTTTGGTATGAATACTTCTGTATGGAGCATACCTATCCTGCTTGGTAGGTCAGACGACCAGTCAAATGGCATCGAGAACTCGATGGTCTTGGTTTCCTCATCGTAGCTATAGCTGTCAATGGCGCCATAGTAGTTCCTAACCTTCACCTGCTGGCCTTCTGCGTCTATCACTTCTTCTCGGCCGGGGGTAACCCAGACGTCGTATTGGAGCACTGGAGCAACCTGAGTTCTGGTGGTACCTACCGTGTGAATCTCAACAAAGAGGTTGTAGAGTCCGGGCTCATTGAAAATTGGTCCTTCAATGGTCACCGGTCCACCCCTGTTCCATATGCCTCCAAACTGCGGCTCTGCCTCTCCCCTTGCTACTGCATTTTCAGTGTTCTTTGGAACCACTTTGATCTGCAGGTTACCTTCTGGATCGTAGAAGAATCCTTGACCTCCAAACTGTCCACCTTCAGTCAGGATCGGGATTTCATTGCCGTCCTTCTTGAAAAAGACTCTGTACGTTACTTCCCTGAAGTTCTCATTAGTATTTTCATCAAAGAACCTAGCGTTGATAAATACAGGATCAGCAGAAGTAGTCACTACTAGGGGCTCAAGCGAAACAAAGAGGCTAGCCTTCTTTCCTCCGAAATCGGCGGGAGGCGGCTGGTGCCCTCCGTGCGCAAATGCATTGGGCAATGCAGGCGCAGAAATCATTATGGTGACAAAAAGGGCGAGTGACAAAACGGAACCGAGAATCTTTCTCTCAGGCATTTCCAACTCTGAAAATCGTATTACGGTATATATTGGTTATTTTCAAGTTCCAATACTATTAATACTCGCTGCGTTCGTGCTTTTTTGCTGGATGGGTAGTCTAGTCTGGTTAGGATACCTGTCTCACACACAGGTGGTCGAGAGTTCAAATCTCTCCCCATCCACTTTTTCATCTATCCTCCGCGTGTCTCAAATTCGCTTCGCGCCTAGGCTGCCCTATTCTGAGGTTTCTCTACACAACGTTGTCTAAAGCCTCTGCCCTATCCACTTCAAGCGCAAGTGCAAGCCTGATCGACACACTTGCGACGGGCATCTTGCGTATCCTTTCCAGCCCGCAGGCGATACTCGTTTCGTTCAGCAAATCGGTCATGTATCTATAAAAAACCCTGTTCAGAACGCTGTTCCTGTCATTGTTTCCAACTACCTGTTGTTGTACCATGTAGACATTTCGCAGGTCTAAGCTAAAGCTTTGACGCAGTACATTGAAATGTCCTCTTGTTGTGAGAGCCATAGACACGCCTAAGATCTCTTCGTATTATTGGAAACTCCTCAGTACTCTAGCCGCTTGGCACATCTGCAGCATGGTTGACCCTGGCTCAAGCTGAAACCGCCCGGTTATAACACAGCTGGCACTTTACGGTGGGGCAGTAGCATAAAGCTCAAGTGATTATGTGAGCTAAGCCGGCTTCATAAAACTAGATTATACACTGCAAGCTAGCTGACAGCATAGAGCAAGGAATCGGCACTATGTGATAATGGCAATTTCAATTGTAATATCGTTCCTGCTATTATTCGGGCTATCGATCCCATTGTTTCCACATGCTGCGTTCGGAGCTGACCAGCAACAACATGCTACTGTTATGGTTGACGGAGCTTGCGGCAAGGAGTACGGTATTTCTTACACAATAACCGGCGGTGCCGTAGTCAGTGAAATAAATGCGGATCCAGCAGTTTTTGCTTTGACGGTTTCGTTAGCTGAAAGCAACGAAGAAGGCACTTTGGAAATTACGATCCCACAGCAACTAATTCCCGATGGGAATGCTGGCAGATATCCTGATCTTGTAGTGTTTATCGATGAAGTGCCCATGGAGTACAATATTCAAAATACTACAGAGGACAACATAACGTTGGATGTTGGTTTCCAGACAGGCGCCAAGACCATAGGTATAATCGGTGGATACATTCTCGCTCTTGTGCCGTATGCCAATAATCTGACAATAGATGTAGAAGGAAGGCAATTTCCTGTCAACACATACAAAGCACACATTTGCGGTTATGAATTCAGTGCTGAGCAGAAAAAGCTGACAATATATTCTGATAATAGTACATGGGGTATCTGGGTCAGCCGCAGCTGGCAATGAAGCAAAAACCACGAATCTTAAACTTGCTGATAATATCGCCGCCCAAACCGACAGAAATTGCTGAAATCATTGAGGGTAAAGTCGGACGACGTGGGGTGCTACCTGGCGCTATGTGCTAAACACGTTGAGCCGCTGCATGCAGCCGTGTTGCGGACACTATTGCGGTCATGCCACTGTTATCTGCGCTGAAACTTTGCTCGCTTGCGTTCCAAGAATGATTCTGTCTCTGATAACATCTCGTAGACTTTCTGCACGACTGTCTCGGCAGTTATCGGCTTCATGACCACCACGTCTGCCCCGACTTTCATTGCCTTTGCCTTTGCATTGTCTTCTTCAACAACGACTATTATTTTCTGATCAGGCTTTTCCCGCCTAACGCTTATTATCACCGACACGCCCTCGTCGCCGGCGATCGCACCATTCATCAAAATTACGTCGGGCTTAGGGTTCATCCCTTTGAATAAGGTAATGCATTCCTGCATCGTCGTTGCAGTCTTGACTTCAAAATTTGCCAGTTCAAACGCACCGGCGACGTGGGTCAGGATATATGGAGAGGTGTCTGCTATCAAGATAATCGGCTTTGTGTCCGTTGCTATTCTCGAATTGTGTTCTCCACTCTTCTTGGACACCACTTTAACCGGAGTAACATGGTGTTTAACCACTATAGAACAAGGGTGTTCTATTTTCCCTCCGATAATGACATAAAGAAGCCACTGTCCTGGCGTTATCTGCCCATTATAGCATATCGGGGGTTCGCTGGCAAGGCCGCAAACCTAATCGTCTTTCCACATATGGAGAGCGGTGGTTGGCCATTATCTCATCATAACTATCCTGGTCATAGCATAGCCTTACATCTACAGGGGAATGAGGGATCCGACAAGCCGATATTGTACATGTGCAATTATTTCAGTCCCGATACATCCAAGAAACGAAAGAGTACGCGGTGTCTGTTGTCATGTTTGCTGAACTAGCAAGTCGTCCTGATGCCAATCAAGCACCGATGCTGTGAAACCCACAATTTCCAAGCTACGAGTTTACGGAGCTGGAGTCTTTAATTGGCTCCGGCACGTCTTTTCGGTATGCCATCTTTAGCCATACTGGCGTGATAATGGTGGTAACGGCTACCATGATGATGATGGTGGTATAGATGTCATTTGTCAGCGCTCCTGACGACACACCAACACCTGCGACTATCAACCCGACTTCTCCTCTAGAGATCATGCCTATTCCAACCCGCATTGACCTTGACTTTTCCTTGAGGAATATGAGTGAAGGAAGGCCAGTTCCTACAAGTTTTGTTACGACTGCCACTGCTATCATTATCCCTGCAAGATAGAGGACGTCGAGATTGACGCCTCGGAGGTCTACCTGCGCGCCGATAATTGCAAAGAACAGAGGTGCAAAGATTATCTGCAGCTTGTCAACATATTCGTGAACCTGCTCGATCACCCTCGTGCTTGCGACTGCCATGCCTATAGCAAATGCTCCGACGATTGGCGACAAACCTACGAAGGCTGCTATGCCTGCCGCTGCAAAGAACGCGGCAGTAACAATTCCCTCTATGCTTCCTTTTGACTTCCAGAGCCTGTCAGTATGGAGGATTCTTGGGATAACCAAGACTGACACGATCAGTATTGCGGCGAAGGTGCCCAACACCTGCATTATCAGAAATGTGATGTCCAATATTGCAGGTTCTGTGCTTCCTGTCTGCACCATTGTGACAACGACTGATAAGGCAGCTATGGCCAGGATATCGTCAACTATTGCCGCGCCGAGAATAAGGCGCGCCTCTTTTGAGTGCATCTTGCCAAGCTCGGTCAGCACCTGAATTGAAATTGCGATGCTTGTTGCCGTCAGTGCGGTGGCTATGAGAATTGATTGCAGTGCCTCGACTCCAAATGCAGAGAATGCATAGTATCCTACGAAAAACGGGACTATGACCCCGAGCGATCCAACTGTAAAGGCGGCAGCTCCTCCCCTTAGAAACTCCCTCGGAGTTATCTCCAATCCTGCGATGAAAAGTATGACAACTGCAGCTATCTCTCCAATATGCCTTACAGTTTCGTCCAGAACTACCAGGGGCTCTCCGTTTACCAAAGGCAGTGCACCAAGCGCAAAGGGACCGACAATGATTCCTGCCAGGAGCTCTCCAAGGACGATCGGTAGTTTAATCCGGTGAAACAGCTCTGCCATCATTTTGGCTGCAAAGAGCAGTACGCCGAGTGAAATTATCACGTGAAGAAATGTACCCTCTACTGCCATTGTGCAACATTTGTCACAGATGTAGAGGCAATAAAAACGAATGTTCTTCATCCGTTAAATAACAAACTGTGCCAAGAGTGATCAAGATGGTGGACAAGATATCTGCCGGCATGGCCGCCACTAACTGCCAGTTCTGCGGAGCCTCATTCAAGAGAGGGATTGAACTGACTTTGCACTATCAAGATAAGCACCCAGACGAAATTGGGAAGGAACAAGAAAGCTAAGGTCATGAGCTTGGCGATTATGTAGAACTCTTATTCTTACAGCACCGAGGATATTCAAGCCAAACCCTGTTATGATCATACTATTCGCTCCCACTTTGATCAGCTGCGGTGTGCTGCAGCCATCTGATCGATTGGATCTATTGCTGTCAGCCGAATTGCAGCAGGTCAGCGGTGTACCCCGCACTTGCAGTGCTCTAGTCGGTCCGTCGCAATGACTCTAGTTTTTCCAAAATCCTGATGGTTGTTACTTTTTGATTTTTGCACAACCATTCGTTATTTTCGGTTCTGACATGACTAATGCCGAATTTATTCGAATTACTAAACAGAGTTAATGATCTATTTTTTTCATCAATGGTCTGATCGGGAAGTATCTTACATGACAATCAAGAGACTCTATTAAATCTCGTTACAGTCAACAGGAAAATATGTTGCCTTCGAGTGGACTATTCTTCGAAATAAAAAGATGCAAATGCAACGACTGCTCCGAACATGATTCTCGTCATGAATGCATAACTCGCAGATGCAGCTGTTGTGATCTCGAAGACATGTTTGCAGTCATAACAAGACTTGAGCCGGGTGCGGAAATCATATGCGAAAAGGGATTCTTGGAAAATAAGAGTATTGCCTGATGAAATTATCTGGGGGCTGATTCATTCCTAGTGCCGACCTCATTCTGCAAAATATCTCGGATGATTTTCTGCAGTGTTGTCAACGCTACAGGTTTCTTGATGAACGCGCGAACATCGTGCTGCGGAAAGACTTTTTGATACTCCTCCGGATAAATCTCAAAGGCAGTCATGAAGCACACTGGCAGTGCTGGGTCTATCTCTTTTAGTCGTCGATAAAGTTGGAATCCGTTCATGATCGGCATCTTGATATCTATTAACGATAGCTGATAATAATTGGGCTTGAATTTTGACAAAGCAAGCTCTGGGTGGTGGAATGTGTCTACTACAAACCCTTCTTTTGACAATCCTATTGAGAGAAGGGTGGCAATATCTGGTTCATCATCGACAATCAATATCTTGGCGCCATATGGTGTCGCGGATCCTTTCTGATTGTTGATGTTTCCGGAATTCATATTTAAAATTCAGATTCATGCTATTTAATTGCCCGGGAATAATTCTCCACTGAAAATACATTATGGAAGGAAATTCTCTAGTCGCAATTCAAGAACTTTCTTCCTTTGTATGTATTATCAAAGCGTCTTGAGCCACGATGATAATCTGGCAGACCTTCTGTTACCAATCTTGGTAGATGGTTTGTCATCACAGTATGTTGTGAAGTGCATTTTCCCTTCTTATTGTTTGTCAGTCTCCGGGCAATTCTTTGCACCTTGGTGTATTTCTTATGTTGTTCTCACAATTTTAGTCTCGCCACACTTCGGTCATAAAGTGTCCAAAATAGGGAACTGAGGTTGTCATATATGTGAGGCGAATGACGATGGGCTCCGTAGAAACCAATCCTTCGTGACCGTTTGGTCGACTCGTCTCATTGAACTACGGCTCTTGCAAGCATGTATGTGTCCTGACCATCTCAATAATGAAATAATGTATCTGCCTCTGGCCGAGATGCACAGAATTATCACAGAAGATTGTCATCAGCAGCTAGCTGAGTATCGTCTAGCCAAATAGCTAAGCTCTCCGCCTATACCACTTGTAGATGAAATAAGCCGCCGCAATTATCACTACCACCACGACTAGGGGCCATAGAAAATAGATTACAAGGGCTGCTACTATTATCAGCACTGCAACAATCAGCCAATCTAATATGCCCATTGGGCGCGCCATGCAAATGGAAGTGCATTATTGCTTTTGAAGATTTGAGAAGTTTCTCGACGATTGAAAACTAATAAGACTTTGTGGTATCAGTTTACACAGGTTCCTGAGAAGCATACAAAGTGCGTTCGTTGGCAATGATGAAAGGAGGTAGAAGGTCTCGGGGAGGGCAGATATTGTGAAATAATAGTAGCTGCTCCATTGCCCAACTGTCGATCCCCGTACGCGTAATCGACTCCTGATTACCACTTGGTCCCGACAAACATGATGTACACCTGCGCTTTCACGAGCATTTCCTTTACCATGTTCTAGTGACTCCCTGCCGTCATGTATTATTCACCAAAAACATCCTCTTAGTGACAGAAAAGAACACAAATGGTTTTGCAATCCATAACATCTGTCAAGTACACGATTTGAAGCGACCGATGATAAAAACAAGGAATGGGTGAGGGTGGTGTTGTTGAATTATGCTCAAGCTTCAGTTGGTTCAGATTTTCAATTGCTTCTTTACTGCCGTGCATATCTGGATCATCTTGAAGGGCTTTTGAATGATGTCGTCGCGCTTGATCGTCGGCAGGCTAGGCTGCAGATCTTCTGCAACTATTTCAAATGCAGTCATTATGATGATCTTGATGTCGGGTTTTGCCTTTCGCATCATTGCTGCAAGGACGATGCCACTCATCTCTGGCATCCTGAAATCGATCAGGCAGAGAGCGTATGCGTCTGGGTTCTGTTTGAAACGCTGAAACGCAACCGAAGGGTTGCTAAAGTCTTCAACTCTAAACCCCCACTTTTCGAGATACTGTCGAACGATATGCAAAATGTCAAGCTCGTCGTCGACTATCATTATTATCTTCTTCTTGGATAAGCCTGACATCCCTGTGAAGGATAGTTCGGCAACATAATAAAATTACCTAATCTTTGCTCTCTCATATCATCCCGTTGTCGAATCTCTTCTAGCCTGCAAATCTCTCCATTATCCTGCCGATACACTTTGTGGTCTTGTTCAGAAGATCTATTCTTGCAAACTCATTTGGAGAGTGGATGCGGGCGAATACATACGTGCTGCCGATGGAAATGCACGGGGCCTTGAGCACCTTGATGAACGAGTGCATCGGTCCCGTTCCTGCAGACGAGACGCTAGTGATTGCAGAGCCATAAGTCTCCTTTGCAGCTTGTTGCACCACCCTCACAAAAGGGTCTTTTATTGGAGTTCTGCCAGCCGCTTCACCGTGGATTAACTTTACCTCGATGTCCCCAAAGCCGTGCAGCTTTAGATGCCTCTTGAGCCGCTCTAGTTGCTTTTCCGGCACCATGTCTGGAACCAGCCTAAAGTCGATCTTGGCCATTGCCTGAGCGGGAAGCACTGTCTTTGCGCCTTCGCCAATGTATCCGGAGTTAAAGCCGGCGATGTTGCAGGTAGGCATCCCCACAAGAGCCTTTTTCACGTCTCTGCCTTTTGCATTTCTGACGAACCTTTCTATGCCGTATTCCTGCTTGAACTCTTTTTCGTCAAAGGGCTCTTTTGAGATCACTCCGATCTCTTCCTTTGTGAACGATCTGACCTCTTTGTACCAGTCCTTTATCAGTATCTTGCCATTATGGTCTCGCATTGTGGCAAGCGCGGACACCAGCCTCCACGCGGGGTTTTCGATTAGCACCGCCAAGCTAGAGTGAGCGTCCCTTACAGGACCCCTTGCGATCAGCTCGACATATAGCAATCCCTTCATACCGAGACTGATTATTGGCCTGTCCTTTGCATCAACATAACCAAACTCCCAGATAACTCCGTCGCATGCAAGCCTGTCGCGGTATTTTGTCAGATACTGCTCTACATGCACGCTGCCTATCTCTTCTTCTCCTTCCACCATAAACTTGATGTTGCACGGGACATCTCCTGTTTTCTTAAGGAAGTATTCTACTGCTTTGATTCTGGTGATCAGTTCCCCTTTGTCGTCAGCCGAGCCTCTGCCAAAGATATAGTTCCCTTCCACCTTGCCACTGAATGGATCGTCGTTCCAAAGTTCTAGTGGCTCCTCCGGCTGGATGTCATAGTGGTTGTAGAAAAGCAGCGTCTTGTCCGGGTTTGAGCGCGACAACACTTCGCCGTAGACAATCGGCGGGATGCTCTTGTCATCAAGGTACAATACCTCTGAAGTGATGCCGGACTTGCGCATTGTCTCGGCAACGAGATTTGCACACTCTATCAAGCCTTGTTTTTTAGCAGACACACTCGGCTGCCTTATGAGCGTCTGGAGGTCAGAGATCAGTCCGGGCATTTCGGCATCCACGATGGAGTCTATTACAGTCAATGTGTCTGTAGAGGGTTTTCAATGTGAAAATAAAGGTTCCCTTTCTGCAGCTAGAAAAGCCAGCCTGTCTGTGAAAATATTACTAGAATTATCTATCGATGGGTATTATATGTGTGTAGAGCCGCGCATTCTTGTCCGTAATTGAACATGTCAGGGGATGGCCTTGATGAAGGAACAGGCATTGAAGTCATTCAAGACCAAAATGCTATCCAGCGTCTATATGCCACCCTTGTCCAATCGGCCAAGAGCGAGATTCTGCTCTTTCTTCCAACCACGAGCGCTTTCTTGAGAGAAGAAAAGATGGGCATCATTCAGTCGCTTCTTGACGCGGCTAGACGTGGAGTCAAAATTCGTTTTCTGACACTGGCCAACGAAATGATTACCTCAAAGATGGAAGCCATGTTGACGGACAGCAGCTCTAACATCGGAATAAGGCGCATTAAGCACGCAGCAACATCAGGGGGTCCTCACGAAGCCCGGACAAAGATCCTTGTCATAGACCAGAGAGAGAGTACCTTATAGTAGAGCTGAACGATGACTCGAAGGAAACGTTTGTCGAGGCTGTGCGATCGGCAATCCATTCTACAACCAGATCTACTGTCAGGTCGTACCTTACTCTGTTTGACAACCTGTGGGAGCAATCAGACTTGTATGAAAAGCTGGAGACGCATGAAAAGATGCAAAAAGAATTCATCAATATTGCGGCTCATGAGCTTAGGACCCCGATCCAGCCAATACTTGGTTTGGCAGAGATGCTGGAAGAAGAATTTTCAGCTGGAGCTGAAGAATCAACAATCCGGAAAGAAGATTTGGCCTTGCTTGTGCGTAACGCAAAAAGACTGGAATATCTGGCCCAGTCGATTCTCGAGATGTCTAGAATCGAGAGCAATTCTTTCAATCTGAACAAGGAAAAGTTTGACATCGCTGAAAAGATAAGGAACTTGATTGCAGACATGAAGGTCCTGACCCCGATGAGCGAGCAGGTGAAAATTGAAGTCGCAATTTCTGAACCGATTCTTGTAAATGCCGACAGAACAAGGATATATGAAGTCATATCAAACCTAGTGCGAAACGCGATAAAGTTTACAGACGAAGGAACGATTACCATAACTGCACAAAAACACGACAGTGAAGCAATCATTGAAGTAAAGGACGTTGGGAAAGGGATAGACGCAGAAATTATGCCAAAGCTGTTCTCAAAGTTTGCAACTAGATCGAATCAGGGAACAGGCCTTGGTCTTTTCGTGTCCAAGAAAATAGTTGAAGCACATGGTGGCAGGATCTGGGCAGAGAACAACAGAGATGGAAGGGGCGCTACTTTTTCATTCACTCTGCCGCTACTGTGAATGCAAAAAATGAAGTACGGGATATCATTGAGGTGGATCGATACGGATCCTTATCCTGTCTGGACCAGTGACTGTGAATGGGGAATCTTCGCGCTCTGAGACGTCTAACATGATGCTGTACAGGACCCAAACACCAAAAACAAATGCGATTATCGCAGGGATTACAACCAATACCCATATACCAGCTGCCATTTGTCCTATAATCCAGGTTGTTCTGGATAAAAAACCAATCCCCGGATGGAGCATTTATAACCATCCTGAGGCGTTTTTCACCCCATGTCAGATTCGATCTTCTTTGCTCCAAAGTCAATAGCCGTCATTGGGGCCTCTGAGAAGCCTGGTGTAGGCAAGACCATCTTTAACAATATTGCAAAGCACTTCAAGGGCAGGATCTACCCTGTCACGCCGTCGAACCCGACGGTAGGTGGTCTGACCGCGTACAAGAGCGTGCTGGACATTCCGGAAAATGTGGATCTCGCTGTGGTCGCAGCCCCGAGCAGGTTTACTCCGGCGGTTATGGAAGAAGTGGGCAAAAAGGGGATCAAGGGTGCCATCATTGTCTCTGCTGGCTTTAAGGAAGTTGACGAGGCGGGTGCCAAACTGGAAAAGGAAGTGGGTGATATCGCCAAGAAATATGGTATAAGGGTAATCGGACCAAACTGCCTCGGGATCATGAGCCTGTCTCAGGATAACATAATGAATTCTACTTTTCTAAAGGTCACTCCAAAGTATGGTAGCATTGCGCTGGTGTCACAGAGCGGAGCAATCTGCGCAGCAACCGTGGAGGATGCCGAGGCGCAGAACATTGGCTTTTCCAAAGTCATCAGCATGGGCAACAAAGTCGACATGGATGAGAGCGACGTGCTTGAGCTTTTGGCTGAGGATGCTGATACTCGGGTGATTGTGATGTACCTAGAAGACATTCGCAATGCAAGACGCTTTATGGATATTGCAAGAAGGATAACGACAGAGAAGAAAAAGCCTATAATCGTGCTCAAATCGGGCAGAACTGCTGAAGGCGCCAAGGCAGCTGCCTCGCATACTGGTGCATTGGGGGGTTCCGACGCAAACTATGAGGCAGCATTTGCCCAATGCGGAGTCATTCGCGTCGACACCATGGGCGAGCTGTTTGACCTTGCAACTGCATTTTCAAAGCAGCCTCTGCCGAATGGCGGGGTGGTGATCGTTTCAAACGCCGGCGGCCCAGCTATCATTTCTACTGATGCGTGTTCCAGGTATGGATTGGAGATGGCGGACATTTCGTCAATCCGAGACGACATTGCCAAGGTCATTCCACCTTACGGCTCTCCGAGGAACCCCGTGGACATTGTGGGCGATGCCGATTTTATCAGGTTTGAGAACGTGCTGAACCTCGTTCTTTCTCACAAGAATGTCGGCTCGGTGGTGACAATGTGCACGCCCTCCGCCACGCTGAATTATGATGACTTGGCCAGGGTGCTCGTAAAGATGTCCAAGAAATTCCCAGACAAGACAATACTGGCGTCACTCATGGGCCTTGCAGAAGGTGTGGAGAATAGGGTGATAATGTCTGAAGGTGGCGTGCCCTACTACTTGTATTCAGAGCCGGCAATTAGGACACTAAAAGCAATGTATGATTTCAAGAAGTGGGTTGATACATCTGCTACAAAGGCTCCAACGCTGCAGTTTGACAAGGACAAGGACAAGGTCAAATCCATTTTTGAAAATGTAAAGAGGCAAGGACGAAACAACCTACTTGAAGAGGAAGGCTACGAAGTGCTTAGGGCTTACGGCTTTCCGACTCCAAAGAGTATACTCGGCGCGACAGAGGAGGAGTGCATCAAGGCTGCCGCGGAGATAGGCTATCCTGTCGTCATGAAGATTGCATCACCTGACATCATCCACAAGTCTGACGCTGGTGGAGTCAAGGTGGGGGTCAAGAACGACGACGAGCTGCGGGCCGCATTCAAATCCATAATAGATGGTGCCAAGAAGTACAAGGCCGATGCCCAGATAAAGGGCGTGCTTGTACAGGAGATGGTCACGGGAGCAAAGGAGACGATCCTCGGTGCAAGTCAGGATCCAACGTTTGGGCCAGTGATAATGTTCGGTCTTGGTGGCATCTATGTCGAAGTGCTCAAAGACGTGGTGTTCCGTATCGCACCAATCGATGAGCGCGAAGCCACTAACATGGTAGAGTCAATCAAAACAATCAAGTTGTTAAAGGGAGTCAGGGGCGAAAAGCCTTCTGACTTGAAGGCAATTGCAGATTCGCTGCAGAGGTTGTCACAGCTGGTGGTCGACTTTCCAGAGATAAAAGAGTTTGATATCAATCCGCTGCTTGTGCTCGAAGAAGGCAAGGGCGCACGCGTGGTAGATGCCAGAATAATCCTGAAATAAAGAAGAGATCTGTCAGAGCCTGCTTCCGCACTCCGCGCAGAATGCCGAGCCTGCTTCGTTCTGGTAGCCACATGCGTGGCACCTTCCACCACTTGATGTCTGCAACGGACCTTCAGACTTTAGAAGGACAATATCTCCTATCTTTGAAACACCATCCCATGGGATCTGCTTACCGCCAATCCTGAGCACGATCTTGGCGGTTCCTGCTTCTCTTTGCAATCCGACTTCTTCTACCTTGCCTATAAGCAACGCATCGCTATCATAAGCAGCCATTCCAATAATTGATTGCAGGCTGACAAAGCCACTGTGGGTCTGTGGAGCAGTCGTCGGAGCGACAGCGATATCTGGAGTGGTAGTTGCGGATTCTGTTGTTGTTTCTGCCCCCGGCACTTCTGCAACCTGCGGTTGCTGTTGCTGCGCCGGCGCGTCAAACTTGCGGTACTGGGCTATGGTGGAGCTGCATGTCTTGCACTTGTATTCACCCTTTTCGACTAAAGTGACGCCTTCTCCAAGCTCCTCTTTTGGATTCTCGTACTGGATCGCTGGTGCCCCTTCATACTCTTTTTCGCATTTGTTACAATAGTATTTTACAAATCTGTCGTCTTCTAGCCTTCCTATGCCTGCCAGAAACAGCTCCGGTCCTCCGAGGTTGCCTCTCTTTTGCTCCTCATCAGTTACTCTTGCAATTGCATAGCCGCCGGAGCCGCGCAGCTTCTTTTGCCCCATGTCTTCAGCCATCATATGATGTGCCTAGTCATTCCGTTGCAAGTTATTTAAATCATGTCAAACTGCCACCTCTCTCGCCACCGTCAGTTGCACGTCCTAAATGCGCGACCTTGGCCAAAGTTTTCCTCATCGTATTCTTGTAAAGATTAACGATGGAAAAAGATTATGAAACTATTTACTGATTATCAAGTCTGTTCAACCAAAAATCCTCCAATAGAGATCGGCCTCTGTGATTGTTGATTAATATATTACGGCACATCCAAATGGCTTGCCCGTGAACTCGGTCGCTATCTTGCTGTACAGAAACCTGGTGGCATCAATTGACAAGGTGTTTCTCATCTGGCAGGTAGTCTTCCCAATTATCTACATCTTTGTCGCAGGATACGCCTATTCTGCCCTGCTTGGTGGTGGGGGAATCTCTATGGGCACTGCAAGCGTCACATATCCTGCATTCCTGACGGCTGGCATGATCGGCTTTAACATGATGAACAGCAGCACGATTGCCGGCAGTATAGTGTGGAACGACAGGCGAAACGGCATGTTCCAGCAGATATTGGTGATGCCATTTGCAAGAATGGAGTATGTGGCAGGTAGCATCATTACCATAATGCTTATGGGGCTTGCAAGCGCCGGCCTCATTCTAATCGCCGGTTCGCCCACCCTTGTTGGAGTCGCTATGCCCACGTTGGTTGGCTCTCTGTATGTACTATATGCTCTCATAACCGGCGCGATATTCTTTGGATCCATTGCAATAATAATATCTACTAGTTTGAGGAGCAACGAGGGCTTTAATGTCATAGTCAACAGTGTGTTCTTGTTCTTTTCATTCGTCAGCACTGCGTTCTATCCTGCGCAAGGCGTGCCTGATGGACTACGTGCTGCATTTTATGTCAACCCGCTCACCTACATCGTAGACGTTACGAGGGCCGGCATCTTTAACCAGCTCGACTCTTTTGTCAACATCGAATTGGGTGTAATTGCGGCTTTTACCACGGCGGCTTTCCTGCTTGCTACGCTCTCGATGATTAGGATGAAAGTCTAGACCTGCTGCCTGCCGATTACCGAGAGGAAGACTTCTTCAAGTGTTGGCGGGTTGATGGATACATTCTCTATATGAATTGAATTCCTGGACAAAAGCGCGATTATTTTTACTAGCATTTCCTGCGCATCGGTCGAGCTTATCCTTATCGTATCTGTTGCTGGCGTCTCCACAAGGGAGCCATCAGCTATTTCATGTCTGATCGCTGGCATGATTGACTGTGCAGCTGAATCCTTTAGCTTTATCTCTACCGACTTTACTCCCCCGTACTTTTGCTTCAATCCTGCTGGCGTATCAGTCGCAATTATCTTGCCGTGATTAATGATCGCAATCTCGTCGCACAGGTATTCTGCCTCCTCCATGATGTGTGTGGTAAAGAATACTGTTAATCCTCCCTGCACGTGCTTCTTCACATAATCCAGTAAAGTGCGCCTTGCGGCCGGGTCAAGCCCTACAGTAGGCTCGTCGAGAAACAGCAGGTCCATGTCATGCATAAACTCCCTTGCCACCTGAACGCGCCTGCGCTGGCCGATCGACAGCTCGTCGTTCTTCATGTTCTTGAACGACTCTAGGTCAAATTTTTCCAAAAGCTCCCTAGCTCTGTCACGCCTCTTTTCAGGCGGCACTCCCCACATTAGACCATACAGCTCTAGAGCCTTCTCTACAGTCAGGTTCGCTTCAAAGCTCGGCTCCTGGAGGACTACCCCTATCTTCTTTTTTATCTCACGCTGATGCTTCACAATATCTTTGCCAAATATCTGGACTGAGCCAGAAGTGGGGTGTATGAGAGTTGTAAGCACTCTCATGGTTGTTGTCTTGCCGGCGCCGTTTGGCCCAAGGAACCCAAACACTTTGCCATATTCCACGTCAAATGAAATGCCATCGACTGCATGCACCTGCCCGTAGCTCTTGCGCAGGTTTGAAACGTGGATGCAAGGCTTCTCCATATGAAAGGTCAGAGACTCGTGCTCTATTTTTGCATTGTCAAAACTCAGAGGCGGCACGAGCGACTACTTCTGAAAGCGAAGGGTGGATGTGGATTGTCCGAGCAAGACTGTGTATGTCGGCTCCAAGCTTCATTGCTATCAATACTTCGTGGATGAGAATTGATGCGTGAGTTCCAATAATATGGCAGCCAAGTATCCTGCCCTCCTTTGACGCAAGCAGCTTGACAAACCCATTCCTGTCCTCTATCGCCTCACCCATCGCCGTTTTAATGTACGGATGGGTGGCTTTTGTGTAGTCGATCTTTCTTGCCCTTAGCTGCTGCTCTGTGTAGCCGGCCCCTGCGATCTGGGGTGAGCTGAAAATTGCATGGGGCATGGCTGTATAGTCTACAGGGATTTTCCGCTTGTTTTGCATCATGTTATAGTATGCATACTGGGCCTCGTGATTGGCGGCGTGCTTGAAAAGGTAGCGCCCTATTGCATCTCCTAGTGCAAAGATCCCCTTGACGTTTGTCTCAAGGTATTCGTCAACTATAATAAAGCCGTTGCTATCTGTTTTCACTCCTGTCTTTTCCAGATCAAGCGTATCAGAGTTTGGAATTCTGCCGGTTGCGACCAAGAGCTGGTCTGACTGTATCTCAATTCCTTTGCCCGCGTGATTCCTAGCGACAATGGTAAAAGTATCACCGCTCCTGCTCACCGATTCGGTATCGTATCCCAAGTAAACATTGTATTTTTTTGAAAAGATTTCGGTGAACTTGCTTGCAATTTCTTCGTCTTCATTTGGCACAAGCACATCATGCCGCTGGACGATGTTTATCGCTGTACCAAGCGAGCCGAAAAAGTGCGCCAGCTCTGCCGCAATGTATCCGCCGCCGATTATGGTCAGAACTCGCGGCTGCTTCTTGAGCCTGAGCGCTTCGTCGCTTGTCAAAAAGCCCGTTCCTTCAAGACCTCTTATCTTGGGTATTGCTGGCCGTGTCCCTGATGCTATCAGGATCTTGTCCGCTCTGATGGTTTCGCCTCCTACCGATAACATCTTTTCGCCTATGAAGCTGCATTTTGCCGGAAACAACTTTGGATTGTCAATTTCAGAAAATGCTTCCCTTATCCCGTCCGAATCTGAATCTATGATGTGGTTCGTCCTGCTGACTATTCTCTCAAAATCTATGGAAAATCCACTATTGACATTGATACCAAACTGAGCCGCGTTCTTGATCGTCTCTGCAACGTCTGCACTGTGTATCAACAGCTTCGACGGTATGCAACCGCGGTTGAGGCACGTGCCGCCCATTCTATCCTTTTCGACAATCGCGACACGCAGGCCCGTCTGCGCTGCAGAGTTTGCCACATCTAGGCCAGTGCCACTCCCGATGACTATGAGGTCGAATTCCTGCATAAACCCCTATCTCTGATATTTCAGATAAGTGTGATGGTTATGTTGCGTCTTTATCAAAGATATATTAGCAAGTAACTGGTAATGCTCTTTTCATAAGCGGAGGCTTGGAGAAAAAGCTTGTCATCGTCACCGTCCCATGATTTCAAGGGGATGCTGGAAATAATGCTCAGCCAAAGGCCCGAGCTCACCCCCGAACAGGTAAGGGACATGATAGACGAGAAAAAGCGCAAGGTGGGTGCAGGCTACCTTACCGATCAGGGTGCTCTGTTTCTGGTCGCTGCCGACCTTGGAATATCATTTGAAAATGTGCCAAAGACTCAATCAGGCCTCAAGGACATTTACATCGGAGCAAAAGAAGTTACAGTCGTAGGCAGGATAATGAACGTCTATCCTGTGCACACTTTTACAAAGAGGGATAGCAATGAGCAGGCGGTAACCCGGACACTTGTAGTCTACGACAAGGATGCAAGGGTAAAGGTGAAACTATGGGACAAGCAAGTCGCGGTGCCCGACGAGATGGGTCTGCGCGCGGGCGACATTATCAAGATAATCAAGGGCTATGTGAGGGCGGGACTCGACGGCAAGCCAGTGATCAACTTGGGTAGCTATAGCGCAATAGAGGCTGTACAGGACGACCCATCAATTCCAAACATAGAGTCGCTTGAAACTACGATCGACGCTGTCAACGAGCCTCAGGATAGCGCCGTTATTGCCGGCATCATTGCAAGCAATCCACGGATCAGCGAGTTTGTCAATCTCCGGGGTGAGATCAGTAAGTCACTTCAGCTACAGATATCAAACGACTCTAGCAGTCGCACTCTCCGCGCTGTGATCTGGAATGTTGACGAAACAAGACTGCCAAAGGTCTTCAAACCCGGCGCCAAGGTGCGCATGATAGGTGTGCGCGTAAAGCAAGGTAACCCGCAGTACGGCAATGGAGACTTTGAGATACACGGAGACGAAGGCACAATACTACAGTTCTTTGAAACACAGGAAGATGTAGAGGTCATGCCCCTGAGGATTCTTTCTGTAGGTGAGGAAACCGGCAGGGGCAGCTTTCTCTGTCTTGCAGTCGACAGGGCAGGAAGATCTCTTATTTTGACAGTCGATAACTCTCTTACCAGCTCTGATCTGATGAGTCCAGGTACAATGATCGAGTGTGTTCCTTCCAGAATTTTCGGCAATTCGGTCGTGCTGTCAAAGGATGATTCCTACATCAGGATTACAGACGACGACAAGTCCTTCCCAAAACTGGAAAAATTTGAGAAAAAGATCAAGGACATCCCGGCATCACAAGACCCTTGTATTGTTGAAGCCATTGTATTGCAGGCTCCTGAGACTGCAGAAGTCAACACAAAGACCGGCGAAACAGTGTCCGTTACGTCGACTTTGCTGGGCGACGACACTGGTGAAATCAGGCTGGTTGGCTGGCGCAATCAAAGCGCTGGAGTCAACAAACTAAACGTTGGCGACAGGATCAAACTCGCAGGGGTTACTGCAGCCACTGGCCGCGAAGGTAAAGTTGAGCTGACGCTCCGACCTTATTCATCTGTAACAAAGTTAAGCTAAATTAGCCGCAGGATGTCTTTTCGTGATATTGGTTAGAGGGAGATCAGCGAGGGAGCGAATCGCGCAGCAGGCAAGCGAACTGAAAGCTATGGTTCGCAACCACTCTTCTAGAACTGACGAAAACTTCAAAGTCGGAGTTGAAATCGAGATTTGCTTGATAGATGCTAATGGCAAACCTGTCAATGCCAAACCTGCGATCGAGCGGCTACAAAAGTACCATGATGTAGACTATGAGTACGGCAAATGCCAGATGGAATACAAGACTGAACCTGTCTCCTTTGACAGGCTAATCCGTCTCAATTCGCAGTTTGAGGAGTTTATAGAACATCTTGACATGGTCGTAAACAAAGTATACAGACGCGATGTCATTCCTGTATTCCTTGGGGCAAACCCTTCTCCCTATGTGCTGAAAGACGGCCTGATAACGAAAAAACCACGCTACCTGCAGCTTGCAAAGTGGCAGAAAAAGATGCATGATGTCGAGATCGATGGACAAAAGATCAAGGCGCTCCATGCTGCTGCGGCAATACAGGGCTTTCATCTCCACCTACAAGGCAAAAACCCCAAGTTTACTGCTCAGATGTTCAACCACATTTTGAACCTGATTCCCGCTGCCATACTTCTTGGCGCCAACAGCAGGCTCTTTGCCGGCAGGGTGTACTCGATGCATGAACCTCGGCTCTACCTGTACGACCAGACCGAGCAGCAAAACTCGGGCTTTCCCGGCATACCAAGATACCTTGACGGCGTCGAAGACTACATTGACTATATCGCATCGAGAAAACCCGTGATTGCCAGGGATTATTTCGGGCTTGTAAAGGAGAGACACGACGACGCCCGCATCCGTTTGAACACTGGCTTTTACCGCGTAGAGACGAGGGTCATGTCAGTCCAGCCCACGCCGAGGACGATGATGGCGCTCATCGAGTTCTTCGCGGGCTACCTTCACCGGGCCATCCATGATGAGAGGGAACTTCGGCCGCTGGCGTCCATAAGGGAGGAGCGCCAGGCAGTAGTGAGGTCGGGCTTTAACGCCAAGACACACTTTAACATCGTTGAAACGGTTAGGAACCAACTCGATTATGCTAGGAAGGGTCTTGCAGATCTTGGTACAAAACCTGACTTTTTGAACATCCTTGAAAAGAGACTTGAGAACAGGACGACGGCAGGCGAATACGTTGCAAAACTGTGGCAATCAAAATTCAATGGCGACGTGGATCGCACACTGCAGGAAGTGGCGTGGTATGTCTGGCAAAAGTCAAAGATCAATAGCCCTTTCATGTAGATATTCTTCATGCAATACACAACTGACATCTTCTCAGCCCTGAAGGGTTTTGAGGCTCCTGACTGCCCACTTGGTCCCTGTCTACCATCACGAAGGTTCTGGCTTGTGTCAGCTGCAACTCCTTATTCAGACAGTGTCTCTGCACTTCAGTGGAGTTTCTTCTCCACCCGGTCATCTTCAGTACTTGCTCTGTCGCTGTACTATAGGCGACCGCTTGACTCTGCATTGCACAGCACTAATTCCCTGACAAGCCTCTCTCGCTTTCAGGTTCGCCATCTCAGTAGCCTAGCTGAATGGCTGGTTGTCATCACTATCTGCAGTACCTGGAATATGTGATGGCGATTCATCACCTGCCGCAAATGGCTAAGGCCTTCTCACCCCTACACCGTAATCTGCATTCTTTTTCACTGGTCATATTCATGGGATCTTGCAGTAGTATATGTTGAAACAGAGTTGACACCTGGGATTTTGTACTGGCATTTTTTCTATCTTGATCGACCAGCCTCAAACTTTCACAGTGGACTCTTTTTCATACAACATGGCAGGTTTCTTATCAACTACTGAGTATCTGGACTAGTCCGCCCAAAAGCCCCTAGTGATAACGTACTGCCTTTCCGCTTCGTAAATGCTCTTATACGTCTGTTCTTCGTCAATGTAATTGCGTAGGATTCTTGCAGCGGTGTCAGCGCCGACGCCATGACCTGACAAGACAACGATCGCCTTCTTGCCAAAGTTGTTGACAAGCGACGCTACCTTCCATGCTCGCTCAAACTTGCGGTTCTGTTCTGGCGTGAGCTTGCCACCCGATAGCCTTGTACGGATTATTCTGGACATGTCGTCGTCTGACCAGAAAGTCACCGTTATGAGGCGGGATCTGCAATATGGGCACGAGATCTCTTCTGGTACATCCTTTGTCTCCATCACCCGTTCCCACTTGCCGCATCTGATGCACACCAGGCGGTGCTTTGTCTTTTCCAACCGTTCCTTTACAAGTTCTATAACGCCTCTTTCAACACTGAGCGGCATTGCACCGGCCATCTTACCTGAATGCTCAACTATCGTCTTTGCAAGGTCAGAAAATTCGCGTACTTCAAGCCAATGAATCTTGATTTTTTTCTCCTTGATTTCATCAAGCACCTGCTGCGTCTGTCCTACGTCATACTTGTCGTGCACCAGCTCCCTTATCGATTCGGCGCTAATCGGCGTTTTCGAATATCTGTCGTAAATCATGCGCGCAACTTTCTTGTCATAGATTGCTTCCTTGCTTATCATACCAAAGCGCTTGGCAACGGTCCAGACCTTCCAGTTAATATTATGCGTGCCAGTCAAGGCCGCGATTATCACCGGCTCAAGATCGTAAACATCATTCAATGCAGCTTCAAGCCTTCCCTGTACTATCCTTGCGCTTGAGGTAAGCATTATCCGGTAGGCATCCGATCTGGATTCAACGACGTAACCAAGCTGAGATGACAAGATCGTTGACAACAGTGATGCTATTGTGTTGTTTACCTTTGAGCCAAACACTGCATGAATTACGAGCATGTTGCGAGCGATATTGCTTTCAACAACAATGTTCTTTGAATCCGGGATTACATTCAGCGCCTTCTTTGTGTCTTCTATTATCTTCGTGGACAACTTGATATGCCCGCTTGCTGCCTGACTGCGTATTTCTCCAACTTCTTCAGCTGTCTTGTAGTCAACGGGTATCATTTCTCCGACCCAGTACGGGATATTGATGGCTGCCCCGCGCAAGGGCTCGACGTTGATTACAAGCCTGCCTTCGTCCACAGAGAGCACGCGCCACTGTGTTCCCTTGAGCACAAAGACGTTCCCCTTTTCGCCATAATCGCCGACAAACTGCTGGTCAAGCGTTCCTATCCTTCGTTTGCTAATCGAGTCAATGACCTCAACTTTCAATACATGCGGAATCATGGAAAGGTTTTCAAAATAATACTTGTACGCCTTTATCCTTCGGACGTATGTGCGGTTTTCCCTATCGTATTTTATGATGTTATGGCTTGCTAGAATGTCAAGACAACTCTCTACATCAAACAGACTTGTGTTGCGGAATGGATATGCACGCGTGACTAGGTCGTGCGCACAATCTACCCTTATAGGGTCACGAGTCTGCATTGCAAGCCCTACAAGGTGATGGGCCATTGCGTCCAGTGCGCCTTCGTGCATCTTTTGCTCCTCTATCGAGCCCTTTTTCATCCTTCGTATGATGGCAAGTGCCTCGATTTCATCGTCGGGATTGTTGACAACCACGAGCCCCTTGGCAAAAGTCCTCTGGGAATGCCTGCTCCTGCCGATTCTCTGCATGAGCTTTGACACCTGCCTGGGTGATCCATAATGAACAACGAGATCGACGGAGCCAATGTCAAGACCAAGTTCAAGCGAGCTGGTACAGACCACTATGCCCGCCTCACCAGAGCGCAACGTATGCTCTGTTTCTTCTCGCATTTCCTTGGAGAGTGAACCGTGGTGAACGTCCACCTTGATCTCGTCTTGGTTTTTCAGTATTGTGCCAAGGTACTCTGCCTCGTCACGAGTGTTTGTAAACAGCAGGACCGACCCTTCCACCTTTTCATTCTTTACATATTCTAGAATGAAATGTGCAACATTGTTGAGTGAGCCTTTGACGAAACGGACGTCAATGTCATAGCCCCGGCTGGTTGTGTCTACTAGCACTGCACTCCGCCTGTCTGTCCCCGAAACAAACTGTGCAGCCTGCTTCAAATTGCCTATGGTAGCTGAAAGTCCAATCCTTGCGACATTGTGTGTTGATGCAGCTTGCAGGCGCTCAAGACTCAGAGACAGATGCGCACCTCTCTCATTTGCCACGAGCTCGTGTACTTCGTCAACAATGACCCACTGCAATCCCTTCAGGGCTGCGAGCATCTTTTCGCTCGTGAGTACTACTGCAAGCGACTCGGGTGTTGTGATTAGAACGTCGGGCGGGTCTTCGACTATTTTCTTTCTTGCCGCGGCAGTTGTATCCCCGTGGCGGATCTCTACCCGCAGACCCTCAGACTGCGCATAGCGCACCACCCTTCTCAAGACATCGTTGTTGAGCGCCCGGAGAGGTGTGATGTATATTGCCCTTATATTGCCGGGACTCTTTTGGTGTGCAAGCATCGTGAAAACTGGCAAAACAGCTGCTTCGGTCTTGCCTGATCCTGTGGGGGCTACAAGCAGACAGTTTACCTTTCTGGCGATGACTGGAAGAGCCTTGTACTGAATGGTGGTTAGGGATGTAAAGCCTTCTTTACGGAATTTTTCAATAACAAGCTGCTCTTCAGCGTGGTCACTTTTCAGTGTCTGCAGCTGTCCTGGATTGATGCTGCTGCTCTCGTTTTTGCTTCTGAGCTGATCTTTCATAAACCATTACTGCAAACAGGCCGGCGATAAACAGCCCAACTGCAACAAGTGCGTAGCTGTCAAAGTTCGCAATTTCTCCTGCCATTTGCTGATAGTCAATATATGTCAAATAAATATATATCCTTGCACCACGCGCTCTGCAGTTTTTCTCCCCCTTGAGAACAAGCTAGGGTGTGACGACAACGAAGAGAAATTGTTCGTCCTGCCAGAGCGTGACTCCCGCACGTGTAGCAGGAACGACAATGTGTATGTTCGTCCGTATAGGGATACGAAAGTAGGTCTGGTCTTCGACTTGTAACTGAATATCACATACAATGCTAAAAGCCTGGTGGATCTATCGTCTAGCTGGAAACTCTAGCCTGCTTCTTCCATGTCCTGCTTGGTCGGGCGTTGTGGCCACTTTGAGTCAGCCAGCTGCTTCAACTTTTGGCTGCGGGCCATGATGAAAATAATAATGCCCATCAAGAATATGGTTACTGCGAGCACCAACAGGCCGATAACCAGAAATTCCAAGGTGGATGCAGTAGTATCCGGCAACATTCTATTTAGCAGGTTTTGCAAAAGGCAATGGCAAACCCATCTGAGGACTAGGTGTAGGTTATATCTATTTATGAGGAGTCGCTCGCAAAAATATGCGCCATGCGTCAAAGGACGTTAGTCGTTGCAGGCTTGGCTGCCGTTGGAGTGGCCATTGCAATAGCCGTGCCAATGGCGATACTGGCCATGCAGGGCTCGCATGAGCTGAGATTCGAGTATGTCAAGTCTGGCGGCATCGCAGGCATCACTGACAGGCTTGCTTTTGATTCGGGAAACGGCACAACAATCTCTTTCTATCAAAGCACCATAAACACTGTTGAAGAGAGGCGACTGTCTGATTCGCAGGTACAGAAACTAAGGCAGACAATAGCAGGTAGCGGCTTCTTTAGCTTTGACCACACTTACTTGCCAAGGCAAGGTCCGGCAGACTATTTCTCTTACACGCTTAACATTACAATGGACGGCAGGACTCATTCAGTGTCTTGGGTTGACGGCTTTGCTACAGCAGAACCAGTTCCAGAAGGCTTGAAGGATATTGTGAGCGAAATGGAGCAGGCATTCTCTAATGCGCAGCAGCTTTGAATATAATGTGTTATTGGTGGTTATCCGACCGCGCAGATTGCCTGCTTTTTGTTGACACTCTCTGAGCAGTCACGCTCGTGATTATTCTGCTGCCATTTTTTTTCACAGGGCTGGCATACTCATTTTTTGCCTCACCGTTTCTCTGCAACCCTCTCTGTCATTTTGGTCTCAGATGAGAACCCCGTTCAGGTTCTACTTGAAACATTCAACCCAGATCTTGCTTTCACTGATATGTCCAAGATTGAACATGACCTCTGAGCTGATAGTAAGTTTGCAGGCATAGGCAAGCTAGATTGTTCCAATGTGCCGCCAACTCGTCCGTCGACAGCTTGTGTCGTGACAGAACGCAACATGGGTCCCTGCAGTCATCAGAGTCTCGCTGCTGTTGCCCGACGCTATTGGAAGGCACCTTGAACAATCGAGATGGGAGATTCTTCAGCACTGTATGAGCGCGAATGTACACCTTATTTTCCAGTAACGTGCACAACTAGCCGGCGCCCAGAATATTTTCCTTGGACAGAGCCTTGTCGAGCTGCTCCTTTGTCATCAGCTTTTTCTCTAGCACTAGCGCGCGGATGCTCTTGTTGGTCTTGAGCGACTCTTTGTAGATCTCAGCGGCTTTGAGATATCCTATGTATGGGTTGAGCAGCGTAACAAGGACAGGGCTCTTTTCGATGTATGATGCAAGCTTCTCTTTGTTTGCCTCTATCCCGTCTATCATGTTAGCCGCAAATACCGGCAGGAAATTCTTTAGCATGTCAGTCGAGTCTAGCACACATTTTAGCATGCCGGGCAACATCACGTTCAGCTCGAACTGTCCAGCCTGAGCGGCCATCGCCACCGAAACATCGTTTCCAATCACGTTAAAGCACACCATGTTGAGGCACTCGGCAAGGGACGGGTTAACCTTGCCTGGCATTATCGACGAGCCGGCATGCACTGCAGGTATCAGGATCTCGGCAAGCCCTGCTGTTGGACCTGACGCCATGAGTCGGATGTCATTTGCCATTTTTGAAAGCTCGACTGCAAGGTTGCGGAGAGCCGACGAACAAGCAGCTACATCGTATTTGCTCTGGAGAGAGTAAAACATATTGGGTGATGGTTTTAACCGGAGTCCAGAAATTTTTGACAGATTCCTTATCGCAAGCTGGCGGTACCCTTTTGGGGTATTGGCGCCAGTACCCACAGCTGTTCCTCCGAGGCCCACATAACTTAGACCTGCCATTGCCTGGACCAGCATCGCCCTTGCCTGCTTGAGCGAGTAGACATATTGCTCGAATTCTGCTCCTAGCGTGACTGGTATAGCATCCATGAGGTGAGTTCTGCCAATCTTGACGACGTCTGAGAATTGCCTCGCCTTCCTTTGCAGCGATGCTATCAACTTGTCAAGTGACGCGACCGTCTCCTTCATATTCAATAGAATTGCGACGTGCATCGCAGTCGGGAATGTGTCGTTGCTTGACTGGGACATATTTACATGGTCGTTTGGGCTCAGAATGTCGTATCTCCCCTTCTTCTCGCCCAATATCTCTAAAGCCCTGTTTGCAATCACTTCATTGCTGTTCATATTAAACGCAGTGCCTGCACCAGAGTTGATCGCTTCAACCACAAACTGGTCTAGAAGCTTCCCCGCAAGAATTTCGTCACACGCTTTCACTATTGCTCGCGCCTTTTCTGCGTCAAGCACCTTGAGATCTTTATTTGCAAGTGCAGCAGAGCGCTTGATCATGACATACGCTCGTACCAGATTGATGTGAGCTCTTTGTCCTGTAACCTTGTACTGGTTGATTGCACGCGCAGTAAACGGACCATAGTATGCTGTAGATGGTACCTTGATCTTGCCAAGCGAATCTGTATCGATTCTGAACGACATTGCCGGATGGCACTAGTGAGGCGGCCGTAATAAATTAATCGACAGCCTCTGATGACATATCGTGTTATATTATTATCTTGCCAATAGCCATTTGTTCTATCTTTGCAGCATCATCGTTGGACAGTCTAGCTCCGTGGAGTGCAAGTGGGTTCTGATTCGAAGCAGGCGTGTTGTGCACTGGCACTGGAGGTACAAAGCGCGTCAGCATTGAAAACACTATCTTGCCGTACCAGTTGTTTTCAATACACAGCTTTTTCTCTTCTCCCTCCTTCATTTCATCCAATTCTACAAACCTGTCAATAATGCCAGAACCAAGAATCATGTCTTTTTTCACAAACAACACTACCATGCCATGCGACCAACCGCGGCTGATGTTGACGTAAAAAGTGTGCTTACTAAACAGCTGTCTTTCAAGCTCGTCTCTCTGTATCTTCAGAATGTAGCTTGAAGGTTGCTCGGACACCTGGGCATCTGGGCTCACGTAATTATAAAATCATTTTTCTTTCCATATTATTATGCCCTGCATTTGCGATAGCCAAACACTGGATGGAAGCCATTTCAATCCATGTGACCTTGTTTTCGGTTTCGCTAACTCCAAGCAGCTTTCTGGTAGTTACTCATACGGACGGCGACATCAACCTTGTTTGAAATAACTTTAGTCGCATCAAGTTCGGGAGAGGAAGGAAAATGCGACTACTTGTGCACGCTGCATCCACAGATCGCTGAAAGGATAGTGATAAACTGAGCAAGAATCGAATCCCTGTCCTCTTCCATCATCTTTCACTCCTTTATTCTCTTCTAGTCGTTCTAGACTTGCTCCTCTTTTCTTTCGTACCTCTTCCTACTACAAGGATAATATTATATTACTACTGGATTTTTCAAGCCATATGCAAGTCAGCGGCAAGGTGCTCGTCTGCGACTCTATTGACCAGACAGGAATAGACAGCATGAAGCGAGCAGGGCTTAACGTCGACTACAAACCCGAAATAAAGCCGGCAGAGTTAGTTTCTTCTGTCAAGGATTATGATGTCATCGTTGTAAGGAGTAGAACCAAGGTTACAAAGGAGGTCGTCGATGCGGCCGCAAACGCCAAGATAATTGCTCGCGTCGGAGTGGGTTTGGATAATGTGGATGTGAAGGCTGCAGAGGCAAGAAAGATCAAAGTTATCAATGCACCTGAAGCAGCATCTGTCGCTGTGGCCGAGCTCGCTATCGGGCTCATGATTTCGCTTGCAAGGAGCATACCAAGGGCCGATGCAGAGGGCAAACGTGGCAACTGGATCAAGAAGGAACTGATGGGCACGCAACTTTCGGGCAAGTATCTCGGCATAGTGGGCGTAGGCAACATTGGTAGGAATGTCGGCAGGATGGCCAAGGCTCTCAGGATGAATCTGATAGGCTATGATCCTTATCCGATAAACCGGGAATTCATTTCAGAGACTGGCATGATAGTAACTGACCTTAACACGCTTTTGGAAAGCGCAGACTTTGTCACCTGCCACGTGCCAGCCACTCCAGAGACAAGACACATGTTTAACGCCGAGCGTTTTGCGAAGATGAAGCCGACAGCCTACCTGGTCAATACTTCAAGGGGAGAGATAATAGACGAAAATGCTCTCTATGAGGCGCTGAAGAATGGTACGATTGCAGGTGCAGCCCTGGACGTTTTTGAAGTCGAGCCGCCTACCAATAAGCAATTGCTTAGCCTTGCAAATCTGATTTGCACACCACACATTGGAGCGCAGACAAAGGAGGCACAGGAGCTTGCGTCCACAGTCATTGCAGAAAAGGTAATCCAGATCCTGCGCGGCGTAATATAGATTATAAAAGGGTGGCAGGCAGGAGAGGGTTAGTATGCACAGCTATATGACCCAGACATGGCTTCGGATGTGGAAGGAAAACTCTGACGAGCTCAAGTCAAAGGCAATAGCTTGGAGGACAGAGCCAACCATCCACCGGATAGAGAAGCCAAGCAGGCTCGACAGGGCCAGACGGCTGGGTTACAAGGCAAAGCAAGGCATCGTCGTAGTCCGAGCCCGTGTGGGCAGGGGCGGCATGCGCAAGCAGCGTCCTGTGGCCGGAAGGAGGCCAAAGCACATCGGCGTCGTGCACATTAAACAGGGAATTAGCATGCGCAAGGTAGCAGAGCGCAGGGTGAACGAGAAATTCCCTAACCTAGAAGTGCTCGGCTCATACTATCTACACAAGGATGGTATGAACATCTGGTATGAAGTGATTCTGGCCGACCCATCACACCCCGCGATTTCAAAAGACCGAGAAATGCGCGGCAAGCTCAAAGCATTTGCAAAGTAGCAGCTCTGGCTCAGCTGGTTTTTTTCACTACTTCTCTATGTTTTCTTAATTCATGAATTGTTGTTATTATGAGCGCCAGCTGCAGAATGTAACCACCAATTATCAGTAGCACCGCGTTGAATGGTTTTGAGAATGTAGTCATTATCTGAACATGTGGTGGCGCAAGCGAGTTTCCAATCATCACTATTATTGCTAGGGGAATGCACGCATAGAAGGCCTTTCGGAATCCCTTGTAGGTAAGAACCGCCAGGGCAATGAAGGATAGTTCCAACGCGATCGCCCTATCGATAAACTGCGGGTCCCCAAATGGTATTGCAATCGCACCTACCACGCTGATTGCTGCAAGTACTGCCACCAGAGGGCTGAAAGGCATCACCTGTCTTTTTTTACCTGAATTTTCAATTAAATCTTTTCACAATGTAACTATTAATAACGAGCGAAGTACTCTCACGATGTATGAAGGCTGCACGCATAATCAAGACAAAGGAGCCGCTTGAGATCAAAGACCTCGATGTTCCAAAACCAAAGAACGATCAAGTCCTTGTAAGGGTTCAAAGCGCGGGCGTATGTCATAGTGATCTGCATCTGTGGGAAGGCGGTTATGCCGGTCCGCAGGGCGTTTTCATGAAGGTTGAAGACCGGGGAGTAAAGTTTCCGCTTACTCCGGGCCACGAAGTCGCTGGCACGATTGAAGAGATGGGCGAATCTGTCACCGGCTTTTCCAAGGGCGATAAGGTTCTTGTTTATCCATGGATCGGCGAGGGCACATGTCCTGCGTGCAGATTAGGGGAAGAGAACATCTGTGATGCTCCACGCAGCCTAGGCGTGTACCAAGATGGTGGCTATTCTGAATTTGTACTTGTGCCAAGCCACAAATACCTTGTAAAGTTGCACGGGCTTGACCCCGACTCTACCGCAGCTCTTGCATGTTCTGGACTCACTGCGTATACTGCAGTCAAGAAGGCGCAGTCTCAGCCTGGCGATACTCTTGTAATAGTGGGTGCAGGCGGCCTAGGGCTCATGGCCGTCCAGATCGCAAAGGCGATCAGCAACGCAAGGATTGCAATCGTGGACATTGACGACAAAAAGCTGGCAGAGGCCAAGAGGCTGGGGGCAGATGAAGTTATCAACTCTGCGGCGGGCGACCCTGTCAAAGGAATCAAGGACATTACAAATAACCTGGGGGCAGAGGCAGTCATAGACTTTGTAAACAATGCCAAGACCGCGCCTAACTCTCTCAACATGCTGAGGAAAAGAGGCAAACTGGTCATGGTTGGGCTGTTTGGCGGTTCGCTCGAGCTGAACCTGCCACTTATCCCGCTACGCGCCTTTACTCTAACCGGCGCCTATACCGGCAAGTATGCCGATCTTGTAGAAATGGTGGAGCTTGCAAGGATGAACAAGATCCAATCTGTTGTGTCAAGAAAGTTCACACTGGATCAGGCAAACCATGCATTGGAAGAGCTGAAGGCGGGAAGAATAATCGGAAGGGCAGTCATCAATCCATAGGCTGCCATTCCTGATGTTGTCCCGTTACTGCCTCCTGACATCGTGGAATGCGTTCCACACCTTCGTGCCGTCGTTTCGCTTGATGTCTTCAAGAACTGGAGCATAGCCCGGACCAGCAGCCTTTTCCAATAGCTTTCTGATTGGCTCCTCGCCCTTGAACATCCAGACCCATTCGTCATACACAACCCTTGGGTCTGAGAAGAGCATTGCAAAGGGGCTGCGGCCAACCTTTTTCATGAAATAGTACTCGGCCATGCTGATAAAGCCGGGACCAAATACCGAGTCACCTGCTTCAATGAATCTTTTCCTGACCGCCTTGTATGTATCAAGCATGGATTCAGTGCTCTCATGCGCTTCCATACCGCTGCAGACACGGCTTTACTATTAACACAGTCGTATGTTTTTTATTTTACATAATTCTAGCACGAGAACGCCTCAGCAATTTCTGAACCTCTTATAAGGTTTAGAAACTGAGATCAACTGTGGCAAAAGAGGACAAGACTAATGATGCTACTTATGAAGAGACTGTAGACCGAACTACCTCTGAATCTCCAACCGGAGTCACGGTTAGAGAAGAGAGGACTATGACAACGACAACCTCGCCGCCGTCCAGCGATGTTGAGAAATACGAGGTCGAATCCGTAGAATCCGTCGAGATTCCCGAGGAAGAGGAATCCGTATCTGCGAGGGCAAGAGAGGCAGGAAGATCACTGAAAGACCTTGTCTATTCTCTTGGCAGAAGGACAAAAGAAGTCACAGAGGAAAAGGCCAAAGAGCTGAAGGCACAGTCAGTCAACGCTGGAGCGACGACGGACGCAAGGGACATCCAGCACTTAGGCAGCAACGTGGAAGGTTTGATCACTGTTTTCGAGGACACTATGACTGAGATACGCAAAGAGCCGTATGAAGAGCAGGAAAAGCTGCTCGTAGGCTACAAGAAGCTCTTGGAAGAGCAGATAAATGTAATCAATGCGAGGCTGGCGATGGCCAAGCGCCTAAAGCCCGGCTCCTGACCTCGTCACCTCCTATTTTGTAAGATTACTATTCGACCAACAGCTTGCTTGTGATGTCCTTTACCATCACGGATTTTATGTTGACGAATTCTTTAATGCCAAATTCTGACAACTCTCTGCCTATGCCTGATTTCTTGATACCGCCAAAAGGAAGGCGCGGGTCTGACTTGACCATTTCGTTAACAGAGACTATTCCGCTTTCTATCTGACGAGCCAGCCTGATTCCTCGGTCAATGTCGGATGTCCAGATACTTGCCCCAAGACCAAATTCCGAGTTGTTGGCCTCTCTTATCGCTTCTTCCTCATTGTTCACGATTATGATTGGGGCAGCAGGTCCAAACACCTCTTCCTTAACCACTTCCATAGTGTGGTTAACATTCGAGATTATTGTTGGCTCGTAAAAGAAACCTTCCCGGTTTACGGACCGCCCGCCGGTCAGCACCTTGCCTCCTTTGGTCCTTGCATCTTCCACCTGCTTGGCAAGTGCTTGTCGCTGATTATCTCTAACAAGAGGGCCTACTGTTGTCTTTGGGTCAAGCGGGTCTCCCAGGACTTCTGCCTGTGTATCTTCCACAAACAGTTTTGTGAATTTGTCAGCAACTTCTTTTACAACGATAAAGCGTTTTGCGGCTATGCAACTTTGACCAGTGTTCAGCAGCCTAGACTGGGTCGCCATTTGTGCAGTCTGGTTCAGATCGGCATCTTCGAGCACAATGAACGGGTCACTTCCGCCAAGCTCTAATACAAATTTCTTCAGGCCCCTCGAAGCAAGCTCGGCCACGCGCATGCCAGTGTTGACACTGCCGGTGACAGAGACTGCATCGATGTTTGCCTGCACAAGGGCTTCGCCTGCGCGATAATCGCCGATCACTGCCTGAAATATATTCTCTGGAAAACCCGCGTCTGCAAAGGCTTGTTCTAACTTCATTGCACTCCCAAGGCATACGCTCGAGTGCTTTAGTACAGCTACGTTGCCGGCAGTGAGAGCTGGTACCGCAAACCTCATGACCTGCCAGAATGGAAAGTTCCAAGGCATGATGCACGCCACTACTCCGAGTGGCTCAAATGAAACAAAGCTCTTGCGAAACTCTGTTGGGATTATTTCATCACGCAAGAAGACTTCTGCATGCTCTGCATAATAATCGCAAACCCAGGCGCACTTTTCGATCTCGGCAAGCGACTGCCTGATCGGCTTGCCCATCTCCTCTGTGACCAGCCGAGCGTACTCTTCCCTGTTTTTCCTCATCACCCTGCCAAGCTTGCGCATGTATTCGGCCCGCTCGGCAAGATCCAGCCTTTTCCATTTTTGAAAAGCTTCTCTGGCATCCTTGACCTGTCTACTGACCTCCTCTGGTGTTGCGTTATCATAGGATGCAATAACCTTCCCCGTGGCGGGATTGATTGTTTCGATCTTGGGCATAGAAGAGTTACGCACTTCCATGCTAATAAATAAACCAAAAAGTCCCGCGGGCAGGATTTGCCCCAAAAACGGCGCTTTGCCGGTTTTTGTTTGAGCCTGCGACTCTTCGGTTACTGCGTTGTGCGCCCGATAGGCTGCTTCACGTGGTCAGCTACTGAGAAGCCGACATCTACAGCCGAAAGCTCTACCAGGCTGAGCTACCGCGGGACATTTTCGTTTGTTGTAATAATGATATATAATCGTGGCGTCAGAGATACTTGGTGGCGACGTCAAGGGCAAAGTAGGAGATAATCTTATCCGCTCCTGCCCTCCTTATCGACGCGATCGATGACACTTTCCAGTCTTCTTCGTCTATTAGACCTCTTATACCTGCAGCCTTTATCATAGCGTACTCGCCGCTGACGTTCTGGACTACGACAGGAAAGCTGAACTTGTCTTTTATCATCCTCACAAGATCCAGATATGCAAGCGCTGGCTTTATCATGACCATGTCGGCTCCTTCGTTGATGTCAGTCTCGATTTCCCGAATCACTTGGCGGGGGTTTGAGTACGACACTTGGTATGACGACTTGTCAAGGCGCGATTTTGCCTTCTTTACAAACGCCGCGGATCTGAATGGAGTATAGAGTGACGAGGAATGCTTGGCAGAATATGAGAGTATCGAAGCCTTCAAGCCGCGCGCGGCAAGCTCACTTCTTATCGCATGTACCTGTCCGTCCATCATTGACGACGGAGCGACGACATCCGCTCCAGCCTCTGCATGGCTTGCGGCGATCTTGGAAAGTACTCCAAGCGTTGCATCGTTGTCCACCACGCTACTTCCGTGGGCAGTGATGCCGCAGTGTCCCGTCAGGTTGTACTGGCAGACGCAAACGTCTGTCACAACATGCACAGATCTACCAAATCCTGACTTGATAGCTCTGATTGCCTTCTGCACCACCCCATTTTCGTCAAAGGCTTGCGACCCTTGATGATCTCTAATTTTGGGTATGCCAAAGACAATAAGAGAAGAGATGCCAGTATCTAATATTGATTGAACGTGCCGCTCTACTCTGTCAACTGGCGTAACCGACATGCCTGGCATAGAGTCTATCCTCTCAGATCGATCTGAAACGAATACCGGAAAGATAAGTTGGCTCTTGCGTAATCCCGTCGAGGCAAATATCTCTCGATAAAATTCTTTGCGATCACGCTCGAGCTGTTGCAATGATTGTTGATAATGCGCGAGTGTGAATATATGTTTTCAATGCAAAAATCAACCACAAAATTCATAACGTAATTTTGAGCCGTAACTGGTGCATGCACCGGGTAACTGTCGGCATCCCTGCCTATAACGAGGAACAGAACATTGTCAACCTCTTCAGGTCTCTTGAGGAACAGAGCTCGTTGATTTCTGAAGTGATTGTCTCTGACGACTCTTCCGATGGGACACCTGGTCTTGTGCGCGACTTTGCCCAACACTCGCAATTGAAGATCACTCTCTTACACCATGATGCAAGGAGGGGCGCAGCTGCGGCATGGAATGAAATTTTCCAAAGGGCTTCTGGTGATGTCATTGTGCTCTACGACGCAGACACAATTCCACATCCCTCATGTACCGAACAACTAGCATCGCGCATTTCTGGAAAAACTGCATTGTGTGCATCAAACTCGCAGCCAGTGCAGGCAACTGGCATTGCAGGCAGGGCGTCTGTGTTCATCTCAAACTGGTTGAGATCTGTAAGGCGGGCGGGACTTTCGCAGTACACTGTAATGGGCAGGGCGCTTGCCATTGGCTCCACGGTAGCAAAAAAAATCCAGATACTGTCAGACATTATCGCAATAGATCTTTACCTACAGTGTAAAGTCCTTGAAATGGGGTTAGATGTAGTATACAATGACGATGCTGTCGTGTATTTCAAACCGGCAAACAACCTGGTTGACATGGCCTCACAGGTTGTAAGAGCGGTCAACGGCCACAATCAGATAAAGGATAGCATAGAATCACTTCGAATTGGTATGCCTCATCATGTTGGAATTGGGGCCGCATTGAAGAACACCATCTCCGATCCCGTCGGCGCAATCTCAACGGCAGTCGGATATTCTTTGATGCCATACTACAAGTCAAAGCTCAAGAACGCTGACTCTGCAAAGTGGCATACTGCTGACAGCTCAAAGGCAATAGACTATGAGCAACTGAAAGCCAAATTCTGACTTGAACACTTTTTTATAACGGCATCTTGTGTAAGCAGACTAAGCAGGTGAAGCCCGAGAAATGTCAGAGCCAGAAAGGCGATTTGAGACGATATCCAACAACGATGTAGTATGGCTGAACATGCAAAAGCCGACCTTTTCTGACATGACTGCACTTGGGCAGAAATATCCTTTCCAGAGGCTCAACCTAGAGGACTCGCTTTCAAAGATCCAGATACCCAAGATCGATCGGTATGCTGACCATATCTTTGTCATCCTGCACTTTCCAACTCCTGACAAGGAGAAGGGTTTTCTCTTCAGTCAACTTGCAGTGTTTATGGGTACCGACTATTTGGTGACCATACATCAGGGAGACCTAAAGCCACTCGACGAATTGTTTAACATGTGCAAGAGCGATGAGCGGCAACGCCAACTGACCATGGGAAAGTCCGCAGGCTTTTTGCTACACAAGATAATAGATACTCTGGTGGATGACCTTCTACACATCCTTATGAAAGTGGTGGGAAATATCGACGATGTCGAAGATAGCGTTTTCGACGAGCGCGTATCGATCCCGCGTCAGATCTCGCTTTTGCGCAGAGAGATTACAACGCTCAGGAGAATCGTGACCCCTCTTCGGAGGACCGTAGTCGAGCTGTCCAAAGAAGTCCAACGTTTTTCAAAGGAGGATCTTACAATCTACTTCAACGACGTCCAGGACCATATTGAAAAGGTGTACGAAACGCTTGAAGAGGCAAAAGAGACTGTCGAAATTTACAAAGACACCGACTACATGCTTAGTCAGGAGAAGACAAACAAGATACTTGCAGTACTCACCATCATATTCACTCTGTCAATTCCTGCCACCGTTGTTGGCGCTTTCTATGGTATGAACGTCAACCTTCCCGGAGGTGTCGAAACCGGTCCTTGGACGCAGCTTGGACCGTATACCACACTGATATTTGTCATAATCGTATCATCCATTTCTGCCCTTCTTATGGTATTTTACTTCAGAAGGCTCGGATGGATGGGACCTTCTATGTAACTTGGAATAGGCGTATACATAAGAGGATAAATACTTGCACAATTACAGTTTTGTCTGGAATTGGCGGGGACAGGCGGAGGGGACGTACATGGATATGTCTGCACTCCTCACGACAAACAGTCGGGCTCTCTGCTCGAAAGCTGGAAGAAAAGCAACAATGTCGTTGACATTTACTTTGCCACAGCGACCTTTTCAGACGAGAGCATTCCTTATTTTCCAAACAAGGCCAATCACTACCTGCTGGCATCCTTCAAAGATATGAATGCTATACTGGAAGATATCCAGAAATCCAACATGGACCGGTTGTCATTTATGTTCAGTTTTTCAAGCCCTCTCTTTGAGCGCAGCGGCGACAGGCTCAACTATGTTTCTCTATACTTTACAAAGTATACTAGCGGAGACCTTGCGTTGAGCGATCTTGCAAATGCTATTGCCAGACGCGAGCGCGTGAAGAAGGCAAGCCTTGCACAGATGCAGCTCTTGGCGTCAGAGCAGCCGAAATTCACATTCCCGTATTCGAAGAATCTGGTCATTCTCGAAGTCGAGGGCGAAGCTACGCACCAGACCGATCAGAAATATTGCGAGCGCACAAGGCGCGACGTGGCGAGGAAGGGTATCGCACTCAACAATCTCGTGAGCTTCTCCATCCTTGAAAAGCTCAAGTGAGCACCTGTCACCCTGTTGCTTTTAGCAATACTACTATCCAAATCGCTCAAACATGTGTTTTCCTCTTTGTTGATTTGGCAATTGAATGGCGAGTTCTTTTGCCGTCCCAGCTGCAGTCAAACCTCTATCCATATTGCAATTTTCCTTGATCGTTTTGGCCATGTGTTCTCTTGCCGCTAGAGCGTACTGGACGTCCTCTAGCCTACATCAACCTCGCATGTTGATAGTCAAATGTTGATTTCTTGAGCTAACGGAGCCCGTAATTTATCTCAAAGCTTAAATATGCAATATTTTCTCTAGCCATTGATTTATGAGCAAGCCGATGGATCTTGGTGCACTCAAGGTTGGTTCATACATTGTCATCGACGGTGAACCGTGCAGAATTGTTTCATACGATCACAGTAAGCCGGGCAAACATGGTTCTGCAAAGGCGAGGATTACGGCCGTGGGAGTTTTTGACGGCAGACCGCATCCATTCGTTGGTCCTGTATCAACCAAGGTAGAAGTGCCGTTAATTGATAAGCGCAACGGCCAAATCATCTCGAAACAGGGTGACACTCTCCAGATAATGGATCTTGAAACGTTTGAAACCTTCGAGACCTCCTCAGTCGAGGATGAGATCAAGGAAAAGCTCGCTCAGGGTGATATCCAGGGCCGCGAAGTAGAATACTGGAAGGTCCTTGAAAGGATAAAGATAGTCAGAGTCAAGGGATAAAAGTTCATACAATAGAACGACAGATCGTCTTCCGTGGATGCTGATGAGGTAAAGGAAGAGCCGGCTGACACATCAGTTGATGAGGATTATGAGTCCCGAGGCATCCATTATATTATCTTCATCACACCTTTCTCGAACGCGGGTTCAACATGGAATCTAGGGCGTTTCCGATAAGAACGAATGCAAGTCCCGTTATGGCGATCATTACTCCGGGTGGCACTATCCACCACCATAGCCCACGTGAAGCTGCGCTAGAAGAGTTGGCATCATGCAATATCTGACCCCATGTGGGTATCGATGGGTCGCCAAGCCCCAGAAAACTCACCGCTGATTCTGCAAGGATCGCGCTAGGCACTGCTATGGCAATGCTGGCAAATGTGAGGGGCAGCAACTGCGGGATAATGTGCTTGAAGATTATTTTTGTGTCAGACTGGCCCATCAGTTTTGCAGCCTCGACATACTGCATATTTTTCAGCTGGAGCGCAAGGCTCCTGCTTATCTTTGCCATCCCCACCCAGCTGAATATGACAAGAAAGCCAGTGATGAGGAAGATGCTTCTGCCGACTGTGACTGATAATATGATTAGCAGCGGAAGTGTGGGAAGTGAGTAAAAGATGTCGTTTATACGCATCAGTCCTTCATCTGTGCGGTTGCCCTTGTAGCCTGCGAAGACGCCATAAATGAGACCGATAAGGATGGCTACGACTGAAACTGTGATTCCGATAAAAAGCGCTACGGGCGCACCCCACATGATTCCAATCGCCAAGTCGCGGCGCTGCTCGTCAGTGCCCATCAGGCCATAGACCTTTCCTCCTAGAATTACGCCTGAGTCCATCACAGTGTCCTGTGGATCAAACAGGTAGAATGTTTCTCTGATCGTATATGTTCCCTTTAGCACCCTGTTTTCATTAACGTCCGAAAAAATCATCACCTGCGGCCTCGATTGGTCTTGTGGATACGAGAAAACGGTCCTGTAGGGACCTAGGTTCTGCGCTATTGTCCTGTCTGTTGCGAAAACTCGTCCCGAAAATTCGCTTCCGCCTTGTTGGGCAGGCGGCAGCGAGGCGAAATATATCCGAAACTCGTTTCCATCAGGCCGTACAACATCAATCTGGAGCACTGGTTGGGTGCTGCTGTATCTCGCAGAGTAGAGCAGCATAAAGTCGCTCGGGAATGCATCGTAGTTGAAGTTGATGTTGTATGAATGAGTTACAGTCCGCATGCCATCTTGCACTGCATTTGTTACCTCAGCATTACTTGATGTCATGACTATGTGCTCAGGCGCCTTTGGTCCAAATCCGATGTTCGTCCAAGCCGGCGCAGCCGCCCTAGGCAGGTCGATCCAGAAATTCGGATTATTCCACTGCCTAAACGATTCTAGTGGAACTGCCAAGGCAGAGTAAATAGTCATTGCGATGAGCCCCAGAAGCATGATTGCCCCTGCAGTACCGCTCTTTGATTTGCGAAACTCTCGGAGTATTTCGTATTTTGAAATTGCACCAGCAGAAGTTGCTCTTGTCATGCCGAGACTTTCACTCTTGGGTCAAAGTAGGCGTAAATGATGTCCGTGGCAAAAACTGTGATCACAAAGATTACTGTGGAGACATACGTCAGACCAATGATGACAGGTACATCCATGAAACTAATGGCCTTGTAATACAGGCTACCCATTCCAGGCCAGTCAAATACGGCCTCTATGGTTATCGCCCCACTGAACGATCCTGCAAGGCTCAGCGCGATAACGGTCACTATGGGTGGGGCAGCGTTTTTCAGCGCATGGGAATAGAGGATCTTTCTTTCTGGTATCCCTGCAGTCTTTTTTGCCGCAATATAGTCCTCGGCAAGCACTCCTACCAAAAAATACCGGACGGTATAGGCCCATGAGCCAAAGCTTACAAGCACTATTGTTATCAGGGGCAGCACCATGTGCCAGAGAAGATCGAGGACATAAGCAGGATCGGAAGGCGAAGTCAGTGGAGTAGATCGAGCAGGAAATATGTGGTAGGTGAAGGCAAATGCAAAGATCATTAGCATCCCTACCCACCATGTGGGGAAGCTCCCTGAAAAGACTGCAAATGCAGAGTTGAGCCTGTCTGGAAGTGAGCCAGCCCTGTTGGCCACAAACGCTCCAAGGTAGATGCCTATAATCGTCACTATGAGGGTAGTCGTTGTAAACAGAAGTACTGTCTTGGGGAGCCTTTCCAGGATGATATCCCGCACATCCTGTGAACCACTGTCGCTTGTGAGAAAGCTTGACTTGCCAAGGTCAAGCACCATTACCCTGAGTACTGTGTTGGTGAATCGTTTTGGAGAATACCATGGCTCGTCAAGTCCGAGATTCTGAGTCTGGCGTTCAATCTCGGCTTCGATGTATCTCTGCCGCTCCGCGGCATCTTGAAACCTGATGTCATTGTGGATGATTTCTTCCGTGACATAGTACTTGACCGCGTCGAGAAGTATGCGATCCATCGTCGGTCCAAGGAGGGCGATAGTGAGGACAAGGGTGGCAAAGAGAACCACTATCATGTTTATTGAACGCTTTATTAGAAAGCGACCAAAGCCACCCAATACGATATATCCTGCCCCTGGATAGAGTGTATTTTTTTCTATTAATATCTGCTTGTGAATTTCTTGTAGGCGGCCCTGATTAGCCTTCCGGAAGCAACTGCCGAAGCACTTACTATCGAGATGACAAAGAGGGACGTGCCTATGGATAGAAGCATTGTGGAATCACCCACCATGCCTATCGCAATGAGAACTGCTGCAACAGCCACCGACATCAGAGATATCTTGACGGCGATCCTGAACCTGTTCTGGAGCCTGGATGAGAGTGTTGCAGGCCACAGATATACCGCCCCAATTAGTGTGCTTGCAGTGACGCCTGCAATTATTGACCCGAGCTCGCCACCAGCTATTGAAAATGATCTTTCAGCCGCAGTCAATATTCCAAACAGAGGGTATAGCGCTGTTCTTATGGTTGCCTGAAGCCACGGCTGCTCTCTTTCATAATCTGCAACTTGTGGGCTGAATGAATAATACACAGAGTTAAATGCATTCATGAATGCCGCACCCGATGTAGTCGACAGTATGTACTGCTCTCTGAAATTGCGAAGGTACTGTACCTGTGGGGTCAGCTCGGAGCCAAACGCTGCTGTTGCAATAAGACATGCGGATGGTTGTTGCTCAGGCTGCTGTTGCTGTTGCTGTTGCTGTTGCTGTTGCTGTTGCTGTTGTATCTGCTGGTCAGCACTCTGGTTTTGCATCTGGCCATTACTGGTGATCGTTGTTGCAAGGATTGTGTTTTCTGTGATATCGGGACGCAATGCGACATGACTGCTGGCAAATACGCGCAACTTGGTTGGACCGGGTGAAAGCCTAGATGTCTCTTCGCCCGATATGTTGATGATGAATTCGCCAGCGTTGCCGGAGGACGGTTCGGACTTGCCTTCGATGGCGATCTTGCCGTCTTTGTCAAAGATGAAATAGTCTACCGTCGCGTTGCTGTTTGGCTGGCCGTCGATCTCCACGTTGACTGTCATAGAAGCTGGTAGGCCTACTGTTATGGGACTTGTATTGACCGATACAATTTCCGCCAGCTTGGGCGTCTCGTATTCAGTAAAGTGACCAACTTCAAATGGATAGGAATCGTCCCTGAACGCCTTGATTGTGATGACCTTGCCTGCCGCATTGTAGCTGTCGAGGTAGAACGCACCATTGCCAATCACCGCATTGCGATGCTGATTGATCCAAGCGATGCTTGCATCATATCGTCTCGCTGCCTCATCCGCGCTGACAATGCCTTGCAAGGCCGGAGGAATAAAGTTTTCATTTTTCATCCTTTGTAGCTCGGCCTTGATTGCATCCGCATGTTCTGGAAGTATCGGGTCAAGCCACTTGGCATCTTTTGCAGTCGCCTGGCTGCGCGAATATGCAAATTCGCCTGACTTAACCAGTCTTTCAGAAGCGGCAGTGATTTCCCACGGCTCTGTGGCCCAGATCGCTGCCGAGTCTGCGATCTCTTTGTCGTCATAGTGCCACAGGTCCACAAAACTCTCCACCGTATCGTCGTCAATGAATTTGATTCCCTTAACAAGTGGGATCGCTACCTGTGCCTGCGATGTGTACTCTGGATCTACTGTCAAGTCGCCAGGGCCGGAGTTGGTACCCCATTCGAACATAAAGTATTCTACGTACAAAAGGTCAGACTTGTCCATGGGTATCCCGTTGTGCCAGTTTGAATACTGCAGGTCGAACGTTACTTTGCTCATGGCTCGGCCACTCTCTTCTCGTTTCCATTCTTGAGACTCTGGGTTCCACACCATCGCGTCTTGGGGAACATCAAGCCGGTCGGTCGGCCCCCTTGTCTCTATCGAGATCCATTCCGCTCTCTGGGGGATTATCTCTCCGGTGTAAGGGTGCCGGAACGTCGCTGTGTCTACCAGAGAATAATAAATGTCCGTGCTGTATGCGTCGTTAAGGCCTCCTACGGGGTTCCAAGAACTCTGGTGGATGAGTTTGACTCCAACCTTGAGCGAATTGCCGTCAGGGATCCGGGCGTTGAGCAGCGAGTACTTGCTCGTAATTCCTGCACCAAAGTCGTTCACCAAGCCTTCTACATCCGAAGCTGCCACGAGTGGCTCTGTCTTTTGTGCAACGAAAATCCTTACAGATTCTTGCACTCCTTCCTGAACGGCCCGCTTCACAAGGTCATTTCTCTCCTCCTCTGAGGTAAAGTTAAAGAAGACTACTCTTTGCGTGATCTCATCCAGTGTGGAATTCTGGTAGTTCCAGAAAGCTGGGTTCTGGGATCCGGGCATCCTGCCGAACCACGGGGCATACATCTGAGCGACAATTATGGGGTTGTACTTCGAAAAAACAGATGTGCCTGCAAATCCTTCAGTGTAAATGTGCCACTGAAGATCTGCCGGATCAGATCCATATACGACAGTTGTGGCCTTGTTAAGGTCTCCATAATCTTTCTGGATGGTAAAGCCGAGCTCTTCAAGCTGCGATGAGAGCATTTCACCCATTGAGGCTCTCTGCGCGTCGTCTTGCCTTAGCATGATCTTAATGGTTATCGGATTGCCCTTGTACATCCATTTGCCGTTTTCCTTTGCTGCGCCAGCGCCTACAAGAGCCTCGGTTATCATGCTTTCCGCGAGAGCTGGATTGTACCTGAACCCAAATGATTCTACAGTGTCAATTACATTCAGATATTCCGGAGAATAGATTCCAAATGGGTCAATCATTGGGTTTCCGTAGCCCTTTAGGACTTCGTCTACCACAAAGTCGCGATCCACCAGGTAGTTCAGCGCATATCGCACTTCTCTGAACTGGAATGGTTGAGAAGGTTGTCACTAGGCGAGGGCGCTGGATTGACAAATAATCCCATTGATCCTGCAGTCCTGTCATAGACATTTAGCCTCCGATCGTTCTTGGCGTCGTCTGCAGCTTCAAGCGGGATCTTGAAATAATACATGTCGAGTGCGCCCGATCTGACCTCCTGCAGCGCAAGATCCTCGTTCTCGCGCTCGATAAACTGCACTTGGTTAACATACGAACCCTTCTCTTCTCCTGCTTGGCTGAATGCGGGCAAGGAAGTAACAGTGATTGTGGTAGACACGAGTAAAACGACGACAACTATCGCTGAAACACGCGTTATTGGTGCTGTATGCACTGTTGAGTGTGTTCTAGCTGGTGCTAATATAGTTTTCAGTTAAGCTGGATGTCTCACACAGGCGGCTCCGGTATGGCCGAGAGGAGGTTCTTGGTATATGGGTGGTACGGGTCTGACAGAACTCTATCTATGGGGCCCATCTCGACCATCTTGCCTGCTCTCATGATTGCAAGGTCGTCGCCAACATAGCGGGCGGTTGACAGGTTATGTGTTATGTAGATGTAAGATATGTCGAACCTCTTCTTCAGATCCTGCATCAGCTCCAGTATCTCGCCCCTTACCGACACGTCTAGCATCGACACGGGCTCGTCCGCCACTATTAGCCTGGGGCGGAGGACCAGCGCCCTTGCAATCGCGACTCTCTGCCGCTGCCCGCCAGACAACATATGCGGCAGCCTGCTAGCGATCTCCTCCGCTTCCAGCCTGACTTCTCGGAGAGCCGCATAGACTTTCTCAATCTTTTGTTCCTTTGAGCTCGTCTTGTCATGTATGTTGACAGGCTCCATTATGATGTCCAATACCTTCATGCGGGGGTTGAGAGACGCGTACGGATCTTGATAGACCATCTGGACTTTGGTTCGAAAGTCCTTTAGTTGCTTGCCTGTGAGATGTGTAACATCTTGACCTTCAAAAATTATACAGCCACTATCCGGGTCAGTTGCGCGCATGACCAGCCTTGCAACTGTAGTCTTGCCAGACCCAGACTCGCCTGCCAGCACTAGCACCTTTCCCTTCTCCAGTGTAAAGCTGACATCGTCAACCGCTCTAACAAAGTCTTCACCGGGAGTCTTCTGCAAAAGCTGGCGGAGACTTTTTTTGACCGGGAAATATTTTCGGAGGTTTCTGGCCTCAAGTAGCACGGCAGTCAACTGGTTTGCAACTCCAACTTGTCACGCTGGAGATATAAACAGTTAGCTAGGTGCGCCTTCCTGCGTGAATCTGAAATAGGCAAGTGGTGTTTTAGAACGTGCGCCAAGATCCTATGGTTCGTACATCTGTCATGCACTTCTGATAGCGGAAACATTCAGAAATGATGATTTGACTCATACGACAGAACACCTAGCCATTATCCGCACAAAGTTAGTTAATATTGAGCACGATTGTCAGTTCTGCTGTGAAGCTGGCGGCGCTCTATTCCGGGGGCAAGGACAGCACATTTGCAATTTTCCGCGCACAGGAAATGAAACATCAGATCGCCTGCCTGATCACCCTGCATCCTGTGGCAGACGACAGCATACTCTTTCACTATCCAAACAGCTGGGTGACAAGGTACCTTGCAGACGCAATGCAGCTCCCTGTTGTGGAATTTGTGATAGGAGGAAGATCAAGGGAGGGCGAAATAAAGGCTCTGGAAGAAGCAATGGAGCAGGCAAAATCTCGCTACTCCATTCAGGGGGTTGTTCACGGAGGCATCGCAAGCAACTTTCAAAAACGGGCCTTTGAAGAAGCATGCGACATGCATGGACTTGCCGCAGTAGCCCCTCTGTGGAATATCGAACCAGTAAGATACATGAACGAGCTGATCCAGTGTGGCTTTGAGATAGTAATAGTCGGCGTGTCCGCCATGGGACTCGACAAAGAGTGGCTTGGCAAGCAGCTCGACAAGACGTCTCTAGCCCGGCTGACCGCCTTATCCAAAAAACACGGTTTTAACCTCACGTTTGAGGGAGGCGAGGCCGAGACTCTGGTAGTCGATTGCCCACTTTATAGTAGGAAATTGAGAATAAACACAGCCAAGACCCACTGGGATGGTCAGAGGGGAATATTTGAAATACAGGACGTGTCATTAGTAAACAAGTAACAGTAAATGTTTGATAACTTACGCGAAGGCCTCAGAGGAGCACTGAAGAAAATAGTCGGTGCATCTGATATCAACGAAGAGCTCATAGACTCGCTCTGTAGGGATGTTCAGCGTGCGCTTTTGCAGTCGGACGTCAACGTGAGGCTGGTGCTATCTATCACACAAAACCTTAAGCAGAGAGCGCTACAGGAGCAACCCCCAAAGGGGCTTTCAAGAAAGGATCACATTGTCACTATTTTGTACGGCGAACTTGCCAAGATGCTTGGCTACTCTGGAGAAGTTATACAGACGATAGACAAGACAAAAGATGACGAGCGCGCGCTTGCGACCTCTTTCTTTAACCCTGGCAAGCAGAACGTCGTCCTCATGCTGGGCATACAGGGAAGCGGCAAGACCACTGTTACCGCCAAACTGGCAAGATGGCTAACAAAACACGGCTACAGGGTAGGAGTGGTAGGAGCAGACACCTGGCGTCCCGGCGCGCTTACACAGCTAAAGATGAACTGCAGCAAGATCAATGTCGAGGTTTATGGAGAAGAGGACAACAAGGATGCGGTCGCTATAGCGAGGAACGGGCTCGAATACTTTAAGGATCAAAAGCTCGATGTTGTAATAATTGATACTGCCGGAAGACACAAGGAAGAAGAAGGCTTGCTGCAGGAAATGACCGACATGTACCGGGTCGCAACTCCTGATCTAGTACTGCTTGTCATCGACGGCACCATCGGCCAGGGCGCGTTCAAACAGGCCGAAGCGTTCCACAAGGCAGCACCTGTGGGTGGCATTGTGATCACAAAGCTGGACGGCACGGCCAAAGGCGGCGGCGCGCTAGCGGCATCTGCAGCAACAGGCGCAAAGGTGATGTTCATAGGTACTGGCGAGCGTATTGACGACCTTGAGCAGTTCTCGCCGACGGGATTTGTTGGCAGACTGCTTGGTATGGGTGATATAAAAGCGCTCTTGGAGATGGCACGCGGTCTTGAGCTTCAGGCAGATGAGAACCAAGTAAAGCGCCTGATGAGCGGCAAGATGACGATAGAGGACTTTTACGCCCAGATGGAGCAGGTGAGCAAGATGGGATTTAGGAACGTGATAGAAAACCTGCCGGGACTCTCCGGCATGGTCAAAGAAGATCAGCTCGATGCCATGCAGGTAAGGATGGAAAGGTGGCGATTTATCATACAGTCGATGACAAAAGAGGAAAAGAAGGACCCTGATATCATTAACGAATCGAGGAGAAAACGCATTGCAAGAGGCTGCGGCTTGCCGGAAAGCGAGATCAAGGCGATGATCAAACAATACAACGATTCTAAGACGATGATGAAGCAATCAAAGGGAAGACAGATGCAGGGGCTCTTGAGGAGATTTGGTCTTGGTTGATGCCCGGACCATTCTTTTGCTAAAGAAGCAATACAAGCTCTGCAAGCGATGCTCTGAAAGGCACGGCGTCACGGGAGCACGGTCCAAAGATCGATGCTATATATGCCGCGGCCTTATGGATGATCTTGACTCAATTGCACAAAAGATAACCCGCTCGATAAAGGACTATGACTTTGATACCTTCCTTATCGGCGCGACTCTGCCGACCCAGATATATGAACGAGAGGACGCCCTGAGGGCTCGCCTGAAAATACGTGGTGTGGAAAGTGCCAAGAACCAGCTAACACGAGAGCTTGGGATGCGGATTAGCCGGCTCTTGAAAAAAAGAGTAGAATATCTGAAGCCCGACGTTACGGTAAACCTAGCAATAGACAAGGAAAATAACATAGACATTGCAATCAAGTCGAAACCGCTTGCAATTGCTGGCAGGTATGTCAAGAAGATCCGCGGCATTCCTCAAAAGCAGGACAGATGCCCAAATTGTGGAGGCAAGGGTTGCGATTCCTGCAGATATTCCGGTCTGTCTGGCTTTGACAGCATTGAAGGTACGCTTGCTAATGAGTTGATCGAAATGACCTGCGGTCAGACGCCGAAATTCTCCTGGATCGGAAGCGAAGACCAGAGCAGTCTGGTCCTTGGAAGCGGCAGGCCGTTCTATGCCCGCGTATTTAACCCAAAGAAAAGAAAGCTGAAAAAGAAACAGATCAGAAAAGGAGGAGTGATGCAGGCTACCGTGTATGTCCTAAAAGAAGAACCGAGGCTACAACCACGCTTCAGGGTCAAGACAAGGATTCACGCCAAATGCGAAAGAGCAATAACAAAAGAGGACATCAGGAAACTTGGCGCGCTCACTGGCGCAGAAGTAAGCTTTGAGAACAAGTACAAGACGGCGACCAAAAAGATTCATTCAGCTCGCGCACGCAAAATCAATGACAACCAGTTTGTGCTTACTATAGTAGCTGATGGCGGTCTGGTGATAAAGCAGTTTGTAGGAGGCGAAGAATACATGAAACCAAACGTTTCAGAGATCGTTGGTGCCAAGTGCGAATGCGTCACATTCGACGTTCTTGACGTCTCGCTTCAGTAACGTTTTTGTTTCAGAGGGTCAACATCTGACAGCGGCAGCAGATGAGCAATTTTGATCCGCTCTACAAGGTTCATGACGCATTCAAATCGGGGCAGATCCAAAAAAAGATCTATGACCTTGTAATTGAAAGGTTCTCGCTTGTTCTGGAGGGGATAAAGAGGGTCGAAGATGCCTCAGGCCTGAAATATCCCTATTATTATGTGGAACCAAGTCTTGTAGTTTCAACATCCGCAGTTGAGTTTACTCAGATGGGGATTTTGTTTGCAAGAACTATACCCGTGGTGGGTGATGATAACCTGCTGCGCGTGGTTGTCCAGATAACCGCTCCGCTCATCGCACATGGTCTCAAGGGAACGATACACGCAATCCTCGCTCACGAGTTCATGCACTACTTGGAGCTTGTGAGCAGGATAGTCAAGATGAAGGTAATATCAGACGAGGTATCCGGCACGCTTTTCGAAGGTACATATGCAGATTCCTCCAGACTGCTTGAAGAGCGCGCGGTATTCAAGTCGGATCCCACTCTGATAAGACATATCACCACCCGGTTCCCGGAGGGCTTTAGGGACATCAAGCTTGAGGACAAGGTGATTAAGATGTGGATGAATAAGGGTCTGCCCACAACGAGGGTTCCGATCGACGCAAACGTGATAAAGATCCCTATTGAAGCCATGGCAAGGCTGCAGGTGGAGCAGGTGGTGAAAGACAAGATTTCTGAGTTTGAAAGCGTCAAGCTGCGAAAGAAAAAGACAGGTTATGTCTAGTATTTCGCCGCAAGAGCTTCAAGTCATGAGGGAATGCATAGGCAAAGTTGCAAAGAGGCACACAGTTTCAGCCTTGTGCATCTACGGCTCCCGAGTGGCAGGCTATGCCCGGCCTGACAGTGATATCGATATTCTGGCTGTACTTGAAAATTATCCCTATGTTGTCAAGTACGCTTATTTCACCAAGGAAGGAACAAAGCTATCAGTCCTAGCCGTCGACAAGAAGGCCCTAGAACGCGACGCAAAAACCGGCTTTCTGGGTGAGTTTGTTGTCGGTCGGCTGCTGCACATTTACGAGCCTATTGTCAATGCAGAATTTTTTGGAACGATCGAGCGGATCTACAAACGGCGAGTCATACTCGAAGAAGTACAAGATGTTGTCAGCACTGCTGGCGTCCTGAGCACCGAGATCAACTTCCCTCTGGAATTTGTAGTCTTTTCGAAGATAAAGCGCAGGATGTCGCTTTACCCAAGCGCGGCATACAGCTACCAAAAGACATACTACAACAACGATAATACAATGAACAACAAGCGAAATCTGGAGTTTGCGCTTGATGGTTATCAAAAGGCACTATCGGACATCATCGCAGAAGACAATGGTCTATTTGTAGCAAGGAGTGACGATCTCTTGCAGATTTCGGATAAACGCGTACTTGTAGAAGAGAGCAGAACGCGTCTCAAGCTGACTAGAAGACTGCAGGATTTCAGCTCGTATTTTGTGCACACCTATGCAGGGAGAAAAATTATGCATCTGGCAATAGCAGAGGCAGAGTCTAAGATCAGGAGGCGCGCAAAGGCCGTTAATCTCCCAAAATTCATGGCCTGTCCAAGGGACGCATACTGGAAGCTTCCTGAAGGCAAGTTAGTGGTTGACGGCAGGGATTGGCTTGGAGATCTAGGCTTTTCGGTGATTGGAAAAAAGCGACTCGGCAACTTCAACAGCAGGACGGTTCTGCACGAATTGCATGATGGACGGAGAGTTGTCGTCAAAGAGGTTGCCAAGACAAAGGCTGCCAAATGGGCAGCTCTGAGTATCTGGACATCACCGATAAAAATGAGGTTCAGGGTCAACCCGCTTCTTAGACTCGGCTTTGAATACAAGGCCCTCCGGTATATCAGGAGTCTCGGCCTGCAAACACCTAGGATACTCGCAATAGTTCTTGATAGAAAGATCTTGGTCACACAATTTATCGAAGGCATGACACTAGCAGAGATGATAAAGGAATACCTTAGGGGAAAAGGAGACGAAAACCCTAGTTTACTGCTTAATCAGGCCGGTGAACAGATCGGCAAGGTTCACAGCTCGGGAGGAGCATTTGGAAATGTGAAACCCAAGAATATCATCGCAAATAGAGATAGTGGTGACCTTTATTTCACAGATGTAGAGCAATTTGTATTTCAGGGTGGTGATCCTGCGTGGGACATTGCACAATTTGTCAGCTGGAGCCTAAAGGGCAATCCGGACGCCGAAAGGGCTGCTGACGTGGCAAGGGAATTCCTGCACGGCTATGCCGGCGCAACAGGTACTGCAAACATTGTGCGCCTCTTTAAGAACAGGCGCTACCTGGAGTCATTTTATCCCGTGCTAAAACCCACCGTGGCACGCGCGATAAAAAAAGAGATCAAAGAAATTGTGAAATAGAATTTTCTTTGTTCTTTACTTTTTACCCTTCTTGGCAGTATCTTTGTGGGTGAACTCGGTATATCCGCACTTGCCGCAGGTAAACCTGTCCTTGTGTTCGGCCATAAATGTGCCCTTGCCGCAACGGGGACAGTCGCGCCTACTACGGGTAACCTTGTCACCTTCAACCTTGTAGAAGTTGTATACTGCAACCTCGCCTTTTGCCGGAGCTTTCTTGTCAGCCATGATTACTTCTTGGCACCTCCCTTGGATGCTGCTGCCTCCTGCTTGGCCTTGAGCTTGGCGGCCTTTTCTTCGTCAAGGATCTTCTTGCGTTCTTCTTTTGGCATTGTCCTTAACAGCCTGTAGCGCGGCAGCTGTTTGGCGGCCTCTTTTTCGTCGTCATAGACATAAAAGACGGCGTGGACGTCAGTCATGCCAGTTTCGCATACAAGATTAACAGGGATAACCTGCTTTTTATCGACATTAAGCTGGCTCGCAATCTTTTCAGCGGCCTCGATTCTCTTGATCCTGCCGGCAGCTCCTCTGAACAGCGCCTTTATCTCACGCCTGTTCAAAAGCGAGTTCTTGCGGTCTTCCAGCGTCACGATTTCCTGATCAGACAAATCAAACAAAATCGTTCCAGTAACTCATATAAGTATTTGCTTGTGCGATACGGCGCTGTTAACTTAGCCTCCATCTCTGGCCAGAAATAATGTGAACCGCATCCTGTCTGTCCCCATGTCCAGATATAGCAAGAACAACTTGAGCCAGTTCCACACATGCTTCCTGTTGCAATCTACTTTTCTACATGGAAAGTGGTCGTCGAAACATTCTGTCCTGTCCTTTACCTGCTGGATAAAACGCTCCATCAGGTTCTTCAATTCAGTACCATAGACATAGTGGCGTAACCTGAGCCACCTGCAAGCCTCGTTGTACCACCTGGCGCCGTCTGTAAATATTGGCTTCCTCCCGTACCTTCTCTGCAACTGCTTGAAGAAATGGTAGCACACGAGAACGGTCCTCTCACGGGACAGGTGCATGGCTAAACACGTATCGATTGCGGGTTCATATGCAATCCACAGCCAGTAGTCGCGACCGTCTATCTGAAGCAAGGTTTCATCAACGAATATCGCCCTGACGAGGCGCCTGTCTGTCCTAAACCGGTCTGCACAATCCGCGTATTTCTGTACCCATTTCCATACTGCAACATGACTCCTTCTCTTGATTGGTGCCAAGGATTTAGCTGCCAGCCTGAAACTCCTAGAATTGAAATACAAGTACAGTCCATATGGGATTACAGCTGGGTCTGTTCTGGTTCTATTCATTTCGCAATGAAAAAAGCTAGGACAGTCCTAGCTTTACGCATTACCCTAAGTTAACAGAGCCTGAGTGAATCGTAAAACGTTTATAAGTGCTTTACATTTGTTGCATCTCTAATCGTTGATTGGTGGATAACTGTTGACTTATGTTCGTACACTAAAAAGAATTAGGGAAGATAAAACGAATTATCGCAAGAGGGCCGCGATCCTGATCGGCAGGCACTCTTTTGTGACTGTTAAAGTAAGCGACCAGAATGTTGCAGCACAGGTATTAAAGCCGACACCGACCGGCGACATTGTCGTGGCTTCTGCCCATAGCAGAGAGCTTGAAAAGCAAGGCTGGAAGGGTGCGCTCAACAACCTGCCTGCATGCTATCTTACTGGCATGCTGCTCGCGAAAAAGGCTTTGCAAAAGGGAGTACAGAACGCCGTCCTCTACATCGGCAAGGACCACTTTACTTCGAGAGTGGCCGCATGCATGAAGGGTATCGTTGACGGTGGAGTCTCGATGCCGGTCTCTGAAGAATCGCTACCCGATGATGAGAGGATCAGCGGTCAGCATATTGCCGAGTATGCGGAGACTCTTAAGGAAAACCAGGAGGAATACAATTCTCGCTTTTCAGCAATTTTGAAGAAAGGTCTGAATCCGGAAGACTATCCATCACACTTTGAAGAGATAAAGAGCAAGATCTCTGGTAAACCGATAGAGAAGCCAACCGCCGATGCCGCCAAGGAATCTCCAACAGATTCGGCAAGCGAAGAGGAGGAAGAGAAGAAAGCAACTCCTGCAAAGAAGGAAAAGAAAGAAAAGAAGGAAAGCAAGTCGACCGAGAAAAAGAAAGCAAAAGAAGAAAAAGGGAAAGAAAAGAAGGGTACCGATAAGGGAGGCAAGAGTAAGAAGAAATGAGTCGTTACACGCCAAGTCAACAGCAGCAGGTTGAATGGAAGCCCAGAACCACGCTTGGAAGCATGGTGCTGGCAGGCAAGATAAACTCGATGGATCAGATCTACGAGAACGGCATGAGGATACAGGAAGCCGAAATTGTCAAGCACCTCTTGCCGGACATGAAGAGCCAGGTTGTGCACGTCGGCATTGTCCAGAAGCAGACTGACGCCGGCGAGATGACACGCTTTAACGCCCTCGTGGCAGTGGGGAACGAAGCGGGTTGGTTTGGCATAGGCAAGGGCAAGGCCTCTCAGATGAGGGTTGCAATCGACAAGGCAACCAATGCTGCTTTTCTTAACGTAATTCCAGTAAAGCTCGGTTGTGGAAGCTGGGAGTGCAAGTGCAATCAGCTCCATTCCGTCCCGTTCAAGGTGAGGGGAAAAGGTGGCAGCGTTACGATCGAGATTATTCCGGGACCAAGAGGTCTTGGCATAGTAGCAGGCGAGAACATCAAGAGTCTGCTCAAGCTAGCCGGACTGAAGGACTCGTGGACAAAGTCATTTGGATCAACAAACACTATGTCATCCACAACAAAGGCGATTTTCAATGCTCTGAGGAGCACATACAGCGTAGGTTGATGGTGAGATTTATGGCATATCTAGTAGTCAGAATAAAGGGAACCGTTAACATTCCGCAATGGGCACGGACGACGCTTGACGGGTTGAACCTCGACAAGCGGTTCCGCGCTACAATAGTGCCAGAGAGCAAAGAGTACCTCGGCATGCTCAGGACTGTCAAGGATGTGGTCGCCTGGACAAAGGCTGATGCTAGCATTGTCAAGGAACTACTTGAAAAGCGTGGCAGGAAGGCCGGCTACAAACCAATAACAACATCTGACATCCCAAAGGAGTACAAGAGCCTCGACGACCTTGCGTCGGCAATAGCTGAGAACAAAGTCGCAATGAGCAAGCTTGAAGGGATCAAGCCATGGTTTGCACTAAGCCCACCAAGAGGCGGATTCAAGAGAAAGACCAAGACCCAGTACGCACAGGAAGGTGTTCTTGGAGAAGACAACGAGCTTGTCGAGATTGTAAAGAGGATGCTCTAAGTGCAGCAAGACTTAATTAAGGTGCAGTTGGACGTGATCGCTAATAGTTCCAGCCCGGTGATGATGTGATTTATGGCTACTAGATTTAGAAAAAGCAGAAGACAGCGCGGCAGCAGGTACTGCGGCTGGGGCCAGATCGGCCAGCACAGACAGGCCGGCAGCAGAGGCGGTGTTGGTGGCGCTGGAAAGCACAAGCACTTTTTCATACGTACAGTAATCGAGGAACCTGACCATTTCGGTCACGATCCATTCAACTCCTTTAACCGCAACCTTGTCCACAAGTGGATAAACGTACGCGACCTTGACACCGTTTTTGCAAAGCACGGCAAGGCCGACGAAAATGGAAAGGTTGTCCTCGACCTGACCTCGCTGGGCTACGACAAGCTGCTGGGCGGAGGCTCTATCAGCGGGGCTTATGCGATCAAGGTGGCCAAGGTATCAGAAAGTGCAAGAAGCAAGATCGAGGCTGCAGGTGGCGAGGTTATAGCAGAAGATGAGCAGCACGACGACAAGTGAGCACGGGCTCAGGCGGTTTGTAAGAGCCGCATCCGCTTATGTTCCGCAGGTTCCAAAGCCAAAAAAGAAGATTTCGCTAACAGAAAAATTCGTCTGGACAGGAATTGCCCTCTTCGCATACCTTATCATGGGGCAGATACCGCTCTACGGTGTAACAGATGATCCGGCCTTTGACTTTCTCGCTTTTGCACGTGTAATCTTTGCTGCGCAACAAGGAACTCTAATGGAGCTTGGCATCGGGCCAATAGTCACTGCCGGCTTGCTGATGCAGCTGCTCAAGGGTTCTGATCTCATCAAGCTTGACTTTAAGAACCCTGACGACAGGTCGCTCTTTACGTCGGCTACCAAGATCGTTACGATAATAGTAATAGTGGCGGAGGGTGGACTTTACGGCGCTAGCGTATACGGTCCTCTGATGGCGCCTGAGGCTCCTTATGCCATTGGCATACTTGTTGCCCAGCTTATCGGTGCCAGCGTGATTGTCATGCTGCTTGACGAGATGATACAGAAGGGGTGGGGCGTAGGATCTGGTCTCAGTCTGTTCATCATGGCCGGTATTGCGCAGACGATATTGTGGAGTGTGTTTAGCGTCGCACCATCCCAAATCGATGATGGACCGTTAGGTATATTCCCCTTCACTATTGATGCGCTAATCAACGGCAATGGCGGCGATGCGATATTCCGTACCGGTCAGCTGCCGAACCTCTTTGTACTCGCATTAACCATCGGAGTCATACTTGCGCTCGTGTATATAGAGGGAATACACGTTGATGTCCCTATAGTATCTACAAAGTACAGGGGCTTTACTGCAGTCTACCCGATCAAGCTGCTCTATACTTCCGTTATACCTGTGATACTTGCATCCGCGCTCCTTGCCAATGCCGTATTCATGGGTCAGATGCTATGGGCTAACTACAACCCTAACAATACAAACCCCGCCTTCAACTGGCTTGCGCAGTTTGAACCTGGTGCACAGGGTGGACAAGCGAATCCAACAGGAGGCTTGTTATATTACATCACTGCTCCAAGAGGGCTTGACGTGGCTGCAGCTGACCCGTTGAGGGCATTTGTGTATGTGATATTCTTGACAGGCATTGTAACAGTCTTTTCAAGGCTGTGGGTCGAGCTTGGCGGACTGTCTGCGAGGACTGCCGCACGTAATCTGCTTGACGCCGACGTACAGGTGCCTGGTTTCAGACGATCCGAAGGATCGGTCGAGACGCTGCTCAACAGGTACATTCCCTCGCTTACACTACTTTCTGGGATTATAATTGGACTTCTGGCCGGCATTTCGGACGTGCTTGGAGTCCTTGGTACTGGAACAGGGATTTTGCTTATGGTAAATATCATGGTCAGTTACTATCAGACGTTGGTCAAAGAGCAGGTGGATACATACATGCCCGGTCTGGCGGCTCTGCTTGGCAGAAAACAGTAAACGCGCCATAATCGTAGGCATCCCCGGCGTGGGCAAGACCACCGTCATCACCCGCGCAGCAGAGATGCTCAACCAGAAGCGCAAGACAACGGTCGTGGTTTTCGGCACTGTCATGTTCGAGGAAGCTCAGAAAATGGGGCTCAAGAGCAGGGACGAGATGCGCAGAATGCCAGTAAATGACCAGCGCCGCCTGCAAGAGATGGCCGCACAGCGGATCGCTGACATGAAGGATGACATCGTTCTCATCGATACCCACCTTTTTATAAACACGTCAGAGGGATACTATCCTGGACTACCGATGAGGCTACTGAACATAATGAAACCGACCAATCTTGTGATGGTTGCAGCAGAAGCAAAAGAGATCGCAGACCGGCGCAAGACTGACCAGACCCGCCAGCGCGACATTGCCTCTGCAGACGATATCCAGAAAGAGCTGGACATTTCTCGGATGATGGTGGCCTCGTGCTCTATATTGACAGGCGCTCCCTTTGCAATAATTATGAACAATGACGGGGGCGTGGACAAAGCGGCAGCAAATATAGCAAAGATACTTGCGGGAGATGATGAGGCGTCATGAACCTGCTAGACCTAATAATGCAGTGGCCGCTTGCCCCGCAGTACACTCAAAACCCGCTATTCCCTGACCTACTGTCTGCCACATTAGTTGCACTACTTATCTCTGTCGGCATGAACTTTGGGTTTGCGATGCTCCGTAAAAAGACCACTGACATTGAAAAGATGAGCCGAGTAATGAAGGAGACGACAGAGTGGCGCAAGCAGTACACCGACGCGATCAAAAAGCAAGATAAGGCGAGGATCGAGGAGCTAAAAAAGAAGCAGGCATACGTCAACAAGATGGCGCTAGAGATGCAGCAGCAACAAATGCGCCCGATGTTCATCTACATGATACCCTCGTTTATGATCTGGATATTGGTGTTCCCAGCAATATTTGGAGGAACGGTGTCATTGTCGCCGATATATATTCCGTGGATTAGCTGCAGCGACGAGAATGTGCAGACTGATACACAGCCAAAGCTCAATGAGGACGGCACAACTGCAACAGACGAAAGTGGGAATGTTCTCCTCTCTGGTCCTTGCAGAGTACCGGGAAACGTGTACTTGTGGGGTTGGTTCCTAATAACCTCGTTTGGGTTTAGCGGCATAGTAGCCAAGGTAACCAAGACCAGCATGCCGAGCATGACTTAGAATTGATAACAACAGACAATAACAACAGTAGCAATAAGAAATTCAGCATCGTCGTTTCTGGATGGCCTGCCGTGGGCAAGACTACTATAGCAAGCAAGCTTGCAGAAGAGTTTGGCCTTGTTATGTACAACGGTGGTGACATACTGAAGATGCTCGCATCAGAAAAGGGCTACTCTACGGCTCGGGACGACTGGTGGGACACCGACGAGGCGAAAAAGTTCATGGAGGAACGCAAGTCCGATCCCTCTTTTGACAAGAAGGTGGACAACAAGCTAGGTGAGATTGTAAGAAATGGGGGCGCGGTCATTACCAGTTATACCTTGCCTTGGCTGGTAAAGGAAGAAGAAGGAGAAGAGTCGGTGATAAAGCTGTGGCTGCGTGGCTCGGCGGACAACAGGGCAAAGAGGATGGCAAACCGAGACAACATCAGCTTTGCAGAAGCAAAAAAGATAATCGCCATGAGGGATGATGAGAACAAAAAGATCTATTACAACCTTTACGGATTTCGCTTTGGCGAGGATCTGACCGTCTTTGACTATGTGCTCAACACTGACAGGCTTCCTCTCTCTTCGCTAATCGAGATATCCAAATTAATAGTAAGGCGGCACATAGGTGGATAGGTAATAGCCTTTGAAGCTACCACAGCTGGAGAACCTTGTAAGGGTAGACGATGACGTTACCAACGACAACTATGGGCACTATCCTGACAAGAGGCCGATTGAATTGCTACTGAACTATGGACTGGTGCTGGTGGACAAACCTGCCGGGCCATCGAGCCACGAAGTGGTAGCATGGGTCAAGCGTATACTGGAGATTGAAAAGGCCGGCCACAGTGGCACGCTTGACCCTGGGGCGACCGGACTCTTGCCCATTGGCCTTGGGGAGGGTACCAAGGCACTTTCTGTGTTGTTACTTGGACCAAAGGAGTACTATGCAATTGCACGCCTCCACTCTCATGTTTCAGACGACCGACTCAAACGCGTAATAAGCGAGTTCACCGGAGAGATCTACCAGCGCCCACCCCAGCGCTCGTCTGTCCGTCGGGTCACCCGTGTAAGGACTGTGTATGAATTTGAGCATCTGGAAACTTACGACAGGCTGGTACTGATGCGGATCCTCTGTCAGGCAGGCACGTACATTCGCAAGATAATCTATGACATTGGCGAGGTGCTGTCTCCGGGTGCTACTATGGTTGAACTTCGCAGGACGAGGGTGAGCAACTTGTCGGAACACGATAGTGACAGCGGCGGGCTTGTCAGGCTGCACGACCTTGCTGACGCGTACCAGCGCTACAAGGAAACAAAGGACGATGAAAAGCTCCGCCGGCTAGTGATTCCAATCGAGCACTGCCTTGAGGGGATAAGAGCGGTGATGGTGCGGGACACTGCAGTCGACGCACTGTGCCATGGTGCACCGCTTGCCGTTCCAGGGGTGGTCGCGGTGCCGGAAGATATGAGAGTGGGTGAGCTCGTGGGCATCTATACCCTAAAGGGCGAAATTATTGGCCTCGGGCAGGCTGCCATGACAAAGGAGGAGATCGAGCAAAACGCTCGGGGGATTGCGTTTGTCATGAGGCGCATAATCATGAAGCCAAGCACGTACCCCAAGGCATGGCGCTCCAAAGGTGAGCAGGCAGCCAGCGTTAAAGTGCCTTCAGAGGTTGACCTTGATAGGCTAGAGACTGAAAACGCTGACGAATTATGATGATCTAGTTGAAAGCAAAGACATTCTTACGACAAATGGCTGTAATGAAATATCTGTCTCTGCACGAGCTCCTGCTATCAACAATCTGAAAATTTCAAGGCAGGGGTTGGGATTTTGCTGGGTATCAGGAATAGCAACGGCAAGTCCATGGAATCTGACCTGGACCAAGGCGTCCTAGATCTGTGGTTCTATATGCTGAATGACACGAGACATGTGAGAAGGGGGGCAAAAAGGAGGATGCTGTGTCACTACAGAAAATGGTAGGAGAGTCGCATCAGCGGCATCTTGAGCTGAACCGTGCATTGATCAGCCTTGAAAAAAGTGTTAGAGGGTCTCGCCTATGCCGGGTCTCTTGCGATCCAGCTTGGCAATGTTCTTTGCAAGGTTTTCAATAGTGCCGGGAATGTGGCACTTGCACATGCAGTCGTTACAATCGACATGGTTGCCACCCTTGCAATTGTCGGATAACCCTTGAGTAGACAAAATCGTTGATGATTGTTGCTTCCCTCAATTTTTAGTTTTGTCTCCGGCGCGTGATTTTGTTTCCAACTATTTTCTACTTGGAGGAAAAAAATAATGTCCTTCATGTTTCAAGTAGCTCTTGAACTAGTCCCCGTGAAGCAAGAGCCTCTGCTACCCGCAATATCGGCTTATGATTAATATACAGACAGGTTTGTCCAAGATGTGTGTGCCGGGATCGCCTAGCCCGGTAGGGCGCAAGCCTGGAATTTGTCAAACCGGCCAGCTTGTGACCCGTGAGGGTCCCGAGGGTTCAAATC